>Ga0265297_10000017_pt1 | contig 766449 bp, 893 predicted proteins | sample Munlanlwell13791_FD_192502 | JGI IMG/M metagenome (GOLD analysis project Ga0265297, IMG submission 192502) | Leachate microbial communities from a municipal landfill in Southern Ontario, Canada - Leachate well 137-91 | ecosystem: Engineered > Solid waste > Landfill > Unclassified | place... | reverse complement strand
TCCACTTCCACTACAGTCCTTAGCAGTAAATGCTACTTTATTTGACAAAGCTCCATTCCATACCCAAACAACATATTTTTGTCCAGATTCTAAAGCATAACTTGGAGATAATGGTTGTACATTTCCAGCTACATCTCCAGGACCTATTACTTTTATATTAAATTCATTAAGTGTAAAAGTTTCGGTTGCTTTTGATGTATCATCTGTTACTTCTACAGCATAATATGTTGATGTAGAAGGATCTGCATTACTTATTTCTCCTTTAAAAAGATCAATACTATATTTTCCATTACTAGGAGCACTTCCACTACTAAAAGATATAGTTGCTTTTGATTTAGTTCCAACACAAGAAGTTGTAATAGTTGAAGATAAAGTAACTGGAGTTATTGTACTTCCTCCTCCACTAGGAGAAGTTGAAGATGTATTTGCACAACATTTTTTATCTAATTTAGTACAATCAGCAGCACTTCCAAGATTAACATCATAACCTACCACAGCACATTCTTGAGTAGGAGAAGTTACACATTGACTATTTGTGTATCCTGTGTCACTAGCAAGATAAGAGCAAGTATTTGTAGTATACATAGGTATTTTAGTTTTACAAAAAGCCCCATATGATTTTAACTCACATCCATATGCACAAGTTTCTGTATATAATTTTTTATTATAACAAAATTTTAAAGTTTTTCCATCAGAACCACATTCTCCTATTCTGCTAACTACACCATTTACAATATTACTATCTCCGTTAATAGGGGCATTAACACAATCATCTTCAGTAACAGTAAATGCTTCTGCCGAAGTTGTTCCACTTCCACTACAGTCCTTAGCAGTAAATGCTACTTTATTTGACAAAGCTCCATTCCATACCCAAACAACATATTTTTGTCCAGATTCTAAAGCATAACTTGGAGATAATGGTTGTACATTTCCAGCTACATCTCCAGGACCTATTACTTTTATATTAAATTCATTAAGTGTAAAAGTTTCGGTTGCTTTTGATGTATCATCTGTTACTTCTACAGCATAATATGTTGATGTAGAAGGATCTGCATTACTTATTTCTCCTTTAAAAAGATCAATACTATATTTTCCATTACTAGGAGCACTTCCACTACTAAAAGATATAGTTGCTTTTGATTTAGTTCCAACACAAGAAGTTGTAATAGTTGAAGATAAAGTAACTGGAGTTATTGTACTTCCTCCTCCACTAGGAGAAGTTGAAGATGTAACACATTTTCCATCACTACATACTTTACCATAATCAGAACAATCTACAGCACCAATTTGAAAAGTGTATGAATTTGCACAATAATGTTCTCCTAAAAGAGTACCTGTAGTATCTTGCCCAATATCTTTAAGACAATAATCAGAACCTATTGCTTGAGTTGTAGTACTAGAACCAAACGAAGAACTAGTTACTGTAATTTTACTAATGGTACCTTTTACATTATAATTCCAATAACTAGAACTAGAACCATCTGATTTTATGCAAGAATAAGTAACCGCTTCTAAAGTTCTTGTATTATCTGAATTAGTTCCAAATAAATTTGATAAAAAATCATTTATTGAAAAAGCAAATACAATTGGAGTTACTAATATTAATAATAAAGAAAGTACAATCAAACTCTTTTTCATACAAATAAGATTAAAATTTATATATTTAAATCTTTTTATTTTCAAAATAAAGGTTTTATTCTAGTTTCTTTCAAAGCTTCCTTAATTTGTTCCTCTTTCCACCCTTTTATTCTTAGAGAACTTATAATTTGTTCTTTTGGAATACCTTGATTTATTTTAACTTGAATATAGTTTGATAATCTTGCTAAACTTAATTCTCTTTCAATATCAGATTGTGGCCATCCTGCTCTTTCTAATCCCTCTTTTATATTCTTCAAAGGAACTTTTGCATTTAAAGATTTTTGAATATATTCTTTCATTTTTTCAACATTAACAGGCCTTACTTTTATTGTAGGTTCTTGTTTTATTTCTTTTACAAAAGTTTGAGGAGCAACTTCTTTTGGTTGAACTATCGGACTTGATTCTTCAACAACTGCTCTTTTTCTTTGTACATAAGTATAAATTACAATTACTAAAATCATAATGAAAACTATTCCAGAAATTAAACTTACTCCAATAAGTACCTTATTTGATTTATTTTCAAGATTGTTATTAGTACCTAAATTAACATTTGTAGTTGTTCCTGCTAAAACAGTAGAAGTACAAGGAATAGAACAGCAGATTCCTGATCCTGAATGTAATAAAGTAGAACTACTACAAGTTTGATTAATTCCACAAACATAACCATTTTCTAAAGAGCAAGAACAATCTGAATCTCCTCCAACGCAAGATATAGAACATCCATCGTTTATTCCACAAGTAGAAGTAGTACAAGATTCATTAATTGCAGGTCTTCCTGTTAAAGTTCCACAATTTTCCTCATCAACACAAGTTCTTGTTCTAACATTGTTAACACAAGAAGTCCAATTTGTACAATTCCAAGTTTCAGAACAAGATGAAGTAGAATTTGTAACATTTATTAAAAATAAATTACCGACAACGTACAATCCTAAACTATCATTAGCACTAAATCTTATATTATTAGTTCCTACCCAATCTTTTTTTGGAACGAATTTTACTTCTTTATCAGAATCTATAAAAATAGAAACAGAATTATTTCCTGTAAAATTATAAATTAATGTTTGTCCATCTGGATCTGAAAAATAGTCATCCAAATCTAAACTTTCATTGGTATTTTTCCTCCAAGAATCATTATCAAAAGTATCTTTTAATATAGGAGGAGAATTTAACATTTCTATAACACTTGAATTTGCATAAGTTCCTCCAACAGTATCATTAGCACTAATAGTACATATCCAATCTCCAATATGACTTTCGGTTATTTGTACAGAAACATTACAAGATTTTCCACTTACCCAAGAATCCCCAGAACAAGAAATATCTCCTGTTTTAAATTGATTAGAAAAACTTGTTTTATTCCACAAAATATATTTAACATTAATAGTACTACTATCATCTTTAACAATAGAAGAACAATTTACATAACCATTTACTCTAAATTTACTTGAACCAGTTAAGTTAGTAAAAGAAACATCTGTTATTTCTGGAGGATTAGAAACAACTGGAGCAGAAACTGTAAAACTAGATTCACCAAAATTTTTTTGTAATCCGATTGCATCAGATAAATTCAAACTAATAGTATATGTTCCTGCAGTATTAAAATTAATAGAAGTTAAACCAGAAAAAATAGAAATACTAGAATTTAAAATTTGACTTGTTCCACCAGGAGTGTATGTACTTGGATCACCAGTACAACTACTAGTAGGTTTTGCAGCAGAAACAAAAACTGCTAAAGTAACATCATCGGAATAAATTTGTTGGTCTGAAGAATCACTTATATTTAATACCAATATATGATCACAAGAAAAAGACTCTCCTGCATTAAAACTAAGAGAAACATTATTTATATCAGATAAAGAACTTCCGGTATTAATATCTATCATCTCAGGAATTGCTACCACGTTCCCAGTAATAGAAGGTTTCATTAACATAAAAACCAAGAATGAGAATACAAATATTGCAAATATAAAAACACTCAATTCTCTATCTTTTTTAATATGTACCACCTCTTCTTATATTTAATAACAATAAGCTGTATATAAAATTTATTCTTTATGCTCTTTTATGATTTCTGCTTGAAATTTGTATATTTTTACAAATTTGTCCTTCCAAAAGTTTTCTGATAGTCCTGCTTTGTAACATAATGAGTCTAAAAACTGAACTAAATTCATTTTATGCTCAATTGGAACTTGAGGTAATAATAATCCTTTTCTACTCAAATATTCTATAATTAATCCATCTTTTCCAAGTTTAATTTTTTTCAAATATTCTTCTGGATTTTTTACTTTAATCAATTTAGGTTTAGTTAATATTGAAATTTCTATAGAGAACTTTTCTCCTTGTTTTAAAGATTCAAATCGATTATCAGAAAAAGCAGCAAATCTTGCAGCTTCTGCAACACTCTTACCAAGAATATCATGAGGTTCAATAAAACCGATGCACCCTTTTAATTTTCCTTTAGAATATAAAGTAACAAAAACACCTTTTTTCTCTTTGAATGGATTTAATTCTTTTTCATCAACTTTTTTCCCAATAAAATAAGTTTCTATGGATTTTCTAGCTAAAAATAATAATTTCTTAGCTTTTAATTTATTCATGCAAAACTAAAGAATTTCAAATTTATAATCTTTTAGATTCTTTTCTTAATTCATCTACTATTTTCTTAAGTGAAGAAACAGTATTTGTTAATGATTTTTTAGGATCTTTGCTTTCTACTATAAAAACAGGACTGCTAGTCAAAGGATGTTCTACTTTATAACCTGCTATATCTGCATTTTTAGTTAATTCCTTTCTTAAAGCATTACAAAGAGTATGATTTTCTCCCTTGATTTCAAATTTCAATTTTGTTTTGGTTTCTTCTAAAATATTAAGTTCCATTTTTCTTTAAATATAGATAATTTAGTATATAGTTCTTTTTTAAACCTTTCGCTTCTCTTTTATATTTAACAAATCCCCTATTTTAAGAGTTCCATCTTTCAAATTTAGGCTCGGTTTATTAGTTACAGGATTAACATAATATGCCTTAAAAGTATCTATCAATTTTATACTTAACAATCTTTCTAAATTCTTAGCCATTCTAAAAGTAGGAACCATTTTATTAGATTCTAAATTTCTAACGGTAATAATTCTATCATACATTTTATTAGCTAAATCTTCTTCTGTCCAATTTAATTTTAATCTAGCATTTTTAATTCTTGAAGAGAAATCAGGAACGATCATTTCGTTTTCTTCTTGTTTTTGTAATTCCATAACTTTTTCTTCAATTTCTTTTGGTTTTATCTCAACGGCTTTTCCAAGAGCAATACAATTAGCACAAGCTTTAATTAAAACTCCTTCAAAAATAGCTTCTCTTGTTTCACATTCCTTTTTATTACAAACTGCACAATTATTCATTTTTTACAAGAGCAAATACTTCTCCAACGCTTGTAAAACCTTCTTTTTTATCTTTATTGTTTACTATTATTGTTGGTGCTTTTGTTATATTATAATAATTCTTTACTAAATTCAAAGTTGGCTCATCAAATTGTCTATCTATAGAAAATATCTTAATATTAATATCTTGTCTATTTGCTAAATTGTCTAAAACATATCCTTGCTTTACTGAATTATCATCTTCTAAATCATAAAAATATAAAATAATATTTTGTTTATTATCACATTTTTTATTATAATCTATGAAAAGAGAATAAGCTCTTATTTCAAGTAAAAAATATTGTTCTCTTAATGAGTCATATTCTTTTTCTTTTAATAAATTTTTATCATCATATTCCATTAACCTCTGTCCTAAATCATATAAATTTCCAGAACTTGAAGAAAGTCTTTCTTTCATTAAAACACAATCCCCTATATCTAAAGATTCTAAGAATTGTTGTTCAACAAATATGCTGATTATATCTAAATTATTTTGGTTTAAATTATAAGCAACATCACTCGTTCTTAAATCATCCCAAATTTTTGCAGTATAAAATCCTAATAGAAATATAGCTAAAGTAATTACTAGTGCTGTTATAAAAATATCTTTTCTTATCTTTGGCATTTTACCATTTCCTCTTAGCCCCAAAAGCCTCTAAAACAAAGGCATTCATCCACTGTAGGCTCCTTAACATAGGGTATAACAATAAATATATAAGTGTAATGAAATGGAATTTCCACTTCTGATTAAAGTATTTATGGGCATAAATATAGATATAAAAACCAAATATAAAACTTGCAATTACAGGGAACCAAATCCTTATATCTAAACTTAAAATAAAATCTTTTACAGAAGGCCATTCTATTATAAAATCAAACATTCCAAAACCCAAAGTAATTATTTTTATTAAAGTAGTATATACATATCTTAAAAATTGATAAGCAAATAAAATAAATGAAAACAAAACCATTAGCATAGTTGTAACATTTAAAGGTAATTGAAACAACCCAATTAAACCATAATTTTTATTGAAAAACATCTTTTTATATTTCCAATTATTTGTAATAAAACCCCTAAACCATCTAACTCTTTGCTTCCAAAAGGCTTTTAGATTTAAAGGACCATTAGTATAATTAATGCTTCTTGGTTCTATAATTACATTATATTTATTGTATCTCAATTTCAATGCAACTTCTAAATCTTCTGTTAAATTATTTTTATCAAAACCTCCTAATTTTTTAATTAAGTTTGTCCTATAAACAGTCATAACTCCATGTGTCATATGTAATGCTCCAATTCTAGAAATTAATTTTCTAACAAAACTCGATAAAATATATTCTAATCTTTGTATTCTACCTAAATAATTTATATCATTATTTATCAAAACCGAACTAATTATAGCACCAATTTCTGGATCTGAAAAATGATTTATAATTAATTTTAAAGAATTTTTATCTACAAAAGAATCAGAATCAACTCTTGCAAAGAATTCAGTATCAATTTGTTGTAAGGATGCATTCAATGTTCCTGCTGCATTTCCACTATTAATTTTATTTTGAATTAATTTAATATTTTTATGTTTTTTACAATATTCTTTTATAATTAAAGGAGTATTATCTGTAGAAGCATCATCTGCTACAATTATTTTTAATTTATCTTTAGGATAATCTAAATTAAGTATAGAATCTAAGGTTTTTGCTATATTTTTTTCTTCATTATATGCAGGAACAACTACAGTAACTTTAGGAATTTCTTTTAATGGCTGCGGTTCTTTTGGCTCCCCTAAACCAACTATAATTAACCAAAAGATAGATACATATAGTGAAATGAAACACAATATCCATATATATATTTCAAACATTTTAACCCCCTGAATATTAACAAACCAACTTATAAACTAATAAGTTCTTTTCAAAACAGCCTGTATCAAACTTCTTATTGTCTACTTGATATAGTTTTTTAGTCTTATCTGATAAAAAAATGTATTTTATATTATTCTCTTTCATTTTTGAGATTATTCTTTCTTCTGAATTAGAACTAAATAAAATATTTGTGTCAACTAATCTTTTCTCTGGATTTGGAGCTAACAAAAAATTTGTATCAAAAAAGTTTTTCTTTCCGGAAAAATAATTAATTAAATTACCTTCATAAATCGTTCCAATAACCACCTCATTTAAATCTTTAGAATCTTGTTTTATCCATTCTAATGATTCTATTTCCATATTACTAGGAACTTGACTAGCAGTATTTTTTGCCATAGTAAATGAAGGATAAACTGAAAATAATATTAATAAAATTACAAAAGCACTTAAAAGTAATTTATTCCAATGTGCTACTTTTGTTAATTGCAAATATTTAAAAAAGTTATAAATGGTCAATGAAGATAGTATTGAAGCGGATAAGCCAATAAAAACTAAAGCAGTATAAAAATTAATCATTTTTAATGAAAGTAAAATTAAATTTGTTATTAATAAAGAAGATACTAAAAATATTGCTTTCTTTTTATATTTTGTAATTCCTTTATAAATAGTTATAAATCCGAATATTAAAGGAATGTAACCTAAATGATACATTATAGAAAAAATATTTATTTGTTTAAAAGAAGCCACAGATAATGAACTAGGAAGGTTGTTCCATAATACGCTTATTCCATAATTTAATAAAGAATTTTTATAGATTAATAAATTTGTTATAAAGGTTATTATTAAAAAAGATAATATTAAAATTATTTCTTTTTTGTTTAATTCAGAATCTTCTGCATAAGAAAAGATGAAATAAATTATAAAGAAAGAGGATATTAAAATAGAAATTGGACTCAATAATGTTAGTATAAATGAAGATAATAAAAATAAACCAAAATATACTTTTTTATCAATATTTAAAATGCAATAAAGCATAAAAAATACTAAAGGAAAAACAATACAATAAACCGAAATCTTGTTTAAAGTTTCTCTAATTGCTAAAGGCACAAACCCTGCAATGAATGCAGAAATTAATGCAGATCTTTCATCATTGATTATTTGTTTTGATATTAAATAGGCAAGAATTACTAATAAGGACATAAAAAATTGTAAAATTATTTTACTGCCCCAAGGAATAAATGAAATTCCTGCCAAAAAATACGAAAATAAAGGTGAATTATTTACTGGCTTACCTGAATAACTTAATTCATCGTAAGTCATTGGTTTTAAATTTTCTTTAACATAATCTGCTTGTCTCAAATTAAAATAAGAAGTATCATCTGAAAAAGAATTTTCTGGAGAAGATAAAGAAAAGTTCAATCTAAATAAAAATACAAACAAAAATAAAACCAACAAAAGTATTTTATATATTTTATTCATTTTTTAATTTTAGATTATTATCTACTACATCAAAATAATCAAAGAATTTTTGAGTTAATTTTAATAATCTTGTTCTCCCTGATTTTTCTGAAGTAATAAAATTATTTTCTTTTAAGAAATGAATATGATCGTATGCTTTATTTCCCCTTATTTTTATAATTTCTGCTTGTAAAACAGGTTGTTTATATGCAACTACTGCCAAAGTTTCTTGTGTAGGAAAATCTAATTCAGAATCCGATAACAATTTTTCACTTAGATATAAATATTCTTTTTTTAAACAAAGCTTCCATTTTTCTGTTTCATTTACTAATTCTAAAGGTCCTTGTCTTTTAGTATATTCATCTTTTAATTCAAGTAATTTTTGAGCAATTAATCCATGAGAACCTATACCTGTTAACCCAGCTATTTCCTGTACAGATAAAGGTCTTCCTAATATAAATAATACAGATTCTATTTTATTCCTATTTTCCATAGGTTTTTTATTAGAAATAAGTATAAAAAACTAACTATATTACTCTAAACCTTGGTATTCTAAAGTCTGTTTTTCAGTTAAACAAACACCATTAAAACATTTTTCTTCACAATAAACTATCATTGTTTGGAAATTTAAAGAATTGGTAGAATCACAATTATATTCTTTTAATCTATATTCATCTATACAATAATCTGTTCTTTCACGCAAATTACAATCATCTCCTCTTACTGAAACAGTTCCTTTTAAATTAATACTTCCTTGATCATTATCTTCACAAGATTTATCGCAACCAACAAGAACATTACTTGTTGTAGTAAATTGAGTTACTCCAAAAACTAATAAAAGAACTAAAGTTATTAATAATAAAGCCGATAATAAAATTTCTTTGTTGAATTTTTTTGCCATTTTATTCTATGCAGGCTCCGTCTTTACAACCATTATTACAAATAACTAATTTATCATTATATTGGCTATAAGTAAAATCTTGAGATTTGGTACTTTCTGGATCTGAGCCACAGAAATATTCTTTTACTGCAGGATATTTATTTTCTTCATTTGGTCCAACTTGCATATATACACAATAATCTGTTTTTTCTTCAAAAGCATAACGTCCTTTGCTTACTGCGGTCACTGTACCTTTTACAAAAGGATTATATCCTCCATCTGTATCATTACAACTTCTTTTTAAAAGAACATTTCCTGTTGTAAAATTTATAAAACCCAATATAAAAAATGCGCAAACAGAAATGATTAAAACTAAAATAATATAATCTCTAACATCCTCTTTTTTCTTCATTTTCATATTTATTTAAATATCTAATTATTTATAAATATTTCTATATAAATTAAAAAAAATAAAAAATAAAAATTTTAATTTATTGTAGGCATGCTCCGTTTTCGCAGCCATTTGGACAAATCAATGCAGGTTGACCTTCTTCGTCTGTATCCCCATAATACCATCTATTAATACCACAGGAATATTCTTTTAAAGTTCCATCCGCATTACAGTAATCTGTAAGTTCAAAAGAATTTCCACCTACAGATCCTGTTATTGTTCCTTGTATAAATCTACTTCCAACATCTGTATCTGAACAAGAAAATGCGTTAGTTACTTTTCCTGTAGTTAAAATACCAGATGCCAAAAGTACTGCTAAAACGAGCAAAACTACTAATCCGATTATAGTTTTGTCTTTTGTATCCATAATTTAATTAAGAATAAGCTATATTTAAATGTTTCTAAATTAAATTAAAAAAAGAAAAATAAAAAAATTTTAATTTATTGTTTACATGCTCCGTTTTCGCAGCCTTTTCCGCAAGATTTAGTTTCTCTCTTATACCCACCTGCTTGGAATTGATCACAAGTGTATTCAACTAAAATATTTGAATCTTCTACAGAACAAAAATCCGCATAAGGTCCAAAAGCACTTCCTCCAGAATCAGTTCCACTTACAGCTCCTTGCAAATAAATACTATCGCCATCTGTATCTTCACAAGAAACTTTGATAGCTTTTCCTGTAGTTAAAATACCAGATGCCAAAAGTACTGCTAAAACGAGCAAAACTACTAATCCGATTATAGTTTTGTCTTTTGTATCCATAATTTAATATAAAGAAAGGTACTTATAAATATTTCTAATTTATACAAGCACCATCTACACATCTCATACCATAATTAGTACAATTTATTGGAAAAGATCTCCAATTATTTGGTGTTAAAAGATCACATTGAAATTCTTTTAAAATTTCTTTATCTTCTAAAGAACAATAATCTGTTTTTGGTTCAATAGCCGCATTAATATCTGTCTGCCCAGAAATAGTTCCTTTTACATAAATAGAACCTTTATCTGTATCTTCACAATGTGCTACTTTAAGATTATATCCTGTAACCATATCAAAAATTCCTGTTGAAAAAAATAAAAGATATAAAGACAATATTACAAAAACTATTACTAATTTTCTTGTAAAACCTTCAAATAGTTTCATTTTTAAATTAAAATAAAATTATCTCTCGCAAGCTCCGTTCTTGCAACCATATTCACAAATCAAAAATTTAGATGAATATGCAGATTTATCGCAATCTGTATCTGGATCATTATCTAAACAATTTTCAGAAACATCTTTTAAACAATAATATTCTTTTAAAACATCTTTTTTTCCTGGATCATCTTCATAATATACACAATAGTCCCTTTCATTAATTTGTTCTTGTGAAGGGTATATATGGCCTGAAAGGGTTCCTCTTGCATATTTATTATCTCCACTATCTGTATCATAACAATTACCTGCTCTCATAGCTTGACCAGTATTATAATTTACAGTATTATTTAAAACAATTAATACTGCTAAAACAACTAATATCGCAGAACCAATCACCACTTTGTCTCTGTTATCCATGATAAATATTAAATTTAATGAATATTTAAACTTTTTGTTTTTATTTTATAGGATATCTGAGTATAGCTGCTACTCCACCAATGTCTTTTAATTGTACTCCTTCTCTTGATTCAGTAGAAATCATCTTTACTTCTGTTTTATATTTTTCTGCTTCTTCTTCAAGTTCTTCTATCTGTTTATCAGGTAAATTTTCAGATAAGAGTAAAGTATCTACGGCACCTAAAGCTAATGCTTTTTTAGTTTCAACTAATCCATAAGTTGTTTTTTCTTCTTCTCTTGCTAATTTTTCAAAAAACTTTTGCATAATTTCTTTTTCCACAGTTATTTCTTCTTCTGCAAGAACTTCGTGACTTCTTTCTACTAAATCATGCAAACCAGATTCTCCAGTATAAGATAAATCTTTTACCGCAATTATTTTTTTTCTTATTTCAGTTAATAAATAATTTCCATCTACAAATTCTTGCTTAGTTGTTCCTGGTCCTCCAATCAATACTCCTTTTAAGTCTGGCTTGTTAAAAAATTCTTTATTTGCAAATTCTGCAACTCTTTTATAAAATTCGTGAGCTGCCTCATCTCTTAATCTTGAGTATCTTTGCTGTGAGAAACCTCCAGTTTTTACTTTTCCAGGAACACCTGAAGTCATTGTAACTAAATTTTTAATATTTGTTCCTCTTAATAATCCAACATTGGCTTCTCTTTTATCAAGAACTATTAAACCAAATGTTTCTTTAATATTAATCATATCTATTAAAGGTTCTAATAAAAAAGTTTGATCACACCTATATACTCGCATATTAATTGGTTCAGGAGGTTCTATAGACCAAACTTTAATATCGACTTTATTTTCTTTTTCAGAAGCATTACCTGCAAAAACAGCTAATCCATTTATTGGAGTTCTTTTAAATAATCTTAAATGTTGTATCATTCTTTCAATAGAATCTATAACATGCATTCTTGTTGTTTTATCTTTAATATTAGAAGCAGTTCCTTGCTCTTGGAATAAATGATTTAAAATTTTAACTAATTCATAACCTGCAGGAACATAAACAGAAACCAATTCTGTATGTCTTCCCCTAATTCCTTCTAATTCTTTTAAGGTTTTTTTTAGTTTGTATCTTTCTTTGATATTCATAGTAATTAAAATTGAGAATATTATTTAAAGTTAATTGTTTAATAATTATTATAAAAGTTGTACAAAACGAATAAAGTTTTATATTAAATATCATTCAAATAAATAAAAATAAATTAACACTTTTTACTTAAAGAAGAACATCCTACGACTGCACAATATTTATATCCAGTTTGATCACAAGCTGTCCATGAAGGACAAGTTGTTTCTGTATACTGTTGTGGACATGTGCTTGGAGAACATCTTCTCATCAATAAAACATTACATCCTGTTGCAGCACAATATTGACCGCCCGATGAAGAACATAATGACCAAGAAGGACAGTTAGTTAAAGTATACTGGCATTGAGTAATACAAACTCCATCATAACATCCATTTGGACAAGTATAAATATTTCCAAATGCCCAGAAACCATCTTCGCAAATACCTTCCACAATATTTGGACCAGCTAATACATTTGAGCCATCTTCAAGTAAACAAGTATCAGTAAGATTAAAAGGTATCGAAGGACTATTTGCATATCCTTGTACAACTCCTTTTATACTATAATTTATTCCATTATCTGAATCTACACAAGATTTATAATTACAAATTCTTAAATCAGTTATATAACCCCACCCATTGTTTGGATCATCTAAACAATTCCCATACCAATGGAATTGATCTCCTTCTAACATAATTCCTGCATAATATAAACCATTATTTTTACAGAAATTAATTCTATCTAAAATTGTCGGTTCATTATCATTCTGTTCTGGATGATAAATTAATCTATCACAAGATATTACTTTAGAATTGGTTAAAAAACATGCTCCATTTACACATCCATTTGGACATTTGAAAATATCTACACTTAATGCACTATAATTAATGAAATTATCATAAAAACTTCCCCTACAATTAGCTTCTCCTAAATAATCCCCTTCATAAACATTCTTCTGCTCAATTGGATCATTCATACAACCATCTCCAAAGGATTCATTAACTTTATTATAAGGATTATAATGAGTAATATTTCCTTTAGTAAAGTAACCATAATAATTAATTGAGCTATCTGTATCAGTACATAAATTAGAGCTAGGATTTACATAATACTTTTGTAAAGAGGGATCATATTGTTTTACGCATGTTCCATTTCTACAACCATATTCACAAGTAACCAAACTAAAAGACCATTCTCCGCCATTACCACAAAAATATTCTACAATTCTATCTCCTTCATATACATTACTACCGTCCCCATCTAAAGAACTAATACAACTATCTGAAAATGTTCCAACCATAGTATTATTAGAAATAACTCCAAAATTTAAATAATCAATTCCTCCATCGGTATCTGTACATGTTTCATTAGTTACGGACAAACATGCCCCATTTGAACAACCATTTGGACATTTGTAAATTCTAGTTTGTTGTTGATTAAGGGCATCACAAAACATCTCTAGTACACATAAACCATTTCCATGACCAGTTGTATAATCTGTACATCCTTCTGGAGCATCATTATAAATACCAAAATTTGAATCGTAACACATTTCTTCATTATAACCCCAAGTTCCATTTATCAAGAGTCCTCCTTTTGCTTTCACATAAATATTTATTCCATCATCTGAATCTAAACATCCTTGAGGAGTTACGCATCCGTTAGTCGAAATTAAAGAAATTGTTCCATTTGAACATAGATATGAATTAGTATTATCTACACATCTTCCCTCCATATTAACCAACTGGTAAGTTATATTTGAGGAGTAATCATAACCCATACAACTGTAAGTAGTATCTTGACATTGAGGTAATTTATCACAGTAATCAGAAGCCCATTGTGTATTACCTAAAGAAAAAAATTTATTATAACATTCTGATTGACTATTTTTTAAATTAAAACCTTGAACGCAACCTAAAATACCTCCATTATTAACATCTGTAACAACACAACAACTAGGATTAATTTTAGGTAAATTTTTACCAGATAATTGAACAGTACAAGCAGACATAAAAGCCAAAGAAAAAATTAAAACAAATAAAATCAACAAATTACTCTTTTTCATAATGTTAAAATAAAATAGATATATATAAACTTTTCTAAAATTCTATTTTTAATTTATCTCCGAATTTAATATCTTTTGCACTTGTAACAGCTTTCAAATCATCATAAAATTCTTTTATAACTTTTTCATTTTTCTTTTCTATTGTAATAATAACTGGCTCTTTCATAGATTTATTATTTTTTGTTTTGAATTGTCTTACTTCATTAATTATTTCCAAAACCAAATCTCCTTGTTCTTCCAATTTTTTATCATTCTTCTTATCATACTCTGGCCAAGAAGTTAAATGTATGCTTTCTTTTTTCTTTAAAGTTTCTTGATAAATTTCTTCTGTAATAAAAGGAGTTATTGGACTTAACATCTTCAATAAACAAATCAAAGTTTTATGTAAAGTATATTGTGCAGATAATCTAGATTCTTTTCCTCTTTTATCTGGATTATATAATCTATCTTTAACGATTTCTAAATAATTATCACAAAATATATGCCAAAAGAAATTTTCTAACTTTTGTTTTGGTTTTGAATAAGAATAACTTTCAAATTCTTCTGTACATTCTTTAATTAAATTATTTAATTTTATTAATAACCATTCATCAAACTTTTCTAACTTTTTATTTTCTTTTTCTTTGTAATCTTGTAAATGCATTTCAACGAATTTGGAAGCATTCCATAATTTTGTTATTAATTTCTGTCCTGTAACTAAATCTTTTTCTTGATAGTCTAAATCTTCTCCTAATTTAGAACCTGCTGCCCAGAATCTTAAAGCATCTGTTCCATATTTATCTAAAACCTGCCTAGGATCAATAATATTGCCTTTAGATTTAGACATTTTTTCTCCACCCATTGTAACATACCCTGAAATAGTAATATCTTTCCAAGGAATTTCTTTTTCATGTAAAAACGATTTTGTTATTGTATAAAATGCCCAAGTTCTAATTATATCATGAGCTTGTGGTCTTAAAGAAAATGGAATTTTTACTTTATTATTAACTAAAGAAGAAGCTATTTGTGGAGATAAAGAAGATGTTGCCCAAGTATCTAAAACTTTTTCCTCACCTTTTGCATCTTGTTTACATTTAGGACATTTCTTTTTTGTTTGTAAAGGATCTATAGGTAATTCTTTTTCTAAAGGCAAAATAATTTCTTTACATTTTTCACATTCCCAAACTGGAATAGGAATACCAAAATGTCTATCTCTTGAAATAGACCAATCCCATTCTAATCCTTGAACCCAATTTTCATATCTTTTAAACATAAATTCAGGATACCAATTTATTTTCTTACCTTGTTCTATTAATTTTTTCTTTTTATCCAATATTTTTATGAACCATTGTTTTGTAGGCAATAATTCAATTTCAGTTCCACATCTATCATGTACATTAACAATATGACTTATTGGTTTTTGTTCAGTAATTAAATTTGCATTTTTTAAATCTTCAAGAATTTGTTTTCTTGCTTCTCTTATTTTAAGTCCTTTATAATTTCCGAAGTTTAAAGTCCCATCTTGATTGAAAATTATTTTAGGTGAAAGTTTATGTTTTGTAATTGCTTGTGCATCATATTTATCTCCATAAGAACAAACCATCAATACTCCTGTTCCTTTTTCTATAGAAGCTGATTCATCTGCAATTATAGGAACTTCAAAATTAAATAAAGGAACTTTTGCTTTCTTACCAACTAAATTTTTATATCTATCATCAGTAGGATTTACAAATACTGCAACACAGGCAGGTAATAATTCTGGTCTTGTTGTTGCTATCAACAAATCTTTTCCATTTGCTTTAAATTTCAATGTAGAAAATAAACTTTCTAAATGTTTATCTTCCAATTCTGCTTGTGCAACTGTAGTTCTACAATCTACACACCACAAAGTTGGAAATTCTTGAACATAAATATCTCCTTGTTTAAATAAATCAATAAAAGATTTTTGAGAAACTTTTTGAGTAGGTTTATCTATAGTAGAATAATATATATTAAAATCTGCGCTCATTGCAATATCTTTCCAATCTTGTATAAATCCAAAAGTAGTTTCCTTGAGTGTTTTTAAACAAAGTTCTATAAATGTTGCCCTATCCATATTTATACTTTTAACATTATTCATTTTTTCTACAAATCTTTCTGTAGGTAATCCATTATCATCTGTACCAAAAGGGTAAAATACATTTTTTCCAGACATTCTTTGGTATCTTGCTATAAAATCTTGTTGTGAATATGAAAAAGCATGACCTATATGCATTTTTCCAGAAATATATGGAGGAGGGGTATCAATAGAATAAATGGGTTTTTTTGAATTTATATCAAATTTGTAAACCTTATTCTTTTCCCAATATTCCTTCCACTTCTTTTCTGAAGCTTTAAAATCATAATTTTGACTTGGCATATTAATTATCTCCAATTAGAAATATTTAAATATATTGTATTTAATTTTAAACTTACAATGGGGAGGTAGCTCAGCCCGGGAGAGCACTACGCTGAAGCCGTAGATGTCGGGGGTTCAAATCCCCCTCTCCTCACTTATTTTTTTAATTTTGAAGTTATAGAAACCTTTAAATATAATTTTAAACTCTTAATTTATATGAAATCAAAAAAGGGTGCGATTGAACTTTCTATGACTACCATAATAGTTATTATTCTTGGAGTTACTTTGTTAAGTTTAGGATTAATGTTTATAAGAGGAATGTTTGATAAAATAAATGATATTACAAAACAAACTTTTGAAAGTGCAGATGAACAAATAAGAGCGTATATGACAACTGGAACAACAAAAATGTACATTCTTGGTTCAAATACAGTAATGCAACCAAAAACTTCTCAAAGAATGTATGTAGGTATTAAAAATATTCTCGGTAGGGACGATGAATTTTATCTAAAAGTTAAATCTGCAGATGGAAAAAGCGATCCAAAATGGATAGAAGTTCCTACAGTATCTCAACCAATAGAAGCAGGAGCTTATGCAACAATTGTAGTTAATGTTAAAGTACCTAAAAATGCAATACCTGGAGAAACATATATGTACTCTTTAGAAACTTATGCAAAAAGTCAATCTAACATGTATTATAGTCAAACTTTAACAGTAACAATAGAATAAATAACTTTTTAAATTAAATTTCTTTCATTTTCTTATGATAAAACTATTCAATACCTTAACAAGAAAAAAAGAGGAATTTAAACCAATTAAAAATAAAAACGTTGGAATATATTCTTGTGGATTAACTGTTTATAATTATGGACATATAGGTAATTTTAGAGCTTTTGTATTTGCAGATTTATTACATAGATATTTAGAATATAAAGGATATAAAATTAAACATATTACTAATGTAACAGATGTTGATGATAAAACCATAAGAGATTCACAAAAAGAAAAATTATCTTTGAAACAATTTACTTCTAAATATGAAAAAGCATTCTTTGAAGACATTAAAACTTTAAATATTAAAGAATCTTTCAAATATCCAAGAGCTACAGAACATATCAAAGAAATGGTTTCTATAATTAAAAAATTATTAAATAAAGGTTATGCTTACAAAACAGATGACGGAATTTATTTTAAAATTTCTAAAGATAAAGAATATGGAAAATTAGCTCATTTAAAGTTTGATGATTTAGAAGCAGGAGCGTCTGAACGTGTTAAAAAAGATGAATATGATAAAGAAAATGTTCAAGATTTTTGTTTATGGAAATTCTATGATAAATTAGATGGAGATGTTTTTTGGGAAACTGAAATTGGTAAAGGAAGACCTGGATGGCATATAGAATGTTCTGCAATGGCTATGAAATATCTTGGAGAAACCTTTGATATTCATACAGGTGGAATTGATTTAATATTTCCTCATCACGAAAATGAAATTGCTCAATCAGAATGTGCAACTAGAAAGAAATTTGTAAATTATTGGTTGCATAATGAATTTATTTTAGTTGATGGTAAAAAAATGTCCAAATCTTTAGGTAATTTTTATACATTAAGAGATGTTCTTGCAAAAGGGTATTCTGGAAGAGAAATAAGATATTCTTTATTAAGCACACATTATAGAATTCCATTTAATTTTACATTTGAAGGACTTGATTCTGCTAGAAACTCGCTAAAAAGACTTAATGAATTTATAAATAGGTTAAATTTTGTAAAATCAGATAAAGATAGTAAAAAAGTTTCTAGCTTGATAAAAAATGTTAAAAAAGAATTTGAAGAATCATTAGATGATGATTTAAATATTGCTAATGCACTTGGTTCTATATTTAGTTTTATTAATGAAGTAAACAAATTAGACCCAAGTAAAAAAGAAGTAAAAGAAATCTTAGAAACATTAAATGAATTTGATCAAGTTCTTGGTTTAAATTTAATTTCTAAAAAAGAAGCTATTCCAAAAGAGATTAAAGAATTAATGGATAAAAGAGAAAAATATAGAAAAGAAAAAGACTGGAAAAAGGCTGATGAAATTAGAAATAAATTAAAAGAAAAGGGTTTTGTTCTTGAAGATACTAAAAAAGGAATTATTTGGAAGAAGGTTTAAATCCTCTTATTAAATCCAAAAATAAAAAATTAAAAGTTATATCATTTCCATTTATTTTTAGTTTTCCTGGTATTGGAGTACTATGTACAATATCTTCTACTTCGTCATAAAGTTTTTTATCTCCCATATGGAAAGCGTATAAAAGTTTAAAAGAAACTTGGTCTATAATAGGATCTAATTTAGAATAATCTATCTTTACTTCACCCAATATTTTTAAATATTTAGATTGGTATTTTTCTATTAAAAAAGACAGATAGGGCCTTGAATTTTTATCATAATAGGGAGTATAAATTTGTTTTATTTTATTTATTTGTATGTGGGTTGTTGCTTCTCTAATTTTAGATTTAGTTTCTTCTATTAATTTAACTACATTATTTTGTTTATAAAAAGAAATTGCCCCTATAAGAGTAGCATCCCCATATTTTTCTTGTTTTAATAAAAGATTAAGATAAGGTTCACAAACATCTATAAAATTTTCTAACTTTAAAATTCTCTCTAAATTTGAATTAGATGTACTATCTTCTTTTCCACTTAAAAGGTCTAAACAAAAATTATTTACTCTATTTATACCTTCATAAAATCTTTTATGTTGATCAAATACGATAGATTGAGGTAAAGAAGTTATTTTTTGAGAATCATTTTCTTTTATTTTTTCTATAGCTTTTTTTTCATTTAAATTATTTAATAAGTATAAATAATGTGAAGACACTTCTAATCCTTTTTTAATTAGCCCCCTTAATCTCTCTAAATTTTCTTCATTTAATTTTTTAAATTGCTCTCCATTTGGCCAAGGAAACATATCCGGAGTTAATTCTTTAAAGGATAAAACTTCAAAAATTTCTTTTGTAGCTAAAGCGTCTGTTAAAGATTGTTCAGATATTTTTTTTAATAATTTAACTGACTTTATATCTTCAGAAACAGCCCCAACATACTTTTCAATTACAGATTCAAAAAATTTATTATCATTTATCATAAAAAAATGTAATAAGTTATCAGCTTCTTCTATAGGTAATTGATCTAAACTATCTCCCTGCATAGAAAAAGTATGTGCCTTCCTATATTCTTCATAAGAATTAATAATTGAAGGATGAACATGTTGAAAATTATAACTTTCAGCCGATTTTTTTCTTATACGTTTAAGTTTTTTTATATTATCCTCAACTTCTGCTTGTTCTATATCAGATACCAAATCCATTTTATAGGTTTCTAATCTTTCTCTTCCAATTTTATCTTCTACAGGATAGGTTGTAAGTCTATCTTCTAAAACCGCTAATTTTTCTCTATTAGTTCCAACCTCAGATAATTGTTTAAGAATATCAATGATAGGGTTCTCTGAAGAATAAAGTATACTGTTACTTTTATTATTATTGTCTTGTTCTGCCATTTTTATCACTATGTAATAGATACTCTATTTAAAAATCTTTCGATATAAAAAATAAAAAGAAAAAAAGTAAATTTATTGTTGCCCTGCTTGGGTTTGTTGCTGATTTTGTTCTTGTATTTCTGTGTCTTCACCAGAATTTTGTTCTTGATTCTCAACCTCAGCAGTCACTTGTTCTCCAACAACAGTTTCATTTGCTATTCTTTTTTGGTTTCTATCTCTTTTCTCTTCTTTATTTAATCTAGAAACTTCTTTAGCGATTCTTTCTTGCTTAACTTCGCTCATGTTGTTATATTTTTCTTCTGCTGCTTTAAGCCTAGTCAAAGTTTTCTCAATACCCGGAGCTGTAACATTTTTAGCTTGCAGTTTTTGCTGAATTATATCAAGAACAGTAATATGCTTTTGCAAATTATATTCTAATCTTTCAGCTTTTGTTACATTTTCTTTAGCAAATTGCTCTTTTAATTCAGAAAGTTCTTGGACAAGTTGAGCATGGAATCCTTCAGCTTTAGCCAAAGATTTCAAATCTCCTTTCTTTGCCATTTCTTTCATTTCTGATAATCTTCTTTGAGCAAATTGTAATTTCTTTTCTGCTTGCTTTTCTTTACCTCTTGTCATCAATAAGCTTAACTTTTCTGCAAATCTTTTCCAACCATAAGCAACTTTTTGATCTGGTGTTGCTCCTACTTCTTCTGTTTCATTTGTAGTAGCATCATCTATTGAATCAGTCAATTCAGTTGTTTCGCTAGGTGTTAGATTTTCAGTTTCTGTTATAGTAGAAGCTTCTGTTACAATTTCATTTGTATCTTCAGCTAAAACTGTGCTTAATGTAATCAAGACTAACAAAAGTGTTACAAAAATACTAAATATCTTTTTCATTTATTGCCTCCATCAAAATTTTTATTAATATTAGATTAATAACCTTATATATAAAGAAACTTTCTTTTCAAAAAATTTAAAGCTTTACGAGACTTCTTAACACTATTTAGAGCTCATTTCAAGCTTCTTTTTATTAAAGAAAATTATATAAAGCTTTAAACTTACAAAAATTTATGAAAAATATCGGTAGGGTTTTTGTTTTATTTAGTCTATTCTTAATTAATTTAATTTCTGTTAATGCAATTACAGCAACGATACAAGGTAGCGTTTATGATTTAACCTTAGACAAAGTTAGTAATGTAATTCTTGAAATTAACACTATTCCTGAACAAAAATATGTTGCAAAAACAGGAGATTACTCTTTTGAAAGTATTCCTATTGGAAATTATGTTATAAAAGCATATACTCAAGATAAATCCATAATAACTACCGAAGATATTACAATAACTCAAGAAGGAACTTATACAATAGACTTATTTTTAATACCTGAATTCGAAGAAAAAGAAACTAAATCTACAAATTATCTTTATTATATAATTCCTTTTGTATTAATCCTAATTTTAATAACAATAATTTATAAGAGATTTAAAAAACCTAGAAAAGTAGAACTAAAAATTGAAGGAGTAAAGGACGATCTTGAAAAAGTAATTGAAATCATTAAAAAAGAAGGTGGAAGAACTACTCAAAAGGATATTAGGGAAAGGATAGGACTATCTGAAGCTAAAGTAAGCTTAATGATAGTAGAATTAGAGGATAAAGGCCTTATAAAAAAGATTAAAAAAGGAAGAGGCAATATCATCATTTTAAACAAATAAAAACCTTTTTAAAGGGGTTATATCTTTCTAAATTAATATGTCAATCTACAATAAAGATACAAATAAGTTAATAGAGAAAACAGCAGAAGAGCTAAAAAATATTCCAGAAATTAAAGCTCCAATCTGGGCTCCTTTTGTTAAAACTTGTGCTGGAAAGCAAAGACCTCCTGCAAAAAAAGATTGGTGGTATCATAGAACAGCTTCATTATTAAGAAAATTATATATCGCTCAAGGTCCAATAGGTGTTTCTAAATTAAGAAAAAAATATGGTCATAGAAAACATAGAGGATTTAAACCAGAAAAAGCATATACTGGTTCTGGAAATGTTATAAGAAAAATATTACAGCAATTAGACAAAGCAGGATTCTCAAAACAAGTTGAAAAAGGAGTTCATAAAGGAAGAATAATTACTCCAAAAGGAAAATCTTTCTTGGATAAATTAGCAAAGTAAAATGGTAAAAAGATTAATACAAAAATTAAGATTAGGAAAAAGATTAGCTCAAACAAAGTGGGCTCCATTCTGGACTATTCCAAAGAAATATGGAAAAGGTCGTAGAGTACATCCTTCAAGACATACTGAAATTAAAAGATCCTGGAGAAGAACTAAATTAAAAGTATAAAATGGCAGACTTAGAAAGAAATTATGTTATACCTCTTAGAAGAGAATGTTTAAAAGTGCCAATTTTTAAAAGAACAAAAAGAGCAATTTCTGAAGTAAGAAAATTCATTATAAGACATATGAAAGTAGAAGAAGTTAAAATCTGTGCTAATCTAAATCATTTTTTATGGGAAAAAGGATGTACAAATCCTCCTTCAAAAATAAAAATTAAAACAAGAAGAGAAGGAACTTATGCTTTGGTAGAATTACAAGATTATGATTTCCCTAAGAAAAAAGAAGAAGCTAAAGAAACTAAAATTGAAAAAGCTCTAAATGATAAAGATGTAGAAGGTAAAAAAGAAGAGAAATTATTAAAGAATGAACCTGCAGGTAAAGAAAATCTTGCTCCTAGTCCTGAGAAAAAAGAAGAATTAAAAACAAAACAAATGGAAGAGAGATTAAAAAAAGAAAAAATTGTTAATAAATCACAAAAAAGAATGATTAAACACGAGAAACAAAGTAAATCATTTAGTAAAACAAGTCATTAATTTTAAAATAGTTATAATAACTTTTATAAACTAATTATATTATTTAATACGATGGTTGATAATACTAAGTTAGAATCTGAACGCAAATTGTATTTTGAATTTAATGCTATACTAGTTAGTTTATGTTTGCCTTTAGTTTTTTTAGGTATTTTTAATTTTTCTTTAGGAATATTATCAATAGGTATTGGAGACTATCAAAAAACAATACTTATAAGCCATATAAACACTATTGAAAATTTTGAGGGGTATAATCTCTCTTGTTCTAATATGAAACTTAGTTGGTTACACTTTGGGAATGAAGCCGATTTATCTATAAATGAAAAAGTAATAAAGATTTATGAAGGATATAATTATAAATTTAATGAAGATACTTATTTTATTATATTAAAAGATTTGGGAAGTGGTTCTGGAGAAATTGAAAAGATTAGAGAAAAGTGCAGTATTATAGTTGTTAAATCAAAAGGCCCTTTATTATGTATCATTTCAAAGATAAATAATTTTATAGGAAATTATTTTTTAATAATGTGTATTATTGGAACAATTTCTCTTTATATATCTTACAAAAAAGGCTTACTAAAAAAAATATTACCTTATCCAAAATAAAATGAATAAATTGCCTTTTGAAGAAATTAAAAGAACTATTCTAATTAAGAAAGAAGCTAAAACTTCTGATAAATATGGAAGTTCTCCTGAAAATAGGACTATTCAAGAATTGTTTGATAAAGGAGTTATTTGTTTAAACAAACCTTCAGGACCAACAAGCCATCAAACAGTAGATTATCTTAAAAGAATTTTAAATACAAAAAAAGCAGGACATGGAGGAACTTTAGATCCAGGAGTTTCTGGAGTTTTACCAATTGCTTTAAATGATGCAACAAGAATATTACAAATTTTATTAAAAGGTGGAAAAGAATATGTTGCATTAATGCACTTGCATAAAGATATTCCTGAAAAAGAAATAAAAGTTTCTGTAGAAAAGACTGTTGGAAAAATAAATCAATTGCCTCCTGTAAGATCTGCAGTAAAAAGGCAATTAAGACAAAGAGAAATTTATTATTTAGAAATTTTAGAAATAAAAGACCAGGATGTTTTATTCAAAGTGGGTTGCGAAGGAGGAACTTATATTAGAAAATTAATTGTTGATTGGGGTAAAATTCTAAAAACAAATGCACATATGGTAGAATTAGTAAGAACAAAAGCAGGACCTTTTAATGAAAATGAATGGTATTCTCTACAAGATATACAAGATGCTTACACAGAATTTAAAGAAAACAAAAATGATTCTTTATTAAAAAAAATAATAAAACCTGTTGAATTTACACTTTCCTTTTTACCAAAAATATGGGTTTTTGATTCTGCAATAGATAGTTTATGTCATGGAGCAAATCTGAATGTTCCAGGAATTTCTAAATTAGAATCAGATATAAAAGAAAACGATTTAATTGCAGTTTTAAGCTTAAAAAATGAATTAATATGCCTTGGAAAGGCTAAAATGACTTCTGAAGACATTTTAAAGAAAAGTAAAGGATTAGTTATAGAAACAAACAAAGTTTTTATGAAAATAGATACTTATAAAAAAGACGATAGTCTTGAATAAAAACATGTTAAATAACATTTTATTTATGAGCAGGGTAAAGATTACTATAGAAGGTTCTGTACAAGGAGTTTTCTTTAGATATTTTATGAAAAACCATGCAACTGCTTTAGGTTTAACAGGATATGTTAGAAACTTAAATAATAAAGTTGAAGCCGTTTTAGAAGGAAATACTGATAAAATAAAACACTTAATAGAGTTGTGTAGAAAGGGACCAATTAGTGCTAAAGTTACTAAAATGGATATTAAAGACGAAATGTATAGAGGAGAATTCAGAAGTTTTAGAATTATATATTAAAAAACTATTTAAACTAAATTAATTTGCTAATTCTATGGGAGAAGACCTAATTCAAATAAAAAAAGACAAAGTAAATGAATTAAGAAAATTAAATATAGATCCTTATCCCCATAAATTTTCAATAGATTCTTATTCAGAAAAAATTATAAAAGAAAATTCTAAATTAAAAGAAGAAGAAAAAACAAATAAAAAAGTAAAAATTGCTGGAAGAATAGTTTCTTTAAGACCTATGGGTAAGGCTGCTTTTGGTAATTTACAAGATTCTACTGGAAGAATACAATTTTATATAAAAGAAGATAATATTGGAGAAAAAGAATATTCTATTTTTAAGAGATTAATTGATATTGGAGATATTATTGGAATAGAAGGAACTATTTTTAGAACTAAAATGGGAGAAATTTCCATTTGGGTAAAAAAATATGAATTATTAACAAAATCTTTAAGAATTTTGCCTGAAAAATGGCACGGATTACAGGATACAGAAATAAGATACAGAAAAAGATATATAGATTTAATAGCAAATCCAAAAGTAAAAGAAACTTTCATAATAAGAAGCAAAATAATAAAATGTATAAGACAATTTTTAGACGAAAAAGGATTTTTAGAGGTAGAAACTCCAATTTTACAAACAGTGTATGGGGGAGCAGCAGCAAAACCATTTACCACTTTTCATAATGAATTAAATTCAGATTTATACTTAAGAATTTCTCCAGAATTACATTTAAAAAGATTATTAGTCGGAGGTTTCGAAAAAGTTTATGAAGTAAGCAAAAATTTTAGAAATGAAAGTATAGATTCTTTTCATAATCCAGAATTTACTTCTATAGAATTATATGAAGCTTATGCAGACTATGAATATCTTATGAAATTAACAGAAGACATGCTATCTAAAATATTAATGCAAACAAATGGAAAACTTGAAATTGATTATCAAGGAACAAAATTAAATTTCAAAGCCCCTTTTAAAAGAATTAAATTTAGAGATTTAATTTTAAAAGAATCCGATATCGACATTGATAAATTTAGAGATTTTGAAACTTTAAGTAATGAAATAAGAAAAAAGAAATTAAAAGAAGTTGATATAACTAAAGTAAAACATTATGGAGCCCTTCTTGATGAGTTATACAAGAGAATATGCAGACCAAAAATTATACAACCTACTTTTTTAATAGATTATCCTGTTGAAATGATCCCTCTTGCAAAAAGAAATCAAAAAGATGAAAGAAAAGTAAATATTTTCCAACTTTTAGTAAACGGAGCAGAAATAACAAAAGCTTATGATGAATTAAATGATCCTGAAGATCAAAGAGAAAGACTTGAAGAACAACAAAAACTTATTAAAAAAGGTGATGAAGAAGCTCAACCTATGGATGAAGATTTTGTAGAAGCATTAGAATATGGTATGCCTCCTGCAGGAGGATTAGGTTTAGGTATTGATAGATTAGTTATGTTAGTTACAAACTCTCCATCAATAAAAGAAGTAATTTTATTTCCACAAATGAAACCAGAAAAAGAATGAACTTACTTAAAAAGGTTTCTTAAGAATTTTAATTGCAAAAGCTTTATAAATACTAAAAATCATTTAAACAGTAAATTAAGCCTTTTAAAGGCAAAAAACATAATAGGGAGGTTAGAAAAGATGTCAGAATTACTTGTTGTTAGAGCAAAATTAAAAGATTACTGTAAAGGCATGAATGTTTCTGGAGAATTAGGAGAAGCATTAAGCAAGAAAGTTGAAAAAGTGTTAGCTGATGCAGTAGAAAGAGCACAAGCTAATAAAAGAAAGACCGTAATGCCTTACGATTTATAAACCAATTATTTATTTTTTATTCTTTTTTTATTTTTATTAGAAGATTTTCTTTAATATCTATATAATTAAAAATATTATTTAAAATTAATTAGTTCTGGTTCGAGAAGTAGTACTTCTACAACTTCTAACTAAACCATTACAGTTAGTTACAGTACAACGTTGTAGATTATTTGTACAAGTTGACCAAGATTGGCAGGTAGTTGTTGTATATGAACATGCAGGTATAGTAGTAACTATATTTATTCCACTTTGCGTAAATGCCCCAGTTGTATCTTTTCCAAGTACTTGATCAACAATGAGTTTAAATTGATTATCATCAACAGGGATTCCAGTAGATTTGTATTTGTCATCTACTTTTTTGTATATATCATCAAATTGGTCCCAACGCAATCCATAATCTCTACATAACAAATAAGCTAATCTGTCTACTATCATATCATTAAGATAAGCTAAAGATGAATCACAAGGAGTTAAGGGTATTATTACCTGACTATTACTAAGTGTCGGGTCTACTTTATAACCTACTGTTCTAAATGATTGAGCTACAACAAATGACTCAGCTACATTAAAATGAACTGTTGTTCTAGTAAAAAATAACACGTGTCCCATTTCGTGTATTGCTAACATTTGATTTCGTAATTTTACGGCATTTTGTACATCAAAAGGATTATAGTTATAATTATTTAAGTATTCTATTCCATGTTCATAATCATACAAACATAATATCCCTTTATTATTTTTAGTGGCACTATATGCCGTCTTTATCTTTAAATCCCCATATTTAATACAAATATCTCCATCTCCATTAGAAAGGTAATATATAGGAGTTAAACTGTTTACTGGAGTTATCCCAGTTAATTTATATAATTCATTAAATCCATTTTCTAATCCTTGGAATTTAGCTAAAAATATTTCATTTGAATAAGGACAAGGTTTTGGACAAACATAATTAAATGAACCGCTTGTTGAAGTTTTGCTATATTCAGAATTACCAGAAATTGATTCAGTAATACACTTTCCACTAATACATTTTTTACCTGCTTGAGAACAATCTATTGGAACTGATTTATATTGAGTACCCTGACAATACCATTCAATTAAAATATTAGTATTATCTCCATATTTACAATAATCCCAACCTGTAGTAGGAGTAAATATTTGTCTTCCATTTTGAGTTGCATCAATTTTATTTTGAACTTCTATGTTATACCCCCCGGGTTTTGTACAAGTAGGATTCAATCTCCCCCAAATAGAGGCCTCTAAAGTTCTTGTATTATCATTACCTGTTAAATTAAATATTGTTAGAATACTAAAACAAACTAAAACTATTAAGAATAAATTTATTGCCCTCTTTTGCATATTAATAATTTAGAAGGTAGATATTTAAATCTTTTTATTAATCAAAAGGTATAAATAGTTCTATAATTTTTATAAATTATGTCTAAACAAAAGGGGAGTAGAGCTGAGCGTGAACTTCTTCATATGTTATTTGATGAATCTTTTCATGTAGTTCGTTCTGCAGGTTCGGGATCTATAGGTTTACCAAATCCAGATTTAATAGCTGGAAGAGATGGAAGAATTCTAGCAATAGAGTGTAAATCTCTTAAAAATACAAGTAAATATTTTAAAGAACAGGAAATAAAAGAATTAAAACAATTTTCTAAGAAATTTGGTGCAGAAGCTTGGTTAGGAATAAGATTTGATAATATTGGTTGGTTTTTTATACATCCTGACAAATTAAACAAAACTAAATCAAATTATTATGCAATTTCCTTAGAAGAATTAAAAGAGAAAGGTTTAAATTTCAAGGATTTAATCAAAAAGTAAGATGGTAGATTTAACACAAAGAGGAATTAAGAATATTATAAGGTATTCTGGATTAAAAGAATTAAATTTACAAGAACAGACTATTCTAAAAAACATTGCTGAAACTGAATATGAAAGGATTCATAGAATGTTGTCTGGTAATGTTATGGATTTGTTATTAAATATCAAAGTTCATGAAAAAGGTGGAAAGAAAAAATATAGTGTTCATACCAAAATTGTTGGAGCTTCTGATGTAATAACCTCTGAAGCATTTGGATGGGATATAAAAACGGTTACAAGAGATTCTATTATGAAATTAGGTAATAATATTAAAAAACAATTCAAAGAAGAAGGAAGAAAGTGGCCAAGAGGCATGAAAGAATTAATAAGAAGATTTTGGAATAAATGAAAGAAACTCTATTCTATAAAAAATTAAAGAATAAAATAGTTCAATGTCAATTATGCCCTAATTTTTGTGTTATAAAAGAAAACAAATTAGGAATATGTCTTGCTAGAAAGAATATTTCTGGAAAATTAATCTCTTTGTCTTATGGTAAACCTGTTGCAATGAATATTGATCCTATTGAGAAAAAACCCTTCTTTCATTTTATGCCTGGAGAAAAAGCTTTTTCTATTGGAACAGCAGGTTGTACTTTCAAATGTTTAAACTGCCAAAACTTTGATATAAGCCAAGCAAGTCCAGAAGACATTCCAACACAATTTGTTTCTCCAGAAGAGATAATTGATAAAGTTAAAAAATCTAGATGTAAAATAATTGCTTATACTTATTCTGAACCAACAACAATGTTTGAATATATGTTAGATATTTGTAAACTAGCAAAGAAAGAAAAAATAAAAAATGTTTTAGTAAGTAATGGATATATTAATGAAAAACCATTAAAAAAATTATGCAAATACATTGATGCAGCAAATATTGACTTAAAATCTATAAATAATGAATTTTATAAGAAAATATGCTCAGGAAAGCTAGAACCAGTGCTAAATACCCTAAAAATATTACATAAAAATAAAGTTTGGATTGAAATTACAAATTTAATTATTCCTAAATTAAATGATTCTTCAAAAAATATTGAAAAATTATGTAAATGGGTTAAAAATCTAGATAAAAACATTCCAATTCACTTTTCAAGATTCTTTCCAATGTATAAATTATTAAATAAACCTACAACTCCAGAAGAAACACTTGAAAACGCTTATGAAATAGCAAAAAAACAAGGATTAAAGTATATTTATATTGGAAACTTAGAAACCAATAAAGAAAATACCTATTGCTCAAAATGTAATTCATTATTAATAGAAAGAAATAGATATCATATCATAAAAAATAATATAAAGGCAAATAAATGTTATAAATGTAATGCAAAAATCTCTGGTATTTGGAATTAGTTTATTTTTAATACTTCTCTCTAATGTAGTTCTTGCTGAATTAAGGATAAATGAAGTTATGTATAATCCAAAAGGTCCTGATAATTACAAGGAATTTGTTGAAATTTACTCTACAGAAACAATTAACTTAACAAATTGGACTATCACAGATGGAGATTCTGAAGATAATTTAAAAAGATTAAATGATATTGATTCAAATTACGCATTAATTGTAGAATCTGATTATATTTTAAACATTCCAGAAAATATTGCCTTATATTCTGCAGGAGCTTCTATAGGAAATGGATTAAGTGAAGATGATAAAGTAACTTTATATGATTCAGAAAAAAAGGAAATTGCTTCTATGCAAATTTTTAAAATAGATGAAGGTTATTCTTTAGAATTTTTTGAAAATAACTATTATAAATCATTAATGATAAACGGAACTCCTGGTTATGAAAATTCTGTAAAAGAAATTCCAAAAGAAGAACCAGAAGAAGATTCAAATATTACTGAAGAAGAAGAGGAAAAAGTAGATACAACTAATTTAGAACAAAAGTCTAAAATAGAAATAACAAAATATCCTGAAAAAATAGGATTTGGAGAAAATATTTCTGTAGAAGTTAATGTTTATCGTGGTTCTATTGCAAAATATGCAATTTATTTTTATGTGGGAAAAGACAATAAAACACTAATAACTAATAAAATTTCTGAGCATGCACGTACAAAATATATGAATTATACCTTTAATTTTACAACACAAATAAAATCTAATTGTAAAAACAAATATGAACCAGGAAAATACTATATTTTTGTAGAAGGACTTGAATTAAAAGAAAATAAAGAGATAGAAATTGAAAACTCTGAAAAATGTAATATAGTTACAAATATGGTTAATAACACCTTAAAACAGGATTTAACAGCTAAACAAGAAACAGAAGAATATACTCAAACCCAAACAGAAAGTAATATAAATAGTAATCCAGAGAAAATTACTGGAAGTATAATATATGAATCTTCTGACTTTAAAGCCGGAAAATTAGCAGTATATTTCCTATGTTTGGTATTAATATTATTAGTAATATTTTTGCTTGCGAGAAAAAATGAAAACAAAAATCAAAGCAATAATTGAAATAGCAGGTTTCCCAGAGGAACACATAAAAAAAGTAATGAATGAAGTAATGGGAAACTTAGAAAAAGAAAAAGGAATAAAAGTTATAACAAAAGACGTAGCAGAAGTAAAAAAAGTTCAAGAAACACTATGGAGTACTTTTGCTGATCTTGAATTACAATTAAATGATATGGAAGTATTAACAAATTTCTGCTTTAATTATATGCCTTCATCTGTAGAAATTATAGAACCATTAAAACTTGATGGAGAAGTAAAACCAATAGAAAATATGATTAATGATTTATTAGCAAGATTACATAATTTTACTATGTTCTTAAAGAATTTACAAGCAGAAAATATTATGCTTAAAAAACAATTAGAAGAAAAGAAATAAAGATTTTTTCTGTTTTTTTGCCTTTCTTGCTTTATAATAAATTATAAAAGATATTACTACAACAAAAAATATTCCTAAAAGAGCTAAAGTTCTTCCTGTTTGTGGTTGTGGTTCAATATAAGTTGTTTCTGGTTCTTCTGTAAAAAGACTTTCATTTTGTTTAGGTGTTGTTTCATTTACAATTCCTTCTGGTTGTTTATAAAAATAAATATAAACAGGTATCTCTAATTTTTTAGTTTCATATTCTAATATTATCGCTCCTTCATAATTCCTATATAAAGATTTATCTTCATTTATCCAAACATATTGCTTTTCAATTTCTCCAGGAGAAACAACATCAAAATTAGAAATATTTAATTTTACTATGCCTTGTAAATTTCCTGTTACATAAAATCTAACATTTGTAATATTTCTCGTAAATATATTCTTAAATCTTAATTCTCCTTTTTTTGTTTCTTCTTTAGTCAAACTAAAATTTATTTTACTTATTGGATCTATAAATTGTATTGCGTTTTCTGGAGTTTTTTCTTGAGTAATATTTTCAGGGAGATTTATTATTATAGGCTTATTTTCTATAATAGTTATATTTGTTTTATTTGTAATAGTTTTATTAATAGGCGTTATATATTTTTTTGTGGTTATTATTGGAATATTATACTCTTTATTATTATATTTTACATTTAATATTTTAGTCCCTGCTTCTAAAAAAGAAACCATTACCGATTTAGATAAACTCGGGTTTAAGATAAAATTGTTATAATTTAAAGTTCCATTTCCTTCAGTAAATTTAAGGGAGATATTAGTAGAATTTTCTCCATTGTTTTTTATATTTAAGTAAAATTTATTTGAACTATCTAAATTTAAGATTACTGCTGCAGGTTCAATAGAAATCACTGGTTCTTCCCTTGATTTTAAGCTAAAACTTATTGATTCTGTAGATGATTTTAAAAGTCCGTTTTCTAAATAAGTATATTCTTTTAATTTAAATGTATAAGATATGGCATTAAATGTATTTGGAATCTTAAAATAAACATAATACAAATTTGGAGTAAATTTTACTAAATAAAAAGGAGTTGCAATTTTTCTATTTTCCTGATCATATAAGCTTAAATCAGAAACACTTATAGTTGAAGAAGGTGCATTTTCAAATTGTAATTTAATTAAAACTGTTTCAGAGATAGAATAAGAATTTCTTTCTATATTGATAGCAGAATTTACTAAAGGTAATATTAATACAAATAATACCAGAATAATAAATTTTTTCATTATTACTTGCCCAATAATTTTTTTGCTTCTGCCAAAGATTTTTCTAATTCATCATCTACTTTCTTTTCTCTAGCAGATTTTTTAGGTACGTTTTGTGTAGGGAAAGCAGGTAATTGCCTTGTAGGCATTTGTCTTGGCCTTATTAACTCTGCACTAGGTCTTGGCCTTGTTGTTAAATATTCTTCAAAACTTGGTTTTTTTGATTTTTTTCCAAATTTAGAACCTAAATCTTCTTTAAAATCTTTGAAAGTTTTTCCTTTTTTTACATAATTTAAATAATAATAAACTAAAATCAATAATAAAATTACAGCAACAATTATAATAATTATCCAAGGCAACATACTACCTTCTTCAGTTTCTTCTTCTATACTAGTACAAGTACAACCACCAACACATTCATAACCCTCATCACAATCATCATCTATTGTACAATCACATTCATCAGTATCTTCATATACAGGTTCACAAATACAAGCAGAACTACACTCATAACCTATATCACAATGACTATTTATTTCACATTCGTTTCCAGCATTTAAAGAACATTGTCCTGATGTTGGTTCTATAATTGTGGTTGTTCCACAAGTACAAGTTCTATAATCGCAAGATTGTCCACTTGGACAAGCAATATTAGGACTACATTCTACCGATGAACCAATACATAAACAAGAATTATCATTTGTACAATCATTATCATTGCAATCAACAAAAGTATCATTATCATCATCTAAACCATCATTACAAATAAGTTCTATTGCAACAGTAACATTTTCTGCACCTATTTCTCCATTATCAATTTCTCCATCTTCAACACCAATAGAATTATCTTTAAATCCACCTGATAAGGCAATCAATGCAGAAGCAGTATCTAAAACTTTATCATTCCAATTATGTTTTTTCTCATTATATTTCAAAGTCAACCATCTTGTAGCATTAAGATAAGAATCTGCATCATCAGTAGATTGTATCATTGATATTGCTCCAATTGAAGTAACATATACATCATCTAACCAAGAACCAGAAGATTTTTGATGTTCTTTTAACCAACTAGAATAATATTTGCTATCAGGCCTTACCAAATATAATAAAGATCTATGTAAAGCATTTGCATTTTTATTTTCTTCTAGATAAGGTAATGTATGGATTTCTTCTCCAGCAATTGATTTTAAAGCCCAAGTAGCATATAAAGTACTTTCATAATCACAAGTTCCAACACCAGAACCTGTTGCAAAGCAAGCATTTTCTATTGTTAAAGTAGTTTTTTGTGTTTGCTCATCATGTAATAAATAATCTTCTGTAAATCCTTGTCTAGCAATACGATATATTACAGTAACATGCATTGCTTGATCTCCAACATTTACACAATCTATATCATATTTTTTGAATTTTTTATTTCCAATAGGACCACATAAAGTATCTGCATTTATCCAAGGTTTTGTTGGACCAACATCTACAGATTTTGGAGTTGTAGAACCTTCACAAGTAATTTGACAAGTTCCATCAACAGTCGGATTAAATTGAATATACCAACTTCCAGCTGTTGCACCAGAAGCTATTTCCATATTTTTAAGCCAAGTTACAGTTTTATTTATATCTTGACCAGTTTTACCTAGTACTAACAAAGCTAAAGCAGTATCTTTAACTTTACAAGAAGTTTTTGGGAAACACCCTCTTTCCGAACTTTTATTCAATAATTTTAAAAGACCTTCTTTAACATCAGAATTATATTCACCAAGATTATTTATAGCCAATAATGAAAAAGTTAACTCAGGTATAGGTTTATTCCAAGAAGCATTTCTCATAGAATTTAATAACCATGTGTTTGCCGTAGTATAATCTGCAGCAGTTTCTACAGCAGTATCAGTTTCAGCTGCATCCTCTGCTAAACACATAAAACTAGATATAATTAATAAACAAGCCATTAAACACGTTAATCTTGGTAAACTCATCAAAGCACCTCTGAAATAGTTTAATAGTAATATATTTAAAAAACTTTCTATTAGCATTTATATGATTTTAAAAGAAATAAAGGCATTAAAAGTCAAAAACGTTGAATATTTAGCTCAAGGAAAGAGATCTATAATATATACTGGAATTTTTAGAAATAAAAAAATTGCAATTAAAACTGAAAAACCAGGAATAAGCGCTAAAGATAGAATTTTAAATGAAGCAAAATTTCTTAAAATAATTAATAAATATAAAATTGGACCAAGATTAATAATTTCTAGAAAAAAATTTATGATATATGAATTCGTAAAAGGAAAATTTATTTTGGATTCTTTTAAAGATAAAAATAAAAAAGACATAATTAAACTTTTAAATAATAGTTTAGAACAATGTTTTATTTTAGATAAGTTAAAAATAAATAAATTAGAAATGCATCATCCAGTAAAACACATTATTATTGATAAAAAACCTGTTTTAATAGACTTTGAAAGAAGTTATTTAACAAATAATCCAAAAAATGTAACTCAGTTCTGTCAATTTATTATGTCTCATCCTTTAATTGATATTTTAAATAAAAAAGGAATTAAAATTGATAGAAATAATTTCATAAATATTGTAAAAGAATATAAAAGAGATAAAACTGAAGAAAATTTAAAAAAAATAAAAAAAGAAATAAATTAAATTAATCTACATGGCCTATTGCTTCTGTAAAGTTGTCCTTGTGCATTTACGCAAACATATGCATTACCGCCATTTGGTTTAGCCAAACTAGTAACTTTTAAACTATTGGTTTCACAAGTATTATCTGCATTACAAGAATTTGCTCTTATTTCTTCTAATGTTTCTATATTTGTTGCACCTAACAACCCTTTAATTCCTGAAACGGCTGCATAAACTTCTTCATAAGTTATTAAAGCGTCCTTATTTGTATCTACAGAATTACAAAAGTCTGAACTAAATCCATACCCAATACAATCCTCTATTGAAATAGATTTTGTATAAGTATTAGAAACTTGTCCAAGAAGATTATTTGCTGCAGATAAATCAGGAATTTCTAATATTCCATTTCCATCAGAATCATACAAAGTAATTCCAGATATCTTACTTTTAATATAGTCATAAGCATATTGCGCTTCAGCAATAGTGATATAATTATCGCTATTTATATCTACTGAATTACAAAAGTTTAGACTTCTTTTTTCTGAACAAGTATTAACTAAAATAAATTGTACGTTAGTATTATAAACCTGCCCAAGAAGACTAGTTGATTCACTTAAATCTGGAATTTCTAAAATTCCGTTTCCATCAGAATCAAATGGAACTGCCACTGCTTTTCCAGTATAACTAGCACCTATAATAAAAAGTGCTGCCAATACTAAAACAATCGATAAGATTATAGTATTTCTTTCCAAAATTTTTCACCTCCTTTTAAATTTTAATATTAATATATTAAATTAGAGACATTTTACTATATAAATGTTTATTTTTTATTCTTTTTAGTATCTTTTCTCATTCTTGACTTTCTTATAGCATAATTTACTGGATTTTTTATCATTTTACATAATCCATCAGGTACACAAATTGCCATACTTTTGTAATAAGCAGGATTATCACAATTAGCAGGTAAAACAATATTAGATTGTTTTTTAGACCATTCTAATTGAGATTTAGCATATCCTTCTCTCAAAGGTTCATAATTTTTTTTGTTCCATTCATTCAAAGTTTTTTCAATTTTGTCCAAAGGCCAATTACAATGTCTTAAAAAATTAATTAAAATAAAAACTGCTCTTTTTCTTCCATCTTCTTTTAATCCTTTTAATAACAATTTAATACAGGGAGGAAAATCTTCTTCCAAAATCTCATCTGTAGAGGTTTCATATTTTTTAGTTTCAATTATTTTTATATCAGATTTCTGGTTTTTTACATTCCAATCATAAGATTGTAACAATAAATTTCTTGCACTTTCTTTTGTAACATTTTCTATATCTAAAAATCTTAATTTTACTTTTACATTTTCTATTTTTGCATCTTCTAATTTAAAAATCCTTAATGATTCTTTATTTGGATTTAAAGGAATGCTAACTAAATTAGATTTTTCATTTATAGAATATGGAGCACGAAACATATGTCTTGAAGAAATTAAAACAGAATCAATATCTACAACAGAATAAGGATCAAATTTTCCATCTTTAACTAAATCTTTCATATGTTTAGTAAATTTCAAAGAAAGTTTGTCTAAAGAATATATTTTTAAAATTCTTTCAGTTAAAAAAGGTTTTATCATTTCTTTCAAATAATTTGCAACTATCCTTACTAATTCTGGAAATAATAGTCTTGTTTGTTTTCCATTTAATTGTTCAGGAAAAGATTCGTAAGGAATTCCTATATGAAATCCGTGATTACCTGAAAATTTTAATGAAATATCTTTTACATCATGAAATATTAATGCTTCTAATAATAATTCTGCAGTAATTCTTGATATTTCTACATCTTTACAATCTATATCCAATAATAAATCCCAACCGCTCCTATTTTCATCTAATTCTCTTTTATTCATTCCAGGTTTTAATTGTAAAGGATCATGCCACCTTTCTTCTGAAATATGAAAAGAAGTCATTCCTTTTTTAATTAAATCATCTACATCTCCAGGAAAATTAATTGTATCTGGTCTTTTACCTCTCACATCAGAAAACCAAGCTTGCACTTCCCTATTTTGTGCTATTTTTAATAATTCATCTTTTACATCTTTTCTAGAATAATATTCTCTTATTTTCTTATAATCTAGTTGCATAGCTCTTATAGAAATTTTATAGGTTTAAATAGATTATTATAAAAAATTGATTATTTAACAACAATAAGGACAATTATGAGTTGAATCTGCAGGACAAGTTCTACTACAAATATACGTTGGACATACCCCAGAAGTTCCTGTTCCAGTCCCACTTAATAAAACATTTTTACAAGCAAAAGATATAATTTTAGCAGATCCATCCAAATATTTACTAGTTGAAGGGACACAAGTTTCAGAATATTTTTGACCTTTAGCATTAGTATATGTATACTGATCTACTTTCCAAGTTATAGCAGCTCCTTTTCTACCTGAAATAGAAGTACTGCAGCTTGTTTTACTAGGAATAGTACATTTAGCCAATTGTATATTAGAAGCATCGGTACCTTTACATATTTTTGCATTAACTGCACCTAAAAAGTTACAAGTCACTTTTTCAGTTACTGTTGTACTTGTTGTACAAGCTCTAGTTAAAGATGAACATCCTGTAACAGTACAATATTGCTTTCCTCCAGAACATGTAGACCAAGATGTAGTAGGACAAGTAGTATAAGGACATATTGCTCCTTCAAGTACTCTTACATTATTATTAGAATTAAAACTAGATAATATATCAAATAAAAATAATCCTAATACTGCAAAAAGCAATATAGTTAATAAAGTCTTTACCTCTTTTACCATAAAAATATTAAAATATTTATGTATTTAAATCTTTTTATAATTAATGTTTATGCCCATCTTTGTGATTATGATGCATTTTACAATCTAATTGTATTATTTCTTCTTGTAATTCATGTGCTTTTAAATCTGCAAATTTTAAATTGTTATCAATATTCATTAAAGCTTCTTGAAGTTCTTTAATTTGTTCTTGAATTAAAGACTTAGCTTCGGGTATTGTTTTCTTAACAGAAACATCGGCCCCAACATTAATTAGTAATTCTTTAGTATTATTTATAGAACCTTCAACAAAAACTCCTGCACTCAAAGGAAAAAAAGCTTTAGAATTTTCTTTAACTTTAGTTAAATCATCTAAATCTATGTCTAATCTCATTAATTCTTCAACTTGTTGTTGTAAAATAGAATGTTGTTGCTGAACTTGTTTTATTTGTTGGTCAAGCATCTGTAATTCTATATACTTTTGTTGTAGAATTTGTTCTTGGTCGCTCATTTTATAATAAAGATTCTATTTTTCCAATTATTCCTTTTAATTCTTTAATTTTCTTTTTTAAAGATAAAATTTTTGATTCAGGATTTATTATATCTCTCTCAGATTTGGAATAGTCTATAGCTTCTAAATATATAACAATTTCTCTTGATTGTTCTTGTAAATTTTCGGCAGCTTGTTGTAACTCTTTTATAGATTTAACATTCATTTTTTCTTTTTTTCTTTTTTCTTTTCAACTTTTTTAGGAGCTTCTTTTACAGGTTTATTTTTATTTTTAATAATTTTTAATCTTCTTGGTCTTTCAGCTTTTTTCTTTTCTTTGCCTTTCTTAGCAATAACTTCAAGCTTTTCTTTTTTCATTGCTGCATGAACATCTGAACTAGAAGCACCTTTTTTTATTTTCAATAAAATATCTAGAGGTTCTAAATGTTTTGTATTACATAACTTTCTTTTTACGCTTCCATCAATTAAAACAAAATTCTTATTTTTTTTATCAAAATCTACTATTACAGCTATTTTTCCTGCTTCTCTTCCTGCAAGTTTCACACAAGCTCTTCCAATATCAAATAATACCATTTTTATCTCCTAAATTTTGCTTTTATTAATTCTCTTGTACAGTTTGAACATAAATACCCACCATAAGGTCTTGATGGTTTTTTATAAGTTTTAGGTAAATTTTTCATTACAGAAGGTAATTCACGTAAAGTTCCTTTCAAAGGTTTTTTACAATTAGCACATTTTGCATGAGAAGGTTTTCTTTTTCTATAATGTAAAGTTACTTTGTTTCCAGGCAATTTTACATAAACCTTTCTTAATTTTCTAGATCTTGCTCTCTTCCTTGGTTGTTTAAATGTTACCATTTTTTTCTAAATTTTTTGATTTAATAAACCTTAAAAAGCTTTCTAAATAAGCTGTTTAATATAACTGCCATAATAATATATACCCATAACCACCCTAAACCAAATATCTTTATAGGAGCATTACTTACCATAATTGTCTTAATATCTTGATTTACAACTTCTACAGGAGTAATATATTCTTTATTATTTGAAATTAAGATATCTTTAGTATAAGTCTTATTATTATAATCAAAAGTTAATGAATATTTCCCTTCTTGTTTGGCCTTTAACAAAAAACCTGCCTTTTTATTTTCTACAGTTTTAGTATTTGAATCCAAACTTTCTATATTTTCTGGAAGAATTATTGTTACATTACCTAAATTTTCTTTCAGAGTTAAATTTACTGAAAATTGTTGGTCTGGAGTTATCGGATTATAAGCTAAATGAGTTGAAAACCAACCAAATATTATCAAAATTGGAATCATAGTAATCAACATGGGTTTCATTGTTTGTTTCATTTGTATCATGCTTTTAGCCATAGAAATTTTTTGTAATTCCATTAATTTTTTAGAATCATTTTTAGATTCATCCATCTTTTTTCTAAGTTCTTTCATTTCTTCTCTAATAGATTTTAATAATGCTTGGTCTGTTAATTTTTTATAAGCAACTATAGAAATTAAAGTTACAATTAAAGTAATTATTAAAATAGCAAAAAAAGGATGTAATTTTAACAAAGGTCCAAAAATTGGATTCAAAATTGGATTAAATATACTACCAAACCAACCACTCATTGAAGAAGCCATTTTATTTTGCAATCATCTTCCTTAATGCAGGATACATGTCCATCATATGTTGTTTTGCAATATCTTCGTACATTCTATAAACAATCATAACTGTTAATAATATTCCAGTACCTCTACCTAAAGCACCAGATAAATCTGCAGCAGATGCAACAACACCAATTGTAATTGCACCCATTATTGTTAAAGGAAGAATATATCTTTTTAATATTGATTCTAAAACTCTTGGATCTCTTCTAAATCCAGGAATTTGTAAACCTGATGCCATAATATTTTTTGCTTGAGATTCTGCATCCATTCCAGCAGTTTGCATCCAAAATAATGCAAAAATTATTGATCCTATAACCATAAATATTAAATAAACGAAAGCATGTAATAAACTACTTGGAGTAAATGCTCCTGTCAAAATAGTTCTTAAAATATCTGGACTATATATCCAAGATACCAAACCAGAAGCAGGCATGTTTCCAGAAAAAGTTCCTAATATCGGATGTCCCCAATTTTCAAAGAATCTTGCAATCAGTTGAATATTTGCCATTAATGCCGCAGTTAAAATAACTGGAATATTGCTTGTATATAAGAAATTTAATGGCCATCTTATTCCATAACCTCTAACTCTTCCAAAACTTAAAGGTATTTCAATTTTAATTGCTTGGAAATAAACCGACATAAAAAATACTGCTATTGTAGCAAGCATTGTTGATAATGCTAAAATTGCTCCAGTAGGATCTCCTCCAGATAATGAAAGGAAGAAAACCCAAATTGCCCCTACAGGAGATTGACCTGAACCAAATGCCCAAGTTCCTGTTGTTGTTAAAGGTGAGAAAGCTCTAATGAAAACTTCCATTGAAACATTAGCTGCTATGAATAATGAAATACCTGAACCAAATCCCCATTTTTGCATAATTTCATCCATATATAATACCATTAATCCACCAAGAATTAATTGCCCAATCAAAATAAATTGCATTAAAAGATGAGTTCCAGGAGCTAATCCATCTGCTGGAGCTAAACCTCCCATAAAAACATAAATTGAACCTTCAAAAATTATAAAAAATATTGATAATAATTTTTGGAATCCTTGAAATTTTAGTCTTCCTTCTTTTGTATGAGTATCAAATTTCATTAATCCAGAACCATTCAATAATTGTAATACGATTGATGCAGTAACAATTGGTCCAATACCTAAAGACATTATAGAACCAAATTGTGCTCCTAAAATTATTGATAATTGTTGAAATTGAGCTAATGAATTTTTACCAAGACCAAATAAAGGAATAACAGACAAAACAAAAAATGAAACTAGAACTATTAAAGTCCACTTTAACTTTTCTTTAAAAGCTAATCTTTTTTCTAATGGTCCTTTTACTTCAGGCAGATTCGCTAGAAACGTTTCTATTAGGGACAATTACTTCACCACCCATTGCTTCTATTTTTTCTTTTGCTTTTTCTGAACAAGCATTACAAATAATTTTTAATTTGTTTTTTACTTTTCCAGAACCAAGCAGTTTTTCATAACCAAATTCATTTAAATCAATAACATAAATAGAACCTTCTTTCTTTGCAAACTTTTCTAAATTCTTTTCAATGTCTTCAATATTAATAGATTCCAATTTTTGTTGAGATCTTTTTATTTTAATTGAACTAAAACCATGTTTACCATAATAATCCTTACCTTCATATTTTAAAATAGCAATTTTTTTATGAGCAGCTCTTTTTCCAGTTCCAGCTTTACCAACTCCTCCACGATTACCAGATCCTCTATGTCTGTGTTTGCCACCCCAAGTACATGTTCTAGTTCCTCTGAATCTTGTATCTTTTTTTCTTTTTCTAACTACCATTTTATAACATCCTTTTAATTAAATCATTTATTTTATTTCCTCTATAACCTAAAGCTCCGCCCATACTGAAAGGAATTTTAATTCCACCACGTTCAAAACCTTTTCTTGGAGGAGTTAATCTAAAATATTTTTTTAAACCAGGAACATCTCTTAATTCTTTTTTTAATTTCATAAATTCTTCTATAAAATCATCAAAACTTAATTTTAATTTTTCTTTTAAGTAATCTTCTGTTAATAATTTATCTCCAACTACTCTTCCTCTTTTTTGTAATAATTCTTTTAATGTCTCTTTATCAAGTTCTCCCCAAGTAATATAATCTTTTACGATAGTTAACATTCCAACATTTGAAGGATTTGTTTTTATAATAACACAAGAATTCTTTCTATGTAAATTTAACATAGTTAAAGTATCCTTTACTGGTTTTTTTAGGCCAATTGGTCCTCTCACTTGAATTATTGCTATTCTTGACATTTTATTTCTGCACTTTCATTTTATTTAATTGTTTCAAAGCTTCAAATCCAGCTTTTAATAAATTTAATTTAGTATTTGTTGTTCCAAAAGTCTTGGAATATACATCTTTAATTCCTGCCATTTCTAATAAATTTCTTAATTCTTTTTCTACAATTAATCCAGTTCCTTTTGGAGCAGGTTTAAATGTTACTCTTACTGATCCACATCCACCAGAAACAGCGAATGGAATTGTATGATTTTCTCCGCATCCACAAGCCCAAGAACCACAACCAAATTTTATTTTAATTATATTTAATTTTGCGTTTTTGATTGCTTTTTCTCTTGCTGGAACAGTTTCTTTTGCTTTTCCTAATCCTATTCCAACATAACCATTATGATTTCCAACAACTACAAGAGTTGAGAATTTAGGTTTGTTTCCTTCTTTAGTTTTTTTCTGAGTTTGTTTCCAAATACTTCTTTTTCCACCACCGAATTTACCTTTGGATTGACCTATACAAATTAAAACGTGAGTTAAATTTGGAATTAATCTATCTGCTATTTCTGATTCTAAGAAAGGTTGTGGACTATTTAGTATTTCATCAATGTTAGTTATTTCTCCAGAAGCAACTTTTCTACCCATCTCTGTTTTTGGTTTCCATTCTTTTTCAACTATTTTTATTCCACGTTCTTCTGCGGCTACATCAGTTACTTCTTTTAAAACTTCTATAATTGCCTTTTCTTCTAGAACTGCTTTTTCTTCTACAGCTAATTCTTTCTGCATTCCATCTACTTTAGCAACATCCTCTCCAGGATGTTTTTCTCTTGCTGCTTTTCTTGTTATTTTTTCCATTTTACATCTTCATTATTTTATTTTTTAAGTCTTCAAATTCCTCTTTTAATTTATCTGGTTTGTTTTTTGAAAACTGTAATTTCTCTTTTGTATTTTGAGAGTAACTTATAATATGTTTACCTTGTATTCTGTCTTCGCTTGGATAGATTTCATTTGAATGTGGAATTTCTATTTTTGAATCAGCAACGCCTTTTAAAGCTGCGTATATTCTTTCTCCTGCTCTAAATAAACCAATATCCAATATTGCTTTTTTAATGTTTTTCTTTTTTGCTTCAGCTCCTGCCAATAATCCAGTCAAATAAGCTGCAGGAATATTTCCAGTATTTGATTTCCATCCTAATTTTTTTAATTCACAGCTATTACATGAAACTAAAACTTTATCTCCTTTTGGAGAATAATCAACAAATTGGACAATTATATTATTAAGGGTTTTTCTTATAACTAATCTTGTCTTTCCAGAGCTAAGTAATCTTAATCTAGTTCTATAATCTGTTCTTCTTTCAGATTTTCTCTTGTATTCCTTAAATCTTTTCTGTTTTTTCATTTTTCTTCTTGTTAACTAAATTATATTCGTTCATAAATAATTTTATGTGTCTTACGCTTCTAAAGAATCCTCCCTTAGCTTTATTTCTTAAGATTCTATAATTATGAGTACTTACTATTTTCTTTTGTTTTAATTCTTGAAGGAATTTTCTTTGTGCTCTTATTCTTGAAATCCAATCGTGTTTTCTTGTTAATCTTGCAGTTTTAAATCCTTGTCTTGAACCTTTTCCTTGACGTCTTCCTTTTCTTCTTTGAAGAATAATTTTCCTCGCACCTGATCTTGAATGACCATCTTTTTGTTCTTTAATTATAACTCCTTGTTTAACCAAAGCATGAATATCTCTTCTTGTTATAGCTTCTTTTATTTCAGAAAGTTTTTCCTCATTAAATTTAACTCTCTTTCTACCTGCTCCAAGCATTCTTATAGCTAATTTTTTCTTTGGTCCTAATTTCATTTTACATTCCCTTCTTTACCATATCTTTTAATTCTGATTCTTGAGCTTTTTTCTTTGTTTCTTCTTTTTCTTTTACTTCGGTTTCAGATTTTTCCTTAGCTTTTTTCTCAAGTTCTTCTTTTTTCTTTTTCTTTTGAGTTATTTTTTCTTCTTTAATCTTTTTTCTAGCTTCAAATTCTTTTTTAACATCTTCTATAAATTTATCAACGTTTTTTAAATTTAATATATTCAACTTTTTTTCTTTTATTTTATTTAATAGTTCTACTTTTTTCTTTAAACCCAAGTTTGAACTTATAACAATAATATTTTCTTTTGTAACTTTCTCCAAATCTTTCAAGCTACTCACCAATATAGGAGTTAAATTTTTAACTTTGAATTTTAACATATTTGAATTTCCAAAACCTATTGAAGGTATATTTGAGTGTCCTCTTCTGTGTCTTCTAATTTTATTATGCATTCCACGAGGCTTTCTCCAACTAGTAAAACCTTTCATATTTTCATCTGTTCTTGTAAATTTTACTCTACTCATTGTTCACCTGGTTTCTTAATTATGAAACAACCATCTTGGAAACGTGTTTTATCTCTCTTACCAACATTAGTTAACTTTTCTAATGTTGCTCCCATCAATCCTAATCTTTCTTTATTATTTCCAGTTAAAGTTATTATATCCCCGGTTAATTTTACATTAATATTATCAAATAATTTTACTCTTCTTGGAACTTTTTCTCCTAAAAAGTTTTTAATTACAATATCTCTTCCTTCAATTATCGTAGTAATTGGAAAATGTCCTGAACAAATTTTTACTTGACATTCATACCCTTCTTTAACCCCAAATAACATATTTTTTATGTGAGCAGCAGTACTATTAAGATGCATTTTATCTTTTTTATTTACTTTTTTACCAATAGGTTTAATTGAAATTTTATTTTCTTGTTTTTCCATTTTTAATCTAGGATTTATAAATTCTCTCTCTGAACTTCCTTTTGGACCATTCACTTTTACTAAAAAGTTAGATATATCTACAGAAACTCCTTCAGGTATTACTATATTAGGTAATTTTATCCTTACATGTTTCTTTTCAGTTTTTTGTTTCATTTTAGTAACAATATGCTATTAATTTTCCCCCAATACCTTTCTCTTTAGCTTGTTTATTTGTCATCAAACCTTGTGAAGTAGACATAATTAAAATACCAAAATCTTTAGCAGGTAAAAATCTTTTTTCAAATTTTTCATATTCTGCTAAATTAACTGAAAATCTTGGTTTTATAACCTTACAATTATTAATCTGTCCTATCAAATTTATTTCTAATTCTCCTCCACGCGCCTCATTTACTACTTTAAAATCTCCAATATAATTATGATCTTTTAATATTTGTAAAACCAACTTCATTACTTTTGATACAGGTCTAGTTTTACATGTTGCTTTTCCACCTTTTTCACAATTCAACATATGTGAAAATACATTTGCCAAAGTATCGTTATTTGCCATTTTATCTATATTTTTTAAAGCCTATTGATAAAGCTACCTCCCTGAAACATTGTCTACAAAAATCTAAACCATATTTTTTATTATGTGCTCCAATTCTTCCACACCTTTTACACTTTCTAACTGCTTTTCCATATTTTCTTGTTTTAGGAGCATTATGTTTAATGAACTTCTTATGTTTAGCAGGTTTTCCTGATAATTGTTTTAATGCTTTATCATAGCTACTATAACTCATTTTTCTCCTCCAGTTACTAAACCAAATTCTTTTTCCATAAATTTAATTGCTTCTTCTTTTGTGATTCTATGACTTGCAGGTACTTTTCTTGATTGAATTCTTCTTTTTTTAACTCTAAATCCTGCTCTAATTAAAGTAACTGAAACTTCTAATCCAGACATACCAATTTCAGGTTTATAATCAACACCAGGAATATCAATATATTCTGAAATTCCAAAACCAAAATTTCCTTCTTTATCAAATTTCCTTTCTAAAACTTTATTATCAACAGCTTTTAATAAATTCCTTAATAATTCTACAGCTTTTTTTCCTCTTACAGTTACCTTACAAGCTACTTCTAAGTTAGGTCTCAATCCCCAATCTGGAATTCTTTTTTGTGTTTTTGTTTGAATAGGTTTAGCTTTAGCAATATAATTAAGTAATTTTATAGCTTTCTCTAACTTTTCTCCTGGTTCTCCAACTCCAATATTTAGAGTTATTTTCTCTATCCTTATATTTCTCATTATATTGTCTTTCATTTTATACATCAATTACTGGTTTTTCTTTTCCTATTACAAAAGCGTAATCTTTTAATGTTTCATATTTTTTTGTTCCAATTGTAAAAATAATTTTTGATTTTTTATCAAAAGTTCCAGGTTCTATCTTTTCAACTTTACCCACGTTTCCAATATAAGAACCATCTGTTAAATAAATTACAGAACCTTTTTCTAATTTTAGATTATCTTTAATATCTCCTTTTTCTAAATCAAATATTACTGTATCTCCAACACTATAAGCATTCTTATCAAGAAGTATATTTCTTCCGTCGTGTAAATGAAGTTGTATTTTTTTATTTTTAACAATGGTTTTTCCAGTAACTTTACATAATTTTGTTTTTGTTTCTTTTATTTCTTTTAAAATAAAATCTCCATTTTGATTATAAAGAATTATATTCTGTATTTTTAAATCAGGAACTTCAATTATATCCATAATTCCTACAGGGAATTTATATTCATTTCTTTTTATTTTATTAATAAATAGCTTTCCATCTTGTAATATTTTTTTAACTTCTTTTGTAGTACTTGCTATCTTCAAAAGTTCTTTTAGTATAATATTAACAGTTATACATTTATGTAAACCATGCGGACCAGGCAAAGGTCTTGCTGTCCATTGGTTTTCTTTTCTAGATATTGGCCAATTTTTTGGTGAGGGTATTCTTTTGAGATGCATTTTATTTCTCCTTCTTCATATTTTGTTCTAACTTTATTTTTCTCTTTTTATCATCTAAATTTAAATTAGTAATTATTAGATTTGATGGATATATTGGATAGTAAGATTTTGTTCCATCTCTCCTTATATGTTGAACATTTTCTATTGTAACTTTACATTTTCCTAAGTTTACGCTAACAATTTTTCCGGTAACTTTTTTAAATTGTCCTTTCATCACCTTAACAGTATCTCCTTTTCTAATTCTGATAGATCTTTTATTATATTTTTTCTTTAAATCTTTTGATAAATGAACATTCAAGAATTTTCCTTTAATATGTAGAGGAGCATTGTATCTATATTTTCTCTGCTTTCTAGGCTGTTTACTAGATTTCCATGATTTTGAAAAGTCTTGTTTCATTTTTATAATATAATACTAGCCATTTTTGATATTGGTGGCCATCTATCTGCTGCCTCCTTAGCAATTGGTCCTTTAAACATGGTACCTTTTGGATTTCCTTTTTCATCTTTTAATACAACAGCTGCATTATCTTCAAATTTAACACGTTCTCCATTAGGCCTTCTATATTCTTTTTTTTGTCTTACAATAACTGCGTATACAACCTGTTTTCTCATTTCAGGATTTCCCTTAGATACCGAAGCCTGAATTAAATCTCCTACTCCACCAGTTGGAACTCTTCCTTTACTAGTGTTTCTATTATAAAAGGAAATTATTCTAAGTTCTTTAGCTCCAGAATTATCACAAGTTGGAATCCTTGTTTCCTTCTGGAATGCATTTGTTACGTTTGCTTTTAATGCTTTCATTTTTCATCCTTTGATTTTTCAATAACTATGAAATTTTTTGCTTTAGCTATAGGTCTACATTCAGCTATTTTTACAATATCCCCTATATCTGCATTTATACAATCAGGATTATGAGCTTTTATTCTAGTTCTTTTCTTTTCGTATCTATCATATTTTTTAAGGAAAAATACTCTAGGCCATTCTACTGTAATGGTTTTGTTAACGTTTTTCTTAATAACTTTACCAGTAAATAGTCTTCCCCTTAGACTAATTGTTCCATGGAAAGCACAATTTACATCATTGCACTTTTCTTTTGGTGCTTGTACATCAATTCCTATTGATTTTTTTGCCATTTTATTTTGTCCTTTTCTTTATCCTGTCTTCAGGTCTTGAAACAATTGACTTTCCGTCAATTTTCATGACTTTGTTTTCTGTAAAAAGATCAAATTCGATTTGGTCTTTTATTATTTTTTTATCTCCTTTTTTTGTTGAAAGCAAAATTGTATTTTTTGTCTCATCAATTATTTTACCTTCGATATTAATTAACGATTTGTTTTTTGCCTTTGTGATTTTTATATCTTGTCCGATTAATTCTCCTTTCAACTTATTGTACCTCGATTGTATCTGCGTTAAAACCAAATTTGACTAACCATTGTTTTACTTTTTCTTTATGATTTCCTTGTAATTCAATTATTCCATCTTTCAAAGTTCCACCACAAGCTAAACTTGATTTTAGTTTTGTAGCTAGTTCTTTTATATTTACATCATTTTTATTTAATCCTTCAACGATTGTCATTTTTTTACCGTAGCTTCTTTCGACAGTTTTGATTTTTATCTTTTGTTTTTCTTTAGCCAAAACTTCGCATACGCAAAGATCTTTTGGTAAACCACACTTGTCACAAATCTCGCTCACTTACTCTTAACCTCCTTCAATTTTTTTTCTTTTAATAAAGTTAATATTTTTGCAATAGTTTTTCTTAATGATTTTATTTTACCTGGATTTTCTGGACTTGTACCAGTAGCTACTTGAGCATTAAGTTTCATTAATTCTTTTTCTATTTCTTCTAATCTAACTTTCATAGTTTTTTCATCTAATTTTCTAAGTTCTTTTGTTTTCATTTTTTATCTTTCTTTTTAACTTCTTTCTTTACTTTTTTCTCAACGTTCTCAAGTTCTTTTTCAACTTCTTTTAATTCATTTTCAATTTCTTTTTCTTCAATTTCTTCTTCTTTTATTTCTTTTTCAAATTTTTTAACGATTTGAACATTTTCTTTAATTTCTTTTTCAATATCTTTTATTCCTTTTTTAACTACTTCAACTTCTATAGGTTGTTCTTTTAAAGTAACTTTATCAGGTAATTGGACATCTGGTTTTAATATTGAAATTTTTACACCAATTGCTCCAGATCTTAACAAAGCAACAGCATAAGCTTTGTTTACTTTGTTCATTGAAACATCTCCAGATTTTTTCAAATAACCTGCTTTAAATCTCCAAGATTTTGCCCTTACACTAGGAAGACCTCTTCCAGAAATAACTATTTCTGCTCCAAGAGCGCCTGCATTAATTATATCTTCTAAAACTTTGTAACCAATTGATTTGAATCTTTTTGGTCCGAATTTTTCGAATGACGATACTATTCTTTTTGCGACAGATAATGCATTTAAACTTGGATTATCTATTTCTGCAACTTCTATTTGAGGATTTTCTAAATTAAAATTCTTTTTTAATAATTTTGTTAAATCTTGAATATTTGAACCTTTTCTTCCAACAACCAATCCAGGTCTTGATGTATAAATAATTATTTTTTCTCCTAAAGGAGTTTTTTGAATTTCTGTATGAGAATAACTAGCTCTATTCAAATATTGGAAAATAAATTCTTCTATTTGTTGCTTTCTCATTTTTTCAGATAATATTTGTCTTTCAATCATTTTTTAGTTTCCTTTTTTACTTCTTTCTTTTCTTCTGTTTTTTTCTCAATTTTTTCTTTTTCTTTAAGTATTAATTCAATATGAGTTGATTTCATTTGTCTTCTTCTTTTTCTACCAAAATGCCAACTTGTAGGACCAAAATTAGCAACTGCTTTTGCTATGAATAAATTTCCAGTTAATCCTTTATTTTCTGCATTTTTTTCTACGCTATTTAATAAATTTAACATTTCAGTACAAGTATTTACTGCAAATCTTCCTGCAGCCATTCCTTTTTTGTGTCCCATATCTCTATTAAATGTCTTAAATGGAATTGGTTTTTTCAAATCTATTGAATCTTGCAATATTTTTTTAGCTTTATCTAAGTCTTGATCTCTAATTGCTTTACAAACTTCAATACTTTGTTTAGTTGAAATCCTTAATCCTTGTACATTTAGTTTAGCTTCCATTTTTCATTTATTTAACCGATGCTGAAGCACTTGATCTTGTAGCTCCAATACCTGGTGCTGAATGTGCAACTTTCTTTCTTGTAGCAGCAAATTCTCCAAGATAATGCCCTACCATATCTTCAATAATTAATGTAGGAATATATTCCTTACCATTATAAATGTGAATCATTATCCCTACCATTTCAGGTATAACAATCATGTCCCTTACTTGTGTTTTAACTGGTTTTTTTGTTCTTCCTTCTTTGAATTTTTTTACTTTTAATAATAATAATTTTTCTTGATCATTAAATCCTCTTGTTAAAGATCTTCTTGCTCTAGCTGGAAAAATCTTTGCTAGTTCAGATATTGACATTTTCTGCATGTCTTCTATAGTTTTCCCTTTGTATGTAAATTTCTTTGCCATTTTATCTTTGATGTCCTGTTCTCTTTGCTCTTATTAATCCAACTTTTGCTCCAGGTGGTGCTCCTTTTCTTGGAATAGTTTTTCTACCCTTATGTCTTCCACGACCACAACCAAATGGATGATTAATTGGATTCATGGAAACTCCTGAAACAGTAGGATAAAATCTATTTTTAGCTCTGAATGCAAAACGTTTATTTGCTGCTTTAACAAATGGTTTTTCTTTTCTTCCACCACCAGCAATAACACCGATAGTTGCTCTGCAATCTCCACTTAAAGTTAAATTTTTCTTTGAAGGTAATTTTACTATGGTTTCTCCAGATTCTAATTTTGAAACTAATCTTGCTGAAGAACCTGCTGTTCTTATTAATTTTCCACCATCTCCAGGCATTAATTCAAGATTATAAATAAAACTTCCTTCAGGAATATTCTTTAAAGGTAAAATATTTCCATTTATTGGTTGTGCTTTAGTACCTGATTCAATTGCATCATTAACCGCTACGCCTTCTGGAGCAATAAATAAACAATTTTCTTTAGTATCAAATTGAACTTTTAATAAAGGTGCTGAATGTCCTGCGCAATTTACTATATCCATAATTTTTCCTTTTACAACTTCTTGTTCCTTATCATCAAATTTTCTATATTTTACTTTTCCAATATAGTTAAAACTAGGTGCTTTAAACCTTAAGGTTCCTCTTCCCCGTCTTTGCTGAATTAAATTCTTTCCCATTTTACATTAATCCCAATTTTGTTATAACATCCATTACAGGAGTTTCTGGAGATAATTTGATATATGCTCTCTTTTCTCCTTCAAGAGTTATGTAAGTATTTACTTTTACAACTTTTACTTTAAACATTTCTTCTATAGCTTTTTTTATTTCTGGTTTTGTAGCTTTGAATTCTACTGCGAATAGTAATTTATTTTCAGATTCTATCAATCTTACAGCTTTTTCTGTTGTTAAAGGATATTTTAATATTCTCATTTCTTAGTAACCTTCTTCTTTTCTACTTTCTTTTCAACTTTTTTAATTGGTTTTACTTCTTTTTTAATTTCTTTAGGAATTTCTTTTACTGGAATAGTATTATTTGTGAATAATTTATTTGCTTTTAATTCATCAACGGCATTTTCAGTGTATAAAGTTAATCTTCCAGGATTTGCTCCAGGAGCAAGTAATTCCACATTTAAATTTCTTACAAAAGTTATATCTAAACCCGGTAAATTCAATGCTGATTTTAATAATTTACAATTTTCATTTGCAACAACAATCAAAGGACCTTTTTTTGTTATATACCTTCTTCCTCTTAATTTTCCTTTTCCTGCCCTAGTTTTTCTTTCTTCACATCTTTCTAATTCATTTTCTAATTTTAAATTCTTAAAAACATTATAAACTTCTTTTGTTTTTTGTAAATCTTCAAATTTATTTTCAATTATATAAGGTTTTGAACCTGCCAAAGCAGATCTTATTGCTTTTCTTCTTTCTTTTTTATTTATTTTTTCATCGAATATTTTTTCTGCTTTTGGAGGATGAGCTTTTCTTCCACCAACGGCATAAGGAGCAAATGCACCAACCCAACCAAATTGAGTTCCACGTCTCCACATTGTTTTTCTTGGAGCTCTTGACATTCCCATACCATAAGCCCCTTTATAATCATGTCTTCTTCTTGATAATTTAGCAGAATTTCTTGTACCTGCTTCATATAAAGTACCATGACGTTGTCTATTATGAGAAATTAAAGCAAAAAATGCTCTTTTTATTAAATCTGTTCTTACTTCTTCATCAAATTGTTCAGGTAAATCTACTGATTTTGTTTTCTTTCCATCTAAACTATATACATCTGCTTTCATTTTTTAATAAATTTAACCTCAAATTGAGTATCTGGTTTTGATTTCCTTATAGCATGAGTAATTTGAATAAATCTTTTTTTAGGACCAGGTATAGAACCTCTTACTAATGCAAAATCATTTTTTACAATACCATAACTTCTAAACCCTTCTTTAGTCATATTTTCTGGCTTATCAGGATTTATTGCTACAATTAAATTATTATATTGTGTTCTTGAGAAAAATCCTAATTGTCCGTGTTGAGGAACTTTCCAATGAACTTTTCTTGGAATAGAAGGACCCATATTTCCTGCAGATCTTCTTTTCTTTTCTGATTTATGTGATTTTAAATTAACTCCGAATCTTTTTACAGGACCTTGGAACCCTTTTCCTGTTGTAACTGCATGAATATCAACAAATTCTCCTTGCTTGAATATATCTGATAATTTTATTTCTTTTCCCAATAAATTTTTAGCGAAATTTAATTTTTCATCTTTGTTTCCAGATAAAGCTAATTCTATAACTTCTGGTTTTTTCTTTCCAATAGTTGTTAATTTAGGATTAGCATGAACTAAAATTCTTACATCGTCAAAATTAGTTGGAAATTCTTGTTTTATGTCTTTTTTCTTAGGAATATTTATTTTTCTTTTTAATTCTTTATCAAATTTATCAGCAATAACATCTTTAATAATTATAGAACCATAACCTGCTTTTTTATAAAATCTTAAAGAGAAAACGTTTAAAGGTGGACATTCAATAATAGTTGTTGGCCACGCTATTTCTGTATTTTTTGTTATTGAAGTAGGTTTAATATCTTGTACAATACAATGAGTCATTCCTACTTTATATCCTGCAAAACCAAGTATTTTTACTTCTGGTTTTTTAGCCCAAGATCTTACTCTAGGATAGATTCTTTTAGCCCTCTTTCTAGGATAAAATTGCCAACTTCCGTGTTTTGGTCTATGTCCTTTAGGCATTTTCTTTTATTAAATTTTAGTTTTACGGGCATTTATAAGCCTTTCTAGAATTAGCGACTAATTATTTTTATTACTGTTTGTGAAGTAAAGGTAATTTTAAAGTATTGATAAGGTTTATATAGTTTTTCATTGTTGACATAATTATGAAAACAAGGGGGGAAATTGGGTTACTAATTGTATTAGTATCTTTACTATTTTTAATATCTGGCTGTTCTGAAATAACCGGTAATGTTGTAGGTTGTGGAGAACATTATTCTTATGTAGCAAATGCTTGCTGTTTAGATCAAAATGCAAATAAGATATGTGATAAAGATGAATTTGCAATAAGAGAAGAATGTTCTATTAAAAGCGAATTTAAATGTATATCTTACCAAGCAGATTCAGATAAGGTTATTATAAAACTAAAACCTGCATTAAGTACAACAATTCCAATTGGAGATGGAGAAATAACTGCAGATATGTTACCTGTTGCAGCAGTATCTAAAATAACTTTACCAAATGTAGGAATAAATGGATGTAAAGGAGTTTATATTGACACTGTTGAAAATGGATTTAGAGGAACAGAAGAAAAAACCTTTGAAATTCCATGTGTAAATGATAAAGGAGTTATTAATTCTGAAATTATAATAGATTTCCTAGTTTACAAACCATCACATGCAAAAGGACCATCAGCACCAACTTATAATTCTATAACTGCTTCTGTTAAAGGAACTTTTAGATCTTTAGTTGAAGAAGTATAAGCTGCTTTTTTTAAACCTTTATTTAATTCTTTAACTTCTTTTTTTAATTGTTTAAATTCTTGTAAATATTGTTCTTTAGAAACATTAGAATGTTTTTTAATTACTTGATTATAAACTTCTTCTGCAGATGAACAAAATATTAATAGAGTTCCTTTGTAATCACTTTCTGTTATTGCTTCTAATCTAGATTGAACATATCTTAAAGCTAATAAAAATTTAATTTGGTTTTGATATTCTTTTTTATCTTGTTTTTGTTCTAATTCTTGTTTATATTTTTGATATTCTTCAAATGTTTTGAAATCTCCTCTAGCTTTTCCGAAAAACAATAATATTGGGTGATATTCAACAAATTCGTTATTTACTAAAAAATCTATACTTTTTGAAATAGAACCATTGACTTGCCAAGTTTTTCCTTTTTCTATTTTATAATTAGGAATATATTTTTCAAATAGATTAGCAATAGCTGCTTCTTCCATAGAATGATATTTTATTCCTTTAAATTCATATATTGTATTTTTTTCTGAATTTTTAGCACCATTCAATTGCCCCGATCTCTTCCATGCTTCTTTTGCTTTGGGAGTTTCCATTTTTCCTTCTTCCCATATCTTTTTGATGCTTTCACTTTTCTTCATTTTACTCTTTAAAGTATTTAATGAATTGAGTATATCTTGTCTTTTTTCTTTCCAATGCCTTTTTTTATTGTTTCTATTCCTTTCTATACTATCCGGAGTATTCAATATTTGAATCAATGTATCCCTATTATTTTCCCAATAGGCTTTCATATGTTTACTTGCTCTCAATATATTCTCTGGAGAATTTAATGAATTGAGTATATCTTGTCTTTTTTCTTTCCAATGCCTTTTTTTATTATCACTAAGTGTTTTACGATATTCTGGAGTATCATAACATCCATCTCTCCAATTTTTTTCTACCGCATTGCTTTTAATTTGAAATTTTCTATAAAGATATAAGTCTAGAGAATTTTTTTTAATAGTATCAACTGCTGTATCATAACAAATGTCAAATATTTCAGCAATTTCAAGATTATTCAACGGCCCTTGCATTTCTCCACAAGCACTTAAAAAAACCTGTATTTTAACTAAATCTACTAAATCTTTTTGTTCTTTTTGAGAAAGTTTTGGTTTTCCTGACATTTTAAGCTGCCTTTGTTTCTTGATTTTTTTCAACTTTAAAAGTTTTAACATATTTTACTTTTTCATTGAATTCTCTTTTAAACTCGTCAAAAGAAGGAAGTTGTTCTATTAATTTTTGTTTTGAGATAAAGTCATAAAATTCTTGAATATTTGTTGCCAATTTTACTTCTAACCCCTTGTATTCTGAATTATCTACTGCTTCTTGTCTTTTATTTCTATAATTTATTGCTAAAACTTTTTTGTAATCTTCTTTGAATTCTTTTTTATCTTCATTTATAAGGGAGGCTAATACTCTTAAGTAAGATTTATATTCTTCTGAAGGAATATCATTTCTATTTTCTTCTTTACTCTTCTTAGATAAAATAGTTGGGTGCCATTCAAGAAAATCTTCTAATAAAAAATCTATTCCTCCATTATTGATTCCTTTATCTCTTACTTGAAAATTAACTCCCTCATTTATTTTATTTTTTCCAATAATATAATCTTCTATTAATAATGCAACTGCTCCTTCTTGTTGTGATTGAGTATAAAATCTGTTTTCAACAAAATAAAATTTTTTTCTAGATTTAATTGAACCTTCTATACACCTTTCTATAAAATTTGGATCTTGAAGAAGTTTTATCATTCTTTTCCTATTCTCTTCTTTGTATTCTGGGTCTTGATGACGTTTTATCATCGTTTCTCTAAATCTTTTCCTATTCTCTTCTTTGTATTCTGGGTCTTGATGACGTTTTATCAACATTCCTATTCTTTTTTCTTGAAATTTAATATCTTGATTCATAAAATTCATAAAATTTCTGCTTCTCTCTTCATGTTTTTTTTGAAATTCTGGGTTATGAGAACATTTTGTTATAAATATATTATTACAAATTTCAAATGTCCTATAGTCTCTTTCTTCCTCTATTAAACTTAATTTTAAATGGTTACGAATAGTATCTCCACAAACTCCATATATTTTACCTAATTCTACATTTGTAAATAATCTTTCAACTTCTCCACATAAATAAAAATATATTTGATTTTTAACTAAATCTACTAAATCTTTTTTTTCTTCTTTTGAAAGTTTTTGATGTCCTACCATTTTAATTCGCCTTTTCTATTTTTTTATGATAATTTTTAGTTGTTTGTTCTTTTAGTACACCCTCATAAAGGATATCTAGTTGCTTATTAGTAGGAATTACTCCTTTATTGATAAATTCGAATTGAACATCATCAAAAAAAGAGTAGAACCATTCGTTTTCTAATTGATACTCTTTTCTTTTCATATTTTTACAAATATGAGATTTATCAAAAGACTCGCGTAATTCATTTGTTTTAGTTTTATCTAATAGTAAACAAGTTTCTTGTGCAAAATGTTCTAATCTTTTTTTAGTATTATCATTTAATCCGCCATTACATTTTTTAGTTAAATAATTAAATAAATCCTTGGTTGGAGACATCTCTACAACAGGAATATTTTTTACGGAATCAAAACTTCCTTTAGTAATAACACCTCCTCCCTTAAAATAATCTGAATCTTGCACTTTTAATTTACTCATTATACTTTCGTAAAGTGCGTTATCTTTTTTTATAAAATTATAAAGTTCTTTAAAAATTTCTTTACGCGAAAGTTGAATATCCTCTAAAAGATCTGAACTTAAAATTTTTTGGCGCATATCTAAATTTGGATTAAATGACAAATATGTAAAAGCTATCTCTTTATCTATTTCTAAAAGTTTTTCAACCCTATTTATTTTTAAAAAGACCCATTCTTTTAATAATTTTTCTGGAGTATGGGAATATAAAAATTCTGAAACAATAAGAGCGTCTTTTGATTCTTTGTTGCCTATTATAGAATGTAAATTTTTATATATATCAATTTCATAAGTACAAAATTTTTTTAATTTATCTATTTTTCTTAGAGATTCTAATTCTTCTGAAATATTTACAAAGGATTGGGAGAAAATCTCAAAAAAACTATTAAAATCTTCTTCATTTTTTACGGCAGATTTGTCTTTAAAAGATTCAAAAAAATCAAAAATGATATCTTCTATATTTAACATATAATCTACAAATAAATCCCGACATTGATGAGAAGAGATAATTCTTTTTTGTTTATTTTTAAGTTTAAGCTTAAGTTTATTAAGAACTTCTTGGGAATTTGGTAATTTACTCAAGACCTCTTCTAAAGTTAAATGAACTGTATTTGGACCTAAACACTCTTCAAACTTTTGTAAGTAAGAAGTTAAAGTAGGTGTGGAGATAAATTTATTAAGAAAGTAATATTGATTATCTGTAACAATTATTGGTCCTAAATACCTTTCTTTATTTTTAAGTTCTGGGCTAATCTTTAACATTAATTGGTAATATAGAGGATAAGAATCAAAATCTTCTTGTGGAATAAGTTTAGCTGGTTCTTGTATTTGTATAGGGGCTAATTCTTCTTTTGTTTTAATTTGAATCTTTTTCTGTTTTTTTCTATCAACTACATGAACCCTTTCTAATTGAGGATCTACTTGTTTTTTATTCCAATCATGTTTTTTTGTCTTGTCTAAATTATATTTATTAACTTTAATAAAATGATATCCTTCTTCATCTTGATTTACTCTCACCCAAGAAACTCTTTCTGTTCCAAATTCTTTTGAAATTGTATTAAATAAATCTGCCTTTATTTTTGGAGCAACAAAAATTAATCTAGCCTCTTTTAAACTTTCATCACTAAGATATTTTTTTAATTGGTAATAAACATCTTTAGATAAATAATTTCCAGTAATTTTTAATTCAATAACTACCGGTTTTTCTTTAGGATCTAAACAATATAGGTCTAACCTTCCAGAGTCTATAACTAATTCTCTTTTTAGATATTTCAATCCATCTTCTATTAAATTTAAATTTAATTCAGAACATAAAAAATCCCCTAATTTTGTTTCTAAAGTTAAGTTTTTTCTTGGAGTTAAATTATTCTCTATTTGAGACCAACCTACTTCAGAAGCAATCGTATCTAAAAGTCCAAGAATATCCTCAAATCCATTTTGTCTAGCTATTTCACGATATTGTACTATTTTGGAATCAACATCTCCTTTTTCAAGGAAATCTAGGGACCTGAGTACCGTTTCTTCTAGCTTTTTCTTTAATAAAGATTTCAGACTTTGGTTTAGTTGCAAACTTGACATTCTGTATACTCCAATATATAGTTTAAAAGCTATAAAATAGCTATATAAACCTTTCTATTTTAATTACTTATAAGTAGAAACATATATAAATAAGCTAAACTAACTTAAATTATGAATAAAGAAGCATATTTTTCAAGACCCACTGCAGATCAGATAATTAAAGGAAAAACCCTGATTGAAGCAGATAGAAATCTATTATATTTAATTGAAAATATAAAAGAAAATGAAGCATTAGTTATAACCACAGAACTAAATCCTTTTGAAAACTCAAAAAAGTATCTAAGACATTCTACCGAATTAAGATTAAAAATGCCTCAAACAATAGCAGAACATATAAGATTAAAGCAACCTCCAGTTCATTTCAGAGAAGAAGCTTTCAACAATTTAACAGATTCTAATTATTCAGGTTATATCTTTTCTCCTTTAAAAGAAAGAGAACAATTAAAGAGAAAAGTTTCTTTAGTAAATTGTGTTAAAGGAGCAAAACTATTTACCTACTGTACAAATAATACACCAATTGACATACAAGAGTATAGTGCAAAGAGGGCATCAAAAGAAGGTGCTTCAGTTATAGTTTCTGTTCCTTCAAGAACACCAAAAAAAGATAGACATCTATTCAAGTTTATTTCAGTTCCAACAGTAGATAATGAAAATAAATATGCAATTGCTTATTCGCTAAGGACAGAAGGCCATAACTGCGGAGATAAACTATTTACAAATGTAGCATATAAATATGAAAGTTCAAGAGAAGATACTTCTTATATAACATTTGATACTCATGAAATAGCAGCTTATCTAGCCTTATGTGATCATTTTTGGAACAAAGAAAAGAATATTATTCCTTTACAAATGTCACATTTTGCTATACCTACAGATTTAATAATTAATTTAAATAAAAAACTACAAAAACAAGCAGTTATACAAAGAGATAAAAATCTTGGAACTTTAACAGAAGCAGAATTTGAAAAATTCTTTTGGGCTGCAGTTAAAAAATATGGTCATAATAAAACTTTTTTTAGAACCGATAAATTAAAAGAAGCAAATTGGATTTAAACCAGTAAGTTAAATTCTTTTTTTATTTCTTTTCCATCTAAATTTAGAATTCTAATTATTTTTCCTTTTCTTTTAGCTAATAATCTTGCTTTAGCAAAATCATCTTCAGTCTCTTTAGGAATTATTAAATCTGTAATTTCATAAATATGTTTTATTATCAAATTACTAAAATCCTCTTTAACATCAAAAGCAAATTCTTTTGTAATATCTACATTTTCAAATGAAGCAGAACAAAAATTATCTTTTAATGTACCTCCTGGTTTAGGTAAAGAATCTTTACAAGACAAATTGCAATTATCTGCTCTTAATTTTAATAATAAAAAATCAAACTTGAATTTTTCTATGATTTCCGATAATTTTTCTTTTGTAATTTCTTGTTCGGTAATGTCTGCTCTATAAACTTTTCCCCTCTTAGAATATTCATTTTGTAAATCTAATTCTTTTCCAAAGTCTCTAAAAGCAACTATTGCTCCAGAAATATTAATTTTTGAAGAAGCTTCTTTAGCAATTAAGTAACATAAGAAGTTTGAAAACTCAAAACTTGTTTTTACAGATAATTTTTTAGATTTTTTTAAATTTATTAAAGCTCTATCAGTATAATTACCTTTTCCAAATCTTTTAAATTGTTCATGAGCTAATTCGCTTCCTTTATTTTCAAATATTTCTTTTATGAAATTCATTTTTCACCTTGAATCATTTTATTATATTTTCCTTGTCCTATTAAAACCCAGTAGATTACTCCAACTGCAGTTATTCCAAGCATTACTATAAGCCAATTATTCATTTTTAAAGTTTTCCCATCTTACCTAAATGAAATTGGTAAGATAAATTATTAAATTCATTTGAATTATATAAATAAGATTCTAATCTCCCACACAAAAATACATCTTTTATTTCATTTAATAAAATTATCCTACTACACGAAGTACAAGAAGGATCTCCTGGAAACTTACTAACCTCTCCCCCTTTATCTAATTTAACATGATATAATGTAGAATTTTTTATTTTAGAAGGATTATTTCTTAATGCTGATTGTATTGCATAATCCTCAGCATGTATTGCCCTACACAATTCTAAATGAGTTCCTCCTTCTAAATTGGTTCTTAAACAAGGATCACAAATATCTACACCAACGGGGAGATTATTTGCTTGAGATATTAAATTTCCATAAAAATCTACTATTATTACCCCTCGTTTAGATTTCTTACATTTAGAAAGTTTAGCTATACTTGTACAAATTTCTATATATTTTTTTATATCATTAGAGTTAATTATTTCCATTTTTGTCTACCAAATAATTTAAGATTGTAACACATTGTGAAGTAAAATAGTTTGTTCTTCCTAAACTAAATACTTCCTTAGTATACCTTTTTATAAAAGTTTTGTTATTTTTAGGAATTCCTTCATGATCTCCTAAAATAAATATTGGATTTTCTTTTAATTCCATATTAGAAATATCTTTTCCTCTTTTATCCAATAAATAAAAGTTTTTCTTACCTGATTCAACTAATTCTTTTATTAAAGCTTGAAAAGATTTTTTCTCTACAAAGATTCCTGGAAAAGCTTTTATTTTTTTACCTTGTTTATACTTCCATAAAACACTTTTTAATAAATTACCTACATCTTTTTTAGATATAGGCATTTCAGAATCATAAATAAATTCAATATGTCTTGGTGGATCTGGTGGTCCATTAAGAATTAAATGAAAAATTGTATCTTCACGCATGTTATTTGAAACAAAAAAAGCATTAATTATAGAATGTATAACTATGTCTAAACGTCCTGCTTGCATTAAATCATTAAAATTTCCTGAGGTTTGTCCATGATTGGATATTAATATAAATTCTCTCATAATTAATTCTAAATATCAAGGTTTATAAATCTTAACTAAGTTTTATCTAATAAAGCCCTATAGTCTAGTGGCTAAGGATACGAGACTCTGGATCTTGTGACCCTGGTTCGAATCCAGGTAGGGCTACGCTCCCATAGTCTAGCAGTCAAGGATTTCGGCCTCTCGCGCCGGCGACCCGAGTGCGAATCTCGGTGGGAGCATTCAAAAGTTTTAAATAAATCAATTCGGTAAATAAACTATGCCAAAATATTACATAACAACAGCTATAGATTATGTAAATGCAGCTCCTCATCTCGGACATGCATATGAAAAAGTAGCAGCAGATGTTTTAGCAAGATGGCACAGACTTAAAGGAGAAGATGTTTTCTTTTTAACAGGAACTGATGAAAATGCACAAAAAAATGCTCAAGCTGCAAAATTAGCTGGAATAGAAACAAAAAAGTTTGTTGATCAAAATGCAGATTTGTTTTTTAATTTATGTAAAGTATTAAATTTGAGTAATGATCATTTTATTAGAACAACAGATAGTAAACATATCAAAGTTTCTCAATTAATATTCAAAAAATTGTATGATGCAGGAGATATTTACAAAGGAAATTATGAAGGACAATACTGCCCTGGATGTGAAGCCTTCAAAACAGAAAGGGATTTAGTAGATGGAAAATGTCCCGAACACAATATTATTCCTGAAATGATAAGTGAAGAGAATTATTTCTTTAAATTAAGTAAATATGAAAATGAAATTTTAAAATTAGTTTCTAGTAATACTTTTATTTTACCTGAAGAAAAAAGGAATGAAATAATTTCAAGGATAAAATCTGATGGATTAAAAGATTTATGTGTTACAAGAAAAGGTTTATCTTGGGGAATTTCTGTTCCATTTGATAAAGATTATAAAATTTATGTTTGGTGTGATGCACTCGTAAACTATATTTCTGCTTTAGGATATCCAGATGGATTAAAATTCAAAAAATATTGGCCAGCAGATTGTCATATGATAGGAAAGGGAATTAATTGGTTCCATACGGTTATTTGGCCAGCAATTTTAATGTCTGCTAAGATAAAAATGCCAAAACAAGTTTATGTTCATGGATACATTACAATAGATGGACAAAAAATTTCAAAATCTCTTGGAAATGTAATAGATCCAATAGAATTAACTAAGAAATATGGTGTAGATCCAATAAGATACTTCTTAATGAGAAATGTTCCATTCGGAGAAGATGGAGATTTTTCAGAAAAAGCATTAATAACAAGAACAAATACAGAATTAGCAGATTCTCTGGGTAATTTACTAAATAGAGTTGTTTCTATGTGTGAAAAATATTATGATTCTAAAATCCCTAAAGCAAAAGAAGACAAAGAATTAAGTTCAAAATTAGATTTTAAAAAAATTGATTCCTTGATATTAAATTATAAATTACACGAAGCTTTGGCAGAGATATTTTACTTTGTAGATCAATGTAATAAATACGTAAATGAAAAAGAACCTTGGAATTTAGCTAAAAATCAAAAAGAAGATGAACTTGAAAAAGTTTTATTTAATTTAGCAGAATCATTAAGAATAATTTCTCAATTAATTTATTCTTTTATGCCAGAAACTGCAGAAAAAATAAATGAACAGCTTGGATTTAAATTAAGAGATAGTTTTGACTTGAAATGGGGTAATGCAAAATCAAAAGGTATAAAAAAAGGAGAAACCTTGTTTAAAAAAATATGAAAACTGCAACACTTGTTTATCCAATCAAAGATAATAAAATGTTAGTTGGGATGAAAAAGAAAGGTTTTGGAGAAGGAAAAATTAATGGTTTTGGTGGCAAAGTAGAAAAAGGAGAAACCATAGAACAAGCTGCCGTAAGAGAACTTTTTGAAGAAATTTCACTTAAAGCAAAACCAGAACATCTTAAAAAAGTAGCAGAATTAAACTTTTATTTTCCTCATCTTCCAGAAAAAGGATGGGATCAAGTAGTTCATGTATATTTTTTATATAATTGGGAAGGACTTCCAAAAGAATCAGACGAAATGGGATATGAATGGTTTGAATTTGATAAATTTCCTTATCATAAATCTTGGGATGATGATCAGTATTGGCTACCTTTAGTTTTAAAAGGGAAACATATAAAAGGAAATATTACTTTTGGAAAAGACGGACATAAAGTAGAAAAACACGAGTTAACTGAAACAAAATGGTAGAAGGAATAAAAAAAGCAGAACATTGTGGGGATAAAATAACTATAGATGAATTTGGAAAAGTAGATTTAAGAGTTGCTCAGATAAAAGCAGTAAAAAATCATCCTAACGCAGACAAATTATATATTCTTGATGTAAGTTTAGGCAAAGGAGAACACGATGTTCAAATTGTAGCAGGAATAAGACAAGCTTATACCGAAGATGAATTAATTGGAAAGAAAATTATAATGGTTAGAAACTTAGAACCTGCAGTATTAAGGGGAGTAGAAAGTGAAGGTATGTTATTGGCTGCAGAATTCAAAGGAAAAATAGTTCTTTTAACAGTTGATAAAGATATAGAAACTGGTGCTAAAATTAAATAAAAAAAGAATTATTCTTTTTTTCCAGAGTAGTTTATTAATTTGTTTATTAATCCTTTTAAACAAGTTGGTTTTTCTAATATAGGATTTGGATTCAAATGGTTTTCCTTATATTCATCCCACTCTTTTTCTGTTAATTCTTTTTTCTCATACTTTTGTTTTTCTGGATATACAGAACCATTGTAAGGAGTATTTTTTAATTCATTATCCCATAAGTTTATATCATTAAAGTAATTGTCTGGCAAATATTTATCCTCTTTTACAGAATTAAAACAATTTTCAAATTCTTCCTTATTCATAATTCTTATATCCTGCTTTTTAAACCTATCCTGATTTTCAAACTTTTTAGATTTCATTTTTATATAAATATATAAAGGATAATTTTTAGTTATGTCATTTATTCTTTCATTTATATAATTATTATTTTCAGAATCACTAATAAGATGATTCTTAGTACCAAAGGTCTTACGAGAAGTTTCTAAAAGTTGGTATATTAGTTCATTATAATTAGTCTCAGCACTATCCTTTATACCTTTTTTAAATTCCTCATATTTTTCAAGAAGATAAGATTTTGCATTTAGATGTCTGATATCAAAAAAACCCCTTAATGGATCTGCATAATCTGTACGAGTTATATAACAATCTTTTCTTAATCCCTTATTATATTCTTCAAACAATTTAGACATTTTTTCTATTATTTCTTTACTGAAATTTACGGTATTATCGTGCCTTTCATCTTCTTGTTTTCTTTTTCTTTCAAATTCATCTTGAACCTCGAATATTTTTTCCATTTTATTTTCCTCCTTGTTTAGTTGTTTTATAACAACTTAAAAGTAATAACAATTAAAGTATATTTATATCTTATTTCTCCCAAAGAGGAGAAACATTTATAAGAATAAAACTTATAGAAAAACCATGGAAATAAAGGTTTTAGAAGAGCTCGGATTAACTAAAAATGAAATTTCAATCTATTTATTTTTATTAAAAAATGGAGAAACTACTACTGGTTTAATTATAAAAGAAACAGGTATTTCTAATTCTAGAGTTTATGAATCTTTAAACTCATTAATCTCTAAAGGTTTAGTTTCTTACAATATTCAAAAAGACGGAAAGCATTTCCAGGCTTCTGATCCAAAAATATTCATAGAAAAAGAAGAAGAACGTAAAAAGAAAATACAATCTTTAATTCCAGAATTAGCCAATTTAAAAAATTTAAAAAAATCAGGAACAACTACTGCAGTTTATGAAGATTTTGAAGGTTTTAAGACTGCATTTAGAAGAATAATAGAAGATTGCCCAAATAACGAAGAAATTTTCATCATAGGTTTTTCAGAGCAATTATACAAAGAAGAATCATTGAGATTATTTTTAAAGAATATGAATCTTAAAAGTGCACAGAAAAAACAAAAATTAAAAATATTATTAGATAGCGCTGTTAAAGATAATTTAGGAAAAGATAGAGAAAAAGAAAAGTATACTGAAGTAAAATATATGCCTAAAGGTTATATCAGTCCTTCAGCTATAGATATTTTTGAGGATTATGTTTATATTTTCTTATGGGAAGAAAAACCTTTCGTATTTATGATTAAAAATCAAAGAATTGCAGAGAGTTTTAAGCAATATTTCCAATTTCTATGGAAAATTAGTAAATAAAAAAAGAAAAAAATAAATTTATTTACAACATTTTGATGCCCACATTAATTTGTGTAGTCCCATCAAAATTATTAAAACAGCAAATAATTGTACTATGGTTGGTTGTTTAATCCAAGCCCAAAGACCAATTGCTATTAAAATTAGTCCACCAACTACAATCATTGGTTTAGAATGTTTGCACATCCCTATTTCTTTTGCCATTTTCTTATTTCATTAACTTATAATTTCTTATAAGTTTAGCTACACCTATAACGGTTACTACAATTGCTATAATCCAACCTTGCAAAGCAAGTAAAGAAGCAGGTAACACATTTAGTTGTGCTAATAATAACCATAAACCAATTATAGTTACTAACCAAGCTGTTAGTTTTGCCATATATTTCCCTCCTTTTAATTTATGAGAAAAATGATTCTCAAAGGCTATAAAAATATAGACTTTTAGGTTTATAAATATATTTATGGTCGTTTAATAATAAAGTGAGCCCGCGGAGATTTGAACTCCGGACCCCTACCTTATCAGAGTAGTGCGCTACCAGGCTGCGCCACGGGCTCATTGAATTATAAAGTTAAAAGATAATTTATAAGGTTTTTGAATTGATAAAGTTTAAATAATATTAAATTTTAACTATCTTATGCAGAGGTGGCTACATAAATTAGAACATTGGGTAGATAAATTAATCCCTATTTCTTTAATTGTTTTAATAGGTTTAATCATTGGAGAATTATTCTATAAAGAACAAATACATCCTTATTTAACTTTTGTAACAATAGCAGATTGGGGTATAATAGGTTTATTTGTTATAGATTTAACTTTTAAATGGTTCAGAGTAAGGAATATTCCAAAATTCCTAAAAAAATATTGGTTAGATATACTAGCAATATTCCCATTTTTCTTAGTTTTTAGAGCTTTAGAAGGAATTGGAGAATTAATTACTGTAGTAAGTGAGTATTTTACTCCTGCACAAAAAGTAGTTCATGCTGGAACAGAGATAGGTAAAGAAGTTATAATAATAGAAGAAGGTACAGCTAAATTAATTAAAGAAGCAGAAGCAGCAGGAAAATTATCAAGAACAGAAAGATTTGCAAGATTTTTAAGACCTTTCGCAAGGGCTCCAAGATTTTTACATTTAACAGATAAAGATACAAAAAAAGAATTTAAAAAAGATATTAAATTTATAGAAAAAGAAGAAAAGAAAGTAGTAAAAAAAGAAGAATCTTTCTTTGTAAAATTATATCAACATGTAGTAAAAATAATTGTCTTCTTTGAAAGGCCTTCTCATCATAAAAAGAGAAAGATTTAAAAGAAGGGGCAGTTAACAACCACCGTAAAATTTTAAATAAAAATGGAAAAAAAAGAAATATTTACTCATTTTAGTTATGGTAGTGCTATAAGAAATGCAATAGAAAAAATAACTAATGCTAATCGTGGAGTTTTAGTTGTTTTTGTTAAAGATAAGGGTATTAAAAAAATAAGTGTTGGTGGTTTTAAAATTAATGAAGATTTTTCTGAAGAAAGACTTGCAGAATTAGCAAAATTAGACGGAGCAATATTGGTAGATCATAAATTACAAAAAATTATTAGTGCTAATGTCTTATTAAATCCAAGTATAAAAATTCCTAGCACGGAAACAGGTACAAGACATCAAGCAGCAGAAAGAACTGCAAAACAATTAGATACAATGGTTCTTGCTATTTCTGCAAAAACAGGAACTGCAATGATATATCATGGAAGCGGTAAATTAAAATTAAATAATTTAGGTAAAATATTCACAAAGACTGGAGAAGCACTAAGAATTATTGAAAAACACAGAGAATTATTTAAAGTTTTAATAAAAAAGTTTGATACTTTTGAATTATTAGAAATGGTTACATTAGAAGACCTTGCTTCTATATTCCAAAGAGAAAAAATAATGGATTCTGTTGCAGATATAATCTCTGTTTATTTAAGTGAATTAGGTGATGAAGGAGAATTAACAGAATTACAATTAAAAGAAATTATAACTTATGTTCATGCAGAATTAGCAGCAATTATGGCAGATTATCATGATTATTTTAATTTTGATAAAATAATTGAAGAATTAAAAGACTTAAAACGTGATGAAATTGTAGTTAAAGAAAACATTTTTAAAATATTCTTAGATAATAGAAAAAAAGAAGATACATTAATACCTAAAGGGTATAGAATATTGAAAAATATTCCTATATTAACAGAAGAAAACATAAAAATATTAATGGAAACTTTCCCAAGTTTAAAAGAATTGATTTCTGCCCAAGAAGAAGAATTAGCTGCTATCAAATCTATAGGAAATAAAAAAGCTAAAGCTATAAGAGAATATTTATTAAAAGCGCAGATTTAAGAATTATTTATTCCTTCTTTTAAAATTTTAATTCTTTCATTTAAAGTGGTATGTGGTGGGCAAAAACCATATTTTTTCCATATTTCATATTTAGTAAGATGTTTTGGAGAATTAAATCCTATTAAGTCCATCCATTTTTGTAATTGCTCTTTCCCATTAATTTGTAATAAATTAGAAATATAAACTTTTTTGTATCTCTTTTTTGGATAATCATATAAAACAAAAGTATTAAAACCAAATTTTTTTAATAAAATATTTAATTCTTTAACTAAAAGTTTATCTTTTGTACAAAAACTTATAACTGGATAAGAATGTTTATATGAATCTTTATTTTTAAAACTTATAGAAAAATCTGTATCAGCAATTCCTCTTATAAAATAACTTAAATATCTCGAATTTTTCAAAACCTTTGGAACTTTTACATTTATTTTAGGCCCATATTTTACTCCAATAACCTTATTTAAAAAAGTAAAAATAGCTTTAGATTGAGTATTTAATTTTATGCTCTCTTTATTTTCTCTTAAATCTTCAAAGATTCTTAAATTCTTATTAAATAATTTTTTAAATAATCTTTTAAAATAAAGTGTATAAAAAATATATTCGTCGTTAAGATGACCACTATAACCAATGTAATAGTAATACCTTTTATAAAATCCTAAAGTTCCGTCTCCATAATGTATACCTAAAAAATAAGCCAAATCTTTATCCAATTTTTTAGGAATTTTTACATTTTCTTTTAAATCTTTTTTACTATAAGAAACTTTAGATAAATCAAACCTCATCTTCTCATTTAAGTAAATTTACTTTATAAATCTGGCGCGCACACTTTGCAAGTTGCAATTTGTTAGAATATATATTTTGTAGAATATATTTTAAATAAAAAGAAAAGCGCCTCAGGAAGGACTCGAACCTTCGACCTCTTGATTAACAGTCAAGAGCTCTACCTGCTGAGCTACTGAGGCATGACTTAAAAGACTTATACTTCATTTAAAAACATTTCTATATCCAAAGCGATTTAAATAAAAAGGTATATAAATTCTATTTTTACCCCTTTCGTATGGTAAATAGAAGACAATTCCTGGAACTAGCCCTACTTTCAACAATTCCACATAAAATGAAAGGTTATGAAAATGTAAATTTAACATTAGTTAAAAGGATTAATACAAATTCTTCTCCTAAATCAGTTGAATTCAATCCAGAAAAAACTAAAGCCTATATAAATAATTTGGAAGATGGTTCTATTTATGTATTTAATACAAAAGATTATTCCCTTGAAACTATAATTAAATATCAAAGAACATTTACAAATAAAACAAGAGGAAACTATAACTCTTTTGAAGAAAAACCAGTAGAAACTTGTTTACGCATAATGGAAAAAGATTATGGACATCTTTACACAATGCCTTTGGAATAACTGTTCAAGATACAAATCATAATCCATTAGAATTAAAATATCAAAATAGAATTAAAAAAGTTTCTATAGAAGATAAATTAAATAAAAATATAAAAAATTTAGAAATTCCTTTTATTAAAACCGAAATGACTCCAAAAATATTAAGAGCAACCCCTAATCAAGAAAGAGTATGTGTTGCTAATTGGCATTCAGCTTCTATTTCAGTAATTGATTCTGAAACTGGAAAAAATTATGGTTCTATTAAAGTAGGTTCTGTTCCAAGAGGAATTGCTTACACTTCTGATTCAAAATTAGGATTTGTAGCTAATTTTTCTGGGAATTCTTTAACTTGTTTTGATCCATATAATATTAAAAATTTAAATACTTTAGAAAGAATAGGTACTAATCCGAGACATCTTTTAATTAGTCCAGATAATCAATTTTTATACATAAGTTTTCATGGAGATGGTTATCTAAGAAGATTAGATATAAAAAATAATAAATTAAAAGAATTATATATTGGCGGACAAGTAAGAAGTATAAGTGCTGATAAAAATTTTGATTATATTTTTGCAGATTCTTTTAGTAATAATCAAGTTGCTTTAGTAGATACAAAACAATGGAAAGTTATTGAAAAAGTAAAATCTTCTTATCACCCTGTTGGAATATCCTACAATGATAAAACAAAAGAAGTATGGGTAGTAAATCAAGGAGATTCTAGTTTAAATATCTTTAAATTTAATCAATAAAGTCTTTATTCTTTATCTTTTCAGGCAGATATTTATCAGAAATAAAACTTATTCCTCTAGAACTTAAAGCTTGAATTTCTGCCTTAGAACCAAGTTTTTTCATTTCTTTGAATTGAGATTGCCATACTTTATTATCTTTAAACCACTCATAATCCATTATTTGTTTTATTCTTGAAATATCATTTTCATTTAATTTAATTAAGTGTTTTTGAAGACCATATTTTTCAATATCTTGTGCAGTTATTCCTAAAAATTTAACATTTGGTATTGTCATGCTAGCACCTAAATGAGCTAGAGCAATTGAACCATATTTTATAACTGAATAAATGTAAAATCCCCAAGGATCATAATCTGTTAAAATATAAATTGGTAATTTATGTTCTTCTGATAATCTTTGTAATAATCTTCTTATTCCTCTTGTTGTTTGACCTTGTGAAGAAATAATTATACAATTTTGTTTGTCCCAATATTTATCTTCGTGCAATCTTTCCCATACTGCTGCTTTTTCCATGTAAAGAATATATTTTGCATTTACTTTTTTAAAAGTTATATCTTCTACATTTGAAGGAATACTCCATCCTCCTGAACCTAATTTAGACCAATCAATTGTATCTCCTTTATCCAAAATAACAACTTTTCCTGCAATAGAACCATTTTTATTTGCATTGAAATGTAATTGTTCTCTTGAAACCCCAGTAATAACTTCTAAATCTTCTATTGCTTTATCGGATTCTGTCTGTTCATCAACAATATTTATTTTTGTTCCTGGAAGAGTTCTTTTAATTTGGTAAAATGCGTCTCTTAAGCTAGCGTGTTTATCTTCTTTTATTAAATCTTTAGAAATAGAGGCTACTTCAACAGTTTGTAAGAATTTTTTTGTATGTGCTACATTAAAAAATGCTCTTGATGCGGTTTTATCTCCTAATCTTAAAGATCTTGCTTTTTGATCAAAGACAATATTAGATAAACCTCTTAAAGTAAAAACTAATTCTGGATTCTTGCCTTTATTTACTTGAGTGACAATCTCGTCTCCAAAATCCTTTAATGCTTTATCAGCTTTTATCTTTTTCTCCGCCATCTTCTATTTCTCCAAGTATATCTTTCATATTTTTCTTTAATATTTTTCTTAAATTTTCTTCTAATTTAGTTTTAGATTCTCCGGATAAATTATATAATGAATTTGCTAATTCTGGAATATACTTTTCAAATAAATCAACTTTATCTCTCTGTTCATTTGCTCTTACGTGTTTCCTTATATAAATTCCAAGTTTTCTTCCGCATTCTTGCAATGCCAATTTTATTTCTTTAATGATTTCAGGATAATGAGCAACTGCTTCTTTTGCTTCTGAAGTAAAAGGAACCCATACAGATGAAATATGAACTATAACTACTGCAGGACCAAATGGAAAATTAGCTCCTTTTTGTTCTAAACCATAAGGCTTCCAGTTAGTATCTGTAAATGATTCTGTTACAGAACAAGCTCCTTGTTGATATAATAATGGAACTCTATTTGCAAATCTTAATAATTTAACTTGTTCTTCTTTAGGCAGATCTCCACCAAATGCAATTGCTGCTTCTATTATAAATGGAAAACCTCTGTAAACTTCTGCAGGTCTTGTTGTTGTTACAAAATATTCTGCATTAAATTCTTTTCTTAAACTTTTTTCTAATAATTCTGCGCCGATAGGACTTAAAGAATCTGCTGATGGTGCTGATATTTTTGTTTCTTTGATTGCTTTTAATAAAGCCTCAGCTTGATCCCTAGTTACTGTTTTTGGAGAAATATCTGCCTTAACTTTAGCTTTGTCACAAATTTCCTTTGCAGTTGTAGGACCAACTCTTGAAAAATCTCCTGTAAAAAATCCTGAAACAGATCTTGCTTTTGTAATAGTCAACATAGACATTAAAGTTCCTAACTCTAATCCATGAGGATGTGGTTTTATTTCTTCTGCTAATTTTGGTAATTTATCTGTTGCTCTTGAAAAATTTATTTTTTCTTTATCAGGATCAATATAAGTTATTTGAGCGTGAGGATTAACAATAGCAACTTGTTTAATATATTCATCAACAGATTGCTTTCCTTTTAGATATCTTCCTTCTAATTCTATCTCTATTTTAGTTCCATGAGCTTTTTTCCATTCTATTTCATTTTCTTTTAAAATCTTAGGTTCATTCTTTGCAGTATCAATATGTAATTCATAGTACATCGCAGGCCTTTTTTCAGAAATTCTTGATATAACTTTAATTGGTTTTCCTGTTGTTAACTGCGAATATAAAACTACGGCAGAAATACCAATACCTTGTTGTCCTCTTGATTGCCTGTATCTATGGAACTTGCTTCCGTATAATAATTTACCAAAAACATTAGGTAAGTTAGCTTTTAAAATTCCAGGACCATTATCTTCTACTATAACTATAAATCTCTCTTCAGATAATTTCTTAATTTCTATATTTAATTCAGGTAATATCGTAGCTTCATCACAAGCATCTAAAGAATTATCTACTGCTTCTTTTACAGCCATTAATAATGCTCTTGTTGGATTATCAAATCCTAAAAGATGTCTATTCTTTGTAAAAAACTCTGAAATTGATATCTCTTTTTGTTTTTCAGCCATTTCATGGGCTTTTGTTTTCTCACTCATCTTTTTTTATGCCTGATTATCTATTTATAAACTTTTTTCTTGCTTCTCTAACCAAGAATATACTGTTGCATGCTTACTTCCTCTTAATAAAGTCTCAATTGCATGCTTTGCTTTAAGAACATCGTCAAGATTTCCTATAATTGTTACTGTTTTTCCAAATATAGATATATGGGTGTGTGTAAGTTGCTCTATATTTTCTCTTGCTTTCCCTTCTCTACCTATAACTCTTGCTCTTAATCTAAATAATTTTTGTTTTGAATTTCCAGAAAAATCTGTAATATCAATAATTTCACAAGAATTTTCATCGTCTAATAAAGAAAGTGCAACTTCTGGATTAAAACCACGAGCAATTGCTTGAACAACTTGTTTTCCAACTAATAGATTTAAATTATCTTCTCCTTTTAAAGTAACTAACTGTTCTTCTGTATCAATAATTATTCTTATATTTAATTCCTTACATAATTTTCTTTTTGTAGATCCTTTTTTCCCTATAAGAACAGCTATTCTTTCTGCAGGCACTTTAATTTCTTGTATAAATTCCATTTTAAAATTCTTGGAATTCTTCTACTTCTTTCAAGAATCCTTTTTTCTTTAAAACTTCAACTTGATTTCTATTATATTTGAAAATAATATCTCCTTTATCAGGAGTATCTTCCCATGGTTCTATTAATACAATATCTCCTTCTTTAACCCATAAATATCTCTTTAATCTCCCAGGAATTCTACATATTCTTGTTTTACCATCTAAACATCTTATTCTAGTTCTAGAAGCTCCAAGTCTCTGTTCTAAAATACCTAAAACTTCTTTACCCCTAGGAATTCTTACTCTTACTTCTGGCTGTTGTTCTTCTACCATGATTGAATAAATTAAGAATAATTTATAAACCTATTTATTTGATTTTTTGGCCTTGATGAATTCTTTCATATCTCTTAAATCTTTAGATTTTCTGGTTTCTGGCCATATATCTTCTTGTATTTCTTCTTTTTGTTCTATTTTTTTAAAATCTTGTTTTTGTTCTTTTCTCTTAAATATATTTTTAAAGGATTGAAATTCATATTTTGTTGTTAAAAATATTAAAATTATTAAAAATAAAAATAATGCAATAATAATTAATAAGATATACAAAACCGAATGACTTGATTCTTTTACTTCTGGTTTTATTTCAGGTATAGGTTCTTCTATTTTTGGTTCTGGTTGTTGAATTGTTTCATTGATTTCTTCTATTTTTGGTTCTGGAGCAACTATTTCTTGTTTTATACTTGGAGTGAATTTTCCAACAGATATTGAATTCCATTTTAAATAATGAGTATAATCTTTTAATAAAGAAAAAACCAAACTATTTGTGTTTGAATTATATTTAAAAATATAAAAAGGATTTTCTTGTCTTGCTAGAGCTACTAATTCATTTTTTGAATCTTGATCTACATCTCCATAATCCATATCTATCCAATCAGAAAATCCAGTATTTGTAAGGATGGTTTGAGAATATTCTCCATTTTTTATCTTTGAACTATAGAATTGTCCATTTTTATCCAAAGAAATTATTTCATTAATACCATCGTCATCTATATCCACAATTTTTAAAGAAATAAAAGAAACTTTTCCAAAATTGCCATAATTTAATTCTTCTCCTAATTTATTATCTTTTATTTTATATAAATAAAGAGAATTTCCTAAATCTGCTTGCCTTATTAATACTAATTCTTGTATTTTATCTCCGTCTATATCCCCTACATCAAAAGCATCCCAAACTTTTAATCTTGTTTCTCCCATAACCGTTGTATAAAAAGAATTTCCTTGATAAGATATTGAATAAAATCTTCCTAATTTACTTGTTCCTAAAATTAATTCATCTTTTTTATTATTATCTGTATCTGCTGTAGCCATACCTATCCAATTCATTTCGGAAGGAAAATTAGAAATATCTAAAGGACTTAACTTTTCAACTACTTCATTATCTTTATATTCAAATAAGTAAATATCCATTTTTCCTATATCTCTTAATCCAGCAATTTCGTTATTTCCATCTCCATCTGTATCAACAATAACAGAATCAACCCAATCACCAAATGCAGTTGTTTTTAATAGAGTATAATTATAAGTTCCACCTGATTTATCTAATTTTATTATATTTCCATTCTCATTACTAAATGAAATTATAGAAGCATCTGTTTTTATAGCTGCATTTACATTAATTGTTAGTAATATTAAAAATAAAATTAATAACCCTCTTTTCATAATTTATCTAGAATTTTGTAGCTTTTAAAATTTACTCTTTTAGCCTAAACAACAAAGTAACCCTATGGATTCTTTTTCCTCCAGCCCTATCAAAAGTTACTAATTTTTTAGATAGTTTTACTTCGCCTTTAAATTGTTTTTTTAATTGAGTTCCAAGATTTCTTATTATATTATGAGAAGTTATATGAAAATCTATTCCCTCTTTTAAAGGAACTTCTTTTGAAATAAAAACTCCTGGCTTCTTTGCTATTTGATTTTTAACAAAATTTATGAGTTCTTTATTATAAGGTCTCAATTGCACTATTGCTTCACATCTCTGTTCTTTTGTATAAACTAAATTTTCCATTTTAAACTTCAAATATCTCCATATAAGGTATATTTTTTATTGTTTTAATATTTTCAGCTAAATCTAATTTCTCAGCAATTTTTATTGTATTTTCTCCAACCAAATTAATATTTCTTTCATTTTTTATAATTTTAATAATTTCTTCTTCATCAACTAAATTTCCTTTATAAAATTTTTCTGAAACATTTAGTTCTACTTCATTTTCTTCAAAAACTTTTCCTAAAATATCTTTATCACAAATAGAAACTATTCTTCCTTTTACAGATTCATGAACTTTTAGATAAAAGGTTTTCATACTTTTTCTTTAACTATGTTTCTTGCACCACAAGCAGTACATTTTAAATACAATTTTCCATTCTCTTCTATCAATTTTGTATCTGGTTTCTTGCATTCTGGACATAAAACATAAATTTCTGCATATTCTGCAACTTTTTGATTGATAAAAGTAGGATTTAATTTTCTTCCTATGATTAATCTATTTTCTTCTAATTTTCCAGGAGAAGCTAATTCTCTTAATAAGAATTTTAAAAAATGTTGAGGATCTCTGTTAAAGAATTTAACTAATTGATTGAAATTTGTAATTATAGTTTTATTTCCTTCTACTCTTCCTGTAGCTTTTGGAATTTCTGTTCTAGTCACATTTACGCTAGATGCAGGCATATCTTTTAATGCACTATCCAATAACTTTTCATAATCTTCCATAAATCTTAGAAATAAAGATGGTATTTAAAGCTTTACTCATCAATTATCTTTTCTTCTACTATACCCAAAACCTCTTGTTCTGGTGCTTTTTCAGGAGTTTTAAAGTCTTTATACAAACTTAATAATTCTGCTTTATGTACTATTTCATAATTAGGATCTACTTTTTTAACTATTTCTGGAACCAAATAAACTTCATCATTGTATTTTTTTACTTTACCTATTACTAAAATTAAATCTCCTACTTCTAAATTAGAAATTAATTTTATATCCTCTTTCCAAGTTTTTAATCTAATATCTCCAGACCCATCATCTATAGTTACTGTTAAATATTCTTTGTTTTCAGATTCAAATTTTTGTATTACTGTTGCTACAACATGTGCTCTTGAAACTCTTTTATTATTAATTAAGCTATAACTAGATTCTAATTCTCCAAGGTAATAAGGGCAATTTACTAAATCTCTTATCCATACTTTATATGCCACTTGCCTTATGAAATCTGCCATAAAAATTAAAAAGTTTAATACTTATAAAAGATTTCTATTCTAAAAAATATATATTAAATTTTTTGAATAAATCCACGTTTTGGTTCGAAAATTTGACCATCTCTTCTTAATCTATCTAATGCTTCTTCTACCTTATCTTCTGTAATACCTCTAGCAACTGCTTCTCCCATCAAATCATTCAAAGGTATTGATTTCATACCTTTTGCAGTTAATTGGTTTATTATATCTGTAAGTATAGATATTCTTGATCTTTGTGAACTTGTTATTCCAGTGCTCATTTTGTCAATATCAAAGGTTTGTGTTTCATAATCAAATCCAACAGCCATTAAACAATATTTTAAAATGTTAATTGCCATTTTCGCATCTTCTTTAGTTACTGTTTTTGATAATTTTAATTTTGCTGCACCTTCTGCTAATCTTACTAAAGCTTCTAGTTGTCTTGCAGTAATTGGAATTGGTCTTTGAGCAGTTTCAGGTCCTACTCCAGAATTTCTTAATCCAACATAGAAATTTTTTAATTCATTTAAAGCAGCTTCACTTAATTTAGGATTTATTCTCTGTCTTGCATAAGCAATATATTTTCTTAATAAATCCAAAGGAATTTCATATTTTAATAATTCAGGAGATTTTTGTAAATCTAACATGTGTGAAGCAATTTTTTCATCTTTTTCTTTAGAAGGGGTATCTTTTATTGGGAAAATTAAATCAAATCTGTTAATTAAAGTTGAAGGTAATTCAATTTGAGAAGCAATTGGTTGGTAAGGATCAAATCTTCCTAATTTTGGATTTGCTGCAGCTAATACTGTAGTTTGTGCTCTTAAAGTAGCTTGGATATTTGCTTTAGCGATTGTAATTGTTTGTTGTTCTAATGCTTCGTGCATTGCTACAGAATCTTCTTTACCCATTTTATCTAATTCATCAAGACAACATAAACCATTATTAGCTAAAACTAATGCTCCTGCTTCTAAAGCCCATCCCCTTAAAAATTCATCTTTAACGACAGTTGCTGTAAGACCTGCAGAAGTTGCACCTTTTCCTGAAATATATCTTCCTTTTGGAGCAATAGTAGAAATAAATTTTAATAATTCTGATTTTCCAATTCCAGGTTCTCCAACCAATAAAACGTGTATATCTCCTCTTGTTTTTGTTCCATCTTTTCTTTGTTTTCTTACTCCACCAAATAATTGTAAAATTAAAGCAGTTTTTACTTCTTCATAACCATAAATTGAAGGAGCAACAGTGCTAATTAATTTGCTTAATATTTTTGGATCATTTGATAATTTAATAATTTCTTTTTCATCTTCTTCATTAATTATAACTTCTTCATAAGTCTCTTGCAACGATTCTATATGATTTGTATCTAAAGAAATATCATATCTTGTAGAATTAGTTCCTGTCTTTAATGGTAGAGGTACTTCTCTTACTATCCCATTAACTCTTATTTTAGAACCTGGAGTTGTTTTTTTCTCCATTTTTGGTTCTACTAAATCAGATTTTAAAAAAACAGAAATTCTTTTTGGTTGTTCTCCTCCTTCTAAAGCTTCTGGAATTTCTTCTATAACTAATCTTTGAGCATCAACTAAATCTTTACTTAATAATCTAAACTTTCCACGACGTCCGCAGGAACATCTTGAAGGTTCTCTAAAAGCTTGCTCTAATTGCAAAATTGAAATTATATTTCCACAAGAAGGACATTCAAATCTTGCATTTGTAACTTGAGGTCTTACATCTGAAGCTTGACGCACTATTCCATCTACAACTAAAAATTTATTTAAGTGTGCACTTCTAATATTTCTTATAAAAACTTTTTGTGATTCTGGTAAATTCTTGAATCTTACTATTAATTTTTTAGATTTAGGTAAATCAAATTGTTCTATAGCAAATTCTGCTGCTTTAAGTGATTCTTCTGGTTCTTCGATTAATTGTTCTGATAAGTCTAAATCAAAAGCTGCTAAATCTTTGAAATCAAGAGTTATAGAATCTTTACCTTCTTGTACTGTTTTATGCAATTCTTTTTTATAAGTAGATTCAAGTAATTCTTTGAATAAGGCTATTTGTTTGGGAGCATCTATTTTCATTTTGTAAACCAGAACTAGACTAATATGTATTTTGATTATATAAATATTTCTAAGCTATTTGTAGTTTACAGGTAATTTATAAGAAAAAGTAAAGAATTATCTAATTTTCTTCAAAACAACTATTAATTTTAAAACAGCTTCTTTTAGTTTAGCTTCTGAAGTAGTTCCTGTACAAACAATCTTTCCATTACTAAATAATAAGAAAGTTGCTCTTGTTCCTGCTAATTTGTAAACTAAACCTGGAAATTGTTCTGGTTCATATTCTGTATTATCTAATTTCATAGTTAATTTGTTTAAATTTAAATCCATATTGATAGTACCAGAAGCAACCATATTTTGAACTTTTATTTTTGGTTTTATTTTAATTCTAATATTTATTCTTGCTATGTTTTTTATAATTTGATTAACAGACTCTTTAACTTTAGCCATTGATTTAGCACCAGTACATACAACTTTACCAGAACTGAAAATTAAAGCAGAAGTTTTTGGCTCTTTTATTCTCATAACCAAACCTGGAAATTGTTCAGGATTATATTCTGTATTAGGTAATGTTTCTGCTAATTTGATTAATGGAATATCTTGACCTAGCCAAGTAGAAGCAACAATATTTTGAATTTTTAGATCCTTTTTACTAATCTTTGCCATTTTATGTAACACCTCACCCTTTTAATATACCTATTTAAATATATAGAAAAATATTTAAAGCTATTTATAAAGGTCTCGGCCTTAAAGTTCATATAATTTATTAACAGAATTTACCCATTCTAAAGATTTATTGTAATTCTCAACTATACCTATATTGATTTTACTAGACTTTCCAGGCCGTAAAAGTTGTATAGATAACTCATTTGTTAATTCATCCAAAGCGAATCCCTTAATTGCCTTAGATTCTATCCCACCACGTAAACTCATTTCTGGAGTTTCTATGACTACATCTCCACTTTGTTTCCAGACTACAACGTGAGAGTTACCTTCGACTAGATAAAAAACTTTATCTTTTGATAATAAGATATTCCTTACCATAAATGTTTCTCAGAAACAGCTGAGGTCCTGAACACCTCTCATTTATATTTAATCAATTGATTTAAAAATCTTTCTAAGGCCTAAATCTTGAAAACCTTGAATTTCTTGTTTTTAACCAGTTTCTCTATGGATTCCTTGAAATTCTTAGGTTCTTTGTTATTTAGCTCAAATTTGTCTGCATTTACCTTTTCTTTTATCTCTTTTTTGAATTTTTCTAAATCATAATCTGTAGTAATGTGAATATTTATTTTATCTTGTTTTTTTAATCCTAATTTCTTTCTAAAGTCTTGTGTTAATCTTACTAGTTCTCTTGAAAATCCTTCTTGTTCTAAAGCTAGACTCATTACAGAATCAATTTCAACTTTTAAATTTCCTTTTTTCCATTCAACTTTTTTAAAGTTACCTTGTTTTTTTATTATGTCTTCAAATTTCTTCAAATCTTTTTCACAAGAAATTGTTACACTAGCTAATGGCCATCTTATTCCATATCCAACTTTTTCTCTTTCAGAAGATATTATAGATAAAATTTCTTTTACTAAATTAAAATCTTGTTCTAATTTTCCATCAATTAATTTTTTATCAAACTTTGGCCATTTGAATAATTGAATAGATTCTTCTTTTAATTTATGTTTTTCTTTTAATTGTAAATATAAATCTTCTGTCAAATGTGGAGTTACAGGACTAAGCAATATTAATAAATTCATTAAAGTAGAATACAAAACAAAAGAAACTGCTTTGTCATTAGCATCTACTCTATCTCTTATCATTTGAATATACCCTCTGCTTAAGGTATTTAAAATAAAATCTTCTATGTCTCTTGCTGCGGTTCTGTATTCAAATTTATCTAGATTTTCTGAATAATTTTTAATTAAACTATTTAATTTTGATAACATCCATTTATCTTCTACATTTTTAATTGTCGCTTTGTTAACTTTATCCATAGTTAACAAATAAGTTTGTATATTTTGTAAGATATTGAAAATTTTCCAGACTTCTTTCTTAATTGTTTCTTTGTTAAACATTTGAGTTTCATAAGGAGCAGTATCCCATAAATAATAGAATCTTATTCCATCTGCACCAAGTTCTTCAAGAGCTTCTTTAGCCCAAATAACATTACCAAGAGACTTAGACATCTTTTCTCCTTTAGGATCTAATACCCAACCAGGCATTGAAACTTCTTGATAAGGAGCTTTGTTAAAAGTAGCAACTCCGCAGAACATTAACGAATAGAACCACCCTCTTACTTGATCTTGAGATTCATTAATTCTGCTTACAGGATAATGACTATCAAATAATTTTTTATTTTCAAATGGAGCATGTAGAGAAGCCCATGGTGCAATTCCAGAATCATACCAAACATCGAAGATATCATTGATTTTCTGCATTTCTTTCTTGCATTTTTTACATTTTAATTTAATATCTAAAACAGTATGTAAATCAATATCCTTTGAAAATTTAGTTGTTGCATTTTCTTGCAATTCTTTTAAAGAACTAATGACTTTTGTAGTTCCACAAGAACATTTCCATATTGGCATTGGAATTCCCCAATATCTTTGTCTTGAAATATTCCAATCTTCTGCATTTAATATCCAATTTTCAAATTTCTCTCTTGCAAATTCAGGATACCATTGTACTTTAGCATCTTCAGAAAGCATTTTTTTCTTAATTGGATCAATTTTTATAAACCATTGATTACTCATTCTAAATATTAATGGTGATTTACATCTCCAACATAAAGGATATTTGTGTTCAACTCTTGTACTATAAAGTAAATTTCCTGTTTTCTCTAGAACTTCAAGAATATTTTTATCTGCATCTTTAACAAATGTTCCTACAAATTCTCCTGCTTGTTTTGTAAATCTACAAGAATCATCTAAAGGAGAAACTTCAGGTAATCCATAATGTTTTCCAAGTTCATTATCAGTTTTACCATGTCCTGGAGCAACATGTACTAGTCCTGTTCCATCCGTGGTTGTTACAAAATCTTCAAAAACATCATTTCCTGTAGTGCCTTTCTTTGTTCTCATTTTAGCAGAAACTCTTTCCTTTAAAATTGGAATTGACATGTAAACTTTGTGAGATTTTTTATTTTTAGCTAATTCATGTTGTTGTGGAACATCTAAAATTGATTCATATTCCATACCTTCAAGATCTTTTCCCTTGAATTCTTCCAAAATTTTATATCCGATACTATTATCTTCTAAAACATTTAATCTTTCTTTAGCTAAAATTAAATTTCCTTTTAATGTTTCAACTTTAACATAATCTGCCTCGTCTTTTGCAGCGATTGCAGTATTAGCAACTAAAGTCCAAGGTGTGGTGGTAAATACAAGTAAAAAATCATTTTCTGTTTTTTTAATTTTAAATTTAATTAAGATATAAGGATCTTTCATCATAGCATAAGAATCTGTAACTTCATATCCTGCTAAAGCAGTTTCACATTTAGGACACCAAAATACTGGTTTTTTTCCTTCATAAACTAATTTCTTATCCCAGATTTGTTTGAAAGCCCACCATCCTGATTCGATATAAGTATTATCATAAGTTAAATAAGGATCTTTCCAAGAATACCAAGAACCAAGTTTGTCATAAACATCCAACCAAATATTTTTATTATCTGTTGCAGAAGCTTTGCAAAAACTTGTAAAGGTTTTAATTCCTAATTTTTCTATATCTTTTTTAGAAGTAATATTTAATTTTTTTTCTACTTTGTTTTCAACAGGCAATCCGTGAGTATCAAATCCTGGCTGGAATAATACATCAAAACCTTTTGAAAATGCCAATCTTATATTAAGATCTTTGTAAACAGTATTTCTTATATGACCTACATGAGGAATATCATTAGCGTAAGGAGGTCCATCTAGTAAAAAATAAGGCTTTTTACCTTTATTTTGTTTGTTAAGTAATTGTAAAAGATTAATCTTTCTCCAATAAGCTCTTATTCTAGGTTCTATTTCAGTGAAGCTATACATACTAATAGATTAAGAAGATTTATTTAAAAAGGTTATTATTAATAAATACCTCTATTTTTAGTGAATGACTTATTAAATCTCTTATCCTTCTGCAAAAAGCTTGTGCTCTATAGTGTAATATTCTCCAGTCCAGGGATGAATTCCTTGTCTATCTACTTTCAAACTATCAACCCTCATACTTTCATCTATCTTAAGCTCACACGCCTTTTTGTATTCTTGTTCTGACAAAATTTCTTTCAAATGACTTAGATCGCACCCACAACAAAGAAGTCTAGAATTTTTATTAAAAATATTATATGTATGTTCGAAACTCATTCTCCAACCCCCATAAATATTTAAATTTTATTAATAATCTTCTATATAAACCTTCTTATAAGTTTTGATAATTACTCTTTTATCATATAAAAATATATAAACCCTAAATTCTTGTAAAAGAAAATGAATCAGGTTTGGGCAGAAAAATTTAGACCTAAGTCATTTAAAGACTTTATAGGTCAAAAGCATATAGTTGATAAAATAAGGTCTATGGTAGAAAATAAAAACTTACCTCACCAGTTATACGCAGGTCCTGCAGGTGTTGGTAAAACTTCTTTAATATTAATAGTTGCTAAAGAATTATTTGGAGAAAATTGGAGAGAAAGTGTTCTTGAATTAAATGCTTCTGATGCAAGAGGAATTGATGTTATAAGAAATGAAGTTAAAAACTTTGCAAGAACAAAAGCCTTTTCTGATATTCCTAAGATTTGTATTTTAGATGAAGCTGATTCTTTAACAAAAGAAGCACAACAGGCATTAAGAAGAACAATGGAAGTTTACTCAAATTCTTGTAGATTTTGTTTACTAGCTAACTATTCTTCAAAAATTATTGAACCAATACAATCAAGATGTGCTATTTTTAGATTTAAACCTTTAAACAAAGAAGAACTTAAACAAATTGTAGAAAACGTTGTTAAAACTGAAGGAATAAAAATAAATGACAAGACAATTGATTTGATTATTGAAGTTTCTTCTGGAGATGTAAGAAGATTAACAAACATATTACAAAGTTGTGCTTCTATTTCAAAAGAAATCACTGAAAATTTAATTTATGATATTGTTGCAGCAGCACATCCTAAGGAAGTTAAAGAAATTGTTGAAGTAGCTACTTCTGGAAATTTCATTGGAGCAAGAGAAAAATTATTAGAAGTTATGTTAAAACATGGACTATCTGGACTAGATATAATAAAACAAATTCAAAGAGAGATTTGGAATTTAAATATAAAAGACGAAAATAAATTGAAAATGGTTGAAAAATGTGGAGAGATTGAATTCAGATTAGTAGAAGGTTCAGATGAATATGTTCAATTAGAAGCATTATTAAGTCAATTTGCTCTTTATGGTAAATGAAATTAATCAGTCACGATGATTTGGATGGAGTAGTAAGCGCAGTTCTATTAAGTTTAAAGTTTAAAACCAATAACATACACTTTCAAGATTCAAATAAAAGTTTTAAAGCAAATAAAAATACTATTATTTCAGATTTACCTTATGAAAAAGGAACATTTCTTTGGTTTGATCATCATATAAGCCATAAGACTAATCAAAAGTTTAAAGGAAAATTTGCTCTAGAAAAAAGTTGTGCAAGGGTAATTTACGATTATTATAATAAAAAGTTTCCAAAATACTATGAAGAATTAGTTGTACAAACTGATAAAGCAGATTCAGGAGATTATTCGTTAAAAGATATAAAAACTTACAATTTTATTTATTTATTAGATAGAATTGGTTTTCTTAGTCCTTTTAATAATGAAAAAGAAAGGCAACTTTACCTAAAAACCATGTTTACCCATTTTAAAGAACAAAAACCTATTAAAGATTTGTTAAAAAACAAAGACATAAAAAAATTTATAGATAGAGTTAAAAAAATAGATAAAAAATCTTTAGAATTTATAAAAAAGTATGGGAGAATTAATAAAAAAACTTTAATTATAGATTCTTCTGACAAAGAAAGAATATTTAACCCATTTTATATTTATACAAAATATTTAGATTGTAAATATATGATGATTATAACCAAAAGAGGAGATAAATTGGGAATATTATTAATATTTAACAAATTTTATCCTAACAAAAACCATTCCAACATAGGAGAAATACTTAAAAAATATGGTGGTGGAGGCCATAGTGTAATTGGTGGGTGTAGGATATATATAAAAAATAAAAAAAGAGTTGTAAAAGAGATATTAAACAAACTAAAATGAAAATAGCAATATGTGGTTCAGGAGAAGGAAAATTAGATCCCAGTATTAATATTTATGCTAAAGAAATAGGTAAAGAGATTGCTAAAAATAAATGTATTTTGCTTACTGGTGGATGTGGTGGACTTCCTCATGAAGCCGCTTGTGGAGCAGAAGAAGTAAATGGAAAAATTATTGTTTATTCTCCAGCCATTAATTTAGAATCCCATATTAAAGATTTTAATTTTAAAGAGTATAAAGGAACAGAATATCAATTTATGCCAGAAAATTACAAAGATGATAAATTATTAAGTTTACAAGTTAGAAGTTTAGTTATGGTATATGAAAGCAATTTTGTAATAGTTTTAGGAGGACAAGTTGGGACAATGGGGGAATTTAATGAAGCTTATACTTTTGGGAGAAATATAGGAGTTTTAGAAAAGAGTGGAGGTATAACTAATAAATTAATCCCTTCTTATCTTAAAGAAATTAAAAAGTCTAGAGGATCAAAAGTTATTTTTGAACCAAACCCAAATTTATTGGTAATAAAAATGATTGAAATGGAGAAAAATGAACTTCACAGATAAATACAAACCAAAATCCTTGAAAGAAATTGAGGGTTATGAAAAAGAAGTAAGAGAAGTAGTTGATTTCTTAAGAAAAAAACCAATTTTATTATATGGAGCAACAGGAACAGGAAAAACAACTTTAGTTCAATGTTTGGCTGATGATTTAAATTATGAATTAATAGAATTAAATGCTTCTGATTTTAGAAATAAAGAACAAATAAATACAATTGTTGGAGAAGCTCTTAATCAAAGAAGTTTATTCAAGAAAGGAAAAATAATTCTTATAGATGAAGTTGATGGAATCTCTGGAAGAGAAGATTATGGAGGAGTTCCTGCTTTACTAGCTTTAATGCAAAAAACAAATTATCCAATAATTATGACTGCAAATGATCCTTGGGATAAAAAATTTACTTTAATTAGACAAAAATCAAAAATGATTGAAATAAAAAAGGTTGGTTCTGTTATCTGTAAAGTTCTTAAAAAAATATGTTTAATAGAAGGAATAAAAGTTGATGAAAAAACATTAACTGAAATTACGGCAATAAATAATAATGATATTCGTGCTTCTTTAATAGATTTAGAATTATTATCTGGAAATAAAATCATAAAAAATGAAGATTTAGAATTATTAAGAGATAGTCCAAGAGAACGTGAAGAAACTATTTTTAGTATGATTCAATTAATTCTAAAAACTAAAGATCCTCATACAGCTTTAAATTTATTAGAAAATTATAATTTAGATTATGAAGAATTAAAATCTTGGTTAGATGAAAACATTGCTTTAGAATACAGAAACAAAGAAGATTTAGCAAAAGCTTATGATACCTTATCCAAAGCAGATGTATTCATGGGAAGAATCATGAGATGGCAACATTGGAGATTTTTAGTTTATATTAATGAATTATTAACTGCTGGAATTGCAATTTCTAAGAAAGAACCAAATACTGGATTTATTAAATACAAAAGACCTGAAAGATTCCTGAATATTTGGAGATTTAATATGAGTAATAAAGAAAATAAAGATAAAGCTATAGAAATTTCTAAAGACTTACACTTATCCATTAAAAGAACTATCAAAGAAATGCCTTATATGAGATTCTTACAGTAAACTTTATAAGTAACTTATCTATAATCTAAATATGTCAATCTTAATTTGGGCATTAATAATAGTAGCAGTAATAATTGTAATCATGTTTATAAGTTATTATAATAGGTTTGTTCTTTTAAGTAACAGAATTGATAATTCTTTGGCTCAGATTGATGTTCAATTAAAGAAAAGAGCAGATTTAGTTCCTAATTTAGTTAACATTGTTAAAGGTTATGTAAAGCATGAAAAAGCAATGATAGAAAAGGTTACAGAATCAAGAAAAGCATTACTGTCAGCAAAAGATATTAGTTCAAAAGTTAAAGCAGGAGATAAATTACAAGGAGCATTAAAAACAATATTTGCTTTAGCAGAAAATTATCCAGATTTAAAAGCTAATACAAATTTCTTACAATTACAAGAAGAATTAAGTTCAATTGAAGATAAAGTTGCTTATTCAAGACAATATTACAATGATAATATTTTAAGTTATAATAATTCAGTAGAAGTATTCCCAGGAAAATTATTTGCAAGTATATTTGGTAAAAGTAAAAAACAATTTTTACAAATAACCACTGCAGAAAAAGCAGTTCCTAAAGTTCAATTTTAATTCTCAAAATGGAAAGAATAAGTTTTTATGACCAGATTGCAAAGAATAAAAGAAATTCTGTTATATTAATTACAATTATATTTTTAGTATTTTTATTATTAGGTTATGTGATAGGGCAAGTCTGGGGTCAAGGTTCAATATTCATTGTAATGATATTTTCTATAATAATTTCACTTTCTTACATATTAATTAGTTATTATAATTCTGATAAGATTGCTTTAGCAAGTGTAAATGCAAAAGAAGCTCCAAGAGAACAATTTAGACAATTTTACAATTCTGTTGAAGGTTTAACTTTAGCCTCTGGACTACCAATGCCTAAATTATATGTTATGCAAAATGAACAAATAAATGCCTTTGCAACCGGTAGAGATCCAAAACACGCAGTTATATGTGTAACAACTGGTGCTTTAAATAAATTAAATAAACAAGAACTTGAAGGAGTTCTAGCACATGAATTAAGTCACGTAGCAAATTATGATATAAGATTTATGACTCTTACTGCAGTTTTAGTAGGAATGATTGCAATTATTTCTCAAATGTTTTTAAGAAGTTTATGGTTTAATAGTTCAAATAGCGATAATAAAAATAATAATGCTATTTTTTTAATAATTGGAATTTTGCTTGCTATTTTAGCACCAATATTTGTTCAACTAACACAATTAGCAATTTCAAGAAAAAGAGAATATTCTGCAGATGCTTCTGCTGTTAAATTTACTAGATCCCCTACAGGTTTAATCGGAGCTTTAGAAAAAATAAAAGGAGACAAGCCAATGAAAACAAACAAGGTAGTTTCAAGTTTGTTTATTTCAGATCCTTTAAAAAAAAATCTAGACAATTTAATGAGTACTCATCCTCCTTTAGAAAAAAGAATAGCAATATTATCTAAAATGTAATTAATTAACATAGACTAAACCAAGAATATTTGTCTGCCTAAAATTAGATAAATCGAAATGTATATTTTCTATTTCTAAATTTTTTAGACCTTTATAACAATCTGGACAAAAATCTACTATTTCTAGATTATATGAATCCTCTAAATGATGAATACAACCAAACAATTTAGAAAGAACTTTTTTATTAGATAATTTACAAATTAAAGAATCATAATATCCACTAAGTTTTATATTTTTCCCAACAAAAGCAGCCAAATCTTCATCTAATGGTAATTCAAAATTAATTTTTGAACCATTTAAATTAAAACTAAATAAACCTAAATCTAAAATAGAACCTTCTTCTAGATCATAACAATTCATTATTATTTTATATTTTAAATCTACAGAATTAATGATTTGCCTTTCTGTTTTAACCAACCCCATATTATTAGTAATATAAAAAAATATTTAAACCTATTTATCTAAAGGTTTAGTAGAAAAAGAGGTAAAATGTACGAAATTGTAATAGGTAGAAGTGAATCTGAAAAAAAGAAGTATGGTCTTGAAGGAACTATTTTCTTGGGTAAATTATATGTTAAAATGGGTGCAACCACTTCTTTATCTAATAAAGTTCTTCTAGATGTAGTAAAACCGCACGTTGTTTTAGTTTGCGGAAAGAGAGGTGGAGGAAAATCTTATTCTTTATCTGTAATAGCAGAAGAAATTTGTAATCTTCCAGAAAATATTGCAAATAATATTTCAGTAGTAATGTTTGATACAATGGGTATTTTTTGGACAATGAAATATCCAAATGAAAGACAAGAAGGTTTACTAAAGGAATGGGATTTAAAACCTGCTTCAATAGAAAAATTAAAAGTTTTTGTTCCAGAAGGTTATTATAAAAAATTAAAATCAGAAAGTTTTCCAGTAGATAAACCCTTTACAATAAAAGCTTCTGAATTAACTTCTTTTGATTGGTGTTCTATTTTTGAAATAAAATTAATAAATCCTGTTGGAATTTTGGTTGATAGAGTAATAAATAAACTACAAAAAACAAAAGGAATGAACTACGATTTAGATGATATAATTTTTGAAGTAAGAAATGATTTCAAATCTGAAAAAAGAGAAAAAGATGCAGCAGAAAATTTATTTACTTCAGCAAAATCTTATGGTATTTTTAGTAAACAAGCAACTTTAATTAAAGATATTGTAGATAGGGGCAAAGTTAGTATTATTGATATTAGTATGTACCAAAATTGGAATATAAAATGTTTAGTTACAAGTTTAATATGTAAAAAACTATTTTTGGAAAGAATGGTTTCAAGAAAATTAGAAGAATTTGAAGACATTAAAAAAGGATATTCTTATTTTGGTTTCAATGAACTTGATCAAGAACAAAAAGAAGAAATGCCTTTGGTTTGGATGTTATTCGATGAAATGCATGAATATTTACCAAAAGATAGAGTTACTCCTGCAACAGATGCTTTAGTTCAATTATTAAGAGAAGGAAGACAACCTGGAATTTCCATGATAATGGCAACACAACAACCAGGAGAAATTCATACAGATGTTATAACTCAATCAGATATTGTAGTTAGCCATAGAATTACTGCTAAAAAAGATATTTCTGCTCTAAATGAAATTATGCAGACTTATTTATCTGCAGATATTTTAAGATATTTGAATGATTTACCTAGGATGAAAGGTTGTGCATTAATTTTAGATGATAATTCAGAAAGAGTTTATCCAATTCAAGTAAGACCTAAATTTTCCTGGCATGGAGGAGATTCACCTTCTGCTATAAAACAAAAAAGACAAGAATTAATAGATTTAGGATTGTAATTATTCTTCTTGTATTATAAAATTAAATATTCCTGAGAATACTGAAGCAAGTATTGAAACTAATGCAGTTTGTTTTAAAACCAGAATAAAATTTTTCTCTATAATTAAACCTGCTAAAACTAAAAAGAATAATGAACTAAGGTAAATGATAATTGCTTTTTTGGGAAATATTAAAAATTTAACATGCACGTAAATGTCCCTTTTCAAATAAATTAAAGCATTACAAATTAAAAATGAAGTAATTAATAAAACAAATATTTTAACTATATTAAAATTTATATATAACTCTAGTTTATTAAAAAAGATATAAAAAACTATTAAAGAAATAAAAGCTCCTGAGATTCCTTTTATGATATTTTTATAAAAATTCTTTGTTAAAGGTTTATCATGTAATCCTACTCTTAATCTTTTTTCTATTATATCCAGTTCATCCTGATCAAATTCCACTTCATGATGTTTTGGTTTTGATAATCTTTTCAGTTTTTCAGTTATTTTATCTGAATTAGAATATTTCCTCTTTTTCATTTTATATTATAAAATTATATTATATATAAATTTTTGGGGTCAGCAGCTACTTCCACTCTTTCATAGTTTCCTCAACGGGTGTTCACTCAATCATTCCCCAAATATATACTGTAGAATATACTTTATAAGGCTTTCTAATAAATCTGTCTATTTCTTCTTTAAATCTAAACAAACCCTAAAAATTCCAGGTCCAAAAACCCCTGCTTTTACTAGATTAACTTTAAATTTAGAATATTTTTTAATTAAATCATTGAAATTATTTTCGTGTTCAAATTTATATAAATGGATTGTTCCTTTGGGTTTTAGATATTTCAAAGCCAAATCTAGATATTTTTCTGCAGTTCTTGGTAAAGGCATTATAATCCTATCAAATTTTATTTTTAAATTAGGTAATACTTTTTTAACGTCTCCTTTATATAAGGAAATATTAATTCTTTTATTTATTCTTACATTATCTAAAGCATATTTATGAGCTAAAGGATTTAATTCAATTCCGTAAATTTCTTTTGCTTTTGAATATTTTGAAATTACTAAAGGAAAAGGAGCTACACCTGAAAACATAACTAAAACCATTTCATCTTTTTTAACTAAATTAGCTATTCTTAATCTTTCATTAGAAGATCTTTCAGAGAAATAACATTTTTCAACATCTAATTTAAAATTCAAACCAGATTCTTTATGTAAAGTTTCTTTTCTTTTTTCTCCAGAAAGAATCTTAATCTTTCTTAATCTATACTTTCCTTCATGAATACTAGAACGTTTTGCTACAACTTTAACATTTTTATTTTGTTTTAACAATGCTTCTGCTATTTGTTTTTCTTGTTTTGAATTTAATTTCTCTTTTACTTCAAATATCAGTATATCTCCTATAATATCATAAGAATGAGGCAATTTTGGTGATTTCATAGTTTATATTACATACAGAAATATTTAAATACTTTTATTGGGATATTTAATCATGTTTAGTATGCTTAAAAAGAGGCTTATTGTATTTCTTAATATCTTAATTTTTATTCCTATGGTAAATGCTGCTTTTACAGGTATGACAGATAATATGGTTAATATGATTGGAGATGTCTTAGGTTTAGCTTTTGGTCTTGTAAAAGGAATCACAGAAAAATTAATTTCTTTATTACAACAAAGTCCAATGTATGGAAAAATATTTTTATCAATTTTAGCTGCAATTATACTTTATGATGCTTTAAAACAAACTCCTATGCTTAAAGGTCAAGAAGGATCTTCTAAAAAAGCAGGAATAATTGCGGTGCTTATAGGATTAATTAGTGCGATAGGAATGCCAGATGCTTTTGTAGAAATGATTTTCCAAAATGTAACTGTGTTCTTTGGATTTATTGTAGCCGCTTTAATATTAACAATTTTTAAAGGAAAATCAAGAGTAAGTCATTTTGGTAAATTTGTTGGTTATCTTGCTTTATTATACAGTTTTGGAGCAGTTTCTATTGTATTTGGAAACGAAGGAATTTTAGCTATAGTTAATTCTTTATTTGCTTTGTTAGCTTTAATATTAATGTTTTATAATATTTGGAAAACAATGAGTGGAATTACCTCTGGAAGAGATGGAGGTCATGATGGTGGAAGCGATGGTGGAGACGGAGATGATGGTGGTGGAGATGGCGGAAATGGAAATGTTGATTTAGGTCCAATAATAAATAGAATGGATAATTTAGAAACAGGAATAGATAGAAGATTTAATGAATTAAGATCAGATGTGGGCGGAGTAAGAACTGTAATAGAAGATGTAAGAGGTATGGTTACAGATATGCAAGAAACATTAGAAAATCTTTCTAATTTTTTAACAAATTGGGAAGGCTATTTTGCAAGGATTATAAATTCTTTGGGCGGATTACAAGGAATGGTACAACAAGGTATAGATATAGGAAATGAAAATAAAACTATACTTAATTCGATATCTGAAAACTGTAAAAAATTCGGAACTGCATTTACCAATTTTGTAAATATATTTGAAACAGAAATAAAAAAATTAACTGATAAAATAAATGACTTAAGCCCAAAAATGAATAATGTTATTAGCGAATTATCAAGTATTAGAACAAATGTTAATGCGGCAAAAGATTCTATAGACCGTGTAGAAAAAGAACTTAAAAGTAAACCAGATATGCAAGATATACAAAAAGAATTAGATCCATTAAAAAAAGATGTAGGAAATATACTTACCTTTTTATCAAATCTTCAACCTGCAGATATGACCAAAATAATTACTGCATTAAATAATTCTATTGTAAAAATTAATGGAAATACAAATCAGAAATTTAGAACTTTAAAAAAGAACTTAGATGGTCAATTTACTGCAATAATTGCATTATTAAATAAGATTACTGCTGGAAACGGAACTGCAGATGATCTTAGGGGAGCTATATCTGGTTGTAAAAATGTAGTACAAGTAATAGGAGATGGAAATAATGTAAATGTAAATCAAGATTTAGCAATTACAAAAAAAGAAATTGAAGATTTAGAAATCATGCTTCAAAAAATAGATCAAATAGGGGCAATTCAAAAAACCCTTAAACAAATATTAGAAAGAGTTCAAGGAGCTGAAGTTAAAGCAGAAACTAAAATAAAAGAAAGCAAAAAGAAAAAAGAAGTTGGAGCAAAAGCAGATATAAGAGAATTAGAATTGGCAGCAAATAAATTTATAACAGAATGTAAAACTGGAAGGATACCTAATCAATTTAGAAATTATTCTTATTTTATCGGTTTTCTTAAACAACAAAACTTAGGAGACAGAAATCAAATGGAACAAAAGTTTGGGGCTAATAATTTGCAGAGAATAGCAAATGAAACTCTCGCAAAAGTATCAGTTAAGAAATAATCCTACTTAAACCATTTATCTAAATCTTTCTGTTCTTTTTCTTTCTTAACGTGTTTTAATTTATCTAAAGTATTATTAATTCTTTCTTCTGAAAACTCATGCTCATCAATTAATAATTTTTTTAATTTATATTCATCAATATCATTCCATTTTAATTGATAATTTTTCATTATAGGCATTGACTTGAACGTAGCATAAATCTCTTTCCAGTTAAAATCTGCTTTCACTTCTTTAAATATTTCATCAAAATCTTTGTGTTGTTGAACTAATTTTAATGCAGTCTTAGGACCAATACCTTTTACACCACCAGGATTGTAATCTGTTCCACATAAAATACACATAATAATCAATTGATCTTGATTTATTTCTAAATGTTTTAAATTTTCTTTTAAATTAATAACTTGAGGCTTAATCCAAATAAAAGAACCAGAAGGCAATCTTCTTTTATTAGATAAAGTTAAATTTTGTATTAATCTTGGAGCATTAAAAAGTAAAGAATCAAAATCTTGTGAACCTACTCCATAAACATCTCCTTGCTCACACATGAAAGATGCTTGTGCTTCTGCTTCGCTTGGAGCTTGAATAACAGGCAAACCCAAATAAGTCACTAATTCTTTAGCTTCTTCAATTATTTTTGCATTTACTTTTATATTTTGTTTAGAATATTTGGACATTTCTTCAATATTATCTTCTGCTTTTGCTTTTTCATATTTTTCCTGAGCTAATTCTTTTCTTGCAGCTCTTAATGTATTTGTATTTAATTTTAGTAAAGGAGGTTTTCCATCAAAAACATAACAAATCTTTAATCCTTTTTCCATTAAATTGCAAGTTCTTGAAAATAATCCAACTAAATGTGAAGTTACATTGCCTTTGGAATCCATCAAAGGTGTTCCATCTTGTTGTCTAATAGAAGATAAGAATTGATAAATAACATTAGAAGCATCTATAGCAATTACTTTTCCTTTTAATTCTTCAAAAGTAATATCTTGCTTTAAAACTAAATCTCCGAGCTTAACTCCCATTAATAAAATAAAGAAATCAAATTTATATAAGTTTTGATTATTCTCCAGGTCTATAACCAAAATAATTAGGATTATGAATTACTTTCTTGAAAGCAGTTATAAATTCTTCATTTCTCCAGTTTAATTCCATATATTTTCCTACAGTTTCTCCAAGATCAGTATTTTGATCCATTATTGATTTTGCTTCAGTATCTAAAAGTAATTTTTCATCTAAACTAAAATCAGAAAAATCAGCAATTTTAACTTCTTTCCATATTTTTCTTGCTACTTGAAAAACTCTTTCTCTACATGCATTTTGAGTAGGAACTTTGTTTCCTTTTCCTTGAGCATATAATCTTGGATAGAAAAATGAAACTAATTTTCTTTGAACTTCTGAATTTTGTGGTAAATCTTGATAGTAATTTTTAACTAAATATTGTTTTATTTTCTTTTCACGAATTTGTTCTGGTGTTAAATGTGGCATAATTTAAGAAGGGTTTTATATTTATAAACCTTTCTATCTTTACTACTTTAAAGTTACATCATTATATAAGACCTAATTTTAACAAGCTTAATAAGCCTTTTTATGCCCTTTTATAGATGGCTAAGATAAGGTTCTATCCTTTAGATATAGACTATAAATCTGGGATAAGGATATTTGGAAAAACAGAAGATAATAGGAAAATAATCGTACTAGATCATTCTCTAAAGCCATATTTCTATGCAGTACCTAATGAAAAAGAGGATTTTAACAAACTAAAAGCTAAAATTGAAGCAATTAAACATGAAGATAGTTATGTTATCAAAGCAGAAATTGAAGATAAATTATATTTAGACAATCCTATAAAAACAATTAAAGTTTCTGTTAATAGTTCTGATGCCTTGCCTGTAATAAAAGATATGTTAAAGGAATTAGGAATTACTAAATTATTAGAATATGATATAAAATTCTATAAAAAATATTTAAGAGATAGAAAAATAACTCCTTTAACTCTTTGTGAAGTTGAAGGCGATTTAAAACAGAATGAATTTGGAGTAATTGTTGAAGGAAAAGTTTCTGAAGTAGCTCAAGATGAAATTGTTAATCTAAAAGCCCTTGCATTTGATATAGAAGTTTATTCCTTTAATACAGAAGACTCTGAAATTATTTCTTTATCATGTTATGGAGATAATTTTAAGAAAGTTATTACCTGGAAAAAATTCAATCAGCATGAAGATATAGAATTTGTAAATAGTGAAGCTGATTTATTAGAGAGATTCAAGGAAATTTTAAATGAATACAAGCCAGACTGCATAATCGGTTATAATTCTGATGGATTTGATTTTCCTTTCTTAGTACAAAGAGCAAGAGACTTAGGAATTCCTTTAGATATGGGTTTAGATGGAACACAAGTTAAAATTTCTCGTGGGATGTATCCTGCTGCAAAAATAAAAGGTATTATTCATCTAGATATTATGCAGTTTATCAAGAAAATAATGGCAGGTTCTTTAAAATTTGATTCTTACAGCTTGAATAATGTTGCTTATGAATTATTGAAAGATAAAAAATTAGATATTGGAATGGACAAACTAGATGATATGTGGTCTAAGGAAGATTTAGAAGATATAAAACAAATTTGTGAATATAATTTGCATGATTCTAAATTAACTTATGATGTTTATAAAAAAATCTTACCTAACTTACAAGAATTAGTAAAATTAATTGGATTACCTCTATTTGATATCTGCAGAATGTCCTACGGTAAACTTGTTGAAAATTATTTAATTAAATGTGCTCTTGATTTAAATGAATTAATTCCAAATCAACCAGGACATGCAGATATTCATGATAGAAGAATGTACACTTATCAAGGGGCTTCTGTAATGGAACCTGTTCCTGGATTTTATAAAAATATAATTGTATTTGACTTCATGAGTTTATATCCTAGTATAATTGTTTCTAAAAATGTCTGTCCTTCTATGTTAAATAAATCAGAAGGTTATGAATCTCCTGAAATAAATGAACAAGGAACAATGAAAACTTATTTCTTTAGCAATAAAAAAGAAGCTTTTATTCCATCTGTTATTAAAGATTTGATTTTAAGAAGAAATAGAGTAAAAGAACTAATAAGACAAGAGACAAACCCAGTGCTAGAAGCAAGATCTTATGCATTAAAGACAGTAGCAAATTCCTGTTATGGTTATATGGGATTTTTCGGAGCAAGATGGTATTGCAGAGAGTGTGCTTCTTCTATTACTGCTTGGGCAAGAGAATATATAAAAGAAACAATAACTAAATTTAAGAAAGAAGGATTTAATGTTTTATATTCTGATACAGATTCTGTTGCAGTAGAACTACAAAACAAAACCAAAGATGAAGCTTTTGCTGTTGTAGAAGAAATTAATAGAGAATTACCTAGTTTAATGGAGCTTGAGTTTGATGATTTTTATCCCTTAGGAATTTTTGTCTCTAAAAAAACAACAATGCAGGGTGCAAAGAAAAAATATGCTTTGATTGATGAATGTGGAAATATTAAATTAACTGGATTTGAAACTGTTAGAAGAGATTGGAGTAAAATAGCAAGAGAAACACAAAAACAAGTTCTAACTTTGATATTAGAAAAAGGAAATCCTACAGAAGCACTAGAATATACAAAAAATATACTTAAAAAAATAAAAGACAAAGAAGTTTTATTAAAAGAGTTAATAATTCAAACACAATTAAAGAAAAATCTAGAAGATTATGAACAAATAGGTCCTCATGTTGCTGTTGCAAGAAAAATGCAGGAACAAGGAAAGAAAATATCAATTGGAAGCCCTATCTGGTTTATTGTTACAGAAGGAAAAGGAATGATAAGAGACAGATCTAAAATACCATCTGAATGCAGAGAAAAAGAATATGATACAGATTATTATATAAATAACCAAGTTCTTCCTTGTGTAGAAAAGATATTTGAAGTATTTGGAGTGAAAAAGGAACAAATATTAATACAAGAACAATCTACTTTACAAGATTTCAAATAAAATAAATTAATGTTTACCCTTTACAAATTAAAAAACTAAATGTAAAGGGTAAGATTCGAGATGACCACTTTTTCTTATTTTTTATGTTTTGTGGACACCCCTTAATAGAAAGATTTAAATATACCTTGGTATACCTAAGTATATGCAAACTACAATCAAACTAGATCAAGGAACAAAAGTAGAATTAGACAGATTTAGAGAATACAAAAACGAAAGTTATGACGAAGTAATTAGAAAGATAGTTTATATCATAAAAACTTGTGAAAAACAACCAAAATTAAGTCAAAAAACAATACAAGAGATAAAAGAAGCCAGAGAAAGAGTGAAAAAAGGAGAATTCTATACTGAAGACGAAGCAAAGAAAATTTTAGGTATCTAAATGTATACTGTAATATTTGAAAAGAGGGCTTTAGAAGAACTGAATAAGTTAGATAGACAAATAAAAGAAAGAATCTGGAATAAAATACAAGATTGCAAAGAAGAGCCTTTTAGATATTTAGAACCTTTAATTGAAATTAGGGGATTTAAGCTGAAGATTGGAAAATATAGAGCAGAAATAGATGTTGACTTTAAAGAGAAAAGACTTATTGTTCTTAAAGTAGGTCCTAGAAAGAAATTTTATAAAGATTAAGGAGGAAAAATGCCATCAATATTTATTGATTTTATGGGAAACTATCCAGTAAATAGAGTATTGGATTACTTGTTGACAGAAAGAGAAATAGATTTTTCAATTATAGATATATCTAAAAATGTAAACGTAAGAAAAATAAAACTTCGTAAAATTTGGAATGATTTAATTAAAAATAAAATAATTGTCTTTAATAGAAAATTAGGCAAGAATAAATTATATAAATTAAATATAAAAGATCAAAAAGTGAAAAAACTAATAGAATTAGATGATATCTTTATTCTAGAGAGTTTTACCCACTACAATTAAAAAAATAAATGTAGAGGGTAAGATTCGAGGTGACCACTTTTTCTTATTTTTTAGGTTTTGTGGACACCTGTTTTAAAGTTTTATTGTATTGTTTAATTAAAAAAGACATTGTTTCTCTTAAACTTCTATGTTTTGAATATTGTTCTAAAGTAAGGTAATATTCCCTTCTATCTTCAAAAGAGATATTTATTGGAGGATATTTGTTTTTTAATAATATAAAATTTAACAACAATCTTCCAACTCTACCATTCCCATCTTGGAAGGGGTGTATATGTTCAAATTGATTATGAATTATTGCTGCCAAAACAAGAGGTTTAAATTTATTTTTATTTTGTTTATACCAACTAACTAAATCATTTAAGGCATTTTTAAGTTTTTTAACAGGAACTCCTGCATGAATTATTTCTCCTCTTCCATTTTGAATAACTACTTCTACATTTCTAAATTCTCCAGCAAAAGATTTTGATCCTTCAAAGCATAATTTATGTAATTTTTTTAATAATTCTAAGGATAAATCTTCTTTAGTGGTTCTTATAAATTCTACTGCCTTTGCCACACCTTTGGTTTCAATTTCTTCACTATCTTCTGCTTTTGGTTTATACAAAATTTCAGGAACTTCATTTAAGGAAACTAAAGATCCTTCTATTGCATTTGTGTTATAAGTAAATTCTTCTGTAAATTTCTCCCATTGTTTGTAATTCAAATGATGAATCTTTATTTGTTTATCATATTCGTTTAGTTGTCTTAATTGTTTTTTTGATAAGGAAAAGTTGAATACTTTTGTATTTAATTTTTCTAATTCTTTTTCTATCTGTTTTTCTTCCACAGCTTTTTTCTTTTGTAATTCTTCATGTGAAAGGTTAAACCCCAAATACTTTCTAATTTTATTAACTTGAGATTTTTGTCTATAAGAATAAACAAGATAATATTTTACTTTCTTTCCATCTTTTCTTTTTTCTATGAACATATATTATATAAGGTGACCACATTTATAAACCTTCCTATTTTGTGGTCACCCCATAATCCTTTTATGCGATAGTTTTATTAATTCTTTCACGGTTTTTATTATATGAATCAAGATTTCATAAAAGCAGGAAAAATTGCTTCACAAGCAAGAGAATATGGTAGAAGTTTGATTAAAGAAAATGCTTCTGTTTTAGAAATTGCTGAAAAAATTGAAGCTAAAATAAGAAGTCTTGGTGGAGAATTGTCTTTTCCTTGTGATGTTTCTATTAATTTCATTGCAGCTCATGATTCTCCTAAAATAAAAGATGAAAGAACCTTGAAAAAAGGAGATATTGTCAAGATTGATCTTGGAGCACAGGTAAATGGTTGTGTTACAGATACTGCCTGCACTGTAGAAGTTAATAGTACTAAAAATAAAGACTTGATTAAAGCCTCTGAAGAAGCTCTTGATAATGCTATTAAGTTATTTACTCCTGGAACAAAAGTCTGTGAAATAGGTAAAGTTATTGAAACTACAATTAAAAAATATAATTTAAGCCCTATTAGGAATCTTGCTGGTCATGGTGTTGGTGTTTATGAGATACATACAGGAATTAACATTCCTAATTATGATAATAACAATCAAACTGTTCTTGAAAAAGGAATGGTCTTTGCTTGTGAACCTTTTACAACATATGGAGATGGAATTGTTATGGATGGGAAAAATTCTGAAGTTTATTCTCTTGAAGATCCTGATAAACCTATTAGAGATTCTGGTTCTAGAGAAGTTTTAAAGTATATTAAAGAAAAGTATAAGACATTACCTTTTTCTAAAAGAGATTTGAGTAAAAAATTTAATATATTAAAATTAACTTTGGCTTTGAATAATTTAGAAAGAGAAGGAATAATACAGCAGTATAATATATTGGTTGAAAGGTCAAAAGGTTTGGTTGCTCAGACAGAACATACTATAATCGTTGATGAAAAACCTGTTGTTGTTACAAAGTGAGTTTGTTAGCGTTTGGAACTTTTAGGAAAAGTGTCTCAAAAACTAATTTAATTCTTCTTTTATTTTATTAATTTGTTTTTCTAATAAAGGTAAATCTTCTTTAATTATACGCCATACTCTATCTATATTTACACCAAAATAAGCGTGACTTAGTATATCTCTAAATCCAGCTATATCTTTCCAAGGTGTATTTGAATATTTTTCTTTTATTGATGGAGAAATATTTTTGGATGCTTCTCCTATGATCTCTAATTCTCTTATGGTTGCACTCTGCCTTAAATTATCTTTAGAAAATTTTTCTTTGGTTAATCCTTTTGTAAATTCTTCTATATTTTTTATACTTTTTAAGATATCATCTATAAATAAATTCATATCTCTTTTCATAGTATTCTAACCTCCTCTTTTAAAATATTATCTTTTATTAAAGGTTTAATAGCAGAATATTCTACTAAATCTACTTTCTTTTTAATAACTCCTTCTAATTTTAATTTTAAATTGACAAAACCAATCAAACTCATTTTTTTATCTTGTATTTTAACAGCTATATCAATATCGCTATTTCTTTTTTGTTCTCCCCTAGCATAACTACCAAAGATTCCTGCTTTTACTACCTTATATTTTTTTAATATTTTTATTATTTTTGGTTTTAATTTTTCTATAGTAATATCTTTCTTTATTAAATTAAATTCTTGGTTAATTTGTAACTCTTTTGTTAATAATTCTTCTTTGTTTAGATTTTTACCTAGATATATTCTTTTTTTAGAAATTTTATCTTTATTTCTTATAGATAATACTCTGTAAAAGTACTGATTTCCATTTCTATTTTTAATTTCTGTATATACCATAGATAATGTACGGGCACAATACTATATAAATCTTTCTGTAGACGTACACTTTATGGGTGTCTACATTTTTAACAAATTTTTCCTCAGGTGTCTACATTTTGCATATTTTGTAGTCACCCATTTAAACCCTTTTTGGATGCTTTTTATTATATATGGAACTTAAATGTTACAATAATGTATATTCTTTTTTAATAATGCTTATAATTAGGTTTTTATTGAGTTTTTTATGCACATTAAAGAATTACCTTGGTTTAATCGTCCTGGCTATAAATTAGAGAAAAATGGAGCAAGTTCTTTGGATAGTGCTGAATTATTAGCTATTATTTTTGGAAGAGGTTCTATGCAGGAAAGTGCTTTGGAATTGGCTAATAGGTTGGTTTTTAAGTATAATTTGAATAGTTTTAATTAAGATGGAGTTTGTTAGCGTTTGGAACTTTTAGGAAAAGTCTCACAAAAGATTAAATTTTTATAGTTATATTCCTATATACAGTTTAATGATATTCGAAATAGATGTAAGTGGTGAGGATATTTTAAATAGTAATTATTCTATTGTTGTAGCAGATAAAAATAATTTGATAAGAGGTTTTAAATTTACTAAAGAATTAATAGAAATTTTAAATTCTAGAAAAGGAGAAGGTAAATACAGATATAACCTTTCTAAACAAGGAAAGGCATTTTTCAGAGTAAGATTATATTGTATAATTATTTATTATATTTTTAAAGAAATTAATATTTTCAATAAAAAAGAAGAAATTAAATTAGAAATATGCAGAGATTTTCAAGGTCACGAAAAAGATATTACTTCTAACCTAAAATCATTTTTAAAAGATAAATTAGGATTAAATATTTTAATTAATTATGTCAAATTACCTGAAGGTTCTAATGCAGACAAATATGCTTATATAATGAGAAGAGATACAAAAAATATTGTGAAAGGATATGTTAAAATTAGTTTAGAAGACATAGAAAAATATCTTATTAAAAAATAATGTATCCGTGGACTTTTTCAAGTCGGGACCTAGATTGCCCCCCTGGACTTTAACCAGACGAACTCACTAGCTGGGATACAAGACTTGTATTACTACTTATTATATAAAACTTTCTATATATTCCTTTCTAATAATGCTTATAATTAGGTTTTAGTTATGTTTTTTATATGAGAATCTTTGATCTTCCTTCGTTTAATAGACCCGATTCTAAATTAATTAGAAAAGGAGCTAAAAATTTAGATGAAGCAGAGTTATTATCTATTCTCTTTTGGGAAGGAAGTTATAGAGAAAGTGCTTTAGAGATGAGTAATAGACTATTAAAGAAATATAACTTGAATAAACTTGAAGATCTTGGTTTTAATGAACTTTTAAGAGAGTTTAAAGGTGATAAAGTTAAAGTTTTAAAGGTTTTAAGCTTAATTGAACTTTTTAAAAGATATAATAAATTAAAACGTGAAGGTTTTAAAAATAGTATTAGTTGTGCTAAGGATGTTTATGATTTATTAGTTGATGAATATGGAAATGAGAAAAAAGAATATTTTATTTGTTTGTATTTAGATGTTAAAAATAAGATTATTAAAAGAACTGTTGTTAGTATTGGTACTTTGGATAGTTCTTTAGCACATCCAAGAGAAATTTTTAAGGAAGCTATTAGAGAAAGTGCTAAATCTATTATTTTAGTCCATAATCATCCTTCTGGAGATTGTAATCCTAGTGAAGGAGACATATTTACTACAGTTAAAATAAAAGAAGTAGGAGAAATTTTAAATATACCTTTATTAGATCATATTATTTTGGGAAAGGATAATTATTATAGTTTTAAAGAAAAATTTAAATTATAATTTTTTTGTATTAAAAACCAATATATAAATAAATCTTTTTCTTTTAATGGATAATTCGTAAACTTTTTAGAAATGATATTCCAAAAGGTTTTATTGTGTTTTTTTTCTTTGAGATGTAACATTTCATGATAAACAACATATTGAATAAGATTTAGAGGTAAAAATCTTAAAAGTGAATTAAAGGTCAAAACTTTATCTGAACTACAACTCCCCCATTTTGATTTCATATGTCTAAATTGTATTTTTTTAGCTTTAAAATTATTGGAATTTTTGTTATAATAATCTAAAACAATCTTTTTTAAGTTATTTAAATTTCTATTTATTAATTGTTTGTCCTTTGATTTATTTAATGCAAAATTAATAGCTCTCTGTTTTTTTATTATCCAATTTTTATGTATATTTAATAGATTATGCTCATTTTCATAATCATAGGGAAGTATGATATTTAACATTCCTGTTCTAAATTCTAATCTAGGATATTTCACACTACGATAATCTATACAATATTGTATGCTTGAATTAAATATTTTAACCTCTTTTTTCATATTGTTTCAAGTTTTCAAATATTTTTAAGCTTAGCTCATTAACATCTTCTATAGATAGATTATATTTTTTAATATAACCTAGTAATAACTTCCTTATTACTTTTTGAATTTCTTTTTTAGTAAAAATTTGAGATGTCCAATTTGTGAATATATATTTCTCACTGAAAAGCTCTTTTGCTAATTCTTTAATATCTTCTATAAGAACTTTTTCTTCCCCTATCTTTTTTTCTAAAAGGATTAATGATGAAAATTCAAAATTACTTAATTTAAGATCTTTCTTCCTTTGAAGAAGTTTATTTCTTTCTTGAATGATTTTTATTCCTTCCTTATAAATTGTTTCAAAATCTTTTGTTTTAGTTCTCCAAGAATCAAATAATCTTTGTACTTTATCAATTAAAGTTTCATAAAGTTTTTTGTCATCTCTATCCACAAGTATATACCTATTTAATGTAAATACAATGTTTGCGGCTCTTTCTTCTTTAGTTTTATATTTTTCTTCTAATTTTTTAATATAATTCTCATCAAAATCTATAACAGGTAAGTTTTCTTTAAGATTCTCAATTTCTGTGCTTTTGTGAATAAATCTAATTGTTTTAGCAAAATATTTTCTTAAATAAGTATCAGTTTCATCTTCTGTCTCTTGATATACTTCTTTTTTATAGGTTTCATATATTGCCTCAAGCCAAATCAATTCTTTATAATAAATTACTTTGGATTCATCTGATCCAAGAAGTTCAAACTTTTTTCTTAACTCTTTAATATTATCTATAAATTTCCTTAATTTAAGAGAATCAGCTAATAAACTTCTCACTATTTCCAATAAATATACCCTGCTATCCAATTTTCTTTCAGGATAATCTTTAAATAAATCTAAAGTTTCTTTAAGTAAATCTTCAAACTCTTTCTTAATTTCATTCAGATCATAAAGAGCTCCTTTGATATCCTCTTTTGTATAAATTTCAAAAGCTTTCTTAAATTCTTTTAATATTCCTAAATAATCTACAATTAAACCTGCTTCTTTAACATTTTTAAATGGACGATTAGTTCTTGCTATTGCTTGTAATAACCTATGTTCTCTTAGGGGTTTATCTAAATACATTGTTTGCAAAATAGGAGCATCAAAACCAGTAAGTAACATATCTGTAACAATTAGTATTTTTGGATTCTCTTCTTCTTTGAATTTTCCAGTAATTTCTTTCATTATTTCAGAAAGTTCTTTATTTGGGAATCTTTCATGAAGTTTATTCAGATATTCTTGAATATCTTTAGATCTCTCATCAGAGGTAAAAGTCATTACAATTTCTGAATATCCCGGCAATAATTTGTCTAATTCTTCTTTATAATGAACGCAAGCTTCTCTATCAACTGCAACTATCATCGCTTTAAATCTTCCATCGAGATTTTCTTTGAAGTGTTTTGTTATATCTTCGCTAATCCTCTTTATTCTTTCCCTATTTTTATAATAAGCTTTTTGTATTGTAATATTTTTCTTTACTCTTTCTTGAAATTCTTTTCTTTTTTCATCTGGTAGTTCTACATCTTCAGCTTCTAACAAAATTGTAAGTTGGTCTGTTTTTAGATGAACTTCTTTTTCAAGTCTTGGTTGATAAGCTATTTTTAAAGTAAATCCATCACTAATGGCATCTTTAATAAAATATTTATCAAGATATAATTCGGTGGGGGGATAAGCAAATTCAAGATATGTATTTTTATTATCTTTTTTGTTTATTGGTGTTCCAGTAAATGCAAAAAAGAAAGCATTTTTTAAAAGTGCTTTCATCTGAGAAGCAAGTAGACCATATTGAGATCTATGACTTTCATCAATAAAAGCGATAACATTTTTTCTTGTCAAAAAGGTTTGTTTATCTACATCCTTATTTTCTAATTCTTTTCTTAAATCTTCAAAGTCTCCAGGTCTAAACTTATGGATAAGTATTGTAAATAATCCTCTTTTACCTTTTCCTTCATCATATTCTAATATTCTTTTTAATTCTTGAATTGATCCTATAGACTCTACTTTTGGCATCTCTAAAGCATTTAATTCATTATACATCTGTTCTTCAAGTTCGGTTCTATCTAAAATAAAAAAGAGGGTTGGATTTTCTAATTCTTTAAGATAATACAATTTGTGCGCTGCAAAAGCCATTGTCAATGTTTTTCCTGATCCTTGCCAATGCCAAACTAAACCTTTGTTCTTTTTTTCTTTTCCTTCTATGTTGGTTTTAACCCTATCCACGATTTTATTAACTGCCCTATATTGCATATATCTTGTAATTACTTTTGTTTTCTCTCCCCCCTCTTCTCTTACAAAAATGAAATCTCTAATAAGATTTAATAAGCCTTCTTTAGTTAGCATCTCAAATATTCCAGTCATAGAACTATCTGTTCCTAATTCTATTCTATTTTCATCTCTCCACTCACAAACTTTAATATCCTCAGCCCACGAAACTATTGGAAAATATTTTACTTTTTGTTCTGCTGCAACTCCAATTTGAAAATACTTGAAGGGTTCTCTAACCTTATTTCTATAAATTCCAACAATATCATTATAAGCATCTTTCCAACTTGTAGACGAAGAAGTCATATCTTTACATTCGATTATAACTAAAGGTATACCATTAACATACAAAACAATGTCTGGAATAATTTCCCCAGCTGAAGATTCATAATGAATTTGATTAGTTACAATAAACTCGTTGTTATCAACATGATCATAATCAAATAACTTGACTCTAACAAGCTCTTTAGTCTTAGAGAGTTTTACTGAAACTCCAAACTTAAAGAATCCTAAAATCTTTTTAGAATCATCAACCCCAACGCCTCTTAATCTAAGTTGTTTCAAAACTTCTTGAATATCTTCTTCAGATAAATTAGTATCATTTATCTTCTTTATAGCAGAAACAAGATTCTTAATTAAAAGAGGCTCTTCATTGCTTTCTCTTTCAAGTTTGCCTCCAGGAATGTAAGTCCATTTATTCTGATTAACAAACTTATCAATCATATAATTCTCTACCAGTTTCTTTTCATTTTGTTGTGTCATTTTGTTAGGTCCTCCGAAGATTTAATCATCTCATCTAATATTGAAAGTATTCCTTTAGCATTTTCTTTTTTGTAGTTATCAGAAGAAAGATACCTCGCTGAACTTCTCAGAGAGTATAGTTTAGACAAGGTCGTGCTAAACTCAATTTTAACATTTCCTAAATTTGCCCAATTTTTAAGAAACTCCTTTTTTTTTCGATGGTCTTTTCCTTCAAAGAACTTTTTATTTGGCAAAGATAATAATACACTTTTAGTAAATAATTCAGCACAAGCAAAAGCATTCTCAAAAAAAGGTCTTAATCTTTTCTTTTCTAAATTATCTTTTGCACTTTCATAGAACTCTTTAGATGCTTCAATATGCTTCTTAATTTCTTCTTTATTATAAATAAAATTAAATGAAACTATCCAATTCCCCTTAAAAGCTAATAAAGTAATATGCCCATAATTTAAATCTCCTTTTGTTAGTTCAACTGACTCAATTTGATCTATATCGTTCTCATAAACTATATCCCCTTTTTTGATAGGCTTATTTACCTTGCATTTAATAATTACATCAACTTCCTTATTTAGTCTTACATAATTTCTTCCACTCTTGGAAGAAAATATAATTTGGATTTTATCTAATTTAAAATCTGAAGGTAATTTATTTATCTTTTTTCTCCTTTCTATTTCAGGGATTACAAAAATATCAATAGCCTGTTGAAAGATTCTCTGTTTTGTTTCATCATCAAAAGTCATTTTCCGCCCCCAATTTTCAAGACCTTTTCAATATTGACTCTTTTATTTCCAGCTAGGAGATCATTCATTAAACCTTTCTTGATTCTTTCAAGTTTATCTTTTCTTTTTAGTTCAAGCTCAAGTTTTTGATCTAGGGTGTTTAATATTTCAGCGATATGTTTTTGTTCTTCAATTAGAGGCAAAGAAATATCTAAATTCATCAAAACTTTTCTATCAACATGAGGTATCCCTGTTCCATTTGTTTGTCCTTGTAGATAAAATTGTTTAGACTTTAACAGATATAAAAGATATTTTTGATGAATGTCCGTTTTAAGATCAAATTTAACCATTGTGGTTGATAAAACTCCTTCTTTTCCTTCAAAAAATTCTCCGGCATTTGAGCCGTCCCACAATAGTATTATTTCTCCATTTTTAACTAAGACCACATCTTCTGAAGGGGAAACATATTTAGTTCCTAAGTTTTCTCTTAAATAGTCCGTAGACAAATAAGGCAGATAATCTTCTTTTTGTTCATCAATCATTAGTTGGGGTTTTTTGCCCTTCGCAAATTCTACTATCTCTCCCAATTTAACAACCTTCCATTTTTTCCCTTCGAGCAACCTTACCATAATACCCCTCTTGAGTCGCTCTGTTGCTTGTCTCTCTCTCTCTATACTATCTAATTCTAAATCAACTTCTGAAAAAATCTTAGAAATTGCTTTTTGTTCTTCAAATGGAGGATGTAATACCTCAAAACTTTCAAACATATCTTTAGACAGCTCCTTAAATGTGCTTTGCCCAGCTCGATTTTGTAATTCATACTTTTTATTTATTAAATAATAACAATAGAAATATGGATCAGCATCATTTTCTTTTTTAGGAATGAGACCCTTGCATCCCTGGTTAAATGTACTCTCTTTTTTTATGACAACTGCATATCCCACTGGGGCTCTTGTCGAAACAATAATAGTATTCTTGGGCATCAATGTTAAATTTATGTCATTCAATGCAGTTTTAGAAATCTTCCTTTCACTCTCTTGAAAATGTATATTTCCATTTAGTTTTCCAAGATCAGCAGGAGTTGCCCAGTTTATTGTAGCATTTTCCCAGTAAATCTTTTCTTTGGTTGGGGGCGTTGTTCCGGTCTCAACACTAAAGATTTCTTTTATTTCTTTCAATTTCCAATTTTCAGGGATTTTAGTTTGTTGTTTCATTTTTATGTTTTCTCTTTTCAATATGTTTCATTAATGCTTCTGCTTTTTCTAAAATATCTTGGTAAGTATAAATATGAATATGGACAAATTGATAATTCCATTTATTTAACTTTTTTTTCGCTTCTAAAGAATTGTCCTTTCCTATTATCAAAATTCCTCTCGGTCTTAATTCTTTTATTCCTTCTTCTTCAGATTCCGTTGTACTATGTGCAACGCTAATTGTTTTTTCTAAATAGTCAATTAATTGATCTACTGCTTGAATTACTTTTGCACTTATGCTCTCATCTTGATTTATTATCTTGTCAGATAATAATTTAATTTCAACAACATCATTAGTTTTGTTAAATCTTTCCAGATAAAAATCAAATCTACTCCTTGCACCCCTCATCTTTTGAGGCTCTGAGCTAATATATTCTGTTCCCAACATCCAACTGTTTTTATATAAAAATTCTTGTAGTTCGCTTTCTGCTATACGCCTACTTTCTACTTCCAGGATTTTGCTTCTTAAATTTTCTATTGCTGTATTAAATTCGCTAGCCCTGCTTATAATCTCCTTTTCTTCCTGTTCCTTATATTTTTTAAGTAATATTTCATAATTAACTTTTGCATCCTTATTTGCTTTACTTAAATTTGAGATTATTTCTTGTTGTTGCCTTATACCCTCTTTTAGCTTTGAAAAGTCTTCTTCAACATCTTTAAATTTCCATCCAAATTTTCTTGCAATTTTTTTCAAGGAATTTATAAGCTTGTCTAAATGTAATGAATCAAATAAATCAAACCCATAGTTTTTTCTCCATCCATAAGGTCTTTTTGACTCGGAAATTGCCCTAATAAACTTTTGATTATTTAACTTATTTTTTGCTCCAAAAACTTTTCCCAATCTTGTATTATCTGAATAAATTTCATCAGATTCTAATTCCTTATAATACTCGGGGTTCAATAATGGTTTTCTTAAAGTTTTTCTGTTTTTGTTTTTAGCCATTTTATCCAAACCACCATAATCTAATTATTATTGTGAATATAGTAAACAAGGAAATTGGTATTTCAATCTCATAGCCCCACAGTTCAAATTCAACTGTCCAAAATATTTCTTTCAGAGTATCATCTGAGAATAATTCAATAACTTTTCCAGAAATTGCAGCAAAAACTAAACCCAAACCTGCTGAAATAAATAGATTAATAATATTATCTACTACCTTGGTGGAAAGCCCAATAAGAGTTCCAATTAGGGCAATTAAGACTATACCATAAACTAAAATTTGGAAAGCTCGTTTTACTTCCATCTTACTTTATCTCCTTCAAGAATAATTCAATCTTCTTGTCTAATTCGCCTCTCTCTTTTTCTAATGTTTTCAGTTCAGACCATTCTTTATGAACATCAATATTTTCATGTTCCTCTTCTGGATATATATATAATGAAACATTCAAGTTAAAATCATTTTCTTTAAGCTCTTTTTTATCAACCACCCTTGAGAATCCTTCCTTATATTCAAACTTGTCATAGGCATGAACTATGTTCTTCATATTCTCTTTTGTAAGAGTATTCAGCTTTCTAACATCAGGATGTTTTTCATATTCATTTGAAGCATTGATGAAAAGAATCTTCCCTTTTCTTTCTTTAGGTTTATTTTTCCTTAAAATAATGATTGCTCCAGGAGCTCCCGTGTTATAGAATAATTTTTCTGGCAAAAGAAGGACTGCTTCTATTAAATCTTCTTCAATTACTCTTTGCCTAATCGCTTTTTCTTTTCCACTTCTGAATAAACAACCATTATCCATGACAACCCCAATTCTCCCAGTATCATCTTTAGAAGAAGCTAACATATGCTGAATCCATGCCCAGTCTGCTGATTGTCCTGGAACAAAACCGTATTTAAAACGGGTTTTCCAAAATTCTCCTTGCTTTAGTCTTGATTCATCATAACCATCTTGATTCCAGGGGGGATTTGCGATTACAATGTTAAATTTTTGTAGTTCATCACCTTGCTTTAATCTTGGATATATCAAAGTATCACCACCTTGTAGATTAAAGTCTCTAATATCATGAATATACATATTCATTCTTCCTAAAGCCAAAGTCTTAGGATTATACTCTTGTCCAAATAAAAATAATTTTCTTGCTCCTTCTTTTCCTTGTTTTTCTTCAACATACTTATATGAAGAAATCAACATTCCAGAACTTCCGCAGGTCGGATCATAAACACTTTCCTTTGCCAAAGGTTTTAAGATTTCAACAATAAGTTGAATAACTTCTCTGGGAGTATATACCTCTCCTTCTTTGGCTTTATCTGGTGCAAAATATCTCAAAATCCATTCATAGGCATCCCCTAATATATCGGGAGATACATGATGTAATTTCTTTTCTGAAAATAATTCAACAAGCTGTCTTAATAATTCAGCATTTTCATTATTTGATGTAAATTGAATAAAATCAGTATTTTCTAAAGCATCTCGCAATTCGGGATTTCTTTCAGCAATATTTTTCAATGCTTCAGAAAATTTTTCAGGAAGTTTTTCAACCTCTTTCCTTAAATTATCCCATAAGTATTCTTCAGGTAAATCAAATTTATGATATTCTGTACGTTTAGCTTCATTAATTGCTGCATCTCCAGATAAACCCTCTTTTTCTATATCTTTTAATACATGTTCAAATTCTTCTTCCCATTTATCAGAAATTCTTTTTAAAAAAAGTAATATAAGTATAAATTTATAATCCACCCTTGTTCTAATTAAATCGGCTGCTTTTTTTAATATTCTATCAATATCTTGTCTTGTTAAGACTTCTTTATTTAAATTTAATTTTTCTTTTATTATTTCATTGTTTGATTTTAAAGTATAAAGCCTTTTTCTAGAATCTTTTGGGTCTAATCTAACATTAAGATAACCCTCATTTTTTAATTCTGTCAGTATTACAGGTACACTGTCTTTATAGTCATGGCTTTTTTCAGTTAAAACCTTTATTACTTCTTCTCTATCAAATTCTCTATCTTTAAATTCTTCTAATAAAAGGTAATATCTTTTCTCTAACCAATCCTTCTTGTTAGATATCATACTCATTAGAAATGTAGAACTTATATATAAAGGTTGTTAATTCATTAAGTCTATTATTTTTAACTTAATGATTGTTTATTATGCTTAAAAACAAAGGTTATAAGGCCTATAAATAGGGGATATCATTTTAATTCTCATTTTTTCTTTTTTCTTAGAGTTATTTCTTTTCCAGTTATAGCGCTCTTTAGTTTACCAAAAGTTACTGTTTTGAAAGTGTTAAAAGTTATTGTTTTAATTGGACCTTTTGTATTATAATATAAATCTTCTAATTTTATTGGTTTTTTTAATTTTTTCATTTCCCTTCACGCCATTCCCAGGTTTTCTTTGGGCAATCTTGAGTTAATAACTCACTCTTCAAAATTATTTTTTACATATTGTACAATTTCGCTGAGTTCTAACTGAATAGTTCTATTTCCGTTTCTTATGAAAAATTTGTTATCTTTAGTATATATTGGTTTTGTGCCCTTATCAATTTTAATTATACAAACTATTTTATTTTCAATGTTTTCAAAAGAAATTTTGAAGTTTTTTGATATATACCATTGTTCTGCTATTAATCTTTCTTTGATAATATTCCTTAAATGATTCTCAAATTTGTCTACATCTTTTAAATTTCCTTCCTTAAAATCATAATCTAATCCCAATATATTCTTATTATCATCAATTCCTATTAGTAATACCCCCCCATCAAAGTTATTAAAAGCAGCTATAGTTTTTAATACCGAATTTTCAATTTCAGTATCTCTTAATTTACCTTTAATATTCCAGGATAAAGTAGATTTAAATTCTAAATTTTCATTTTCGTGCTTAGATAAGTATACTTCAATATCCTCTAAATTAATGGGTTCATATAAATATTTTTTAATGTTTTTAGTTCCTTTTTTCCTGTTACAATCCTTATGAGTAATTTGTAAATTCTCTATTTTATCTTTTCCCCCCATGGAAATGGGAATTATATGGTCTACTTCGATATCTTCCCCATGGAAAAGAACTGAATTACAAAGTGGACAGAAATTTTTTTGATTTAATAATATTTGTTTCTTTTCTTCTAAAGTTAATATTATTTTCCTTTTGTCACGCGTCCATTTATCATCCAATAAAGATATTTTTTCAAAATAAACTTCCTCATCCTCATTTTCTTTAAGGTTCGAGGTTCTTTTATAAGTCTCAAGAATATCATTAAAAAGTTCTTCTCTTTTTTCTCTAACTCTTTCTAAATTAATACTTTTAATCAATGGGTATAAAAGATAAAAATTTTGTAATCTTCTCCTAGCTTTTAAATAGAATAATTTATCCAATTCACTTTCTAGATAATTATCTAATTTTCCTTCTTCTATATTTGATCTTATTAATAAAGTCTTGATTTTTAACATAATTGCTTCAATATTTTTTATAGAAGCAATAAATTTTTCTTTTTCATTTTCATCTATAGAAGAATAATTTAATACCTTTGAAATATCCTTTTTATCAGAAATCCTACAATTAATTCTATCATCCCTTTTATGAATATCAACTATCTTAGAAAATTTCTCAGATTGATACTCTTGCATATAATTTATATAAACTAAGGTGGTATACAACTCTTCATTTTCCATCCTTTTATCACTTTCGGGTTTTTTAATATAAAACCAATTTTCTATTTTTTTAGTATTTTCCTTTATTTTTTTAATTATCTCTATATCCACATATGAATTCCACATTTCAAAAGTATTTTCTTTAATAGGGTAAGGTTTAGAATTAAGTCTTATAAATAAATCTATTGGATTAAAGTTTTCATTAATTGAAGAATCAATTTCAACAATGAATAAATTAAAATCTAATATCCTATTTTGATATTTTTCTTCTAGTTGACTAAATTTAAGACCATTTAATTCTTTTAAAATGGTTAAATTTTTTAATTTAAAATCATTTTTATTAGATTTAACTATATTTCCATTTTCATCTTTATAACTTTTTCCAATAAAACCTAAAATAGCTAAAATTCTTTGTTGTCCATCAACTACTTCCGAAACAGAATTTTTATTTTTATAAATAAATATAGGAGGTAATTTTATATCCAATAAAATACTTTCAATTAAAGAGGAAGCTTTGCTTATGTTCATAACTTCGCTTCTTTGATAGATAGGCCTAACCTTAAAATTATTCCTTTCCATCTTAATAATTATAGATTCTATGGTCATATCCATTGGAGCAGGTTTTGTAATAAATGAATTTTCTAAAATTCCTGCCTTTTCATCAGTTTTGGATAAGTCAATGTTATCCCTCACTTCTTTAGCATTATATAAGTCTAAATAAATTTTAAAATCTTTCATTAATTTTTTTTCAAATATCTCTAAAGTAAATCTATATCTTTGATTAAATTCTTTAAAAAAATGTGAATTTTTTTCACTATAAATATCACAATTATTTTCTAAACTCTTAGATATACTTTCTATAAAAGGTACATCTAAAATGTCTTTTAATGAGTACCCTTCATTTTCAATAACATTAAAAACCCAAAAAAGACATTCTGACATTAATTGGTTATAATTATCTGTACTGAAACTATTTTTAATATTATTAATATAGGATATCTTTTTTTCATATTCATTTAAAAAAGAGGTTAAATCTTCTTGCTCTTCGGAATATTTATTATAAAGCATATTCATTATATCTTTTCTATTTTTTAATGTAGAATAATATTTAGTAGGTATTAAATGAAGAACGAGTAATAATCTAATCTTAGAAATTAATTCTTCTAATGTAGATTTACTATTATAATCCCTTTTTTTGGGATAAAATAGCACTACATTTTTTAAATAAAAATCTTTATCTGCAACAAATTTATCTTTTAGCTTTTTAGTAATGGGATCGTCTATGAAAACGGCTTTATCTACATCGGACCTTCTCAAAGGAGTTATTCCTGAATTATACCTTCTGAAAATTTCTTTTTTAATTAAATCTTCTTTTTTTATATCCAATTTAGGTTCATTAATTAATTTAAAATCAATTACCCTAATCTTAGATTCTAAAAATCTAGTTAATAATTCTGGGGCCAATTTAGAATACTTTATTTTATCTAAACTTTTAAGTATAATTAAACCCTTTTCATTTAATGTTAATTTATCTTCTAAAAAATTATATATTGTTTCAAATCTTTGCCTACCATCAATAATCTCAATATTATTATTGTTTCCATGGAAAAAAATGAGTGGGGGAATTTCTGTTCCAATTAATAAACTTTCGATAAAATATGATGCTTTTTCATTATTCCAAACATAATTTCTCTGGTAATAAGGTTTAAAATCTATTTTATTTTTATTTCTAATCTTAAATAATTCTTCTATTGGAATAACCCTGCTTTCTATTTTTAAATGTTCTTTAAAAATCTTTATAACATCCTGATCTGTTAAAAACAAATTTTCCATCTTATTTCCCCTCGCACCAAACACAATGTTTAGTAGGACAATCCTTATTTAGCAACTCAATAGCCTTAATAAATATTTTCTTAGCGTTATCAACATCAATTTTCATCTTCTTAAGATCAGTATTAAAAACAACATCCCCATTTTCTAAAACTTCTTTAGGATGATAAAACAATAAAAAACCATAATCTTCTGTTTCATATCCATTTTTTCTAAGTAAAAAATTATAAATATCCAGTTGATTCTGATAATGTTCATGAGTATCTTCTTTTAATGGAAATCCTCTAGTCTTATAATCCAAAACAATCAATTTCTTTCCTTTAACAAGTATATTATCAATAGCCCCATGTAATATATTTCCCTCTTTATCAGTAAAAGAAATGCCTTTAAAATTGCTTCTCCAAATACTTAGTTTTTCCTGATCATTAAACAAGCTACAACTACCTTTACACTCAGATTTATTCAATTCAGGAGGTAATTCTCCTTTTTCCATAAATTTATCAAAATGTTTCTTTAAAATAGAATCCATTCCAGAAGGTAAAGAAGGAAATATAGATGCAGGTCTTGACCAGACTTTATGTTGTGTAAGCCAAAAACATCTAGGACAATCTTCCATTAAAGATAACGAACTGGGGGATAGTTTAAAGCTCATTTTATTTCTTTTTTTTATTATCAAGATTGTGCATTTTAATCCCTGCTCTTCCTAAATGTTCAAACATTCCTTTCAAACCATTATTCCAAATATACTTTCCTGTTTTACCAAATCCTATAAAAATAGTTTTAATAACCTTCAAAACAGGATTATTAACTTTTTTTGCAGGTTTAATCTTTTTTAATTCTAATAATATAATTTGTTCCTTTAATTTATCAATCTTATTTTGTGTTTCTATTCTATCAGATATATCTTTATGTTTGTTTTGGAGATCTTGCAGTTCTTTCTTTAGTTCCAATAACGTTTTCATTTTATCCAAAATACTCTTGTCTATTCTCTAAAGTAGCACTTCTTGCTTTTTTCAAATACTGCTCTTCAATTGCCTTATACCTTTTCAAGTCATCTTCTGAAACAGAAGGTTTGGTTTTTTCAAGAGCTTTTTCAAACATTTCCATGCCAATTTCATTAGCCTTAAGATCCATTCTTAAAGTCAATAATCCAGCCTCTCTGCAAAGACCTTCAATATCTGCTCCCATAAATCCTTCTGTCAATTCTGCTAATTTATCAAGTTTAACATCTTTAGCCAAAGGCATTTTAGCAGTATGTAATTTTAATATCTGCAATCTTGATTCTTTATCAGGCATTCCTGTAAATATAATTCTATCAAATCTTCCTGGTCTAAGTAAAGCAGGATCAATCAAATCAGGTCTATTAGTAGCAGCTATTACAACAATATCAGATAATTCTTCAAGTCCATCCATTTCAGTCAAAATAGTATTAACAACTCTTTCTGTCACACCTGCATCTGTTCCTTGTGAACCTCTTCTTGGTGCAATAGAATCTATTTCATCAAAAAATACAATAGCAGGACTAGCTTGTCTTGCTTTTTCAAATATTTTTCTAACACCTTTTTCAGATTCTCCAACAAACTTATCTAACAATTCAGGACCTCTAACTAAAATAAAATTAGCTTGAGATTCATTAGCAACAGCTTTAGCAAGTAAAGTTTTTCCTGTTCCAGGAGGACCATAAATCAAAACTCCTTTTGTAGCTTTTATTCCTAATTTGGAAAAAGCTTTAGGATTTTTCAATGGCAATTCAACTGCTTCTTTTAATTCTTGTTTTAATTCTTCTAATCCACCAATATCAAACCAGTGTACATTTGGAATTTCAACAAGTACTTCACGCATAGCACTAGGTCTAACAATTTTTAAAGCATTTTTGAAATCATCCATAGTAATTTTTAATTTATTAAGAACTTCTTTTGGTAAAGCTTCTTTTTCTTTTAATTTTATTGAAGGTAATATATTTCTTAATACACTCATAGCAGCTTCTTTACATAAACTTTCTACATCAGCACCAACAAAACCATGAGTAATTTCAGCCAAGTTTTCTAAATTAACATCTTCTGTTAATGGCATGTTTCTTGTATGAATTTTTAAAATATTTAATCTTCCAATTTTATTTGGAATTCCAATTTGTATTTCTCTATCAAATCTACCAGGTCTTCTTAAAGCAGGATCAATTGAATTTGGTCTGTTAGTAGCTCCAATAACAACTACATTACCTCTACCTTTTAATCCATCCATCATTGTTAATAATTGTGAAACAACTCTACGTTCAACTTCACCTTGAACTTCTTCTCTTTTTGGAGCAATAGCATCAATTTCATCAATGAATATAATAGAAGGTGCACTTTTTTCTGCTTCTTCAAAAATAGCTCTTACTTTTTTCTCAGATTCACCATAAAATTTATTCATGATTTCAGGACCATTAATCAACATAAAATTTGCTTCTGTTTCTGATGCAACAGCTTTAGCTAATAATGTTTTTCCTGTTCCAGGTGGACCGTGTAATAAAACTCCTTTTGGAGGATCAATACCAAGAGCTTTAAATAATTCAGGATGTCTCATAGGAAGTTCTATCATTTCTCTAACTTTTTTTACTTCTTCTTCTAATCCACCAACATCTTCATAAGTAACATCAATAATTTTTGTTTCTTCATCAACTTCCATTGCTTTTGGATTAACTTTTATCTGAGTATTTTCAGTAATTATAACTCCATCTTTAGGAGCAGTATTAATTACAACAAATTTTAATCCACCCATTCCAAAATTTCCAAAATTAGATTCAAACACATCAAAAATATCTTCAAAAGGACTTCCACTAAATGTTCTTCTTCTCCTAGCTCCACCACCAAGAGAAATTTGATCTCCTTTTACAACAGCTCTTCCAAGTAATCCATTTTTGAAAACTTCAGGATCTGCTTGAACCATAATTCCTTGCTGTGCAGGAGCGATTGTAATGCTTTTTGCTTCTTTAACATCTGCTTTTCTTATTGTAACAAATTCTCCAATAGAAGTTTTTGCATTTTTTCTTATAATACCATCCATTCTAATAACAGATTGACCAACATCAGTAGGATAAGCTCTATCAACAATACCCACTGTTTTCTTTCCTGATTCAATTTCTATAATATCACCTACATGAACTCCAATATCTTTCATGGTTTGAGCATCAATTCTAACAATACCTTTGTATGCTTCTTCCTGCAGTGCTTCCATAACTTTTAATTTGACTTCACTCATTTTCAAGTTCCTTTTTGTTTTTGTTTGACTTTATTAATCTAATCTTTTTTGTAATAAATCCATTTGGTAGCTTTCTAGTTTCTGCTTTTTCAGTAACAATGTTTCCATCTTTTTCAATTGTTCTTTCATAATTTCCTTCAGGACCAAAATTCAAGGATAAAGTATTTGCTTCTTTAAACGCTAAGGTAACCATTCTATTCATTCTTTCCATATCTTCCTTCATTTTCTTATGAATTTGTTCAAAAGGATCTTTTTGCTCTTCTTCCTCATTGAAAAAATCTATAATTTCTTTAGGAATAGATACTGTATAAGAATTACCAACCATTCTTAATTTAACATTGAATTGCTTTTTCTTTATTCTATTGAATTCGTTGTATTTTTCTACATCAACAGGATGGAATAATATATTACCACATTTAGGACATTCTAGAATTCTAATTTGAAAACCATCTTTAACCATAGTTTTCTTTGTAGTTAAAGTATTACACTTTTCACACAAAACCTTTGAATCAAATATATCTTTCATGGTATACACTTCTGTGTATACACAACTTATATATAAATCTTGCGAAAGTTTACTCTTTTACTTCAAAGAAATTAAGTTGTCCTTTATATGGAATAGGCTTTATTCTTTTTATATTAATTAATACAAAACCATACTTTCCCCATTCATCTGTTAAAGCCAAATGTTTATTTTTATCTTTTAAAAATTCTTTTTTGTTAGTATAAGTTATAACCTCAACAAGTTCTGCTGTTCCAACTAGTGATTTTTTTGGCAAATCTTTAAAATTATACCTTTCCATTGATTTATCATCTATACTTCCAGAAGCGTGAATGTAAAACTTTCCTCTAAACTTGGTCTTCCATTTTCTAAGTTCTATTGTTTTCTTTCCTTGTAAAATTAATTCAGCCCAAGGTTGTTTTAAAGATAATGCTTTCATCCTATATGTTTTAGCTTCAGAATCTATTTAAATTTATAGTAAGAGTAAAAGATATGAAAATTGCTGTAGATTTAGACGAGGTTCTTGGAGAATTTTTATTTCCTGTCTTAACTTATTATAATAAATTAAATCATAAAGATTTAAAAATAGATCAATTTCATTGTTATGACTTTTGGGAAGTTTGGGGTGGAACTAAACAGGAAGCCATACAAATTGTAGATGATTTTTTTAAAAAAGGTTATTCTGAAGACATAAAACCTATTCCTGGTGCACAACAAGCAATAAATATATTAAAAAATAAACACAATTTAATTATAGTTACTTCTAGATGGGATAACCTTCGTGCTCATACAGAAAAATGGATTAATAAATATTATCCAAACTCTTTTTCAGAAATTTATTTTAGTAATGATTTTTCAGCAAATAATGGAAATGTAAAAAAATCTGAAATTTGTAAAAAACTAGGTGTAAACATTATCATAGAAGATAATTTACATTATGCTTTGGACTGTTCTAAAGAAGGAATAATCTCAATATTATTGGATAAACCTTGGAATAAACAATCAGAAAATTATGAGAGAGTTTTTCGTGTTAATACTTGGGATGATATATTATACATTATGCCATCAAAATCTATTTAAATTTACTAATTACACTTATTTTATGGAAATAATAAAAGATAGAGGTATTACAATAGCTTACGGTCCTGCTGGTTCTGGTAAAACTACTTTTGCTATACATCAAGTTATTAACAAATTAAAATTAGGTAAAAAAGTAATGTATATTGATACAGAAAGAACATTATCCATAGATAGATTAAAACAAATTGGAGGAAAAGACATTAATTTAGATAATTTATTTGTATTAAAAGTTGCTAATTTCAAAGATCAGCAAATTAAAATTAATGAATTAAACAATATGAAAAATAATTTTGGATTAATAGTATTTGATAGTCTAAATAATCATTATAGATCTTTAACAAATTCAAAACCAGATTTAGCCCATAGAATGTTAATAAATCAGTTAAATACAATAAAAAGACTATCAGAAATTACTCCTATTTTAATTTTAAACCAAGTTTATGCAAATCCTGCAACAAATGAAATAAAAATGGTTGGTCATGAGATACAATCAAGATATGCAGATGAATTAATAGAATTAAAAATGAGTCCATATAATCCTTCTGGACCAAAGAAATTAATTTTTAAAAGTTCTAACAAAGAAGTTGTTTATGATATTGTGAAAGAAGGTATTAGAGTTATTTAGAACTATTCTAATTCTTTAAGCTTTTCTGAACACAGTTTTTTAAATTTTTCATTTTCTTTTTTAATTTCTTAAATACGTTCTAAATCTTCTTTATTTATTTTTAAAAGGTTTTTATAAAGCGCAGATAACATCACACCACCAAAACCAAGTATAGCCAAAGGAAAAAATATATCATTCTTATTTTTTTTATCTTCGTATTCTTTTAATTGTTCTTTATATACTGGAGAATTTTTTGTTGTTTGTAATTCCTCATTAAGTTGTTCTACTCTATTTGCAAGAGAATTGAAATCATTTAATTTAACAGATTTAATAGGAGCATTTAATTCTGCCTCTAATTTTTGTACTTTTAATACACTTTCTGGTTTTTTTGGAGCATATTTAATTGAACCATAAACAGAAAAACAACCTATGCCTAAAGCAATATAACTTACTGCAGTTGCTAATTTTATTTTTTTAGAGTAGTTCATTTTTATTTTGGTTTACCTCCTAATTTTTCATAAAGATCTAAAATAAATCTTTCTGCTCTCACTGCTCCAGGGATTGTAATCATTCTCCTAGCTTCTGGATGAATATATTGTAAATTATCTTTGTAGTGAGACTCTAATTCTTTTAGAAATTCTTCTGTTTTTCCTTGTTCAGCAGCATGTATTAAAACGGATAAAGCATCTAAATCTCTTCCTTCAAAACATTCTACAATCTTAAAAATTCTTTCTTGCAGACCTGCTGCTTCTTTTTGACACATATTATCAAGAATTAATTTCTTAATAGCTTCTTCTCTTTTATCCTTGCCTTCAATTTCAAAATAAGAGTTTACCATTTTTAAATATCTCAGAACTAAATCTGAGGCCTTACACCTCTTAATTTACTTATATAAGAAAAATATATAAATCTATTTAATTATTTTGTTGAAAGAGTTAATTCTGCATAATCTCCTATACCCATAACTTTTGGATCTACAGAAGCCAAGATTAATCCAATCTTTTCATTGTGGATATGGATTTTATAGGGTAAAGCACTCCATCTACCAGTATACTTTCCTTCAAAGGTTTTATTTCCTTCTTTAGATAAAACGTAAAGTAAATTTGCTAAACCTTCATTGGGTGGAAATTTAAAAAAGGCTAAATGTGTTTTTTCTTTTGCGACTGCTATTTCTCCTAAAATTAGTTGTTCTGGGGATCCAGACATATGAGCTGTAATTATTCCTTTAAAATTGTTTTTAGAATGTAAATTTAGTTTTCCAGTTAAATCCCCAATCCTTCCTGAATATAAATAATATCCTTTAAATTGAAACTCTCTCATAAATAAGTTACAATAAAAAAATATTTAAAACCTTCGCAGAAAATTATCCCTTTATAAATTTATTTATTAATTTAATATCGTTTTGGTCTTTCTCATTATTTCTGTATTTTTTCCATTCAACAACCTTATCTAATTTAACAAACCTTATTCCATTAATAATCTCTGCATCATCAATCAATGAATCTAATTCCTTAAATGGTGGCCAATAGATAAAAATCTCAATTTCTCCAATTTTAACAGCACCTTTTTCATTTAATTCATATTTTTTACTAAGTTCTTTGAATAAATCTTTTTTAGCAATTATATCTAGATCTTTATTTTCTCTTATTCCATGAGCAGCTAAAACACCAGAACCAAAAATAGCATATTTATCCTTAGGCAAATTCAATTTTTTAAGTTCTTCTAAAAATTTCATTCTTTTATTTTAAAGATAATAAAATCACTTAGCTTATTTTTTCCATCAGGCAATAAACCTTGTTCCCCTATTTTTCCATAATTTTTTAAATGATCATTAATACAAGGTCTACTCGTCATCCAAGATCTACTCTTTAATATAATCCCTATTTTTTGAGAAAGAGTTGAATCTTTTTTAAAAGAACCGAAAGATCTATTTATTTTTTCATATAACTCAGGAGCCTCTTTTCTTATATACCTTAAGATTTGTAGCATCCTGTTATTTTCTAATAGTTTAGCTCCTATTTCATCCGTATATCTATAATAAATTTTTAAATCATTTTCTTTATGTTTTTGTTCTGTATGTAATAATTCATGAGCGGTATTTGTCAATAAATCATATAAACTTAATTTAGGAGAAAGATTTATCTCTCCTTCATATTGGGTGCCTGTTAATCCTGGATAAATCCCAAATAACCCCCCAAATGGATCATTTTCTATATCTAATTTTTTAAGCGCAGGGTATTTTCTTTTTAATACTCTTTCCAGTTCAATAATAATTTCCTTATGTATTACCATTTTAAACATAAAATAAGGTGGCTACAAGTTTATAAAGTTTACTATTTGTAACTATTACAAAGAAGTAACATTTATTTAATAAAATTTATTTGTCTTCTTTTATTTTAACAATTAAGGATTCTGCATGCTTGCATTTAGGATATTTTGGACAAGCCAAGAAATAACCATAAAATCCTTTTCTAACTATTAATGGAGATTTACAATTAGGACATTCTTTTTTTAATTTTCCAGATTCATAATCTTTTACTATCTTTTCTGTTTCTTTGTCTGCCTGTCTTGTTTCACATTCAGGATTAATGCACATTATCTGAGGTCTTTTAGCTTTTTTAATTATCATAACCATTGGGAATCCACATTTAACACAAGTTTGTTTTGCTGGTTTAATAAATCCAGAAGGTAAAGAGAATGTAGTTTTACAATCAGGATATTGATTACAAGCAACAAAATTACCAAATTTACCTTTTCTTAATTCTAAATTTCCTTTTTTACATACATGACAAGGACCTAAGGTAGATTCTTCTATTCTTGTTTCTATATTTGCTTCTGCAAGTAATTTTCCAATTTTTAATTCATTTTCCTTGAAATGATCTAATATTTTAGTTAAAGCTTTTTTAGCTCCATCAAGAACTTTTTCTTTTTTTATCTTTCCTTCACGAATTTCTTCCATTTCCTCTTCAAATTGTCTTGTTAAATTCTCATCTAATATTTCAGGACAATATTTTTCAAGAGTTTCTACTGTTTTCATTCCTAAATTAGTAACTTCAATGGATTTTTCTTTAGCATAATTTCTATCATATAAAGTAGAGATAATTTCTGCTCTTGTAGCCTTAGTTCCTAGATTTCTTTTTTCTAATTCTTTAATTAAAGATGCTTCTGAGTATCTATTAGGGGGGGTAGTTTCTTTATCATAGATTTTTGTCTTAGGAGTTTTAATTTCATCTTTTTCTTTAGCTAAAGGCAATTCTTCTTCTTTTAATTTAACAAATTTTCCATATAATTCATGCCATCCTTTTACTTTAGTAGTTGTTCCAGATAAACTAAATAATTCATCATTGCAATTTATTTCATAAGTTACTGATTCTCTTATAGCAGGATCTCCAAAACAAACAAAAAATCTTCTTACAATCAATTCATATACATTTTCAGCTCTTGGATCTAATTTTCCAGGCAATTCTCCTGTTGGAAATATTGCTGGGTGTGCTGGATCATCTTTTTTACCTTCTGTAGGTTTTAATTCTTTTTTAGCTAATAAGAAATTGACTTCTGTTGGAAATCTTTTCTTTAAATTCTTTAAAATTTCTTCATAACCAATTGATTTTGGTAATTTTTGTGAAGAAGTTCTAGGATAAGAAATATAAGAACCTGTATAAAGATTTTGGGCAATTTCTAAAGTTGTTTTTGGACTTAAACCAAGAGTTTTATACGCTTCTAATTGTAAACTTGTCAAGTCAAAAGGTAATAATGGTTCTTGTTTAATTTCTCTTTTAGTTATACTTGAAATAAATGCTTCTTTTCCTTTAGTTTTTTTAATTATTTCTTCTGCATCTTTCTTATTTTTGAAAATTCCTTTTTTATGGAAGGCTTCTATTAAAGTAGTTTTTAATTTACCACAAAGAGATACTTCCCAATAAGGTTCTGGCTTGAATTTTTTAATTTCTAGTTCTCTTTGATATAATAAATACAATGCAGGACCTTGAACTCTACCAGAACTCATAATTTTAAAAGATTTGGTTGCATTTTTTATAGAAAGTGTTAATGCTCTTGATAAATTAATACCATATAACCAATCTAAACAATGTCTTGCTTCTCCTGCTTCTGCTAAATTAAAATCTAGATGTGGTTTTGCTTCTTCATATGCTTTTACTAAATCTTGTTTTGTTAAAGTTGAGAAATAAGCTCTTTTAGCATCATCTTTTTCAAAAATAAATCTATTAACATTTTTAAAAATAACTTCTCCTTCGGTATCTACATCACACATATTTACAAAAGTATCTGCTTCTTTTCCTAATTTTTTTAATAAATCAAGATAAGGTTTTGTAAATGCTGCGAATTTAGAAGATTTGTATATTGGGACCCATTCATAACTAAATACTGGATAAGTCCAAGCTTTTTTGTCTTTTTCATATAATCCAAACAAATGACCTACTGCAGAACAAACAAATATTTTTTTCTTTTTGTGAGTAATTTCATAATAAGGAACTTTTTTATAAATATGTTTTTCTGGTTTTCCATCTGACAAAGCTTCTGCTATTTTTGAAGCTGCATCTGGCTTTTCTGCTAGTATTAATTCTGTCATAAGGTTGTTTAAAAAAATGAAAGATATATAAAACTATCTAAACTTATTAAGTTCTTCCAGTCTTTTTTCTGCTCCTATGGATTGAGAAAACATTTTCCAAAATATTTTTGACATCCACTCTGCCCATTCCTTATCTCTGATAGTATAAAATATAAATAATCTTTTATCTATTTCTTTAACTTTTCCAGTAGGTTCTACTATTTCTTTTATATCAATTATTTCATTATCTATTATAGTTGCTCTTAGTGGTTGTTTCCTGTTTCTTATTTCAATTAGTTGTTTTTTATATTTAAAATTCAAAGAAAGCAATTCCTCAACATTATCTCTTCCAGAAATATCTATTCTGCAAATAACTTTGATTGGAATTCCTTTTTTAACTAATTGTTCTATAATATCAAAAATTCTTCTTGTTTTTGTTTTTGTGTGTATAAAAGAAAGATTTCCAGAAAAGAAAAGAACTTGTTTTTTTGCTGTCATTAGCATATCCAAAAATTTATCTAAATTTCCTGCATCATCCTCATTTATTGCTTTTTTTGAATATAATTTTTTATTTTTGGTTGAAACATGTTGGTATATATCAAAAGCAGAAAAATCTTCTTTTTCCTTGCCTTGCATTACCTCTTGTTCTAATTGTTCTTGAAAAATAGAGTTGCTTATCTTTTCTACAGAAGCCCAATATACTATTTTTAATGCTCCCCTTGTATCTTTTCTAAATATCCTTGTAGTAATAGTTCCATAATTCTTTTCTATTTCTTGTATATATCTATCTGCAGTTCTCCAATTTTTATTGAGTAATTGTGCTATTTCTTGTACAGATCTTGGTTTAGAATAAACAAAATCTTCTATTTTCTTAATTTCTTCTGAACTAAGCATAATTTATGAATATTTTATTATTTTTAAGAGTTTCTATTTATACAACACTATGGACAACTTTTGTACAAAAATTAGTATATAGATTACAAGTCCATTATATAGTATGAAGTGTGTGATAGCTGGTGGTTCGTGTTCTGGAAAAACAACATTAATTAATGAATTAAAGAAAAAAGGACATTTTGTATTGGGAGAAGTAGCAAGAGAAATTATAAGGGAAAGAGGATATACAGATTCTTCAATAGGAAACTTTGAATTTGAAAAAGAAATATTATTAAGACAAATTAAACAGGAAGAAGGATTAGATAATAATAAAATTATATTTTTAGATAGAGGTTCTATAGACACTTTAGCTTATGCTGAAAAAATATTTGGAAATATACCTGAAGAATTTGAATATTATGCAAGTCTTTGTAAATATGATAAAATATTAATCCCAGATTTGCTACCTTTTGTATTTGATGGAGAAAGAATAGAAAAAAGTAAAGATGAAGCAGTAATTCTACACCAAAAAATATGGAACCAATATGAAAAGCACGGATATTCTCCAATAAGAATTCCTATTCTTAAAACAATAGAAGAAAGAGTAAATTATGTTCTGGAGCAAATAAAATGAAAGAAATAGAAGCCAAAATAAAAATATCTGAAGAAGAAAAAGAAAATTTAATTAAAAAATTAGGTAAACCCAAATTTTACAAGCAAGAGAATGTTTTCTTTGGTTTAGAAGATAAAATAATAAGGCATAGAACTTTAGATAACGGAATTTTATTAACTATAAAAGGAAAAAATGAACCTTGTGATTTCAATAAAAGAGAAGAAACCGAAATAGAACTACCTTATAATCATGAAGTAATAAAACTTTTATTTGAAGTAATTGGTTTAAAGAAATTATTAACTTATGAAAAACAAAGGGCAGATTATAAAATAAATAGGTGTACTGTCTCCTTAGATATTCTTACAATAGGAAATTATGTAGAAATTGAAGGTCAAGAACAAGATATCTCAAAAACAATAAACTTCCTAGGATTAGAAAAATATCCAATAGAAAAAAGATCTTATTTTGAAATGTTAGGAGGTGAAAATGGCTTGCATTGAAAAGATTTACAGTGTATCTGCCTTAACTGGAAATGGAAGTTGTAATGGAAATTGTGGTTTTTGTGCTGGAAAATATTTAAGACCCGATGCAAAAGAAAATAAACTTTATTATAAAAATTTAGAAGCAGCAATAAAACTTTCAGCTCGTTATGGTGGATGGTCTTTATCTTTAACTTCAAGCGGAGAACCAACCTGTGATCCAAAAGCATTAACAAGAGCTTTAGAAGTTTATGATAAATGTACTAAACAAGGAGCTTATTTCCCAAATGTAAATTTATTCACAAACGGTATTCTTTTAGGAGATAAAGAATTCTGTAATCAATATCTAGATACTTGGAAAAATCTTGGATTAAATAATATAGCTGTTTCTATTCATGATGCAGACGAAAAAGAACAAGCTAAAGTTTATGGATTAAAAAGTTATCCTAATTTAGAAAATATTGTTGAAAATATAGAAGAACATGGGTTAGGAGTAAGAGCTACATTATTATTGAGAAAAAACGGAGTTGATAATTCAAAAAAATATGAACAAGCAGTTAAAACTCTTATAAAAAAAGGAATTCATAATATTACTTCTTGGCCTGTTGGAAATCCAGATAATACAAGGAATGAATATACTCCATCTAGATTAAATATATTTGGAATAAAAAGATGGTTGTATAAAAATGCAAAATTATGCCATGGTCATGTTTGGGGTGGAGGAGTTTTTGATTATCATGGAAATATTATAAGATATACTAATTATGTTACAAAACATGATCCAAAAAAAGACTTTGTAAGGCAACTAGTTGTATTTCAAGACGGAACAGTAGCATATTCCTGGATAAAGGAAGGTGCTTTATGTATGAAGTAAAAAGTTTAGGTATATTTGTAGGTCAAGGCAAATGTAATGCTCATTGTGCACATTGCGCCGGAGTTGTTCATAGAAAATATGCTCCAAAAAAAGACGGAATCATAGACAAAGAATTAATTTATAAAACTCTTAAATATTGTTATAGTAAAGGAGCAAGATCTTTATCAATAACTAGCAGCGGAGAACCAACTTTATCTCCTTTAGCAATTACAAAAGCTTTAGATTTAGTTTATAATTTAAAAAAAGAAAATATAAATTATACTTGGATAAATCTTTATTCAAATGGAATTAGAATTGGAGAAAATAAAGAATTTTGTAAGAAATATTTGTCTTTATGGAAAGATTATGGATTAAAAACTATTTATATAACAGTTCACGATATTAATGAAAAAAAGAATGCTAAATTATATAATATTAAAAAATATCCTCCTTTAGAAAGAATTGTTTCTAGAATTCATAATGAAAACATATTAACAAGAGCAAATTTAGTTCTGAGCAAAAATAATATAGATACTTCTGAAAAATTCATTTCTTTTGTTAAAGATTTAAGAAAAATAGAATTTGATCATATTTCTGCCTGGCCAATTAGAAATTTAGAAGACAAAGTTGATTTAGAATTATCTCCAAACAAAGAAGAATTAGATAAAATGGAGTATTGGATAGAAAAAAATAAAGATCCTAAATGTAGAATAAGATTATTGAGAGAAAATAGCAGGATTTTATATGAATCTGGGAAAAAACTAACTTTATTTCCAGACGGAAAATTATCTAGTTCATGGTGTAATTAAAATTCGTAAAAGTAAGTAGTAATAAAGATTAATAAATACTAAAAAATTATAATATATTATGAGAAGAAGTAAATTTAGAAAAGAAATGGATGAAAGAGATAAAAGAAGAAAATTATTTAATTCGATTATTGTTTCTTCTATGACAGAAGAAAATTCTATAATGCCTACTTTAGAAAAATATGTTCTTTCAGAATTTATTGACGGAACTATTTCTTTTTTAGGCGGAAAAGCTAGAAAAATTGCACCAGAAGAATCAAGATATGATTTTGATAACAAGTATGCCTTTAAATTAGAAGAATATTTTAAAAAAGAACTTAAAAAAGTAAATAAAAAATTACCTTCAAAATTAGAAAAAGATCTTCTGATTATGATACACCCTGAAATAGAAAATAGTGGTTTTCAAGCTTCAGATGCTCATGTAAATTGCGAACTTTATGAGTTTGTTAGAGGACCTGGCGGCGGGGGTTTATTTGGATATTGTATGCATTCAAGAAATTCCATATCTTACGATAAAGTTATGAAAATTAAAAAAGAAATGAAAAATTACAATTCAAAAACATTGGAAATCATAAAAGGAATTGGTAAAGCAATGAGACCTTTTATGAATCAAGATATCAAATCTATAAGCAAAACACATTCATGGTGATAAAATGGACGCATTTAGTCATATAGCTAGGGATCAGAATAGAAACGAATTGTATAAACAATACTTAGAAAAATTATATAATTATTTAACTAAAAAAGGAGATTATAATAGTTTAGAAGATATTACCAAAAAATTAGATTCTGTTGGAGATGGTTATTTTGGATCTAAAACTAATTTATCTAAAAATTTAAAAGATTTTATTAAAAAATTAGAAGAAAATGATAAAGAAACTTGGTTAAAATTTTTAGTACACCTTCCAGAATGTGATTGGTCCCCGGAGCATGGCGGGGTAAAAGAATATTATAAAATGTTTAAAGAAATCTCTGCCTTTAAAAATGATGCCTTAATTAAAATTGATTATGGTAGTGGATTTGTAGATATAGAATTAAAAGATCTAGAAGAAATAATGAAAAAACACAATTCTTGTACGATGGATTGTGATAAATATATTTTAGTTTTACCATTAAAAAGTTTAGAAGATATCAATGTGTTGTGGGCAGGAAATGGTACGCGGTATCAAGATAAAGATGGAAAATGGGTTTCTCAAGGACCAAGAAATTATAACAAAAAACCTAAAAAAGATTAAATTGTAATTATTTTTCCTTTTCTTCCAACGTTAATTACTTTTGTCTTGCCTAATTTTTCTTCCAGACCTTCTGCTTCATGAACATGAGAGCATAATAATAAATCTGGTTTGAAAATATCTACTGCTTTTTTTACTCCTTTGCTTCCAGGAAATATATTAGTAAATTTCTCCATAACACTATCAGAAGGATGAACATGTGTAACCATAATTTTCTTCTTTAAATTTTTAACTCCCTCATAACCTTTTTTTAAAGTATTAAAAATTTCAGATTCAGATAATTGACTAAGACCAATATTTGCTCCACCACAACCAAATAATCCAACATCTTTACATTTAATAAAATAACCATGCAAGTTTGTAACGTCGTATAATTCTGCAAGAAAATCTGCTGTAGCAAAGGTTTCGTGGTTTCCTGGAATTAAAATAACTTTTAATTTTTTCTTAACAAAAGGACCAATTAAATTTTCTGTAGACATTTCAGCATAAGTCAAATCTCCACACAAAACAACTAAATCAACTTTTTCTTTAACTGCTTTCTTAGCTAGCTCTTCAACTAGCTTAGTATCTCCATGTATGTCGCCTGCTGCAAGAATTTTCATTTTACCAATAAATTAGTCCTATTATATTTATAAAAAAATAAACTGTAAAGGTTAATGCCATTCCATACATTTTCTGTTTTAATCCTACAAAAACCCAAATAAGATTTGAAACACCCCAAATATAAAATCCCTCTTTAATTAAAAAAGCATTTAATATTGCTCCAAAAATACTCAAAACAGTTGCAATCCATTCCATAATCTTTTCTTTCTTCATTTTTTTATTATCTGTTTATAATTCTGAAATAGGTATAACAAAATTCCATCTCTTAAGGATTTATTTCCAGTATCGCTTTTTACTACAAACCTATCATCAATAGGATACCATTCTATAGTAATGTGATAATTTTCTTGTCTTTTTGGTTTATTAGTATCTTCACCTTTACCCATTTGGGTAGTTAAAAATGCTTCTAAAATATCTGGAACTTTTTCTGATTTAACCGTTCCTTCAATTTTATATTTGTCTGTCTTTACATTATAAAAAATATCTACAGTTAAATAATCTAAATCTTCTGCTGATTCGCTCATCTTTTTTTCTTTTTCTTAACAATTTTTTTAATTTCTTTTTTAATAGGGACTATTTTCTTAATTCCCATATATTTTTGTAGAACTTTTGGAATTGTAATAGAACCATCTTTTTCTTGATTATTTTCTACAATGCAAGCAATCATTCTTTCTGTTGCTATTGCAGTATTATTTAATGTATAAACAAAATTTCTTATTCCCTTATCTTCATATTTAATGTTGCTTCTTCTAGCTTGATAATCTAGACAATTTGAACAAGATCCTAATTCTCTGTAAGCTTTTTGGCTTGGGAACCATCCTTCAAAATCAATTGTTTTAGTTGGAACACGACCTGTATCTCCCGAAGCCAATACAATAAATCTAAAAGGTATTCCAAGCTGTTTTAAAAGTTCTTTTGAATTATTTAATATTAAATCAAACTCTTTCCAGGCATTTTCTGGTTTGCAAAATATAAATTGTTCTATTTTTTCAAATTGATGAACTCTAAATATTCCTTTTGTATCTTTTCCATGAGATCCTGCTTCTTTTCTAAAGCATGGAGAAACTCCTGCAAATCTCATTGGTAAACTACTTGCATTTATAACTTCATCAAAATTATAAGCATTTAATGCGTGCTCTGCAGTACCAATTAAATACAAATCTTCATCCTGAATTTTATAAATTGTTTCTTCAAAAGCAGCCAAAGGCAATGCCCCTTTCAATGAATTCTTGTTTAACATGTAAGGAGGTTGCATTAAAATAAATCCTTTTTTATTTAAAAAATCCAAAGCAAAATTCATTATAGCAAAATTTAGTTTTACTAAGTCTCTTTTCAAATAATAGAATCTTGCACCTGCAACTTTTGCTGCTTTTTCCATATTTAAGCAGTCTAAATTCAATAATAATTCTTCATGACCTTTAACAGGAAATTTAAATTTCTTTGGCTTTCCAAAAACATTAATAACTTTATTTTTAGTTGCATCTCCAACAGGAACGCTCTTATCAATTATATTTGGTAAGTTTTCTAGGATTTCTTCTCTTCTAGCTTCTAAAATATTAAGCTCTTTTTCTTTTTCTTGAATTTGTAAAGGTATTTCTCTAGTCTTTTTAATCAAATCTTCTATGCTCTTGCCTTGTTTCTTTGCTTCATTTATTTTTATGCTTGTTTTGTTTCTTTCTGCCCTTAATTCTTCTGTTTCCTGCTTGATTCTTTTCCAGTTAACATCAATTTCTAGAAATTCATCTATCTGATTAACATCCATTCCTCTTTTCTTCAAACTATCTTTTACTAGAGAAGGATTTTCTCTGATTAATTTTACATCGAGCATGTTTTAATCACAACCTTTAAAAAGTGGAACTTCCTTTTTAAAGTTTTTGTTACCAATTTTAGATACCCAAACCTTTAAATATTAATTGCAATATACATTTATAAATTATATAAGTTACAATATAATCATTAAATTTCGGGGGGAGAAACTTGACTAGCAAAAAACGAGAAATATTTGAAGTGTTTTTCAGACGTAAACCAGCAATGATTTTAATTGCCTTAAGAAAAGGTGGAAAAAATAGATATGGTTCAATATTAGCAAAAGAAGTTGATTGTACATATTCCCATGCAGTTAAAATTTTGCAAGAAATGGAAAAATCCAGATTGGTTAGTTTTGAAAAAGCAGGTAGAATAAAAACAATAAAATTAACTGATAGCGGAAATAAAGTTGCAGAATCAATAGAAAAAATAAAAGAAATATTATAATTTTATTTCTTAAATTTTTTATATTTTTGACTTTTCTTTAAATAATTGGGTTATTTCTAATTAATTTATATTAAAACGGGCCCGGAGGGATTTGAACCCTCGACCAACTGATTAAGAGTTTCAACCATAGACAGTTGCTCCACCAAGCTGAGCTACGAGCCCATGAATTAACTCCATTAAAACATTATTTAAACATTTCCATGAGAAAGCTTTTATATTAAGACTAATTAAAACAAATATGGAAAAAAGAGTGATATTGCCTGCAGATGAATTTCCTCATTATGATCAAGCAATAGAATGGTGGTATTTTAATGGATTTCTTGAAGGAAAAAGTAAATATGCTTTTATGACTTGTTTATTCAAAGCAAATAAAGACAAAGTTAATTTAAAATTCTTAAAGATTCCAGTAAAAAACATTTATTTTTCACATTCATTATTATTTAATTTAACAACAGGAAAAATAGAAAAAGAAGTACTTCCATTTGTAATAGTTTCTGAAGATAGTTTCAAAAGAGAAGATTTATTCATAAATTATTTCAGTCCAATAAGAAAAAACTTTTACAATTATGAAATTTCAAGAAATGAAGATTTATTAAGAATAAAAACAAGTTATTTTGATTTACAAGCAAAATCCAAAAAAGTTCCTTTATTAGAAGGAGGGAAAGGTTTCATTGAACTTGGACCAAAATCTACATATTATTTTTCTTATCCTAATTTACAAGCAGAAGGTTATATTGGAAAAGAATTTGTAAAGGGAAAAATCTGGCACGATAAACAATGGTCAGAACAAGGATTTATGAAAGATGCCTGGCTATGGTTTTCTATTCAATTACCAAATAATACAGAAATTGTATGTTTTGATTATAAAGGAAAGAAAATGGCTTCTATCTTATATCCAAATAATAAACAAATAGAAGCACCAGTAACGTTCAAGCCTTTAGGTAAAAAATGGGTAAGTAAAAAAACAAAATTAAAATACCATTTAGAATGGGAAATAAAAATTAATGAATTTGTTATTAAAACTAAACCTTTGTTAAAAGAATGTGAAATGAATTTTGGTTTTCTTAATTATTGGGAAGGACCTATAGAAGTAAATGTGAATGGAGTAAAAGCACAAGGATTTATGGAATATTTAGCAGAAGGAAAACCTTCAAGATTATTAAATTTAATAAAAAATGAAGAAAATAGTATTCTTAAAACATTAAAATTAACTAAATAAAGAGAAGGCTCCTTTCTGTAATATCCAAAGAGCAGCTATCCAAGTTATAATATAAAAATGTCCAAATATAGCTAAAATAAAAAAGATTGCTGCAATAAAATCAACTATACTTGAAAAATCTTTAATAAAAATTATTGATTTTAATATAATATATATTGGAAAAATAATTGCCCATTTGAATGGAAAAAACTTTTGTAAAACTAATATAATTACTGATAAAATATCCAAGATTCCTAAAAGCCATATCATTTTACAAATTTTGAACGAATACTAGATTTCTATTATCTATTATTTCGATATGTTTTGCAGAACTTGGGACCTTTAAATAGTTTATCTTATAAACATATTCTCCATTAATTAATTCTGGTTTTATAGGTATTGCTTGTGCAACTCCATCAATGGATAAATAAGCTCCTGTAGAAACAGTTTTTCCAATAAAAAGATTAATTTCTTGACCTTGAGATACTGCAAAACCAGTATATTGAAAAGACAAAGGTAATAATATTGCTAATACTAATAAAATTAACATAAAATTTCTAAACCAATTATCATGATTTTCTTCTTCTATTATTTTAAAGCATTGACTTTTATAATTATCATAATAACTCATCCATTCTTGAACAGATCTTCCTCTTAATAAATGAGTTAAAGTGTGTTCATAAGTTTCTTTATTTATAATTCCAAGCTTATATTTTATATTTAATTTCTCTAATTCATGAACAAGTCTTTTTTCATGAGTTTCTGCTAGATAAGCTAATTTTTCTGCTTCACCTGCTTTTACCATGATTTTAAATGATTATTTGCATTTATAAATATTTTTATATACAAAACCTTATAAGCTTAGAAAATTTAATAGTAAAAATGATAGTAAAAGACCTTATTCCAAGAGATTATCAAAAAAACATTCTAGAAACTTGTAAATTAAAGAATACGCTGGTGGTAATACCTACAGGAATAGGAAAAACAGCCATTGCAATCTTACTTGCTGAAAATCGTATTAAAAAGTATCCAGATTCTAAAATTATAGTCTGCTCCCCTACAAAACCTTTGTGTTCACAGCACGTAAAATCTTTTTTAGAACATACTTCCTTAAAAGAAGATGAAATTAAATTATATACTGGGGCAACAAAAGGTTCCTCAAGAACAGATTTATTTGATAAATCAAAAATAATAATTGCGACACCTCAAACAATCAAATCAGATATAGAAAATGAAAGAATTTCTTTAAAAAACGTTTCTTTGTTGTGCATAGATGAAGCCCATAGATCAAGAATGAAATATGCTAATACTTTTTTAGCAGAAAATTATATTAAAAAGTCTGATTTTCCAAGAATTTTAGCTTTAACTGCTTCTCCAGGAAGTTCTAAAGAAAAAATAGATGAAATTTGTAAAAATCTTTACATAGAAGATATAGAAATTAGAACAGAATTAGATGAAGATGTTTCTCCTTATATGCAGGAAAAAGGAATTGAATGGATAAAAGTAGACTTACCTAAAGATTTTCTTAATATAAAATATTTAATCAAAGAATATAAGCAAGAAAGAATGGCAGAATTAAAAAGTAAATTTTCTATAAATAAAAATAATTTTAATAAAAGAGATTTGTTGACATTGCAATTTTCTTTAAGAAAAGCAATTAATAGAGGGAATAAAGGTGCTTTTTGGGGAATTTCTTTAGTTGCTCAGTTATTAAAAATATGTTATGCACAAGAATTAATTGAAACTCAAGGAATTAAACAATTAAATGATTATTGGACTAAATTAAAATTTGAAGAAACAAAAGCAGCTAAAAAAATATTAGAAAGCCCAAAAATACAAAAAGCAATGCAGTTAAGTTTTAAATTCAAAGAAGACAAACATCCAAAAATGCATAAATTATTAGAATTAGTCAATCAACAATTAAAAGAAAAACCAGAATCAAGAATAATTGTTTTTGCAAATTATAGAAATACTGTAAGTGAAATTTATGATTTATTAAAGAAAGAAAATTTAAAACCTACAATGTTGATAGGACAAAAAGAAGGCCTTAGTCAAAAAGAGCAAGTGAAAACAATAAAAGACTTTTCTGAAGGAGTTTATAATGTTTTAATTGGAACTTCAATCTCAGAAGAAGGATTAGATATTGCAACAGCAAATTTAGCAGTATTTTATGAACCTGTAGCAAGTGAAATAAGAACTATTCAAAGATCTGGAAGAGTAGGAAGAACTTTTCCTGGAAGAGTTGTTTATTTAATAACTAAAGACACCAAAGATGAATCTTCTTATTGGAGTTCAAAAAGCAAAGAGAAAAAAATGAAATTTGCTTTACAGAATATTAAAACAGATTTAGCTTTAAAAAACAAAAACCAGCTAAAATTAAATCAATTTTAAAATGAAACTTTTAGCAGATAATAGGGAAAGAAATGTAATAAAAGCTTTACATAAAAGAAAATTAAAATTTGAAGAAAAACAGCTAGTTTCTGCTGATTTTATTATAGGAAATATTGGTATTGAAAGAAAAACCCAAAATGATTTCTTAAATTCCATAATGAATAAACGATTGATAGACCAATTAATTTCTTTAAAAGATAATTTTGAAATACCTATTTTAATTATAGAAGGAGAAGAAAATATTTATGAAATGAGAAACTTTCATCCAAACGCCATAAGAGGCATGTTGGTTTCTATAGCAATAGTTTATCAAATTCCTATAATTTACACTAGAAATATTAATGATACTGTTTCTGTTATAGAAGTTTTATTAAATCAATTAGAAAGAGGAATTAAACCTATTGGGTTGTTAAGGAAAAGAAAGCCTTTAACATTAAAAGAGCAACAAGAACTAATTGTAGAATGCTTTCCAGGAATTGGACCAACAATAGCTAAAAATATTCTAAAAGAATTTGGTTCTATAAAGAATTTCTTTAATTGCAATGAAGAAGATCTATTAAAAGTAGAAAAAATTGGAGATAAAAAAGCCCAAGAAATTTTAAAGGTTATTAATTCTAAGTATGATTAGGCTGCTTTTTTTGTTTTCTTAATTTTTGTATAATCTATTATCTTTCCTCTTATTCCCGATTTTTTTAGTTTGTTTAAAGTAGCAGGATTAAAGTATTTATTCCAATCTGCAATCAAATATACCCTATCTACATCACATTTTTTAATGTCATTGATAAATCCTTTTTCATCTGGAACATACTCGTAACAAGTAAAAGGATCTTCTTTAAATCTTTTTCTTAATTGATCGTAAAATTCCTTTAAATTATTAACATCTCCGGCATTTTGGACTATAACTAAATTAATTTGTTCCTTAGAAACCTGTTCATATAAGTCTTCAGTTAATTTTTCGATGTCCATTAAAAAAGATAATAATTTTTGTTTATTAATATAGATTTCTATTCTAAATCATAAGTTTCAAGAACATTATATTCTGGACCATCTTTAGTAAGAGTACTTTCGAACAAACAGAATTGATTTATTTCAAACTTTAAAGGCTTAATAACTACGTTTGTTATTTTTTCTTGAAATTCTTCTGGATTTTTAATGAATTTTATCCTTCCAAGAGTTATATGTGGATGGAATTTTTCTTCAGGGTTTAATATGTCTCTTAAGTCATCATCTATTTGTTTTTGTATATCATAAAAGGGATTCTTATTATCTATTCCTGCCCATAAAACTCTTATATTGTTTTTATTGGGAAAGAAATCTAATTGCATTAAGGCAGAAGGAAATTTTTTAAATTTAAATTTTTTTAATCTATCTTTAACTATTTTTAATTTATCTTCACTTATTTCATCAATAAACTTTAAAGTTACATGTAAATTCTTTTTATGTACAAATTTTATTTTAGCAGGCAATTTACTTATTTCTTTTTCTAAATCAAAAATATAATCTCTTACTTCTTGAGGCAATTTAATTCCTATGAAAACTCTCATTGTAACATCAATTTTATTATTTCTACTCCGGTTTTTATAGTTATGTTTCTTGAGTCTAATTTTGGATTAATTTCAACTAAATCAAACCATTCCAAGTTCTTTAAGAGTTTTAACCTTTTTAAGAAATAAAATAGTTGTTGGGTATTAAGTCCATTTATCTCAGGATAACCTGTTCCAGGAGCATAAGCAGGATCTAAAACATCAATATCTAAACTTATATACAAATTAGAAAAGCCTCTTGCTTTTTCCATTATTACATCACAAACATCTTCCATATTTGTAAATATTTGCTCTGGTTTGTAATATTGAATTTTATATTTATTTAAGAAAGCTGTTTCTATTTCATTAAAAGCCCTTGTTCCTATTAAAATTATATTTTCTGATTTCAATATCTTAGTTTCTACTAGGACTTTTAAAAAATCTTCATGTGTTGGAGGATTAAAATTGTTAACTCCATCTATATGTGCATCAAATATAATTAATCCTGGATTTTTCTTTCCTTCTGCAAAAGCTTTGAAAGTAGAATAAGTCATAGAATGATCTCCTCCAATAAAAATTGTATTTCCTTTAACAGATTTAGCTTTTTCATATATATTATTATTAGTTTCTTCTAAATTATTATTAATTACATCAACAGAATCTGCACTTAATTTTAATTCTTTTACTATTAAACCAGGTGCTTCCTCGCAACCAATATTTTTACCAAGACTTCCTTGAGAAGTTTCTATTTTAATTATATTCATTTTAATTAGAAGGATATGCTTCTTGTATTAATTTTTTATTTTTCTCAAATATTTTTCTTATTGGGTTAAGAAGCAAATTAATTTCTGCTGCCAAAGAATTTTTTAAATCTTGAGGATGTAATTTTTTATCTACGAAATCCTTTTCCAAATCTTCATAATTTTTGTAAGTCACATCTCCACCGAATTTCTTATCTCTTTTAATAATAAATTTGTTTTTGGTTGGGAAAATAACATATCTTACAAAAGCAAGTACTCCGTTGTTTTCTACTATTCCAACAGGACAAAAAGCTCCATTCATTTTTCTTATAACTTCTTGTTCAGAATCAATAATATCTATTTTATTTGAACTAGATGAAGACATTTTTCCTTCTCCAGTCAAACTAGGTAATAAAGGAGTCATTACTTCTATTCTTGGTTTGTAATCTAGTTTGGGTAGATATTCACGAGCATACATTAATATTTTTCTTTGATCTATTCCACCATATTGAACATCAACATCTAGATATTGTTCATCCAAAGCTTGTAATAAAGGATAAATAAATCCAGATAATTTTGGATTTTCTCCAAATCTTACGACTTCAGATGCTGCCCTTTTAGATCTATCAAAAGTTGTTAATGCAGATAATTTTAAAACGTCTAACATATAATCAGGCAATAATTCAAAATCGCTTCCTTTTACGAACTCTAAATTTTTAGTATTTGCCCCAAGAGATTCTAAAATCCCTGTAATAGCTTCTTTGTAATATTTTACTCTTGCATCTAATAAATGAAAAGGGGTTTTTTGATCATCTAAATGTGCATGTATGTCTGCAAGTAATATTTTAAATTTAAATCCAGCATTAAGGAAATCTGCTACTTTAGTCATTGGAATAAAATAACCTATATGAACTCTCCCAGAACAAGCAAGACCAACATAACCAGAAGGATTTTTCTTCTTTTTTAATAATTCTTTTAATTCTTGTTCTTCTACAATCTCTACAGTATTCCTTTTTATCAATTCGAACCTATCCATAAAAAACTACAAATAAATATAAAATATAAATGTTCCTATTTTGTATGGATAATGACCAATTATTCAATATTTGCTTGTGCCTTAGCCTAATATGTCTTTTAATGCTATCTTTGTATTGTGAAGACTTGAAATATGACGAATATTCTATTAAAGAGATTAATTCTAAAATGTTAGACCAAAAAGTAAGAATTTCCGGTACTATTACAAGCATTACAGAAACGCAAGGATTGTATATTTTAAACATAAAAGAAAATTCGGATAAAATTACTGTTTTAATTTTTAAAAAAGAACCTTTAGATTTAAGAAAAAATTCTTTTGTAGAAGTTTCTGGAAGCGTTACAGAATATCAAGACCAATTAGAAATAATTGCAAAGAGGATTGAATTAAAATGATTGAAATAATTATTGCAATGTTAATTGGAATGGGTTTTGGCATTTTTACTGGAATTTGTCCAGGAGTCCATATAAATTTAGTTACTGTTTTAATAATTTCATTTTCTGCTATGTTATTAGAAATTGCTAGCCCAATTGTAATAAGTGTTTTTATTATTTCTATGTCAATTGTTCATACATTTACAAATGCCATTCCAGCAATCTTTCTTGGAGCCCCAGAAGAATCTACAATATTATCGGTTTTACCAGGACATGCTTTATTATTAGAAGGTAGAGGTTATGAAGCAGTAAAATTAACTTTGATTGGTGGATTGCTTGGATTAATTGGAGTTATTCTTGTTTTGCCTTTATTAATTATAATTATTCCTTTAGCTTATTCTTTAATAGAAAATATTATTGTTTATATTTTAATTCTAATTTCTATATTTTTAGTCTTTAGAGACAAACAAAGATTTTGGGCATTAACCTTTTTCTTAATTTCTGGAGTATTGGGTATTTTAGTTTTAACTTCAAATATAAAAGATCCTTTATTTCCTTTATTGTCTGGATTATTTGGAACAAGCGGACTATTAACTAGTTTGAAAGATAAAATAAATATTCCTCCCCAAGAAATAAAAATAGAAGATTTACCAAATAAAAGTTTATTCAAATGTATTGGTTCTGGATTAGTCGCTAGTTTACTTTGTGGTTTATTACCTGGACTAGGAGGTTCACAAGCAGCAATTACTGCTTCAAGTTTTTCAAAAGAATGGTCAAAAAGAGAATGGTTAATTTTGGTAGGCTCTATAGATTCCATTGTTATGTTTTTATCAATTGTAGGTCTCTACACAATTAGTAAAGCTAGATCTGGTTCAATTGTTGCAATTCAAAAATTATTAAAAGAATTAACTTTAAATGATTTAATTTTGTTTGTTGGAGTTGCTTTAGTTGTTGGTGCTATTGCAACTTTACTAACTATGGGGATTGCTAAATATGCAGCAATGTTAATGACAAAAATAAATTACCAAGCAACTTGTATTGCAATAATAATTTTTATTATAATTTTGTGTTTTATATTATCTGGAGTTTTTGGATTTTGTGTTTTAGTAGTTTCGACTCTAGTTGGAATGTTGCCTGCCTTTAAAGGTGTAGGAAGAAATCATATGATGGGATGTCTATTGCTTCCAGTAATTTTATTTTTTATACTTTAAAATTCTAGATAAGTAAATACAATTAATTATTTGTATAATTCCCATTGTAACAAATAAAACTTTAAAAGATAAAAAAGTAACAATTAATCCGCCAATTAAAATTGCTATTCCATTAGTTATTCTTGCTTCTCCTCCTGCCAATCCCCAAGAAGAACATTCTTTATTTTTGTCTTCAAATTTAGCAAATAAGGCATTCCAAGTAGGCATTGTTAATGCTACGGACATTCCTAATCCAATTTGTACTAAAAATAAATGCCAAGGTTTAGAAACAAATAAATAAGATATTACAAAAGTTGCATTTAATAAATAACCCATCAACATTATTTTTTCTCTTCCAATCCAATTATTGTGATCCGATATTTTTCCAAATAAAATAACTAAAAATCCTGTAACCATTAAATAAATGGCCCATGCCCAAGAAATATCTAAAACACTTCCACCAATGTTCTGAGCAAAAACTGCAAATAAAGGACCTAACATTCCTTCAGCTAACATCCATAAATTATTGCTATAAAGAAGTACCTTCAATTTTTTATTCATAAAGTTTAGATTAAAAAGAGGTATTTAAACTTATCTTTAATATAATTAATTATTTTATGTATTCTTCCTCAAACATATATTCCTTCTCATCAAAAAAATCTTCTTTTGACATTTTTTCTATAGGCAAAGGCATAATTTTCCAAATAGTAGGAGTATTCCAAACAGAACAAGGATCTAATTTAACATAACGAATTATAAAATTTTCATCAAAACAAAGTTCATATTCATATGGTTCTGGTTTAAAACATTCATAATGGGGTTCTTTCGGGTTAATTTTAAAACAATTATCTAATTTCTCAATCTTTTTCCAATTAGAAACTTCTTCTTTTAATTTTTTTGTTAATTCAGATATTGTTAAAACTTCATTAAGATTAACTTTATGATCCCCACACTCATTCATAATTTTAATGGTTTGTATTTCAGTGCCGTTTTTAATAAGAGTTTCTTTATTAGTTTGACATTTACATTCACTTATTCCTTTTTCAATAGATTGAAAACAATTATAATAAGTCATACCTCTAGCATATTTTATAGAATTAAAAAATTCAATTTTTTCGTTATTTACTTCAAATTGATATTTTTCATGGCTTGAATTCCATTTTCCACCCTGGCCAGAAGAATAATGAATACCATATTCTAAAGGAAGGGTTTGTTGATCTAATTTATCGATTAATTCTTTTTTTATGGTCCAATTAGTTATATTCAACCCAATAAAAACCAAAATTATTATTAATAAAACAAAAACTAAGAGTAAAATTAAATAAGATTTTTTCTTTAATTTAATCATAAATTTTATATTAAAAGTAGGTATTTAAACCTTTTTATGAATATTCTTGAATTTTAATTGTGGTTTTCTATTAAATAAATATTTAAATAAACAATTCTTTTTTAGTTTATAATGAAAAAACAATATAAAACAAATTGTTTTGGTCAAAAGTTTACTTCTTTAGAAGAATTAGTAGAAGATGAAAAAAAATATAGACCTATAAATTCGCTTCCTAGAAAACCTTATTCAAGAGATATTTTCTGTCATTATTTTGGTGAAATTAAAGGGGGTTGTGGGGAAAAAGGATTAAATATTGCATTCGGTATATTAAGAGAAGATTATAAAGGAGAAAGTATTTTTTCTATTACAAGCATACATTATGATAAAAAAACTAAGAAAATATTTGATATCATTAAAATAAGAGGAAGAAAAAATAATGAGGAATTTATAAATGAAGAACTTGCTTCTGAGAAAAAGCAGTATAATGAAAGTAGTGATAAAACCGAATATCCAAAGAAATTTTATGCAAAATATTTATGTCATATGTTAGAAGGGAGTCTTTTTAATATTGCCGTTTCATATGAAATTATGAAAAATGCAGGCAGTAAGCAAGAATCTCCTTATATTTGTGAAAGAATTTAAACATTTCTAACCAAACCATCTACCAAGTCCTTCTTGTTTTTCCTTTTCTTTTCCAAACATACTTTCAATTCTCTGTTTTGTGAGTTCTAAATCTTGAATTAAGTATGGAGGTAGTTCATATTTCTCTGCTAAGCTCATACTTGGACCTAAATATTTTGTTATAGATCCTTCAGATATTGTAAAAATAATTTTTCCATTGCATTTTGTACAAGTTCCTTTTAATGGAGGTCTTCTAAACTTTTCATTACAATTAACACACCTAAATTCTTGTTGTGAGAATTTTCTTAAATTACCTTTAATGTCTCTGATAAAATGTCTATCAATTATTAATTTTGCTACATCTACTTCATCTACAGCTCTTATTTTTTCTGCTAATTCCATTTGTCCAAAAACCTTTTCTTCCATGCTTGGAATTGTTTTATACACAGAACAATGTACTCCCGCATTAATATCCGAAGTATCATGAGTAAAACCAAGTCCCTCATATTGTTCTGGTTTATTTAATCTAGATCTAAATGTCTCAATCAATTTAAAATCTGCAGGTTTGGTATAATTCGTTGCTGCTTCATAAAATTCTAAAGGATATTTGAAAGCAGTATCCATATTGAATACCATATCATCAACTTCTGCAGGAACAATTATAGAAGATAAAATAATTGGTTCGTCTTGTGTTGCTCCTCTTTTACTAGATAATAATTTTCTTGAAAAATTCAATAAAGCATCCATTATCAACATAACTCCTGCTTCATCCCCATCACAATCTCTTCTCATTGCACTATGTAATAAAGGATGAGCATAGAATCCTTGAGTCTTTGAAAATCCAATAATTCTTGCTACAATTCCTGCTGCAGTATGTGGGCTTAAACTAATAACTAAATGTCCAACTAAATCTTTTTTAGATTTTAAATTATAGAATTTTTCTTCTCCATAAAGTTTTACAAGTAAATCATCTAAAAAATTAGCAACCCTATATAATATCATATCTGCCCCTTCTTCTAAAGATTCTGGACTTGAAGGCAAGATAACATCTTGGCATTTTAATTCAAGTATTTGTTCTTCGTTTTCTAAATCTTTTCCATAAACATCTTTTTCATATCCAAGTTCTTTTAATTTTTCTATAGAAGTTCCAATTTCTTTTGGTTTGAAGTGAGTTATAGTTGCTTCAGTCATATCATATCTAGTAGTTCCATCTTTGTTAACATAGATATTATGTAAAGCCCTTAAAATTCCTTTTATTAAATGTTCTGGAATACGTTGTTCATTTAACGCCCCTCTAACTCCTTTGATTAATTGTGGTGCTTCAGCTAATTTTAATTTTTCTAAAGCATTATCAAAATAGTGTTTTATATCAATTGGTTTTGTTTTGTACATAAAACATTTATGTGGATTTCCTTCTTGGTCTTTTTTCATACATTGTTTATCTAATTTTCCACAAAGAGTACATTCCCATATTTCTCTAGTTTTATTATTACAAACTTCACAATTTGGATATATTGTTTCTTTTTGACATTTATCACAATAATAATTTGGAAAATCTCCTGTAATTCTTCCTAATTCTAAAGCTGCTTGAAAACATCTTAATCTTCCTCCTTCTTCTCCAACAGGAAATAAAGTATGTGGACTTCCTGTCATTTTTCTCATTTTAGATTTTTCAGGACGACCCATTCTAGAACCAATAAAATAACCAGATTTGTCTCTTATTTTTACTTCTGAAAGCTTATTTATAATTTCTAAATTATCTAATTCTTTACTCTTTTCTATCTTTTTATGAATTGTATCATAATCAAAATCTTTTGTATAAAACCCTAGGCTTATTTTGAAAGCATCTGCCCAATCATTTTCTATAACAACATACTCTTTAGCAGAAACTTTGTGGGGAACTCCAAGTACTTCTAAAACTCTTTTTGGATCTATGCCAGAAATATCTTTTTTAATATCGTATTGTAAAGGAAAAATTATTCTATCTTTTTTAATTACTGCAGTTTTTAACCAATCTAATAAACTTAGTAATTGTTCAACTTTTATATCTTTCCAATGATAAGTATATCTCGGATGTAAAGGAATTTTGTAATCTCTAGAAATATTTATGGCTTCTTGAGCAGAAATCTTTTCTTTTATAGGATTAGATAAAAGTTTAGTATATTTTTCTTTGTCTTTTTCTTTTAATTCTTTTTCTAATTCTAAGGCCCACCACTCTTCACAATATCCTGCAGGCAATAACATATGTGATCTATCTAAGAAATCTCCATAATTAACTAAAATATCTCCTAAGAAAATAATTTCTTCTATCTCACTTAAAACTTGTCTCGCATGTTCTTCATTTTCTATAAATATTACAGAACCATCTTTTAATTTTACAATCGGTCCTTCTATAGAATCACAAGAAGCTAAAGTAGTAGATTTACCAGGCCTTTCAGTTCTTAATTGTGTCCCAATTGCAATATAATTTTTTAAAACCGCCATTGTTGATGGACATATTGCATCTGAAGAAAATCCAGAAACTCTTGATCTTCCATATCTTAATCTAAAAGTTCCTGTTCTCAAAGGATAACCGAGTATAGGTCTTCCTGCAACTAAATCTTTAATATAAGTAAAATCAGGTTTTACTAAACTTCCATCTTTAGAAATTACTGCTTTACCTGCTTTTATTTTCTTTTGTAAATCCACAAATTGTTCTGCAAATATCCAATGTTCCATTCCAAACTCTTTATTCCATTTAGAAAACTTTCCCCAGAATTTAGCTAATTTTTGAGATAAACCTTCTGCCATAACCAAACAATAACCACTTCTTAATTTGTTTGCTTTAATTCTTTCTAGATCTTTATAATTTGGTACTTCAATTTCTTCTGAAGGATCTCCATCAATTTGAATTGGTAAATTTTTTGTTAAAAATTCTATTTCTTGTTCTGAAGGCAAATATTGTAAATTAGTAATTCTATCATGAAAATAATGTATTTCTGAAGAAGCTCTTTTAATTTCTTCTTGGGTAGGATCATAAACATCGTAACCTAATTTTAGTCTTACATAATCAGCCAACCCAATAAAAGCGCAACTTGCTGTAGTTCCTGCAGATCTTATTGGTCCTGAAAAATATAAACATAAATATTCTTTTCCATCTTTTCTTTTTTTAGCTTCTAATTTTACAAAACCTTCTAAAGGTGAAGAAACAACCCCGTTTGTTAAATAAGCAAGCCCTAATCTTAATCCTACTTCTATTGCTTCTATTTTATTTTTAAATTTGCAGAATTTTTCTTGTGCTACTTCTTCTGCTGCCCTAAAAGCAACTCTCCAATCTTGTAATCCATATTCTTTTTCAAGTTCTTTTATTCTTTCTATAATCCCAGAATTTATTATTTGAGGAGCTACAACAGAAACTAATCCAATTACTCTCTCCGACATATCTTTTGTTAAAGGAATGCTTACTTCTAAATCAGGATCATAACCTTTAGCTCTGGCTAAGTTTGCTTTTTTATAAGCTTCCTGAATACCTAAATTTATATTTTCAAAGTATTTTTTTATATTTTCTTCGCTCATTTTGCAAAACTCATTATTTTTACTTCCCTTGTTTTCAAATTAACTGCTATTGCCTTGCTGGGATCTGGGATAATCCCTCTTCTTTCCATATCTGCTGTTTGAGATGCCCAGCAAGAGCAATTTAAGCAACTAATATTTTTGTAATTTGTAACGCAAACTTTATGTAAATGTCCGGTTACAAAAAAATCAGGAACTCTATCTATAACTAAAGAATCTTGAGTTGGATCTGGAATATATAAGTTAGAAGTGTGTGTTGGAGCCAAATGTCTTCTTTGTAATAAAAATTTCATAATTAAATCTATTCTTTCTTGTCCCCCATTACTCCTTATGCTTTGGACTTCGTTTGCATAAAAAGGAAAACTATAACCATGGTACATTAAAATATCAAATCCTGAAAAATTTGCTGAAGCATGAATATTAATTACAGAAGGATTGGTAACCATTGTAATATTGGGTATATCATAAAGAGATTTGGCTAATTTTTTATCAAAAATAGGTTGTGGTTCTGCTATTCTTAATGCATCGTGATTTCCTCCACAAACAATTATTTTTATTTCCTTAGGTATTTTCACTAAATAAGAAGCAAGATGTTCGTATTGTTTGTAAATGTCTTTTATTTGTAAATCTTGTTCTTGTCCAGGATAAACACCTACTCCTTCCACTAAATCTCCTACTATAAATAAATATTTTATTTTAGAAGCAAATTCTTTTTGTTCTTTACTTCCATATTCTTTATTTAAAAAAGATATGAATCTTGCAAAATCTTCTTCTAAAAATTGTTTTAAACCCAAATGAACATCTCCAATAAAAACAGCATAAACTTCGTCTTCACATTTTTTCATTTTTAAGTCTAAAGGTATATCGGGTAAAAAAAGGTCATTTACAAAGATTATATTCTGATCAAGAACTCCTTTTATACCAATAACTTCATCAAGAACTAAATCTTCAGCTAAATCATTAAGCTCTTTTCTATTTTTGTTTATTAAAACATTTATTGTTCCTGTGGTATCTTCTAGTTGCAAAATAGTATTTTTGTTTTTGCTTTTAAGTTTACTAGATATGATCCCGATTAAAGAAACCTCTTTTTTTTCTGTAGGATTCTTTAATTTTTGTATAGAAACTGAATTTTGTAATTCTATGTGATTCATTAGAATTTTCTTTAAAGACTCATATCTTGCCCTATAATAATAAACAAAATCTTTTAATTCTCTTTTTTTAATTGTTTCTTTATATCCTTTTAGAATAAGCACATTGGTTTCAAACTCTTTTTCAGGTTCTATTGTTTTTTCTATTTTTGGTTCTTCAGTTAAATCTGGAATTTTATCAGAGAATTCTGCTTTTAAAACTTTTAAAAAACTTTCATAAATATTTTTATCTTGCCCCTTTTCACTAGAAACTTTTGCTTTTTCAAATTCCATCCAATTAACTAATAAATCTTTTTTATTCTCTTCTGTTAGTAATTTAAATAAATCTTGATTAAAAACCACTGGTTTGTCTTTGTTTTTTGAATTTAATTCTTGTAATACAAACATGAAACTCTCGTCGATATTCTTTGCATTTAACAAGTCCGGACTAGGCAAATAATTATTTTTAATAAAAAGTTCTATTAATTCCTTTTTCAAAGAGAGATTCTCCATAATACATTCCACAGCAGAAATATTATTTTATTTTGTTTCAATATAAACATTATTATAATACAAAATAGAAACTAAAATCTATATGATGATTTTACAGAAATTATATTAAAAAGTTCGTATAAGAATTACACAGTTCATATAAGGATAGGTTTTTCATGAAAAAAACAAAAATGTTTATAAATAAGTTCCGTCTTCAAAAAAACTCTTGGAGAAAAAGGGGAATGAAATTATGACAACACAGGAACTTGATTTGATTCAGGTTTTTAGAAGCGTTCTAGGACATCAACAACCTATCTATGAAATAAAATCTAAATTTATTAATATTCTTAAAGATCAAAGTTCATTTTCAACACAATTATCAAAAGAAGAATGTAGTTGGATGATTCATAATATTGATTGCATTGAAAATGTTATTAATTCTAAAAAAGCAGTTGCAGTTCTTTGGTATTTACATAAATACAAAGAAAGTTATATACAACATATAGCAAGATGTTTAAGAAGTTATACTGCTCCAGTAAGATATTGGGTAGATAGCTACAAACAACTTTGGCTTGTTGAAGAAAGGCAATCTACTTTTAGAAAAGATAAAATCTATTACCATTTAAACCACCAGCAATACCCAAACATAATTGGTATCTTTGTTACTTTAATCAAAGAAAAATATGGTGAAGAATTCTTAGATAATATGGTAAGACCAAATTTAAGTAGTAATAACACAATTGAAGACAAGCAATACAATGCAATAAGAAAAATAAGAAATGCTAATTAATAATTTGGTTTAATATTTTTGTTAGTTGTTTATCTGTGTTTTTTGTTGAATCTACAATAAAATGCTTTCTTTTTATAGGTTCCCAATCTTTTTTCATAATTTTGTAAGATAGTATCCTTCCAGCCGGCTTTTCTCCAGGTCTCCTAGAAAAATGTTTTTTATCTGCATTTATTCTTTTTAAGGTTATTTTCTCTGGTGCAATAACTTTGATAATTATTAATCTTGCATTTACTTTATCTACCATACTATAGAATTTTTTCCTTAATTTTTCTCTATCAAATACTGCGTCAAATACAACTAATTTATGAGTTTTTAATAATCTCTTAATTTCGTTTACTTTGTCTCCATAGAATTTTTCCCTTAACTTCCTTTGTTCTTTCTCGTTCCTTGCTCCCATAAATATTTTATGAAAACCTTTCTTTTTAGCATAAAGATCAGAATCAAAGAACTTACAGTTTACCTTTTTCTGTATAAGTTTACATAAGGTTGTTTTACCTGTCCCAGGTAGACCTGCAAAAACAATCAAAGTATTTTTCATTAAGATTGATTTATTTGTAAACTTTTTAATCCTTTCTTTTTATTAAAAGGTTCATTTAATTCTTGTTTTACAATCCTTTTATTTCTAAATTATTTTACATCATAATAAAAAAATCTTATTATGTAAATTATTATTATTGTTTTACATCTTACGATATATTATATATAGTGTAAACTAAATTAAAATTAAACTAGTTTTAAATTAAAAGAAAAATAATTATAAAATAAACCTAAAATAATTGTAAAATAAGTGTAAACTAATTATAAAATAAATACAAAAACTTTAAATATATGGCTTAATAATAAGTTTTATGATGTATTTACTGATTTTCATCTTAATATTTTTAATTCTAACTATTTTAATTTTCAAATTAATTAAAAAAATAATCTTAGCCTCAATTTCCTTTATTTTTATGTTAGCAATCTTGTTAGCAATATTTGGGATTTTTGTTTATATAGACTTTTTAGACTTGCAAAAGAATTTACCCGTACAAGACAACATTATTCTGTTAAAAGACAACAATGCTTATCTGACAGGTATCACTTTTAATATGAAAAACATAAATACAGAACAACTTCCTAATATTCTTACAAATATAGATTCTTATAATTCTAAAAGTTATTCTGAAATCTTAGGTTCAAACTATAAATTAATTATAATTGACCTATCTTTTATTGAAGAAAACTTAGATTCTAGTTTTACTATAACTGAACAAACCATAACTCTAAACAAGCAGGAGATACTTAATTTACTAAAATCAGCTGATCCCCTAAAAGAATTTTTAACACAAAAGAACTTACCAGAACAAACAATTCAATACTTTCCAGCAGAATATAATTCTAACGAAAAGTTAAAAGCGATGCTTTTCTTAGCAACAAACAAAGATATTTTAGAAAAACAAAGCATTTTACCTGTAATTAAGGGATTTAAGACTAACCAAATTATAGTTTACAAACAAACAGTTGTTTTTGAATTTATTAAATATATTCCTTTATCTTTAGTAGAAACTATCTTAAATACTCAAAAATAATAAACTTTAAATAGCCTTACTAAATTAGAAATCTTTATATAAAAGTTCGGTGTAATCTACAATGATGGAAAACATAAATGATTCAAAATTATACTCAAGACAGCTAATAGGAAAGACTGTTGTTAGTAAAACAGGAAAAAGATTTGGTGAAGTTACCAACCTTTCTTTTGAGACCAGAACCGGAGAACTATTACAAATTCTTCTAAGAAATCCAACAGGATATTGTGAAGGCCTTAATCTAGAAAGAGATAAAAATGGGGCTTTGTTAATACCTTTTTCATCTGTAATAGCAGTTGGCGACTTCGTAGTTATTGCTGAAGAAGATATAATTTAAATTCTTTAATATTTGTCCTAGGTAAATTTGTTTAGAATGGAAAATAAAAAAATACACTTAAATTTTAAAACAACTAAAGACCTTGTAGTTTCTGATAAGATAGCAGATCAGATAATAGGTCAAGATCAAGGTCTTGATATTATCAAAAAAGCATCAAGTCAAAGAAGAAATGTTTTATTAATTGGAGAACCTGGTACTGGAAAATCAATGTTAGGCCAAGCTTTAGCAGAATTATTGCCTAAAGAAAAGCTTGTAGATGTATTATCTTTTGATAACGCTTCTGATGAAAATATACCCATAATCAAAGTTTTTCCAAAAGGAAAAGGTAAAGAATTAATACAAAGAGCAAAAATACAAAGTCTCGGGCCTGGGAAAAATAAAAATGTTTTAGTGTTTATTTTATTAATTGTAGTTTCTTTATTTCCTTATTATATGTGGAAAACTAAAATGATTTCAGATGTTATTTATGCTGCTTCTCTTATTACAGGAGTAGTTTTTGTTTTGGGCACCATGTTAATTTTAAATTTAAATAAACGTTTATCTAAATCAGATTTTAAGATTCCAAAGATGTTAATAGATAATTCTACAAAACAAAAAGCACCTTTTATTGATGCCACTGGAGCTCACGCAGGTGCTTTACTTGGAGATTGTTTGCATGATCCTTTACAATCAGGAGGTTTAGGAACGCCTTCTTATGAACGTTTAGTTCCAGGTTTTATTCACAGAGCAAATGGGGGAGTTTTGTTTATAGATGAGATTGCTAACTTAGATCAACACTCTCAACAAGAATTATTAACTGCTTTACAAGAAAAAAAATATCCTATTACTGGGCAATCTGAAAGATCTTCAGGTTCAATGGTAAGGTCAGAACCAGCACCAGCAGATTTTATTTTAGTGGCAGCAGGTAATTTTGAAACTATAAAACATTTACATCCAGCATTAAGATCTAGGATAAGGGGATATGGATATGAAGTTTATATGAATGAGAATATGCCAGATACTTTAGAAAATCAAAATAAAATAGCAAGATTTGTTGCACAAGAAGTAAAAAAAGATGACAAGATTCCTCCTTTTTCAAAAGAAGCAGTTGATCACATTATTTATGAAGCAAGATTAATGGCAGGAACTTCTAATTCTTTAACAGTTAGGTTAAGGGAACTTGGAGGTTTAGTCAGAGCAGCAGGAGATATTGCTATAGGACAAGGAGATAAGGTAGTAGAAAAAGAACATATCTTAAAAGCAAAAAATGTGGCAAGAACTTTAGAACAACAAATGGCAGATAAATACATAGAACAAAAAAAGAAATATCAAGTTATAATCACTTCAGGTAAAATTGTGGGTAGAGTTAATGGTTTAGCAGTAATTGGTTCTGGTGGTGCTTTGTCCGGAATTATGCTTCCAATAGAATCAGAAGTAACTCCTGGTGGAAAAAGAGCAGATTTCATAGCAACAGGAAAATTAGGAGAAATTGCTAAAGAAGCAGTTAAGAATGTTTCAGCTATTGTTATGAAATACTTTGGAGAAGATATAAAAGAGAAATATGATATTTATTGCCAATTCTTAGGAACTTCTTTAGAAGGAGTAGAAGGAGACTCTGCTTCAATCGCAGTTGCAACTTCAATCATTTCTGCTTTAAAGAAAATACCTGTTAGACAAGATACTGCCATGACCGGATCTTTATCTATTAGGGGAGAAGTTTTAGCTGTAGGTGGAATAAATGCCAAAGTACTTGCTGCAATAGAAGCAGGAGTTAAAAGAATAATTATTCCAAGTAGTAATGAAAAAGATATTGTTTTAAGAAAAGATAATTTGAAACAAATTAAAATAATTCCAGTAGAAACAATACAACAAGTTCTCAAAGAAGCATTGGTTTGGGAAGGAAAACAAAATATTTTTAAAAAATTAAAATAAATTAAACTATTTTTATAAAGCTTCTAATGCTATTTAACAAGTTTTTTATAGTTAGGCACTATTAAATTCATATGTATATTCGGGTTAAAAAGCTCAAGAACCAAGAATATGCTTACTTGGTAGAAAACAAATGGTCTAGAGTAAAAATGGCTCCAAGACAGAGGTTTGTTAAGTACTTAGGTAAGATATATATTCCTTCTAGAATGTATGAACACACCTTACAAACAAGATTCAATGTAGTTGATAATGAGAATTATATAAGAAAAACTCCTTTCAAGGAAATACTAAAAGATATAATTGCAGTGGAATTATTTAACCATAATTTCTATTTTAAGAAGTTTTATTTCAATGATAAATGTTATGTTGATTTGACTAATCTAAAAGTCTATGATGAAAAACTAACTCCTTGTGTTGTTAAATTAAATGAGGGTTTTATCTGTGACTATTCCTTAAATAAACTATTCCAATATATGCCTTGTCATGATGATGAGATGAAGATAGGTAAGGAATTAGCTTCTAATTTGTTAAATGTAGGGATTAAATTAGACCCAGTTATCTTTGTTTTATTATGTAAAAAACTACTAAAAGAAAAGGTTTATTAATTAAATTTAATCTAACAATAAAATGGACTTCCAAAAAGAGATAATAAAACTTCTAGAAAAGCATGTAAAAAATCCAACATTAGAGATGCCTCCTTCAAAAGAACTAGGAGATTATGCTTTTCCTTGCTTTCCTTTGGCTAGAGAATATAAGAAAAACCCTATAGAAATAGCCCAAGATCTTCATAAAAAAATAAAACCAACCCAAGCTATAGAAAAAATAACTGTTAATGGAGGCTATCTAAACTTCTTTATTAACAAGGAATTATTGGCTGAACAAGTTGTTAATCAAATATTAAAGGAAAAAGAGAAGTATGGAAATTCTAATCTAGGTAAAAATAAAACAATCGTTATAGATTTGTCCTCTCCAAATATCGCAAAACCCTTTGGAATAGGCCATTTAAGATCTACAATTATAGGTAATTCCTTATCAGAAATACATAAAAAATTAGGATTTAAAACCATTAAAATTAATTATTTAGGAGATTGGGGAACTCAATTTGGTAAGTTAATTGTTGGATATAAAAAATGGGGTTCTGCAGCTAAATTAAAGAAAAACCCCATAGAACATTTACTTGAAGTGTATGTTAAAGCCAATTCTGAAGAATATGAAGACGAAGCAAGAGCCTGGTTTAAAAAATTAGAATCGGGGGACAAAGAAGCATTAAAATTATGGAAATTCTTTAGAGAACTAAGTATAAAAGAATTTGATAAAATATACAAGCTTTTAGGTATAAAATTCGACGTAAATTCTGGAGAATCTTATTATAATAATAAGATGGAATCAACTATAAAAGAGCTAAAAGATAAAAATCTTTTAGAAGAATCTGAAGAGGCTTTAGTAGTTAATCTTGAAAAATATAATCTTGGAGTATGTTTAATACAGAAAAGAGACGGTACAACTTTATATGCTACAAGAGATATTACTGCTGCAATTGATCGTTATAAAAAATATAAATTTGAAAAAATGTTATATGAAGTAGGTTCAGAACAACAATTACATTTTAAACAATTCTTTAAGGTTCTTGAATTGCTTGGATACAAATGGATTAAGGATTGCATACATGTAGATCATGGTTTATATTTAGATAAAGAAGGAAAGAGGTTTGCTACAAGAAAAGGAAAGACTATTTTCATGGAAGATATTTTGCAAGAAACCATCGATTTAGCTAAGAAAATAATACTAAAGAAAAATCCAAAATTAAAAAACAAAGACGAAATAGCAAGAAAAGTTGCTATAGGCGCAATCTTCTTTGGAGATTTAAAAAATAGAAGAACACATAGCATAATCTTCGATATAGAAAGATTCTTAGATTTCGAAGGAGATACAGGACCTTATTTACAATATAGTTATGCTCGTGCAAATAGTATTCTAGAAAAAACTAAAAAAGTAACCAAATTCAAGATTAAAAACCTAGAAGAATCTGAGATAGAATTAGTAAAAAAATTATCAACTTTTCCAGATATAGTTAATCAAGCTTATACCCATTTAAATCCTGCAACAATAGCAAATTATTCTATAGAATTAGCTCAATCTTTTAATGAATTTTACCATAAATGTCCTGTAATTAAGTCAGAATATAAAGAACAAAGAATTGCTTTAGTGCTTGCTTTTATGTATATTATTAAGGAAAGTTTGTCATTACTTGGAATCGAAACAGTACAGGAAATGTAACAATAAGCTTTAAATATACTTATTATATAAAAATTCTATGCCAATCGTAAACTTTACAATAACAAAAATAGACGCAGCAAGGCTTTCAGATGAATTGAAAGGCAAATTAAATATAAAATCAGATCTGAAAATAACAAATGTTGCTGAAGAAAAATTAAATATTTCTAATCAAACTGCATTGAAATTTACATTCGAATTCGTTGTAGATTATGATCCTAAATTTGGTAAAATCCTTCTTGGAGGATATTTATTATATATGCCAGGCGAAGATGAAAAAGATGCAAAATCCGTCGTAGATGCTTGGAAAAAAACAAAGAAATTAGATACAAAATTAATGGAAACTTTATTCAATGCTACATTATCAAAATGCAATGTAAAAGCATTAGTTTTATCTCAAGAAGTTAATTTGCCTCCACATATTAGATTGCCTATTGTGGTAGCAGATAAACAACAAGATTCTGATAAGAAAAACGCTTATATCGGTTAATTTTAAATAGAAAAAAATTCTTTTAAAGTTTTACGTTGTTTTTCTCGATTAGAAGCTTCTTCCCATTCACACTTTTCTTTTTTCATAATATTAAGAATATTAATCTCTTTTTTCATCGACGCCCACCTCTTTCTTTTTTAGAATATGTTTTTGTTTATATACTCTTATGCATTTTGATGTATCACTTTTGAAAATATATATTTCATTGAGACACCACTACAAAAATGAAACATATTTTTCTCTCACTTTTACTTACCTGACAATTTATTAAAAGAACCCTCACTTTTCTAATTACTTTTTAATTCAAACTATAAACTCCTTTATTTTTTATAGGATTTTTCTAAAAAGGACTTATTTAACTCTCACTTTTGGATATATGACTATATATCTTTTCTTTTTATATTAAAAATCCCCTCTTTTTTCCTTTATTTTAAAGAATTAATATATTACGAACTCTCACTTTTCATATGTCCTTTAAACCTGTTGTCTTTTATTGTTCTTTTTGGTAGGAGAAATACCTAAATTATGATCTTTAACTCTCACTTTTCTTTAAATCTTAATCCCTCCAAACCTTTTTTTCTTATATTCTTACCCCTTTCTTTTTTAAATATATTTTTAATGAGAATGAACTCTCACTTTTGATAAAAGAGCATATTATTTTGAGGTTTTTACCTACCCAAAACTATGAAATTTTTGCTACAAAAACTCACTTTTTTATTAAAAATCTTATCTCTTTTTTAACTTTTAATTAATCTTTTAGATCTATCAGAACTCTCACTTTGCTTCTTTTAATATGGCTCTTTTTTCTTTTTCACCAAAATAAAATAATTTTTTTCTCCCTTTAGCACTGTTTTTTTCTTCTAATTTGAATCCAACTTTTTTTATATCATTGATATGTCTTCTAACTGTGACTGTACTCAACCCTAACTTTTTTGAAATATCATCATAACCTAGCGGACCACCTGCATAAACTAACAAACCAAGTATATTTTTCTGTGCAGGAGTCAATTTTTCGATAGTTTGAACGTTCATGAACGATTGAACGTTCATGAACAGTTGACTACCTGAATTCGAAGGAGTTGCCTCGTTTAAACCTATTTTAGGTGAGCGTTCATGAACGTTCATGAACGATTGAACACTTAAATTTTCTAGGGTATCTTCAATAGCACTAATTCTTCGCGATAAATTAATAATATTTTTCTCATGACTCTCATGTTTTTCATCATTCTCGTCGTGCTTTTGCTTAAAATGATTTATCCAGTTTCCAATTTCTTTTATATCTACTTTTATATTAGAAAAAGATTCATGCAATTTGGTGTCTAATTTAACCTGATCACCTTGAACACCTGCTTTTTTGAATAACCACGATAACATGCTTTATACTGGGTAACTCCTTAGAATTTAAATCTTTTGTTTGGAAAAGGTTGTACTCCTAAGTGGTGACAATAAGAAAGATTTATAAATCTACTCTCTTTCTTAATCTGTGACATAAAATGGAAATAAGAAGAGTAAATTTTAGTGATTTAATAGAAAAAATACAATCTACTCCATTAACATTTATAGGAGATTTTCATGGAGATAAAAAATGGAGCGATAATCAAAAATTAATTCTAAATAATTTAAATAAAGATTCATTTATGCTTGCATTAGAAGATCCTAAGGAAGGAATAGAAGATAGTTATAAAGAATTTAAAGAGATAACCTCTCAAAAGAATTGTTTACCTTTAGTAAAGCAATTTAAAGGTATTCCAGAATTTGATTATTTAAATAAAATGGCAGAATTTATCTGTTCTTATTTAACAGATTTTAATAAAAATTTGATTGCTATCATTGGTAAATCTCATTTAGAAGTTGAAGCTTCTTTAATCAAAGAACGTAACCTTATAATACAACAGTCTATGAATGGAACAACTTACCCTGGCTTAGGGAAAGGAGTTTATTTCTTAGAAAAAAAAGCAGATTCAGAGGTTTATTTAATAAAAGAAAAACTTTAAATTTGCTCTTCTTTTAAAATATTCCAATCCCTATTTAATTTTCTTCTATATTTTTTTAATTCACCAAATACAACTAAATAAAAATCCTTTTCTCTTGCATCCATCTCTTCAATGATATTTTTAAATCGATCTTTATATTTGAGGGCTTTTTCTATTTTTATAAGTATTTCTGGGATAATTAAAGAGAATTCTTTCCACATACCTTTATTTTTACCCTTTATTTCAGATAAGCTTCCAAAATGTTTTTCATAATCTCTTTTTTCATTTTGATACTTAATAATGGCTACTCTTATTTCCCTTAGTTCTTTTTTAACTAAGTCTTCCCTTGTTTCTACCATATCTTATAATTTGTAATTAAAATATATAAATATTTGTATAATAAATAGAATAACAAAATCTTTAAGCAACGCTTAAAACTTTTAAGCGCAATAAATCTTAAATATCTACTCATTTCTCAAATTTTAATGGAAAAAAACTCAATAAAAGAAGCCTACAATATTTCATTAAAAGGATTAAAAGAATGTTATTCTGATTCTGGAATTGTAGCAGGATTACATAGATTTGATGATTATTGGGCAAGAGATTCTTTATTTGCATCATTGGGAGCATTAAAAGCAGGAGATTCTGATATCGTAAGGACAAATTTAAATTTATTTTTATCAAATTTAGATGAAAATGGGCAAATACCTAGGAGAATAGATCGTTATCATGTCGGTTTAAAATATTTAGGAATTAAAATAAAAAGAAAAGAATTAGGAATAAGATATTCAACCTCCTTATTTTTAACAAAAGCATTAGATCAAAACTCAATTTTTTTAATTATTTTACTTGCTTATATTCAAGAAACAAAAGATTTGGAATATTTACAAAGAAATTATCAAAAAATAAAGAAAATAATTGATTGGAATTTTTTACATTACAAAAATAATTTAATTAGAGAAGGATTTTTTGCAAATTGGGAAGATACAACGATAAAACGAGGACATGTTTTATACACAAATGTATTGCATTATGGCGCATTAAATGCTTTTGTAGTACTTTCACACCTTTTAGAGTTAGATTGTGCAGATTACAAGGAAAAAGCGCGTTTATTACGAGAAGAAATTAATAATAAATTCTGGAAAGGAAATTTTTATAGTTCCTGGACAACTAAAAAAGATTTTTATTGTTGTACTGCAGGAAATGCCTTGGCTATTTTACTTGGGGTTGCAAATAAAGATCAAGCAGAAAGGATAGAAAATTATATTTTAGATAGATTAAAAGATAAAACTCCTTTGCCCAATTCTTATCCTATTTATCCATTATGGAGAAGAGCTCCTTTAAATTTTTTAAGAGGAAAAGTATTATATCACAATGGTTTTTCTTGGTTATGGATAGGCTGCTTTAATGTTTTGGCTTTGAATAAACTAGGAAGGAAAAAAGAAGCGCTTAAAACCTTTAATCAAATCGCAGAAGTTATTAACGCAGAAAAAGAAGTCTATGAAGTATATTTTAATAAAAAACCTGTAAAGAAAATGTTCTTTAAAGCAGATTATCCTTTTGCTTGGTCTTGTGGAATGTACGTTTATGTTTATAATTTATTAAATAAAAAATAATAATGTTTAAATATATCCTCATTATATTTTTCTTATGACAATAAAATCTTGGCAAGCATTAAATGAAAAACAAACTTATTCTATGCTTAAGTTTATGGGATATGAAAAAGAGATACCTGAATTAAGAAAAGATGAGATTTATTCAAAAGTTAGACCTGAAAATTATGGCAGCGGAATTACTTCTAAAGTTTTTAGAGTTACTAAAATAGAAGGATCATATGGCTTTGAATTACTTCCTGACAAATTTATGTTGGTTTTAGAAGTTTTTATGAAAAAAGAAATGTTTATTTTAGATGAAAAAGGTAAAGAAGTAAAAGATTCAAATGGGTGGCTTGCAAACTTTTTTACTATGATTGATGACCACACTGATACAAAACTTTTTAAAAGAGAGTTTAAATTCTAAAAAGAAAGGATTAAATATTTATCCTTCTTCATTAAAACTATGGTTACCTTAGAACAATACTTAAATAAAAAAGGAGATTTTTCACAACAATTAACTTTTATAAATAAATATATGCCAAAACTATTAGAAAGAGTTAGAAAAGAATCAAATAAAGAAGTTTTTCAAGGAGAATACTTAAAATTATGTCATTGGTATCAATCTAATGTTTCTCTGACTTCTTATCTTAAAACCTCAAAAGAAGCACGTTTATTTTTAGAACATTTAATTGAATATCATAGAATTTTAGAGGCAGTTGAACCAAAAGTAACTTTTTTAACTCCTCAAGAAAAAAATAAAATTATGGAAGAAAGAGCAAAAATTAAGCCAGTAAGTCCTGAAGAAGACGCTAAAGCACTTGAACGAACAATACAAACTCTCTATCCAGGATAATTCTTTTAGAAACAATTAAATATTTCTCATTATTCCTTAGTATACTATGGATATCTCTAAACTAATTAAAAAAGCAAATGCCTTTTTAGAAAGATTAACTTTGTTAATGTCTTCTGATCCTTATCCAGATAGAACTCTTTCAGAAGAAGAAATAGAAAGAAAAAATATAAAACCCCTTTCTGAAGAAGATTCAGAATATTTTTCTAATACTTCTGAAATCCTTGCCCCTTTAATTAAAGAAACAAGGTATTTACTTAAAAAGCAAGAATTAGAAAAAGCATTACAATTAATAATATCTATGAAAGGGCACATACAAGATCTTAAAAGATTAGGTTTTAAAACAGACTCTTTAGAAAAAGAGTTAATGGAATTTAGATTAGCAAGAGCAGAAATGAGTAAATCTTTTAAAAAAGGTAGTTAAAATGTTAAATTTAAATGAAAAAGAGTTAAAAGTTCTAAAGAAACTAGATACTCCTAAAAAGATTCAGAATTTTTTAAATAAAATTAAAATAAACTTTGAAGAACAAGGAGATACATGTATGTCTCCGAGAATGGTTCTTAAAACAAAAAAAGCTCATTGTATAGAAGGAGCAATATTAGCTGCTTTAGCATTAAGAATACAAGGTGAAAAACCTTTACTAGTTGATTTAAAGACGACAAAAGAAGATTATGAACATGTACTGGCCGTATTTCAAAAAAACGGCAAATGGGGGGCTATAACAAAAACAAATCATGCTGTATTGAGATATAGAGAACCAATTTATAGAGATATAAGAGAATTAGTGATGAGTTATTTCCATGAGTATTTTATGGATAATGGCAAGAAAACATTAAGAAGCTTTTCTAATCCAGTAGATCTTTCAGTATTTGATGATAAAAACTGGGCAACAGATAAAGAAGATTTATGGTATATTCATGATTATCTTGATAGTGTTAAGCATTATTCTATTTTAGATGAGAAACAGATAGCTAATTTACGTAAAGCAGATAAGATAGAAATTAAAGCAGGCAAGTTAGTTGAATTTAGAAAGGGTTAAAAAGAAGGTTACTTTATTGTTAAAATGACTACAAAGAAGAAATTTAAATTCCCAAAAGTTCCTAAATGGTTAGCTTGGATAACTTTAATTTTTGCTTTAATAAGTATCATTTCTTATGCATTTCGGTTTTTATATTTAGATAAATCAAATTCTTGGGCTGTAGTAATCAAACCTATCCTAGATTTCATTTTTTTATTTATTATAATATACTTTGTAATATTTTATATTAAAGGAAGTATTAATCCTAAAAAGAAAGAAAAGATGTTTTTTCCTAAATGGTTTGCTTTAGGAACATTTATTTATAGTATCATAACCGCTTTACTCTCTTTTTATGGAATTATTTTTTATATTCCTCCCACCCTGAAATTTGTTGCAACTGCTGGATTACCGGATATAATGAATGTTATTTTTTTAATCCTCTGTTTAATATTATTCATTATTATTTTTGGAATAGTTTATACTATCCCTTATTGTATTTGGTTTTATATTAAAAGTTTTAAAAAATGAAAGAAAATAGGAAATTTATTGTGAAATACCTACCTTTTTACCATAAATAACCCCTTCTAAAGGCATCTGAAGCATAGTGTTCATATAATATTCATTATAAGACGCTACGTTTAAAAAATAAATACGTACACTTCGTAGTGATTCTAAAAGTTTTAATATATAAATATCATTAATAGAGTATGTTAGTTAAATGTAAATCTTGTGGAAAGGAAAAAGAACATCATGCAAAAAAGATGTGTTTTAATTGCTATAGAAAAACTCTTGCCCCAAATCTAATCATTTGTAAAAATTGTGGAAGAAAATTAAAACATAAAGCATTTGGCCTTTGTGGTACTTGCCATATCAAATTACATCATTATGATAATGTTAAAAGATATAATTATAACAAATGGCATGAAATTTCATTAGAACTATACAGAGAAAAAACTAAAAAGTGTTTAGTTTGTGGTTTTGATAAAGTAGTTGACTTACATCACTTAGATGAAAATCATAAGAATAAAGATCCTAATAATTTAATAGGATTATGTCCTAATCATCATAAAATGTTGCATACTGACAAATATGGACAAGAAATTAAAGCCCAGATACAAAAGAAACTTAAAGAAATAGCATAACTACTTTAACAAATTCAAAATAACTAGAACTAAGCAACTTAATATCAATAAACCTACAATAATCATCACTACTTTCCTATATTGCCTTTCTGCTTTGCTTAATTTATTCCAAGGTTTGTATTTCTTCCATTTCTTTTTATTAACTAATCCAATTACCATAAAAGCAATACCCATTATTAAAAAGGATAAATTGCCTGGGATAATACCCACAATTATCCAAAAAATACCTAAAATAAAGAAGGCTTTATAGTCTGTTTCTTGCTTTAGACCTTTTCTCTTTCTATAAACTATTAAACTTATCGCTATTATACCCACTAATATTAAAACACCTAAAATTAGCCAGGATATCATATTTATAATAAAATTAAAGAATTAATAAATCTTACGCAGAATCATATGTTGGTTTATGTTGATATTTAACTACAAAATGAATATCTTTATCGGCTTTTTCATATTCAGCAAGTTCTTTTAAGAAATTTACAACATCTTTATGGTGAGGATTATTCTTAAAATCTATAATTACTTCAAAAGCAGGATCACCTAAGGCTTCTTCAAGCTTTTTTGTAAATTCATCAGTTCTCTTAGGCATACTTGACAGAATACGAGAGAATTAATAAAACTATCCATATAACGAAGCTTAAACGAACATATGATAATTATTCTTTATTAATTTCTATTGTTGGGGATAATCCTAAATGAGTATAACACATTTCTTTTTGAGGAGAAGCTATAACCTTTTTACATAAAGAAGAATCATTTAATTTTAAAGCCAATTCTTTATAACAATAATCTTTAATAGATCCAGTTTCCCAAGGGTTTTCCCATCCTTTTACCTCAGATATATTTTTAACTAGAATTAATTCACAAAGAGTTGGATCCTCTTTTAAAGAAGCTATGTGGGAAATACACTCTGCTTCACAGTAATTACCATAATAAGGATTTCCTATTGCTTCGGGTTTTATATTTTTACAAGAGTTTATATCTTGGTTTTTTACTATTTTATCAATTTCTTTTTCAGGGCAACCTAAACCATATTTACAGCAATTAACTTGTTGTTTAGTACAACCCCAAATTAAAACAAAACTTATTAATAATACTAAGAGAATAATCAACACCTTTTTCATAAATTATTCAAATAAAAGAAACTTATATCTCTTTCTGTTCGTATAAGAACGATTAAATGAAGTAATTATCGACGAGAATTTAATTAGAACCTAATAATAAAACCAAAGCAAATATAATCAGTGTAGGATAACCTGGTGCATTTCCAAGGGTTTTAATATACCAATTACAATAATTGCACATTATTTTTAGCAATTTTTCTTTTGTAGGCATATAAAATTAATGCAAAATCGATTTATAAATTTATTTATTCTCCTTAATTTATATGTTTTTAGACAACTATGCTTAAATATTAAGTTTATTCTGCAAAAATATGGAAACTTTAGAAGAAAAACAAAGAAAGATTAAAAAAAATTTATTGAAATATGGTATTTTTGAAGAAAAATTTTATTATAATAATAGTTTTTTAATTAATCCGTATGCCTGGTTATGCAATAAAGAATATAGGATTATCTTCGGAAAAAGAGCCAAATTGCTAAAAGAAGAGCATATTCCAATAACCCAAAGTACATTAAATGCAAGATTTAAAGATTTAAAAGATTGTAGAGTTATAGAACTTGAAGTTTATGTAGTTGCAAATAATGGATCTTCTATCGAAGAAAAACTTCCACTTATATCTTATTTTGAAAGAGGAGAAGATGCTTTTGAACATTTATCTGAAAGATTATATTATCAGAACAAAACCTTCTTTTTATTATATCACGATGGAGATTTAAATGCTTATCATCTATATTTTTCCGACGATGAAGCTAAAAAATTAGAATTTAAAGATTTAGAAATTATTGTAGACTTTGAAAAATAAAAAAGATATTTCTTTTGAGATAGAACAAAACCTTTAATCAATTCTTAAAGCTTTTAAGCGCAATACAGCTTAGATATTTTAAGCATTACTTAAAACTTTTAATAAAATAAAATTTCTAAACTTTTCTTCGGAAAATCTAAATTTACCGTCGATATAAAAAGATTTATAAATAAACTAATCAGATTAAATGTAATAATTAATAAAAAAATTATGTGAGGTGAAAATAAATGGGAAAAATTTTAGTAAAAAATGTAGTTCAAAGAAAAAAAGGTTTTCTTTACTATGTAGATGGTAAAGGTAACGTCTGCGAAGCTCAAATGGCTCGTGGAGGAAAAAAGAAAAGATAAATTCTTTTCTCTTTTTTTATTTTATATTAACTCTAATTTCATTAATATATCCATTTATTGGATCTAATTTTATTCCATATTTTTTATTAATAGCTTCTAGTTCTTTAAAAAATTGAATTCCATCTATAGGTGTTCTTATACTTTCAAAACCTTGTTCATATTTATTTCTTAAATTCTGTTTTTCTTTATTTGGAACATTGGTCTTTTTTATAAAATTTTCATATATTTTATTTGATTCTACCTTTACCATTTCTGAACTATCATTTATAGAATTTTCTAAATCTACTATTGCCATAGCAACATCTTTAAAAGGAATAAATTTTATATGTCTTTCATCGTAATCTGAATGTAAAAATCCTTCCATTTCTTTAATTCTGTTTAATGCCCCTAAATGAAGAGCACATGCAGGATAAAGTTTGACTGAAGGATTATCTCCATTTGATTTTAAAGGAATTTTTCTTTTTAATAATAAACTAACTTCATAACCTTCGATATATTCCATTATCAAACTATGTATTGGTTGATAATTTATATCCTCTTCAATTATAAATTTTGGTTCAGGGGCTCTGAATTTAAGATTATTTGTTTCAGAATAATTTTTAAGCACATTATGCCATAATTCTAAACTTAAAAATTCATAAAGTGTTTTTTCAAATGCCCTTACTTTTGTTTTTTTAAATAAACCTTTTTCTACAGAAACCGCAGTTTCAGAACTTTTTTTCCTTAAAGCATTATATATTGCAAAAATTCCAGGAGATCTTTCTAATGCTTCTTCTGGATTCAAGACTAACTTATCCCCTAATTCTTCGATTGATGTCATAACTTAGCTATTCAAATATTATTTATAAACCTTTCTATTTTAATCACTTAATAGTAATTACTTATAAAGTATCTAAAGGGCTTTTAACCTTCTTTAATTGGGTTTTACTGACTTTGGTATAGAATTGTGTTGTTTGTAAATTAGTGTGAGCTAATAATTCTTGAATTAATCTGATATCTACTCCATACTCTAGCAAATGTGTAGCAAAAGCATGTCTAAGTAAATGACAATAAACATGTTTTTTTATTCCAGATCTTTTTGCAACTCTACTTACAACTCTTTGAATTGCCCTAACGCTTATAGGTTCATCCCTATTTTTTCCATAAAAAATATAAGTTAAATTTGGCTCTTCTTTCATATATTCTTTTAAATCTTTTATTAGTGTTTCAGATAAAATAAAAAATCTATCTTTTCCACCTTTTCCAGATTTTAATAATCCAGTTTTATCTTCAATATTAATATCTGCCATTCTTATCTTAGAACATTCACTTACTCTTAATCCAGAAGAATACATAATTTCGATCATTAATTTGTTTCTTAAGGTTTTTGAATTATTTATTAGAACTTTTATTTCTTCTTTAGTTAAAACATCTGGCAATTTTCTTACTTTTTTTGGAGTTTTTATATCATCCATTATTTTTTTCTTTAATAATCCATCATAAAAAAATTTCAAAGAAGCTTTTGCCAATGCAGCAGAAGAACAATCATAATTTTTTTCTGATAATAAATATGCTAAGAATTTTTTCACGTCGTCTTCGGTGATTTTAGAACAATCTTTTTTTATAAAATTAAGAAACATTTCATTATAGAAGCAATAAGCTTTTTGTGTTTGTTTTGATTTCCCCTGAATTTGTAATTCGGTATTGATTTTTTCCAAAACCGCTTTTTTATCCATATATTCTTATACGAACATTATTATTTAAACCTTTTTAATTCAGTTTTTTTTAAGAAGCCAATCTCTTTTCATATAATCATCAATAATTTCTTTAGAATTATTTTCTTCAGAAGGACAAATTTTTTTATACATTAAAAGTAAACCCATAAATTCTGAATGTAAATCTACTAATTTTTTAGATTTCTTTTTATAATTTTCAGAATATTGATTTAAGTTTCTAATATCTTCATTTAAAGTTATCATATCTCTATAAGTTCTAGAAAGTTTTCCTAAGAGGTGTGGTTCAAATGATTTAAATTGTTCTTGTATATAATGAGGATCCTCTTTAAAATGCTCTTCTAAACTCTTTGTTACATTTAAAAATTTAATTACTTTATTTTCTTCTATTGCATTAAATCCGCCGGTTTTGTGAAGAGTTATCATAAAAAATTCTTTATATGGTTGTTTATATATCTTTCTTTTGTTGTGTCTCTTCTGGAGGTTTTGGTCTTAAATAAGTAATTAAAGTTCCGTTCCTATTCCCATCTCCACATATTTTAAAGAGAGCATAATATAATTTTATTTCACCCCTTATTTCTATAGCATCCCAACAATATGCTAAATATCCATGTCCGGCATGTTCTGCAATTTTTTGTTTTGCCCAATCATCGAACTTATCTTCTGTTAATCCTTTTAATCCCATATTTATCACTTCTTTTCATAAATATAAATGTAAAACATCATTATTGCAAATGAAATTAATATTGTAGTTACTGTTGCTAAAATAAAATTCACTTGAACTAAAGCTAAAGAAAATGCAAAAAAAGCAATACTAAAAATATAAAATGGTAAAGAACCAAATAAAATTTCTAAACCTTCTAGTCCTGGTAAAGGAACTAAACTAAAAACACATATCCACAGATTTATTATAATAAATAAGTCAAAATTTATTCCAGTCCAAGTCGCTAAATTTGAAAATATTAAAACCAAAAGTAAATTTACTAATGCTCCAGAAAACATTACAATTGCTTTTTCAATTCCAGTTATTTTTGGAAAAACCTTTCCTATTCTTTTTGATTCATTTGCTTCTATAATCGTAGTTCCTACTACAGCAAAAAACCATAATCCATTTGAAATTAAAGTAATAAAAATAGAGAAGAGATATATTGGAAGTCCGCTAATTGTCCAAGGTCCAAACTTTTTTGGAAATTTATCTTTTGCTCTATATCCATATCTTTTTATTTTCCATAAATCAAATTCAGTTTGACATCCATATTTTTTTGCAACTAATTTTTGAACTATTTGATGTAATAAAAATGAAAAACAAACAACAATTAAAACCAAAAAGAAATTTGTTAACCAATGATTCCAATTAAAAGCTGTAGCTTTATCATTATAACCAAAAATAAAACTTAATATAAGAATAGCAATAATTAATTTATTTACCTCTTTTTTACTAAATATTCCCATTTTTTAATTTCACTAATTATTTCTTGTTCGTGACCTGCACCAACAACCGCAATTATCTTATTATCTTGTTGCATTAGATTATATAAATTTTTTGCCATGTACTTATTTCTTTCATCTACAAGAACTAAATAGAAATTTGGATATCTTTTTTTAACTGTTTTTGTTAATTTATCTATAATTTTTTGACTTGGAACTTTTTTTAAATCAAAATTTATCCTCTCTTTAACAAATAAACTTTTTATAATATCTATTATAAATCTAAATTTTTCTTTCCAAGTTAATTTTTGAGATAATCTTCTTAAAGTAATAGAGATATCTTGGTCTATTAAAGCAATTTTTGCATTTATTGCTCTTGCTTCTTCTGTAGCTACCCTCATTTCAGTTCCAGGTTTGCTTCCAACTAAATTTCCAAGTTTTTTTTCTGCAAGTGCTCCAAAAAAATTAAATAAGAATCCTTTTAATCCAAATCTGTTAATATCTCTTAATCTTAATTTATATTTTTTTCTTGACATTAAAGCTTCAAATCTAGGTTTATCTAGTTCTAAAGCTACAATCTCTGGTTTTTCTTCTTGAATTAAAGTTCTAACTTGGTTTACACTTTGTATAGCAATATGTGAAGTACCAATTAAAGTCAGATTTTTGTAAGTTATCATTAAAAAGGAAAATTATATAAACTTAAAAAGTTTGCCATTAGTATCCACTCATAAAGGATTAATAAGGAGGAATAAAATGTTAAGAGTCAGAAACGTAACAGAACTTTTTGAAATGGGAGTTTACACTGATGAAGGTTCTTTCTTTGGAGTTGTAGAAGAATCAATTTTACAAGGAAATAAAATTGCTGGTTGGCGTGTAAGAGCAACAAAAGGTTCATTATTGACTAAAATGCTTGGTGGTGCAAAAGGAGTTATAGTTCCACATCCACTTGTTAAAGCAATAGATCAAGTAATGATAATTTCAAAAACAGCAATTCCATCGATGGAAGACGGCGGAAATTCTGAAATAAAAGAAGATTTGGATTAAATTTTAATTTTTTCTTAAAATATTATTTTTTTCTTTATATTATTAAACAATAAGCTTTATAAATAATATATCCTATAAAAATGTATGGCAGATTCACCTTTGGCAGGAGCCATTGAATTTTTTAAATCATTTGGCTTATTTGATATATTATTACCTTTCTTATTAGTTTTCACAATTGTATTTGCAATTTTAGAAAAAACTATGATTTTAGGTGCAGAAGATAAGAAACCAAAGAAAAATCTTGATTCTATGGTTGCTTTTGTTATTGCTTTATTAGTTGTTGCAAGCAATAGAGTTGTAACTGCATTAAATTTAGCTTTACCAAACATAATTTTATTAGTTATGATTTCAATTAGTTTCTTATTGATGATTGGAGTATTTGCAACTACAGATGAATTTGATTTGAAAAAGAAACATACAACCTTTTATTATATTTTTACAATAGGGATGTTTGCAGGAGTTATAATTATATTTATGTCTTCAATATTAGGTGAATCTCCTTATTGTACTTCTGGTCAAGAATGTTCTTGGCTTGAACAAGCATATAATTATGTTATGGGAAATTGGGGAGGATCAGCAGTTTCAAGTATAATCTTATTAGCCGTTATTATAGGAGCAATCTTATATGTAACTGGTTTTAAGCCAAATAAAAAAGAAGATTAAAAAGAGGAAAAATGAGCATAGCTTCAACACTTCAATCATTACAAGCAATGGGAGTATACGAATATTTACTTCCTTTCCTATTAGTATTCTCAATTATTTTTGCTTTATTAGAAAAATTAAAAATTTTGGGAAAAGATAAAGAAGAAAATCCAAAAACAAATATTAATGTTGTTGTTTCTTTTGCAATGGGTGCATTGTTAATAGCACAACCACAAATAGTTTATTTAATTAATCAATTTTTACCAAAAGTTTCTTTGATGATAATAGTTATTTTAATGTTTTTATTAGTATTGGGAATGTTTGGTTCTGATTATGCAGGAGATTGGGGTGGAATAGCAATGATAATTGCTTTAATAGTTTGTATTCTTGGAATAATTTGGGCAATTTCACCAAGTGCAGGAATATATATGCCTACTTGGTTCCATCCAACAGATGAAGATAAAGCTTGGATAATTTTAATAGTTACTATTGTAGTCGTTGTAGCAATGTTCACTAGAAAACCAAAAAACGAAAGTCCAGCAAAAGATATGGTAAAAGCTTTCTTTGGAAAAAGTTAAAAAATGGCAACCTTAATGGATATGGGATTATTGAATTATTTTTTACCAATTTTTACTTTCTTGTTTATATTTGCAGGATTGTATGCTTTATTGGATAAAACAAAAATCCTTGGAGAAAATAATGCATTAAAATTTATAGCTGCATTTTCTGTCGCTATGATAACTTTATTTACTGCTTCAATAGTTGATTTAATTAATTATGTTATTCCTTGGTTTGTTTTCATTGCAATATTTTTAATTTTATTATTTGGAGTGTTAATGCACTTTGGAATAAAAGAACAAGATATTTGGAATAATTTGAGTGTATGGACAGTAATGATAATTGCTTTTTTAATTTTATTAATTGGATTAACCCAAGTATTTGGAGATGTTTTTACTCCTTATCAAACTGTAGGAAATACAACTAAAACTATCGGTTCTGAAACCTTAAGAACATTATTTCACCCAAGAACCCTTGGAGCTATATTTTTATTAATAATTGCTTCTTTAACTGTAAGATTTGTCGGACATCAAATAGGAAGTAAATAATTATTTTTTCTTCTTTAAATCTTCTGTTATTTTATTTAATTCTCTGATGTTTGTTGCTAAAGGTTGCATTATTCTTTCAAGAACTTTTTCAAGAGCTTTCATTTCTGCTCCAACATTTGTCATAGTTTGATGATAATCTTCTACTTTTCCAATGACTGCATTTTGTAAACTTCCAAATCTTTCTTCAATTCTTATTATTTCTTGTTTTATTGATCTTACATCTGTATTAATTTTTTCTCTCCATATGGCAATATTTCCAACATTGGTCATTAACTCTTCCCATTTTTCATTAACTACTGCTTCTGTAATTTCTTCTATTTGTTCTTGGAAATCTCTTCTTGGTTGTTCAACCATTGGAACAGAGGTTGTAGGTATCAAAGGAGTATTTGGAATATCTTCTTCAATAGGTTGTTCAACTTCTTCTTCTGGAAGTTCTGGTTCTGCAGAAGGTGCTTCTTCTTCAGCCATTGTAATTTCTTCTTTAGGTAACATAGATGGTTGCATTCCACTAATTCCAGGATTATCAGAACTTCTTGCTACACCTTCTTTTATGTCCCTGAATTCGTTTGCCATTATTTACCTCTTTTCTTTTACTAGTTTTATAACCTCTTCTTCAGTTACAAATTTCATAGGGTCCCACAACTTAATATACTTTTCTAAAATTAATAAATTTTCTTTTCTAGCGAAATTTTCCATTTCTTTTATAAAATGCCTCATCATTTCTTTATTATTTGATAAATCTTCTTTTAAATCTCTTAAATCGGTGTTTATAATCTTTATTTCTTGTATAAGCCTTTTATATTCTTCTAGCATATTTTGATTAACTACAAGTAATTTCTCTCTTAAAATGTTCTGCTTTTCTTCTAGAACTCTTATTCTAGCATTTAAATCTGCTAGAACATTTTCTGCTGTTATGGTCACCTCAGGCATTTTAAATCGAAAGTTTTAATAGTTATATTTATTAAAGTATATAAACCCCTATATAAATGTATTTATAGATAAAATGTTATTTAGCAAGAAAACAAAACCAGGTGATTACGAAGTAATAAAAGAAGGTAATGAAGAAATTATATGGATGAATTATAATAATTATCCTTTTTCTCCTTCAATTGAAGATAGTGATATTTGTATGTCTAAAACAATAGAATATTTAATGCAAAATCCTAGCGTGCACAAAATTGTTTTTTCTCAATATGGAAAAAATTACGAATATAGTTTTGATAATACTTCAATGTTATTAGAAATTGCTACAATACATAATTATTTTTTAAAACAGAAAAAAATATTATCTTTAGGTGCGATGGGAACTAGTTTAGAATGTACAACTTGCTTGCCTGAAAGATTATCCCAAGTTCAGTATATTATTCTTAATTTATTAAGATCAGATCCAATAGGTGCTTACGTAGAATTAAAAAGGTTAGTTAGAGAAGAAACAATTTTACAAGGAAAAACAACTATTCCAAAATGTTCGGAATGTAGACAACATTATATGAATTTACTGAATTTAGTAAAGAATTTTTTAGACAAAACAAAATTAATTGCAATGGCAAAACCTTACATTGATGGATATCAAGTAGGTACGAGAGATGTTTATAGAAAAATTTTCAGAGCAGTTATCACTCCTGATTTTATGTATACAAGATTAATGGCAGATCCTCCTTTGAATGGAGAAGAAATAGATGCTTATTCTGTGGATGCAAAAACAAATGTAACAATTTTTAGAACTCCTGGAGATATAAAATTATTATATCATTTAGAACCTCCAGAATTTAAAATTTCTGAAGATAAATATATGTTATTAACTTTAGCAAAATCTGTTTTGTCAGAACACAAACCAAAAGCAGAAGAATTCGTAGATCCAGAAAGAATAAGAAAAACTTTTTTCAATATAGGAAAAGATTTACTTACTGAATTAGCGACTCATAGAGGAATAGAGATTTCTTATAATGAAATAGAAGAGCTTGCAGATATTTTAGTTAGATATACTGTAGGATTTGGATTAATAGAAATTTTATTGAATGATAAAAAAGTTCAAGATATTTCTATTAATGGGCCTATAGGACAAACTCCAATTTTTATCGTTCATTCAGATTATGATGAATGTGTTACAAATATTTATCCTAGTTTAGATGATGGAGAAGGTTGGGCAACTAAATTTAGATTATTATCTGGAAGACCTTTGGATGAAGCAAATCCTGTTTTAGATACAGAATTAACTCTTCCAAATTCAAGAAACAGAGTAGCAATAATTACTAGACCTTTAAATCCATCTGGTCTAGCATTTTCATTAAGAAGACACAGAGATAAGCCTTGGACTTTACCTTTGTATATTGAAAATAGAATGTTATCTCCTTTGGCAGCTGGTTTAATTAGTTTTTTAATTGATGGAGCAAGGACAATGATAGTTGCAGGTACAAGAGGTTCTGGTAAAACTAGTTTTTTAGATTCTTGTTTATTAGAAATAATGAGAAAATTTAGAATAATTACTGTTGAAGATACTTTTGAATTGAGCACAGATAAATTAAGAGATTTAGGATATAATATTCAACCTATGAAAGTTAGAGCTGCTTTAATGGGAAAATCTTCTGAAATTGCAGCAGATGAAGGTATAAGAACTTCATTAAGAATGGGAGATTCTTCTTTGATAGTTGGAGAAATTAGAAGCACAGAAGCTTTAGCTTTGTATGAAGCAATGCGTGTCGGTGCTCTTGCTAATGTTGTAGCAGGAACAATTCATGGAGATAGTCCTTATGGTGTTTTTGATAGAGTTGTAAATGATTTAAAAGTTCCTAGAACTAGTTTCAAAGCTACAGATATAATAATTATTTGTAATCCAATAAGGAGCCCAGATGGAATGCATAAATGGAGAAGAATAACTCAAATTACTGAAGTAAGAAAAGAATGGGAAGATGATCCTCTAAAAGAAAATGGATTTGTAGATTTAATGAAATATGATTCAAAAACAGATTCTTTGCAACCAACAGATGCTTTGATAAATGGAGAATCTGAAATTGTAAAAGCAATAGCTGGAAACATAAAAGAATGGGCAGGCAATTGGGATGCGGTGTGGAATAATATTTTATTAAGAGCAAAATTAAAAGAAACCTTAGTCAAATATTCTAAAATAACCAATATGCCTGATTTATTAGAATCAGAAACAGTAGTTTTATTTAATGATATATTTCATAAGATTTCAAGCGACGTAAGAACAGAAACTGGAAAATTAGATGATAAAAAAATATTTTTTAGATGGGAAGATGAATTGAAAAAGTATATTAAACAAAAAACATTTGAAAAGTCTGAGATATAAGAGGTGGGAGTATAGCGGATAAAGAAACAGAAAAGATAATTGAAAGATATGAAGAATTATTAAAAGGAAAAATAGAAACAGAAGATGTTGATACTCCTATAAAATTTTCTCATGAATACCAAGAATTTAGAGCGGAATTAATGCCAAAAACTTCTTCTAGATACGAGTCTTTATGTAATATTGCAGAAAAAATAATTACAATAAAACCTAATGAAGAAACTAGACCAAAATTAGAAAAAGCAATAGAAACAACTCATTTAAACATTAGTCCAAATGGTGCAACAAGTTTGGCTGTTTTGGCTGCAATAATTCTTGTATTGTTTGCAATTACTTTAATGGCAGGTTCTTATTTATTATCAAATCCTTCAGAAGGAGCCATTGATGAAGAAACAGGATTATCTGAAGAAGCAGGAACAACAATGGTATTTTTTCCATTGATATTAATTATATTTGCCGCAGTTATTTTAAAACCCTTATCAAATGCTCCAATTTATCTTGCAAATAGATGGAGATTAAAAGCTTCTAATCAAATGGTTCTTTGTGTTTTATATATTGTTATGTACATGCGTCATACTTCAAATTTGGAACACGCAATTAAATTCGCAACAGAACATATAGGGTCACCATTATCTTTAGATTTTAGAAAAGTTTTTTGGGATATTGAAACAGGAAGATATTCTACAATAAAAGAATCTTTAAATTCTTATTTAGAAAATTGGAGAGATTATAATTTAGAATTTGTAAATTCATTCCATTTAATTGAATCTTCTTTATTAGAACCTTCTGAAGAAAGAAGAATACAATTACTTGACAAAGCTCTTGAAGTAATGTTAAACGGAACTTATGAAAAAATGTTGCATTATGCTCAAGAATTAAAAAATCCAATTACAATGTTACATATGCTTGGGGTAATTTTACCAATTTTAGGGCTGGTGATATTTCCATTAGTTTCTTCTTTTATGGGAGGAATAGTAAAATGGTATCATCTAGCTTTACTTTACAACATTATATTGCCTTTAGCAGTATTTACTTTTGGTTATGATATTCTTAGTAAAAGACCTACAGGTTATGGAGAATCTTCAATAGAACAAGATATGTTGAAAGAAAAAAAATCAAAATTCTTTCCAGCAATTATTATAATTTTATTCTGTTTTATAGGAATATTACCTTTGTTTTTACATTATATTTCTCCAGAACAAGATTATTTAATTACAGAAAAAATGGGAAATGTTTTGGATTATAGATGCGATGGTGCTTGTGGGCCATTTGGTTTAGGTGCAGCATTAATGAGTTTATTTTTCCCATTAGGATTAGCATTTGGTTTATCAATTTATTATAAAAATCAAGCAAAAGATTTAGTTAAAATGAGAGAAGAAACTAAATCTCTTGAAAAAGAATTTGCTTCTTCATTATTCCAATTAGGAAATAGACTTGAAGATGGAATTCCTGCAGAATTGGCAGTAGGTACAGTAGCACAAAATATGTCTAATACTCCAACAGGAGATTTTTTCAGAATAGTAAGCGTTAATATAAGAAATTTAGGAATGAATTTAAAAGAAGCAATTTTCAATGAAAAAACAGGAGCAATTTTATCTTATCCTTCAACATTAGTTCAATCTTCTATGGAGGTTTTATTAGAGAGTGTTAAAAAAGGTCCAAGAGTTGCTGCAAGATCTTTGATTAGCATTTCAAATTACGTTGATGAAATCCATAGAGTAAATGAAAGATTAAAAGATTTATTAACAGAAATAGTTTCTTCTATGAAATCTCAAATTTCTTTTATGGCCCCAGTTATAGCTGGAATTGTTGTCGGTATTGGATCTATGATTACTGGAATAATTGTAAACATGGAAAAATTGTTTACTAAAGTCGGTGCAGGTGCTACACAAGAAACTATGGGTGGAAATATTGCTATGGTTGCTAATTTATTTAAAGTACAAGATATAATTCCTTCATTTTATTTCCAATTAGTTGTTGGTGTTTATGTTGTAGAAGTTATATTTATTTTAACAATATTAGCAAATGGTATTGAAAATGGTCCAGATAAATTAAATGAAAAATATTTGCTAGGTAAAAATTTGTTAAGAGGGACTATGCTATACTTCATATTGGCTTTGATAGTTATTTTAATATTTAATTTATTATCTTCAACAATATTATCTAGTTCAGCAATAGCAAGTTCAATAACCTCTGGAGGTTAACAAAGTTTATATATTAATAAACTTATGAATAATTATGAATGATACTTTATTATTTTTAATATTTTTATTAGTGTTTTTAATAGTTATAGCAGGAATAATAATATTGATGATGTATAAAACAGATATATCTACTCTTTTTTTGGGGGGAAATTAATGTTGAATAAAAAAGGGATGACTCATGAAACTGTAGTAAAATTAGCCGTGCTTTTAATGGCAACAGTTATTTTAATTCTTGTTTTAACTGTAACTTTAGGACCAAGACTTTTTTCAGTTTCCAATGTGGCATTATGTAAAATAAGCGTAGAGTTTAAGGCAAGATTAAATAGTGTAGGTGTTGGGCAATTTATGAATACTCCTTTATTTTGTAAATCAAATCCAGTGTTTATAGATAAAATATCTACTCCACATAAAGTAGAAAAGACGATTGCTACTGAAATGTATAATTGTTGGTATCAATTTGGGGAAGGAAAAATAAACTTCTTAAAAAAATTTAGTTTTAATCGTTATGGTCTTAATTGTTTTTTATGTTCAAAAATTGATTTTTCTGAAGATTTAACAAATGGACAAGTAAATTTATGGGATTATTTGAAAGATACAAAAATTCCTGCAGGAGACCAAACTTATTTACAATATTTTACTAGTTCAAAAAATCCAATTTCTCAAGATTTAAATATAAAAGATCTTGGAAACTTAGATAAAGTTCCTTTGAATAAACCTGTTTATATTTATTACATAGCAAAACTTAATCCTGGTTGGGAACAATTAACAAATAAAGAAGGATTAATATTTTTAGGTGAAGCTTTTGTTGCTGGTTTTGTTGCTGGAACAGCAGCAACTTCATGGTCAGGACCCGGAGCTATTTTGGGAGGTTTTATGGCAGCAATACCTACAGCTATTGGAACAACAATATACCATGAAAAAGCTTATCAAGGAGTATTTATTTTTAATTCTGAAGAGGTTAAAAAAATATGTCAATGAACAAAAAAGGAGAAATTGAAGTATCTGAATTAGTAAAATTAGTTTTAGCCTTAATAATTTTTTTTATTTTATTGGGTTTGGTTTGGATGGGAAAAGAAAAAATATATAATATAATTGAAATGATATTTACAAAATTAGGGTTTGGATAAAATGGCAACGAGTTTTACTCTAAAAACAATAATGGCGGGATTTTTATTACTTTTAATCGTAGGTGTTAGCTTACTTGGTCCTATTAATTTAATTAACAAATTAACAACGGCTTATGATAAAATTCTTGGGGGAGATTCAAAAACAGATTCCCAAGTTATAAGTGATTTTTCAGTTTTAAAAAATAATTATAAAACTTGTTTTGATTCTAAAAATAGTGATTGTGTTTGTAAAATTGTAGGCCCGAGTTTTTCTATAAATTATAGAATTGTTGTAACTAAAGGAATACTTTCTCTAGAAAAAAGAAAAGGAAGTCAATGGGAACAATTAGAAAGTTCTGTTGTAAATGGAAAAAATCTTTTTACTGGAAAAACGATGAATTGTTATCTAGAATCTTATGATATAGATAAAAAAGGCACTATAAAAGATTTAAAAGGAAATGCAGCTATTTTATCTTACGAAGTTACAAGAGCCTTAGAAGATAGAGAAAATGTAAATACTGATTCTGGATTATTTGATAAATATTACTTTTTTTATAATAATATAATCTTTTATAAAAAAGATAATCAGATTTGTTTTGTTGTAAGTAGATCTCAATCAGGGGAATTTATCGCAGATGAGGATTTAAGTAACTATATTACAACAAGTAGATTACCTTATTGTACCTAATTTTTATTGATTTTGTGTAATCAAAACATTTAAATATTTATATTTTGTCTTTATTTAGGTGATTAAATGAAAAATAAGAGAGGACAAGGAATTTCTATGGATGTTATAATTATAACTATCATAGTAATTATAGTTTTAGTTATAGTTGCAATATTTTTCACAGGTGGGATGGCAAGTTTAACTACTAAAATAAAGGCTTTATTTGGTAGTCAACTAACAGATGTTCCAGAAGCAACAAACAGATGTAATAATTATTGTATGCAGTACGAAAACAATCCAATAACTGCTTATAGAGATAACTTCTGTAACCAAAAATTCAATGTAGACTTAAATGGTAATGGAAACATTGGATCTGATGAAAAAGGATTGACTTGCAAGAAATTAGGAATGAGTTGTCCTGTAATAGAAGCAGAAGGCGCTTGTTAATTCCTTTTTATTTTTAAAATGAATAAAAAATCACAGGAATTACCAATTAATACTATAGTTGTTGTAATTCTTTTTTTAATTGTTTTAGCAATAGTTATAATATTTTTTGGAGGAAATATTTCTAAATTAATTTTAAAACTAGGAAATATTGTAAAAGACATTATTGGAACAGCAGATACTATACCAAAAAATTAAAATGAAAAAAGGATTGAATTTTCAAGAGGTTCCAGTTGGATTAATTTTAGGACTTATACTCTTATTATTTTTTATTACTACTTCTTGTAATTTATACAAAACAACAATACCTTTTCAAGCATGCATGGATGATCAAACAACAAGTGCTTTAAATATTCTTTTAAATGATATAAATATTCTTGAAGAAAATAAAATAAAAGAGACAATAGTATATTTTGAAAATAAAGAGTGCATTCTTGCTGGTTTTTATCCTTCTAAAGCAGACCTTTCTTTACAGATAACTTCTACTGAAATGAGTAATGAAATTTTAGGTAAATCTAAACTTTGTGTTTGTGAAGTTGAGAAAAAAGGAGAGGGATATTATTGTACAGATAATTATTATTGTGGAAAAAAAGAATTAGTAGATATTTTAAAAAATATACAAAAAATAGATTTTGTTGGTTTTGGAGATAATTACATTTCTGCAGAAAATAACAAAGATTCTAAAACAATTTATTTCAAAAAAGAAAATGGAGTTTTAATTATATATAAAGAAAAACCTGTTGAAGAGACTCTTTCTACCTCTTCAATATTCAGTATATTTCCTTTAGCTAATCCAATTATTTTTTCTGCTTATGGTCAAAGAACTAATGATTGGCATGATGGTGTAGATTTTACAACTCCTATAGGTACAGAAATTAAAACTGTTGAAGATGGAACAGTAATAGAAATATGTGGTAAAGAGGATATTGATTATAAAGAACTTTGCAGAGGCTATGGTAGATATATTATAATTAAACACAATGAAAATTTATACACAAGATATGATCATTTATCCGAAATTAAAGTTACAGAAGGACAACAAGTTACGAAAGGAGATATTATTGGATTGTCAGGAAATACTGGATTTTCAGAAGGACCTCATTTAGATTTTAAAGTTTATTTATCTCAAGATTTTTCTGCAGATATTGGTAAACCTAATTATGAAAGAGATCCATTAAATTATTTGCCTCATTCCGGTTATGAAATTTCTCCTAGTTGTACTAATTGTGAAAATTCTCCAACACTTACAGCTATACAAAATCAACAAGCTTCTTCAACAACTTATGTTCCTTCTACAATTGAACAATCACAAATAGGTTCATCACAAACTCAAAGTAGCGGGGCCATAAATGTGAAAAAACCAAAATTATTATATGTTTCTGCAAACCAATTAAGGGATGATATAAATGCTAGATTTAATAATATTAATTTAGCAGAAGCTATGGTTGCAAATGCTGTTGGAGAATCTGCTCTTTCTTATAATAATATGGGAGATCCTAGTCCAATAGGTTCAACTAACTATTGTTCTTATGGATTATGGCAATATAATATTTGTGGAAAAACCGCCTTGGGAAGACAATTCTTAAAATATTATACTCTAGAAAATGCAAATAGTCAAGATAAATTAAATGCTCTTTTAGATTATAATAAACAAATTGAATTTATGGTATTTTATTTAAAAACTTTTTATGGCACTGAAATAGTAAAACAAAAAACTAGAAATGAATGGGTGGCTTGGTTTGTGATAAACATAGAAAATCCAGCTAAGCCCGAGAGAGATATCGGAATAAGAACAAAATATGCAAATCAATATTTTGGTTAGGTGTAATCAAAACCATTATAAATTAACAAATCTTTTTCTTTTTATGAATAAAAGAGGGTATGAGATGCAGTACTTGTGGCTGTCGTACATGTTTCTTGCAATATTAATTCTTGGAGCATTTGTGGGATTATCAGTGAAAATAGCAGAAGATCAATTATTTAAACAAAAATATTTAGCTATAGAATCTGCTTTTGCTTTGGATGCAGTTTCAGCAAGTCCAAATGATATTTCTATAAAAATTAATTTTGATAGTTCAGATTATGTTTTGAACATAAAAAAACCATGTTTGCTTCAAATTTATGAATCAAGTGAAAAAGTTTATTCAAGAACTCCTTCTTCATATAAATGTTTTTTTAATTCCAATGTTGAAAAAGAAGCTAAAACTCCTATTATAACCATTAAAAAAGAAAATAACGAGGTTTCAATATCATGAATAAAAAAGGAGATTCCTTAGATATAGATATTCCTGTATGGGCATTTAATATATTGGTTTTAGCAGTAATTTTAGTAATATTTGCTTCAATAACTTGGACTTTTTTAACAAGAAATATAGATGTTTCTGAATATGAACCCCAACTTGTTTTGTATAAAGCTTATTCTTGTTTATCTTATGAAGATGAAAGAAATAATTTTGGAATAATAGATGCAAATAAATTTCCTTTAATAGAATCTTGTTTCAATAATGAAGATCTGCAACTAAATATAACTATAGAAACTCTTAACGGAGAAAAAATTGATACTTATTATAATAAAAAAGAATATGATTTAAATAAAAATTTAAAAAATATAAAAATAAAAAACGAGAAATATACTTTTTATGAAAAAAAGGATTATGTTCTTTTAGTAAAAGATAATAAAAAACAAGGGGCTATTTTAAATTATGACGTGATATTTGAAAATGTTTAAACTTGATAAAATTGGGAAAAAAGGAATAGGTATGATTTTTTATAATCTTGGAGCTATAATTTTAATATTTGTTACACTAATTATATTTTTTATATTCTCTTTTGGAATTGATTCTGTTAAACAAGAAATTCTTGCTAAAGAAAAAATAGATGTTAACAGTATTTTATTAAATTATTTAAGAACACCGGTAAATGTTGAAGGACAAGAAGTTTTAGTTTCCGATTTAATAAGAATGTATGTTAAAAACAAAGAAAAATATAGAACAAATTTAGAAGGTATAAACCAGAAGATATTCAATAAACTATTTGATCAATATAACTTGTACATAGATAATCAAATAATTTCTCAGGGAAAAGTAGCAATGAGCGAAGATTTTGGAACACCTGCAGAATTAGGCGGAATAATAGAAACAGATAAAACAACTTCTTCTGAATTCAATTTACCCGATTTTGATAAAGAAATAAAAATAAAGTTGGTGATAGAATGAATAAGAAAGGAATATTTTTACCCCTATTAGCAATATTTGCTTTTCTTTTTACAGTAATATTTTTGGGGATTTTTTATAGTGATATTATAAAAGATGAACAAAAAAACGTAGGTATGTTTTCTACAGAATTAATTAATTTTTATACAGAAAAAGAAAATATGGTTTTTTCAATACAAGAAAATGCAAAACTTGCTGCTTGTAATGCTTTACAAATAAGTTTAGAAAAAGGTTTGTTAAATAATCCAAATTGTCTTGTAGGAAATCATATGGTTTGGGATTTTACTCCTAATTGCAACCCTATTTTTAGCGAATATTTCGAATCAGAATTTAAAAATAATTTCAAAGAAAGAGTTAAAACAGATTATAAATATACTTTTACTTTAGATTATGGAAATAAAATTAAAATTAAAGCCGTTGCAGATTCATTAACTTTACAAGAAATGAAAGAAAAAATGGATATAACTTACAAATTAAACATAAACTTTAATACAGAAATTAATGCAGATACAACCAAAATACAAGAGATTATAGATGAGGCATATAAACTTAAAACCTGTTTATCTTCCAAATCTTTTGAAGTATGTTCTCAGAGTAGTAACTTACAATGTATACAAAGCGATAGTTTAATAAAGTGTAATGTGCAAAATATTAAAAATCCATGTACTAATGAAAACATTGCATTTGTATTTGCATTAAAAAGTTCAAATCAAATAAGTTAATCGGGGGTAAAAAAGTTGCTGAATTTAAGTTATGAACAAATAATTTCTACTATTTTAGAAAATACAACTATAACAAAAGAAGAACTTCAAGATAGAATTAATGCAAAACTAAAAGAGCTTTCTAATTTAATTAGCAGAGAAGGAGCAGCACATATTATTGCAAATGAATTAAATGTAAAATTAATGGATGTTCCTAAAGTTCTAAAAATTAAAGACGTTTTACCTGGAATGAGATTGATTAATTTGGCTGGAAAAGTAATTAATTTTTATGGAGTTAGAGAATTTAATAAAGATGGAAGAAAAGCAAGATTAGCTACTATGTTGATTGGGGATGAAACTGCAACAACAAGATTGGTTATTTGGGACGAAGTCGTAATAAATGAAATATTAAAACAAAATTTGAAAGAAAATGATATTGTTAAAATAAGGGGAGCTTCATGCAGAGAAAATCAAGGTTATAAAGAATTACACTTAGCAAGTAAATCTCAATTAATAATAAACCCAGAAGGAGAAACTATTTCAAATGTACTCGTAAAACCTACTTTGATAAGAAAAAAGATATCAGAATTACAAGAAAATGATTATGCAGAAGTTCTTGGAACAATAGTACAAATGTTTGAACCAAGATTTTTTGAAGTTTGTCCTTTATGTGGCTCTAGAGTAAGAATTGAAGATGGAGTTTTCGCTTGTAAAGAACATAGTGTAGTAGAACCAAAATTAATTCCTTTTGTTAATTTCTTTTTTGATGATGGTTCAGCAAATATTCGTGTTGTAGCATTTAGAAATCAAGCAGAGTTGATATTAGAAAGAAATGAAACAGAATTAGTAGAAATGAAAAATAATCTTGAAAAATTTGAAGAATTAAAAAGTTCTGTTCTTGGTAAACAATTTTTATTAAAAGGAAAAGTAAATAGAAATGAAATGATGAATAGATTAGAATTTGCTGCAAATGAAGCAGAAGCAGTTGATTATGTAAAATTAGCAGAAGTGTTATTAAAATGATGTTTTATACCCATTTAGCTTTTGGACTTTTATGTTCATTATTTTCTTTAAAATATTTACCTGATATTTCAAACAAATATATTTTTATTTTACTAGTTTGTTTAGTTTCTGTAATTCCAGATGTAGATGAAGCAGGATCTAAATTAGGTAAAAAATTATGGTTTATAGCAAAGTTATTTTCACACAGAGGAATTTTCCATTCAATTTATATCCCAATATTATTATTTTTAATATTTAATTATATTTTAAACTTAAATTTAATGGGTTTTGCAATTTTAATAGGTTATTTTTCACATTTAATATTAGATGCTCTAACTGTTTCTGGAATAAATTTTTTGAATCCAATCCTTACTTTTAGAGTATCTGGTTTTATCAAAACAGGTTCTATCTTTGAAATCTTGTTATTTGTAGCTTTATTGGGATTGGATGCATTCTATTTGTTTAAATTAATCTTTTAGAAAGTTTTTTAAAAGCTTTAGTTCTCAATCTTTATACAGCCCTATAGTCTAGTGGCCAAATTGGTTAAAACCAAGGCTAGGGATAGGAGACTTTGGATTTCGAAAAGAAATCTTCTGACGGAGGTTCGAATCCTCCTAGGGCTATACAAACCTTTATAAATAAGTTAAAAGCAATGAAATTAGGATAGACCGGTTACGGCTTGTTTATACCATTAAACTAAGCTTATTCTCGGTTAAAATACAAAATGGCAAGAATGTATGGACATATCAAAGGACAAAGTGGATCTAAAAAGCCCTTTAAAAAAGTTAAACCTACTTGGTTAAAATATGATTCAAAAGAAGTTGAACAAATTATAATCAAATTATTCAAAGAAGAAAAAACTCCAAGTCAAATTGGAATTGTTTTAAGAGATGTTTATGGTATCCCAGATGTTTCTGTAATATTAAAAAAGAAATTATTGCAAGTTTTAAAAGAACACGATTTATTAACAAAATTACCTGAAGATTTAACTGCTTTAATTAAGACTCAAATTAAACTTAATAAACATGTAGAAAAAAATAAGAAAGATATGTCTGCTAAACGTGGTTTAATATTAGCAGAATCAAAGATTAATAGGCTTGTAAATTATTACAAAAAAATTGGAAGACTTCCAAAAGATTGGAAATACAGCCAAGAAGCAGTTAAATTAATTATGGGCGGATAAGCCTTTTATTTTTAAAATGGATAATTATGAAACTTTTGTTAATTATGTAAATGATATCGTAGCTAAATTTAAAAATTTAGAAAACTTAAAAGAAGAACCAATAAAATTAATTTCTCACAGAGATGCAGATGGGATTTGTTCTGCAGCAATAGCAAGTGCAGCTTTTAAAAGAGAGGGTTTAAAATTTTCTATTTCAACAGTAAAACAACTTACTAAGAAAAAATTAGAAGAATTAAAAAACGAAGATTATAAAGTTTATTTTTTTACAGATTTAGGTTCTGGAAGTATACATTTTATGAAAGAAATATTAAAAGAAAAAATAATCTTTATTTTAGATCATCATATAATAGATAAAGAACTTTTAAAAGAAAATTCAGAAAATATTTTTATAGTGAATCCACATTTATTTGATATCGACGGTTCTTTTGAAGTTTCTGGAGCAGGAGTTACTTACATCTTTTTTAAAAATTTGAATGAAAAAAATATTGATTTGGCTCATTTAGCTTTAATTGGTGCCTTAGGAGATATTCAAGCATATGACACAAATGAATATAATGAAGATAAATTCAGTTATTTAAATCAAAGAATTTTAGAAGATGCAATTTCTGTTAAAAAAATTAAAGTTGAGAGAGGACTTAGAATGTTTGGAGCTCAGACAAAACCCTTACATAGATTATTGGAGTATAGTACAGATCCTTATATTCCAGGTATTACTGGATCAGAAGAAAATGCATCACAACTTTTAAATGAATTAGGAATTCCTGCAAAAAATCCAGAAAACAAATTTAGAAGATTATGTGATTTATCAGATGAAGAAATTAAAAAATTAACTACTGCTATAATCTTAAAAAGAATGGGTAGTGAAAAAAATCCAGACGATGTTTTAGGAGATATTTATACTTTAGTAGATGAAGCAGAAGATTCTGTAACAAGAAATGCAAAAGAATTTGCAACTTTATTAAATGCTTGTAGTAAAATGGGAAAACCTTCTTTAGGTATTGGAGTATGTTTGAATGATTCTATTTCCAAAGAAAAAGCAAATTTATTATTATTGGATTATAAAAAAGAAATTATTAAAGCATTAAATTGGTTTTATTCGAAAAGAAAAACAGAAACTATTCAAGAAGGACCTGGTTATGTTTTGATAAATTCAGAAGATAATTTGAAAGATACTATGATAGGAACTCTAACTTCTATGATTACTAAGTCTAATTTGTATCCCAATGGAACAATTATAATGACTGTAGGGCATACCTTGGATGGATGTTTAAAAGCTTCTATAAGGGGGATAGACACTAAAAAGGATCTTAGGAAATTAGTAGAAAGTATTTCTGAAAAATTGCCTTTAAAAGATGCAGAATTCGGAGGTCATGGAGAAGCAGCAGGTTGTATACTCTCTTTAGAGCAAGAAAAAGACTTTTTAAGTACAGCTATACAAGTTTTAAAAGAAGCTAAATAGAAAGCTTTATTAAATTAATCTCTCAAAAAAATCTAAATTAAAATGGCAGAACAGACAACAATAAGCAAGAAAAATTTGAAAAAAATTTGGGTGCCTTTAATGGCCTCTAAAGAGTTTACTAATGTAGAACTTGGAGAATCCCATGTTTATGATGTTTCTCAATTAGTTGGAAAAGTAATAGATGCAAATTTATCCATGCTTACAGGAGATCCTAAAAAACAGAATTTTAAAGTCATATTCAAAGTTAAAGAAATAAAAGAGAATAAAGGTGCAACAGAAATAATGGGGTATGAAATTGTTAAAGCTTATTCAAGAAGATTAACAAAAATGTCTAAAGGAAAAATAGATGAAACTAAGAATTTAAAGACAAAAGATAATGTAAAAGTAATACTAAAGATATTGGCTCTTTCAAAACATAAACCACAAAACGCAGTTTTAACTGCCGTAAGAAAAAAACTAGATGAAGATGTAAAAGAATTTGTTAAAAATTCAAATTATCAAGAATTGATAGATGCTATAATCTCTTTTAGATTACAAAAAGACCTTCAAAAAGACCTTAAAAAGATATATCCTTTATCTTATTTAGTTGTTAAAACCTTTAAAAAGTTAGAATAGAAACGTATTTAAATTTAGTTCTGGAATTGATTCTTATGCCTCAGTAGCTCAGTGGTGGAGCAGCTGACTTGTAATCAGCAGGTCGGGAGTTCAACTCTCCCCTGAGGCTCATTTTTATTTTAAGGACCCATAGTCTAGTGGTACGACGTCGCTTTGACTTAGCGAAGATCAAGGGTTCGATTCCCTTTGGGTCCACTAAATTATCAAGAAAACTTTATCGTTTTTTCTTACTAAGTTATTAATTTTAATTCCAATAATTGTTCCTTTCTTTCCAATATCAATTTTTTTATTGTTTAATTCCATAGAGTTTACTTTTTGTTCTATTACTCCTGTTGTTGGACCTTGAATCATAATTAAATCGTTTAATTTTAAATCTCTTGTTAATAATTTTATTTCAGCCACGTTTATATTTTTATAATAATTTTTTATTATTCCAATTTGGACTTTTTTTCTTGTTGCTTGATTATCTGGACTTGTAAATTCATTTATTGGTTTACCTAAGTAAAATCCAGAACTAAAATCTCTATTATAAACTATTTTTAATTCAGAAATTAATTCTTGTTTCAAATTATTTGTTAATTTATTTTCAAAATAAGCATCAATAGCTTTTCTATAAACTTTTGTAACAGTAGAAACATAATCTGGGCTTCTTGCACGTCCTTCAATTTTAAAAGAGTTTATTCCAGATTCAATTAATTTTTCTATAAAAGGTAAAGTGCACAAATCTTTTGGACTTAAAACAGCATCATTTTCTAGTTCTAATTCATAACCAATTCTTTTATCTTTAACAATGTAATTTCTTCTGCAAGGTTGTAAGCAATCACCACGATTTGCAGATCTTCCAAAAACAAATTGGCTTGTAAAACATCTTCCAGATAATGCAACACACATTGCACCATGAATAAAACATTCAACCTGAATATTTACTTTTTTCTTTATTTCTTTTATTTGTTCTAAACTCAATTCTCTAGCTAAAATAATTCTTTCAGCTCCAAGACTTTTATAAAATTTAGCAGATTCTATATTTGAAACAGAAGCTTGTGTACTTATATGAAAAGGTAATTTTAATTTTTTAACTTCTTGTATAACAGAAAAATCCCAACAAATTATTGCATCTATTTTTGCTTTTTTAGCAGTTTTTAATATTTTTTTAATTTTATTTAATTCATTATTATAGATTATTGTGTTTAAAGTTAGATAAGCCTTGACTTTATTTTTGTGGCATATATCCACAACTTTTTTTAATTCATTTAATTTAAAATTATTTGCAGTTATTCTCATATTTAGTTCTTTTACACCAAAATATATAGCATTACAACCAGATTTTATAGCAGAAGTAAGACTTGTAAAGTCAGATACAGGACTTAATAATTCTGGTTTGTTTTTCATGTTTTATACTGTAAATTTTAGATATTTAAACGTATTCAAAAACTTTATATATTGACTTTTAATAGTATTTATATGGAAAAAAGGGGCCAGGTAACGATTTATATAATCTTGGGTTTTATTATATTATTGATAATTATTTCTGCCTTTTTTGTAAGACAATATTTTATTCAAAGTAGAACAGACACTAATATTTTAAAGGCCGGAACTGTGCCAGATCAAGCTGTTCCTGTAAAAGAGTATATTGATTCTTGTGTTTATGAACTTGCAAAAAAAGCAATAGTTACAATGGGTATTCAAGGAGGCTATATACAAATTCCAGTGGATAATCTTCCAGTTACACCTGTAACTCCTTTTTCAAATAAATTAGAATCTTTTCCTGGATTGAAAACAGCTTATTGGTTTTATGAAACTTCAAATGGAATACAACAAGAACAAATTCCAACTATTGAATCTATGGAAAAAGAGATTGGAGAATATGTTGCTAATAATATGGCAGAATGTATAAGTGGATTGGAAGGACTTACTAATCAAGGATATTCTTTCATAGTAACTACTGAAAGAAAATATGATGTTTCTATTTTAGATAATTCTGTTTTAATTAATTTAGAAATGCCTGTTTCATTTACTTTAAAAGATTTTAATTTTAATTTGAAAGAGCATCAAGCAAAATTAGACGTTCCTTTAGGAAAAATGTATAAGGTTTCTTCCGGTATTATGAAACAACAAGAATTAAATTTCTTTGAAGAAAAAACTATTGATATGTTAGTTGCTTATGAAAATATTCCTTTTTCTGGAACCGATTTTGATTGTAAACCTAAATTCTGGTCAAAGCAAGAAGTTACAAATAATATAAAAGATGCTTTATCAATTAATACTCCTGCTTATCTTGTTAAAGGTTCGAAGTTTTCTTCAGTAAACCAAGACGCTTCTTATTTTATGTTGGATCCAAAAACAAGCGCTGCAAATTTGGATATAAATTTTATGTATTCAAATACTTGGCCTACAATTGTAGATGTTTATCCAAGTGACGGAGATTTGATGCAGGGAACTTCTCTTACCGAGAAATTAAGCGAATATGCAGGACCAATTGCTTATTTAATGTGCATTTATAATTATCATTTTATTTATGATTTAAAATATCCTATTTTAGTTATTTTAACAGATACAGCTGCTTTGGATGGAGAAGGTTATACTTTCCAATTTGCTTCGCAAGTTATAATTGATAATAATCAACCAAAGAAAAATATTTATGGAACTTATGATCAACCAGAATTTGAATCGAGAATATGTAAAAATCCTTCAACAAAAATAGATGTTTATACTTTTGCTTCAGATAATTATGGAAATATGATTCCTCTTCCAGAAACAAATATAAAATTCAAATGCTTTACTACACAATGTGATATAAAAATGACAGATGAAGGAGCTTACTTATCTGGATTATTCCCTTCTTGTATTAATGGAGCAATAATTGGAGAAAAAGAAGGTTATTACAAAGCAAAACAAATAGTATCTACAAACGAAGAAAAAAGTATTTCATTAATCTTAGAACCTATCTATAAAATAACTCCTACAGTTAAATTAATAGAAAAAAGTACTGGGCAAGTAAGAGATCCTTATGAATCTGAAACTGTTATTTTTGAATTGAAAAATATGGATAATGATTTTACAGCTTCTTTTGCTTATTCAATAAAAGAACCTGCTGCACAAATTGATTTAATTCCAGGAAGATATGAAGTTAAATCTTATATTATGGGAAGTAGTACTTGGCCAATAAAACTACAAGGGGGAGAAATAAATAAATGTGTAAAAGTATCAAAGCCAGCAATTTGGAACTTGTTTGGAGAAGAAGAAAAATGTTATTCTGTAAAAATTGAAGATATAATTGTAGAGCAAGCAATAAAGGGTGGAGCAGAATTTGAATTTGATTTGGAAAGAGAACAAATTGCAGAGAAAAATGTAATGAACTTTTATACTATTGTTGATCAAATACCTTCAACCCAGGAAAATATGAATATCATTTATAATTCAATACAGGAAAACGCAGGTTTACCTATGTTTAGATATCCAGAATAAAATGAAAGAAATAAATAAAATAATAATAGCAATGTTTATGATAGTGATAACTATTTTGATTGTTCCTGCTTCTGTTTATTCTGTAGAAGATATGACTATAAATCCAACTTTCCCAACTTCTGCAATTGAAAATAATTTAGATAATCAAGATTTAGGAGAAGCTATAATTGTTAATGTAGTAAACTATCAACCTCCAGTAATTGCTTCTTCACTTATAGAATCAAGAAATGTTCCTGTTGTTGTTTATCTTGAAGGAAGTACATTGGGTTCTTTATTTATGCAAGAAAATTCTCCTGAATCCGAACCATTTATAGGACAACCAATAATAAAATCAGGGTACGTTTCTGTTTCTGGTTCTACAGAATATTTAGCTTCTCAACCACAATTTATAATGCCACAAACTTATGCAAGAAGTTTAGATAATATGGGATATATTTATTTATTATTAAAACAAGTAAAAGATGAGACAAAAGTTCCAGAAAAAATAGATTTAAATTTAACTTTAAAATTATATTTTGATTTTAATAGAGGTTTTGGAGATGTATCTGCACAGGATTTAATTTTAAAAGAATCTTCTGTTGAAGAGGATTGGAAAAAAACAGATTCTATTTCAAATTCTTTTTGGAATGGAAAAGGTTATTTGAGAGTTACTAAAATTGAAGGGAATAGGGCCTATATACAAGTTTATGGTTCTGGTTTTGGATTATTGGGAATTGGAGACGCAAGTGAATTAGAAAGAAGAGGAATTGTTGTTTTAACCAAAGGAGATTCAAGAACAATGTCTTTACCTGGTTCTTCTTCATTTTTTAATGATAGGTTTACTTTAAAATTAAATGAAGTAAGTGAACCAGAAGATACTGCTCAGCTAAAAGTTACAGTTAATGGAGAACAAACTACAAAAACAATTGCAAGAGGAATGAAAATTTATTCTGGTTCAAATTGGATAATAGATTCAATTTCTAATGATACTACTGAAATAAGTTGTAAGACTGATGCTAATTGTCCAAGTGGATTAACGTGTTATAGTGGAAAATGTGTATCTGCAGGAAGTGCTCAAAAATTAACAACTCAACAAGTAATAATAAGAAATTCTTATGGAGATATAAAAATTTTATATAGAACATATAATGATAAAGCTACAGGAGAGACAGAAACTCTTATTTTATCTGATAAAGTTCAAGTTGAAGGAATAGAAAATAATCTTTGTGATAAAAATATATTACAAGAAACTCCAACTTTAAATGATTTAGTTAAAAGTAATAACGATAAAAATGATAATGATAATGCAATGAAATTATATTGTACTTCTATACAAAAATTAAAAGACTCAATAAAAGATGCAGGAGATAATCAAAAATATACTTATTATGCTTATGATTTAATTGGACAAAATTATGAAAGATTGTCAGATATACTTCCTGTAAATACAGATTCATTTAATGCAAAAAAAATAGCAATTTATTATTATGGCCATGCAGAACAGACAAATGAAATTACAACAAAAATAGCCCAATTAAAAAATGATCTTTATACAAATTCAAAATCAGAGATGGTTTATTTAGAAGATGAAGGAGCATTTGTCAGTTTAGTAGATATAATTCCTGTGGCTGAAGCAGATAAATCTACTGCAGAATTAACTATTGGAGGAGTATCAGGTATTTATAGAGAAGGAGAACCTATATCTATACTTGATGGAACAAGTTATCAATTTAATTCTGTAGGAGAGAAATTAATTTGGTATATAGATAAAATAGATAGTAATACAGTTTATTTATCCAGAAAACGTCAGACAAAATCCACCTTAGGTGTAACCTCAGAGGTTTCTGAACAAACAGTATATATTAATCCTGGAAAAGCAACTACAATTTATAAAGATATAGGGACCGATGGAAAACCAGTACAAAATTCTATAGTGGATATTTCTCTTAAAAAAATAAATTCAAAGAAAAGAGCATATGTTACAGTTTATCCTGGAACAGGAGAAGCATATTCTACTTCAAATTTCCAAGTTCATTTAGGTGTAGATAAAAGAATGATAGAATGGACTCCAGAACAGATTGATAAAATGATAAATGCAACTCAAAAACAAATAGACCAACTTAGTAAATTTATAAAACAACTTGATGATATAATAAAAGTTTGGAAGAATGTATGTATGGTTACTTATGGTTTATTAATTGTTAAAAATGCTTTTACTGCAGGTGCAGCAGATAGAGCCTTAGCAAGAAAAGAAGTAATGCCGATGTATAATGATGAATGTAAGAAAGAAATTTTAAGCAGTCCTGAGAAAAAAACAATGAGTCAATGTCTTACTGATAAAGCTGATGAAATTGAATCTACATTAAATGTTGCAGAAGGTTTGGTAGGTAAAAGAAATGATTGCCTTACTTCAAAAGATAATTCTTGTTTAAGTGGAATTGACCTTTATGATAATGATGAAAATAAAAAAATAATTGAAAATGCAGCAGAATTAAATAAAAATGCTTTAATAGCAAATCCTGTTGATAAAGCTCAATTTTTAGATTATCAATTTTATTGTGTGGATATGAAAAATGAAAATTTAGGAATAGATGAATATAGAGAAGATAAATGTGATGATGCAAAAAATTCTATTAAAAATAAATTAAATGCATATGATGCAGCATATGAGAAATCTAATATAGGAACAACAAATTTTAATGAATTATCTGCAAATAAAAAAACAGAAGCAACTAGCAGATTCCAATATTTATACAACCTGGCATTGGGAGTTTTAGATACAAATGCTAAAATCAGTCCTGAGGATGAAAAGAGATATATTAATCAATTTAATAACGAATTCGGGATAGATGCTAAAAATGTAAAAATAGAACCTTTAGTATCTGAAACTAATATTGAGACTGGAATTACCGCAACTACTTATTCTACAAATATAGATTCCACTACTGGAAAAGTAACAATAACAGATTCTGGAACTTATAAATTACTTAAGGTAAGTGATGCACCGGAAAATGTTAAAAATATAATATGTTCTTCTGAATCAACTAAAAAAACATGTTTAGACTCTGAATGGAAATTCCAAGGATATAATGTTTATAAAGATACTACTAAGGATGATAAATATATAATTGCACTTCAATCATTAAAATCGGCTGATTCTGGATTAAATGATAAATATGCTCAAAATGCAAAAGCAGAATTTATAGAAAAAGGAAAACCTTTCTGTCTTCCAACAGGTTCTAATGGTAATTTTGTAAAAATATTAAGTTGGTATGAATATGGAACTCCTAATGATTGTGAATATTGGAATGTTGGAGCAGATGGATTACTTTGTTCTGGAGAAGATAGATTAATTGCAGGAAAAGATGTAATCAATACCAGAGAAGATACAAAGGGATTGTGTCAAAACTTGGTAGCAAAATATAAATCAAGTACTTGTACAGAAGGAGGTTCTTTAATGGGTTCTTTAAATCCAAATACAAATAGACCTTTCTTGTGTAGTATGCAAGGATATAAATTAGCACAATCAAGTACAAATGCAAATTGTCAAGATTTTATGGATCCAGATGATTGTAAGACTTTGTTTGCAGTTTGTGATCCTGTAATGTGTCCTAATTCAAGATTTAATTTAGGAGGCAATTATGAAGTTTCTGGAAGTGTTGTAGAAACAGGAATTATTGGTTCATTGGTTTTAGGAATGCCAAATTATCCAGAAACCCCTTTACCTATTTGCTTGCCTGGAATTTCTGCTGGATTAAAAAGTATAAGGTCTTTGTTAGAAGGATTTGTTCAATGTCTACATACTTCAAAAATAAATCATGAAAATATCGGAATTTGTGATAAAATAAGATCCTTAGGAATATGTGAATTATTATGGAAAGAAATAATTAATACTTTTAATATGCAGGGAGGATTGATAAACTTTATTTCAGAAAAAATGTTTGGAATAAATTCTGGAGGTTCTGAATATTTAGACTTTACTACAAATATGGAAACAACCTCTAATATGGTTAATTACTTTACAAAAGAATATGCCTCAAGTGCATTTAGTGCTTATAATGCAATGAGCACACAAGAATTTGGTACAAAAATTTGTAAGGCTGCAATATTTGGAAAGTTTGCCGAAGTAGGAAGTTTATTAGATCAAATTTCTGAGCCAGAAAATCCTCCACAATTTTATGCTGAATTTGATGAATCTCCTTATATAACAGAAGCAGGAAATATTCCTTCAACTGGAACAAATAAACTAGGAAATTTACAAGAAATGTCTTTGTATAATGTTTATTTCCACATATATGCAGGAAGTATTCCTGAAGCATTAAGAACAGGAGTAAATTCAAAAGGAGTAAAATATGCTGTTTATTTGGTGGATGATCAAGGATATTCTATACCAGTAACTTCAGAACAGAGAGGATCTGCTTATGAAATAATTGAATATGGAAAATATGCTGATAAAAATAATAAAGTATTTGATAAACCTGGAATGACTAAAATTTGTGTTTCTATAAGTGGAAGTACAGAATGTGGATTTGGAAAAGTAACTACCAATTATGCTTTGAATGCATTAAATGATGAGATTGTACAAAACGAAGCAGCTAGAAAAATAACTTCTCAAAAACAATGTGTTCCTGATTCTCCTACCTTAAGTACGAGTTTGGGAAGTGTAGTTTTACCAGAAGAATATGGTGCAATAAGTACTGGAATTGTAAGAACTTGTTCTACTATAAATCCTGGTTCTGGAACCAATGCAAATGATTGGAGTCCAATTGCAGGAAGTACTTGTGGAAAAGATAAATCTGGAAATGATTTAGGTATTTGTTGGATAAATACAAAGACAATTGATATAAAAAATAAAGAAAAAAGAGAGGATGTAATGAATGCCTTTGCTTTGAATAAGAAACAAATGGATGAAGGAACAGCAAAATATAATGAAATTTTAGCGGGTTTATTTGATGTACAAAAAAGTAAAGCTTATTTTGCAGAATTAGAATCTAAATTAAGTCTTGCTAAAGAAAATAAAAATTTAGAAAGCAAAAAAGAAATTTTGATTGGTTTATTATCTGGAAATGATTTTAAAGGTTTTAATAAAGAAAAAACAGAAAAAGATATTCCTTCAAATAATGAAGCAGTAATAAATTATGTAGAATTATCACAATATTCTTTAGATACTTCTATAAAAATATGGTCTCAAATAAGAGTTGGAGAAATTTATATGTTGCTTGGAGATACAATTAAAACATCTATTGAAAGAGTTGAATGCGGAGATAATGTTAACGAATGTCTTAAAGGGTTTAGATGTGTAGAGAAGAAATGTGTGGAAGAAACCATAAATGTAAATAATAAGGGTGGAGGAGGAAGTGAAACAACAGAGAGCGATTGTACAAAAGTTTTTGATCCTGCTGCTTGTCTATTCCCTTGTATTTGGAAGGTAAATACATGTAATAATCCTGCTACACAAACTGTTTTATCAAATACACAAAAAATAACAATTAAAGAAGGAGAAATGCAAAAAGGAATATTAAAAGATTTTCCAGAATTTTGGATAAAATTAGAGAGTATAGGAACAACAACCGCAAAAGAAAGAAAACTTTCAGTAATATCTGATAGTGAGCAAGAAATAGTTGAAGAAATAAAAAGAGTAGGAGAACCTATTCCAACTACGGCTAGCATAATTTTACCAAAAACTTGTTTCACCGGTATAAGTGTAAGAGAAATATTATATAAAGATACCCCTGTGGAGGTATATTGTAAGGAATATAATAAAAGAGTGCAATTAAATTTAAAAGGATTAACAGATAATACCGCCACCATAGAAGTAAAGTATTTAGCATCAACTACACTTCCGGGATTAATTTCTAAATGTTCAGATTGTGGAAATGGTGCTTTAAACACTTGTGATAAAGAAGAATGTAACAATGAAAAAAAGGGATCAGATTGCTATGCTACTTATAGTGTCTTCGGAAGTTATAATTTCTTTTGTAGTGATTGTGGTGGAAAGTGTGAAAGTTTTAATGATTTAAATAATTTAGAAGAAACTAAACTTCTTTGTATGCAATGTGATAAAACTTGTATTTTGGAAAATAATAAATGCAAGCCTATTACTCCACTAGATCAATGTGATGTTTGTTATAGTTTATCAAAATCTGAATGCATCTCTAAATGTAAAGAAAAATGTACTTGGAGGGACAATAGATGTAATACTATTGCTTTGAAAGGAATAAACATTTTGATTAGAACATTTGAAAATACTGTTTTAGAAAGTTATACTTATAATACAAATCAAGGGTGGATATTTTTAGGTAATAGTAAAAGAATAACCTTTACAAAAGATTTTAAAAATGGTATAACTCAAATAGTAAAAATGTGTAATGCTGATGAACATTGTAGAATTATTCAAATAGAAAAAGAAGGAGATGATACTACTAGAAAAAATTTTGCAAAACAAGATAATACATTAACTGGAGTAACAGAAAAAAAAGATATAGATAAGTGGTTAATTATCGGAGCATATAATGCCTTAATAAAATGATTAAAAAAACTAAATTCAAAAAACTATTCACAATTAACATACTTTTTACAGTATTTTTAATCTCAATTTCTTTATTTATAAAAAAACAAATGTCCTCTTATATTCAAAAATTAACTTTAGTTTCTTACCAAATACAAAATATACAACAATCTTTACAAGAAAATATAACTTCTAATATAGCAGCAGCAAATACCCAATTAACAGATTTAAATTCAATGATATCAAATATGGTATATTTTTGGTATATATTCATACCTTTATCTTTTTTTATAATTTGGTGTATATTCCAATCCTATAATTTTTATACTCTTTCAAAAGAAAAGAATTTTAAAAAATATCTATTAAGATTTTCAATAATAACAATTCCTTTTTATTTAATAATAATTTTTATACTATCAAAGTTATTTAACCAATTATCAGAATTTTCATTAATTTTTTCAATAATATATTTAATTATATTATTAATACTTCCATATTTCTTATTATTATCTTATCTAAATATAAATTCTATTAAAAATATATTAAAATCAGCAAAAAATTGGAAATTAATTTTATTATATTTTGTTTTAATTCTTTTAATAATATCTTATCTAACTGCTTGTTTCTTCTTAGGAATTTATACTCTGGCTTTTTTAATAGTTCCAATCTTAATCTCTTTTTTAGTATTAATAATTATAATTTCTTTAATTATTTTAATAGAAATGAAATTTAAAGCAATTCTTAATTAATTATAAACATTTTTACGATGACCGACTTTAATTACAAGAATTTGTAGTTTATCTCTATTCACATCTAAAATTAAACGATAATCTCCAACACGAAATTTATATCCAGGATCTCCTATAAGTTTGGTGATATATGATTCTGGGCGTATTTTAATTCTTTCAAGTGCTTTAATTATTCTTTCTTGAACGCTCTTTTCTAATTTTTCAAGCTGTTTTTTAGCAGTATCTGAAAATATTATTTCATACATTATAATCTTAACTCTTTTTTAACTTGTTCAAGAGTATGAATTTTTCCTTTTTTAATTTCTTCACGAGATTGAGCAAGTTCTTTTTTTGTCTCTTCAGAAAGTTCTTTAGTATCTTCTATTAAATCCCATATAACTTCTTCATAAGTTTCTCTATCAAAAATCTTTTTTTTGTTTAGTTCTCCTTGAAGATTTTCTGTTATTTGAATTGTTGTTGCCATATCAAACTATAGTTGGTTATAGTATATAAATTTTTCTATTGAAAAATAAGTGCGGGAAACAGGACTCGAACCTGCGTAGCACTAAGCACTAGGGCCTAAACCTAGCCCGTTTGACCGCTCCGGCATTCCCGCATACAAATATAAAAGAAATCTATTTTAAAAAGGTTTTGAATTATTTAGCTCTTTTTTTTATATACTTTTTATTTGGTTTTTGCCAATTATAGCCTCTTAATTTAGCTGATCTACCAAAACCACAAGAAGAACATTTCTTATGTCTAACATGATAAGATCTTTTTCCACAACGTCTGCATCTAGTAACTAATCTTCTTTTACCAGATTTTCTACCCATAGAAGGAGTTCCAGTTCCCATTTTAAATCCTCACTTATTGTGGTGAAATAAGTATTATTGTATCTCCTCTTACAAAAGTTGTTCCAAGCTTCCTTTTTATTTCTCCAGCTTCACGTTCTTCTGTATCGTCTAGAACAACATTAATATGAATATCAAAAGCTTTTAGCTTTCCTATTAATTGTTTACCATTTTTTAGTTCTACAATTATTTTCTTGTTTCTTGCATTATTCAATGCATCTAAAGGTCTTTCAGATTCAGGCATATTTAAAACCCCCTAGAATTTTGTTTAATTTATAGTATTTAAACTATTCGGTTTTTGAAAAGGAAAAGATTTTTAAATGAAAATACTCCATTTTTTCTATGGTAAGATCGCATTTAAGAGCAAAAAGGAAAATAACTAGTGGAAAATATATTAATTTTAGAAAGAAAAAAATTTCTGAATTAGCAGGAAATCCTATTCTAACTTCTTTACAAGAAACTAAGAAAAAATCAGTAAGAGCAAGAAGTGGTTGTCAAAAACAAAAAATGTTAACTGCAAATGTAGCAAATGTATTTAATCCAAAAACAAAAAAATCTAAAGTTGTAAAAATAAAAACCATTGTAGAAAATCCTGCAAATAGACATTATGTTAGAAGAAACATTATGACAAAAGGAGCTATAATTGATACTGAATTAGGAAAAGCAAAAGTAACTTCAAGACCTGGGCAAGAAGGAACTTTAAACGCAGTTTTGATATAACAAACTTTTTAAATTCTATAACCTTATTAAATTTATGAAAAAAGAGGATAGGAGAGAGGAAATTCAGAGATTAAAACGTTCTCCTCAATATGTTACTGTTGATGCTAGATTTTTAGGAGTAACTATTACTATTTTTATTTTAATGCTTACTGTAAAATCTGAATTATTAGAATCAAATTTAATTGCAGGTCAATTAGTTTTATCAATACCTTTTTGGATAGCAGCTTTAGTTTCGCAATCAAAAATAGTAGATTTTGAAAGTTTAAGAAAATATTATACTTTAAATAAAATTTCTTCTGGAGTTGCTCTAGCTTTTTTATATAATACTTTAGGATTATTAACAGTAAGATATATTTCTCTTCCAATAGGACTTGCTTTTTTTAGTTTATATCTTGCTTACGAATTGTATACTGCATTTTTCCATTTAGAAATAAGAAAACCAGATAGAACAATAAGAGATACAATGGTTTTACTAATTTTAATTTTCGGTGGAATATTGCCTGCATTAGGGATAATTAATTTTTAATTACAAGGAACTATACCTTTACTCATACTTTCACAAGAATAAGAATAAGGTATTCCTAAACAATAAGTTTTCCAACCACATCCTGAACATGCCCATTTATTTATGGAGGAGAAAGCATGTTTTATACCTAAACATTTACAATCTTTTTGAATAGCATCTTCTTGCACAAACCCTTCTTTACAAGGTTTTGGGAAGAAAAATATAGCTAACAATAATAAAAAAATAATTAAAACAATTAAATAATTTTTTTGCATATAAATAATAAACTGATTTGAGATTTAAATCTTTCTTAGACTTCGATTTCAATAAAAATACTAAAAACCTATATTCTGCAATATTTATGTTAGAATGAAACTAAAACTAATAATTTTAAAATTTTAAACCTATTTAGTGGGCATTAGAAGCTTTTAAAAGATAAATGAAAACGTTTATATATGCGATTTAGACACTATTTATAAATCTTGTTATAGCATTGCAGGATGGTAACTAAAAATGCCTCATTATGTTGAAAAATGTCCCGAATGTGGTTCTAATAATTTGAGTATAGAGAAAGATAGAGGTGAAGTTATTTGTCGTGATTGTGGTCTTGTTATAGAAGAAAAAATGGTTGATTTCGGCCAAGAATGGCGTGAATTTGAAGACAAGGCAGAATCAAGGCGTAGAACAGGTCAAGCTTTAACTTATACTAAATATGATAAAGGTTTAGGAACTTCTATTGGTCAAACAGGAGATATATTCCAATTAGGCGGAAAAGAAAGAAATAAATTCTTCAGATTAAGAAAATGGCAATACAGAGTATCAACTGCAATTGAAAGAAATTTAAAATTAGCATTAGCAGAATTAAAAAGAGTATCTTCATTCTTAAAATTACCAAAATCAGTTGACGAAGAAGCAGCAAGAATTTATCATATGGCTGTTCAAAGAGGTTTAGTTCGTGGAAGATCTATGGAATCTGTTGTTGCAGGAGCATTATATGCTGCATGTAGAAGAAATGAAGTTCCAAGAACATTAGATGAATTATCCGAAGCTTCAGGTATAGAAAAGAAAGAAGTTGGAAGAACTTACAGATTTATTACAAGAGAATTAGGAATTAGAATATTACCTTCAGATCCTGTTGATTATTTACCAAGATTCGTTTCAGCATTGAAATTAAGTGCAGATGCACAATCAAAAGCAGTAGAATTATTACAAAAAGCAACAAAAGCAGAATTAACTTCTGGTAGAGGTCCTACTGGAATTGCAGCAGCAGCATTATATGTTGCAGCTTTATTGAATAATGAAAAAAGAACACAAAGAGAGGTTGCAGATGTTGCAGGTGTTACCGAAGTTACAATCAGAAACAGATACAAAGAATTATTAAAAGAGTTGAATTTAAAAGATAAATTAAAAGAAAAAAAATTAGAAGAAAAATAAAATGGATTTATATCAAGAATTATATTTATTGAAATCTCATAAGGGGATTGCTATGAGAGAAGGTTTTGAATTATTAAATGAGCCAGATGAAAAAGCAGATGAAAATTACAATAAAGTGCAAGTAAAATATCTTTCTGGTAATGGAAGAGGTCCAAAAGTTATAGAATTTCTTATAGAAGAATCACAAGAAAAGTAATTAAATTTCAATTTCTAAAAAGTCTTTTGCACAAATAACTTGTTTTTTAAAGTATTTTTTTGCTTCGTTTTCAAGCTCTTTTGTATCTTTATATCGTTGGGAAAAGTGTGTTAAAATTAATTTTTGAATATTTGCTTTTTTAGCTATTTCAGCTACTTGTTTTACTGTCATATGTTTGTATAATTCTGCTCTATCTTTTAATTCATCAAGATAAGTTGCTTCAGATATTAAAACATCTGAATCCTTTGCTAATTCATAACAATTTTTACAAAGTTTTGTATCTAAAATAAATGCAATTTTTTTACCTTTAATTAATTTAGTTGCTTTATTAGCAGAAATTTTCTTTCCATCCCAAATAATATCTTTTCCTTGTTGTAAATTTTTTAAAATAGGATGTTGTTTCAATCCAAATTTTTTTAAGTAACTTAAATCTATTTTTCTTTTATCGTGTTCTATGAATTGGAATCCATAACAAATTCCAGTATGATCTAATTTCAAGGCTTTTATAGAAAAATCTTTACCGGAATAAATAATTCCTTCTTTAATTTCATTAATATTATATTTTATATTTTCTTCAATGGTTCCTGTTTTAATAACACAAGATAAAAAGTCTTTTAATTTTGAAGGACCATAAATTTCAAGAGTTTTTTGATAATCATTTGCTCTAAGATATTGCATTAATCCAGGTAACCCAAATAAGTGATCTCCATGCATATGTGAAATTAAAATTTTAGTTAATTTAGTTGGTTTTAATCCAGCAATTTTCATTTGCCTTTGAGTTCCTTCTCCACAATCTATCATAATGCTTTCTTCATTATAATTTAATATAATTGAAAATAAACTTCTATCCTTTGTAGGTTGCATTGCTGCAGTGCCTAAAAATATGATTTTCATTTTAATAAGTCCAATTTTAGTATATAAAAAACTTTTTATACTCCTTTTCAAAGAGTATTATATGATAAAAAAGGTAGAACCTAAGAAAATTGAAACTAAATTAGAAATTATAGACTCTTCTAATGAGAAGTTTGTAGGTTTGTTTGTAGGACAAAATGTTCTTGCAGAAGAAAATAATGTTTCTAGAGAATTGTATGATAAATCAAGATTTGGAGAAGTTAATGAAAAAGGAAGATTCCAATATGCTTTAATCGAAGCTCTTTATTTAATTGAGAGAGAAAGACTCGATGTTTATGAAAAAGATAAGAAAATGAAGGTAAATGAATTTATAAAAAAAGCAAGAAAATTCGAACCTAATTTTTGGACAAGATATTGTGTTTATAGAGATTTAAGAAAACGTGGATATATTGTTAAAACTGCTTTAAAATTTGGAGCAGATTTCAGAGTTTATGATCGTGGAGTTAAACCAGGAGATGAACATGCTAAATGGATAGTATATCCTGTGCATGAATCAGAAACAATGACTTGGTATGAATTTGCAGCTAAAAACAGAGTAGCTCATTCTACAAAAAAAAGATTACTTTTAGGTATAGCTGATGAAGAATCTGATGTCACTTATTATGAAGTAAATTGGGTAAGACCTTAAATTAAGATTTAGTTTCTTTTTTTCTGATGGAATATACACAATTAGGTTGTGGATGTTCACATTTATCACATAGTTTAGAGTAAAGCTCGCCTTTATCATTTAATCCAAAACATTCTACCCTAATTGTTTCTTGATCTTCATAACTTCTGGGTTTATGTTGTGGTTCAGATTGTCTATTTTGAGGTAAACGATTACTTCCATGATCTTCACAAATAGCTCCTGAAGTAGAATGTCCTAAAAATAACTCTAATTCATGTATATCTCTAATTCTTTCAATTGGATACATATTTACTTATTAAACTTTAAACTATTTAAATTTAATTATTACTTTATCTAAGTTAAAACCATAAACAAAACTTATTTATAGCTTAGTATAGTTCTAAAACCATGTTTAATATAAATCCAAATAAAGTGAGTGGTGCAGATCAATTAAAGAATTCACAAGATCTAAAAGAAAAAGCATTTGCTTTTATTAGAAAGAACGGTCCTGTTTTACCAATTCAAGTAGGAAAAGAAATAGGAAGAGATACTTTTTATGCTTCTGCTTTTTTATCGGATTTAGTTAGATCTAAAAAAGTATTATTCACAAATGCTAAATTTGGTGGAAGTCCTTTATATTATGTCATAGGTCAAGAACACAAAATACAAACTTTATATAAACATCTAAAAGAAAAAGAAAGAGAAGCTTTTGATTTATTAAAACAAAAATTAGTTCTTAGAGATAAAGAAATGCAACCTGCAATAAGAGTGGCATTAAGAGAAATAAAAGATTTTGCTATACCTATAGATGTAAATGATAATGATATTACAGAAAGATTTTGGAAATGGTATATGTATCCTGATTCTGAAGCCAAAAGTAGAATAATGAGTAATCTTGGAGTCAAAGAAGAAAAAATAGTTGAAAAAGAAGTTGAAAAAGAACTTCCAAAAGAAATAATACAAGAAATTAAACAAGAAGTTAAGAAAGAAGAACCAATAATAGAAGAAAAAATAAAAAAACCTAAAGTTGAAAGAAAAAAGAATGAAACAAAAGTTATAGAAAAAGGAGAATTTGAAGAGAAAGTTCTTTCATTTTTAAAAGATCATGAAATAGATGCAATGGAATCAAAGATAATAAAGAAAGGAAAAGAATCTAATTATATTGTTAAAGTTCCTACTAAAATAGGAAATATGACTTTCTTTGCAAAAGCACAAAATAAGAAGAAACTATCTATAGCAGATATTTCTTTGGCATTTAATGAAGCTGCCCAATCTAACTTACCTTTATTATACATAACAAATGGAGAGCCTACAAAGAAAATACAAGAATATATAGAAAAACAGCTAAGGAATAGGGTTATCATAAAGACCTTATAATTCTAAAATAGCAAGCTTTATAAAATAAAATAAGTGGTTTAAATCATGGGAAGAATAAAAACTAAGTTAATTAAGAGAAATGCGATGGATATATTTAAAGCAGGTAAAGGAAGATTTGGAAATAATTTCGAAGCTAATAAAAAATTATCTGATGAATTAGCACATATTCCTTCAAAAAAACTAAGAAATGTTATAGCAGGTCATATTTCTAAGTTAGTTAAGAAAAGTGCTTTAAAATAGGGTTTAATAGACTTATAATACGTAAATTTTATATATATGTTTTCTTTTAGGAGTTTATAGGCTAATAACCTTATAACAGAAATAACGATTTGGAGGGTTAAAATGGCAGAAAATCAAACAGAAAAACCAAAAGATAAGGACTCGCACGTAATTTTCGTAGGTAACAAACCTTTTATGAATTATGTTACTGGATTGGTTATGCAGTTTACAACCCAAGGAGCAGCAGAAGTAAGTATTAGGGCAAGAGGGAAATTTATTAGCAGAGCAGTAGATATAGCAGAAGTAGCAACAAAGAGATTCTTAGAAAATCAAGTTGTTGTAAACAATATAAGAATAAACTCAGAGCAATTTAAAAACGAAGAAGGGAAGACAGTAAGAGTTTCTACTATAGAAATAGACCTAACAAAAAAATAATTATTTCTTTTTTTTATATTAAATTTCCTATAGACAGTATTATGAAGATTCCCAAAGTATGTAAAATATAAGCAATTATTACAAATTTTTTCAATGACATTCTTTTTATAGAAGACATTAATGCAATTCCTATTTCCGATGGTAAAGGTGTAGCAATTATAAATCCTGCAAATGTGGCTAAGAAATATTTTTTATATTTTCCAAAAACCTTTTCTTCTTCCTTTTCTAAGAATTTTACTACTTTTTCTTTTTCTAAACTTTTAAGTTCTTTTTTCAATGGATATCTTATTAAGAAAAATATTATTAGATCTCCAATTAAAGCCCCAATACCTGCTATTAATGCACCAAAAAATAAATTATGTTCTTTTGCTATTGCTAATAAAACTGCTGTTGCTGGAGCTGCTGTAAATCCATAAGCATAGAACCCTCCTGCAATCAAATAACCTAAATAACCAATATCTATTAAAAATTGATGAAATGGACCAAAATTTCTTCCTTCAAATATAATATAAGCTAGAATAATTGTTCCTAATAAGAGCAAAGTCTTTGGATGTTTTAATCTGTGTAAATGTTTTTTGTATCCTCTTTTCATTGTAAAATGGCACCTGCCGGATTTGAACCGGCGACGTCGAGCTCATGAGACTCGTACTCTACCGCTGAGCTAAGGTGCCTTAAGAGAATTGATGAAATTAAGCTTTTAAAAGCTTTTTTATTCTATCTGCTACCCTAATCATTTCTCCATCTGGGTATTTATGAGTAGCCCACTTCTCTATTAAGACACCATCTTTTTCAAACCTGGGTATTAAATGAAAATGAACATGAGGAACAAATTGGCCTGCTATTTTTTTGTTGTTTTGAATTATATTTAATCCTTGACCATATTTTAGTAAAACTTTAGACATTTTTTTAACAATCTTAGTTAATTCACATAATTCTTTATCAGGTATGTCTGTAATTAATTCATAATGCTTTTTTGGCATAACTAAAGTATGGCCTCCTTGCGGGCTTGCAGGACTTATATCTAACATTACAAAAGTATCTTTATCTTCATATATTTTAGTACAAGGAATTTCTCCTTTTATTATTTTACAGAAAATACAATCTTTTACTTCAGCCATTTTAATATATAACTACTAACTTCCTTTAAATATTTTTCTTCTCTAAAATTATGTGCTGCTTCTTTTATTATATAATATTTAAGATTATATTTTTTAAATAACTTTTCACATTTTTTATTATTTATGGACTTATCTTTTTCAGCTAAGATTCCTAATGAAGGAATATTTAAAATTTTCAAGGCTTTATGTTTTTTATAAACAAACAATCGTTCTGTGAAGAATTTTCTTTTAAGAGTTATTTCATTTCCAAAAGCATCTTTATAATTTATTTTTCCTTTGATTAAAGTTATAAAAAATCTTAAAACCATACTTAACATAAATTTTTTCTTTAAGTAAAATGCAGGAGCAATAAATATAATTTTATCTGAATCTTTGTATTTTTGATATTCAAACAAAGAGATTGTTGCACCTAAACTATGCCCGACTAAAATAATTTCTTTAAATCCTTTATTCTTCATAAATTCAATTGCTAAATGTAGCTCTTCTATATATTTTGAATAAGATTGATCTTCAAACTTTCCTTCAGATTCTTTATTTCCAGAAAAGTCATATCTTAACAAATTATAATTTTTTTCTAATAAATTTGATAATCCTAAAGTAAAATAACCTTCTTTATGACCAGTAAAACCATGTACCATTATAATTGCTTTTTTGGTATTTTTATTAGGGGTATGTAGTATTCCTACTATCTTTTCTCCAACTTGATTATTAAAATATACTTTCTTTTGCATATAAAAAATCTAATAAAGAATTATATAAATTTATTCTTCTACATCTTTTAGTTCTTCACTTATCTTCTTTACTTTTTCAAGCTTGTCGTTAAGTGTTTCTAATTGAGTTTGAACTCTATCTTTGTTTTCGTTTAATTTTGTTTCTCTTGATATTAATTCAGAAATCTTATTTCTTAGTTCTACTTCTCTATCTCTTGTATAAGCTAAAGAAGTTTTTAAATCCCCTAATTTCTTTTCTACACCGCTTTTATCCTTTTTAAGAATATTCAGCTCTTTTTTTATATCGTTTAAAGCTTGGTCAATAGCTTTCTTATCTTTTTTAACCATAAATAATAATAAAAATTTATATTTATAAAACTTTCTATTTATCGATTTATCTTATTTATTACCTTTTTTATAGAATTTGAAGCTTTTTCATAAGATTCGTCTGAAATTACCCTTAAATCTTTTGCTTCATTAATCAATCTTAGTTGTTTTTTTAGTTTTATTAAAGTTTCTTGTTTTTTCTTGTTTTTTCTATAATCTCCACATATTTTTCTTAATTGTTCTGGAAGCTTCTTTTCTATATCTTTTAGCTTGTTTCTTTCAAAGATAATTAAAAAGGAGATTACTAGTATTGCTATAATAATTAGAGAGTATAAACTATAAGAGAAATAACTTTTTTTATCTAATTTTAGTTCCACATTAAAGGGTTTTGAATCAGAAACAAGGGTATCTTGATATATTGCTTCTGCTATAAAATTATATTTTCCTGGTTCTAATCTTTTAGTTAAATAAAATTCTTTTTTAACATTTAATTCCTTTTCTATAACAATTGTTTTTGTGTCTTTTGCTATTATTTTGTCATTAAGATCTTTTATATAAAAATTAATAATAAATTGTCTTTTTTGTGTATCAGGTAAACCACTTATTCTCACATTTGCATTTACAAAAGAATCTTGGGTTAGTGATGTGTTTTCTAAAGTTAATTCTACATTGTAAGTAATTATGCCCTCTTTTTGATTCATAATAATTTCGCTAGAAAATACTATAGGAATTAGTAATAAAAATATTAATAATCCTCTTTTCATAAGTTTGTTATGGTTTATATTCATTTAAATCTTACTATTTCTTCTTTAATATCCCTTCTTTGTAGGCCTTTTTAATTAATTTTAATTTATCAGACAAATCTTCTTTTACAGGCAATCTTGGTTTTTTAATTTTAATATTTATTATTTTTACATAATTTAAAATACCAATTATTAACATTGTTATTAAAATTGCTGCTATTCCTATTATTAAGTATAATTCTGATTTTTGCATACCTTTTATTGTCTTTGGAAGTACTTTAAATGTTGAACTTGAAACTGCAGTAGTTTCTCCATAATCAACTTTTATAGCAAGAATATATTCTCCTTCTTTTAAGTTTATATTTAATTTTTTATCATAAGTTATTGTATCTAAAACTGTAACAGATTCTTTTTCTGTGTAAAGATCATTTCCTTCAAAGTCTTTTATAGTATATGTTACTTCTGCGTTTACTTCTTTTCCTGTGTTTGCTTTATTGATTAAAGTTATTTTTGAAGTTAAAGGACCATTTTCTTCTATTTCATAAGATTCTTTTGGTATTTCTATGCTTGCATCAAATAATGGCTTTTCAGATTCTATTTCTATAATTATAGGAATCATTTTTACTAAAGTTTTTGAAATTAATTGCAACTGTCCAGAATAAATTCCTGGTTTTTGGGTTCCATTGAATATCTTTAATTCTATTGTTCTTTCTTGTTTTGGGGGTATTACTAAATTAGTTGTTTCTATTTTAACAATTTCTTCTAAATTAATTAATTTTAATTCTAGTATTAATTGTGTTTCTCCTTCATTATTTATTGTTACTGTTTTTATTTCATCTTTTTCTATTGGTAAATAGGTTTGTATTAATTGAGGATACATACTGAATATAACTTTGGGTGCTGCTGCTCCACCACCTGCACCTCCTCCACCGCCAGATGGACCGCTAGGAGGCGTAGGAGTAACTGTGATTGATGAATCTAATGCTGGACCAACTCCTAATTGTTCATCTCCAACAAACATTTCTCCATTCATTTCTTGATCACCTAAGGCAGGAATAAATAATTCTTCATCGGCTAAGGCTATAGTTATAATTAATAAAAAGAAGATGGGGCCCCAAATTAAAACTTTTTTCATATTAACCACTAATTATTAAATTACTTCCATTCCAGAATATTACTCCATTTCCTATAGAGATATTTGTTGTTGTTATATTTGTGGCATTAAAATTATTTGTTACATTTAAATAATCTATATTCAACCATGTTTGATTATACAAATATTTTGTTACAGACGCATTTAAGTTTGTAATATTAGTTGCTAATGTGGTTAGAGCATAAGTCGTAGTATTATAATTATAAATTAATGATGCATTTAAGTTTGTAATATTATTATTAATATAACTCATTAAAGAAGTATTGACTGCAGAAATATTTGTTTGTAAATTATTAGAAGATTCAGTTAAATAGGTAAGGGTAGCTAAAGTTTGATTATACCAATATTTAATAAAATCAGTAATATAATTTGTAACAATAGAATTATTCAAAGAAGTAATATTAGAATTAATATAACTCATTAAAGAAGTATTGACTGCAGAAATATTAGACTGTAAATTAATATCTCCTTCTGCATAACTAACATTGTAGCTCCCATCACTCATGTTATACCAATATTTATTATAAGTAGTATTGATCCATTCGTAAGTTGCATTGTAAGAACCATCTGCTCCTCCATCACTCATATTATAAAGCCATTTTGTTACTGATTCATTTAATGCTGTAAAATTTGTATTTGTTATTGTAAGAACATAATTTGATTCATTATAATTATAATTTATAGAGGCATTTAAGTTTGTAATATTAGAATTAATATAAGTTAATAATGATTCGTTTAAAGCGCTAATATTTGTACTAATTACAACTAAAGCATATGTAGTTTGATTGTAAGCATAAGTTCCTAATTCACTTAGATTTATTCCTCCAGAATAAACTGTTGAAGCATTTACATATCCTGTAACATTTACATTTCCAGTTACATTTAAATCTCCTTGGATAGCCAAAGATGTAGTTGATATGACCCAACTTGAGATTTCTTTTATAATTGAACCGAGTTTGAAAGAAATTTGTTGACCTAAAGTTACATTTCCAGTTACATTGACATAATTATATTTAATATCTTTTCCTAAAGTCCTGTTAAAAAGTCCGGTGCTTATATTATGTGTTTGTCTTAAAGTTACTGCACCTCCGCTTGCTGCCCTATATTCACATAAATAAGAAGGAGTGTCATTTAACGGACTTATATCTAATTCAGCAAAACCAATCCCATATTTATCTGTGGTTATAGTTTTTGTAACAGAATGTAATACACTTGCACAAGCTTGATCAGAGGTAAAATCAAATCTATAATCAAAAGCTGTACTTGGCTGAACAGATCCTCCACTTAAAGGTTTAACATATATAGGGAAACTATCTGCAAAGACTATTCCACTTAATAATAAGAATATCAGACTCAATAAAAAAATATTTTTTTTCATTTGTTAATCATGGCTCTTTTTTTAGGTATAGAAATTATATCTAACCTCTTTTCATACATATCTATTGGGGTATTTATATTTATAAACATTTTTATAACTCTAAATAGTGTTTATTCCACTTAATTTTTCATTTTTAGCTAGGGGCTAAAGAAGAGTCATATAAAATAATATTACAATCGTTACTTAAACTTAATAATCCAAAATTAGTTACATTTGCTTTTAGATAGAAACTTCCAGCACCAGTAAAATAAATATTATTTCCACTTAAATCGTAATTTGTAGTTAAATCACAATTATCTGCACAATTTATATTCCAATCACCAGAAGAATAAGTACAAGTACTCGTAATTGAAGTTATATTTAATAAAATAGTTGTAAAATTAGTAATATTTACAGATTCTGTTTGTGAAATAAATTCTCCATAAGTAGCATTTATTGTATAATTAGTAAAATAATAAGTTCCAGTACCATTCATCATATATTCTTGTAAAGTAAATGTAATGTTTCCGTTAGAATTTGTTGTTCCATTTTTATATAATGTATCTGTTCTATTAAAGGTTGAAACATTTGCTAAATTTACAAATAAACTTGTTGAGGTATCATAAACAAGGACATCTAAATAATGATGTATATTCACAGTAATATTATTTCTACTTCCTCCAATAACAGTTACATTTAAAATTCCATAAGAATTTGTACAATTGGTTACATTCACTGTACCTTGAGTTCCAGGATTAGTTGTTGGTGTAGTAATGTTAATATCCCTTCCTGCAGAATAAGCATATCTTGATACATTAATTATATTATCTTCTAAAGAAATATTGAGATTTGTACTAATTCCAACCCCAGTAGAATTTACTCCCCTCATTTGTATATTATTTCCTTTTAAAGTTACATTATCCCCCCATTGAGTTGTACTGCTTGCATGATAATATCCATAAGAATTATTACCATACATGAAAATCGTATTATTATACTGTCTTGTTCCTTTTTCATATCTTCCAACAATACCATAACCTGCACCTGTAGAAGAATAAATAGAATTGTTTGAATATTCATCATCGATAGACCAATAATTATACATACCTATTGCACCACCAATAACTGCAGTAACATTATTATTTTTTATTAGGCTGTAAGGAGTATTATATAAATATAAATTATAAGTTACTGCTTTATTAAGCGTATTATTAATTATATTAAAACTCGCTCCAGTATCTGCATATATATTTTCATAAGCTCCAGTAGTTCCTCCATTAAACCAATTGTTACTAATATTAATATCTCTTGAAAGATAAGCATAAAGATTTGCATAAGCATCTCCGCTTGTAAAATTATTATTATCTATTGTCCAGTTATATGAATTTAATAAATATAAACTGTGGTTTGTAAAGTTACTATAATTTAATGTAATATTATGACATGCAGCAAAAATAACTTGCCCATAATTTGAATAATTAATTCCATCATAAACTGTATTACTTACATTAAAAGTAAAATTAACTGGTTTTCCTTGTACTAAATTAGTATCATCTATGGAATGATTAAATTGTTGTAGTCTATTTTCTGTTGCCGCAAAATAAAATCCAAACGACCTTGAAGCATTTATAGTATTTTTCTTAAAAATATTATTCTTTGAGAAGGCTGAATACATCATATAGTGTTGTACTCCAGTACCTTTTAGAGTATTTCCTATAATTGTATTATTCTCACTTGTTGCTTGAAGATAAATAGCAATACGACTTGTTGCAGAAATTACAATTGTATTATTTATAATATAAGAATTATTCATATTAACTCCGGTTAATCCATATCCCTGACTAAACATAGTATTGTTAATAATAGTATGATTTGCTCCTTTCAGAACCATTGCCCAAGCAAGATTTTGATTAGAACCGGTGGTCATATTACAATTCTTAACAGTAAGATTATTAAAACCAGAAGAATCATTAATAGCATATCCAACTGATTTAGCAGAAAAATTAATTTTATAACCTTGACAATCTAAAGTAATATCATCTGCAGTAATGTTAAAACAAGTTCCGGAAGCATTAACATTATTGGCTAATTGATATTCTGTTCCTGATGTATCTAATTGAATACATTGAGTTACTGAAGTTGCCATTAAATCAAATCCCCCCATTAAAGGATTTTTTTGAGTTTCTAAAGTGGTATTATCTTCTAAAATTATTTCTTCATTTGGTTCTGTTATATTTGTCTCATTAACATTTTCTTCAGTTGGAATAGTTATAGGTTCTTCTACAGGAATTTCTGTTAAATTGGTTTCTTCTATTGTTTCAGTAGAATTAATTGATTCAGATACAATAATATTTTCATCAATTACAGGTTCAACAAAAAAACTTTCATTTTCATTAGAAATAAAGAATCCAGTATAACTTCCAATAAAATAAAATCCAAAAAATAATAAAATTAATACTAAAGGAATTAAAAAAACGTTTCTATGTGGTATATTTGAATTAAAACCAAGAATTTTAGCTTCTTTTTTCTTAGCTTCTATTAAATTTCTTCCAAGATAGATACTTTTAGTTTTATTACCTTCCCTTTTGGTTGTATAATAATAAAAACTGTCTCTAACCCTCTTTTTATGCATATTTACTATGTGGTATACGCATTTATAAAGATTTTTATATACTTTAAACCATAAATATATATAAACTTATTAAATGTATAATAATCTATGAAATTTCTTTATTTAGACATAGAAACTGTACCTTTTAAGATAGAAAATGAACATATAAAAGAATATTTGATGGATAAAAAAATTTCTAAAGAAGCGAGAAGTCTTGATCCAAATTATTCTAAAATAATTACAATTGGCTTGAAAGTTACAAATGAACCTACTAAAATATTATCTGGAGAAAATGAAAAAGAATTATTAACTAAATTCTGGGATTTTATTAAAGATTTTGTCATGAAACATCCAATTTACAAAATAGTTACACATAACGGATATAAATTTGATATTCCTTTTATTTTAATAAGATCTTATTCAAATGGAATTCAAATTCCAAGAGAAACACAAATTAATACAAATGTTTATTCTATGAAAGCTTCAAATCATTTTGATACAATACAATTTTTCTCTTTTAATGGAAATTTTATAAATCCTAATTTGGATGTTTTATGTAGGATGCATGGAATAGAAGTTCCTGATAAAAGATTCTTTGGGAAGGATGTAGAAAGATTATATCATGAAAATAATTGGGATATTATAAATGAACACTGCAAACAAGATGTAGAAATGCTTGAAAAACTATTTGAAAAGGTTTGTATGCCTAATGTTTAATTATTTTACTCTCGTACTAACTAATTTTCCTGCTTTCTCAAATTTAATTTCAGAATTAATTAATTTCTTTAAAGTTTCTTTTAAATCTTTTATTTTAACTCTAATTTGTTTTGTAGAATCTCTATCTCTAATTGTAATATCTTTTTTTGAAGGAGATTTTTCATCTATAGTGATACAATAAGGTGTTCCAGATTCATCATTTCTTGCATATCTTTTACCAATAGAACCAGACTCATCGTAAACAACATTAAATTCTTTTTTCAAATCTTTTACAATTTCTAAAGATAATTTTTCATATTTTTTATCTTTTATTATTGGAAATACTGCTGCTTTTATTGGAGCTAATTTTGCAGGTAATTTTAAAACAACATTTTCTCTTTTTTTATCATAATTATATGCTTTTGTTAATATTGCTAAGAAAACTCTTTCCATACCAAATGTAGGTTCAATAACTTTAGGAATTATTTTATTTTTATATTTTTCATCAAAGATTTCCATTTTTTCCCCACTATTTTTCATATGTTGTGTTAAATCAAATTGACCTCTATTAGCATTACCTGCAATTTCTTGGCTTCCTATTGAAAACTCATAATCAATATCAAAAGTAGCGCTTGAATAATGGCTTAATGCTTCTTTTGTATGTTCTCTAACTTTTATTTCTTCTAATCCTATAGACTTAAAGAATAAAATCTGTTCTGCTAACCAGTAAGCATGCCACTCTTCTAATTTTTTCTCTTGTAGCATTTTTCCAATTGTAATTTGTTTAAGAGTATCTTTTTTAGCAGTTTGTGTTCCTGCATCTAAAATTTTTAATTTCAAATTTAAATGAGTTTTAGTAAGTAAATCACATTTTTTCTCTTCAGGATTTATAAAGAATTCAAATTCTCCAATATGGAATTCTCTGCTTCTAAATAAAAAATCTCTTGGAGCAATTTCATTTCTTAAGCATCTTCCAATTTGTGCAATACCAAAAGGTAACTGCATTCTAGAAGTCTGTTGTACTAATTTAAAATCTGTAAACATTCCTTGGGCAGTTTCACCACGTAAATAAACTTCTGTAGGATTTAAAGCACCAACTGTTGTTTTGAACATTAAATTAAATTCTCCTTTTACTTCATAGTCTCCACCGCAAGGACATTTTACTTTTCCAACTTCGCTTTTATCCATCTTAGTAGAAAGCTTACATTTTTTACATACCACTGCTACATCTGAAAAATTTGCAATATGCCCAGAAGCTTTCCATATTTTTGGATTAGATATTATACTTGCATCAATACCTACAATATTATCTTTTTGATAAACAAAATAATTCCACCATTCTTTTTTAAGATTATTAAATAATTCAATACCTAAAGGACCAAAATCCCAAAATCCTGCTAATCCTCCATATATTTCAGAAGAAGGATAAACAAAACCCTTTTTTTTACAGAATGTAGCTAATTCCTCTATTGTAATCATAATTTAGGTAAATCTTCTAGATTTATAATGTTTTTGCCTTCAATTCTAGGGCAGGCAGCGTTAATCCAGAGGTCTATTTTATTAAAATTCTCGAATTCTAGTTCATTTAAGGTATTAAACATGAAAATATAAGAATTTTTTAGTTTGTTTTTTAATTCCAAAGCTTTTTTTAAATTATATTGTCCGGGTTTTACAGAAACTAAAATCCCATAAGAATTTGCTGCATAAAATTTATTTAATTTTCCTTTTAATTTTTTTTCATATTCAATGATTTCATTTTCATCTAATTTAGAAAATTCATTTGTGTTTGGATTAGCAATGTAAACTGGTTTTTTTGTTTTTAGAGCAACCCAAATTGGATGAAACTTTCCAGAGCCAATATACAAATAAGAATCAACTTTTTTTTGTATTTTAATTGCATTGTCTGCTTTGCAACCAAGAACTTGTCCTGCAAAAATATAATTTTTATTTTTAATTTGTTTAACTTGGTCAAGAAATTGTATTGTAGTAATTAAACCAACTTTTCCAGGAATATTTACTTTCTTTAGAACTTCATCTATCTTTTCTTTTGATCTTGCTTCAATAAATAATGTTTTCATAATTAGTTAGTAAGGAAAGGATATTTAAATTTAATTATTTATAAATAAAAAACCTTAAATATAATATATGCCTCTTTTGTATATGAACAAAAAAGAGATTAGGGTAATTTTGTTATTATATCCTATTTTTGCATGTTTTTTATCTTTTTTATTAAAAGCTAATTTTTTAGTTTCAACCTTAATCTTTTTTGGAGGGCCTTGTTTAATATTTTCCTTTTTAGATAAAAAATTAATTAAAAAAGCGGCTTTATTTTCAATTATTCTTACAATACCTGTAACTATAATTGTTGAATATATGGCAGAAATAACAAAAACCTGGGTTGTTCCATTCTCTTTATTTCCAAAATTATTTAATGTCATAGTGATAGAACAATTTTTGTGGGGTTTTTTATATTCTTATTTTATAGTTATGTATTATGAATATTTTATAGAACATAAATTTAAAGATAAATTATATTCCCCTAATTTAAAATATCTTATAATAATATCTTGTTTAGCTATATTTCTCTTTTTAATCTTTTTAATTATAAATCCAATAATTTTAAATGTTTCATATTTCTATTTAAAAATGGGAATTGTTTTAGTTCTACTTCCCGTACTTTTAGTTTTTTTAAAATGTCCAAATTTATATACTAAAATTTCTAAAATAATAGCCTATTTCTTTTACTTTTCTTTTATTTATGAAATAACTGCACTTAAATTGGGGCAATGGGCATTTCCAAGCAAACAATTTATAGGATGGATAAATATTTTTGGGATAAATTTTCCATTTGAAGAACTATTTTTTTGGATGATATTGACAGCAATAGCAATTTTGTCTTACTACGAATTTTTTGATGACGATAGAAAATAAATTTATTTAATCTTTAATTTCTCAACTTTAGCTTTATCAGATAATATGGCAGAATTTCCAGAAGGATCTTCAATTACTATTTTCAAAGGAATATCTCCACATTTTATTTTCCAGATTTTTTTAAGTAAATTTTTTGCTTTTGTCTTGTCTTCGTCTTCTTCTGCAGTTTCTTTTTGAGCTTTTAAAACTTCTTCGAATTTAGTGATTAATCCTTCTATATTAGAAATAAATCCAATTGAAGCAGGACCTGGAGTCATATCCATTCTTAATTCAACTAATTTAACAGACGCAGTACTTGATTTTACAACTTTAACATTAAGATCTTTTACATTTTCAACAGTAAATGTTACTTTGATAGGTTCTTTAACATCTGCAGATTCTACATCGGATACTTTATAATTACAATTAGAACAAACCATAGAAAATAAAAATACTTTTCCAAAATGAGGAACTTCTTTTTCTTCTTCACTTAGTGTTAAATTTTTAGTTTTACACAAAGGACATTCCTGTTTTTTTAATTCTTCCATAATTATTTTAGAATTTAACCATTTATAAAATTTATCTTACTACTAAATATATGTATTAATCTAATATAATCAAGAATTTAGAATGGTTCTAGTTGTGGTTTTGGAGCTGTACCTACATCTTCTGCAGGTTCTGCTGCTCTGTAAACTTTAGCGAAGTTAGGAGTTGCTACAATCCAATCTTCTCCAAATCCTGCAATATCTCCTTCAATAGCATCACAGGTTTTCTTTAATTTACTAACAGCTCTTTTTAATTCAACTAAATCTTTATCTTTTAATGTTCTAATATTAACTAAAGCAACAGTATAACCTTCTCTTAAAGTGTCTAATACTGGTTTAATATCTGGAAAATCTTCAATGAAAAATGGTCTTATAACTATCTTTGATTTTGCACTAGCTGATTTAACTGTATCAATCTCAACATAATCTTCTGTGAAATCATTTGGAAAACCAGAATTACTTCCGAATCTCTCTTTTAGTTTTGAAATGAAACTTGCCATTTTCTCCTATCCAATTGTTACAGTATCAAATATATAAATATTTCTAAAAGTTATTTATTACTGCTCTCAAGTAAACTAACCACATTCCAAATCTGCATTTTAGCATAACTTGGTAAATTAGGGTCTTCTACTACACCATCTAACTCTTGAATAGCCTTATCTATCGTCATATTTATATTAGGATTTTTACAATCATTCATAGAACAAACAATTTCCTGAAGCTTTATTTTTATACTTTTAGGTAATGTATCCTCTTTTTCAATTTGATTTAACAAAGAAACTATATTTTCAATTTTTTCTCTGTCGTTTGTAGTTGTTTTTGTCATTTTTTATTTAATTTTTTCATTATTTCTTGTTGTGCTTCTTTAGATTTTTCTTTAATACTGACTTCTTGTTTTTCTATATTTTTTAATCTTATTTCAAGAACATTCTTTTTTTCTTTCAAATCTTTTTCTAGATCTTCTTTTTTAACATTAATCATAATATTTCCTATAATTTTGTAAGGAGAATCTTTAGTTTTTTTAATTTCATCTAAAGCATTATCAATTTCTGTTAAAGCTGCTTGGAATCTTTGCTTTTGTATTGCAAAATTCTGCATATTTTGCTCCATCATCTGCAATTCCATTATCTTCTTTTCAGTATCTGAATTTTCCATTTTATAATTAATTTAAAATTACTTCCCTCCCGTAAAATTTAAATTGCTTTAACCTTCGAACTTATGGTTCTAGGTTTATATAAAATTTTGCTATCGCAATAAGGACATCTTATTTTCCTTTTTGCGTATTCCTCTTTTACTTGTTTTCCACATTTGAAACATTTATAGACTGCCATTTTTATTCAATTGTATAAGCTTTTCCTGTGAATTTTTTTAAACATTTTTTGCAATGCCAAATACCAACTGCAATTCTTTTTACTCTTCCATGTTTTCCGCAGTAAGGACAAGTTTTTTTTGCTTTTTGTCTAACTTCGACATCTAAAACTCTTTGCTTGATTCCTCTACCATATCTAGCGCCAAAACGGCCTGTTGATCCAACTTTTTTTGTCTTTACCACTTTTTAACTAAAAACAACTTCTTTATAAATTTTATTGAATGGGGCTACCCGGATTTGAACCGGGGTCGCGAGGTCCCAAACCTCGAATCATAACCAAGCTGGACCATAACCCCATTATAAAATTTCTTTATTCTAAATATTTAAAGATTGCTCTTTATAGAATTCTTTACTTTTTAGCTTTAGCTTCTTTTTTAGGCTCTTCTTTTTTAGCCGCTGCTGGAGCTGCTGCACCAGGGGCTGCTCCTTCTGCTGCTGGAGCTGCTGCACCAGGTTCTTTCTTAGCTTTAGCTTTTAATGATTCAACTTCTGATTTAAATTTAGCTTGAATATCTTCTAAACCTTTTTTTAATATTTCTTTTTTCTCAGAATCAACATCGGTTTTATTGTTTTTTATTAAATTATCAAAGTCTCCTTTTTTTACTTTTTTAATAATATCTTTTGCATTTTCATTTTCTACCATTACACCCATTTGATTACATGTTCCAAGAATACTATTAATTACTGCTTTTATATCTTTATTTAATACAGAATCTTTTTTGATATTAGAAATTTTAATTACTTGCTCCATTGCTAAATTTCCAACATATTCTTTACTTGGAAAACTTGATCCTTTTTCTGCTGAAGCTTCTTTTTTAATTAATTCTGAAGTTGGTGGTGTTCCAACAGTAATATCGTAAGTTTTATCTTTATTAATTAAAATTTCAACAGGAACTTGCATTCCTTTCATATCTGCAGTTTTTTCATTTAATTTTTTTAGAACTTCTTGAATATTAATTCCTTTAGGACCAAGTGCTTGTGCCATTGTTGCATTAGCACTAACTTTTCCGCCTTCAACCATTAATTTAATTTTATCTGCCATTTTAGTCTTCTTTAGGTTCTTCTGCTTCGCCTTCTCTCCTTATAACTTTAACGGCATCCAATTTTACAGTAATTGGGATAGGAACTGTTGCTTCTAATAATTCAACAATAACTTCTTCTTTTACTTCATCAATCTTTTTAACTTTAGCTTTTTCTCTTTTAAAAGGTCCAGAAATTATTTCAACAATATCATTTTTTTCAATATTAACTTGTACTTTAATTTGTTCTAGAACATTTTCTATTTCTGAATAAATTGTAGGTTTTGGTAAAACTCCTTTAGCATATGGAACACCTGTAAAAGCTTCTTCAGCGTCTTGTTTTGTTGCTGCTTCAATTATAATATATCCTCTCCAACCATGAGGTCTTACAACAGCATAAACATCCAAATTCTTTTTTTCTATATTAGATTCTACAAAATCCATTACTTGATCTTCTCTGTTTGCAGTTGTTTTTAAAATATATATTACCATTTTATTGTATAAATTGCCAAATTAGGTGTATAATAAAACCTATTAACCCTATTATTAATATTCCGATTCCAGTAACTTTTACTATACTCATATATTCTACTCTTCCTGGTTTTTTTGTTATTGTCCAAACCCTTTTACATTCTAAGATAAAGGTTTTTAGTTTAACAAGTAGATCTTTAATATTCATAAAAATAAAGCATTTTAAGTATTTAAAAAGATTTTGTTTTAATCCAAGAATTCTATACCCAATTCATCTTCTATTTCTTTCTTTTTACGTGTTTGGATAGATCTTTTAGGACCAAAAATTTGAGGACTTGATACACCTGTAATTATTAACATTGTTCTTATTGTTTTATCAAGATCTTCTGAAATTTGAGCTCCCCATATGATTCTTGCATCTTCGTCTAATTTTTCTGATATACTTTCAACTATTTTTCTTGCTTCATCTAATGTAAAGTCAGGTCCTCCAGTAATGTTTACTAAAGCACCTTCTGCACCAGAAATTTCAACATCCAATAAAGGATTGTTTAATGCTTTTTCTACAGATTCAAGAGCTCTGTTTTCAGTATCAGATTCTCCTAAGCCTATTACTGCAACTCCTCCTTTACCCATTACAGTTCTTATATCTGCAAAGTCAAGATTAACTAGTCCTGCTTTAGTTACAAGCTCTGTAATGCCTTTAACAGCATTGGTTAAGATTTCATCTGCAACTTTGAATGCAGTTTGTAATGGTAAATCAGGAGCTAATTCTAATAATTTATCGTTAGGAATTACAATTAAAGTATCAACAATATTTTCTAATTTTTCAAGACCCATAATAGCATTTTCATATCTTCTTTGTCCTTCCATTGAGAAAGGTAAAGTAACAATAGCCACAGTAAGAATACCCATTTTTTTAGCAATATCAGCAACAACAGGCGCACTTCCAGTTCCTGTTCCTCCACCTAAACCACAAGTAATGAAAACCATATCGGCTCCTTGTAATGATTGTTTAATATCATGTTCTGATTCACGTGCAGCTTCTTCTCCAACTTGAGGAATACTTCCTGCACCTAATCCGCCTGTTAATTCTTTACCAATTAGAATTTTTACATCTGCATTTGCATATAATAAATCTTGAGCATCAGTATTAACAACAATAGTTTCAGCACCAACAATACCTACTTCATTAATTCTTGCAACAGTATTGTTTCCTCCACCACCACATCCAATAACTTTGATTTTAGTTTTTTGAGCACTAACTAGCTTTTCAAGTTCTTCATCTACTGCAGAAGTCTTAACGTTAGTCCCAATGTTAACTTTGTAAGCCATTAATTCATCAACCCCGTTTTTTTGACTATAGTAGAGTATTTAAATTTATATTTAGTAGAAAATATATTTCTATTTTATTGCTTTTTGCTATCTTCTTTTTTTGGTAAGGATTTTATTTTAACTTCTTTGATTTCTGGAACTAATTGTTTTATTTTTTCTTCAAAAGCTTTCTTAAGAACTTCATTTTCCATAGGTGTGTGTAAGTCTATTTCTGCTTTGTTATCCTTTAAATTGACTTTAAACATGTTTTCTTGCAGTCCTACGAATTTTAAACAAGCATCAACTTTTTGTTTTGTATCATCAATTTTTTTTAAAATTTTAACTTTATACAACAATTTCTTACCTGCTAAAGGATGATTGAAATCTACAATTACACGTCCTCCAGAAACAGAACGAATAGTGCCTAACATTCCATCTAGATTTAATTGCAATCCTGGGAAAGGTCTTATATTATTTTGTAAAAAAACTTTCATAGCAACTAATTGCAGGGCTTTTGGATTTTTATTTCCAAAACCTTCTTCTGCAGAAACTTCAAATTCATATTCTTTTCCAATTTCTTTATCAATTAAATTTTTATCTAAACCTTTAATTATATTTTTTTCTCCAATACAAATAATTATTGGACCATATTTGAAATTTTTATTGTAAATATCATTCTTTTTAGCAATTTCTTCAGAGGTTAAATCAAAGATTTTTCTATCTTCTTTGATCATTCCTACATAATCTATTTCAATAAAATCTCCTTTATTTACTTTTATCATTTTAATTCTGTTACATTTTCTATTTAAATATGTTTCTTAGATGGAAAATTTTACTTTTTAGAGTATACAAAACCTTTATAAATAATCTTTTTATAAAAATTATTATGGGAGAAATAAGATTAGTTGACGCAGGGTCAATAAAAGTAGGTAATTATGTTATTATAGACGGAGTTGCTTGCATAGTAAAAAGATTAGATGTTTCTAGGCCAGGAAAGCATGGACATGCTAAATGTAGAATAGAAGCTTCAGGATTAATAGATGGTACTAAAAAAATTATTGTAAAACCTTCTCATGATACTATAGAAATTCCAATTATTGAAAAGAAAGTAGCACAAGTATTAAGTATTAGTGATAATAAAGCAACAGTAATGGATTCAGCATCGTATGAAACTTTTGATATTATCATACCAGAAGAATTCAAAGGAAAAATAAAAGAGGGAGAGGAAGTAGGTTATTGGGTAATACTTAACGATAAAGTATTTAAACCAAAATAAAAAAATGGTAAAATTTCCAGAAGCAGCTAAAAGACTTTTTGCAGGAGTATTTGTTTGCAGAAAATGCAAATCTAAAAAAAGAGCTCCAATACAAAAAATATTACAAGGAAAAGTTATTTGCAGAAAGTGTGGAAGTAGACATTTTAGACCTATCAAAAAAGGTAAGTGAGAATGAATTTTGATTTATTATTCTTAATCTTATTTTTTCTAATATTACTTGGAATTTATTCTAAATATAAAAATAAATTTGAAGTTCAAGGTAAAGTTTTTATTTTATATAAGACTAAATGGGGATTAAAATTAATGGATAAAATTGCTAGTAAATTTCCTAGACTTTTAAAATATTTAAGTTATGTTTCTGTTTTTATTGGTTTTTTTGGAATGGCTTTTATTTTTTATTTTTTAATTAAGGGAACTTACAATTATTTATTTATACCTAAGGCACAACCTTTATTGGCACCAGTTTTGCCAGGAGTACACGTCGCTGGTTTACCTACATTATCTTTTTTCCATTGGATTATTGCAATATTATTTATAGCAGGAATACATGAATTTTTCCATGGAGTTTATGCTAGGTATATAGGTGTAAAAATAAAATCTTCTGGTTTTGCTTTTTTAGGACCAATCTTAGCTGCTTTTGTAGAACCTGATGAAAAACAACTTATTAAAAAGAAAAAGTTTGATCAATTAACTGTATTTTCTGCAGGACCTTTTATTAATATTGTTTCAGCATTTTTAATTTTATTTTTTACTTTATTTATAATAAATCCAATAGCTTATACTTTTGTAGAACCAAATGGAGTTCAAGTTGTTTCTTTGGTTCCTGAAAATCCTGCAGAATTATCTGGAATAAAAGTTGGAGAAGAAATTAAATTCATAAATGATATTACAATAAATAATGTAAATGATTTTTCAAAATCTTTAGAAAATATAAAACCTAATCAAGAAATAATAATTCAAACTTTAAATTCTACTTACACTTTAACTACAACACAAAGTCCAAAAAATCCTGAAGAAGGATATTTAGGAATTTCTGTTTCAGCAGTTGAAGTGATTGCAAAAGGAAATTATGGAAAAATTACTGTTTTAATATCAAATTGGATAATGAAATTATTTTTCTGGATGTATGCAATTAGTTTGGGTGTTGGATTATTTAATTTATTACCTCTTGGTCCCGTCGATGGAGGAAGAATGTTCAATACAGGAATTTTATATTTTATAAAAAATAAAAAATTAGCTAGAAAAATTTATATTACAACAAGTTTATTTTGTTTATTATTAATTTTTATTAATTTACTTCCTTATTTATTAAAACTTCTTTTATTTATAGCAAAACCAATTTTATTTTTAATTTAATTCTCCGACGTAGAAAAATTTCTTAAATTTTTACAAAAATTAAATTTTTTCTCAAAAAATACAAAATAGAAACATATTTAAATGATTTTATACAACAATATAATATAAGTTTTTAAAATTTGTTTGGGAAAAGAGGTGAAAAAACAAATGGCAAAAAGAAAAAAGGCAAAGAAAAGAAGTGCTAAGAAATCTAGCAAAAAGAAAAAGAGAAGATAAATTTTTATTTTCTTTTTCTTTTTTTTATATTCTATTTTTTATATTATTATTATTTGTCCTGGACTTCCTGTATTTATAATTAATGTTTGTTTTATTTTATCCATTGTTCTTGCAGTATCATGAAAATGTCCACACAAAACTAATTTTGGTTGAATTTCTTCAATAAAATTTCTTATAGCTTTATTTCCTTGATGTCCTAAATTGGATAAATAATCTGTTTTCGTTTTGTAAACTGGGGCATGTACAACTAAAATTATTTTTTTATTTGGATTTTCTTTAATGTATTTTTTAAATTTTTTAGCTAGATCTTCAAAGTCTTGATCTTCTATAGAAAAACCTCCTCCGCCATAACCCAAGAAACAATAATCATTTATTTCATAACAACCCCTATCTATATCTATTGCAAATTTAAATTTTTTACACAATTCATGAATCTCTTTATCGGTCTCATGATTTCCAGGAATAATTAACATTGGGATTTTTAGATTTTCAAGTGTTTTAAAAATATCTGTTATGTGTTGACCGAAATCAGAAATATCTCCTGCACAAACTAAAAAATCTGGCTTTTCCTTTTTAGAAATTTCTATAATTTTTTTCAAGTCGTGCGTATTGCTGTGTAAATCTACAAATGCTAATAATTTCATAGAAATAAGAAAATAAAAAAGATTTAATAATCTTATGTTTCTAAATAACCTTTCATAAATGCTGCTTCGTTAAGTCCGATGCCATCTTCATCTAGCTTTTCATCTATGTAATCTTCAGAGTACATATCTTCTCTCATTATAATCACCTCTTTTATCAGTAGGTAAGGTTTTAATCATATTACTGACGATTCTAGTTATTGCTTCTTGGTCCATTTCTTGTGGGATTATTCTCATTTTTTTGCCTCCTTTTTGTTTCTAGATACTAAAATAGAATTTGCTTTATAAACCTCACACGCACATCTCGCAAGTTGCAATCTGATAGGATATATATTTTGTAGAATATACTTTTTAATTAAAAATGACTCATAAATCCCTTTAGTAAAGATTATATGAACTCTTTTATATAATAGACTATCTTTTGAGAAAAGTCATATAAAATTTATTATTGCAAGTAACTCTTCTTAGAAAGGAAGATCTTCACCTGGTTTTTCCTCTTTTTGTGTTTCTTCTTTTTCTTTTATTAATTCTAAACATATACCATTTAATTTATCTAAATAATCTATGGCTTCTAAATATTCTGTGACAATAAATTCTTCTCCTAATATCGGAGTATATTTTATTCTTCGACAAGCCCATTCTTTAAAATAATCATTTAAAAGACTCTTATGGGTTTCTAATAAAGAAAAGCACATATCACTAATGGTAGATATATTTGGTTCCTTTAGTTCCATTACATGTATATACCCTTCATGTATCTCTTTTTCTAATCTGCCAATTTCCCTACCATCTTCAAAACCAGATATTCTTGCTTTTTTAATTTCTTCTTGGGCCATATTACTTATTGCTTTAGAAAAATATTTAACTCTTTCTTTTTTAGAATTCATTTAGTTTTTTTATAGTTCCGTATGTTACAATAGTAGAATTGCCAGGACCTTCTTTAGTTTTTGTAGAAACGTCTCCTATTTTTTCTAATTGTTTTATTCTATCAAAGAAAGTTCTATATGAAATGTTACCATATCTTTTTTCATAAATTTCATGTAATTCTTTAATTAATTTTCCTGAATTTTCTTTTACTAAAGAAAGAGTTATTTTTTGATCTTCTGTTAATTCAGTAGAATCTTTTAATTTGTAAGCTTTTAAATTTTCTATTATTTTAATAGTGTGCTCATTCTTAATTTTTTTAGAAGAACTATTTTCAGCCAAAACTCCTGCTTCTTTCATTAAATGTAATCCTGTTCTGATATCTTTTAATTCATAAGATTTTTTTACTACGTTTTCGAAAGCTTCTTCTTCCCAGACATTTTTAGCAAATGCAAAATCTCTTCTTTCTTTTAAGATACTTTTAGTTTCTTCAAAATTATATGGTTTAAATATTAAAGAATCTAATAATAATCTTGATTTTATTCTTGGATCTAATTCAGAAATATAATTTTCGTCGTTAGTAATAAGGATAATTGTTTTTTTATTTATTTCTTCAAATAAATTATAAATTATCCCCGGTTCTTGTAATTTATCTACTTCATCAAATACAAAAACAGCTGCTTTTTTATTAATTATAGAAGCAATATTATTCATTAATTCATCTGTTTTTTTATTGTGTGTAAAAGTATAACCTAATTTTTCACAAATATAATTTACAATTTTAAAAGTAGAATCATGTTTCCAACAATTAATAAAAATAGGATAAACATCATTTGTTTCTTGTCCTAATTCTCTAAGAACCCAATTTATTGCAGTAGTTTTTCCTATACCTGGTTTTCCTGTTATAAATAAATTTCTTCCGCTCCTTTCTTGTAATAAGGGTTTGATACAAGTTGCAACATACTGTTGTTCATTTTCTCTATGTTTTAGAACTTTTGGAATATAATCAAAATCTAACGCAATTTCATCTAAGAATAAACTTTCATTTCCTTTTAAGATATTATCAAATAATCCCATAGTTATTCTAAATTTATCAAAAATATAAATTTTCCTATATTTCTTCTATTCCATCCTTTGTTAGTGCAGTAAGCCTTATTCCAACTCCTAATCTCAGTAAAGCAGATAGAAGAGCCATATGTTCTTTTCCTATACCGGAAACTAAGTTTAAAGCAACTTCACTTTTTAGCTTACCATTTAATTGATTTTGTATGGAATCTCTAAATTCTTTAAGTCCTTGGTTTGAATCTGCAATTATAAATTCACAATTCTTTTTTGGATGAAAATTTTCTTTACCAAATTCATTTGTAATTAAATAGATATTTTCCCATTCTGAATCTTCTATTAATCTATTTACATGGCCCCAAGTACCTTTTCCAGAACTTAGACAAGCAACTAATTGTACCATAACTAAAATTTGAAATATTTACTTATAAATCTTGTTCTTATCGAATATATATTTTGTAGTCGATTATTTAGAAAACTAAAAATATTTAAATCCTCGAGGACACCAATAATCATGGTAAAAAAGAGGCTAATTGCCAAAGACATTCCTTTTGCGGAAATTACTTTAAGAAAATACGAAAAACCAGGCAAATTACCAAAAAGAGAGTTGATAAGAAAATTATGTTTATCTTCTGGATTATTACAACCTGGAGATTCAAGAGATATTATTGTTGATATATTATTTGTGTTAACAAATTCTAAAACTGCTATAACCTCTGAAGAAATTAAATCTATGGTTATACAAACTAGAAAGAAAAATAAATTACAATTAAAAGGAATTGCTTCTTCAAATATTAGAAGACAATTAAAGAGATTAAAAACAATGTTTTTGGTTGAAAAATATAACGAAGGGTATAGAATCACCGAAGATGAAAAATTAATTACTTTATTCGAAGAAAAAATAGAAAAATATTATTTAAATTCGATAATTTCTAGAGTAAAAGAATATTATGGAGCAATAAAATAAAATGGTAAAAGATCCTGGAGAAGATTCATACTTCTTAAGCGAATATGTAAAAAAATATGCTTTTGGAAGTGTTCTTGATATGGGAACAGGTTCTGGAGTGCAAGCAGAAGCAGCAAAACAAAATAAACAAGTTAAATCTATACTTGCTGTAGATGTAGATAAAGATGCTATTCATAATGTGAAGAAAAAAGGATTTAATGTAAGACATTCAAATTTATTTTCTGCTATAGATCCAAAAGAAAAATTTGATTTTGTAATATTTAATGCCCCATATATGCCTGATTCTGATAAAGGTGTTAGCGACCACGTAAGTTCTTTATTCAAAAATTCTGGAGGGGTTTATGGTTATATCTTGTTAGATAAATTCTTAGCAGATGCAGTAAATCATATGACTCCAAATGGAAGAGTTTTAATTGCTTGTTCTTCTTTAATTGGAGATATAGAAGGATTATTTAAAAAATATAATTTAAAATATTCTAAAATGGGTATTAAAAAATTATTTTTTGATGAGTTCTGGGTATATATGGCTGGATTCACCGCAGAAGATTTTCCTAATAAAGGGGACTATCCTTTCTAAACAATAAAGCTTATAAATAACCTTCTTTTCAAGAATAAATCCGTAAAACTACCTTTGGTAGGAGGATTATAAATGGAAAAGAAAGAATTTTTAGAGGCATTAAAAACAGTAAAAGAAGCTAATAAAAGAAAGTTTTCACAAACTGTAGATTTAATCATAAATTTAAAAGGTATTGATTTTAAAAAAGATGAAAATAAAATTGATTTCTTTATGACTCTTCCTTCTGGAAGAGGTAAAAAAACAAAAGTATGCGCATTCGTTGATAAAGAATTATCCAAACAAGCAAAAGAAACTTGTGATTTTGTCGTTACAAGAGATGAATTTTCAAAATATTCTGCAAATAAAAAATCTGTAAAAGCTCTTTTAAGAGAGTGTTCATTTTTCATAGCTCAAGCAAACATTATGACTGAAGTTGCTAAGAATTTTGGTAAAACTCTTGGAGCAAAAGGAAAAATGCCAAATCCAAAAGCAGGATGTGTTGTTCCTCCAGAATTCCCAGCAATGGCAGGTTTAGTAAAAAAATTACAAAGTACAACAAGAATCTTAACTAAAAATGAACCTTCAATTAAAGTTGCTGTTGGTACAGAAGCTATGAAAGAAGAAGAAATCGTAGAAAATATTTTAGCTATAGAAAGTCAATTACTTCATTTATTACCTCAACAAGAAAACAATATCAAAGATATTTATATTAAATTAACTATGGGCGCTCCATATAAGGTAGGATTTGGTTTTATTAAAAAAGAAATTAAAGTTGTTGAGAAAAAACCACAACCTAAACCGGAAGTTAAACACGAACATAAAGTTGAAGTTAAAAAAGAAGAACATAAAGAAAAGAAAGCAGAAAAACCAAAAAAAGAAGTTAAAGAGAAATGAAAGGGTTAGAAAAGAAAAAAAGAATAGTTGAAGATTTAGCTAATTTGATGAATAAAAATCAGGTAGTTGGAATCATTGATTTAACTAATTTGCCTTCTTCTACATTACAAAAAATAAGAAGCAAATTGAGAGATCATGCTAAAATAATTACTGTTAAAAAAATATTAATACAAAAGTCTATAGAAAAAGCAAAAGAAAGTAAAAAAGGAATAGAACAATTAGAAGAATTTTTAGGAGGAATACCTGCTTTAATATTAACTAATAAAGATTCATTTAGATTATCAAAATTATTATTACAACATAAAAGTTCTGCAGCAGCAAAACCGGGTCAAATAGCACCAAATGATATAGTTATACCTGCAGGTCCAACAGAATTTACTCCAGGTCCAGTTATTGGAGAATTGGGACAAATTGGATTAAAAACTGCAGTTGAAAATGGAAAAATTGCAATTAAAGAAGATAAATTAATTGTTAAAAAAGGAGATATAATTAATCCAAAAGTTGCAGCAGTTATTGCAAAATTAGGAATAGAACCTATGACAATTACTATGAATCTAGTAGGAACTTTTGAAAATGGATTAATCTATAAACATGATGTATTATCAATAACAGAGGAAGAATACTTAAATAAAATGAAACTAGCGGCATTACAAGCTTATACTTTAGCATTGAAAATAGAATATCCTCATCCAAAGATAATAAAACAATTGGTTACAAATGCGGCTTTAGAGGAAAAAGCTTTGTCTGCGAAATTAAATTTAACAATTGAAGAGACAAAAGAAGAACCTAAGGTTGAAATTAAAGAAGAACCAAAAGTTGAGATTAAACCAGAACCTAAAATAGAAGTTAGAGAAGAACCTAAGGTTGAAATTAAAGAAGAGCCAAAAGTTGAGATTAAAGAAGAACCAATAATACAAGAAAAACCTGTTAAAGTTAAAGAAGTAAAACCAGAAATAATAGAAAAAGAAGTACAAAAATCTCCTTTAGAAACAAAGAATAGATTTGATGAATCCGTTGACAAAGCTCAAGAAGTATTAAAAAAACTTCAAGATCAAAAAATGAAAAAGGGTAAAACATAAAATTTGAACAGGAGGTCAAAATGGAATTAATACACGCAGCAATTTTATTGCATGAAGCAAAAAAAGATGTCAATGAAGACAATGTAAACAAACTACTTAGTTCAGTAGGAATACACAAGGAAGCAGCACAAATAAAATCATTGATTGCCGCGCTTGAAGGCGTAAATATCGATGATGTTATTAAAAATGCAACAGTAGCTCAAGTAGCAGCGCCTGTAGCAGCAGAAGCGAAACCTAAGAAAGAAGAAAAGAAAGAAGAAGTAAAAGAAGCTGCAGCTGGATTAGGTGCATTATTTGGATAATTTTTTTTATTTATTTTAAGGTTTTAGAATGGAAAATAAAAGTTTAAAAAATCCGGATTCGCAACTAAAAGAAAACAATCCCAATAAAGAGATGTCTATTCTAAAAAACAAACTTTCTGATTTAAATGATAAAAAAGAATTCTGGTTTAAGAAAAAAGAAGATTTGAAAAAAGATATTAATGTTCTCATAGTTGATATTAAAAAAATAAAATTACATAGTGATGAGTCAAATAAGAACGTTGAAATAATGAAAAAAGAACGTGATAAATACAACCATCAAGTTAAAAGTTTATTAGATCAATTATCTAAATTACATAAAGAAAAAACAAAAATATTTTATAAATATCAAATAAAAGATGACCCTTATAAGATTCAAAAAAGGATAGAAGCAATAGAAAAAAGATTAGAAACAGAAACTTCTTTTGAAAACGAAAAAAAATTAATGAAGCAATTAAATGCTTTAAAAGCTATATTTAAAGAAAGTAAAATTCGTGAATTAATAGACAAAATAGATAAAATAGAAAAACAAGTTAGAGAATCTAAGAAAAAAGCCCAAGAATTCCATAATAGCATAGTTAATACTTTGAAAGATACAAATGGTTATGCCTCTTTTATAGGTTTATCAAGAAAAATCAACGATTTAAGATCTGAACAAGAAGCAGCTTTTGCTAAATTCATCGAATATAAACAAGAATTTTTAAAAGTTAACGAACAATTGAAACAAAAATTAAATCAATCTAAATCTGTATACGAAGTAATTCAAAAGAAGAAAAAAGAAGAAGCAATAAAACATGAAATTTCAATGAAAGAAAAATTAAAAGAAAAAACTCAGCACGTTCTTGAAAAATTCAGAAAGAAAAAGAGACTTGATACCAATGATTTATTGGTTTTACAAGGAATGGATAAAAAAGAATAGTTATTTCTTAAAGAGACTTTTATTATATAATTCTTTTAAGTCAGAATATATAGGGATTGATTTGATTTTAAACATTAATACTAAGAATATCCAGACAAAAGCAACATAAACTCCTGAAACTAGCTTCCAAAAGATTATATGAATAGATTCAAAGTAATTTGTTCCAAATTTAATTAAGACAAAGATTAATATTAAAATTCTTAATATATTCATAACCAAAATAGATAAACTACCCAATAAAAACATTAAAATTCTGGTTTTAAATTTAATATCTTTTGTAAATAATATGAGTATATATAATAGGTAATAAGCGCTTCCTGCTATACATGCGTTTATTATTTCTATATTATAACTATTAATAAAAAGAGTATTTCCTAGTAAAGTTACTTGTTTTATTATAGAGAGTATATAATATACTGGATAAATTGTCAAAGGACTAAATATAAAATAAAATACACTTATAGGTAAAAATATTAGAATGCACCTCAGAAATATACTATAATAATACTTCATAATTTTAATTTAATAAATAGTTTTAAAAATGTTTCTAAAAAAGGCCAATACCAAAACCTTTATAAATAAGATACCCTCCAAGAATAGTAACAATAAAAGAGTGAGGGGTTAGTCAATAATGAAAAAACTAAATTTATTGTTGGGAATTTTGTTCCTAGTTATATTAAGTACAAGTGTATTTAGTTTAAGTTTACCTTCAACAGTTGAACTTGATGAAAAACAAGCAGGTGAAACTGCAACCGGTTATCTTAATATTACTAATAATGGTGCAAATACAGTTACATTATCAGTTTATTTACAAGATTCTTCTGATTTCGAAGATGAAGATGAAGATGCTATAATCATTTCTTTTAATCCTGCTTCAGGCATATCCATACCTGCAACTCAAAGTAAAACAATTACAATTTCTGCTCTTATAGATGAAGAAGTAGATACTGCAACTTACAAAGGAAATATAGTAATCTTTGATGGAACTACTACAAGTACTGTTAAATTAGTTGTTCCTGTAGCTCCAGAAATATGTGAATCTGGAAAACAAGGAGATTTAAAAATTTCTGATTTTTCAATAAAAGAAAACAGTGAAACTGATGCAGACGATGAATTTTATTTAGGTAATGAAATAGAATTAGATATAGATGTTGATAATAATGGAGACGACGAAGTTACTGATATTGTTGTTGAAGCGATATTATATGATTTAACTGAAGGTAAAGATGTTGTTTCAGTAGAAGCAGATAAATTTGATTTAGATGATGGTAAAGATGAAACTGGAATTAAATTAACATTAAAAGTACCTACAGATGCAGATCCTGATAATAAATATGCAGTTTATGTAAGAGCATATGAAGATGATAATGAAGAAGATAATTGTCAATATGAAAGTCAAGAAATTGATGTTAAGACAAAAGATTATGATATGTCTGTTGATTTACAAAGTATAAATCCTTCAACAGTAAATTGTGGTTCAAATGTTGATTTTAATATTTTAACTAAAAATACAGGAAGTAAAGATGAATCAAATGTTTATGTTAAAGTACAAGATAGTTCAAAATATTTACAAGGAACTACTGCTTCATTCGATTTAGATTCAGATGAAGATACTACAAAAATAATTACAATTGCAGTTCCTAATAATATTACTGCAGGAACTTATACTTTTGAAGCTTTTGTATACTATCATGATGGAGAATATAAATCAGATTTAAACACTGCAAATAAAATAACTGTTTCATGTGAAAAACCAAACAAAGCACCAGTAGCAAATGCAGGTCAAGATCAAACTTTTTCAGCAAATACTTTAGTAATCTTAGATGGATCAACAAGTTCAGATGCTGATGGAGATCAATTAACATACAAATGGGAACAAATAGGCGGAATGCAAACTCAATTAACAAATGCAAACGCAAACATTGCAACTTTCACTCCAACAAGTTCAGGAGCTTATTTATTCAAATTAACTGTTAACGATGGTAAATTAGAAAACTCAGATAATGTTTTAATTACTGTTAGTGGTTCAACTTTACCAACAGGAAATGTTGTATATGAAGAAGATTCAATCTTTGGAAGTATAAAAGATGCTTTACCAACAGTTGCTTGGATATTAGGAATCATAATTTTATTATTAGGAATAACCTTCTTAGTAAAATTAGTTTTCTTTAACAGAAAATACGAACCATTATAAATTTTTAATTTATTTTAAAAATGAAAGATCCTAAACTTAGAAGAGAATTATCTGATAAAGAAGTTGAAGATTTAAAAAAATTTATTTCTAATGCTATTCCATTTTGTATGAAAAATAGATATCACGATAATTTAGAAGCAGATTCTAGGATGTTTTCTATAGAATCAAAAGATATTCCTTTAGATTTAGCTTCAGGAAATTTATTGTTTGTAGATGAATATTGGGGTAATGCAAAGAAATTTATTGGTAATTATCAAGTTTTTTTAGGAGATAAACAACATAATCCTATTTTTTGTCTTAATTATGCTGGAAGAATTTATAGAGAAGGATTAGAGAAAGATAAAGAAGGTAATTCATATAAAAATGATATTAAAAAATGTATTCATCAAGCTTTAATGCAAGAAAATAAAAAAAATCCTTGGAGAGGACCAGATCATTTTAGAATGGGAGATTATTTATATCAACATTATAGTAATTCATCTGTTCATTTTTTTGAAGGAAGAGAAAACATAACTCACGTTCCTACAAGTGCCCATTTATATCATTTGGTTTATCATGGATTAACTATTTGTCCTAAGAAATAATTCTAAAAAGAGGGCGCAGCAGGACTCGAACCTGCGGATATTCGGGTACTACAAAATTTTGCAGCCGAACGCGTTAGCCGCTTCGCCATACGCCCATATTTTTGATTATCTATAATTTCTTTATATATTTGATTATAAAGCGGGACTGACGGGATTTGAACCCGCGACCCTCTGCTCACTTCCGCGCGGTAGAAGGCAGTTTTGCTCGGTTAAGCCTAAACTTAAACCAATATGCGCTATCCAGCCTGCGCTACAGTCCCATAATAAGAATAAGGACTTATTTCTCCTTTTAATATCTTTCGCCTTTCTTTTAAGGTGGTTTTACTGGGACAAAACCCAAATCTAGAATAAATTTTATATTTACTAATATTTACTTCATTTTTAAATCCAATTTTTTGGATAAATTTTATGGCTTTAGAACCATATAATATTATTTTGTATTGATTGACTTCATTTTTTTTATTTGATTTAGCCAAATAAATTTTATTATTTATATTCAAATAATTAAGCATAAATTGAATATCTTCAATTATATTTAATGATGCACATTTAATTATAATTCTTGGGTACATATGATAAGTTTTGTTAAATAAAGATACATATTCTCCTCTTTTTTTATCAAAATTTAAACAACCATCACAATCTACAAATCCGCGTATAAATGAAGAATATAAATTTGCCTTTTTACTTTTTAATATATTCTTTGGAGTTTTTACGATATAAGTTTTACTTCCTATTGGAAATCCAAGTTCTTTATTAAAAAATTTAACAATTTTTCTATTACATATATAAAATCCATATACGGAATTAGATACTTTTTCGTGAATATTAAATTTAATTTTGAATACTTTAGAAAATAAAGGTCCAACAATATTATTATAATAATTTTTATCTTGGTATATATTCCCCCACATGCACAAATACCCTTTTTGTAAACAACCATCGGCTGCAAACATACCTGCTATTTCAGCTAATTCAGATGTTATTTTCATATATATTATTTAATAAAATTTCATTTATAAATCTGGCGCGCACATCTTGCAAGTTGCAATTTGTTAGAATATATATTTTAGAGAATATAGAAAGATTTTAATATATTCTAAATTACTTGATTTTATGGTTAATAACCTATTAAAGATAGATAAAAAATGGCAGAAAGCTTGGGAAGATAAAAAGGCTTTCAAAGCAAAAGAAAATCCTAAAAAAAAGAAGTATTATGTTCTTGAGATGTATCCTTATCCTTCAGCTTCTTTCTTGCATATGGGGCATGTAAGAAATTATACTATTGGAGATATTTATGCTAGATTCAAAAGAATGCAAGGTTTTAATGTACTTTATCCAATGGGATATGATTCATTTGGATTACCTGCTGAAACTGCAGCAAAAAAAGAAGGAATACATCCAAAAAAATATGCAGAAAGTTCTATTAAAAAAATAATGGAATATCAAAAAGCTTTAGGTAATAGTTATGATTGGAGTAAAATTCTTTCAAGTCACGATGTTAATTATTACAAATGGAACCAATATTTTTTCTTGAAATTATTTGAAAAAGGTTTAGCTTATAGAAAAAATGCTCCTGTAAATTGGTGTGAAAAATGTCAATCAGTTCTTGCTAACGAAGAGTCTGAAGGAGGAAAATGTTGGAGATGTGACAGCGAAGTTGTGCAAAAACCTCTTGAACAATGGTTCTTTAAAATAACTGCCTATGCTGACAGACTTCTTAATGATTTAAATAAAATAGATTGGCCAGAAAAAATAAAATTAATGCAGAAAAATTGGATAGGTAAATCTCATGGTACAGAAATTTTATTTAAAATAAATAATGAAAATTGGCCAATATTTACAACAAGAGTAGATACAATTTATGGAGTAACTTTTATGGTTATCTCTGCACAACATCCAAAATTATTTGATTTAGTTACAAAAGAACAGAAAAAAGACGTTGAAACTTTCTTAAAGAAATTAAAAACAGTTTCTAAAGAAGAGCTTGAAGAATTAGAAAAAGAAGGAGTATTTACTGGAAGTTATGCAATTAATCCTATAACTAAAGAAAAAGTTCCTGTTTATGCTGGAAATTTTGTTATTGCAGATTATGGTTCTGGAATGGTTATGGCAGTTCCTGCGCATGATCAAAGAGATTTTGAATTTGCAAAAAAATATAATATTCCGATTAAAATTGTTATTATACCTGAGAAAGAGTCAATTAAAGAAGACGACATGATAAATCGAATGTTCTTAGAAATAAAAAAAATAAATGAATTGATGCAAAAAAATAAGATAAAAGTTTGGTTCAATGGAACTTTTGGTGTAATCGGGCACTCTAAGAAGATATTCATTAAACCAAGAGATGTTGATTTTGGAGTTTTAGAAAAAGATTATGAAAAAGCAAAAAAGCTTCTTGTTGGTTTGGGTTACTCAAAAATAGAAGAGAAAGAAAATGAAAAATTTAAACATACATCTTATAAATATGAGGATTTATTTCTCGAGGTAGGAACATTTAATCACGATTTGGGTAATGAAGTAGCAAATATTAAAGGAATTACTTATCCAATCCCAAATGCAAGGTGGTTAGCTGAATGTTATGAGATTACTAAAAACAAAGAGCGTCGACAGGGAAGAGGAGACGACTTTTCTGCTTTATTATTGGGATTACTTTCAGGAAGTATAAAAGAAGCATTTACAGGTAATGGAACACTAATAAATTCTAAAGAATTTAATGGTACAAATAATTTAGATGCAATAGAAGAAATTACAAAACATCTTGAAAAATTAAAATCAGGTAAAAAAGTTACTCAATACAAACTAAGAGATTGGATGATTTCTCGTCAGAGATATTGGGGAACACCAATTCCAATAATTTATTGTGATAAATGTGGAGTTGTTCCTGTTCCAGAAAAAGATTTACCAGTAACTTTGCCAGAGAAAGTTAAGTTTGAAACAGGAAATCCTTTATCAACAAATAAAGAATTTTTAAATGTTAAATGCCCAAAATGTAAAGGTCCTGGAAGAAGAGAAACAGATACTATGGGTGGATTTGTAGATTCTTCATGGTATTTCATAAGATTCTGCGACAATACAAATAAAAAACAACCTTTTGATAAGAAAAAAGCAAATTATTGGATGCCTGTTGATCAATATATTGGTGGAGCAGAGCATGCAGTTATGCATCTTATGTATGCTAGATTTTTTGTAAAAGCACTAAAAGATTTAGGTATAGTTAGTTTTGATGAACCATTTTCAAAACTTTTCAATCAAGGAATTGTTTACAAAGATGGTGCAAAAATGTCAAAGAGCAAAGGAAATGTTGTTTATCAAACAGAAATTTCAGAAAAATATGGTATTGATACTGCAAGATTATTCTTAATGTCAATTGCTGCTCCAGATGCAGTTATGGAATGGAGAGATGAAGGTGTTGAAAGTAGTTTTAAATTCATAAATAAAGTAATAACTTATTATGAAAACGTAAAAATTGGAAAATCTACAGATAAAATTGAATCAAAATTAAATAAAACTATAAAAGAAGTTACCGAAGATATAGAATCATTTAATTATAATATTGCAATAATAAAAATAAGAAAATTATTTGAATCTTTTAATAAAGAAGAATCTAAAAATACTTTGGAATCTTTTTTGAAATTATTTCACCCTATTTGTCCACACATTACAGAAGAGCTTTGGAGTAAATTAAAAAATAAAGGATTTTTGAGCTTGGAAGATTGGCCAAAAGCAGATTTGAAAAAAATCAATGAAAAATTTGAGCAAGAAGATAAATTAATAGATAATTTAACAGAAGATATTAATAACGTTGTTAGAATCATAAAAGAAAAAGGCAACGAACCTAAAAAAGTATTTATTTATACAATTCCAAAAGAAAAAGAAATTTATTCTAATGAAATAGAATCAATTAAACTGAGAACAACTTTAGATGTAGAGGTTTTTGCAGTAAATGACCCTAAGAAACATGATCCTCAGAATAAAGCTACAAAATCAAAACCAGGAAAACCTGCACTTTATCTAGAATGAAGTTTAGTAATAAGGTATTCTAATAAATAATTAGTTCCTAAAACTAATAAGAATATAATTGGTAATAAAAATATTGAGTAAGTTAGATAATTTCCAAACTGACCAAAGCAACGAGAACCTTCTTTACAATATATTACAAATAACCTATAATAAGAACCAATAAAATATAATAAAATCCAGATTATTAAAGAGACTATTAAAGTTTTGATTAAGATTTTTTTATGATTCATATTAAACTAAATATTGCTACCTTTATATAAATTACTATATAACTTCAATCTAAACTAAAGTCTTAACTATCTTTATAAATGAGTTTTACTTCTAAAAATCATGGCAGAAGATAAATTTTTATTGGTGTCTTTAGGAGAAGAGAAATCAAAGAAATTAGCTCAAGTAATTTCTTCAGATACTTCTAGAAAAATTATTAATTTATTATCTGAAAAAGATTATTCTGAAACAGAAATAGCAGAGAGATTAAATTTACCTTTAACAACTGCTCATTATAATGTACAACAATTAGAGGATGCAGGTTTAATAGAATCAAAAGGGTTTAAATGGTCTGAAAAAGGAAAGAAAATAAAATATTACGAATTAGTCAATAAATTAATTATTGTAACACCAAGATCCACAAAAAACTTTTCAGAGATATTAAAAGGAATATTGCCTATAACTTTAATTGGAAGTTTAGCTTCTTTAGGAATTTACTTTTATGAAAAATTTTCAATGCCTATTTCAAGAATTGCTTCAGATTCAACAATGTTAAAAGCTACAGCAGAACAAGCTCTAGCAGCAGCTCCAGAAGCAACACCTATAGCTACATCTACAATGATTAATTATGGTTTATATTTTTTTGTTGGAGTTATATTCACAACCTTTTTATATATAGGAATTCAATATCTTAGGAGGAAAAAATGAAAATATTAAATCTATTTTTGGTTTTATTATTAGTATTGCCTATTAGTTTAGCAGTAGAAGAAATGGTACAAAGTAAAATTATGGCTTATCCTCCATACCAAGCAAATACGGGATTAAACCAATATTATACTGTTGATTTTGATGAAGAAGGAGATGCAACCATAGCTGCTAAGATAGAAATACAAAATTTTGATAAAGAAGGCGTATCTCAAATACAATTTGAAATTCCTGGAAATAATATCAGAATGATAAATTTAGTTCAAGAATATTTCTTATATACTGAAGATTGTAATAATTGGCAGAAAGTTTGTAATGATTTGGGATGTTTAGATAAATGCACTTCTTATTTTCCAAGACAGATATGGCCTCCACAATATGAATCTATAAATTATGAAACAAGTGTATTATCAAATTCTGTTGTATACAGAATGAAACTTCCTCATAAAATAAATCAGAGTGAAACAAGTTCAATAATTGTATACTATAAAACAAGATCTTATACAGAAAAAAGTTTAGGAATTTTTGATTTTAAATTTGAAACTATAAAATTAAATTTTGATACAAACACTGTAAATGTTGGAGTTTCTGTAAGTGGAGATTTACATTTAAAAGGCACTAGTCAAAAAGTAAATTATTTGCCTGAGTTTGAAAGAGCAGCAGCAGACTTTTCTATGGGAAAAGTAGGGGAAATGGCAAATGTAGTTGGATATATAGGTCAAGGTTCTTATTCTAAAAATGCAAATTCTTTAGATCCAATGGAGAGTTTTAGTTTGACTGGAAGTTATGCAAAATCTTGGTTGAATTTGTATAGATTTAGAATTTTTATAGGATTATTAATTGCAGCTGGATTAATTTTTGGAGCTTATTATGCTTTAAAAAAATTAAAAGTTCTTGAACAAAAAAACGCAGTAAAATGTATTTGGTCTGGAATAGTTAGTTCATTAGCTTTAATTATATTATGGGTATTAACTTCTTTATTCTTGAGTTTAATAAGAAAATATGTTTATTATGATACTCAAACTATAATCTCTTTAATAGTTTTATTATTGGTTGGGATAATATCTTTATTTATAATGTTTGGTCCTTTAGTTTACTTTGGTTTAAAATACGGTCTTAAAGAAGCAGTAATGGCTACTATATCCTTTTTAATTTCATTGATGGTGTTTGGGGTTATTGCTACAATAATTCTTGTTTTATTGATGCCTTCTAATTCTGGACCAATTTATAGGTATGCAATGGAAGCTGCAAAGTCAGTAGCCTTGTAATGTTACTACTCTAAAATAATAGCAATAGAAAGGTTTATAAGTAATTATCTGTAATTCTATTTAAATTAAAATGGTAAAAAAATTTGATGTAGGGGATAGACAAATTTATCTTAAAAGATCAGATAAATTTAAAGATTCTATTAAAGAAAATTTGGAAATTGTTCAGGATGTTTATAAAGGTATTAAAAATAATTTTTTGGTTTTTATAACCTGCGTTTCATTAGCAGTAGAAGGATGTTATGTAGCGAGTGGTTTTTTTGAAAGATATTTTGAGAAAAAACCTAATCTTGAAGCAAGAATTGAACAACCAAAGACGAAACCTATTCAAAAAATTAAACATCCCAAATCTGAAGAAAAATTTTCTCTTCCTGAACATGTTGAAAAGTCAATAGATCATTGGGCATCAATGTATAATAATGACAAATTAATGACAGAATCTATTGCTTATTGGGAATCTGGTGGAGATATATACAAGGTAAGTAGTCAAGGAGCAGCAGGAGTTATGCAAGTAATGCCTGGAACAGCAAGACAAGTTGAATTAGACGTACCTCATTACCCTTTTAAAAACGATGGAAAATATTATGATTGTAAATATTCTTTCACAAGATGCGATACAACTAATGATCAAAGGTTTAATTTAGATTATAATATTCGTGCAGGTATGAAATATCAAGAATTTTTAAAAAAATTACCTTATATAAAGAATGATAAAGAAAAAATGTTGGCTGCCTATCATGCAGGCCCAGGTTATGTAAATAAATATTGTGATGGTTTAAGTTATGATAACTGTAAAAAGAAGTTACCAACAGAAACTCAAAAATATGTTAAAGGTGTAATGTATATCTATAATAATAAAAAAGCTAGACATTAATAACTAAAGAAACTAATTTTTGCATTCTTCATTTTTTTATAGAAAATATATTCTGGTTTGTTTTCTTTAGCTTTTATAAATATTTTTGTAAGACCTTCCCAGAATGAGAACCATCCTGCAGGTTCAAATACTATTAACATGAATTTCTGTAAGAAATTTGGATCGGTGACATGTAAAAATGTAGTAGCTATTAACATGAACATTATCCCTATCATAAACCAAATTACTCCTTCTTTTTTAACTCCATTAATTTCTTTTTCTTTTTCTTTAAAATGACGATCAAAATGGTTTTTTAATCTCCTTTTTATTTTTGCTTCATGTTCTAAACTTCTTTTTTGTTTTGGTATTAGTAATCTTAATTCTAATCCTGCTTCTGGTTTGTCTATAGAAGCTCTTTTACATTCAGTTACAAAATCAGTAGATAATGATCTTTCTGAATAAGCTCTTGGATCAAACCCAGAAAATATATCTCCATAAGAATCGAGAACTAAACTAATATTTCCTTCTCTTAGAGTATATTCATAAGCTTTTTCTGTTTTTTTAACTAGCTTACCTCTTTTTTTCATGTAACACCTATAAATTATTAAGTTTTTTATTTTAAATAGCTTTTGTTTATTCTAAAACTGCTTTTATTCTTCTAATTCCTGCTGCAATTGATTCTTCTTTTATAATTTTGAATTTTCCTAATTCTTTTGTGTTATTAACATGAGGACCCATACAAATTTCTTTTGAATAGTCTCCAATTGAATATACAGAAACTTTTTCAGGATATTTAGCTCCAAATTCATGTTGTGCTCCAGATTTTATTGCTTTGTCTAGAGGCATTTCTTCTCTGATTATATCTAAATTTTTATTAATAATTTTATTGACTTCGTTTTCAACTTTTTTAATTTCTTCGTCAGTTAATTTTCTATCAAAGTTAAAATCAAATCTTAATCTTTCTGGAGTAATATTAGAACCTTTTTGTTTTATTTCTTTAGATAACATTTTTCTTAAAGCTTCGTTCAATAAATGTGTTGCAGTATGTAATTTTGCAGTTATTTCTGATGCTTCGGATAATCCACCTTTGAATTTCTTTTCAGCTCCAACTCTACTTAATTCTTGATGTTTTTCAAATTCTTTATTAAAACCTTTTTCATCGACGTTAATTCCTTTTTCTTTTGCTAATTCTTGAACCATTTCTAATGGAAAACCATAACTTTGGAATAATAAGAAAGCATCTTTTCCAGAAATATTTTTATCTGCTATTTTTTCAAATTGTTTTAATCCTTTTTCTAAGGTATCTCTAAATCTTAATTCTTCGTTTTCAAGTTCTTTCATAATAAAATTATATTTTTGTTTTAATTCAGGATAATCTTCTTTGTACATTTCTATTACAATTTTTGCTAAAGGTTTAGTTAAATTATCTTGAATACCTAATAAATTTCCATGTCTTATTGCTCTTCTGATAAATCTTCTTAAAATATATCCTTGATCTACATTGCTAGGCATAACATCTCTTTCATCACCTAAAATAAAAGTTGCTGCTCTCATATGATCTGCTATAATTCTAACGCTTTTTTCATTTTCTTTTGAAATTGATTTTAATTTAGCTAATTTTTTAATTTCTTCAATTAAAGGCAGGAATAATTCTGTTTCATAAACATTTTTTTTACCTTCCAACATAGCACAAGTTCTTTCTACTCCCATTCCAGTATCAACATTTTTTTGTTTTAATTTTTCATATTTTCCTTCTGCAACTTTATTATATTCCAGGAATACGTCATTCCAAATTTCTATGAATTTTCCACAAGAACATCCAGGTTTGCAATTTTTAGAACATTTTTCTTTTCCTGTATCTATAAACATTTCAGTACAAGGACCACAAGGACCTGTTGTTCCTGCAGGACCCCACCAATTATCTACTTTTGGTAAGAAATATATCCTTTCTTTGGGTATTCCTAAAGATTGCCAAATTTTTGCGCTTTCTTCATCTTTTGGAGCATCTTTATCTCCAGAGAATACTGTAACAGATAACAAATTTTTATCAAATTTTAAGATTTTAGTTAAAAATTCAAAGCTATATTCAATTGCTTCTTTTTTAAAATAATCCCCTAAAGACCAATTTCCTAACATTTCAAAAAAGGTTAAATGACTAGCGTCTCCTACATTATCAATATCTACAGTTCTAATACATTTTTGTACATCTACTAATCTTTTTCCCATAGGATGCTTTTGGCCCATTAAAAAAGGAACTAATGGATGCATACCTGCTGTTGTAAATAACACTGTAGGATCAAATTCTGGTATCAAAGAAGCTGATTTTATAATAGAATGACCTTTAGATTTAAAGAATTCAAGATACTTTTGTTTTAATTCATGTGCTTTCATTACAATTCCTTTTGTAATTAGTTATATAAAATTTTCTATTATTTTATAGAATGCAATTTTTTCTGGATATTCATTATTTCATCTGCAAGCTTTTTTGATTCATAATTCTCTTCTAAATTAATATCTTCTATTATTTCTTCAGGTTCTTCGTATATTGTTTCTACTTGATGAGGTTCTTGTTTTTTATGAATTTCATGATGTGCTAATTTGTGTTCTACTTTATGAACCATATGAGAATGTTCTATTTTCTTTGGAATTGTATGATGAACTTCATGTAATTCTGGAACTTTTTCTACTTTAATTTCTAATACGGGAAGAGCTTTTTTAAAACTTAATTTTGATTTTCTAATATCTCTTACTTTTATTTTTAAATCTTGTAAAGCTTGAGTTCTATATTTCATTACTTTGCTATTTCCAACTTTTTTAAGTAAACTTGCTGTTTCTAAAGCTGCATTCAGAACTTCTTTCCTAATTTCAATTGGATTATTAATATGTGTATAAACAACACTTGATTTTTGTTCTACCATTTTATTGAGACTCAAATATTTTTCTATCTATTTCTAGTAATTTAGTCTTTATTTTTTCTAATTCTATTTTCCAAGAACTAATTTCTTTTTCTTCTTCTAATCTTATTCTGTTTAATTCGTCAAGAATTAAATCTGCTTCTCTTATTCTTAGTTTTATATTTTCTAAATCGTTAAGAGCATCTTTGAAATTTTCTATTCTTACAAATAAAGGTTGTTTATCATCAAGTTCAACTCTTCTAGGAAGTAATTTTTCAATTCTTTCAGGAACTGCTCTTTCTCTTATTGGAATGATATATTCTATACATTCTGGTTTAGGGTGATGATGGTGATGTACTACTTTTGGTTCTGGTTTTTTGTGATGTGCCATTTTTTTATCGTGTTGTATTGGTTTAAATTCTGGTTGAGGAAAATCCTCCACTCTTGGTTCTTCAATACCTTCTTCATCTATTGAAAAAGGTAATGGTTCTTCATTATATGATTCATATATCGGTTCTTTATAACTATAAACAGGTTCTTTTTTGGTTTCTTTAACCATTTCTTTTAATGCTGGTAAAGAAATTCTCTTTCTCATTTCTTCATGAGTTTCATCTTCAGGTATATCTGGTTCTGGACCTGGAAGCTCTAATCTTTTATTTTCAAATTGAGATTCATAACTAGGAAGTTCTAATGCCGGTAATTTTGGTAGAGTTAAAGATACGTCCTCTCTTTTCTTTTTTGTAAACCAACCCATACTCTTTCTACTTTTAAGAGGTTATTAAAGCTTTCTTTATTATTATTCTGTAGTAAAATAGTAATCAATACATTTTTATATTTACTATATTATGAAATTTTATTGTCCTATGTCTAAAAAAACTAAATCTAAGAAGAAAAAGGTTTCTCCCAAAAAAGAAAAACCTATATCTATCTATGACAAAGAATTTAAAACTCTTTTAACGAATTTAATTGGTCCTGAAGCAGTTACTGTTGTAGATCAACTAATAAAAAGGAAGAATGTTTCTGAATTTACTGTTGCAGAAAATTTAGAAATGAATATTAATCAGTTTAGGAGTATTATTTACAAATTAGATTCTTATAATTTAGTTTCTGGAACAAGAAAAAAAGATAAGAAAAAAGGTTGGTATATTTATTATTGGACTTTCCATCCAGAAAGACTGGAAAACTTGTATTGGAATATTAAATTAAGAAAATTAAGAAAATTAAAAGAAAAATTAGAGCAAGAATCTAAGACTTTTTTCTATGTTTGTCCAAATAAATGCATAAGAGTTAATTTGCATGAAGCAATGGAAATGAATTATAGATGTCCTGAATGTAATTCTCTTTTGAAAGAAGATCTTCCTAATATTAAAAAGTTTGAGAAAGAAATTAAAGAACTTGAAGAAGAATTAAAAAAAGCAGGAAAATTACAATATTAAAACAAACTAATTATTCCTTGTAAAACTTTTGCTCCATCAAATGGTCCTAATGGAATCATGTTGAATATGAATAATATCATATTTATTTTTTGTGTTAATAAAAGTACAATTGCAGTATTTCTTTTCAAATGTCTTGCTCTATTTAGTATTAACCAAGAACCTAACCATAAAATTAAATTAACAAAAGGACCTGCAAATGCAATTATTCCAGTCTGCCAACCTACTGTCATGGCAGGTATTACAACTGCACCTGGAGCTATGATTAAAAAAGGACTTTTTATCCATTTCAAAAATAAACCTAAAAATAGGCCAAAGAAAAATATTTCAAAAGTAGCACTATATCCAAATCCCATTGCAACAAATTTATGAGCAAGTTCATGTAAAATTACTCCTGGAGCAGCTACCAATATGGCTAATTTAAAAGCATTCCAGTCAAATCGTTTTTTCTTGAAATAATCTGTTTCAGGAACCTTTAAAAAACTCATAAAAATATATCCAATTACTAAAATAGTAATACTCATATATAATATTTCTAATGGTGTTATAAGCATTTTAATACATATAAATTAAAAACAGATTTATTTAAAAAACCTTCGAAATAGTTTATTTATTAAACAAAAATTTAAGAGATTTGTTTATTAAGAAATTATTTAATATCTTATTCTGGATTCGTCTATTGCTCCTTTATAATCAGGGTATCCTTTTGGATTAGTTACTCTATGAATCCATAAATCTCCATTATATTGAAAAGCAAATATACCTTCATTAGTTTCTTTTTCTATAACATTTACTTCATTTATTTTTGCTTCATTCACAATAAATGTTGGGTCTGAATTAATTTGGAGAGTAATGCTATTAGTATCAATTGAAATTACTTTAATCATATTTAATCCAAAGAGAATATAATTATCTGGAATTAAATAAACTAGATGGGTAGTTTTTGGAGCATAACCTATATCTACGGAAATAGGATGATTTATTCCTTCTCCCAACCTAAGAGTAACCATATTATTTGAATCTATTGCATATTTATTCTCAGTAGTCTCTTCAGTTACTATGGTCTCTTCATTTTTTATAGCAGTACAAACTATTTTTAATTCAGTACAAGTTTTTAATCCGTCTGATTTTCCGTCTCCATTAATGTCCACATTAAGTTTATTTTGTAAAAAAGTTGTATAATCTTCTTGCATACAATAATTATTGCATTTATTTACTGCTCCTGAAATATCTAATAAATTTTCAGAATTTGGGGTAGAAGTTATTCCTTCATCTTCATCACAGATTTTATTATTATTTTGGTCTAAACAACAACCAGTTTCAAACCTCATATAGGGAGTTTCACAAGCAATTATTTTATTAACATCTTCTGCTGTTAAATTCTTAGAAATACCATTTATATCAATATTTTCACAACCACTTATTAAAAATAAAGATATTACTAATAACCCAAAAATTACCTTAAACTTCATATTAACTTAAATAATTCCTTATTTATAATAGTTTCTAATTAGGGGGTTTACACAATAATCCAATCTTATGCAAATATTAATGGTCCTGCATAAAAATAATAATTCTTACTTTAAAACAAATTCATAAGGTATTTAAATAACTCAAACAGTATATTATTATCGATGATAATACAAAAAACTATGAAACCATAGATGTTTATGGTTTGTGATTAGTACAATTAGTGTTTGAGATAATTTATAAATTAAATAGCCTTTTTATATAAATCCCTAAAAAGCAACATTTATATATTTATTACCTTTATTTTTATTATGCCTAAAAAAGTGGATAATTTTAAATTAGATAATAATGAACATAGTTATGTTAGGGTAAAAATTAATTCTTCAAGAGATAATAAAGTAAAAGGATTCTATATATTAATGACTAATGGAAACACTTATTCAGACACAAAAGATGAATTTATAATAGAAAAAAGATTTCTTGAAAATTTAAAAGATAATAATATTAAGTTTGAAGAATTACCTTTGAATAAATAAAAATTATGGAGATACAATAATGACACATTTCAAAGTAGACATACAATTACCCCTTAATTTTAATCCAGAAGAAGGTGGGGGTAAAATATCTGAAGAATTATTTCTTCAAACACATGATGAACTTCTTAAAATTGCCGGTGGAATACATACTTCTAATTCTCCGATATTTGGTTCTTGGATAAATCCCGAAGATAAAAGAGTTTATAATGATAAAACGGTAGTATACACTGTTTTAGTTGATTCTGAAGATAAAATGACAATACATAATTCAACGAAAATAAAAACATTAAAGGAATATAAAAAAGAATTAAAAATAAGATTTAAACAACATGAAATATTTATGGTAGCAACAAGATGTTGTTGGTTGTGATATTAAAATGAAGAAATCTAAAAAAGATAGGGGTTTAAAAATAGAAGTAGGTCATAAATTTTTTTGGAACTCTTGTAGAGAAACATTAAAACAGATTAATGTGGGTGTTATGGCCGGAGCTACATTTTATTTAATGTCTAAAGGAACATTTTCTTCATATACATTTATTTTAATGATTTTATTTGTATTTTTAATTAATTATTTATTAGATTCAAAAATAGCTATTTCAACAGGTAAAAGAAAAAGAATTCCAGAAGCAATACGTTTTAAAGATGTATCTTAGACTTTTTAAACATCAGTTACTTATTAAACAAAAACATAAAAACAAAACCTTTAAATATATTTCTAATAAATTCTTTAACACGATTAATAAGGCTTAAAATGGGAATTTACAAATATATTAACAAAACCTGGAGAAAACCTAAAATAAACTTAGGTTATGTATGGCAAACTAGATTAATCAATTGGAGAAAAGAGCCTGCTGTTATTAAAATAGAAAAACCAACAAGAATAGATAAAGCAAGAATGCTTGGTTATAAAGCTAAAAACGGAGTTGTTGTTGCTAGAGTTAGAGTTCCTCGTGGTGGAAGAATGAGGATGCAAATAAGGGCAGGAAGAAAATCTAAGAAATTTAGACACAGAAAAATTGTTGGTAAAAGCTATCAATGGGTTGCAGAAGAAAGAGCAAATAAATTCTTTAGAAATCTAGAAGTATTAAATTCATATTGGGTTACAGAAGATGCATTACATTATTGGTATGAAGTTATTCTAATTGATCCCGATAAACCTGAAATTCAAAAAGATCCTAAATACAAAGGTATTCTAACTCAAAGAGGAAGAGTTTTCAGAGGATTAACAAGTGCTGGAACAAAATCAAGAGGTCTTGGTGGAAAAGGAATAGGTTATGAAAAAAATAGACCTAGTTTGAGAGCACATAATAGACAGGGAAAGAATTAAATTTATAAACTTCTTTATTTATTTTTATAAAAGATGGTGTCTAATCTAACAGAGATATGGGAAAAGAATATAGATAGAAAAGCTGCTAAGATAAGGGCAGAAAGAGTTCTTAAAGTAATTAAAAAATATAATCCAAAAGCAAAGGTTGTTTTAGAATTAGGTGTAGGATTAGGAGCAGTTCTTTTTTATTTTAAAAACTTTGAAAAATATGGTTTGGATTTAGGAAAAGATTATATAAAAGTAGCTAGAAAAATAGTTCCAGATGCTAAACTTTTTGTTCAAAGCATGGATAATTTTAGAATTAATAAAAAATTTGATATAATCTTTTCAGTACACGAATGTATTAATGAAGTTAAACCTTTCAAGAATTGGGAATCAACATTTAAACATTCTTATAATCATCTTAATAAAAATGGATTATTTATTTTTGATATGCGTACTCAAAAACATTTGGAAGATATGAAAAAACAGATTATAAAACTTAAAGAAACTCCAACTGGGTTTATTTATGATAATACTCTTGTTCAAGGAAATAAATTAACTTGGGATACAACTTATTTTAATAAATATAAAAATAATTTTTATAAAATTGAAAAAGATAGGTATGATGAATTTGTCTATTCTATTGATAAAGTAAAAAAGAGCTTATCTAAGAGATTTAAAATAATAAAAATACTATTTTTTGAGGATAAAAGAAAAGTAATGTTTGTTTGTAGAAAGAATTAATCTGGATAAGTTTTTAAATTATTTTTTATTAGGGTTTTATCAACATTTTTTCCCAATTACTATAATGCCCTTCTCCTAAATCTCCAACTTCATTATTAGGACCATATCCAAAGTGTTCCCAAAAAGAAGGGTTTTGTACGTCTGTTATTTTTAATTTGTTTGCTCCAATTAATCTAAAAATATTCTCAACTGTTTCTACCATTTTTCTTCCAAATCCCATATTCTTTACTAATGGAATAACTGAAAGAAATCCAATACTACATTCATTTAATTCTTTATAAAAAGTTATTTTAGTTTCTTGATCATAGTCACCAAGTTTTCCATTAATATAATCAAGACTATACCTATTAGATAAATATTCACATCTAATTTTACGGTTAGAGCCAAAATCAGGTTTAACTATAATTGTATCTGTAATATGATAAAGTCCATCCATCTTTCTAAACTCTTGTTCACATATTTGTTTAAGGGATTCGATATTCATAAAGAATTTATAAGATATATTATTTATAAATCTTACTATTAATAGTTATTTATAAGTAGTAACAAATAGAAAGGTTTAAAAAGTTTAATTGTATACTTAAACCATGGCAAACGACAATTTAGAGGGTTTAGATCTGGCTAGAACTATAGAATATTATAGCAATGCCTCTATTAAATTACCTAAGACTAAAGAAGGTCAATTTGACTATCCTATTATAGATAAGGCCTATATTCCTTTATCTGAGCTAGATTTAACTAGTTTATTCCAATTATTCCCTAAACCTGCTAGAAGAAGGTCTATTCTTAGAGAAGTAATTTGTAAACCTTGCGCTTGGTTCCATAAAAATTCAACAAGTGAAAATCCAATAGAAACTTTTAATGTAAAAAAAGCTTTATCAGAAACAGCTATAGTTACTGCTAAAACTGAATATAATGCTTGGGCAAAAGATCAAAAAAATCCAAGTGCTGAAGTAATACTTTATCAATTGCCTGAAAATATTAGTGAAGATGTTCAAAGAATAATCCTTTCACAAGGATTTGTTCATGAATTAGCTCATACAATTATAACTCCTGCATTACATTTAGATAATTATATAATTAAACTACCTGATTGTAGCGAAGTTGGTGGAAAAGAATTTATAGATAAATTTCAAAAAGAAGCAGAAAATTACAAACCAATTTCACATTATGCTTCTACATACAGAGGTAAAGATAATAAATTTACAAATCCAGAAAGAGGAGTACCAGAAGAATTAGCTGAAGCTATAACTGCTTACTTGTTAAGATTTTCTTTTAGAGAAGGAAATTGTATGAAACCTTTTGCAGATAGACCTGAAATAAAAGAATTAGTTAAAGATTTCTTATATGCTAAGAGATATGATTAGAACTATGGAAACCTATAGAGATTATTTGGATAAAGATACCTTAGAGTTAAAGGTAAAGGATATAGAAGCAAGATTTGGTGTAGATGAAGCTTTTCTATTTTTAATTGTAAATGATCCAATTTACTTAAGTTATTGTAAAGAATTGAGTAAAAATGCTATAAAAAAATTTAGAAGGTATTTACAACCTACTCAAGTCATATTTAATTATTTATCTAGAAATAAAAAAGTTATGGATAAATTAATAGCAAACAAAAAAAATAGATTTTTTGGTGAATATGATACTCATATAAAAAATAATCTTAATCCCGTAGAATACCAGATGTATTTACAAGGTAATTGGAATGAGGCTATAACTAGTGTAGTATTAAGCGCTCAGCGTGAATTTATGTATCCTGAAAGAACTAAAACTAAACAGGAATTAAAAGGGAAAGCAAAACAAGCACCTGTATCTTCTTATTCATTTAGTAATGCTTATCCAGTAAGAGCTAAATAAATTTATTATTCTATGTTTTCTTACATACTAAGAGATATTAAAACGTTTTTCAATTTGTTAATTTTTCTAATTCAAAAATATATTTATTTAATTTTCTTAAGAATTTCTCTCTCTTTTTATTATCTTTAGTAGGATTTAATCTAAGTTTAAGAACATCATGAATTATATGATTTTTATTTTTTATAGATTTAGCTAGTTCTTTCCAAGATTCTGGTGGTTCTATACCTCTAATTCTTTGTTCTTTTTCAACAAGAAAAGTTGTTTGTTTTACTAACTCAGAAAATCCCATCTTTTTTTCTTTAAAATTTGGAATAAATATATCTTTAAAGGCATTTATTTGTCCTATTAAAAATTGTAAATCTGTCCTCATAGGGTATTTTTGAATATCGATAGGTTTACCATAAATTAGTTTATACCTATACAAATCTCTTAGAGTCATATCCACTCCTCCTTTTGGAGTCTTGTATTTAAGATATCTTTTTCCTGCTTCAAACTCTTTTAAAGAATGAGGTAATAATTCAGAAGGTTTGTATAATTGACCTATTGTTTCCTCTAATTTTTTTATTTTTTCTAAAGTTTTATTATCATAAGTTATAGGTATTATATCTACATCGCTTTTTTCATTCATTTCTCTACGTACAAAACTTCCTTTTATATAAATAGCATAAATTTTATTCTTTGGAATATTTTCAAAAAGAACTTGTTCTGCTTTTTTAATAGAGTAAATTGCTCTTTTTTCTCTTTCTGTTTTATTCTTCCAATTTTTCCAAAATTCGTAATTTTTCATTGTATCTTAATTATTCCTAAAATTGCTTCTGGTTTTTTATTAGGATATTTAAAGATAAATGCATCTTTTTTAATGTCTTTTCTTCCTTTATATTGATGTACAACTCTTTTTAACTTATTTAAATCATAAATTATACAAATATCTATTCTTGATGGTTTTTTACCAAAATCAATTGGAAATTTATAAAAGGACCATATCATTTGCCACATCATTTTTGATTTAGGTTTTACAGTCCAATCTAAACAAAAAATATCAATCTTTTTATTTTCAATATTTCCATATCTATCTCCCTCTCTTTTAGGATTATATCTATCATGTCCTAATTTCTTAATTATTTTTATTAAATCATTAATGTCTTTCTTTTTATGTTTTTTAGAACTTAAACATCTAACTGCAATTTTCTTATTTAAAAAATGTTTTTTAAGAATAATATCTAATTTATTTCCAATCTTATCCCAATCTGGTTTAGATTTAACATTATATTCAGGAATTTTTATTGTATAGATTTTCATTTTATTCTACTTTGTGTTTTCTTTATTTGTTCTAGTTCCTCTTTTGTAAGAGAATCTTTCTTTAACCAATATATTCCTTTTCCAGTATCTTTTCCCAGATAATTAAAATTAACTAATTCTCTTCTAAACATAGCATGATCATCTACATCAAAAGATTTTATTATTTCATTAACTTCTAATTCAGAATATTCTTTTCCTTTTTCAAATTTCTTAGCAACTTTTTCTAAGATTTCTTGTTTTTCTACATCATTCTTGGGTAAAGTTAGTTTCATATTTTTTTAAATCCATAGATTATATAATATAAGCTATAAATAGTTAGAATAATTGTTATCAAAAAGAAAGGTAATTTTATTGTATAAATATCTGCTAGATATCCAAAAATAGGTTCTACAATTAAGAACATAAGAGCTATTAAAAAAGAGAACATTGAATCGATTGTAGCTCTTTGATGACTTTGAATATGTTGATGCATATAACTACTTTTTGTAATATCAAAAAATCCATAAGGAATTCCAATTAATATAAAACATAATGCACCAAGGATATAATTATTTGTTAATACCATAAGGTAAAATAAAATAGTAAGTGTAATTATTTGTAAACCAAACATATTTTTATAAGAAAATTTTCTTCGTAATGAAGGTGCAAGATTAGAAGCAAAAGTTACTACTAATGATTTAATGGTGTATACTATTCCAAATAAAACAACAGGTAATGCTAATTGTTTTAAGTAAATCTGTCCATAGCCATAAGAAAAATCTGATCCTAAACTTAAAAAAAGAGAAAAAATTAAGATCATTTTTAAATAAGAATTTTTAAGAATAGATTGTATAGATTGTTTAAAATGTGAAAATACACTAATATATTTTATTGGTTTGTGATATTTAGGTTCATGAAGAGTAAACATAAGAATTAAAGATAATACTAAAAATACTAAAGAAAGTTGAAATGGAAGTAATTGTGAATAATTGAATAAGAAACCAGAAGACAGAAGTGATATAAATAAAGGTATTTGTTGATATATTTGTTGTCTTGCCCATAATTTATCAAAGTCTTTTTCTCTTTTTAATACTTTTAAGGTATCATAAAAGAATGCAACATTTGTTCCAGATAAGAATGCATATGCTGCAGCAGACCAGACACTCGCTAATATGAAAAATAAAAAATTTGTAGCATAAAGAAGAGTAATTACAGATAAAACGGTAAATATTGAAGATATAATCATGGTCCATTTTCTTTCCCACCTGTCTGCAAGTATACTTGAAGGAATTTCTAAAAGCATTCTAATAATAGTCCAGACCACCCCCAAAATTGCAATTTTAAATATAGTTAAATCGTGAGCAAGATAAAAAAGTTGTATGATTGGAGTATAAAATGCAAACTGAGCAAGCGAGCTAGCTAAATAATACTTCCAAATATTTGATTTAATATTTTTATTACTCATTTTATAACCTTTTTAAGATAATTTGTAGAATTTAATAAGCTTTTAGGTTTCTTTCCAATATACCATTTTGTTGTTGATTTAGGTAATTTAGAATGATATTCAAAATGTAACATTGTATGTTCCGGTCTATCTGCAAAAATTCTTCCAACTTTAGCAATTTTTTGCCCTGCTTTAACTTCTTCTCCTATTTTTAATTTTGGTTTTTGTATTTCTCCATATAAGGTATAATTTTTATCTTGATTTTGTATAACAATAGCGTATGTATTTTCATATTTATGAAATTTATCTAATTTTGGATATGTAAAAAGAAAAATATTCTTAACAATTCCATTTTCAATAGATATAACATCAGAACCATATTTTGCTAAAATGTCTGTTCCAGCATGAAACCTTCCATCTTCTTCATTTCTTCCAAATCCTCTTTTTCTTTTACCTCTAGGAATTTGTTTTTTAGCTGAAGGCACTGGCCAAAAATATTTTTTCATTTTATAACCTTTTTATTAGATATACGCACCTTTCATTTTCTTTTTTTGTTATTCCTTTTTTTACAATATTCCAACTAACTATAAATTCTTCTAATCCCGCATCTTTGTACCCTAAAGTTTCATATAATTTTCTTGCTTCAGGATTATCCTCACTTCCAACAGCCATTCCAATTCTATTCATTTTTTTCTTTTTGGTTAATTGTTCTGCTTCTTGAATTAATTTAGTTCCTATGCCTTGTTTTCTAAACTCTTCTTTAACCCCAAGAGATTCTATATGAGCACAATTTTTAATAAGGTTATTAATTTTTTTATCTTGTATTCCATTAAAGCGCAATTGTATATGTCCTACAGGAATATCATCTTTCCAAGCAATCAACCAAACACTATTTCCATCTTTTTGTTCAGATATTTTATCTTTATGAAAATTAGGTATATTCTCTGCAGGTAAATACCTTTCTAATAATTTCAAATCCTTTTCTTGAGCCTTTTTAATTATAATTTTGTTCATTTTAACCTCTTCAAAAACATTTCTTTTGGAGTATCCATAATAAATTGAATTTTATTGATATCCTTCTGATCCAAATTTTTTTCTTTAGTCATTCCTTTTGTGTTTATATCTGCAAAAGCCCATAGTCCGTATTTTAAACACCCAAATTTAACGGCCTCATATAAATGTTCTTTCTCCCATTTGCTTAGCTTTCTTACTTCATCATAACTTTTCACATATTCTTTAAAATTTTCATAAGAGAATTTGGTTCCATCTAATGAAAAACAGGCTGCAGCTGAACCACCAAAATCTAAGAAAGATTTATCTTTATCAATAGTCCAATCAATAACATATTTTACTTTATTTTTAGAAAAGATTACATGTCCTGGATTAAATTCTGAGTAATATCCAGAAGTATATTCTTTTTTTGGAATTTTTATGTTTTTAGCTTCTTTTAGTATAAAATTCAAGTAAATCTGATACTTTTTAGAATAGTTCATTCTTTTTTTGTAAAAGATATTAGCTAATCTATTTAGACGACTTAAATCATCTCTTTCACCTTGAGATATTTTTATGTTTTTTGTCATAACATGAAATTTTGCTAAGGTTTTAGCATAATCTCTAATCATTTCTTTATTCATCGAAACCCATCCAGTATGCTCCTTGATTTTTACATATTCAAATATAGCAATATTATTGTTTTGATAAGAAATGAAAAGTTTTTTCTTCTTAGTAGAGTATACTTTAAATGTTGGAAAACCTTGTTTTTTTAATCTGTACATAACAATCAATCCTTGTTTATCACTCAAACCAAAATTTCTAAATACTTTTAAAAAGAATTTTCCTTTTGTTGTTTCTATTATTTGAGATAAAGAAACAGTATCATTTTTTAGTATTTTACCAAAAGATTTGAATTCTCCAAGATTATAATTTGCAAGTATCTCTTTTATTTCAATTTTTTTTAGTTTCATTGTATTTTTTTAAATTTCATTAAGAGAACCTGTGATTTATCTTCAAGCCCTCTAAATTTTCTCATTTTTTTAATTTCTAAATCTTCTTTTGTAGGAGAGAGAGTTTTTGTTTTTGTTAAAATGAATCCATACTTTAGAAAAACATCAACATACTCTTCAAGAGGATGAAAAAATTGGTCTGTTTTGTAGTTTTCTAAAATATATCCTCCTGTTTTTCCTGTTTTTGGATTAAGATATTTAATCATCGTTTCAGGATGGACATTTGAAATTATAACTTCTGTTCCTATTTTGCTTGCTTTATCAATAACCTTTACTATTTTTTCTAATTTTTTAATGTGATCTAGAACGAGCATAGAGATTATTAAATCAAATTTCTTTTTTGGATAATATTTTGTTAAATCTTGAATTGAAAAGTCTATATTTAATCTACTTTTTTTCGCTTTTTTCTTTGCTAAGTTTATCATTGCAGGAGTTAAATCAATAGCAGTTACCTTGGCTCCTTTTTTTGCAAATCGAATTGCCCATCTCCCAGTTCCACATCCAAAATCCAAAACTTCCTTATTTTTTATATTTGGAATAAAGTTTTTAATGTGTTTTTCTTCAAGGAATATTGCTAAGTTTACATCTGTATCATATTTCTTTGCCCATAAAGAATAATGTTTTTTAATATCTACATATTTCCTTTCTTTTTTGTCTTTCTTTATTTTAAACCACCATATTCTATTTGTAAGTCTTTGAATAGAATCTATAGTAGATGTTTCTGTTGCTTTTTTGTGTAGTCTATGCACATAATAAAAAAGGTACCCAAGCGAATCTTCAATTTTTTTTATATCTTTAGACTTTACAGCTTCTTCTAGATAAGGTATAGCTCTTTTTATTCTTTCAAGTTTTTCTAGCAATTCTTTATCTTTTTCAGATTTCATTCTTATTTAATATATCCACCTTTTTGTAAACTCCAAAGTTTTTTATAAGGTCCTTTTTGTTTTATCAATTGATTATGTGTTCCTCTTTGAACAATATTCCCTTTATCTAAAACAATTATCCTGTCTGCATTCATAATAGTAGATAATCTATGAGCTATTATTATAGAGGTTCTACCTTTCATTAATTTTCTTAAAGCAGCTTGTATTTCATGTTCTGTTTGAGAATCTAGAGAAGATGTTGCTTCGTCTAAAACCAATATTTTTTTATTTGCTAAAATCGCTCTTGCAATTGAAACTCTTTGTTTTTCTCCACCGGATAATTTAATTCCACGTTCTCCAACAATTGTTTTTTCTTTATATGGAAAACTTTTAATGATTTTATCAAGTTGTGCAAATTTAATAGCTTGAAGTACTTGTTTTCTTGGCGCTTTTGGATTTGAAAATGCAATATTATTATAGATTGTATCATCAAATAACAAACATTCTTGAGGAACAATTGACATTTCTGATCTTAAAGATTCTTGTTTAAATTCATTTATGTTTTTACCATCTACTAATATTTCTCCTGCATTAACATCGTAAAATCTATACAATAATTTAACTAAAGTTGTTTTACCCGAACCAGAATGTCCAACTAAGGCAAATTTCTTATTTTTATGAACTTTTAAATTTAAATTTTTAAATATAGTTCTAGTTCCATATTTAAAAGTAAGATTATTAAATGCAAGATCTCCATGTTTTATTTTTAATTCTTTAGCATTTGGTTTATCTTTGATTTCATTTGTTACTTTATCATACCTAAATAAAGTTTCAAAATCGGCCATAGATCTATAAAATCCTCTTATTCCATGCACAAATCCAAATAATTCACTTATAAAACCACCATATACTCCATTAATAAAAACTAAACTTCCAATACTTATATTTCCATTGATAAAATCTTTTACTGCAAAATAAACAAGTAAAAATGTTCCTGTATATACTATCAAACCTTGTATAGAATCCATCCATCTAAAATAATTCCAAAATCTTAATAATTTATTTTTACTGATTTCACTTAATTTTTTATATTTTAATTTTATTAATTCTTCTTTACCAAAATATTTTATTGAATCAACATTTGTGAATATATCTGAAATGCTTGCTTTTTCTAAATCTTCTGCATTATTACTTTCTATATTTGATTTTTCTTGCACTCTTTGCATAACTAAACTATAAATAATAAAAATTGTTGCAACTAATAAAGTAATTAAAACATAATGCCAGCTAAATAAAAACAGAGAAAATGAAACTACAACCAATCTAAAAAAAGTTTGGCTGAAATTGAATATTAAAACATCAGTTAATCTTTCTACTGCTCCACCTATCCTGATTAATTTGGAAATCAAACCTCCTATTTTGTGTGTTACAAAGAAATTATGGTCTAAGTAAATCAAATGATTGAAGAATTTTCTTTTTAAGTCAGTTATTACACCTGTTTCTAATTTATTAATAAAATGGAGGTATAAATATTTAAATACGGCTTTTGCTAAAGACATACATATATAGATTGCTGCTATTAAAATTAACACATTTATGAAAGTTTCAAGAGTTATTGTTTTAGCAACAAAGGCTGTTCCTTTATCTATGATTTTTTTAAATAGATATGTTTCTAGAACTGCTGTAGATTGTATCAATAATATCAAAAATAGTAAACCAATACACCATCCCTTATAGTTTAACAAATACTTGAAATACAATTTCAAATTATACTTAAAATCTATTTTACCCTCTTTTTCTTTCATTTTAGTAAGATTTTTATATACTTTTTACTTATACTTAGCATGCCTAAACTGGACACCATTAGTACGTCCCAAAACCCTAAGACTAGGGAAATTAAGGACGAAGACTCTGAAGAGGAATAATCTAAAAACTAGATCATCTCTTTTTATAAAGTTAGTAATTAAGAGTATATAAAATTAATTATTCCATTGATATTAGATATATTTAAAAAGTTATTTAAATTATTAACTACAATTATAGAGGAGATTTTAAATGGATATAAATTCCCTTATTAAAGAATGCAAAGAAAAATTAAGGATTATAGATAATTATCTTATAGAAAATCCTCCAAAAGATACAACTAAAGATAAAGAAATTATAAAAACACAAATACGATTAGATATTGTAATAACCTTCTTTAAAAAAGTTGAAGAATTTGAATTTGAACAAATAGAGATTTTGGACAGCGAAAACTCACCTAAATCTGCACTTTATAACTTACATGCATCTATATTTAATGAAGTGTCTAATTTTATTGCATCTAAAAATACTGATTTAGATAAAGCAAGAAAAATACTGGTTTTAATATTAGACTTAGAATCTTATTTTAAAAAAATAAAAAATAAACCGTGGGATCTTGGAAAAAAAATATCTCTTTTTGAACAAATAAAACTTAGAAGAATTTTTAGAAAAAAACTTCATGAGGCAGAACCTATTAACGGAAAAGTAATTAGGGGAACAAGAGTTAGAGTATTAATTTCTGGGAGTTTAGCAAGAGGGTATTCTGATTGGAAATCAATAGGAAATGAAAATGTTTTAAAACCAACTGATTACGGCCTTCCCAGAGAATATAGAAAAGATACTAAAATGATATATAGTAAAATAGATACAGAATTGAATGTACATGAAAAATTGAAGTATCTCATGTCTGATGTAGACATATTGATTATATCTGAAGTAATTTTTGATTCTATTGATCTAAGTAAAAGTACAGATGGTTGGTCTTTTAGATTGGGGGAAAAATATGATATTGGTCTTGGAGGAAGTAAAATATTGGGAAGATTACTTCAAGTTTTAAAAACAGTAAAAATTGGTGATATAAAAGGTAGGTGCATTAATTTTTATGTTTTACGTGATGAAGAAGGATATAATAAGTATCTTTTAGAAAGACAAACTCAAATTAATAAAAAAGGAATGCAAATTGGGAAAAAAATTAATATAACAGATATTACAATTATAGATGAGATAATAAAGTAGAATTGTTATGTGTTATATCTATAACCTTAAAAGATTTTTCATTGCGTTCTGGTCCCAATTGTTTTAGTCCATAAATCATAGTCTTATTAAGTTTAGCTTCCACATAAGAATTATGTTTATGTCCCATAAAAACATATTGTGGACGAGTATTTTCAATTAAATTGTATACCGGGTTTTTATTGCTTAGCATATCATTTTCTTTTGGAAGATTTTCTTTTTTAATTATTGATGCATAAGGATTTGTTTTTAATTTATCATAAATTGGGCTTACCCAATCATGTAAAAGGAGTATATCTAAACTTTTTTTGCTTAAAAAATCTACATCTTGTTTATTATAATATTTCCAATCAAATGAAGGAATAGTATTTCTTTTACTTTTCCATTTTTTTTGATTGTATATTCCAGATAGGCCCCCAATTTTTACCCCTTTTATTTCAATTAAACCTGAAAAACCAAGAAAATAAATGTGTGGAGCTATAAATCCACCTTCACTATAATTTTTTAGTAAACCCCATGCTTCATGATTGCCCCCAATAAACACGGTTAAAAAAGGAGCAGTTTTAAAACCATCACAATAATCAGCAAAATTATTTTTTTTATTATGTCTTTGTGGAGCATAATAATAATTAAAATCCTCTTCTTTTACAATACTTTCAAAGTCTCCTAATTGAAGAATTGCATCAATAGGTTTACCATTAGTTTGTTCCCATTCTATTGCTGTTTCATACATTAAATCTTGTTTACCGTGTATGTCCCCAAAAATTGCGAAATTGGCCATATTTATATTTTATTTATATAATTTATAAACCTTTCTATAATTCACTACTTTAACGTAATAATCTTTAAAATACTTATAAAGCCTTCTATTCCATTAAATTCTTTATTAATAATATTAGTCCTAAACCAATTACGATAAAAGAAAGATAACTTATTTGAAAATTAATATAACCAATTTCTCTTGCATACAAATATCCACCAACTAAAATTAATAATATTGGAGCAATAACATCTTTTTTTCCATACTTGCCTTTATATTCGTGCTCTAAATGTTTTAAATCTCTTTTACTTAACCGCAAGTTTAACATCCCCTGCTTTTACTGTTTTTCTTTTAGAATGTTGTGCTATCTTTATTGCCTTGTCAGAAATTTGATCTGCATAGTCTTCAAGAATTTCAGCCAATGCTCTTTTAGCATCATCACTTACTCTTGGTGCACCTGCTTTTTTAAGCAATTTCTCCATTGCAGCTAAAGGTAAAATTCCTTTCATATGTCTTTATTTGTTAATTACCTTATATATTTTTCTTTTTTTCTTAAAAGAAGGCAATTTAAGTCTTTTTCCGTAAAATCTAGATAAAATTGCTGTTAATAATATAATAAATCCTGCAGTTAATACTAAAGCTAAGATAACTGAACTTAGTAAAAATAATAAAACAAAAACCAAAGGAAAAAATAAAGCCAATAATATTCTATATTTTAAACTAATTAAATTATGGCCATTAACTTTTATTTGAGAAGTCTTTACAAAAATAAATAAACTTATAAGTATAAATGCGTAAAGTAAAATTTGCTGCCACATTTTAATTTTTAGTATTTTTCCTCTTTTTATAATTATCTTTTATTAATAAAGTCATGAATATAATGGGTAATATTAAAAATGAAGAATAAAATAAAGTCATTTTAGGACCAATTATATCAATTAAATAACCTACAACTAAATTACCAATAATACTTCCAGTTGAACTAACTAAAGATCTAAAAGAGGTTATAGTTGCTCTATACTTTGAAAGAGTATGTTTTTGAAAAAAACTTTTTTCAATAGGAGTAGATAAAACTCCAAAGAAGCATACAGATAAATAAACTAAACAAGCAATTTGCCAATTAAATACTAACATTATTGAAACAGCACAAAGAAAATAAATAATATAAGTTAAAAGTAGAGAATTTTTTTCACTTCCGACTAATTTTAAAAAATATTTAGATGCATAGGGAGTTAAGACTAAAACTATTCCAGCAATTGAGAATAAATAACCTAACCAATAAACCTGAAAATTTAAATTTACTAATAAAGATTGCCAAGATATATTCCCCCCAAGAGAACCTTCAATTCCAAAAAATAGACCAGATACAATTAAAAATAATAAAACTGGATGTTTTAAACTACTTTTTATAGAAAATTTAGAATAATTAATAGTATTACTAACAGATTTTGAAATAGAAACATATTTACCCTTAAAGTTTTCATTTACAAAAATTAATAAAATTATTCCTCCGGCAATTAAACCTACAGCACTTACTAGACTAATTATACCTACTCCAAAATGTTTTACAATAACAGCCCCAACAAGACCTGATAAAATAACTCCCAAACCAACTATGCTAACCTCTTTACTAAAATAAGAATGAACTAAATCCTTTCTTTTATTTTTATGCAAATGATCTACAATTAAAGCTTCATTTGCTCCAGAACCCAAGGTATAAGATATACCCATCAAACAGGCTAATAAAATAAACATATAAAAATTATTAACAAAATAAGTTAAAATCAAACCTGTTGATTCTAATACTATTCCTAGGATAACAGAAAACTTTCTTCCAAAAATATCTGCTATTGCCCCAGTAGGAATTTCAAATATCAGTTTACAAAAATTTACTGTAGCAAAAAGTATGGACATTTGGAAAAAACTTAATCCTTTTTGATTAAAAAATATTACAAGAAATGCAGGCCATATATACAAACAAGCTTGAATCAAGACAGTTAAATAAAAAGGCCATAATAATTTTAACTCACCTTTTTCAAAAAATTTCATTTTAATCCATAACAATTCTAGCATCAACTATTAATGCTTCTTTATCGTTTGCAATCAAAGGATTTATATCCAATTCAGTTATTTTTGAATTTTTTTTAATCAAATTATTTAATTTTAAGATATTTTCAATGATATTTTTCTTATTCACTTTAACATTTCTTGCATCAAAGATTTTTGAGAATTTTATTTCATTTATCATTTCTTCTGCGTCTTCTTCTTTTATAGGATAAACTCTAAATGAGACATCCTTGAAAACTTCTGTATAAATTCCACCTAAACCAAAAGTAATGACATGACCAAAAGTATTATCTTTTTTAATTCCCATTAAAAATTCTACACCAGAAGTTTGTTTTTGTATCAAAATATTATTAGATTTTAATTCTTTAAAGGTTTTTTCAAAATCATCTTTATTAACATTTAGCTTAACACCAGATTTTTCAGTCTTATGTAATAAATTAGTATTTTTCAAAACAACAGGAAAACCTATTTTAGTAGCAATATCCAAAGCACTCTTATAATCCTTTGAAAAGCCTCTTTTAACTACTTTAAAGCCATTTTTCTCAAGAAAGTCCTCTGCTTCATCCTCTTTTAGGATTTTCATTATTAAATAATAGGCATAAACCTTTTTAAATCTTTTCTAACTTGAATTTATATGATTCCTGCTTCACAATTAAAAGAAATTAAAGATTATCTTGTAAATGCTGAAAATCCGTTAATTTTCTTTGATGATGATCCTGATGGATTATGTTCATATTTGTTAATGAAACAACTAAATGATAATGCTAAAGGTATAGTAATAAAAAGCTCTCCTGTTTTAGATTTACAATACTTAAAGAAAATAGAAGAATTAAGTCCAGATATAGTTTTTGTTTTAGATAAACCATTAATAAGCCAGGAATTTATTGATAATGTTCATGTTCCTATAATTTGGGTAGATCATCATCCTTTAGTTCAAAGAAAAGGAGTAAAATACTATAATCCCAGAATAAAAGATGAAAAAGATAATTCTCCTACTACTTACTTAGTTTACAAAGCACTTAATAATAATTTATGGATTGCTACAGTAGGTTCTATTGCAGATTGGTATATTCCAGATTTCTTGCCAGAATTTAAAAAACAATTTCCAGGTTTATTAGAAGATCAAAAAAAACCAGAAGATATTTTATTTAATTCTAAATTAGGAACTTTAGTAAAATTATTTTCTTTTAATTTGAAAGGAAAAACTTCAGATGTGAGAAAAAATATAGCTATATTATCAAAAATAGAAACTCCTTATGAAATATTAAATCAAGAAACTTCTAAAGGAAAATTATTATATAAAAACTATACAAAGATTAATAAGGCATATGAAGAATTATTAGCAAAAGCAATAGAATCTATGAAATATCAAAAAGATAAAAGAATATTATTATTTATTTATCCTAGTGCAAAAACAAGTTTTACAACCGAATTATCAAACGAATTACTTTATAAATATCCTGATAGGTTAATTATTATAGGAAGAGAAAAAGGCGATGAAATAAAAATGAGTTTAAGATCAAGCAAATTAATTTTACCTGGAATAATTGAAAAAGCCTTGGTAAATGTAAAAGGATATGGTGGTGGCCATGATTATGCTTGTGGTTCGAGTGTAGCTAAAGAAGATTTTCCAATATTCATAGATAATATAAAAAATCAAATAGGTGAGTAAAATAAAAAATAAATTAATACTTTTCATAATATCTGTAATAATTCTATCTCAATTTGCTTCAGCAATAAATATAGAAGAGCCAAGTTCTTATTCTTGGATGAGAATGTATCTAACTTTATCTACGAATTTATCTTTAGATCCAACTAAGGATGATGCAAAAGTTGATGCTATAATTTCTGAATTAAAAATATATCCAAAAAACACAGAATTGCAAAGTGTTTCAAATTTAAACATAATTTCAAATCCAACAGCAGCAACTTCTACAAACAATGCAATAACTTACAAATGGGAAAAGCCTGAATCTAAAATATTAAACTTAGGTTTTACTGCAGAGGTAGTATCTGAAAATAAAATAACTCCTATACAAACAAAATTAGAATTTCCAGCTACATCAGCAGATCCTCAGGCAGTTTCTTATTTAGAAGCTACCGAACATATTGATATAAATGAAAATATAAGAAATAAAGCAAATGAACTTGCTGCAGGGGAAGATGATGTTTATGTGGTTGCTTTTAAAATAGCAGAATATGTAAGAACTAATGTAAATTATAATCTTACAACTTTAACAGAAAATGTTGTACAAAAATCTTCTTGGGTATATGAAAATAAACAAGGTGTTTGTGATGAAATTACAAGTTTATTTATTTCTATGTTAAGGTCTGTAAAAATACCTGCAAAATTCGTTGAAGGAGTTGCATATACAAATACTTTAGGAACTTGGGGAAATCATGGTTGGGCAGAAGTTTATCTTCATGGATATGGATGGGTTCCATTTGATGTAACTTATGGACAATATGGTTTTGTTGATGCTACTCACATTAGACTTGGAGAATCAAGTGACTCTTCTATGCCTTCTTTGACTATTACTGGAAGAACTTATAATACAGAAATTAATACACAAGAACTTGTTTTAAATACAGAATTACTTGCTCGTGGAGAAAAATTACCTAAATTAGAATTAATTAAGATAGAACCATTAACTAATCAAGTTGGTCCTGGTAGTTATGTTCCAATAAAAGTAGAATTAGAAAATTTACAATCTTACTATGTTCCAGTTCAATTAAGAATTACAAAAGCACCAGAATTAACAGAATCTAATATAAAAACAGTTTTATTAAAACCTTTACAGAAAAAAACAGTATTTTGGACAGTAAAAATTCCAAATGATTTAGAAAATAATTATATTTATTCTACTTTAATTGAAGTAATAGATTCATTTGGATTGGTTGCTTCAGAAAAAATAAATTATGCAGAAGAATATGATACTTTTACTCAAGAACAAGCAAATACTTTATTAGCTAAAAATTCAGAAAAAGAAAGTTTGATTTATTCAGAAAAATTAAGTCTAAATTGTAAACCTGGAAAAAATTATTACTTTGATTATGAAAAAGCAGAGCTAACTTGTACTGTTATTAATACCGGAAATGTAGTTTTGAATGATTTACAAGTTTGTTTAAATCAAGATTGCAAGACTTTTGGATTGACAATAGCAGACTCTAAAAATTTAGTATTTACAGACTTACCTAGTAATGAAGAAATAAAAATAACTGCAAAAAATAACGTTATTGATGTTGCTAGTTTTGTTACTATAAAACAATTGAATGATCCTAATCTAAAAATATCTAATCTAAATTTTCCAGATTTAATACTATACAAACAACCCACTAATTTGACTTTTTTACTAAGTGTAGATACTCCTGTTAAAAATATTATTTTCAAATTAAATGGAGAAGAATTTTTTAAATTGGATAATTTTGTAAAACAAGAAAATAGAATTTTTATATTTACAGGAAAAAAATTATATGGTCCAACTTATAATAATTTATCAATAACTTATGAAGATGAAAATGGGCATGTTTATCAAACAAGCAAATCTTTTTTAGTTAATGTAAGAAAAGTTCCATTTTATGCAAGAATTTTATATTGGTTAGGATTTTAATAACTTTTAGCAACATAGACAATATGATTTGCTTTTTTATTACAAATAACACATTTTTGTCCTGGTTTTATTTTATCTTCTTTTGGATATAAAGTTCCTGAGACGTTTGCTGTAGTTTCTTCTTTTAGTTTATCTGCACATTTTTCTCCATCCCAATCCATAGAACAGAATGGAACTTTAACAAATCCTTTATGCTCTTTTAATATTTTTTTAAGTTCATCGTAAGAATTTGTTTCTTTAATTCTATTCTTAAAATATAAATTTGCTTTAGATTCTATGTTTTTATCTAATATTTTTGCATTTTTTTCAATTTCTTTTATTAAATCTTTTAATTTTATAGTAGTTTTAGTTCCTGTTCTTAATGCAACAGTAATTTTGTTTTCCTTAACTTCTTTTGGTCCAATTTCTAATCTTAATGGAACTCCTCTCAATTCCCAATAATTATATTTGTAACCACAACTTCCTTCTCTGTCGTCGAATTTAATTCTATAATCTTTTAATTTATCTTGAATTTCTTTGCATTTTTTTATAACAACTTTATTTTCTTTTTCTGAAAATAATATAGGAATAATTACAATTTGTGTTGGAGCCATATCAAAAGGTAATATTAAACCTTTATCGTCTCCATGTATTCCTATAATAGAAGCCATAGTTCTCCATATTCCTGGACCAAAACAACTTTGCCAAACATATTCTTCTTTTTCTTTATCATTTTTTACTTTAATATCATAAGCTTTAGAAAAATTTTGTCCAAGATCATGTGTTGAAGCTAATTGCGTTTTTTTACCATCTGGCATCAATGTTTCTGGAGTAAAAGTATCAACTGCTCCCTTAAATTTATCCCATTGAGGTCTTTTAAAGAACAAAAATGGAATTTTAATTTTCTCTTTTAAAACTTCATTACAAATTTTTAAATCTGTATCTATTTGTTTTAAGACTTCTTCGTGATTATTAAAAACATCATGAGATTCAAAAAACAAAAATTCTCTTCCTCTTAAAAAAGGCCTGGTAGTCATTTCATTTCTAAAACTAGAAATTCTTGATTGATAACCTTTGAAAGGTAAATCTTTATAACTTCTAAACCATAAACTATATACTGGATATATTTGTGCTTCTCCTGTTGGTCTTAAAGCAAATTTTTCTTCTAATTTTTTATCTCCTGCTTCTGTAATCCAGAATACTTCAGGGGTAAATCCAGCATGTTCTTTTTCTTTTTTAAGATATTCTTCTTTAACAACCATAGGAAATAAATAAGCAGTATGTCCATCTTTTTCAATTTCTTTTTCAAAATATTCATAAATCTTTTTTATAATTGCAAAGCCCCAAGGCCTATGCACAATAAATCCTTGTATACAATTTCTTATATCTGCTAGCTCTGCTTTTTGAACTACTTGAGAATACCATTCAGAAAAGTCTTGTTCTTTTTTAACTGTAATTCCCTCTTGTTTTGACATGGTTAATGAAAATGTTTGTATTTTATAAATTTTTGTAAATGGGACTGCCCGGATTTGAACCGGGGTCGCGAGGTCCCTAACCTCGAATCATGACCAAGCTGGACCACAGCCCCAACGTTATGTTTATATACCCTTTTGCTTTAAAAGGTTTAAAGTTTATATAATCTTGGATATGGGGTGAATTATGGGGTTAAATACTTTAAAACCTAATATAATTATAAATGAAGATATAGCCTATTTTATTGGAGTTCTCCATTCAGATGGATGTATCTACAAATTTAAAGACAAAAAAGAGAAGTTTACTAGAATACGTTTAATTTTAGGTGTTGCACTAAAATCTTTACCTATGGCAAAAAAATTTCAAGAAATATTAGAAAAATATTTTAATAGAAAAATTAATATAAGAAAAAGATCAAATAAAAATTTATACCTAATGCAGACATCTATTAATAAAATTTATTTTATTTTTAAAAATTGGAAAAAAGGGAGGATTCCTTATGAAATAAAAAAGAATCCTTCTTTATTTGGTGCTTATTTAGCTGGTTTGATAGACGGAGATGGTCATATTAAATTAAAAAAGAATAAAGATAGAAGGTTATATCAATTATATATTTCTATATCTGATGAAAGAAAAGCAATTGCTCTTAAAAATTTAATTAAAAAGTTTATGAAATGCGGAGCACATATTTATAAATATAAAAAGAAAAATTGTTATGATACTTGTTTTTATATTACTTATAAGAATTTAATATTTTTAGAAAAATATATTTTGCCTCATTTAACTATCCCCTATAAAACAGAAAGACTAAAAAATTATGCAGAAATGATAAGATGGGCCTACAGGGATTCGAAATTCAGTGTTGCAAGAGCTTTCTTACAACATCCCTGATCAATCGGTCCTTAGCTTCTTACGATGAAGCCGACCGTGCTATCCATTGCACCATAGGCCCAAAAAATCAAAGAGAAACCTATTTATATAATATATACCTTCTAAAACTAAGGATTTAAGAGGTGTAAAAATTTCATTAGATAAGTTTTTTAATCCAAGTTCAATAGCAGTTATAGGGGTTTCTAGAGAGGAAAATAAAGTAGGTCATATAGTATTTAATAACCTTATTTCAAGCTTTAAAGGTAAAATTTATGGTGTAAACCCTAATGCAGATTATGTTTTAGGTTTTAAGTCTTATTCTAATATAAAAGATATTAAAGACATTGTAGAATTAGCTATAATTTGTATACCTGCTGGTTTTGTTTTAGAAGTAGTCAAAGATTGTGCTAAAAAAGGTGTAAAAAATGTATTAATTTTAAGTTCTGGTTTTTCAGAAATAGGAAATGTTGATCTTGAAAATCAATTAAAGGATTTGTTAGATAAAAATAATATGCAAGCAGTTGGTGTAAATTGTCTAGGAATTTTAGATACTTTTTCAAGTTTAGATACAATTTTTATCCCAAAAAATAGAATGAAGCGTCCAAGAAAAGGATATATTTCTTTTGTTACTCAATCTGGTGCTTTAGGTTTAGCTTTATTAGATTTATTAGCTACAGAAAATTATGGATTTTCAAAATTCGTTTCTTATGGTAATGGTACAAATGTTGATGAAGCAGATTATTTAGAATTTTTAAAAAATGATGAAAATACAAAAGTAATTTGTGTTTATATTGAAGCAGTAAAAGATGGAAAAAAATTCATGAAAATTGCTTCTGAAGTTGCAAAGAAAAAGCCAGTTATAATTATTAAAGGTGGAAAAACCGAAAAAGGAGCACAAGCAGCTTTGTCTCATACTGGTTCTTTAGCTGGTTCTTCAGAAATTTATTCTTCTGTATTCAAACAATGTAAATTAATTGAAGTAAATACCTTAAGAGAAATGTTTAATCTTGCTAAACTATTTGAGAAATTAGAATTAACAAATATAAAACCTAAAGGTAAAAAAATACAGATTATAACTAATGGTGGAGGATATGGAATATTAACTGCAGATTCTGTTTCAGAAAATAATTTGGAATTACCAGAAATTTCAATTAATTTAAAAAAAGAATTGAAGAAAAAACTAGCTACAATAGTAACAGTAAAAAATCCTTTAGATTTAACAGGAATTGCTAAAGATTCTGATTACAAATTTGTATTGGATAATTGTATTAAAGAAAAAGATATTGATATACTCTTAACTATAGTTTTACCTCAAACTCCATTGATTTCTGAAGGTATAGTAAATATTTTTTCTGAAATAAATAATCAAAAGAAAAAACCCTTAATTGTTATTTCTACAGGAGGGGATTTTACTAAATTCATTAAGAATAGAATGGAAGACCAGAATATTCCTGTGTTTGAATTCCCTGGAGACGCAGTAAAAGCTATTAGAAGAATGGTAGATTATTATAATAAGAATTAAATAACTATTTTAAATTTTTCTTGTTTTAAATATTATTGTTGGTCCAATTAATTTACATAATTTTAAATTTTTATCATAATAATTATTCCAAGCCCCACCTAATTTAAAAGGTTCTATAATTTTTTCTACAAAGAACTTCGATTCTACCAAACTATTATAAAAATCACTTACTTTCCTAAAATAAATTATAAATTTATGCTTTGTTTTATCTGGCCAAATTTCTAATTCTATGCTTTTTCCTGTTTTATAATAACTTCTCTTTATTTTTTGTGTTTTTTCATCCATTATAGCATAAAAAGGATGATCTAAACTAAAAAGGAATATGCCTCTTTTTTTCAAAATTCTATGAATTTGTTTAAAAACTTTTTTTAAATCTGGAGAATATTGTAAAGCAAATGCAGAAAATACAATATCTTGGCTGTTTGATTTTATTTTACCTAAATCTTGATAAGATCCGTGGATAAAATTAACTTTAACTTTATTTTTTCTTGCTAAATCCTCTGCGTATTTTAATTGTTCTTTAGATATATCAATTCCAATACATTTTGCACCTTGTTTAGCAAAAGCAATAGAACACTGCCCACCACCGCATCCAATTTCAAGAATTTTTTTGCCTTTAACATTACCTAATAATTTTAATTTATTTTCATTAGGAGAAAAAGGGCCATAATGTGCAGACATTGTATGAATTTTAGAATCTTCTTGATAATATTTAGAAGATTCATCCCACCAATTTTCAATTTCTTTTTCTACTCTTTTTGTCATAATTAATTAAAGAATATTGTGTTTAAATAACTTTTTAAATTTCGTTTTTTCCTTTGTAACGTCCACGTTTCTCAACTTTTTCAAGTTGTTTTATAATTTCATTGTAATTTGTAAATTTTTCTTTATAACCTTTTAAGAAATTATCATAAGATTTTTCAAAATGAGTATAATGTTTTGATTCAAGAGCCTGTCTAAATAAATGAATATCTACTGCTTTGTCTTCGTTTTTAATAGAAAAGAATCCTAAGCCAAAATCAATGAAATAAATTTTTTCATCTTTTAATATCATATTGCTTGTTGTTAAATCTCCATGAATTATATTTTCATTATGTAACAAGGCAGTTTGATTTCCAATGATTTTTAGTAATTTTTCTCTTTCTTTATCATTAATTCCATCTAGATATTCAGATAATTTTTTACCATCAATGAATTCCATAGTAATTTGCATGGTTTTATCATTAGAATCAAGAACTTTTGGTATTGGTATTATTTTAGAAGCTTTTTCTAATAATTTTGTTTCAGATCTTGTTCGTAATTTTCTTATTTTATCATCAATTTCTTTTATTCTATATTTCTTAACAATCCTATCTTTTACTAAAACTCCATCTTCATGTTTTAATATTGCTTCAGCACCTTGTCCTATGATCTCCATGGCAAAAGAAAAAACCATTAGATTTATAAGATTTATTACCCTCTCCTTTATGGGGTTAAAATGAAATATATAACAATACTTTTGGTTTTGAGCCTATTATTTTTGGGCGGATGTGCCGAAAAAACAGGTATGTTTACAGCAGAAACTGTTAAAGTAGAAGTAAGTGATTCTGGTTATTCACCTGCAGAAATTACAATAAAAGTAGGAGATACTGTTTCGTGGGTAAATACTGGATATAATTCACATACCATTACTACAACTGAAAAATACTTAGAAGGTAAATCTGTAGATTTAATCGTAGGAGCAAATCAAATAGTTACAAAAACTTTTGATAAAGCTGGAACTTACGAGTATTATTGTAAAGTGCATCCGAACATAAAAGGCAAAGTAATAGTAGAATAAGCCTATTAAAGTCTTTTAAGGGGTTTCTATCTATTTAATTAACTTTATATACAAGTTATTTATAGAAATAACGAGTATATTTTAATTTTTAATAAGATTAGAGTATAACTAAATTAACAAGGTGTAAAAACAAACAAAATGGAAAGAAGCGGAAATAGAAGATTTGGTGGCGGTGGATTCCAAAAAAGTTTTGGTCCACGTGAAATGCACAAAGCTGTATGTAGCGATTGTGGTAAGGAATGCGAAGTTCCTTTTAAGCCAAGCAGTGATGCTGATGGTAACCCAAGACCTGTATATTGCAGAGATTGCTACCAAAAACATAAAAAGTTCTAAGTATTTAGAATAAGTATAAGTTTTTGTTAAATTCTTTTTTTATTTTTTTATTATTTCAATATGTTCTATGATATAAATACCAGAATTATCTTTGAATTCTTTTTTTGCTTTTAAAATATTAATTTTTTTCTTAAATATAGGGCCATTAATAACTAAAGTTTCTGCTTCTCCACCTTCAAACCCTAAATGAAATTGATATTTTTTGCTTAATTTTTTTAATTCTTCTAAATTCTTTAAATCAATTTTTTTCCCTAACCAAGATTCATCCAAACCTTGTGCTGCAACAGCAGTTATTACTATTTCAAATCCATTTTTTATTAATTCATTCCAATATTCTTCTACATTCTTTTTCCATAAAGGATTTATGCATTTTATATTTAAATTATCACAAATTTTTTGAATTCTAGAACTTTGATAAACAGATTCTATTGCTCCTGTAACTAAACCTTCAATTTTATATTTTTTAATTGTTTCTTTAATTACTTTTTCAAGATCTTTTAATTCTTCTTCTTTAACACCTTTAGTTTCTTGTATTATTATCGGTAAATCTAAACATTCTGCTTGTTTTTCAGCTAAATTTATATTTGGAGTATGAAACATATAACTTTCTTTGTTTTTAGACATTAAAGAAATTAAACAAACTACTTCATGTTCTTGTATTGCTTTAAATAAAGCATAACAAGAATCTTTTCCACCAGAAAATAAAACACCAAGTTTCATAGAATTATTCTTCGTCTTCTTTTATTTCTTTTTTTAATTCTTTTATCTCTTCTTTTTTCTTTGCTTTTTTCTTTCGTGCTTTCGTATGAATTTCATTAAGTTCTACTTTTTGTTTAAAAGTAAGTAATTTATCTTTTCCTTTTTGGTGTAATTCCATTATTTTTTTCTTATTTATATGGTTACCAATCAATTTATATGCTGTTAATATAGAAACTAAAGCTGCAGCAATACCTGCAATATAAGTTAAATTTTCTTTAATTTTTTGACCTAAAGTTTTTTCTTGTTTTTTAGCATTACTTAATTTTTCTTTTAAATCAGTTACTGTTTCAGAAGCCAAATCTAAACTTATTTTTGCATTTTTATAATTTTCTTGATAGAAATAAGTTTGTGCACTTTTAATATTTGTATTAATATCTTCTAAATCTCCTTTGTAAATATCAACTGGGAAACCTTCTAATTTTTTGTTTTGATATTCTTGTTCTAATAAATTATACTCTTTTTTTAATGTTGCTAAAGCATTTGATAATTCTGTAATATTAAATGTTTCAGTAGGTTGTTTTTCTTCTGCTATAACGTATATGCTTTTGATATCTTGTTTTAATAATTCATCATCTACATATAATTTTACAACTAAGTCTATACTTCCAGATTTGGAAGCCTCTATTTTTACAAAGGTATAATCTTTTTGACCTACTGGTAAATTATCTATAGGTATTTCTTCTTGAGTTTCAATTCCATTTCCAGATAATTTAGCATATACATTTGCTAAATCTTGTTCTCCCATATTTTTTAAAAGAATATTAATTTGATTTAATCCTAATTGTACTTTTTCTGGAGAAATTTTTTCAATGCTTAAATCTTCTTTACATTCATAACCTTCTTTATGACATATATTGTTATCACATTTTACACAAGCTTCATCACATTGCGTTTCATTACAAACAGTAATTGTTTCAGTTTCGTTAGTTGGCAAAGTTTCCTCTGCTAAAACAAAAGAAATACTTAATATTAAGACTAAAAATATTATACCTAATTTTTTCATTTTTATATCCTCTCTCTATAATTATTTTTAATAGAAGTTACTTAAAAATCTTTCGGTTTTAAACTCATTTTTATTGCTTTAAAAGGCTTTTAAATTAAATATACTTATTTAATAAAACTTATAAATTAGCTTTGTTTTTAATATATAACAAGGTGAGGTGAAAATGACAAAAAAACATTTTTCTGCAGAAGAAGCAAAAAAAATAGGTGAAAAATTAGGAATTAAATGGGATAAATGGGATGTTGAGCAGTTTAGAATGGGAATGGATGTTGAATTAGAACATGGAACAATAAGCCCTAAGACAAATGTAACTGATGATGATCCAATTATGACAGGAAAGATAGCTTTAGCTCATTTAAATGAATTTCCTGATTATTACACCAGATTAGCAGAATTAGAAAAAGAAGCAGATGAATTCTGGGGAAAAGAAGAATAATACATTTTAAATATTTTTTGTTCTTTATTTTTGTATGGATGCAATAATTTTAGCAGGGGGTAAAGGATTAAGAATGGATTCTGATTTACCTAAAGCTTTAGTTGAAGTAGACAGAGAACCCATATTATTTGAACAACTTAATAGATTAGAAGGAAAAGTAGATTCAGTAATGATTTCTATAGGGTATAAAGCTGAAGAAATAGAATTTGCTTTAATTGATAATTATTTATCTAATGGTTTTGAAAATATACTTGTTTCTGCAGAAAAAAAACCTTTGGGAACTGCAGGAGCTTTAAAATATGCACTTACTCAATTTAAAAAAATAAAAAAGGAACTTTCTCCTCATGTTTTAGTTTTTAATTGCGATGATTTGACAGATATAGATATAGACAAAATTAAAAAAATAAAATATAATACAATTTGTCTTGCTAATCCAACATTACCTTTTGGTTTACCTCATCTTTGTGGAAAGTATATTAAGGGATTTAAAGAAAAGCCAAAAATGGAAGATTTATGGGTTTCTTGTGGTTGGTATGTTTTAAATAAAAACTTAGATATAGACTTACCCGACAAAGGTTCTTTAGAAAAAGATGTTTTTCCAGAAATGTATCTTAGACATTATAAACACAAAGGTTATTGGTTCCCTTTAAATGATTTAAAATCAGTTCAAGAATTTGAGAAGACTAAAATAAAATTATCTTGATTTTGTTACATTAACTCTTTTACAATATTTTCTTACAGGACAAATAGAACATTTTGGAGAAATAGGAACACAAATTGATTTTCCAAACAAAATTATTGTTGTATTAAACTCCATCCAGTATTTTCTTGGTAATATTTTCATTAATTCTATCTCAGTTTGTTCTGGAGTTTTAGTTTTAACCCATCCTAATCTATTTGGAATTTTATGGCAATGAGTGTCTATGGGTAGAACTTCTTGTCCATAAGCAAAAGATAATACAATATTTGCAGTTTTAGGTCCAATTCCTTTTATAGATAATAAATCTTCTTTATTATTAGGTACTTTTGAATCGAATCTTTCAATTAATTCCTTAGAAACTGATTTTAAAACTCTAGCTTTTTTCTTATAATGCCCAGAACTATAAATTAATTTTTCTAATTTAGTAATGTTTATTTTTACAATATCTTGAGGACTTTTTACGTGTTCAAATAATCTAGAAGAAGCAATTTCTGTGTTTTTATCCTGTGTTCTTAATGATAATAAACAAGTTATTAAAACTTTGAAAGGATCATTTTGTTTAGAAGTTCTTCTTATGGTAGGTTGTCTATGACTAATATACGTTTTCAATAAAATATCCATAACTTTTGAAATATTATTCATTAGAATTTTAATTTGCCTTTAAACTGCTTCATCATTTTTTGCATATCTTTTTCAGAAGCACCTGCTTTTCCCTTCATTAACTTCATCATTTTCTTAGATTGTTTGTATTGTTTTAATAATTCTCTTACTTCTCCAGTTGTACATCCAGAACCTTTTGCAATTCTTTCTATTCTTGAATTATCTAATAATTCTGGATCTTCAAGTTCTTCTTTAGTGCAACTTTGCATAATATATTTCCATTTTTTTAATTTTTCTTCCTGATTTTTTATCATATCTGCAGGTAATTTTTCTTTTATTCCAGAAAATCCAGGAACCAAATCCATAATTTTACTTAAAGGACCCATTTTTGACATTGCGCTCATCTGTTCATATAAATCAATGAAATTAAATTCTCCTTTTAACATTCTTTTTCCTAAATCTTCTGCTTGCTCTTTAGAAATTACTTCCTGAGTCTTTTGTAATAGTGCTTCTAAATCTCCCATACCCAATATTCTAGAAACAAAACCTTTTGGATTGAACTCTTCAAGATCATCCATTTTTTCTCCAACACCAATGAATTTTATTTTTGCTTTTGTTGCAGAACATGCTGTTAAAGAACCACCTGCTTTTGCAGTTCCATCCATTTTAGTTACAATTACTCCAGTAACATTACAGGCTTTATGAAATTCCTCTGCTTGTTTTTGTGCTGCTTGCCCTATATCTGCAGAAATAACCAATAAATTTTCATTAGGTTTTATTGTTTTATTCAAATCATTCAATTCTTTTATCAAATCTTTAGATAATGCATCTCTTCCTGCAGTATCAACTAATAAAATATCATATTTTGAATATTCTTTTTCAAATTTTTTATAAATTTTTACAGGATTTTTTTCTTTTTTCTCTGAGAAGCATTTTATATCTGCGGTTTTTGAAATTTGTTCTAGTTGATCTACTGCAGCAGGTCTATGAACGTCTAAAGCTAATGAAGCAACTTTAAATCCACGTTTAGAATAATATTTTGCAACCTTTCCAATTGTAGTTGTTTTACCCGAACCAAATAAACCAACAAACATAATTTTGAAAGGTTTTGTTTTTCCTATTTTTATTTCTTGTTTTTCTTCACCTAAGAATTTTACTAATTCTTCATAAACAATTCTTACTAGATATTCTTTTTGAGTTATACCTGCAGGAGGTTTTTCTTTTAAAGCACGTTCTTTTATATCTTTGGTTAAATTGAATACTAAAGAAACATTAACATCTGCATGAAGTAAACTTCTTTGTAGGTCTTTTACTAATTCATCTATCAATTTTTCATCAACAAACATAGCTCTTGCTATCTTTTTCAAAGAATTCTTTAACGAACTTGATAAGTTTTCTAATACCATATTATTCTATAGAAATAAACATTTATAAAGGTTTTTAGATTAATGCCATTGACATTTGTTATCAAGGCATTTACAGGTTAAATCATAGGTTTTAGCTTCATAACAAGGCCTAAATTCACAAGTAGTTGCTGTAGGAACTTCGTTTGTTGATTGGCATATTTGATTAGAACAACCAGAAGCGACACATTCACTATCTGATTTACAAGTGCTATTTTTAGAAATTCCACAAAAACTTTCTGGACAAGATTCAGTACATTTTGCTGTAGAACCATCAGGACATTGGTAATTACATTCATGAGGATTTATATCCGGATATCCTGGTTTACATTCTCCTCTATAATATTCCCATTCATCACATCTTGTTGAATCTTTAAAATTACAATATCCTTTTTGTCCTTGTTCGGTTTCTTCAATAGTTAAAGTTCCATTATTTTGTTCACAATAAACAGAAGCAGGGTTTGCCATTTGTGAATTATCTTGTTCTTTAGCACATCCACTAATTAAAAAGATACAAACTAAAATTCCTATTAAATATTTTTTCATTTTTGTGTTATCTCGCATTTATTTGCTGTGCATTTTAGTATATAATCTTTTGGATATTCACAGGCTTGACATTCTACATTACTACAATCTTTTGTTAAAATAGTACTATAATCTTTAGTAAGGTCAAAAACAATTAAATTACTGTTGGTTTGCATTTCTTGTTTTGATACAACTTTTGGACAATTGCAGCATTCCTCTTTGTTTATACTTAAAACACAATCAGAATCTTGTGTACATTTATAACTTTCTGTAGTTTTATTACATCCACTTATTAAAAATATACTTAATATTAAGATTAAAATTAGTCTTTTCATATTCTATAAAATAATAAGTAATATATAAATCTAATTAAAGCTTCAATTTGAATAGAAGTTATTTATTCAATTTAGCTAATTTATTTAATACTTTTAAAAATTTTGATTTTTTATTAGAATGTACTATTAAAAATGCCTTTGATTTACCATAAAATATGTCTATTCTATCTTTTTCTTTAGTCTTATAAACCTCGTGTTTGTCTACATAATCCTTTATTTGTTTTTTTATTTCTTTACAAACATATGTTTCATCTTTAACTTCTTTTTGTTCTACCCAATAATTAATATCAAATGTTTTTGAAAGCAAGACACTTAACCTTTTAAAGAAAAATTTATCTTTTTTTATTATTAAATATATAAATTCTTTAAAATTACCCATCCCTAATACTTCAAGCTTTTTCATATTCCTAATTTATCTAAAATCTCTTTAGAATCAAATTTCTTTAAGTCATCTAACTCTTGACCTGTTCCTAAATATAAAATTGGTTTTTGTGTTACAAAAGATATAGAAATCATTGCTCCACCTTTTTCATCTACGTCTGCTTTTGTTAAAATTACTCCATCTAACCCAATAGATTCATCAAAATTCTTTGCTTGTTCTACACAATCATTTCCTACAATACTCTCTGCAATTAAAATTTTCATATCTGGTTTAGCAACTCTTATTATTTTTTCCATTTCTTGCATTAAATTTACATTTCCATGCTGTCTTCCTGCGGTATCAATTAAAACAACATCTATTCCTTTAGCTTCTGCGTGTTTAATTCCATCAAAAGCAACTGCTGCAGGATCAGAACCATAATTATTTGCAATAACATTTACCTTTAATTTTTCAGCCCAATTTTTTAATTGTTCAATAGAAGCAGCTCTCCAAGTATCTCCTGCTACTAAAACACAAGATAAATTATGTTTTTTTAATAAATGAGCAACTTTAGCAATTGTAGTAGTTTTACCTGAGCCATTTACTCCTGCAAAAACTATAACAAAAGGTTTTTTTGTTTTAATTTTTTTAATTAAATCTATTTCAGGAACTTTAAACAAATTTTCTATAGAATTTTTTAGACTTTCTCTAACTATCTTATCAATTTTTCCTCTTTCTATAGGTTGTTCAACTAAATCTTTTTTTAAATCATGTTTTATTTTTTCTATGACTTCAACAGCAACGTTATTTTCTAATAAGATTACTTCTAGCTCCCAGAATAGCTCTTCAAATTGTGCTTCATCAATATGACTTGTTGTTACTCTTTCTTTTAATCTTGAGAAAAATCCTTTTTTTTCTTTAACTTCTTCAACAGGTTCTTCAGTTTTAATCTCTTCTCTTATAATAGGTTTAGAAACTTCTTTTTTTTCTTTCTTTTTCTTTTCTTTTTTTGGTTTTTCTATAATTACTTCTTCTATTATTTCTTTTTCTTCTGTTTTTTTAATCTTATCAGAAATAGATGAAATTGCTTTTTTTAACTTATCTTTAAATAGTCCAAACATATTAACTCTTTAGAATTTAGATATATAAATGTTTTCTTTAAACGCTTTCAATAAGCTTTTGAGCGTCTTTTAAGTTGTTTTTCTTTAATAATTTATGAACCCTATCACAAATTTCTTCTGGAGTTTGTTCTATAATCACTGTTTTTTTAATTTTAGCTTGGGGTTTTAAAACTTCTTTGTATTCAGGTTTTATGGATTCTGTTGAATGTTTTTCAAATAGATAGTGTTTAACTTGAATTTTATTTGCTTCCTTACCTTCTGCTAATCTTAATTCATCTTTTAATCTTTGTAATTTACTAAATAAAAATACTTTTTTTCTATGGAAAGAAACTTTTCTGTATAACTCTTCTAGTTTAGCTATTTCTATTCTTGCTTTTTTGAAATCTTTTCTTTTTATTAATATATGAAAATTCATGTGTCTAGAATTAAATTGTAAATTTTCATGTAATTCGTTACTTTTTTTCCTTAGAGAATCTAATTGTTCTGTTGCAAAATCTATTAAATTTTGTTTGTTTGGAATATTTTCATCTATGTACTTTATAATCATCTCTATGTCTTCTATTAATTCAGGAACTCTTGCTAATTTATTTTCTGAAACCAATATATGTAATTCTTTTACTTTCATATAAAGAATTAATTCTCTGTTGATATCTTCTAAAACTTGTCGTAATTCGTTTGTTTTTAAAGAATTAGGGATTGTATCAAAAACTTCATTTGCTTTAGCATAATAAAAAATAGCATCTTCATATCTAGATTTATTTATTAATCCATCAATCTCTTTTGTTAATTCCGTAAATTTTTTTACTCTATTTTTTGACCTTGAGAACATATATATTATAGAACAATGTTTGTTTATATATCTTTTTATTTAATCTCGTATTCAAAATAATCATCCCAAGGATTTTCTAGTTTTATCATTTCTTTTACAGATAATTTTTCAAAATGTCTTCTAAAAGGACGCATAGAATTTCCGTGAGCAGATATTGCAACATTAACTTTATTTTTCTTAATGAAAATAATTAAATCTTTTATAAAAGAATTTACTCTTTTTTCCACATCTTTTATCGATTCTCCTTTTGGAGGTTTAATATCATAACTTCTATGATACTGATCAAATAATTCTTTCCCATATTTTTCTATAAAACTTTTATGACTAATTCCTTGTAAATTTCCATAGGATCTTTCTCTCATTCTATCATCTTGTATAACTAAGAAACATTCTTTATGAAATTTTAATACTTCTTTTAAGGTATCTTTGGATCTAGATAAACTAGTACAAAAAGCAACATCTATTTCTTTATTTTTTAACTTATTTCCAACTTTTTTAGCTTCAAAAATTCCATTTTTAGTTAACTTAGAATCCTTCCATCCAGTAAAAATCTTTTTTTCATTATAAACTGTTCTTCCATGTCTAAAAATATATACCTTACAGGCTTTTTTAGGTTTGAATTTAGAATATCTTTCTTTATTACTATAAATAACCTTCTTAAAATTATTAAGATACACCTCTTTCATATTTTTTAATAGATTTATACTAATTTAAACGTTTTGGTTATATTATATATTAAAAAACATAAAACTATTTAAACAAATTTTTTATTAAAATAAGTATGGAAAGTCTAGAAGAACCTAAAGAATTGATAACTTATGATTCTTTGTATGAGACCCTTAGGAAAGAAAAAATAAACCCGGAATTACAAGAATTAAATCCTATTTTTTTCAAACAAGTTCAGAGATATGTTAAGGATAAAGAAGCTATTTTAAAATCTCAAGAAGGAAAAGACAGCGTATTTTCTAGTGTAGAAGCTCAAAAAACAAGAAAACAAATTGAAAATTCTCAGAAGATATTTATAGAATTATATGAAAGAAGAGAAAGTAAGATAATACAGCTAGCTATGTTTCGTTCAAGAACCGATTCACCACACGAATTTATTAATATGCTTCCTGAAGAAATGGAATTATACAAAAGAATATCTGATGAATTGAATGCTTTTAGGGGAAGCATCTTAAATAGCTTATTAACAGGAAATTTACCTAGTTTACCAATATCTACTGAAACAAAAGACTTAAAAATCCCTGAAAACCAAGAAAATACACAGAATACAAGCTTAAAACTGGTAAAGTTTTTAAATGCTGTTCCAAAATTCGTGGGTGATGACTTGAAGGTTTACGGACCTTTTGAGGAAGAGGATATGGCAAACTTACCAATAAAAGTAGCAAATGTATTACTAGAAAATCAAAGAGTTGAACTAATACAATGAAATTTCCAAAAGCAATAAAAAGATATTGTCCAAAATGTAATAAAACTACAAATCAAAAAGTATCTCAAGTTAAATCAGGAAAGAAAAGAAGCTCCTTAAAAAAAGGTTCCTTACAAAGAGGACATAAAAGAGGAAGAGGAAGAGGTTATGGGAACATGGGAAGATGGGGTTCAAAACCAACCAAGGCAAAGAGAATGGGAGCAAAACAAGGAAAAAATATTAATTTAAAATATCAATGTACTGTTTGCAATAAAAGTTCTGTTGCAACAATAGGAAGAGCAAAGAAATTCGAATTAAAACAAGGTTAAAATGACAGAACAAGAAATATATAATATGGGATGGGGTTTACCTAATGAATTTGTAAACTTATATTATGATTTTTTAAAAGAATATAGTAATGAAATGCAAAGACAAATGACTGAAAAAGTAATTAAAAAATTAGGAGGACTTGAAGTAAAACTTCCAAGTCAATCATCTAACCCTACAAATTTTAAACAACTAAAGTATATTGCTTTTCTTCCAAGAAGAAATTGTGAGGGGCATTGTTAAAATGAGAAAATTAATAGAATCAGAATCAAAATTTGTAAAAGTTCGTTGTAATAAATGCAAGAATGAACAAATTATATTTGGAAAAACTGCAACAAGAATAGATTGCTTAGTTTGTAATACTCCTTTGGCAGAACCTACAGGGGGTAAGAGTAAAATAAAAGCCAAGGTTTTGGAGATATTAGGCAATTAAAATGTTTTATCATAAGAAAGGATTACCTGAATCAGGGGAAATAGTTCTTTGTACTGTTAAAAAAGTAGCATCTCATTCTGTTTTTGTAATATTAGACGAATATCATGATAATCTTGAAGGATTGATTAATTTACCAGAGATTGCTCCAGGAAGAATAAGAAATGTTAGAGATTATGTTTCTGAAGGAAAAGTTGTTGTATGTAAGGTTTTAGATGCGAGAGATAAATTCCATATTATATTATCTTTAAGAAGAGTTACTTTAAATGTTAAATTAAATAAACAATCCGATTATAAACAAGCAATCAAAGCAGAAAAAATGATGGAAATTATAGGTAAACAATTTAAATTAACTATAGAAGAGATGTATAACAAATTTGGGTATAAAGCAATAGAACAATTTGGTTCTGTAAATTCCTTTTTCCAAGAAGTTTTAACTAACAAAAAATTATTAGAGGATTTTAATTTAGATCCAGAATTAACTAAAAAATTATTTTCTTTAATTCAAGATAAATATACAATTCCAGAAGTTGAAGTAAAAGGAACTTTAACAGTTCAAAGTTATGATCCAGATGGTTTAAGTATAATAAAAAAATCTTTATTAAAAATTATACAAGATAAGGTTACTTTAAGTTATTTGGGGGCTCCAAAATATAAAATAATTGTAAAATCAAAAGATTTCAAAACTGCAGAAGGAATATTAAAAAATTCAATTGATGAACTAACAAAAGGCCTTGGAAATAAAGGTAAAGTCGAGTTTTTGAAAGAAGAATAAAATGCACAAAATATTTAAGTGTCCTAGTTGTAATAATTATACATTACAAGAAAGTTGTTCAAAGTGTAAAGTTAAAACTTTAAATCCAAGACCTGCAAAATACAGTGTTGAGGATAAATTTGGTAAATATAGAAGAATGTACAAGGAGAAGATGGAAAAATGACTTGGAATGTTAAGATGATCAGGAAATTAAAGAGTATGAATAACTCTATTTTAATAGAAGGTTTACCTGGTCTTGGAAACGTAGGTAAAATCGCAGTAGATTTTATGATAGATGATTTAAAAGCAGAAAAAGTTTATGAATTATCTTCAAGAAAATTTCCACATTGCGTTTTTGTTAATGAAAAAAATTTGGTTGAACTTCCTGCTATAGCAGTATATCATAAAAAAGTAAAAAACAAGGATTTATTTCTTGTTGCAGGAGACACACAACCTTTGGATGAAGTTTCTTGTTATGATTTTTGTTATAATCTTCTTGATTTATGTCAAAAAAATAAGTGCAATGAGATAATTACTATTGGAGGACTTGGAGTAAATAAAGTTGAAAATCCAAAAGTTTATTGTACTGGAAATAATACAAGGATACTTGATAAATATAAAAAAGAGACAACAAAAATGAATAATATGATTGGTCCTATTGTAGGTGTTTCTGGATTATTAGTAGGTTTAGCTAATGAAAAGAAAATTGATGCAGTTAATCTTATGGCTGAAACTACTGCTACAGAAATGGGAGTTTCTGGTGCAAAAGAAGTATTACACATTCTTGATAAAAAATTAAATCTTGGTTTGAATTTTAAAAGATTAAACAAAGAATTCAAAGAAATTGAGAGTGCTTTTGTTAAAAAAATGGAAAAAATTTATGATGAAGATGGGGATGAGGCTGGAGAAATAGATCCAGAAGATATTGTTCCTGACGAACCTGATAAAGGTGATACTAGTTATATTGGTTAAATTTAAAAAAATAGAAAAAATTTATTTCTTTTCTTTAATTTGTTTCCAAGCTAAACTAACTGCTTCAGTATGTTTTAAGTTTGGATTTTTTGCTTTTAATTCTTTAGCTATTTTTTGAACTTCTACTAATTGTGGATTTCCCATTTTTAAACTCCTTAAATTTAGGCGTTTTTACCCTTTATAAATTTAATTAATATTCATCTAAGCTTTTTTGAACTTTTTTAATCAATTTTTTCTCAACAATTTCTCCAGGTTTTAACAATTGTCCATAAACCCCATCATAACCTGGGATTATCTTCAATTTTCCTTCTCTATTTAATAAAATCATCTTAGAAATATCCTTAGAACATACTTTTTCAAGTTCTTGTTCAGGAACATCTAGTAAAATATTAAATTCATTATCAAATTTATTAATTAGATTATTAAATTCAGCCATTACTTTTTTAGAACTAGCTTGTACATTTAAACAGCTTGCAATTACTTCAGATAAAGGTATTACAGATTTGAATGGAATAGCATTTTTAGGTTTAAATCCCATTTCTCTATCTGCTAATTGTTCTATTCTACTTTCAACTCCAATAGTTAACCCTTTTTTACATACCGGGCATATACCTTTGTGTTTTTTAGTCTCTGAAGGGCTATAATTTATATTACAAGCACGATGTCCATCATAATGATATTTCCCAAAGGCAGGATCTACTTCTATTGTATAAAGGAATTTTTTTGAATCTTTTTCTTTAATAGAATTAATAAAATCCTTGTAAGTTAGTTTGTTAAAATTAAAGACATTTGTTTCTCTTCCTAATCTCCAAGGCCAATAAGAATGTGAATCAGAATTACTAATAAAAGCAAATTTATCTAAAGAAGATAGTCTCCATAACATTGCAGGATCTGCACTTAATCCTGTTTCTAGAGCAAATATATTTTTTACTTGATCTTGGAAAGCTTCTTGTACAGAATCAAATCCAGATTCAGAACCAAGTATACCAAACCAAGGAGTCATACAATGAGCAGGAATAATCATAATCTCTTTTGAAATACTCATTAATTTTTCAGTTAATTCAGGAAGCGGAATTTTAAAAATTGGTCTTCCATCATAATCTACTCTTCCTTTTGTTTTCAAATATTCTGTAATTTGTTCAGCAATTGCAAAATTAGGTGCTAATAAAATAACGTGAACTCTTCTACCTCTACCTTGAGTATAAATTAAAGAAATTTCTCCTTGTAAAATAAAATTCATTCCGGATTTTGATTTTAATATTCCTGTTTCCTCTTGTTTTAATTTTTCTTTCAATTCAGCAAACCATTTTGGATGAGTAAAATCTCCAGTTCCAAGTAAATTCAAACCTTTAATTTTTGCATATTTTTCAAGAAAATCAATATTCATATTTTTGCTTGTAGCTCGGCTATATTTTGTATGTAAATGTAAATCAGCAAATATTTTCATATAATTTAAAGAAGTTAAAAATTAATAAAACTACCTCTTTCTTAATTTAGCTAACCTAATTAATTTTAGAAGTACTTTATAATTTACTTGTTTCGTTAATATTTTAAAGAATTATTTGTATATAGTTACTTCTTTTGAAGTTTCAGAAACATATACATATTTTAAGCTAATTTTTAAATTTTCTACAAAAGGATTTGTTACATCTTTATAACATATCAAAGTTCCTGTAGTACCAATTAAATTAATAGTAGCTTTATTCGAATCTTCTTGTCCACATTTAATATCTGTTGGACTTATAAATTCTACAACAACTTGGTCTTTTTTATCAAGATTTTCTATGTTTTCTTCTAATTTAGTACAGTCAGCTTCAGGTAAGAAAACTTTTCCAGCACCTTTGTTTTCTATTTTTAAATTGAATTTTACTTGGTTTGCTCCTCTTAATTCTTGAGTTATACTTGTAATTTGTAATGGTGCTCCAGATATATCTCCTGCAACTACTTTTTCTCCGGCTATTGCACATATACCTGTTGTTTGATCTTGTAGATTTGCAGAAGTCATACATACATTTACTGCTGCTAATGTTTGATAAGGATAACATACTTTAGCTCTTAGAGTATATTTTTCTAATTCTCCAGAAATAGGTAAATTATATTTTAAACTTCCAAAATCAACTGTTTGTGTTCCGCCTTCTGGGAAGAATTCAGATTTTTTTCTTAATAATCCAGGAGTTCCTTTATAATTTCCTGCTGAAGTAAGACCAAAATTAGCTAAGTTAATACCAAATATTTTTGCTTTTGCTTCTCCTATTTGTAAATCATATTCTCCAAGATTTTTTAAATCTACTTTTACAGGGACTGTATCTTTTTGTTGGAAAGTAGGAACAGGAGAACTAGCTTTGAAAGCAATTGTAACACCTTGGGTTCCTCCTAAATAAGTTCCAGCACCAGGATCTTTTTTACCACCACAATCTGCTGAAATAAATACTAAACTACAAATTACTAAGAATATTATAATCGAGCTCTTTATTTTCATTTAATCACTACTTTTTCTCTAATTTTTATATTTTTAAACTTTTCTTTTTTAGAATCCTTCATCTTTTGGTACTAAAGTGATAGGACCTATCGTTTTTTTGAGTTTATAACCATATCCTACTGTAATTTCTAAAGGATTTTCAACAAATGATTCTTTCATATCTATTGGTGCTTCACAAGTTATTATTTTTGTTTTTTCTGGAAATGCAAATCTTCCATCAGATCTTACTGGATTACATATAAAATTAGTAGTTATTCCTTTAAGATTTACATTTATACTTATTTTGGGTTCTTTTACTTCTCTTGATTTTACTGTATTTACATCAATTACATCTCCTGCTCCGGTGTTTGACACAGTGAATTTTAAAGTTAATTGTACTCTATTTTTTCCTATAGGGTAAGTCTTTTTTTCTACAGAACTTATTGTAACTGGTGCAGCATTAGATTCTAAATTATCTTGTGAAGATACTTCACATGCAACAGGAGTTTCAGTTTCCAAATCTCTTTTAATACAGATTTGTCCATGGGCTTTTGTTACAAAACTATAATATGCTTCTGCAATTATTTTTGTATCCATATTTGGTTCAATACTTATATAATTGTAAGTTGAATCTTCTCCAGGAAAATAAATCTTTTTTTGATAAGGTATTATTTTATCTCCAGAAACTTCGGCTTTTTCCATATTTATTATTTTACAAGGTTCAGGTATTCCTTCAACCCAATTTGATAAAGAATCTGATAAACATAAATTAACTTCTGTATTTTCAAGACCATAATTTATTAAATTTATTCCAGTTCTGAATGGTTGTCCTTCATTTAATTCGTCTGTTGGAGGTTGATTCTGCATAAATTGAAAATCTATTCCTTGTCCATTACTTGAATAACCTGTCCCTCCTCCTAAAGGATTAGAGCAAGCGCTCATTAAAAATATACTTAAAATTATTGTTAATATATTATATTTCATTTTATGCCCTTAAAGGTTCTACAATATTTACTGTAGTTACTTCGTTTAATTGATATTTATATTTAACTGTTACTTTGAAAGGATATTCTACTGCATTTCTGGATAACATTCCATAAAATTGGAATGGACAAGTAAATTCAAATTCTTTTTTAATTGCAAGTAAACAATCATCTAAATCCATAGCTGGTTTTCTAAGAGAGTTTGCTAAACTTTTCAATATTTCTAGATTACTACAATCTATATTTGCTCTTGCTAACATATCGTATCTTATTGCATAAGTATCATACCCTGAATCTTGGAAATGACAATCTACTTCTTGTGTTAATAATTTTGCTTCTTGTGGAGATTTTATTTCTATATCCATTATCTCTTTTACATAACCATTCCAAGCTAAATTTTGACTTAATTTTATATCTAATAAATGGTCTTCTCCTGCATAAAATGGTTGAGTATCAAATGATCCTATTGTTACTATTTCAGGACCTTGTGATTCTGCCCAACTTGGGCTTGTTGATTCATCATTCATTTCTAATTCTCCTTTTGCTAAAACTCTCCAACTTACTTCTTGACTATTTATGAAAGTAGGTTGTAATCTTAATTTTGCAATCTGTTTTGTTTGTAATCCATTTAAAAATTTACAGCTTACTGAAAATGCATCAGATTTTCCTGCTGGAATAAATCTTTGTTTTGAAGTATCTGTTGGATTTTTTGGATTGGCAACAGTTATAGTAACTGGGCCAGTATAATTAGATAAAGAACAGGCATTTGAAAAATCTAAAGTTAAATCTTTAGTTGTAGGAGCTTGTGCTTTTATTATTGCTCTAGCAACAACAGGTTGTCCAATTTCTACATTTTTTGGAGTTGCAGCAAAGTCTTCTATTTTTAAATTAATGATTTCTTCTACAGTTTCTGTAGGACCAAGTGATACTTGCGTTGTTAAACATTTTGTTGGATTTAAATAACATTGGAAAAATCCAATTCCTTCTGATGCAGCTACTTTTACAACCCCATTATTTTCTACTTGTACTCCTAAAAGAACTCCAATAGAGTTTACAGTTCCTGTTCTCCAAGCATTAATAAAAAAGAATAAAACTAAAAGCATAATAACTATTGCAGTCCATTTTATAAATTTTTTAAGAAACCATACATAAGGAGCTAAAACTGTATCTTTGGCTTTTTTTAATTCTTCTTTAACAGGACTCATAAAATTTCCTCTTTTAATTAAGCAGATTCCAATTTAATTTCAAGATTTTCAATTGTGAAAGTACTTTTTGGAACTATCTTAATATAATTATCTCCGCTTTCAATTATATCTGAAACATCTTTACTATAAGTAATTAATGATGTATCCATTGTAAAGGTATTTCCATTTACCATGAAATCTGATTTTTTGTTTCCAGAACTTAATTTTAAATTTAATATTGCTTTTGCAGTTCCATCAACAATATAATCATGATCTTCTGTTTTTACATCAAAATGATATTGTGGATAGCTACTCTCTTTTGATTTAGTTTCTAATTTGATTTGGCTGAATTGGAAATCTCCATCGCTAATACTAAATGTCAATATATTTTTTCCTTCATTAATATATTCATTTGCAACTTCTACTAATTCAGAACCACCAGAACAAAAAGTTTGTTTTGATAATATACTTTTATCATTGATATATACATTTAATTCTGCAGTATCTTTGTTTAAATCATTACAATATATTGAAAAACTTAATTTTGCTTCTTGTAATCCTTCTTTTTCAGGAGAAGGTATAGAAAATATTCTATCTTCTTGTGGATTTAATCTTTTATATTCTGTTTTAATTATAAGATCTGATAAGGAATAAAAATTTCTAAATAAGAATAATATTCCTGGAGAAGAAGCTTTTATTTCAAGAATATTCTTATTTTTCTTTAAATAATTTATAGGTAATTCTATACTTTGTACTCCAGAAATTTCTCTATCTAAAATAATATTTCCATTTAACCAAAGTTCTAAATTTCCCTTGCCTTTGATTACATTAAAAAATAAAAAAGCATCTTTTATATTTGTTAAATCTTCAAGATCAAAAGTTAATGTTTGTGGTTTAGATGAAAAGAGAGATCTACTAACATCTAAAGAATTTGCTAGTCTATCTGATTTTGGTTCTGTTTTAATAAATAATGAAATTGGTGAGAATTCATGTATAGTGTTTCCTGCTTTTGTGGAATATACTTCTCCTGGAGTTTCAGATAATAATAATTTTGGTGAAAAATCGTCTCCTGTTTCTCCATAAGTTTGATTTAATATACCTTCACGTTCTTCTGGAGGAAGTAATAATAAATACAAGACTATAAATAAAGCCAATAATAATAATAGAACGGCAATTCCTTTACCATCGCTTTGTGCTCTTTTTCTCATATTTAAGCAATAACTTATTAATATTTAAACCTTACTAACATCTTAGAAATATATACTTGATTATATAATCTTCCTTGCAAATTTGATTAATCCCGGTTCTTTAGCTAATATCTTAAATATCATTTTTGAAGGGAAATCTCTATCTTCTTTTTCAATTATTTTTTTGATATGTCTTTTATTTACAATATTTAATAATTCATTATAATCTTCATTAGAAAAATTATCCAATAATCTTCTAATTAATGAACCATAATTTAGATCTTTTCCAATGCTTTTTTTCCATAGATATTCATAATCTTTATTTTCTAAAATGGCTATACTTAAGTCTCTTGCTGCTGTCATTCCTTGTATTATTCCCCCATAACTTGTTGGTTTTACCTGACAAGCTGCATCTCCAATTAAATACACATTATCTTTCGAAGTTTTTAATAAAGAATCATATACTGGGATTAATCCAGATTGATAACTTATCGTTTTATATCCATGTTTATTTTTAATCATTTTCATAAATTCTTTAAAATGAGGGTGAATATTATATTTAGCTACTATTCCTACTCTTGCAATTGATTTTGATTCTGGGACTAACCATCCAAAATAATGATTATTGAAATAGAATTCAACAGTGTTTTTTTCTCTTAAATTTGTTTTTATTCTTGCTTGCAGTCCAATTACAAATTCTCTTTTACCATATAATCCAGTAACTTTAGCAACTTTTGATTGAGGACCATCTGCACCAACTAAAATATCTGTTTTTTTAGAAAATTCTTTTTCAAATATTGCATAAGGTTTTTTGTAATCAACAAATTTTTTCTTTAAATAAAATTTTGCTCCTGCTTTTGCAGCAAGTTTAGCTAAATATTTATCAAATTTAGTTCTATCTAAAACCAAATTAGGATTTTTAAGATTAAATTCAACAAAATTTCCGTCAGGTGAAAAAACTTTAAATTTTTTTATATAATTTATTATAAATTTTTTATCGGGTTTTATTAGTTCTGTTATTGCATTTGTAACAATTCCAGTACATTGAATAGGTTTTCCAATTTCAGAATGTTCTTCGTATACAGAAACTTTTTCTCCATTTTTTGCTAATAAATAAGCGAGATAGCACCCAGCAGGGCCTGCTCCAATAATCGAAATCATAATTTTCAAAATTTGAGAACCTTTATATATTTAACTTTTTTAATTTATATATGGTGATTGCATCAATAGATTTTATTTTAGTAATTTTATTATTCATTTATGTAATTATAGCAACAATTCAAGATATTAAAACAAGAGAAGTTCCAGATTGGCTTAATTATAGTTTGATTTTCATTGCTTTGTTTTTAAGATTTTTATATTCTTTAATAAATTATGAATGGAGTTATTTTTTATATGGTATTTTTGGGGCATTTATATTCTTTATAGTTGGAAATATAATGTATTATACAAGACAATGGGGAGGAGGAGATTCAAAATTATTAATGGGAATAGGAGCAACAATTCCAATATATCCTTCATTTTTACTTAATTATATTCATCCAAATTTAAATCTTCCATTTTTATTTATATTGATGGTAAACATTTTGTTGGTTGGAGGGTTATATGGAATAATTTTGTCTGCTCTAATTGCTTTGAAACACAGAGCTAAATTTAAAACAGAATTACTTAAATTATTAAAAAAAGAAAAGATAAAAACAGAAATAAGTTATTCGATTTTAATTATTGCAGTTATGCTTTTTGTTTCAATTTATTCTAAAAGTGTATTAAGATTAGTTGGAATAGGTATGGCTTTGTTTATTCTTATTTTAGGAATTTTATTAATTTTTATAAAAACCGTTGAAAATGTATCTATGTACAAAATAATTTCTATAAATAAATTAACAGAAGGAGATTGGGTTGTTCCTTTTAAATATAAAAATAAAATGATAAATACGAGTTATTTGGGTATAACTAAAAAGGATATTGCAAGGTTTAAAGATATGAAAATAAAAACAGTAATGGTAAAAGAAGGTTTGCCTTTTGTTCCCGCGTTTTTGATAGGATTGATAATAACTTTAATATTTGGAAATATTTTAGCTTTTTAAGGAATTCTTTTTTCTATTTTAAATTGGGGTTTTTTTATTTGTTTAGAATTTTCTCTTTTTGGTTCTGGACTTACTTCTAAAACAACTTCTTTTTTAATTACCAATTTTGATGCTATTAATGTTTTAATTTGTTCAAGATCTTGTTCAGAAGCTTTTTTCATATTCCAAGAAAATTCAATTCCATCGTTTTCAAATCTAGGTATTATGTTAAGGGAAATATGATTTACTTTTTGTCCTGCTGCGTTTCCACTTGCTAAATATAAGTTAACTCCTTGGGCTTTTAGTTCTTGTATTAGAATTTTTGAAATATTATTTGCTATCATAAACATTTCAGAAACATCCTTATCTGATAATAAAGATAAATATTGATAATGTTTTTTTGGGAATAACAATACATGCCCGATATTTGCAGGATTTATATCTAAAACAGCAAGAAATTTATCATTTTCATATATTTTATAAGCTTTTATTTTTCCTTGACTTAACAAACAGAAAACACATTGCTGCATTTGTAATTTTGCAAGTTCTTCTTTAGGTAGAGTTTTAACAAATTCATTAATTTTTTGTCTTTGTTCTTTTTCGTTCAAACCCATTAGTTCTTGTTCTAGCTCGCTTAAATCATCCTCTGATACCATAAAATTAAATATTTAAATTAGAATAAAAGTCTTTCTGTTTAACCAATAGCTCTTCTTACATCTGTAATTTCTGCACTTTCTATACCAGAAATATTTCTTATCTTTTCTTCTAAAGGATCAGTTGCACCTTTTTTCTCATCCATTACAAATATGATAACTAAAGCTTTTAATCCAAATGCTACAGGATCTATACTTATTTTAAATTCTGTTTTATCTGGAGAACAATGTTCTTCAATTATTTGTTTAGCTTCTTTTTCTAATATTGATAAATCTACATCTGGAGATTCAGGCATTATTCTTAAAGTTATAACTACTTTTGCCATTTTAATTAGGTCCAGAAAATCCACAGGTTGGACATTTATATCTAGCTACAATTATCCTACAATGTTCGCATCTTATAATTTCTTGTTTTCCACAGCTTGGGCATTTGAATACCGTAGCACCTTTTATGCCTTTTATTGAGGTATTACAAGATGTGCATTTTAAGTCTTTTTCTGCCATTTTTACCTTAAATTGATTCATTAAAAATGTTTATAAACGTTTCTTTTATCATTTAAACTATGTTTATTAATAAAATACTTGGAAAATTATTTTCACATGCTTCAGAAATAGATGTAGCTGAACTTAAAAAAGAAGGCTTGTTTTTTGATATGCATTTTCATACAAATTATTCTGATGGTGCAACTAGCATAAAAACTCTTAATAAACTATGCAAAAAATATAATGTTGGGGTTGCAATTACAGATCACAATGAAATAAAAGGATGTATGGAAGCAGCTTTGTATGATTTTAAATTTATACCTGGGATTGAATTAAGAACCAAAGAAAATTTTGATATGTTGGTTTATTTTTATAATCTTGATGATTTAGTAGATTTTTTTAAAACTAGTATTCTTCCTTATAGAAAAAAATTAATTTATTCCGGATTAGAACTTACAGGTAGAGAGATTTTTAATAGATTAAAAAAATATAAGTGTGTTACAAGTATACCTCATCCTTATGGAGTAATGCATGGTTTAACTAGAAAAATTGAACAAAAATTGTATATTGAAAAAGGAGCAGATAAATTTCATTTAATAAAACAATTTGATTGCATCGAAGTTATGAATGGGCATTTAATGATGAATAAAAATGAAGCAGCTTTAGAATTGGCTAAAAAATATGGAAAAGCATATACTGGTGGTTCAGACGGACATGTTAAATTTGATTTAGGAAAAGTTCTTACTTATTCTAGAGTAAAAGATACAAAATCTTTCTTAGATAATTTGAAAAAAAGAAAAGTTTCAATTTATTGTTATGAAGGAAGAGTGGGTAGAATGTTAATATCAAGAACCTGGGCTTTTAGAAAACATGTCAAACATCCTATACACTATGTTGCAAGAATTGTTAAGTATGGAAAAGCTAAAATTCGTAATGGTTTAAAATAAAAAAGATTTAAATAAGGTATTTCTTTAGATTTATTAAGCCCCTATAGTATAGCTTGGATAGTACGCGGGTTTGCGGAACCTGTAACTCCAGTTCAAATCTGGATAGGGGCGTATTAAAATGAAAGAAAAAGTTTCATGTATAATCCCTGTATATAATGAAGAGAAAAGAGTATTAAACGTATTAAATGTGGTTGCTACACATAAATTAATTAACGAGATTATAGTTGTAGATGATAATTCTGAAGATAATACCTTAAAAGAAATAAAAGATTTTATAAGGGCTAATAAACCTCTGATTTGTTCAATAAAGATTATAAAAAAAAGAGGAAAAAGAGGAAAAGCATCTTCATTATATATGGGTTTTAATAAAGCGAGAGGAGATTATTTATTTATGATAGATGGAGATCTTAAAGGTTTAACCTCAGATAATATTTCAGAATTGATTTTACCTGTACTTTGTAGGAAAGTAGATGTGGGTTACAGTTTAAGGAATACTTTATTTATACATAATCTTTTGGGGATAGATGTTATAACTGGAGAAAAAATTTTCCATAAAAATTTTTTCCATAATTTGCCAGAATGTAGAAATACTGGATTTGGAATAGAAGTGGTTTTTAATGAGTATTTTATTAAGCATCATAAAAAAATTGGTGTTGTAAAATGGCCGAATGTTACTTGTTACTACAAAACTCATAAAAAAGGATTTGTTTTAGGTATAATGGATAGTTATAAAATGATGCAAGACATATTTAAAATTATTCCTTGGTACAAATTTATTTATCAAACCATTTATTTAGCCGCGACTTCAAAAAAATTAAATTAAAATTGTTTAATTTCTTTAATTAAAGGTTTTATAGACTTAATTCCACAGAAATAAATACTAAAATCTCTATACCAGCTCATATTACAACAATTACATGGTTGTTTTAATAATTTATCTTTAGTTAACTCAAAAATTGGTCCAAAATGTTTAGCCAAATGCATGCAAGGGTATACATTAAAAAACCAATCTACAAATAAAACTTTATTCCCGCCAAAACAAAGGTAATCCACTCTTTCTTTTTTCAAATATTTTATTATATTCTGCATCGAATCTATAGGATTAATAATATTATACTCCTTTTTTAGTTTGATTACCTCTTGTAAAGCATAAATTGTTTGTTCTGGAGTTAGTCTAACCATATTCCCTCCGAGCTCATATACTGTAGATAGAGAATGTTCTGGGTAATTTATTGCTATATTATCAAATCCAATATCATTACATTTTTCAAATAATTTTTTAAGTTCTGTATGATTATAATTGCTTATTAAAATTGAAGCTATAGTTTTTATTTTATTTTTCTTTAAAAGTTCTACTGCATTTTTAATATGAAACAATAAATCTTTTATTTTTCTTGATTTATATTCTATTTCATCTGTGTAATGATCTATAGAGATACAAGCATAATCTAATCCGGCTTTTTTTAATTCTTCTACTTTTTCTTTTGTGAATAATCTAGGGTCTGCATCAAGAATGGCAGTAACAATTCCTCTTTTTGTACATCTTTTAGTAAAATCTATGATGTTTGGGTGTAAAAGAGGTTCTCCTCCAGTTAAAGTAATAAATCTTACTCCTAAATCTGCTAGACAGTCTATTGTTTTAATGGCTTTGTCTTTATCTACTATAATCTTTTTCTTTTGTTTCCAGATATTACAAAAAGAACATTTAGAGACACAGATATTTGTTAAAGCAAATTCACAAGCCCTATAATTCCCTTTTAAATATTGTAATGTAGATTGGTATACTTTATTTATTTTCATATTTTTTGATAAGGGAGTACCTTTTTAAATATTACTTACTTGGATAGTAAATATGAAAATAGCATATTTCACAGATACATTTGTTCCCAATATAAATGGAATAGTAACTTCTATCTTAAACTCTTCAGAAAATTTAGCTAAAAAAGGAAATAAAATTTATATTTTTACTATAAAACCTAAAGAAAAAAATTTTCAAATACCAAAATTACATAAAAATATACAAGTATTTCATTATCCTAGATTAAACCTAATAAAATATCCTGATTTTCAATTAGCCTACCCAAAATTATTGGACATAAACAAAAAATTCAAGGAAATTAATCCAGATATAATTCATATTCATACTCCATCTATTTTTGGGTGGGCTGCTTTAATATTAAATAATAAATATAAAAAACCTGTAGTAGGGACTTATCATACTTTACTCCCAGATTTCTTAGATTATCTACCTTTACCTATCTTTAATAAATCTAAAACTGCAAAGAGATTAACTTGGGGTTATACAAGAAAATTTTATAATAAATGTAATATTGTTACAACTCCTTCAATAGCAATGAAACAAGAATTAGAAAAACATGGAATAAAAAATGTTAAATTCTTATCAAATGGCGTTGATTTAAAAAAATTTCATCCAATACAATCAAAAAAAGACGGAAAAACAATTTTACATGTGGGGCGAATAGGATATGAAAAAAATATTGATGTTTTAATTAAAGCATTTAACGAATTATTAAAGAAGAATAAAAATGTTAAATTATTAATTGCAGGAAAAGGACCAGATCTAGAAGGTTTAAAAGAATTTACTCAAAAATTAGGTATTTCTAAAAATGTAGAATTTTTAGGACCAATAAAACACGATAATCTTCCTAAATTGTATTCAAAAGCAGATATTTTTGTTACACCCTCTACTGTTGAAACAGAAGGGTTAGTTATTTTAGAAGCAATGGCGTGCGGTTTGCCTATCATCGGAGTAAATAAATTAGCAGTTCCTTATATTGTTAAAAATAATAAAAATGGATTTATAACAAAACCCGGAGATTATAAAGAAATAGCAAATTGTATGGAAAAATTATTAAAAGATAAAAAATCAAGAGAAAAATTTGGAAAAGAATCTTTAATTTTGGTAAAAGAATTTTCTTTAGAAAGTATAATTAAAAAAATAGAAGAAATTTATAAAGAATTAATAAAAAAGAAAAAATAAAAATTTATTCTTCTGCTTCTGAACCTTCTACATCCCTAATTCCTTGTGGAGTTATCATGTAGACTACTTCGCATTCTGGTAAATAAGAACTATCTACCATTTTTGCTACTCTAGTTCCTTTCTTACCTTTTCTTAGGTAAACTCTTGGATTCATTCCGTGACCAACTATGTGTCCTCCAACAGGTTCAGTAGGATCTCCGAAGAAAGTATCTGGTTTAGCCATAACTTGGTTTGTTACATAAACAGCTAAATTGTACATGTTTGCAAGTCTTTGCAATGTGTGTATGTGCTTGTTTATTTTTTGCTGTCTATCTGCTAAACTTCCTCTTCCAACATAGTCTGATCTAAATAAAGACATTAAAGAATCTACTATAATTAATTTTACAGGTAAACCTTCTTTTTCTACTAGTTCAGATATTTTTTCAGTTAGTAAAACTTGATGGTCTGAATTAAAACATCTAGCTACCCTAATATTTTTCAAGATTTCAGTAAAATCTAAACCTTGAGCTTCTGCTAACTGTTTAATTCTTTCTGGTCTAAAAGTGGATTCTGTATCTAAAAATACAACTGCACCATTTATTCCACCTTTTTCTTTGGGTAGTTGTGCATTGACTGCAATTTGATGTGCAATCTGTGATTTTCCAGATGAGAAAGCACCATAACATTCTGTTATAGTTCCTGTTTCTATTCCGCCACCTAATAATTTATCAAGAGCTTTACTTCCTGTTGTAATTCTTTCAGTTTTTTCTGATCTTTCAAGTAATTCATGTCCAGATTCAAAACCCATTTTGAGTTTGTCTCTAGCCGTATTGATTATTTTTCTAGCTACAGCTTCTCCAACACCTGCTGCTTCAACTAATTCTCCAGTTGATGCTACAGCAATACTAATCATATTAGTAAATCCAGCTTCTTTTAATTTTTCAGCTGTTGCAGCGCCTACTCCAGGTAAGTCTTCAACTGAATTTTCATCTTTCATTTCTAATCCTTCAACTACATCTTTTTTCTTGCTCATTCTTCCTCACCTTCATGTTCTTTGTTAGCTTCGAAAAATAAATAATCTTGCGCTTTGTTTAACAAAGCAATCATTTTTGGAATATCAGTTCTTCTTAAATTATTGATAGTATCTGATCTCCAAACATCTTCGTCTTTTTTCTTGAAGCTTTTTACAAGACTAACTGTCTTATAACCATATTCTGCTCCATCTTTTTCTTTTTTATTATCCCAAACAACTACTTCCATGTTTGAGACTCTCCATTTTTTTTCTGGCGCATTTGCCATTTTAACACTCTCCTATTCCTTTCGGTTTTTATTTCAGATTCCACAAGATAAGAAGCAAACAAACTCCGCTCTTCGCCTCTTATTTCATGGAGTTTAAAGTATAAATGAAAAATCTATTTATAAATCTTACGCGCACCCAGTTGCAAGTTGCAATCTGTTAGAATATATATTTTGTAGAATATAGTTTATTTGAATTTACTTATACTCTAAACTATAATTCTAACTAAATAAATGTTTAAATAGATTTTATATTTAAAATAATTATGTCTTACAAAGAAATAAAACCTTTATATGAAGATGAAGTATTAAGAGTAACTCTTCTTCCAAATTGTATAGAAGACCATGCTGTTTATCATAAAGTTCCAGGAGAAGAATTTGAATGTTTATTGCCTCTTCCAAGGGGAGTTTTAAGGGAATTTGCTTTAACCAAAAGAGGAGATTTAGAAAGAAGGTTAAGTACGATTAATCCTATGGTATTAGCAGACCTTAGAAATAAAAATATTTCTGTAGATGGATTGCACATAGCTATATGTCAAGCTTATGCAGAAGAAGAGAGAAGATTTGTAAGAGAATGTATGGTAGTAAAACAATCCGATTAAATTCTAAATAAAAAAGAAAAATAAAAGAAAAAGTTTTTATCTTCGTTTTTTCTTTGCCGTTATTTGTTTGTATACTTTATTTACATCTTTTTGTCTATGTATTAAAAGGTATACTATAGGTAATATACCTAAGGTATTAAAAATTAATAGACAAACATACCAAACTTTATGGTCATCCTTTGCTGCGTACCACAACGCAATACCTTTCCATACCATTTCCCAAATCATGGCTATAAATAACAAGACACCAAATGTAGCTACTAAAGCGGCTAATTCTCCTAACATTTATACACCTCCTTTTAATGGTTTAAATATATTAATTTAAGTTTATAAACATTTTTATACTTAAAATAATGAAAGAACATTCGAGATAAAATTTTATTTTTTAAAGTATAAATAATCATACATAAAATAAGATATTAAAATAGTTACAATAATTATCCATACCAAATGATTAAGATTAATTTTTAATAGATTTTCAATCCAAGGGGTTAATATTTTTTCTAATACACTTAAAATAAAAAACAATGCTACAAAAACTATAAATCCCTCAATTTTGCTAGCAAATTTTACTCCAGAAAAGATTGTTTTAACATAACCTTTGCTCCCATTAAATATTAAGATACTAACCCACACAGAGATGATAGATATTATAAAAAATGCAATTTGTGGTATATATTGTTCTAATGCCATTTAATTTTAATAATGGATTTATTTAAAAGTATTTTGTGTTTTTGTTATGTATATTCTTTTTGTAATAAGTAAAGAATTAACTAATAGCATTTAATATATCTTTTATCGGGCCAGAGCAATATCGTTCATATTCTCCGTCCTTTAAATTAGCAATATCATTAAGATAATTATCTAAATTTATGTTTAGTTCTTCTAAAGGTATTTCACAATTCATCGTTTTTCCTATTAATACTTTCGAGATTCCGGGATTTTGTTGTTGCAAATTTTCTCCTATTTGTTCTATTTTTAAAGAGAATTTACACTTTCCAAACAATATTCCTCTTGATGTTAATCGAATATTATTCCCTTCTTCAATAATATTTACTTTTGCACTAGAACAAGATTTTGCTTTTTCTTCAAAACAATTTATATCAGTTCCACAATCATAAATAGAACATCCACTAATGAAAATTAACAATAATACTAAAACAATAATTATATTTTTATTTTTTTTCATATTTAAATTTTAATAAACCAATTAATCCTATACCCATTATCCAACTAATTAAATAATATAAGCTAGTTAAAACATCTTCAAAACCAACTCCATTCAAGGTTAAATTCTTTAAAGAGCTTATACCCATGGTTAATGGAAGTTTATTTGATATAAGACCTATAACATGAGACATTTGATCTAAAGGGATTAATGATCCACTAAGAATCATCATTATTAATATATAAAAAGGTACTATTTGTACTGCTTGTTCTTTATTTTTTGAAAATATTGATATAACCAAACCAGAAACTAAACCAAAAAGACCTATTAATAAAATAAATATAAATACCCAAAAATGACTACCATAATTTTTTGCAGGAAATAATATAAAACCTGAAAAGTATACTAAAAAACATTGAATAAAAACAAATATAGAATTAGTTATTAATTTTCCAAAAAACATGCTTGATTTAGAGATAGTTATAAGTTCTCTATCTAATGTTCCGTATGGTGCTTTTTCTCCAACTATTCTTAAAACCATTAATTGAGTTGTAATAAATAAAATTATCATAGAAAAGATATCTGAAGCCAATAAATCATATACTCTAATTCCTAATGAAGAATAATTTCCCCAATGAACTATAACGGTAGCAGACATATAAAAAAGATAGATAAGTAAGACTGGTGCAAAGAGATAGAAAAATAAACTAAATTTACGTTCCATCATATTATTAAATTCTAGTTTTATTGCTTTGATTACGTTTTTCATTCTTCTAATTCTTTACCTGTGTAAAATACAAAAACTTCTTTCATTGTAGCTTCAATTAGTTCAGTTTTATTAACAATGCCTCCAATCTCATTAATTTTTTGGGCTATTTTTATAGCATTTGGTTCTTCAGTTATTATCTTAATATTTCTACCTTCACTAATAATTTTTTCAACGCCTTCTATTTTTTTAATATTTTTAAGTAAATCATCTGTAACATTATCTAATATGACATTAACAATTTTCCCATTGCCAGGAAGTCTCTTTTTAATTTTAGAAGGAGGTCCTTGTACTGCTATATTCCTTTCATTTAATATTATAACTTCATCACATTCTTCAGCATCATCCATAAAATGAGTTGTGAAAAACACAGTTTTATTTTGTTTTGTTACTAATTTACTTAATATAGTTATTATACTATTTCTTGTATTTGGGTCTAATCCTGTTGTTGGTTCATCAAGTATTAATAATTCTGAATCTTTTATTAACTCCATTCCTAAAGAGAGTAATTTAAGTTGACCTCCAGATAATTTATTTGCTTTTACTTCTTTTCTATGTGAAAGGCCTATAGTATTTAGTACTTCTTCAATTAATCTTTTATTTTCTTTAATTCCGTATTTAGTCATACTGCTCAGTATATTCTGTTCTACAGTTTGATTCATATATACTTCATGAGATTGGGGAACAAAACCAATATGATTGAATGTTTCCTTATTTTTAATGTCTTTTCCAAATATCCTTATAATTCCTTTAGTAATGATTCTTCTTCCTACCAAAGATTCTATTATTGTTGATTTTCCAGTTCCAGAAGGACCTAATAAACAAACTAACTCTTCTTTATTTATGGATAAATCTACATTATCTAATATTAAATTTTTTCCATGTTTTACCGTTAAATTTTTGATTGAAATTGCTTCGGAAATATCACTTGAAATTTTAGATTTTTTTGAGGGTATTTCTTCATTATGAATTTCTATTTTTTCTACTTTTTTGTGGGAAAATTTAAGTTTTTTATATAGTTTATATTTTATAAGAAGTAGAACGCAGATTAATATTATAAAAATTATAATGTAGGTAAGATAATTTGAATTTGTAAGATTTGATTGTGAATTTGAATCAGTTTTTGGCCAAACTTGATTATTTGTTTTACAATTTATAATTTTTTCTACTTGAATTTGATGAGATATACATTTGCTACCATCGCTTAGACTAGGAACAATATTTAAACCAGAAACAAAATTTATACCTCCTTCATATTCATATCCAGATACAACAGTTCCAATATTTTCATCTATTATGGTTATTGTTCTTCCATTTCTAAAATCTGTAAAATCCCAAAAATTTCTACCATCACTACTGCCGTCCATGTAACCTTTGTAAAGGCCTATCATTGAAATAGAAACGGAACCATCATTTTTCAAAATTAAATTAAGTTGTTTGGTGTTAGTATCATAACAAATATTTACTAAACTTAACTTTATATTATCACAATCATTTAACTCAGAAATGGGTTGGATATCAAAACTTCTTGTTGTATCTACGGGATTATATATACTTCCATCAGGTAGTTTATATGTTCCATCTGAAAGTAATATAACTGTATTAGGATATTTCTTATTTATTTCTTGATAGTTATTTACTATTTCTTCTGGGCTTAAACAATGATTATCAACACAAATTTTTATTCCTTCTCCATATTTTAAGTCACAATCTGGTCTTGTTTCACATTCTACATCAGCTTTAACATGAGATATTAAAATCAAGGTGATAATAAATAAAAGAGTTAGTTTATTATATAATTTCATATGTTTAATTTATTAATAGAAGTTTATAAATGTTATTAGTATTATTTTTATATAAACCCTTCTTAAAAAAAGAGAATATTTTCTTTAAAATTTTATTTGTAATGGATTTTCCATTAAGAATTATAAATAGGAAGCTTTATATATTTGCTACAATTACTTATTGTATGGATAAATCTATAAATCCCGAGATAGAAGTAGGCTTAAATGTAAAATTGGGTGAAAAAGATTACGAAAATGTTAAATTTAATGCTGCAAAAATGGGGAAAAGTTTAAAAAGTTATATAATAAAAGTAACTGAGGCTAATGAACTTTTTAACGAATTGTTAGATGAGATAGAAAAAGGGATAGAACTTAAATGTGTTGTTGTAGAAGAAAATATCAATTTTCCATTTAAAGAATTTATTTTAATTGGGTATCCAGGATATTCAAATTTAATTTATACCTTAATAAATTTTATAAAAGTATTTAAATTTAAAAAAGAAGTATATAAAGATATAGACTTTAAAATAACAAAATTAAAAGTTTATCATCCGAAACTAAAAGCAGGTTATAATTGTTCTATATTTTTAACTATAATTAGAAAGAATCACAACAATAAAATATTCGGAATAATTGATTGCGTGGGGAATCTAAGTGGGGGTGCACACGGACATTTAGAGATATTTAATAAATTTATAAATGAAGAAATAAATCCCATAAATATTGAAGAAATAGAAATTAAAAATAAAGATCATCAAAAATTTTTAAAATTTTTAGAAAAAGAATATATTTATTAAAAATTTACAAAGAAAAAGTAGGCATATTAAATTATAAATGAAAATATTTTAATAAAAACATGAAAGTAAATTTATATCAATTAATAAAAAATGAAAAGAATATTTATGTTAAAGTAAACCCTTCATTTAAAAATAAGCTTTTTGAAGGAATAAAAACGAATTTTAAGACCTTATCAAATTATCAAAAAACAAAGATGAAAGAGATAAAATATGCTACTATTTCTCATTTATTTAATTATGGAAAATATGATTCTCTCCAGCTTTTATTAAAAATTGTTAAAGATTTAAATTTAGATGAAGAAGATATTTTTAATGAAATAATTGCTTTTAGACTCTCAGGAAGTAGAGTAGAGACTTATTTGCCTAGATATTTAGAAATAGATAAAGAATTAGTTAAGGCTTTTTCTTTATATCTAGCAGAAGGAGACACTGGTTTAAACGGAAAAACAATTCCTTCTAAGGTTAGATTTACAAATTCAGAACTACCTATAATATTATATTTTAAAAAAGTTTTATTGAATTATTTTAAACAAAAAGAAGAGAATTTAAAATATTATATTTATCTTCCAAAAAATAACAATCTAACAAAAACAGATTTCATAAAAGATTTGAATACCCCGCAAGAAAATTTACATTTATATGTTGATAAATCTGTTACAGTTCCTAAATATAGACTTTCTTTGGAAAGAAAGATTATTTTAATGATAATTTTAAAATTAAACGATTTAATTAAAGATTTATGTTTAAAAGACAAAGAACTTGCCTCTGCTTATTTAGAAGGAATAAGTGCAGGAGAAGGAACTGCTTATTGTAAAAAGATGAAATATATAAGAATTGAAATGAAGAATGAAAAAGAAATGAAATATATTTCCTCACTTTTTAAATTAATTGATATAAATCATAAACTATATGAGAGAAATACAAGAAAAGGAATGTGGTGTTTGTATATCTCTAAAAAAGAAAATATATTTAATTTTAATGAATTAGTTAGTTTTAATTTATGTAAACCTAGACAAGAAATATTAGATAATATAGTTAACTATTATTCTTCGCCTTCTCAACTTCTGAAACTATAAAACGAACTTCTCCAACCGCGTCAGGATTTACTGAAAGGCTAGTTATATTATTTTTAATAAAGAATTCTACCATATCTTTTCTAGACCCTGCTTGTCCACACAAAGAAACTTTTTTTCCTTTTTCAATGAAATTTTGTATAATTCTTCTCATTGCTAATGTAACTGCCGGATTTCTTTCATCAAAGTAATTCATTTTTCCCAACATAGCAGAATCTCTATCAACACATAAAACTCCTTGAGTTAAATCATTAGATCCTATTGAACATCCAGAAATATCTAATTCTGCAAAGTCTCTTGCTAATAAAGCAAAGCTTGGAACTTCTGCCATTAAATAAATTTCAAAGTCTTCTGCTTTTTCTAAACCATTTTCTTTCATTATTTCAAGAACTTTTTTAACTTCTTCAACATTTCTTACGAAAGGTAGCATAACATGAACATTTTTGTATTCTTCTCTAACTTTTTTAATTGCTTCTAATTCTAATTTGAAAGCTTCAATAAATTCAGGACTAACATATCTTGAAACTCCACGCCAACCTAACATAGGATTGTCTTCATGAGGTTCAAATTCTTCTCCACCTTTCAAATCTCTATATTCGTTTGTTTTGAAATCAGAAAATCTTACTACTAAAGGTTTTGGAGCTATTGTAGAAGCAACTTTTTTTATTGCTTTATATAATCCATTGATATATCTATCTTGTTGTCCTATTTTTAATAAGTATAAAGGATGTTCTCCTATTTGTGAAGCTATTACAAATTCTAATCTCATTAATCCAATTCCATCGAAATGTAAATTTTTATAATTGTCAATCATTTCGGGTTCTCCAAGATTCATGTAAATTTTAGTTTTTGTTTCTCTAAATTCATATTCTTTTTTTTCTACAATTGCTATATTATCTGATTTTCCTTTGTATACTTTTCCATTGGTTCCATCAACAGTTATAAAATCATTTTCTTTTAATTTTACAGTTGCATCTATAGTTCCAACAACACAAGGAATTCCCATTTCTCTTGAAACAATTGCTGCATGAGCTGTAAGTCCTCCTTCATCTGTTACAATAGCTGCTGCTTTTTGCATAGAAACAACATAATCAGGATTAGTCATCTTAGTTACTAAAATATCTCCTTTCTTTATTTTATTAAGATCTTCTATAGAATGAATTAACTTTACCATTCCCATTCCAATTCCCGGACTTGCACCTAAACCAGAAAGAATTTCTTGAGCGTTTATTACAGCATGTTTTTTTACATTACCTATTTTCTTTTCAGTTGTAACTGCTCTTGCTTGTACAATATAGGCTTTATTATTTTCAATTGCAAATTCTATATCTTGGGGTTTTTGATAATGTCTTTCAATTCTTCTTGCTAAATCTGCTAGTTTAACAATTAAATCATCAGAAACTTTTTGTTCTTTACCTTTTAATGGAGTTAATTCTTTTTGAACAGTTCTTCTTAAAAATTCGTCTCGTTTATACGCCCAAAGTTGTAAATTAATTTTTTTTTCTTTTATTTGTAAAGTATCTTTGTTAACAACATAATGGTCTGGGGTAATTTGTCCTCCAACAACAGACTCTCCAAGTCCAAAAGCTCCTTCAATAACAATTTCATTTTGAGCATTTGTGGTAGGATTTATTGTGAATATAACTCCTGCAGAATCAGAATCAACCATTTTTTGAATTACAACTGCAATTAAAACTTTTTCATGAGGAAAATTATTTTTGGTTCTATAATAAATTGCTCTTGCAGTAAATAAAGAAGCCCAACATCTTTGAACAGCTCTAATTAAATTATCTTTACCTTTAATATTAAGAAAAGTTTCTTGTTGTCCTGCAAAACTTGCTTCTGGTAAATCTTCTGCTGTTGCACTTGATCTTACTGCTACAAAAGGTATTTCTCTTCCAGCTTTAATAATATTTAATGCAGATTTAGATAAAGCACTTGAATTTACAGCACTGAACAATTCAGAACTTACGTCCATATTTTCATAAGAATAAATAATATCATTTTTTATATCTTCAGGCATTTCTTGATCTAAAATTAATTCTTGAACTTCTTTTGCTGTCTTTTCTAGAGCTGCAGTTTCTTGTATTTCTATTTTATTAAGAATAGGATATATCTTTTTATCTAGTTTGGTTTCTTGTAAAAAATGCTTGAAAGCTATTGCTGTAACTACAAAGCCAGGAGGTATAGGAAATCTAGCATTGAACATTTCTCCTAAATTACAGCCTTTTCCACCTGCAATACTTAAATCATTTTTAGAAAGTTCTTTGAACCAAGCAATATTCTTTAAGTTTTTCATTTGCCTCTTTACTATACCTTTAGCAAGGATATTTAAAAGCTTATTGCTCTTATATTTTTTCCATTTCTATAACATATTTGCCTGGAAGTCTTGGCATAGCTTTTTTTAGAGCTATTCTTGCAATTTCAATTCCATTTTCATCAACTTTTACAGTTACAATTGCTTTTCCTTTGTTTATTCTTGCTGCTCTTCCAGTAGGTTTTCCAAATGAATGAGACATACCTGTCTGCATTCTATCTGCTCCTGCTCCAGATATCATTTTATTTTCTCTTAGAATATGGTGAGGATAAGCTTTTACAATCATATTAAAATCATTTCCTAATTTTTCTACTAAATTGCTATTTATAATTTGTCTTATTGATTCAAGCGAATTATCTCTTAAATTTAAATCTTGTTTTGAAACTAAACTAAAAGCATATTTGAATTGTTTTTTCATATCTCCAAAATTATATTTTACTATTTTGCTTGGAGGAATCATAGCAATAAATGAATGTTTTTTAAATTTACTTTTTCTAGTATATGGTCTTGTTAATTTTCTATAACAAACGCCTTTTCTTAATGTTGCCATTTTTTACTCCGGCCTCATAATTTCTCTGATTTCTTTTTGAAGAGTTTTTAGTGGATTATACAAGCTACAGTCTTCTTTTGTAAGGCACCCCATCACTATTTGTCCTAAATCTTTATCGCCATTACCCATTGCCTTTAAAAATTCTGTTTGATGAAAATATTTTCTTGCAATATCATTTATAGTTAAAGGTTCTATTAAATTTAATTTAGTTACTGTGGGTTTCTGATATTTTAGTTCTTCCATTTTTTACTCCAGTTTAACCTTTGTTCCTATTGCTTGTCCAGGAATACCTTTTTCAAATATTACTCTTAATTTCCCAGTGTTTCCATGTGAACTAGCAACAATTCCTTTTATTTGTTTTTTAGCAGGACTTTCCCAAACTACATTCTTTTTAACTAATTTTTTAGCAGAATCTTTATTAGTAACACCTGATACTTTAACAATTGCGTGTGTAAAACTTTGGGTGTGCTTACCACGCCTGTAACTTAAGATTAAACCTTCCATTTTATAATTTCTAACAAATAGGATATTTAAAAGCTTTTTCTTTTAGAATTTTAGGATTATAAGGCTTTAAAGGCTTATTTAGGTTTACTCTTGCTCAATTCCATCAAATTCTTTCTTTGAATATATTCAATACAGGTTTTTAAGTAAACCCTAGCATCTCTTCCTAATTTTTCAATTTCTTGTCCAGCTAGCTTATTTTCTTTGAATTCTTTTTCCATCTTTGTAATATCTTTTAATATTTCAAATAATCTTTCTGGTAGTTTTTCTTTATCTACCAATTGTTTAAATGCAGTTAATATATTTGATTCTGTAAATTTGATATTATTTACTTCTAACATTTCTTTTGTAACTTTAATACAACCCTCATAAGTTTCTTTTATGTTTTCTACGTCTTTTTTCTTTTGAATCTTATCAAATATTTCTTTTACTTTTTTTAAGAAATCTTCTGCATCATTCAGTAATTCATCAATTTCTTTACCAGTTATTTTTTTTACTTTTCCATGTTCAATATCTTTGTAATATTTTCTTATTTTTTCAAGAATATCTACATATCTTCTATCAAGTAATTTTTCTTCTTGGACAAATATTTTATCCATTAATTCAATTGTTTCTTTTGGTGTTGGTGGTGCTAAACCATATACCATTAATAATGCTTGAGCAGGATTTAATATCGCATAGAATAAATCTTCTCCAACTATGCTTAATAATTTGTATCTTGTTCTTTCTAATAATTTTTCAGAAACATCCATCTGCATTTCAATTGCTTCTCTACTTGGTTTAACTTTACCCATTCTTAATAATAATTTCCAAGGCATGAAAACTCCTCTATCATATAATGGAATTCCATCTCTTAATAATGTGAAAATAACTGGATGTGCATCTTTAATTGAATCCCAGAAATCAGTTAAGATATAAGTTTGAACGTGGAATTGTTTTTTAATTCCAGTCATTTCTGCTGCTTGATCTCCCATTGATAAAATAATTGCTCTTAATTTATCTTTTAATTCAACTCTTGGCATTTTTTTAACATCAGTATCATCTACAATAATGTAAACATCGATATCATTGCTTTTTTCTCCTCTAAATAAAGAACCTCCTGCGGCGTAACTAACAATATATTTTTCAAATTTTTTTAAAGACATTGTTTTATGTATTTCAGCAATTTTTAATGCAGATAAAACATCTGTAGGATCATAAATAATTGCAGACATTGCAATCATATTTAGAATTTCATATTTTCCATCAAAACATGCTTCTCTTAAATCATAAAGGGACATTATTCTTGGTTTTATATTTTTATCAGTATCATCAGCAATTTTTTCAATGAATTTTATTTCTTTTTCCATTAATTGTAATGGATCTTTTATATTATCAGAATTTATTACAACTAAAACATTAATATTATTTTTATTTTCTTTTTCAGGGGGCAATAAAGATATTCCAATAATTCTTTTTTCAGGATCTTTTACTATTTTGTTTTTAAAAGAATCTAATTTAACCTTTAATTTTTCAAGCTTTTCTTTAATTTCTTTGGGTATTTCAGGTATTTTTTGAGAAGTTTCAGGCGTTTCTTTAATCTCTTTTGGTTCTTTGTTAGTTGCCATCTTACAAATAATAGTTTAAAACCCATATTTATAAATATTGTGATTTTTGTAAGCAAAAAGCTTTTAAATTATCTTTAATGACTAGAGTGTATGGACCCATAGTCTAGTGGTTACGACGTTGCCCTTTAAATTGGCTTCGGCTAATTTAGGCGAATACAAGTAAACACTAAGTCAGGCGAAGACCGCCGGTTCGATTCCGGCTGGGTCCACTCATATTTTTAAAGGAACAATCTCCTTAAATTGCTCATTGTAAGGCATACTTGTAGATATAGAACATCTTGAATATTCTTTTCCATCTTTTTTAAGTATATTTTTATATGGGCCTAACATTTTAATGTTATAATATTTTTCACATAATTTGTTAATTTCTAATAAGAAATTATAATTAGATCCATTTAACATTATTCCATATACTTTACTAAAATAACCATCTGTATCAAATAAGCCTGCTAAAAAATGTTTGAATAACTCTTTATTTTGAACTTCTTTAGGTATCTGTAAATTTAATTTTTTATTTTCAATGTTTAAATATTTACTAAAATAAAGCCATACAAACTTATTGTTTAACTCAAGAACATAACAATTGTTATAGTTTTTCTTATAAATTCTTGTTGGAACATTAAATTCTTTTTTTAGATATTCATTTAACCTGATTAGATATTGTTTAGAATCATTATAAATATATAATTTTGTTCTTGGGTATTTTGAAACCTTTCTTATGGACTTCTCTAATCTTCCATCTCCCATAATTACTCCAAATAAATAAGCAACATCTTTGTTCACTTCTTTTGGGAATTTTATCTTATGGTTAGACCTTTTTACTTTTGCAAAGATATAACCTTCTTTTTCTTTTAAAATGATAGAATCTTTACTTATTATGGAATAATCTAATATTTTATTTAACATATTATACATATGTTTTTATATCTTAAATAGTTTTCTCAAAATGTAAGTTTAAAATGAGTTAAATTCGGACCTAAATGAGGAGTCATAAATTGTTCTAAAGCATTTTGATGTGTTTCAGCATATGCTAAGTAAGTATCACTTTTATTTTGAATGTAAAGAGTACAACTATATCCTTCATTTCCTAAACTAACCCATGTAATTAAAGTTCCATCTTCAGAATAATGGGGAGCATCTATTCCTGATAAAGTTATACCCCCTTTAAGCGTATTTACCCAATCTGGTCTTCTCTCTTGACTCAAAAGTTTGCTTATTTTGCTCATTCCATCTAAATAATTTTCTATAGTTAGCCTATCCGAAGTAGAATTTGGTTTTAATAAGAATAAGGCCCAATCTTTTTCATTTTTGCTATTGTTTTTAATAACATTTGGAAAAGAATAATTTTTTCCTAGTAAATCTATCATTATTTGATGTAAATCAACTATGCTATATTCAATAATTTCTTTTTTATAAAGTTTGAAGATTTCTTGTTTTTCCATAATTTAATCTTATTAAAAAGATTTATTAATATATTGCTTTTAGGATATATATCTTAAAATGAAATACAAATTTCTAGAACACAAAGCAGATGCTAAGTTTCAAGCATTTGGGAAATCCTTGGAAGAAGCATTTTCTAATGCAGCTTTAGCTATGACCTCTATTATGATATCTCCAGAATTAGTAGAACCTAAGATAACTAAAAAAATTACTGCTTCTGGAAAAGATAAAAAAGCTTTGTTATATAATTTTCTTGAACAGTTTTTAGTTTTATTAGATATTGAAAGTTTTATTCTTCATGAAGTTAAAAATATAAAAATTACTGGAAATAAACTAACTGCAGAAGTTGTTGGAGATTTAATAACTGATAAATATTCTTTAAAGAGCGATGTAAAAGCAGTTACTTATAATCACATGGAAATAAAAGAGAAACCTTATATTGTTCAGGTTGTTGTGGATATTTAAAATGCCAGATAAACAACAGGTAAATTTATATATTCTAAAATCTTATATACTAAATGCAAATTAACGATGACTTGGCTTCTATTCACGCATATCTCTGTGCTGATGGATATGTTATTAAAAGTAAAAATGAGAAGTATAAATATTTTCATATTGGTTTAAGAAATACAAATTCAGTTTTATTAAAAGATTTTCAAAATAAATTTAATAAATGTTTTAAATTAAAGCCACATATTTGCGAAGGCAGATGTAGAATTGGTTCTAAAGAGATATATAATTTATTAACAGAGGAATTTGGCTCTTTTTATTCAGATTCTTGGAGAATGCCTAAACTAAATGAAACCAATTTAAAATCTTGGTTAAGAAGCTATTTTGATTGCGAAGGTTGGGTAAGAAATCATAAAAGACAAAATAGACATATTGGTGCAGATTGCATAAATAAGAAAGGATTAATCCAAGTAAAAGAAGGTCTTAATAAATTAGGAATAAACTCAAAATTTAAAAAGAGAAATACAAGAGATATTTATCATTTAGCAATTTATGGTAAAGAAAATCTAATTAAATTTCAAAAAGAAATAAACTTTTTACATCCAGATAAAAAAGAGAAATTACAATTAGCTATAAATTCTTATATGGATTATGTTTGGAAAGATAATTTTAAAGAAATATTCAAAGAAAAAGCTAAGTTAAAGAAGGGAAGTAATGTAATAAGATTATGTTCTATTTTAAAGCCTAACCTAGAAAGAATGAGCAAATTTTTAAAAACGTATAAAATAAACTCTAAAATTTATGAAATGAAGAATGGGTTTGGTAAGATATACTATGAATTAGCTATTTACGGAAAAGAAAACATTAATAAATTACAAGCTCTAAATTTAATAAACAATGGATACAAGACTAAAAAAGGTGTCGGAATTTGAATGGGGGATTGAAAAAACAGGTAAAATGCTTGTTCCAGGCAAAATATTTGCTTCTAAGAAATTAGTTGAAGCAATAGAACCTGAAGCAATCCAACAATTAGCAAACGTTGCAACATTAAAAGGGATCCAAAAGAGTGCTCTGGCAATGCCAGATATACATTCAGGATTGTTATCAAGTTAGATCTTATAACCCTGAGATGGTTTCCCAATAGGTGGAGTTGCAGCTTTTGATCTAAAAGAAGGTATAATCTCACCTGGCGGAGTTGGATATGATATAAATTGTGGAGTAAGAATTTTATCTACCAATATTTCTGTAAAAGAATTTCTCAAAAAAAGAGAGCAATTAATTGAAGAAGTTTACAAAAATGTTCCTTCAGGATTAGGTTCTAAAGGAAGAATTAAAGTTACTAAAGATTTGTTAATGGAAGTTTTAAAAAAAGGAACAAAATGGGCAGTTGAATCTGGTTATGGAATTAAAGAAGATATACAAAGAACAGAAGAATATGGTTGCATGCTAAAAGCAGATCCAAGTGTAATTTCAGATACTGCATTAAAAAGAGGAATGCCACAATTAGGTTCGTTAGGTTCAGGAAATCATTTCTTAGAAGTTCAGCAAGTTGATAATATATTTGATGAAAAAATAGCAAAAGCTTTTGGAATTAATAAAGAAAATGTTACTGTAATGATTCATTGTGGTTCAAGAGGATTAGGACATCAAGTTGCTTCTGATTATATTAAATTAATGGAAGATAAATTTGGTTTTAAAGATTTAGCAGACAGAGAATTAATAAATGCTCCAATAAATTCTGATTTAGGTCAGAAGTATTATAGTGCAATGTCTGCAGCAACTAATTTTGCTTTTGCAAACAGACAAATGATTATGCATTGGGTTAGAGATTCTTTCAAAAATGTTTTTGGTGATGTAAAAATTGATTTGGTTTATGATGTTGCTCATAATGTAGCTAAAATGGAAAAACATAAAATTGATAATAAAATAAAAGAAGTTTGTTTGCATAGGAAAGGTGCAACAAGATCTTTTGGTCCTGGAAATGAAAGTTTACCTGAAGTTTATCAAAAAACAGGACAGCCAGTATTAATTCCTGGATCAATGGGAACTGCTTCTTATATTTTAGTTGGAACAAAAAAAGCAGAAGAAGTTTCTTTTGCTAGTACAGCACATGGAGCAGGAAGAATTATGTCAAGACATTCTGCATTAAAACAATTCAGAGGAGAAACAATAAAAAAAGAATTGCATAATAGAAATATAGAAGTAAAAACTGGATCTTTTGCAGGATTAGCAGAAGAAGCACCAGGAGTTTACAAAGATATTGATGAAGTTGCAAATGTTTCTCACAATATAGGAATAGGAAATAAAGTTTGTAGAGTTGTTCCTTTAGCCGTTATTAAAGGTTAAATTTATTTTTTAAGAAGTAGCATAGCTGCTTTATATTTTGGTTCTATTATCTTCTTTGAATTTTCTAAATGCAATTGTTTCCATTTATTTTCTAATTTTTTTCTTATGGTTTCTTGTGCTTCTATTTGATTAAGTTTTTCGTATATAAAGGCTGCTTTAAATAATCCTCCAATACGTTCAAAATTGCTCATAGCATCTGCTTCAGCTATAATTTGTTCTTCAACAGATATTCTTTCTCTATTTTGAGAACCTCGATGATTTAATATACACTGTTTGACTTTTTCTATTTTTTCTTTAGAATAACCAAATTCTGTTAATTTTTTCTCTGCTATTTTTGCTCCACTAATATGGTGATCTTTTCTACCCTCTATGATTGATCCTATATCATGCAACCAAGCAGCGATAGTCACTATTTCTTTATCTGCTTTTAATTCTTCAGCTAATATTTTTGCATAATTTACTACAGGTATAAAATGGAATAAGTAAGGCTCATAACCATATTTACTAGAAGGTTTCTTGCATTCTTCTTCAACAAAATTTCTTACTTTTTCTATGATATCCATAATTAAAAGGCATATACTTAAATTAATAAATATTATGGTGATTAATATTATATAGTCATAAATCTTTTTGAAATTCTTTAATTTCTTTTTTCATATCTTCAATGTTTCTAGTTAAGCTTACTTTTGTTCTTAGTTTTACTATATTAGGCATACCTCTCATGAAATTTAAAGCATGTCTTTTTGCATTTACAAAGTCAAAACAATCATATTTCTTAGTTAATTCCAGATATTCAAAAAATAAATTTAATTTTTCTTTATTACTAATTTTATTTTCTTTTTTATTTTTTAAATAATAATTAATTTCTTTAAAAATTGCGGGATTTGTCATAGCACTACGTCCTAGCATAATTCCATCACATTTGGTTTTTTCTAAAATTTCATAAGCATCTTTTCCAGAAAATACATCTCCATTACCAATAACAGGAATTTTTACATTTTCTTTTATTTCTTTTATAACATCCCAGTCTGCTTTTCCAGAATATCCTTGTTTTGCTGTTCTTGCATGTACAATTATAGCACTTGCTCCAGCTTTTTCAACTATTTTTGCAATTTTCAAACCTAAATCTGGTTTTGTAATTCCAATCCTTATTTTTGCAGTTACAGGAATATTAACTGTTTTTACAATTGCTTTAATAATTTCTTCAATTTTTGCAGGTCTTTTTAATAAAGCAGCTCCTGCTCCTTGTTTTATTATTTTTATATCAGGACAGCCAAAATTAAAATCAATAATATCTGCTCCTGCTTTTTCAGCTTCTTTAGCAGCAAACTCAATCATTTTAGTATTTGCTCCAAATAATTGAACTGCAATAGGTTTTTCTTCTTTAACAAAAGATAATTTCTTTAAAGTTGCTTTATTGGTTTTAAAAATAGCATTTGCATTTATCATTTCTGTAAAAACTAATCCACAATCATATTTTTTGCAAAGAACTCTAAAAGCTTGATCATTTATAGCTACCATTGGTGCTAGTACAAGATTATTTTTTAATTTTAAATTTCCAATATTCATTTTCATAGCCCTATGCAGGATTTGAACCTGCGACCTTCGCTTTACGAAAGCGCTACTCTACCGCTGAGCTAATAGGGCATATAAAATAATAGAATTAATGTTTTATAATTGTTCCGTAATTTTATCTTTATATTTAGATTGGCAAGCATTACAAACCACTTTCTTTTTACCATCTTTTTTAATATAGCTACCAAAGATTTTTTCTAGAAAATTAGGTTCTATTGACTTTTTGCAAATGTCACATTTCATATAATTTACAGTAACTTTGTATTTAAAAATCTTTATAAATCCTATAAAACCATTTATCTTTATGACAAGAATAGCTATTATAAAGAAGGATAAGTGTTTTCCTACTAAATGTAATGAATTATGTAAAGGGTTATGCCCTGTTAATAGAGCTGGAAAAGAATGTATTTTAATTGGTAAAACTGCTAAAATAGAAGAATCTTTATGTGTTGGTTGTGGGATATGCCCTTTACGTTGCCCTTATCAAGCAATTTCTATTGTTAATTTACCTGAAAAACTAGAAGAGCAAATGCATAGATTTGGAGAAAATTCTTTTGAATTATATTCTCTGCCTTTAGTTAAACAAAATACTGTTGTTGGTGTAATAGGAAGAAATGGTATTGGTAAAACTACTGCGTTAAATATATTAGCTGGAGTTGTAAAACCTAATTTAGGAAATTATAAAAATCCTCCAGATGAAAAAGAAATAATAGCTAAATTCTCCAAAAAATGGATTGGAACTTATTTTACAAAATTATTTGCTAATAAAATGAAAATTTCTTACAAACCTCAAAGAGTAGAACTATTAAAAGAAATGTTTAATGATACTGTTAAGGATTTATTAAAAAGGGTAGATGAAAGAGAACAGTTTGATGTGCTTGTAGAAGAATTAGAATTAACTAATATTTTATCTAGGAGCATTAAAGATTTATCTGGTGGAGAATTACAAAGAGTTGCAATAGCTGCTTGTATGTTAAAAAGAGCAGAAGTTTATTATTTTGATGAACCTGCTTCTTTCTTAGATATTTCTCATAGAATAAAAATTGCAAAATTAATAAGAAAATTAGCAGAAGAAAATGTTAGCATTATTGTAATTGAACATGACTTAGCAACTTTAGATTATATTTCTGATGAAATTCAAATTGTTTATGGTAAACCAGCATGTTATGGAATATTTTCACAATCAAAAGCAGTTCGTAGAGGAATAAATGAATATTTAGATGGATTTTTACCTGATGAAAACATAAGATTTAGAGATTATTCAATAAAATATGCTCATACAGTTAGAGAATCTGCAACAATAAAACAATTAGCTTTTGAAATTCCAACTTTAATTAAGAAATTTAAAGATTTTTCTTTAGAAGTTAAACCAGGAAGATTGCACAAACAAGAAATATTAACGATTGTTGGAGCAAATGGACTTGGTAAAAGTACTTTTTTAAAATTATTAGCTAAAGAATTAAAATCTGAAACAGGAGAAGTACCTGAAATAAAAATTTCTTACAAACCTCAAAGTTTAGAAGCAGAAGATAAAAAAGTTGTTGATTATTTGCAAGATATTGCAGGAAATGAATATGATTCTGGCTGGTATAAACAAAATATTTTAGAAAAACTAAACATTAATGATATTTTAAATAATAATATGTCTGAATTGTCTGGTGGAGAACTACAGAAAGTTTTGGTTGCTGGTTGTTTATCCAAAGAAGCAGATTTGTTTTTAATTGACGAACCCTCTGCCTTTATCGACGTAGAAGATAGGTTAGCAATAGCAGAAGTTATTCGTGATTTTATACAGAAAAATGAAACTACGGCAATTATTGTAGATCATGATATTCAATTTATTGATTATATTTCTGATTCTATCTTAGTTTTTGAAGGAATTCCAGGAAAAGAAGGAAATGTCTATTGGTCTAAGAACAAAGAAGAAGGAATGAATAGAGTTTTAAAATTCCTAGATATAACTTACAGACAAGATAAAGAAACCCATAGACCTAGAATTAATAAACCAGGTTCACAATTAGATTCAGAACAAAGAAAATCTGGAAAATATTATTATAAATAATTATTTAGAGACTTTTTCACAGAATTCATTAAACATAGCATTAACAGGACAACATTTACACTTTTTGTTTTTAAGATTAAAATTTTTAAATACTTTTTGATGTTTTGGTCCTTGCCATATCTTAGAAAATTTATTTTTTTTAATATCTCCATAAGATAATTGCTTAAAAAAAGGAGAACATGTTTCTGGACAAGTATAAACCTTTCCTTCAGAAGATATCGTAGCTGCCATTGCCATAACATAACATTTATGGGCTGATTCTTTTGGATGAGGGTATCTTACCTTTATTTTATTTGGGAATTCTTTGTGTATTTTTTCTATGGTTTCTAATATTTTCTTATTATTTTTATTTAGCGGAGTATCTTCTGATTTATTGTAGACAAATTGTGGCCAAGGAATTGATAATTTTATTACACTAACTCCTGCATTGATTAATTTCTCAACAATTTCTTTAATATATTCATAATCTGGATTTAATACTAAGAATGGAGCATTTATTTGTAGATTTGATTTTTTAGCTGATAATTTTTTAATTATTTTTATTAATTTTTCAAAATCTCCAGAGAAAATTGAAGAAGCGATGTTAAATGATACAAAAGAGCTTCCATATTCTATATTTAATGAATTTTTTACTAAAATTTCAATTATTTCATCATTCATTAATAACCCATTCGTATATAATCCGAATCTAAATTTATATTTCCCAAGATATTTTAAAATTTCTTTTATTTCTGGATTTATTAATGGTTCTGAATATAATCCAGATAGCATGATTAACGGATTTTCATTAGGAAGATTCTTTCTTATGTCTGATAACAAAGAATTTACATATTTTGCAGATAAATTTAGTTTTTTTTTAGGGGCAAGAAATTTACCATAACAAGTTTTACAATTTTGATTACATGTTCCAGAGGGATGGATTTCTATTCTGGATAAACAAAAACTTGGTAATTTTCCTTTTGAACTAATTATTGCTTCTTTTATAGAATCTTTGTCCCAATTATCTTGAAAATCATATACTGTGTAATTTTTTGTTAGATTTTTGTTTAAAATAGGGTATTTAGCCATTTTTCTTTTCTAATTCCTTCAAAATCTTTTTCACCCTTTCTAGATCCTCTTTGGTATGAATATGTAAATGAGGAGAACTAGACATATGACCTGATAACAATCCTCTTTTTACAAGATCTGGGAATACATTGAATTCTAAACTTTTTCCATGATATTTAAGCAATTCTGGTTCTGCTACAAAAATTCCTGCATTGAAAATAGTTGATTTTAAGTTTTTTAGCGAAGGTTTTTCATCCCAGCTAGTTATTTTATTTCCATTTAGACTAACATGACCATATCTTATTTTATTTGTAGGTTGTATTTCGCTACATAAAAGCAAAGTTACAACTGCCTTTTCTTGTAAATGTTTATTCCATAATTCTAATAAATCAATATGACTTATAACTATATCACATTGTACTACTAAAAAAGTTGTTTTTATTTTTCCGCTTAATAATTTTAAAGCAGAAGCAGATCCTTCAGGATTTTCTTCATCAATATATTCTATTTTTACATTGAAATTAGATCCGTCTCCAACTATTTTAAAAATATTTGTTAAAATTTCGTGGGGGGCTATGATATAAATATTTTTGAATCCAGAATCTTGGAATTTTTTAATGGTTTTTTCAATTATTGTAGCATGATTTACTTTTAGAGCATATCTATTTTTTAATTTGTCAGTAGAACATTTTAATCCTGTTCCAGCTAGAATTACTGCGGTCTTAGACTCTTTCATAGATTTTTTAATTAAATATTCTATAGCTTGGCTTCTATTTCTAATGAAGATATTATCTATTACAGAGTCTATATCTTTCAAGATTTTTTCATTGATGGTTATAGATATCTTGTTCTTCATACGTTTAGAAATACCCTTTTATATATAAATCCTACTTTGGTAGGATAAAGTATGATTTAAGGTCTTTTTTGGGGTTTCCGAAGGAGAATTTAGTAGGATTTAGTGTGATTTTAAAAATTTTTAGTAGGATAGTGTAGTACGAAGTTAACATATTTATAGTCTTTTAAGTAATTAACTTTGATAAAAATGAATTGCCGACTTTGCGAACTTGTAGAAAATATGAAGGTTATCAAAGAACCTGGAAAGATTTGGACAAAAGAAATAGATGTAGAAGATAGTATGGGTGTCAAGAGAAATTTAATTCTTACTGGAAGATTATATGAATTTCCAGATAATAAAAGAGAAATTATAAGATATATGGATGATAATTTTATCTTTGTAAATCCTGTTAAAGATTACAGCCAAAATTATGCAGATATAATAATAGGGCTTCCAAAAGAACATGTTACTAATATGCAATTTTCTGAGAAATTTGAAATGTTTTCTAATTTGTATAAAAGAGCAATGGAATTAGTAAAACATCAATATGATGTTCCTGGAAGCGAAATCGGAGCAAGAATAATGATGAATTATGAAAAAAAATATGCAACTGTAGTTGATCATTCACATATTCAAATAATACTTACTCAAGGAACAATGACTTTGATTCCTGAAGTAGTGAGGAAGTACTAAAATGTTAGATTTTCCAGATGTAGATTGCGATTCAGATTTAGAAGATGAATCTAGTGAAGATTTACAACATGAATTTAAAGGTAATAAAATTACTCTGCCTAAGATAAACAGGAAAATTGATGCAAGACTAAGGAAAGAAACTATAATAGAATGCGGTGGAAAAGAAAAAAACATTTGGTTGCTTTATGATTCAAAAAGAAATTTAGACATACAAATTAATGATCCAGAAGATGTTTATGAATTAGCTAAGATTTTTTTGTGGGGTGGAGCTAAAAGAGATAAAAATCTGGAGACTTATCTTTCTTACAAAGGATATTTTGAAGGAAAAAGAAACTTGAAAGCTTGGTGGCTTCCTGCTGTAAAAGACGCCTTATCATCTCCTGTAAAACTTTTTTATAATCCTTCTGGAAAATGTCCTAACAAATGTCTTACTTGTTTTAGTGATGATTATCGTAGGTTTAGTTTAGAGGACAGCGTTGCAAAAGAAACAATGGATCAAATAGTTAATTTGCCTATATTTTGGATGAATTTAGGTGGTTGTGAACTTACTTTTTATCCTTTATATTTTGAATTTGCTAAGAAAGCGATTGATAATGGAATACAAGTATCTAGTGCTTTTAGTGGAGTTGGTTTAACTAAAGATCTAGCAGAAAAAATAAAAGATTTAGGAATAAAAGCTAAGGTAAGTCTTGATGGCCCTAAAAAAATAAATGATATACAAAGACCAGGAACTTATGAACCTGCCATAAATGCTATTGAAACATTTAGAGAATTAAATTATCCTGTAAGAATAAATATGGTTCATACTTCTCTTAATAATCAAGAAGAAACCATTGATGAAATGTTTGAACTTGCTGTAAAACACGGAGCAGCAGGAATAGATTTTTCAATTGTAAGGCCAAAAGGAAGCGCAATAACTAATAATTTAATGATACCCATTGAAGATTATAAAAATGGAAAAGTTAAAAGTGTTATTAACAGATTTATTAATCATCCTTATATTAAACAATATGGATTAAAAGCGCATGTTAATAGAAATCTTCTTACGTTAGATAAAGTAGAACCAAAACCATGTCAAATTCTTGGAGTTCATGGAAGTTGTGGAAGATATACTATGGGTATTAATATGGATGGTACAATTGATGGTTGTATTTTCCTTAAAGATGAATATATTCCAAAAACAAATGTAAATTCTTCTGAGCTTTTTACAAATTCAGATTATATTTTAAATGTCTGGCAAAATGATAAGACCTTTGCTAAGATAAGGGAATATACTAAAAAAGAACCTTGTGATAATTGCAAGAAAAAGAAAATAGAATTTGCAAGAGGATGCCAGGCTTGTGCAGATTATTATGGGGGGGTAGACCCAGCTACTTATTTGCATTAAAATGACAAAAGAAATTATAGTTGCTGCCTCAGGATTTTTTGATCCTTTGCATATAGGACATTTAGAATATCTTAAAAGATCAAAAGAACTTGGAGATAAATTAATTGTAATTGTTAATACAGACAAACAAGCAATTATTAAAAAAGGATTTTCTTTTATGGGAGAAAAAGAAAGACTAGAAATAATAAGTTCTTTGAAATTCGTTGATCAAGCAATTTTTGCTATAGATAATGATTCAACTGTCATCAAAACTCTTGAGCAAATCAAACCAGACATTTTTGCAAAAGGTGGGGATAGAAATATATCAAATATTCCAGAGAGAGAAATTTGTGAAAAATTAGGAATAAAAATGATTGATAATCTTGGAGAAAAAATAACTTCCTCTTCAAAATTAATAAAGGAGGCAGCTAGTAAGATACAAAAATGATAAATCCTTTAAAAGAAGAAAGATATTACAATAATAAAGAACCAAATTTTTCAGAGATGCTTAAACAAAGCCCAATTGGGGCTTATGAATGGAAAAAAGATGCATCTATATGGCTTTTAAAAAAGCATTTTAATGGAGAATTTGAACACAATGATTATATTAAAAGAGAGTATGCTTTACATTCTGTGCAAGGAAAAGATAACCTTATACATTTTATTCATAATCCTGAAGGACATTTTCTTTTTCATTCTTATATAAATCAAAGAAGAAAATATGTTTTAGAAGTACAAGAATTTATGGAAAAAGGATATTATTTTTGTTATGATGTTAGTATTTATAAAATAAATATGAATAAATCCCCTTTAGACAAACATTTTTTAGAAGAATTTTTTATGTATCCCTGGAAGGAAAAGGAGAAAGAAGAAGCAAGAACGCCTTCTATAAACTTTTTAAGGGGTCTAAGAAATTTAGATGATTTAGAAATTAGAATCCTGGATGTAAAAAAGGCGATTGATACTGAAAGTGAAGTAAATAGAATAATAGAACTCGGTAGTGGAAAATAAAATGGAAAGCTTAGAAAAAACATTGGAAGAAATTAGAGAATTACAAAGGAATTTGAATTCTAGAATTGAATATTTGTATAAATTTGCTAAAGGAGAAATATTATTTAATGTTGTTGATTATATGACTAAAAATTATACTTGGGAGTATACAACAAAACAAAAAGCTATTGCTTTATTGGATATAAATTTTAAATCTTTTGTAATGATTAGCGAGAGAAGAGAAATAGCTGACGAAACTGGAGCAATGGGAGATTATAGAGATACAACTTGGTACTTGGGTTATTTGTATTCAAAAGAAGATCCTCAACCTACCCAAGCAACATATCAATTTAGTAAGGAGCCTTATTTAATAGAATCTTCCTCAAAATCAAAAGAAGATTTAATATCCCTAATTGAGAAAAAAACAGGATCTTACCTCCTAAAAGAAATTGAAAGTATTAATTTGAATATAGGTAAAGTATACATTTTGGAGGGTAATTTAGTACTCGATAGAAAATGAATGAATCTACAGAATTTAATACGAGGGAATGGATTAAGTGGGGAGAATGGATACATATTCCAATACAAGATATAATAGAAAGGATAAGCAAAGAATATTTAATAGAAGTTATAGAATTTGATAAAGGAATAAAAATAACAGATTATAAAATAAGTTATAATCAACCACAAAGTTATTTGCTTTTAGGAAGAAGACCCGATTGGCGTTCAAATCACGTTGATTTGGAGGATTGGGAAATAATAAAGAAAGTACCTTCTGTTACAAATTGTTCTGGAAAAGAAGTAATACTTAAAGAACCTCAGTATATTGATTATGGTAGTGTATGTTTAGGAAGATATGACTTACAAAATATTGGTTTAGTTAAAAAGACAAATTTAACAGAAAGAGCCATAAATTCCCTAGAAAAAATAACAAAATCTTTAGATAAAACAAGTTTATTTTATATGGATATAAGATGAGCCTTACAAAAGAACATGTTGAAAAGTCTTTGAAAAACATTTAAAAGATCCTAATTCTGATTAAATTTTCATTGTATTTTTATTATTTAAGAAATTTTTACATACTTTGTTTTCAAGTTTTCCTATTTCTTCTTCACTTACTCTTTTGTCTTTATTTATATCAGCTTTTATAGCCATTGATTCAATCTCTTTTTCAGTTGGAAAATATTCTCCTCTATTCATTTTTAGACGGCATTTATCTTTTCTTCCAGCTTCTAAAGAATATGCATCAGCATCTATGCCAGCAAGATTTTTTATTCTTAATTCAGTTTGTAAAGAAGAAGTATAGTTTCCAGGAAGTTTTACTTCTTGCTGAAGCGCTGCTTCTCTTATTAATAAAAAGCATCCACTTGAATATAAGCTATACGCAAGAACTCCTGCAGCTAATAATTTTTTAAAATATCTCATAGAAATTTAAAATTGTTTTAATATTTAAATATTTAGTTAAAGAAATATCTATTTATAACTAGCATAAATCAAAGGTAAAGCAATAGTAGCATCGCAATTTACATTAACAAATTTTCCTTTTTCAGACATTTTTCCCCAAGAAATTCCTTCTTTTAGTTCAGCACCTGAAGAACCACCGAAATCAGCTCTATCAGTTGTTATTTGTATTCCATATGAAGCAGGACTTGAAAATTGCATTGCTTGCTGAATATAATTCTTCGGTACTCCGCCACCAACATAAAAAATTGCTTTTTTCTTTTCTACAAAAGCAATATCTAATATTTCTTTTAGATCTTCAAATTCATTCATCTCAACTTTTTTTCCTTGAACTAAATGATTCCATATCATTAATCCAATTCCAGAATCAGTAATTGCAGGAACAAAAATAGGTATTTTTTTCTTGTAACAAGCAGTTAAAATTGAATCTTCTTTATTTACTAATTTACCAATTTCCCATAAAAATTCTTTAACAGTCTTTTTATCTTTAAATTTATCAAAGTTTTTATCAAAAAAGTCTTCAAGATCTTGATAAACATCAGATTTCATAAAAACATCATAAATTCTATCAATATTTTGTTTATGTAATTCAGCATCATTAATATTTGCATTTCCCATATAATGTTTATTACCTAAAGCTTCAATCAAATCGTGTGTTAAATTAGCTCCTGTAGAAACTAAAACATCAATTGTTCCATCATTTATCATATCTATTACAATTTGTTTCATTCCAGCAGGTACCATTGCTCCTGCAAAGCCAAAAAATAATTTACATTTCTCTTTTTTGCATTCTTTTAAAATTTCAGCTGCTTTGTAAATTTTATTTGCATTAAAACCCAAAGAACCCATAGAATTAACTAAATCTTTTACTTTAATTTCCTTGGTTATTTTGATTGGTTTGATTGGTTCCATTCTTGTCTAATACTACATCATCACCCAAAAAGACCGCAGCTGCTATAACTGTAGTCCAACACCTTTCTATTTTGTTACCTATTGCAGATTGACATATATGGCTTGTTTTAAAAATCTTTCCACTAGCCTTATACACCTTTTCTCTGTCTTCCCAAGCGGTTTCAGAGTCAAATGGTATACCTAAGGTAGTAGCTAACATTGTAGCGGCTATATCTTCTGCATATTCTCCTGATTTTTCATCTGTTTCTCCATAAGCATGATGTTCTGATAAATAACCATATTGTTCTGTTCTTTCTGAAGGTACTGCTAAACCAATAGCAGCAGAAACCAATCTATTTTGTTCTTCTGTTTCATTTCTAGCCATAACACAATAAGTTATTTCTCCTGAGATTAAACGTTTTATTCCTTCTTCTTTAGAAATGATTTTACATCCAGGAGGCAAAATACTAGAAACATAAACCAAATTACATTTTTCTATACCTGCATCTCTCAATGCTAATTCAAAAGAAGAAAGTCTGTTTTTATTTTCTCCTTTTCCTTTTGTAAAAAAAACATATTTTGGTACGAAAGTCATTTTTTTAAATTAAAAAATTTGTTTAACAATTAGTTTAAATAGTTTTCTATTTTTTAAAATACATGAAGAAAATTTTCATAAAAACCTATGGATGTCAGAGTAATATTGCAGATTCTGAACAACTAGCTGGAATACTTTCAAAAAAATATAAAATAGTTAATAATATGAAACAGGCAGACATTGTTATTGTAAATACTTGTGCAGTAAAATTAAGAACACTAAATAAACAACTTTTTTTCATTAAAAACATTCCTAAAAGTAAAAAAATATTTATTGGAGGATGTTTGCATAAAGTTATAAAATTATGGAAACTTTATCCAAATATTTCTGGGCTTTTTGATACAAATTCAATTTTACAAGTTGAAAAATTACTTTCTGATAGAATAACCCGGTTTTCAAATGAAAAAGAGCATAGAATTAATCTTCCAAGAATAAGAAAGACAAAAGATCTTGCTATAATTAACATTTGTGCTGGTTGTAAAGGAAATTGTGAATATTGTGCTGCAAAATTATCACGTGGTGAGTTAAAATCTTATAAAATTGAGGATATTTTAAAAGAATTTAAACAAGCTTTAAAGGAAAAATGCACTAAATTTTATTTTACTGGACAAGATACAGGTTGTTATGGCTTTGATATTAAAACAAATCTTGTTAAACTGTTAAAAGAAATATTGAAGATAAAAGGAGATTATAAAATAAGAATAGGCATGATGAATCCTAATAATATATTAAATTTCTTAGATGAATTGATTAAAATTTATAAAAACGAACATATTGTTAAGTTTTTGCATATTCCTGTTCAGTCAGGTTCTGATAAAGTTCTTAAGGAAATGAATAGATTCTATAAAGTAAAGGATTTTGAGTTAATTGTTAAGAAATTTAGAAAGGAAATTCCTGAAATAAAGATAAGTACTGATATAATTTGTGGATATCCAACAGAAACTGAAAGTGATTTCAAGAAAACTTTAGAGCTAATTGAAAAAGTAAAGCCAGATGTTTTGAATATATCTAAATTTTCTTCTATGCATAATACAAGGGCTTCTAAACTAAAGCAATTATCTTCTGAAGTAATTAAAGATAGAAGTGTTAGATTAACAAAAATATATAAAGAAAAATAAAAAAGAATTAGTTCAATTTTGAACTAACTTTTGAAGCATCGTCTAACTTATCCCAAGTCAAATCAAACATGCTTTGTAATGCACTAGCAAAGTAAGGAGTATTTACCCAAACACCAATATCATAGGTTGGATGACATTCTTCGTCTCCCATTACCATAAACATTAGTTCTTTGCCATCTACAATTGCAAATCTTGAATCTGGCTTAGCCATATGTCTAACATCTGCTATTTTTGAAACATCTTTAACCATAGAAGCATTCTCTTTTGTTATAGGAGCTGCAATTCTAATTTTAACACCTTTTTTCTTTAGTTTTTCTAAAGTAGGTTTCATAGATTCCATTTTTCTCATAAAACCTTTAGATGAAGTTGCTATTGTAACTGTTTTCTGTGCATCTTTCATCATACCTTCAAGATGTGCATAAATGTTATTTCTTCCTCTTATTGCTCCTGATAAATCAGTAGGTTCTATGAATTCAACACCTTGCTTATGCAAGCTATCAAGTTCTTTAAGAACATCGTTTGTACTTAGTTCTTTTAATTTTAGAACATTTTCATCTGCTTCTCTTCTTATAGATTTTTTAACACGTTCAACTACTTCGCCAGGTTCTACAGCCAAATATTTTATTGGCTTTCCTAGTTTCATAACTACAAATCCCTTTTTTTCAAGAGATTCTAGAACATCATATGCTCTTGATCTTGGAACATTTCCAATATCAGATAATTCTCCTGCAGTTGAAACTCCCCTAGAAAGTAATGCTGTCCATATCCTAACTTCATATAAGTTAAGGCCGAAAAATCTACGTAGTTTATTTAAAAACTCGTCTTTAACTATCATTACTAACCCTCCCGATTCATATCCCCCTCTTTTTTTGTTACCTATTAGAGTAACATAGTGAATTTATTACTATAAGGCGATACGTATTATACAATAGTAGTAAAATAACTAGTATTTAAATATTATTATAGTAGAGTAGCAATATTCTTATGCGAACTTATCTAAATGTTTCCATATTGGTTTTACAAATTCTTCTTCGTCTAATCCAATTCCCTTAACATCATAAGTTGCATTGGGATTTAGCTTTTTAATTAATTCTCCAGTAATTTTAAGATATGTTAATATAATATTTCTATCTAGTTTAGTATAACATTTAAGAAAATCTTTATTACTTTGAATAAGACTTATTATATCTTTATTTTCATAATTTTCTTTCATTTCTGGGAATTCTTCAAGCATATTCCTAAAATCTGGAGATCCTGGAAGTAACATCTCTGGACTAACTAATATCCAATCAGATAAAGAAGGACGTCTAGCTATTTCTTCTATGATAGAAATCGTTGTTTCTATTGATTCTTTTGTTTCACCTTTACCTCCATATATAAAACTAGGGTGAAGCTTTATTTTTTCTTTTTCCATTAAATCAAAAATTTTAATTAATTTAGACTTGTCAATCTGCACTTTTCCAAATGCTTTTCTCATATTTGGATCTGCTGATTCTATGCCTGCTTGTAAGATAATATTTGGACCATACCTTTGTTTTAATATAGAGATATTTTTTTCATTTATATTTTCTATTCCTACAAATAATCTGAAGATACAATTTTCTAAACCCAGCGATTTATTTCTTTGGTAATTTATTTTTATTGTGTCTTGAACATTAAAAAATCTTGTAATTCCATATTTATCATATAATTCTCTAACAATTTCTGCTTCTTTATCTTGACTTAAAGTTCTGAATCCTAATTCATTTCTTCCACAAAATCCGCAAGTTTTCATTGCTTTAACTAAAGAAATATATTCATCAAAAGAATACTCTCTTTCAACATCTCCTTTACTTCTTTTAGCACAACCTTTTCCAGCATAATATGTGATTGCATTTCCAAAACCTCTTTTTTTTGTTTGTTCTAAAAAACGTTTCATATCTAAAACAGAATAATCAATTTTAGGAATATCTTCTAGTCTTGGAATATAAATTTTAGAGGGTTCACAAATCTCTCCATTTTTCTTTTTATAAGCTACATTTGGAGTCTCAGTAAACAAATCTTCTTTAGATTTTTTTCCTTCTATAAATTTTTTAACAATTTGATAAAAAGGAATTTCTCCATCAAAAAGAATTACTCCATCTATGAATTCCCTGTTCTTTAACATATTTCTAAAAAGATTACTTGAGTTTACTCCACCAAATAATACTAAAGCATCATTATTTTTTGCTAATTCTGCTATTTCATAAGCATTTTTTTGACTAGAAACTGTTGGACTTAATCCGATTATATCAGGTTTATAACTTCTACAAAATCCTATTTGTTCTTGATGTTGCATTAAAGATCCATCTAATATTTTAATCTCAATATCTTTTAAATTTTGATTGCAGAAAGTGGCTATTGAAGCTAAACCTAATGGAGCAGAATAAGTGGAAGTATTTGTATTACTCGTAGAAATTACAGGATATACCAATAAAATTTTTGTTTTCTTATTCATTTTTTAGATATTAATTACTTTCAAGTAGTTAGAATAATCTGCATATATAAACTTTACTATTTATAATTTAAAGAATAAATTTATCGTCTTCCTTTTTGTATTTTATAAATTCTTTTTAGATCTTCAAGAGTATTTGCATCCTTTTCTGTTTTCTCCTTGTTCCTCAATCTTTTAAACCTAGGAAAACGTAATGCATAACCTGATTCATAACTAGGACTTGCTTGAATTTCTTCGTATTCAACTTCAACAACTATTTTTGGTTTTATTTTTACTGTTTTTCCTTCTTCTGAAATAATATAAGGTTTTAATATTTTAGTTAGTTCTGTAAATGTAACTCCTTCTTCTGATACTTTTTCTTTTATTCCTGTTCCCATCATTCCACAAGCTAAGAATTTATTTCCATCTTTACAACCTAAAACAAAAGAACTTAAGCCTCCTGCTCTTTTTCCTGTTCCATATTCTGCTCCAATAATTACTAAGTCTAGTGGTTCTAGAACTGGTTTTAATTTGCACATATAATTGACATATCTTCCTGCTTTGTATTCTGCATTAAGATTTTTTAACATTACTCCTTCTAATCCATTTTTAATTGCTTGTTTGTAAAAATCAATTGCTTCTTGCTCATCAGATGTAACTAATTTTTTAGTTAAAATAATTTTTCCTTTTTCTTGTTTAACAATTTTTTCTAATAGTTTTCTTCTTTCAATCAAAGGCTTTTCTTTCCAGGATTTTTCATTGTAATAGACAATATCAAAAATATTTAATTCAACAGGGAAATCTTTTGCAGTTTTTTCTATGTCGTATTTTCTTTTAATTCTCTGGGAAATAGTTTGGAAAGACATATATTTTTTAGTCTTTTTATCATAACCAACCGCTTCTGAATCCAAAATAAAACTATCTCCTTTAACATTTTTCTTTACGAATTCGACAACATCAGGAAATTGCTTTGTAACATCTTCCATTCTTCTTGTAAACAATGAAATTATATTTTTTTTCTTGTGAATTTCTAATCTAAATCCATCTAATTTATATTCAACTTGTAAAGGTTTACCAAGATACTCAAAACCTTCATTAACATCTTTTACAACAATAGCCAACATAACTCTTATTGGTCTTCCTGGCTCTAATTCAATTTCTTGTAAGGCTTTTATTCCTTTTTTAGCAGCTACAGCAATTTCTCCAAAATCATCAAGTAAATTCAATGCTTTTTCAATATCTTCTGTTGGAATATCATAAGCTTGAGCTATTGCATCTCTTAAAACGCCTGCAGCAACTCCAATACGCATTTCTTCTAGAATAGTTCTAACAACAAATTTTGCTTCTTCTGGTTTTGAATTACTTAATAATTCAGAAATTAAAGCAACTTTTTTATCAACAGTTCCTGAACCTTCTAATTCTGCAAGTTTTCTTATGTTTTCAAAAACTTTTCTTATTGTTAATTCATTAAAAGCTAAAGTTCTTTGTTTTTTAGTTTTAATTAAATCTTCAGCTATTAATCCTAAATCTCCTATTTTTTTCCATTCTCTTTCTATTTTTTCAGGAGATTCTCCAGTAGATCTTGCAATAACTTTTAAAATTAATTGTGAAGACATACCTATTTTTCTATCATCCCAGTTAGGAAATACTATTCCTTGTAATAGAAGCATAACTTCCTGTAAATCTTCATTAGGACATTCTTTTAAGAAATCAGAAATAATTTTTGTTTTTTCTAACCTCTTTGTTGTGCTTTCTAAAGCCTCATAAATTTTAACAAGTTTTAAATACTGCATATTATTTATATATTTATACTAAATAAAAAGGTTTTGATTACAAAATGGATCTTGACAAAGCAATTCAGGGCAGAAGGTCTATAAGAGAGTATTCAGAAAGAAAGGTTTCTTTAGATAACATAGCAGAGGTTTTAGATGCAGCAAGATTTGCTCCTGCAGCAGGAAATATACAGAATTTTTACTTTGTTATAGTTGAAGACAAGAAAAAAAGAAAACAAATAGCAGAAGCCTGCAATCAAATATGGATGGAAAAAGCTCCTGTTCACATTGCTTTATGTAATGCTCCTGGAAGATTGAAAGTTTTATATAAAAAATTTGGAGATCATTATTCAGTACAAAATTGTGCAATTGCTTCACAAAATATTATGTTGAAAGCATTTTCTCTTAACTTAGGAACTTGTTTTGTTGGTTCTTTTAATAAAAATAAAATTGAAAGTTTGTTAAAAATACCACCAAAAGTAAAAGTTGAAGGAATCATAACTCTTGGATTTGTAAAAAAACAAGAAGAAATGCCAAGAAAACTAGAATTAAGAAGAATAACTTATTTTGATGAATTTGGAAAAAATTTAAAATAAAATTAACCCATATAATCTAATTCTTGATTTTTTTCGTTGGTTAATTGTTTAGCTTTTTTACCTTTATCTACAATACCTTGTAATTTTTGTTGTAATTCTTTTGATTTTAATATTAGTTCTTTGAAATCAACTTTTAATCCAAGATATTTATCAATTACTTCAATTGCTTTTGCAGCAGCAATATTATCTGGTAAGTCAGAATGTGTTTCTGTAAATATACAAGAAACATCTGTATCTTTTGCTTTTGCTAAAACAGAAGCAGTTACTCCTAAAATAACTCCTTCATCTAATTTTTTAATACCGCAAGATTTTATAGAATCCATTTTTTTAGTAGTATAAATATAAGCTGTTGGTTCTTCTTGAGTTAAATCAGGGCTTGCTACACCTTCTATAACAATAATTTCTTTTGCACTAAGTTCTTTAGCCATTTTAAGAATAACTTCTGATAATTCCCATTCTTTTCCTGCTACATTCATTAAAGCATTTAAGATTAATATGTTATTTTTCTTATCATAATATAATTCTAAAGGCCTTATTATCTGAGAATTATGAACTGCTAGCATTGGAGGTATATCTTTAGAAACAATCTCTCCTATTGGCTCTGCATTTAAATGATCAATTAAGAATCCTGTTGCAATTGTCCCTACTAGACCAAAACTTGGAAAACCTTGTATAATAATTGGGTTTTTTATCTTTTTTGTAAGAACATATTCCATTCCATCACCAATCATTAAAGATTTAAATGCGTTTATATGCTTTTCTATGGTATAATATGGAAATGAGAAAGCAAGATTGGATTAAGCAGATAAAAGACATTAAAAAAGAAATATATTTGATTACAGATAAAGATCTTGCTAAAACTTTATTGACAGAATCTTTAATTAATTCTATAAAAATAAGAGTTCCTAAAGGAAAATTTGGAATTTTATTTTCAGGAGGAGTAGATTCTAGTACAATTGCTTTAATTGCTAAGAAATTCAATAAAAACTTTATTTGTTATTGTGTTGGTCTTGAAGATTCAGAAGATATAAAATATGCAAAACAGGTTGTTAAATTTTTAAAAGTTAAATTAAATATAAAAATATTAACTTTAAATGAAATTGAAAAGAAATTAAAAGAATTATCTAAATTGTATAAATTGGATGCTGTTAAAGCAGGAGTTGGTTTAGTAACTTTAATTGCAATGGAACAAGCTAAAAAAGACAAAATAAAAATTGTTTTTACTGGGCTTGGCTCTGAAGAAATATTTGCAGGATATCAAAGGCATAAAGAATCCAAAGATGTTAATCAAGAATGTTGGAATGGTTTATTAAAAATGTATGATAGAGATTTACAAAGAGACTTGCCTATTGCTAAAAAATTAAAAATGAAAATAGAAACTCCTTTTTTAGATAAAGATTTGATTAAAAATGCAATGGGCCTGCCTCCAGAATTTAAAATAACTTCTGAAAACAATAAAATGATATTAAGAGAGACTGCTTTTGAATTAGGTCTTGGAAAATTTGCATTTAGAAAGAAAAGAGCAGCACAATATGGTTCTAAATTTGACAAAGCTCTTGAAAGACTTGCAAAGAAAAACGGATTTAAATTTAAAAAAGATTATTTGAATTCTATTTAGAAACAGTTTTTTCTAAACTTTTTTTGGGTACCCACTCACCATTTGGTGCTTCTACACATTCTAATATTTCTAAGCTTTTTAGAGGAACAAAAGATGCATATTTTGCTCTTTTCTCTTCTTCTGCTCTATCAATAACAGCATGACCACAAAGATATCTTTCAAATTCTTCTATTTGTTTTGAAAAATTAGTATTATACATAAAAAGGATAAGTTGTGTAAGTATAAATATTTTTCTAAGAATTAGTTTTATAATAAAAAAAGAAATAGAAGCTAATGCATAAAGCATTAGCCCTTTTCTAAACCACAAAAAGGCAATAAAGGGGGGTTAGTCTTTTTTTGCCTTTTGAGTGTAAATTGGAGGTTACCTTATTTATCTCATCACCTCAATTCCAAGTTCGTCGCTCATTCTTTTAGCTTCTTTAACTGGATTACGGTTTGAGTTTTTTCCTAAGATATATGGTGATTTAACTCCAGTTATGATAGTCATAACTCTTAGTTTTCCATCCATACTATCTTCAATTCTTGATCCCCAGATAACGTTTGCATCTAGGTCTAGTGATGCTGTTACTACATCACCAATTTTAGTGACTTCTTCAAGAGTTAAGTCGTTTCCACCTGTAACGTGGATTAAAGCTCCAGTTGCACCTTGATAGTCAACATCAAGTAATGGATTTGTCAAAGCTCTTCTTGTAGCTTCATCAACTCTGTTCTCTGATGCAGATTCTCCTACACCAATAACAGATACGTCTCCATTAGCCATGATTGCTCTTACATCAGCATAATCAAGGTTAACCAATGATGGTAATGCGATTGTTTCTACAATACCTTTAATCATTGTACTGATTAATTCGTTTGCAACTGCGAATGCTTGTTGTATTGGTAAGTTTCCTGCAATTTGAACTAATCTGTTGTTATCTATTACAATAACTGTATCAGATTCTTGTCTTAATTGCTGTAAACCAAATTCAGCTTTATCAATTCTTGCTCTTTCAATTTCGAAAGGCATTGTTACTGTTCCAATAACAATAGCACCAGCTTCTTTTGCGATTCTTGCAACTACAGGCGCAGCACCAGTTCCGGTACCTCCACCCATACCTGCACATATAAATACCATATCTGCATCTTCTAGATATTTTTTAAGTTCTCCAAGACTTTCACGTGCAGCTTCTCTTCCTTTTTCAATAAATCCACCGCATCCAAGTCCTCTGGTGATATCTTTTCCAATTAATGTTTTCTTATCAGAAGATATAACTTGTAAATGTTGTGCATCTGTATTAACAGCGATAACTTCAGCACCTTTTATTCCTTTTCTGTGTAGCCAGTTAACAACGTTTGATCCAGCTCCACCAACACCAATAACTTTGATGTTTGCTGTTCCTAATTTTAATCCGCTTGTGTCTATTTTGTTTTCTTCAGCTTTTTGTAAAGCAGTTTGCATAATGAATTCCATTTTTTTGTGTCTCCCCCTTTTTTAAGGTATTTTCTTTTTTCCTCCAATTTTTTTTAATTATATACTGTGAAGTATATTTTATAGTTCAACAAATTTTATATATTTGATTTGTTTACTACTTTTAGAATGAGTTTTTATTTACTCAGATAAGAACTATTCGATGAAGTTTCCACTACGGAAGCTCATACACACACTTTTTTTTAAAATAATAATATTTATATACACCAAATGAGATTTATAAAGATTATTCAACTCTAAAATATATTTTAAACTATATATTTTAACCTTTATTCCTAATTTCTTACAAAAGAGAAGGCTTATAAATAATTTTGACATTAAAAATTAAAATGAATGAAGGTGACCTGATTCAACTATTATACAATGACAAAATAGTAGAAGGTTTTGTTGTAAAAGATTCTAAAGATTCTCTTGTTTTGAAATTAAAAAATGGATATAATATTGGAATTGAAAAGAAAAATGCAAAAAACATTAAGATAATTTCTAAATCTACAAAATCAGAAAAACCAAAATTCAAAGAACAAAAACATAATTCTAATCTTAAAACAATAATGATTTTACATTGTGGTGGAACTATTGCTTCTAAAGTTGATTATAGGACAGGTGGAGTAGTTGCTAGGTTTGAACCTGAAGAAATACTAGACCTGTTCCCAGAATTGAATAAAATATCAAATATCAAGGCAAAATTAGTTATGAATAAATTTTCAGAAGATATGAACTTTAAAGATTATCAATTGATTGCTAAAGAAGTTTATAATTCTATAAATAAAGTTGATGGAATAATAATTACTCATGGAACAGATACTTTGGCTTATACTGCTTCTGCTTTGTCTTTTATGCTTGAAAATTTACAAAAACCAGTTATTGTAGTTGGTGCTCAAAGATCTTCTGACAGAGGTTCTAGTGACGCAGGAATGAATTTATTATGTGCTGCAAATTTCATTATAAAATCCGGATTTAATGGAGTTGCAATATGTATGCATTCAAATTCTTCTGATGCAGAATGTTTAATTTTACCTGCTTGCAAAACTAAAAAACTACATACTTCAAGAAGAGATGCTTTTAGGCCAGTAAATTCTGAACCTATTGCAAGAGTTGATTACAAGACAGGAAATATTTATGGTTTTGAAAAAGAAAAACAGCATCAGACTCTAGGTAAATTTATTTTGAAAGATAAACTTGAAAATAAGGTTGGAATTTTAAAATTTTATCCTAATATGAATGTATCACAAATAAAATCTTTTAAAGGTTATAAAGGATTAATTATAGAAGGAACGGGACTTGGACATATACCTATTAATTTTGGTAATGAAATAAATTTGAAAGCTGTTAAAGATTTAATTTCTTCTGGAACCATAGTTGTTCTAACTTCACAATGTATTTTTGGGAAGGTTAATATGAATGTATATAGTACAGGAAGAGATTTATTAGATATAGGAGTTATTTCTGGAGAAGATATGCTTGCAGAAACTGCTTTTGTTAAATTAGCTTGGTTATTAGGTAATTATAAAAAAGACGAAGTAAAATACATGCTTAATGATAATTTGCGTGGAGAAATTTCTGAAAGAACAAAATACGAAGAGGAAATTATTTAGAAAAATCTAATTATTAAAATAACCAAAACTATTCCATTTACTAATTCAATCCAATTCTCCGATATAAATCTTTTATATTTATAATAATAAAATGCAATCACTGGACTTTGCATTAATAATACAGCAAGCAAAGCAATCCAATAAACAAACATTAAACTTAAGAAAAAGACTAATATCCCTAAATTAAAAACATAGAAGACATAATCATACAATTCTCTGAATCTTTTTAAGAATTTTAAGATTAGTAAAGCAATTCCATTATAAACTAAAGTTATTAAAAACAAAGTAAAAATGCTTGAAGAATCAAAATAAATTAAAACAATATCAATTCCAGTAATAGCCAACAAAACTCTTTTATCGTATAAAAAAGTTCTTTCTAAGTTATCTGATAAATTAATGATTGTATAAGAGATATTGGGGAAGAATTTAACTGCTATCATTAACAAATAAATAATCAATAAAAATAATAAATCATATTTTCCAGGACTTGTAATTATAGTCATAAGATCAATAAAAAATATCATCCATAATCCTTTTTCAAGAATATTTGACTCTTCCCAAATTGATTTTGTTAGTTTACTTAAAATTCCTTCCAATTTCCAAATACTTTTTCCATAACTAAAATTAACTTTATTATATAATAACCAAATATTTACAATTAAAATACAAATAATTAATGCAGGAAGATAATTTGCTTGTATTGTTTCAAAGAATCCTAAAGCAAACCCTTTAGCAATTAACAAAAAAGTATAAATATAATGTCCATAAATAAAAATAGGATTATAAGTATATCCAGTAATTTTTGCAATTTCTGAACTAATAGATAAAGAAGGAAAATGCTTTGGATTTAAACTAAAATCTATAATATTTAACAAATTTAAAGTTCCAAGAACTAAGAAGATATATTGCAGGTTCTTTGCTATGGTTTTAAGTAAAAACCCTATTGTAAACCCTTCTGAATGCCTCATAAATTAATATCTGAATAAGAAATATTTAAATATTTAGTATTTAGAATGAATATATGGATTTTAAGGCTTTAGGCTTAAAAGTGGGATTAGAAATACATTGTCAGCTAGAAACACATAAATTATTCTGTAAATGTCCTTCTATATTGAAAGAAGATAAACCAGATTTTACTATTAAAAGATTTTTAAGAGCTTCTTTATCAGAACTAGGAGAAAAAGACGTTGTAGCTGAATTTGAACAAGAAAAAAACAAATATGCTATTTATGAAGGTTATAATGATAATTCTTGTTTAATAGAATTAGATGAATCTCCACCTGGAAAAATAAATCAACATGCCTTAGATACTGCCTTACAAGTTGCTTTATTGCTTAATATGAAAATTATTCCAGAAATACAAGTTATGAGAAAACAGGTTTTAGATTATTCAAATACTTCTGGATTTCAAAGAACTGCTTTAGTTGCAATAAATGGAGATTTAAAATTTAATAATAAAAAAATAGAAATACAAAGTTTATGTTTAGAAGAAGATGCAGCAAGAAAAACTTCTGAAGATTCTGAAAAAGTTGTTTATAGATTAGATAGATTAGGAATACCTTTAATAGAAATTGCTACAGGTCCGGACATAAATGATCCTATTGAAGCAAAACAAGTTGCAGAATATATTGGAATGATTTTAAAATCTACAGAGAGAATCAAAAGAGGTTTAGGTACAATTCGTCAGGATCTTAATGTTTCTATAAAAGATGGAGCAAGAGTTGAAATAAAAGGGGTGCAAGAATTAAGAGATATACCTACCATAATTGAAAACGAAGTAAAAAGACAATTAAGTTTAATAAATTCTAGAAAAAAAGTTGTTTCTGAAGTAAGAAAAGTAAATGAAAAATTAGAAACTGATTTTATGAGACCAATGCCTAGTTCTTCACGTATGTATCCAGAATCTGATCATCAATTAATAAAAATTAGTTCACAAGAAATTAAAAAAATAAAATTGCCTGAATTATTAACAGAAAAATCTTTAGCTCTTGAGAAAAAATATAAATTAAGTCCAGAATTAGCTAGAGAAATAATAAAAGAAAAAATACTTTTTGAAAAATATATTAAATTTAAATTAGAACCAGAATTAATAGCAAAAATATTAATTGAATATCCAAAAGATGTTAAAGCAAGATACAATTTAGATATTTCAAAATTAAAAGAAAATGATTTCATTGAAGTATTAAAATTAGTTGAAAAAGGAATTCCAAAAGAAGCAATTCCAGAGATGTTTTCTGATTTGATTAAGGAAGGGAAAATAAATTCATCTAAATACAAAGTAGTTGAGACAGAAGATATAGAAAGTGAAATTAAAAAATTAGTAGAAAAAAATAAAACTTTAATAAAAGAAAGAGGAGAGAATAGCATAGGCCCATTAATGGGAGACTTAATGAAGAAATATAGAGGTAAAATCGATGCAAAGAAAACTTCTGACTTATTAAGAAAAGAAATTGCTAAATTAAAGTAAAATGTTCAAAAAATACGGAATATTTGGAATTTTAATGATTTTATTCGCAGAAATTAATTTTATCTTTAAATTACAACCTTTTGCAAATTGGTATTTTCCTATAATCTGGTTTGGTTATATTTTTATGATGGATGCCTTAAATTATAAATTCAGAAAAAAGTCTATGTTGATGAATAATAAAAAATTATTCTTTATTTTATTAATTTTATCTGCGGCTGTTTGGTGGATGTTTGAATTTATAAATGGATTTATGGGAAATTGGAATTATAACACTTTTAGTATTTTTTCAAATATAATAGAAAAGTATGTTTTTGCAACTTTATCTTTTTCAACAGTAATACCTGCTATTTTTGAAACAACAGATTTATTGTTGGCTTTACATTTATTTAATCATACTAAATTAAAGAAAAAATATAATATTACAAAATCTTTTATATATATTTTAATGTTTTTAGGAATTTTATGTATCCTATTGCCTTTGGTTTTGCCTAAATTTACTTTTCCATTAATATGGTTGGGATTTTTTTTATTATTGGACCCTTGGAATTATATGCATAAACATCCTTCAATAATAGGTCATTTGAAAGATAAAAAATTAACAATACCTTTAACTTTATTTATTGGAGGAACAATTTGTGGATTCTTTTGGGAGTTCTGGAATTATTGGGCAATACCAAAATGGACATATAGTGTACCTTACGTAGGATTTTTAAAAATATTTGAAATGCCAATATTAGGTTATTTAGGTTACGGACCTTTTGCATTAGAATTATATGCTATGTGGCACTTTGTTAAAGGTTTGTTACATATGGAAAAGAAAAATTAATTTGTTGGTTTTGTTATATTCACATTCTTAACTAAGAAGGAAGGGGTGGTTACAGGAGATCCTACTTCCCAACTTAAAATCTGTTGAGAATCATTTGCTATTTGAGACATGTTTTTCATAATATTTAACATATTATCAGAAACTCTAATATTTTTTATAGGTTGAGAAATTTCTCCGTTTTTAATTAAGAATATTCCATCTCTTGGTATTGTTGAAAAATCTCCAGTGCTATAATTATTAAATCTCGTATACCAAACATTTGTAATATAAATTCCTTTATCAGGTAAAATATTTTTAAATGAATTTTTTCCAGGTTCAAGTACTAAATTAAAAAATTCAGGTGTAATTAATCCTGCATTTGCTGTAGTTTTTGTTTTAAACTTTTTTGCTGTTGAAGTATTATGTAAATAAGTTTTTAATGTTCCTTTATCTATTATTGTTGTTTTATTTGTAGGAACTCCTTCTGAATCATGTTTCATAGAACCTATTCCACCAGGAATTGTCGGATTATCAACTAAAGTAAAATTACCTAATTTTTTTCCAATTTTATTTTCTAAGAAACTCATTTTAGAACTAACATTGAATGCAGAAGCCGAACTTCCAATAGTTTCTAATAATGCTGCTCCTGCCATTGGATGGAAAACAACATCGTATTTTCCAGAAACAGTTTCTATAGGATTTCTAGCCATTTTAGCTATTTCTCCTGCTACTCTTGCAGTTTTTTCTACATCGAAATTTTTTAATGTAGGAGAACTAATCACTTGATGGCCAGTTGCTTCTTTATCCATGAAACATCTTATTGAAAAATGAGCATTTGTTTCATTTGTAGAAGTATCTACATTATTTGATCCAATTAATCTAGAATTTGATTCGCTTAATATTAAATCTCCAGAACATCTTTTTACATCAGCAGCATTTATTGCTTTTTCAACCAAATCTATTTGATTAACATGGATTAAAGATTTATCATATAACCCTGGAATGTCTTTGTATTTGAAAGGTCCTTTTGCTATTCCATAATAATCTTCTTTTGGTTGTAAACTTTTTATGAATTTTAAAAGATTATTAATGGTTTTATCAATAGTATTTTGATCAAAATCTTTCAAGCTTGTAAACATTACTCTTTTTTTCCAAACAGCAAAAATACTTATGTTTTTTAATATCTCGGTTCCAGTTTTAGCAATTTTATTATTAACAAATTTAATATGAGATGAATTACTCTCTCCACTCATTACAATTACATCATCTACTTCATTTTTTAATTTTTTAAGTATATACTCTTCTATCATTTGAATACAATATTTTTTAGACGTAATGATGGTCCTCCAAACCATACAGGAATTCCTTGCATTGGTTCTCCTTTTCCACATGTTCCTGCAAAATGAGCTATATTTTTTCCAACTGCATCTACAGACGACCATAATCCAGGAGTTGTTATTTCTAAAGCAGGATTTCTTATTGGTTTTCCTAATTCTCCATTAACTATTGAATAACTTTCACAACCAACATATTTTTGATGGAATCTTTTATCATCAATGTTCCATTCCATAAAATTTTTTATATAAACTCCATTTTTAATTTCTTTTATCATTTCTTCTTCTTTGGTTTTTCCTGGTAAAACAAAAGTATTTGACATACGAACAATTGTTTCTTTATCATAATCATTTGCTCTCGAGGAACCATTACTTTTTGTTCCCATTTCTGCTGCGGTTTCTCTGTTGTGTAAAAATTCATTTATTTTTCCATCTTTCATTAATAATTTTCTTCTTGCTTTTACTCCTTCATCATCATATAAGAAAAAACCATTACTGCCTGCAAGAGTTGGGTCGTCTGCTACTGTTAATAATTCTGATCCTAATTTTTGATTAAGCATATCTTTTGTTACAAATGATTCTCCTGCTTGTGCTCCTTCTCTTCCAAGAATACGATCAGCTTCAGTTGGATGACCAACTGCTTCGTGAGTCATTATTGCAGTAACTTCTGGAGCAACTACAACATCATATTTTCCAGGTTTTAATTGTTTACCTTCTTTTAAATTTCTAAGCATAGCTTTTATTTCATCTTTTATTTTTTCAGATAAATTCCAGGCTTTTACTGATTCCCAACCACCAACATTTCCATGTTGCAAGAATCTTTGTAAACTATCTGCTTTATTATTTACAGTTATATAATAAAAGAAATTTGTTCTGGGTATAATTTGAGTTATTTTTGCTCCTTCAGAATTTACATAATATTTGTGCATAATATCATCACTTAAAGAATAAAATCTTCCAACTGCTTGTTTTGTTTCTTTGTCTATATTTTTTAAGAATTTTAATTTTTCTTCTGGAGAAATATTTTCTAATTTTATTTTTTGTTTTACTTCATATTTTGTTTTTATTACATCTTCTCTTGTTAATTTTGTTTTTTCTGTTAATCTGTAAGAATCTTCAGTTAATTTGAATGCTTTTTTAATTAAATCTTTAGTTAAATCTTGTTTTAAATTGTTTATAGATACAAAACCAAGAGTATCTTTTACTAAAAATCTTACTCCCATACCTAAAGTATCATCAAAACCAGAAACCTCAGGAATTCCGTTTTTAAGCAAGAAACTAGTGCCTTTATGCTGTTCTAGCCTTGCTTCAGCATACTTTGCCCCTAATTTTAACGCATAATTCACAGAAAAGTCTGCTAGATCCTCTTGTATCATGTTTTATCTGTAATAAGTTTATATTTATTCTTTTCGGTTATAGAATTAATGTCTAAACTCATATCTTAAGATAAATTTCCTATTTTCTAGCTCATACCAGATTAAGAATGCAATTATAGAACCAGAAATTCCTATTAAGAAATAAAGTAAGAATAAATTTACAAAATTAAACATCATACTTTTAGTTACTTCTAAAGAAAAGAATAAAGAAAGTAATATTGGAATAAAAGAATTAGCAATTGCTGCTCCAATTATAATATCAATGGGAACATTTCTAAATTCTAATTTTAACATTAAGAATATTAACTCATAAATTATTGCAATTATAATCAAAATTATAAAATTATAGTTAGATAATAAACTAATATCAGAGAAATTCGTTTTTAATATAGCACTAGAGATTCCTACTAAAAGATTAAATATTATTACTGAAAAGGCTTTTCTTATGATTAATAAGCTTAAACTCATAAATATGACTAGGATTAACGAAGAGAAAACAAAAGAGTATATAGGATGTTTTATCAAATTTATTAAAGAACTAGTTGATAAATATAATCCCAATAAAATTATAAATACATAAATATCTATTAATTTAAATTTTTTGAAAGATTCTATTGCTATCATTTTTTAGTATACCTCTTAATTATTGCTTCTTCTACAGGAATTTTTCTTTTTATTTCAGCTATTTTTTCTTTATAACTCTCAGATCTTAATTTGAATGTGGACATAGGAATGTTTCTTTTTTGGAATGCTCTTTCTTGTAGGTCTTTTATCAAATTATTTAATGTTTTTAATTCTAATTTTAAATTTTCTAATTTTCTTTTTGCAAATTTTACTCTTAAATATTTATAAATTGGCGTAGAAGCGATTATTAATAATATTAAAAAGATAATTATCTGCCACCAATATCTCAAGAAAAAGTTTTTACCTAATTTAATTAATTCTCTAGTTCTTGTATTTTCAGATTTAGCCCTTTCTAATTTTAATTCAGTTTCTTTTGCAAAAGCATCTGCTTCATTATATCTCTCTTCTTTTAAGGATATTTCTGTTTGAGCTAGATATTCTAGAACTAAACTTGTATTTATTCTAGATTTTGCATATTCATTCTCTTTATCTTTTAAGATAGAAATTGTATCTAAAATTTTAAATGCTTGATTTTTTGTATAAGTAATTAATTGAGTATTTTTAAAAACTTCTTCATAATTTCCATAAGTATAAGCTGTTTTTGCTTCTAATAATTTATCATTAACAAAATAAGTTCCAAATCCTGCTTCTTTCATAACCTTTATTTCATTTTGAGCATTATTTAATGCAGTAATCGTAGAATCATTAGTTATTATTTCTGGTTTTATATAATTAAAATTATTTTCAATTTGTACTTCTTCTAATACAACAGAGCCAGTAATCTTTGTGTTAGTAGTTAGAATTAGACTACAGAATAAACAGTAAATCATTACAATATATAATGCTAATTTAATTTTTTCGTTCATTTAAATGCTCCTGGAAACCAATTCTTTAATTCAGATTTTGACATTCTATTAGCTTTTTTCTTAGTTTCTTTACTTATAGTTTTTTCAATTTCTTTTTTATATTCTGGTTCTTTAATTTTTATATTTATCCATTTACCTTTATTTTTTCCTTTTTTATTTTTGAATCTTAACAAGAAATTATTTATTTTATTTATTAATTTCCCTTCTTTTGATAGTTTTTGCTTTTCTAATTTTTGTTTTATTATGTTTTCTTCTTCGTCTATTTCTGCTAATCTTTGTTGATTTTGTTCTTCTTGTCTAAAGAAGTCTCCTCTCGTTATTTTTCCTTTTTCTAAATAGTCTCTTTGTGATTTTTTTACGTTTTCTACTAAATCTAATTTTTCTTTTTTAGTGTTATCTAAGGATTGTTCTAATCTTTTTATTCCTACACGTTTATTTCTTAATTTTACTCTAATATTTCTTATTTTATTTAGTCTTGAATTATATTGGGAATTTAATTTATTATACTCTGATTCAGATATAGATTTTTTAACAAGGTAATCTTTTTGAGCTTCTTTTAATAATTCAGAAATTGCTTCTTCTTCTTTATTTATATTTATTATTCTCTGATTTATTATAAAGACGGTTAATTTTTTGTATATTAAAAAGATAATTGCTAAAGAAGCAATACTTCCTGATATCAAAGCCCACCAATAATATTTTAATAACCATAGGATGTTTACTTTACCTTTGGTTTCTAAAATAAATAATAATTGTGCGTCTTTAGATCTTTCTAAAGCAGTAACGAAATCTTCTCTTTGATAAGCTTTTAGAGCTAATTCTAAAGATCTTTTTGTTTCAGAAACCTTTAACCATTTAGATTCTGCATTTTTTACATCGTTTTGTAATTTTTCAATGATTTCTTTTGAAGCAAAGGCATTATCTTTAATGGATTTTGCTTGTTCTTCGAGGGATTTTACTTGTTCAAAATCATAATTTTTCAATGAATTTTGCGCATCGTTATCCAATTTACTTAATTTTGTATAAGGAATTCCTGCTTTTTCTAATTCATTAATATACTCTTTAATTTTATCCATATAATTTAAGGCTTTTTCAGTGCTTACTTCTCTAACAAGTAATTTTATTGTTTTTTGAATTAACAAAGGTTTTGTTTCATAAGTTCCATCTTTTTTTGGAGCTATTGCAACTACATCTCCAGTTACTTTTAATTTTAAATTAAAACTTTCTTTATCGAAATAGGTTGGAACAAATACATCTAAATCGAAATTCTTGCTTGAACCATAAGGAATATTATTTAAGGTTTCTGGAGAAACTTTTAGATATTGAGGTAAGAAACCTTCTAATTGTATTTTAACATTTTGTAATATGCTGTTTGTATAAATATTTTCAATTGTAATTGGAACTGCTTTTGAAGTTCCTCTTAGTACATCAAATTGTTGAACAGTTTGTACTGCTTTTGATGCTCCTCCTCCACCTCCGCCAATAGAAGATCCAGGACTAGAGGTTGTTCCTCCACCAGAAGGATACCCTGCAGCAGGACCAAGTTCTAATTTATTTACAGTAACTAAAACTTCGTCTCCAAATATATATTCACTAATATTTGCTTCTGAATAATTTGTTGCTGTAGCATTTGCAATTACTCTAAAAGTTCCAGTAGTCGTATTTGAAGGAATATTTACTTCTATATTATTTTCTAAACTGTCTCCAGAAATTAATTCATCAATTGTTTTAGTTAAACTTCCTAAAATTAAATTTTCTGCAAAAGTTACTCTAACATATTCTCCATTATTAATTGGTTCAGACCAAGAATCATCTTTATTTTTTATTTGGTTATAAATATTTGAAATAAAAGAATAATTTGAATCTAAATGTATAGCATCAATTGCAATTATTTCTCCAAAAGCAGGGTCTTCAGGTGTTAATGTAAAACTATATTCTTGTCCAGGAACTAAATCCCTTTTAAATAAAACCCATTCTCCCTTACAAATTCTATTTTCAAAATCCCATTCTTTACACTTATATAAAGAACTACCTTTTGCTGTTAAAGTTATAGTTGCTTCTGTAAAATTAATTTGTGTTGGGTCTATGGCATAAACTTCTACAAAGTTTTTTTCTTCTATACTTTCTGTAGGAATTTCATCAATTTTTAATGTAGTTTCCTTATCTAAATTTAAATCTTGAAAAACAATTTTTTCTATTGGGCCTTCATTTAGATTCACTTCTTGTTCTAAATTTGTATTTAGTTTAACATTGAAATCTAAACTTTCATCAAGATTATTTGTTATGGTTAATTTATCTTGAAAATCTTCATTTATAGAATAAACTAAGGTAGCCGTAGCTATGAAAACTAATAACATAGCAATCGCTATTACGTTAATAATCCCTCTTTTTTTCATTTTATTTTTCTTCAATTCCACCAAATACTTCTTGTTCTGGATAAACAACAATTCCATTATCTGGAGATATCTGCATTGCAACAATCTTTTTTTGGTGTTTTTCACCACGCATTTTTAAAACTTCTATTGCACTTTCTCTTACATCTCCGTGTTTTATATTATAAAATACTATTACTCCATCTGCAAGAAATTCTTCTACTCCGGAAGTTGAAAATATCTCTGGAATTTGTTTTGTTTCTGCAATTAAAAAGCTTGTAGTTTCTAAACCTTCTAAAAATCTAAATAATTGTTCCACATAAATTCTATAACTATCTTCTTTTCCAACAAAAGCTGAAGCTATTGCTGTTAATGAATCAACGACAATAAAATCTGGTTTGAAATTCTTTGGTAGTATTACTGGTTCTACATCTATTAACAATTCTCCTTTTGCTTTCATTAGTAAAGCATCTACACTTCTAGTAATATCAAAAGGATTAAACCTTTTTATCATAAGATTTCCTTTTTTAATTAATTCTTTTGGATTCCAGCCAAATCCTTCCATATGTTCCATTAACCTTTCTTCAGATTCTTCAAAACTCATGTATAAACATTTTTTACTTTGTTTTGCATGATAGGCTAAAGTTTGCAAGCAAAATATTGTTTTACCTGATCCTGCTCCTCCGGCAATTAAAACAGAAGATCCTTTTGGAATTCCATCTTCAAATAATTCATCTAAACCTTCAATTCCAGTTTTTATAAAATTTGCAGGAGTCTTTTTTGTTTTATCTTTGTAATTTTCTATTACTTTTATGATAGGTTTTCTTTGTTCTTTAACTTGGGCTTCCTCTTTTTTTAGTTTACCTGTTCTTAGTTCTTCATTAATTTCTTCTTTTATTTGTTTGATATTTACTATTGGAAACTTTTTTATTTTTATATTATTATTTATTTTTAAGTGACTTTCTTTTAGATTTACCATTTTTGGATGATTTTCATTTTCTAATTTTTCTTCTTCATCTTTCCAGTAATATAATTTAGCCATATTTATTTTTCTTAAGTTAACTTTATTTTGGCCTTCTAACATATTTAATCTGGCTAGAACAGTATGTCTTGCTAAGTTTAATTTTTTCATAATTTCAGAAATAGTAAGCCCTTGTTTATGGCTTTTAAGAATATCTTCTATTGTAATTTGATGTTTATCCTTTTCTTTCAATTAAACCACCTTCTTTCGTTATTAGTTGTATATCTTAGGTATTTATAAATATTGTGTATAATCTACATATATTATATTTGTTATTGATAGACGTTTATCATATACTTTAAAATGATTAATTCGCGGTTTTAAACTAGTTTTTTATATTAGAATTATTTTTCTCTACCTTTAGCAATGCCTTCTCTTCTTGTTACCTTTGATTCTCTTCCTGTTGCTACATTCTCTCTACCTTTAGCAATGCCTTCTCTTCTTGTTACCTTTGATTCTCTTCCTGTTGCTACATTCTCTCTACCTTTAGCAATGCCTTCTCTTCTTGTTACTCTTGCTTCGGTTATTACCCCTTTTTCTTCTCTACCCTTAGCAGTTTCTTCTCTTTTTCCAACCATAGTTTCTCTTCCTGTTGCTACATTCTCTCTTTTACCTACAACTTCTTCTCTACCTTTAGCAATACCCTCTCTTCCAATACCTTTTTTTATTTTTTCTCTTTTTCCAACCATAGTTTCTCTTCCTTTTGCTACACTTTCTCTTTTACCTACAACTTCTTCTCTACCTTTAGCAGTTTCTTCTCTTTTTCCAACCATAGTTTCTCTTCCTTCTAATTTTTTAGTTGTAGTTATATCTCTTACAGTTGCTTGTAAATAACTATGCCCATCTTCTTTAACCCTACTCAATAAAACAAGTGCAGGGAAATTTTCTCCATTGTACCTTTTATGAGTCCATTCAAAGAAATTACTTCCTTCTTTCATTGCCTTTTCAATCATATTTTTTGCTTTTACAACAGATAGTTGCCCGTCAGGTTGATATTTTGGAGATAATTTCCAAGGGGGTAAGGAAATAAATTGTTTTTCATCTTTAACCTTAAACATCTTTACAGTTGTAGGATTTCCAGAAGTAAAATTCCATTTTGGGGGGGCCAAAGTCATAAGAGCATCTTTAGAAGTTTCGTATAAGATTTTATATTTTCTTTCAATTTCTTTTTGTAGACTAATATCTCTAAACATTCCTTGAAGATAAATTTTATTTCCTATTTGAACAGTTGAAGCATTTATAGAAACTGGAATTCTTTTTTTATCTTTTGTTAAAACTTCTGAAAGGAGGATATTAATGGTTCCTTTTACTTGTTTTTTAAATCCTCTCATGGTTTCTTCTACCAAATCTTTTGGATGTAATTCATCTGCTTCCATAGAAAGAATCTCCTTTTTGGAATAGTCTACCAATTTTTCAGCAGCCCTATTACAATCTACTAATTTTCTTGTTACCGGATCTGCAATAAAAATTGCATCAATAGCGCCATCAAATAATTCTTTATATCTTTTTTCTGCTTCTTCTTTTGCTTTAATTGCTTCTCCTAAACCAAAAGATTCTTTAGATGTACCTGTTCTAAAAATAGCTAATTTTAAACTTGCCAATATTCTATTTAAAGATTCTATCAAGCTTTGAATTTCAAATACATTAACTTTGACATTTGTATCAATATTCAAATTCCCTTTAGTTATTTCTTTAATCCTATTATCTAATTCTTTAAGTGGGACGGAGATAAATTTAGCAATATAAATAAATAAAACAAAACTAATACTAAACATAATTATAAAAGTTAATAATAACACCCCTTGGAATATTTCTAAACTTCTAAAAACATCTTTGGTTGCATATTTAATAACTAAAATTTCTCCAAGGCCTTTAAAATCCTTATATCCTTCTGAAGTATAATAAGAATATAAAGTTTTAATTGGTATATCATTTTTATTTTCTTCAGCAATAAAATAACCATAACTTTTATTTAAATTAAAAATTGTTTTTATATTCTCAGAAATAGGTTCATAAATAATTGAACTTCCTTTATCACTAGAATAAATTACTTTCTGTTCTTTGCTAATGATTTTTATGTCTGTTGAAGAGTATTCTAACTCGCTTTCTGAATGAATATTATCTATTAAATTTGTTAAGTCTTTAATATCATATACCACTAAAATAACTCCTAAAGGATTCTTTTTTGAATCTTCTATTCTTAATGCAAATTCTATACTATAAGTTTTTGAGCTTTCATCATAACCAAAATCACTAATATAAAAACCCTCTTTGTTTGCAGTTTGCCACCATTCTTCATCTCCTTGATAGTAATCGCTTGTTTTTCCTGTTTGTGCAACATTAACTCCGTATTTATTAGTTATAAAAACTTCTGGAAAAAGATTATAACTATTTTTTTCTTCATAAAATGAAGTTACTCTTCTTAAATCATTTGAAATGGAATTATTAATTAAATCATACATAAAAGGAGTTATTTCTTGTTCGCTAGCAGATTTCCATTTAGAGTCTTCATTAGAAATATATTCTTTCATATTACCCATAGACTCAAATTGAGAATTAGATTTCTTTAAATCTTCATATAATGTGCCTTCTAATGTTGGTCTTATCTCTGGTTCATAAATATAAGATTGCCATCTTTCAATTCTTCTATCAATTAACCTATCTATAGAATTAACAATATTTCTTGCACTAAGTATACTATTTTCACCAACTTTCTCTTGTAAATCATTTTTACTTAAATTTATAGCAAAATAAACAGCCACAGAAAATAAGATTAAACACAATACAAAAGTTAATATTAATAAACGATTTATCTTTATTGGTTTCATCTAATCCTCTTTTTTTCTCCAAATATATTTTGGATATTCTCTTTGAACTGGTTGCCTTTTAATCCTGAGATTATACCTTGATTAACCAATGAATTTATGTATTTAAATAAATTATCTTTTGTTAAAACGTGCCTTAAACCTTCAAATTCGTTCTTTCCTAAAGGACCTAATATTTCTTTAAAAATATCTTCTACCCTATTTTCTATATTCTCTTTTGAAGTAAATAATAATTTAATAGGTTTTATTTCTGTTACCGGTTTTAAAGGTATTGTAAAGTAAAAAGTAGAACCTTTTCCTAATACTGATTCAACCCAGATTTTTCCATTCTGAGATTCAATAATACCTTTACATAAAGCTAATCCTAATCCTGTTCCAGCATATTTTCTATAAATTGTTCCTTCTGCTTGGAAAAAAGGTTCAAACATTCTCATTTGATCTTCTAAAGAAATACCTACTCCAAAATCTTTTACAGAAAATAATATTAAATTTTTATGTTTTTTTACATCAATTACTACTCTTGAATTTTCTTTTGAAAATTTTATTGCATTATTTAATAAATTTCTTAACACTTGCATTGTTCTATCTGGATCCACTTCTATTGTGGGTAATTTTTGTATATTTAGAATTATTTTTACATTTTTTTCGGGCATGAAATTTTTCATTTCAGTTACAACTTTTTTAAGAGGGTTTGCTAAATCGGTTCTAACAAAATTAAATTTTAATCTTGCTGCTTCTATTCTTGAAAGTTCTAAGAAATCAACCAATAATCTGTCTAATCTATTAGTGTTATTTAATATAATATCCATTGCTTGTTTTTGTTTAGTTGTTAATTTACCATAATAATTTTTCAATAACATTTCTAATTGTGCTTTCATAGGGGTCATAGGACTTCTTAATTCATGTGAAGTTATACTCAAGAATTTGGTTTTAGCTGAATCTATTTGTTTTCTTTCAATATCTAGATTATCTAAGACTTCTGCCGACCTATTAAAAGATGTTCCTAATTCTTCTAATTCGTCATTGGTTTTTATATCAACTCTTACTTTAAAATTCTTTTTTTCTAGTTCTTGTGTTGCATGATATAATTGTTTAATTGGTTTTGAAATCGTTCTTGAAGTAAAAAAAGCTAGACTAATACTTAATAAGATTAATACAAGAGATATAATTATATTTATATATATAACTTGTTTTGAATTTTTTAAAACTTTTTGTCTGTAAGATTCTGAAATTATTTTTTCTTCAATTTTCCATTTATCATACAAATCTCTTAGTATTGCTTTATAATTTTGATAATCATCTCCAACTATAAGAAAAGAAGCTTCAACATTATCTCCTTTTTTCATGGCAGTAAAAGCACGGGTTTCTAAATCAACAAGTTTAAGATTAATCTCATCAAGTTGTTTTAAATATCCATAAACTAATTGTTTTTGTTCTTCACTTCTTTTGCTTTTCTTCATTAATTTAGGAGCTTCTATTTTAAGAAGGTTGTCTAATAATATTCCTTGCCCATCATACCATGTTTTATGTTCTTTCATTCCAATAGTATCGTTTTTCAAAGAGTGTAATAAGGCCGCTTCTACATTAGAGGTCAACATTGCATCATAACCAATTACTTTTTCTGCCATAATTTCCAATGGTGCTTCTACTTCTCTTAATTGTTTAGTCTCATCTGCAATTTTTTTATTTAAATTATAAGATAAAGAAGCCATAACAACCAATAACAAAATAAGAATAGAGAAACTAAAGAAGAACTTTTTATTTATACTTCCAAATAACAGTTTTTTAATACTAAAATCCATTTTCCCTCTTTTTTATTCGCAACACCTAATTACCTTATCAAAAATCATTTGTCCTTTTTTAATCAAATCTTCATGTTCTTTTAAATCTAACATTAAAAACACGGCTTTTGTATTGGTACCTTTAATTTTTTCTGCTAAACTCATTAAAAACTTTTGAACCACTGCTTGGTTTTCATAACTCATCAAAGTTGTAATGGAATCAAATATCAAATAATTAAATTCATGTTTTAAAAATTTATTTATAGTTAAAGATAATTCTGTTAATGCCCCGGGAGAACTTACATAATATACATTATCTTCTTGTTCTGAAACATTTCTAAAAGTTTTTGATATGGAATCTATAAAAATTATATTTTTAATATTAACCTTTTTCTTTTTAAATAATTCACTTAAAGAACCAAAGGTCTTATTGGTAGTAACATAACAAGTGCTTCCATCACTTGAAAGAATTTTTGGAACTATTTCTATAGCTTTTTGATATTTTGTGCTGTCCATCACAGCTAAAACCACTTGATTTTGATCTAACTCTTTTTTAATATCAATCATTTTAACCTACTATTTTTTTAATTCTTTTTAATAAATCTTCTACACTAAATGGTTTTTGTATAAAATCAACTATATTTTTGGATTGCATTAAATCTTCTTTTTCTGCTTCAGAAGTTCTTACAACCGATAGATATGCAATTTTGGTATCCTTTATTTTTGGAATTATTTCACGAACAGGAGTTCCTGGCATCATAATATCCATTAAAATTAAATCTGGTTTTACTGTTTTTAATTTTTTTAGGCAATCGTCTCCATTGACTGCAGTAATAACTTTATATTTATTTTTTTCAAGAATTGTCTTTAAAGTATTTCTTATGTCTGCTTCGTCATCTACAATAAGTATTGTTTTTTGACTCATTTTAACCTCTTTTAATAATAAATTAGGGTCTTTAAGATTTATATACCTTTTCTTTCAAAAACTTTATATATTCTTTAAAAAACCTAATTCTATGCTAGAAACCAATTTACGTACACATACATGCGGGGAATTAACTGCTAAAGAGCTTAAAAAACAAGTTAGATTAGCAGGTTGGGTACATACTAGAAGAGATCATGGTGGAATAATATTCATTGATTTAAGAGATAGATTTGGTTTAACTCAGATAGTTTTTGAACCAGATAATAAAAAAATATTTGAATCAGCCGATAAATTAAGAAGAGAATTTTGCGTAGCAATTACTGGTCATGTTAGAAAAAGACCAAAGGGTATGGAAAATCCAAAATTAACAACAGGAGAAGTCGAAATTCTTGTTAATAAATTAGAAATTTTAAACAAATCAGAAGTACCTCCTTTTGAAGTTGGAAGCAGAGAAGAAATAAATGAAGATCTTAGACTAAAATATAGATTCTTAGATTTAAGAAATAAACATTTGCAAGATAATTTGGTTTTTAGAGGTCAAGTAATTAAGTTCCTTAGAGATTGGATGTACAAAGCAGGTTTTACAGAAATAGAAACTCCAATATTAACAGTTTCTTCTCCAGAAGGAGCAAGAGACTTTTTAGTGCCTTCAAGAATACATCCTGGAAAGTTTTATGCTTTACCTCAAGCACCACAACAATACAAACAATTGTTAATGGTTGCTGGAATGGACAAATATTTCCAAATAGCCCCTTGTATGAGGGATGAAGATGCAAGAGCAGATAGAAGCCCTGGAGAATTTTATCAATTAGATACAGAAACAAGTTTCTTAAACCAAGAAGAATTTTTTAAATTAATGGAACCTTTATTCATAGAAGTTACAGAAAAATTCTGTGATAAAAAAATATTAAAAAAACCTTTTCCAAGAATTCCTTACAAAGAAGCAATGTTGAAATATGGAACAGATAAACCAGATATAAGATTTGGTTTAGAAATAATGGATATAAGCGAACTTGTAAAAGATTGTAAGTTTGATATTTTTAAAAAAACAATCAAAGAAAAAGGAGTAGTAAGAATAATTAATGCAGTTGGAGCGGCTAACAAATTTTCAAGAAAAGATTTGGATGAATTGACTGAGCAAGCTCAATCTAATGGTGCAAAAGGTCTTGCAAATATTATTTTAAAAGGCAAAGAAATAAAATCTCCTTTAACAAAATTCTTGGATGATAAAATGATTAAAGATATTATTAAAAAAGCTAATGCAAAAGATGGAGATATTATATTTTTTGTTTCTGATAAAGAAGATGTAGTTTGTACTGTACTTGGAAGATTAAGAACAGAATTAGGTAAGAGATTAGATGTAATAAACAAAAAGGTATTGGCTTGGTTATGGGTAGTTGATTTTCCTATGTATGGATATAAATGTGATGAACCTGGAAAAATAGAATTTATGCATAATCCTTTTTCAATGCCACAAGGCGGTTTAGAAGCTTTAGAAAAGAAAGATCCTTTGGATATTTTAGCTTATCAGTATGATATTGTATGTAATGGGATTGAACTATCTTCTGGTGCAGTAAGAAATAATATTCCTGAAATAATGTACAAGGCTTTTAGTATAGCAGGATATGCAAAAGAAGCTGTTGATAAAAAGTTTGGACATATGATTTCTGCATTTAAGTTTGGAGCTCCTCCTCACTGCGGTTTTGCTCCAGGTATTGAGAGAATGGTAATGATTCTAAGAGGAGAAAATAATATCAGAGAAGTTACAGCTTTCCCTAAGAATAAAGATGCAAAAGAATTAATGACTGGGGCACCTTCTGAAGTTGATCCAAAACAATTAAAGGAATTAAATATAAAACTTGATTTCGTTAAAAAAGAAAGTTAATATTCATGAAAGAGAATAAAATAGTAGTCGTAGACTTTTCAGGGACTTTAATAAAACCCTTTGTAGCTGAAGAAGCTAATTTAATTAGATATAGGATTTTAGGAATACCAACACCTTCTAAAGAAGAACATGCTAAATTACATGGAACAAAAGGACATTATGATATAATAAAAGAACATATCTCTAAAATCTATGGTATTAAAGAAGATATGAACTTTAAATATGTACAAAATTATGGTTCTGAAATTGATTTATCTGGAAAAGATATTAAAACAATGATAATGACAGACCTTTTTAGAATTTGTATGTATGAAGTTGCTGCAAAACATAAATTAGGTATATATGCAGATGGACTTTTAGATTCTTTAAAGAAAATACAAAAAAAAGGATTTAAATTAGCTATAGTCTCTGGAGTGCGTGAAGATATTATTACTGGCTTATTAGAAATAATAAGATGTCCTATAAAATTTGATTATTTATATGGACAAGATCCTGTTTTAAGTAGAGAAGATAATTTATTTTTAGATAAAGAACTATCTAAACAAGGAAAAATAGAATATATTCTTGGAGATAAACTAGAAGACTTAGAACCAGCAAAAAAATTAAAAGCAAAATCAATTTTTGTAACTTGGGGTCATGCAACCGGAGGAGAAAAAGAAATTGCAGATTATACTATTACAAAAGCAAAAGATCTGGAGAAGATAATAAAATGAAAGTAGATCAAGAACTAATTAAAAGAGTAGCAAAGAATGCTAGATTGGAATTAACAGATAAAGAACTAAAAGATTTTGAAAAACAATTCAATGAAATTCTAGAATATTTTAATTTAATTCAAGATGCAGATACAAAAAATGTAAAAGAATCTTTTCATCCTATTGAAATTAAAAACCATTTAAGAGAAGATATTATAAAAGATTCATTATCACAAGATGATGCCTTAAAAAATGCAAGACATCAAAGCAATAATTATTTTAAGGGGCCAAAGGCAATTTAAAATGGCAGAACTAGCACGAGACAAAATTAAAGAAGCAGAATTATTACACTCTGAACTAAAGACTTTGATAGTAAAAGCCGAAAAAGAATTTGAAAAAGGGCAACCAAATACATCCAATTTAACTTATTTATTAAAGGAAATAGCAAAATTAATTGATTATCTAAGAAATGAAGGGTATGAGATTGCTCCAGAAGATAGATGGTATAAAGAAAAACAAGCAGAGATGGACAAGTGGACTAGCGAACTAGAATGAAAGATTTACTAAAGAAATTAAAAGACATTAACAAAGAGTATAATTATTTTAATGTAATTTGTGATGATTTACAAGAACAATTAAAAAATGCAAATAAAAAAGGAAAATTATATGGAATTCCTGTTTCTATAAAAGATTGTGTTTGTGTTAAAGACGTAGAAACAAGAGGAGGTTCTAAAATTTTAGAAGGTTACAAACCAACATTTAATGCAACAATTGTACAAAGATTAATTGATCAAGGTGCAATAATTTTAGGAAAAACGAGTCAAGATGAATTTGGTTTTGGTTCTTTTTCAACTCATACTTATAATATTCCTAAAAATCCTTTTGATAAAACAAGATCTTGCGGAGGTTCTTCAGGAGGCTCTGCAGGTATAACAAGAAAATTATCTGACTTAAAAATAAAACATGTTTCTATTGCAGAATCAACAGGAGGTTCTATTGCCTGTCCTGCTGCTTTTTGCGGTGTTTATGGTTATACTCCTACTTATGGATTGTTTAGTAGATATGGACTATTAGATTATGGAAATTCCTTGGATAAAATTGGAATAATGGCAGATAATTTAAAAGATATAAAAACCGTTTTTGAAGTTGTAAAAGGTTATGATGAAAAAGATTCAACTTCTTTAAATTTAGAAAAAACTCCTTTGAATAAAGATGATTCTATTAAAAAAGTTGCAATCATAAAAGAAACTTTGAATGTTGATCCAGAAATAAAAGAAGCTATAATAAAAACTGTTAAGGCAAAATTTGGAAGTTATGATGAAATTTCTTTACCTATTGTAGAAAAATATGCAACTCCTTGTTATTATATTATTGCAGTTTCAGAAGCAAGTACAAATTTAGCAAAATACTGTGGATTAAGATATGGAGCTGCAGAAGAACTAAAAGGAACTTTTGATGAATACTTTACTAAAGTTAGAACTAAATATTTTGAACCAGAATCAAAAAGAAGAATCATGCTAGGAACTTTTACAAGAATGGCAGGTTACAGAGATGCATTTTACTTGAAAGCAGCAAAAGTAAGAACAATGATTATTAATGAATATAAACAAGCTTTTAAAAAATATGATTTAATTATTAGTCCTACAATGCCAATAGTTGCTCCTAAATTTTCAGACATAGAAAAATTAACTCCTTTACAAAATTATATGATGGATATTATGACAGTGGGTCCTAACTTGGCAGGATTACCTCATTTATCTTGTAATGCAGGATATTCAAAAAAAGAAAAATTACCTATTGGGATAATGTATATAGCAAATCACTTGAATGATTATAAACTAATGAATGAGAAATTAAAATGAAAATATCAATAAAAAAAGGGTTAGGATTCGGATTAACTTCTGGAATAATTACAACTTTAGGTTTAATAATAGGATTATATTCAAGTACAAATTCTAAACTGGTTGTTATTGGAGGAATATTAACAATTGCAATAGCAGATGCATTTTCTGATGCTTTAGGTATGCATATGTCAGAAGAATATTCTAGAAAACAAAAATCAAATAGTATATGGGAAGCAACAATTTCTACTTTTATATCTAAATTTGCATTTGCTTTGACTTTTATAGTTCCTGTTTTAGCTTTAAATTTGGGTTTGGCTGTTATTGTAAGTATAATTTGGGGTTTATCTTTAATAATTATTTTTAGTTATATTATGGCTAAAGAAGAAAAAATAAAACCAATTAAAGTTATAAGAGAACATTTGCTTATTGCAATTATAGTTGTAATAGCAACTTATTATGTTGGAAAACTAATAGATATTTGGTTTGGAGTTTAATCTTTTTGATAAGGTAGATTCTTTTTAATGCAATGAGCCCTATAAATTTGTTCTAATAATAAAACTCTTGCTAATTGATGTGAAAAAGTCATTTTAGACAAACTTAATTTCATAAAAGCCTTTTTCTTTATGTTTTCAGATATTCCAAAAGAGCTTCCAATTACAAAAGTTAATTTATTCCCAATTAATTTAGAAAATTCCCTCGAATCAATATTTTTTCCTTCTTCTGTTAATACAATATAATTATCTAATTTATCTTTAACCAAATTCTCTTCTTTTTTAAGAATTTCTTCTTTGGAATTCCCAGAACATTCTTTTAATTCAATTATCTCAATCTTGTCCAGAGATTTTAATTTCTTCAAATATTCTTGCTCAAGAACTTTAAATTCCTGTTTTAATTTTCCAAAACAAATGATTTTCATAAGAATTATTTAATAGAGTTATATAAAGAAGCATGAGCTAAGCCTACTAACATTATTGCTGGAATAACTCCTACTACTAAACAAATAAGTCCTGCAAGAACTACAAATATTCCTTGTAAATATATTAAAAATATTGTCCAGGTATATCCTTTTGTCATATTCCAACTTTTCTTAATTGCAGGTATTGCTCTCATTTTTTTATCAACAATTAAATAAGATACAAAACTCAATTTCAATGCAAATATTATTCCAGGTATTATCAAAAGAATAAGTCCTCCAATTACAATTAAAGCACTTAATAAATATGCAATTACAGCATCACCATAGTTTTTAAATGCTTCAAATAAATCATTAATTTTAGGTTTTGTTCCTTTTATAACTTTTAATTTAACATAATTTAATCCATATGCTAATGGTCCACATATTAAAATTCCATAAATAATTCCTGCATAAGGTATATTTCCAGGTATAGTTAATAATAAATTAATAAAAGATATTAATAATAGGATCCAGAAATATTTCCAAAGTTTTCCCCAACTAAGTTTATAACTTTCCCACGCACCTTGTTTATTTTTCATATTATTATTAACAAACCTTTCTTTTTAAATCTTTTTAATATCAAAATTTAGATTTCCTTCTGCTGTATCCATCATAGCTTTTATTTTTAATCCAGGCAGATCCACGTCTAAATAATTTACTCCAGATTTTATTTTTTGTTTAGACATTTCAAATAATTTTTTAATTAATCTCTCTAATTGTTCTTTATTATCAAAGGTTATATTAGTTTCTACGTTTTCAATATCTTTGTAAGTTACAACTACTGGTTTATTAACAACATCACACCTAATTTCTCTTATATTTTTATCTTTAAACAATGTATCAATTTTTCCATATCCTAAAGAATCTCTAATTAAGAAATATCTTAATCTTTCATAATTGTCTGTATTAAAAGGAATATTATATTTTTTAGATAATTTTTGTACAAGATTCATTAAAAGTTGTTTATCATTAGCTGTTTCTGGTTTTTTAATTAATTTACTTCCAATTTTAAATTTTAATGCAGTTACAACTTGTGTTTCAGAATTTGTTAAAGTTGGTTCTTCTACAAAATATTCATTATTTTTAAAAACAGCTTTTACTAATATTTTATTTGTATCAAGAGTAACTACTAAAGGATATTCTGTTTCTTCTAGTTTTTTAGATTCAGTAAATTGAGGAACAGGAATTGATGGTCTAGCTTCTTTTGCTACAAGTTTTACTTTTGGGACAGGGACATCCAACCTAATTCCTCTTTGTAATACTTTTTGTTTTATTGGAGTTACAGTTGGCCTTTTTACTAATTCAACAGTTTTTACTTCTGGTTTTTTATATTTTCTTCTTGCCGCTTCAAATAAAGCTTTTGTAAATTTTCTTAGAATCAAAGCATTAAAATCTGTTCTTATTGGTTTTTTTTCTGCTATTTTTGCAAATTCATTTAATTTTTTCTCTTCCAATCTTAAATCATCATACAAAAATTCAATATCTTTCATTTTTAAAATTAATATTCTGATAAAGGTTTAGGAGCAGCATTTACTGTTCTTCCTCTAACATATTGTTCTAACAATAGTAAACCACGAGCAACATTTTTATTTTGTTCTAATAATGCTTCTAATTTTCCTGCTAATGCATTAATTTGTTCGTCTGTGGTTCTTGTCTCTGAAACATGTTTTGCTGCATCTTCAAATAAAGCTAGCATTCTATCCATCCTTCTTGTTAAGTCGGACATTTGAGAAATAAGATCTACTGTTTTAGATTGAAACATAGTTGTATTTGTTATTAATTGCCTAACTAGCCTTCCAGAATCAGTATTTTCACTTGGTGACATATTTTACCTCTTTTATTTATAAAAATATAAAAGATTTTGAATTTAAAAAGGTTTCTTTTTAAGAATTAGTGCTATTTAAGTACTTTTCAACTGTTTCTGTAAATAATTTACCTGCTTTTTCTGCTTGTTTATGGCCTTTTTCTTCTCTTAATAAGTTTGGATAAAATATTGCAGTTATCTTCTCATTATATATTCTAAATTTTAATTTAGAATGTCCTGTCCATTTAGAACCTAATCTGTAACCTTCTTCTATTAAAAATAATTCCATTTGATTGCCAGCTAAAGCTTTTTGAAAATCTTCATAAAGTCTTTTTCCATCGTAATGCATTTTTTTTGGATGTAATCCAGGTTGGCAAATTTTTGTATAAATCTCTAAAATTTCATCAAGATGTTCGGGTTTTATTTCCGATAACTTCATTTTAAGCAGAACCTACTTTATCCACTAAATAAATACCTTCTTCAGTATTTGTTGCAATTTTTCTGGTTCTTTCTTGGTAAAGAGAACAATCTCTAAAATCTTCATAAGGACAAACATTTATCCCTCTGAATAAACAAGTTTTTTCTTTAATCTTATCATGATATTCTCCATTTGGACAAAAATTAGTCATTTTACATTTCTCCTTGGTAAGGCATTTGTGGTTTAGTTTCTTTTGAAGCAATTATATCATCAATTCTTAATATCATGATTGCAACTTCTGTTGCTGATTTTATAGCTTGAGTTTTTATTTTTAGAGGTTCAATAACTCCAAGCTTCCAAGAGTCTGCAATTTTTCCTGTAAATACATCAATACCTGCCCATTTTTTTCCTTCATCATGTTTTTGTTTTAATGCAGTAAGTAAATCAATAGGATCAATACCTGAATTTTCTGCTAAAGTTCTTGGAATTATTTCAAGAGCTTCTGCAAAAGCTAAAACAGCTAATTGTTCTCTTCCAGATAAAGTTTCTGAGAATTTTCTTAAATTTCTAGCAACTTCTGTTTCTGTTGAACCTGCACCTGCAACAACTCTTCCTAATTTTAATGCTGCACTTATATCTCCTAATGCATCTTTGATTGCTCTTTCGGTTTCATCAACAACATGTTGTGTTCCGCCTTTTATTAACATTGTAACAGCTTTAGGATTTCTGCATTCTTTTACAAAAGTCATTTCTTCATCATTGATTTTTACTTCTTCTACAATACCTGCAGCACCTAAATCTTTTCCACTTAAATCTTCTAAATTTGTAACTATTCTTGCTTTAGTTGCTCTTGATAATTTTTCCATATCAGATTGTTTTATTCTTCTTGCAGCGTAAATTCCATATTTAGCTAAATAGTGTTGAACTAAATCATCAATGCCTTTTTGACAGAATATTACATTTGCTCCTGAAGCATATATTTTATCTGCTATTCTTTTAAGAATTTCTTCTTCTTTGTTTAAAAAAGACTGCATTTGTTCAGGACTTGTAATTGATATTTTTGCTTCTATTTCTGTGTTTTTTAATTCTAAAGCACAATCTATTAATGCAACTTTAGCATTTTTAATTAATCTTGGCATTGAAGGATGAACTTTTTCTTTATCAAGAATTATTCCTTCTATTAATTCAGAATCTTCTATGCTAGCACCAACACTTTTTTCTAATTTAATATTTTCTAAATCAATTTTTAATTGGTGATCTTCAATATCAATTATTTTTTTAATTGCTCTTATTGATAATTCTGCTAATTTTTCTTTTGCTGATTCTGCTGCTTTTCCTGTCATGGCAGTCATTGCAATATTTCTTAAAGTTGTATCGTCATTTATTGTAATTTTTTCAGACATATTATATAAAATAACTTGTGCTTTGTCAGCTGCAATTCTGTAACCTTTTGCGATTACAGTAGGATGTACTTCTCTATCAATCAAATCTTCAGCTTTTTTTAATAATTCTCCTGCTAAAACAACAGCAGTAGTAGTTCCATCCCCAACTTCATTTTCTTGAGTTCTTGCAACTTCAACTAACATTTTAGCTGCAGGATGTTCTATCTGCATTTCTTCTAGAATTGTTACACCATCATTTGTTATAGTAACTCCACCAAAAGAATCAACTAACATTTTATCCATACCTTTAGGACCTAAAGTAGTTCTTACAGTTTCTGCTACTATTTTAGCTGCAGCAATATTGTTTCTTTGAGCATCTCTGCCCCTAGTTCTCATTGCACTTTCAGGTAAAATATAGATTGGTTGTTGTTGATCTGCCATATTAGATATAGTTAACCCCAAAAGTAACCATTATCAAGTGGTTTATAAATTTTACTATATCTTTTGGCATACAAAGAAACAGTGATCTCGTTCAAATGGATCTAGTTCTTTAAAGTCAATTATCTTTAGTTTTGTAGCTAATTGAGTCTTAACTTCATAATAAATCTTCTTTGGAACTTGTGTAACATCAATACTTCTTGATTTTATAGCAATTAAAACATAACCCTTATCTTTTAAGAATTTTAGATTTTTAAATAAAATTTCAACTTGGTTTTTTTGGGCTATATCCTGATAGATTACATCCACTTTTTCAATTCTATTTTCATATTGTTCTGGTTTGTTTGAATCTGCTAATATAGGAATCATATTTTTTCTTTCTTCACAGATAAAATACAAATCTCTTACAACTCTTGGAGCAATATCTACACAGAAAATTTCTCCATTTCTTATTATATCAGAAATATGCACAGGGGTATAACCATGTCCTGCTCCCAAATATAATATTTTTTGATTTTCTTTTATAGGAATCATAGAAATATTTTTTATTGCAGCTGCAGCCAATTTAGATCTTTTAACACTGAATTCAATATATTTAGAATTGCCTTCTTTAGTGTCACGTTCATCAAAGAAATTTTTTCCATCCAAAGATTTTGTAAATAAATATCTAGTTCTTCTTTTATAATCTTCAAATATTCCAGTATATTTAGTTGATTTCATTTTTTTCTAAAATAATCCTTTTTAACTGCTATTGAAATTTTTGCTGCTAAATGTCTTGCAGCTTTTCCTCTGTTTTTATCTTTTGAAATTGATTCATGATTATAAATTACTCCAAACTTAGGTGCACGTGCTCCTTCTTTTAAATGTCTGAACAAAGCTTTTTCAGCACCAAGAACTTGTATTGTACTTGAAGGCAATTCTGCTAAATGTTTTAAATCATTGGCCAGAGAAATTAATCTTGCTCCAACTAAAGCTCCAGCCGTTTCTAATAAAAATGGACACTCTTTTTTCATTAAAGTTTCCAAATATTTTTCTTGTTTTTCTTTTGTATCAATTAATTTTTCAATTACTTCTACTAAATCTAAAACAGAATTCAAATCTTCTTTGTCTAAGTCTATTCCTACTTTTCCTTTTTTAAATTTTTTAATTTCATTCAATAATTGTTTTTGATCTTCTATTTTCATTGATTCAGAATTGTAATATCCATAACGCTCTCTTAAATTGGATAATAATTTGCTTATAACAGCAATTAAGTTATCTATAGAGTGAATAGTTTGAACTATGATGATATCCTTATGTATAGCCTTTCTTAAGGATTCTGCAGTTAATTTTAAGTTTAGTTCTCTTAAATTTTCCATATTTCTTTAAAAATCGGCAGATATATAAAGGTTTTTAGCTTCTCTAATTAAGAGGGGTTAAAATGTTAACAGGGGTTAAAGTTGCAGATGCAATGACTATAAAACCATTTATAGTCAAGCCGGGTACTTCTATACAAGATGCAGCTCAATTAATGTGTGATAAAAAAGTTGGTTCTTTGTTAGTGGCAGAAGAAAATGTTCTACAGGGAATTATAACTGAAAAAGATTTTGTTGATAAAGTTATAGCAAAAAGTATGGATCCTAAAAAAACAAGAGTTTCTGATGTAATGGTAAAAAATGTTACTACAGTAAGTCCTAATATGGATTTATTTGAAGCAATAAAAGTAATGGCAAAATCTAATGTAAAAAGATTGCCTGTTGTTGATAAAAATTTATTGGTAGGTTATTTAACTTCCAAAGACGTATTATCTATACAACCAGATTTATTAGAAATATTAACAGAAAGATTCCATATAAGAGAAATGGATAGAAAGCCGGCAATGACAGAAGGAGAATGTAATAATTGTGGAAGATATACTGTTGTTAAAAGAAAATTTGATAAATTAATTTGTTTTGATTGTCTTTACAAGTAAATTTTTTTGGTCATACGCACATATTTGCAAAACGTTTATAAAATTAATGAATAATATAAAAATATGAAGATAATTTTAGTGGATGCAGTGAATTGTTTTGTAATAGAAAAAGAAGGTACTTTTCAAATTTTCAAAGAAATGAAGGATTTGCTAGAAAAATTTCCAAATAGGAAAATTATTCTTACTGGAGCAAATGACGAAGATTTCAAAAAATTTGGGTTGGATAAAATGCCCTGGGAAGTTTTCACATTAAAGCATAATCCAGAAAAAACTGATCCAAAATATTATGAGATCATGCTTCATAAGTTTAGTTTAAAACCCGAGGAGGTTATTTATTTTGAGCATAGTCTTAATGCAGTAAAAAGTGCTCAATCTGTTGGAATAAATACTTTTTATTATGATAATGATGAAAAAGACTTAATTACATTAAAAAAATTTATTGATAAAAATTTATAGTTTACCCTTATACTCTTCTGTTTCTTTAAGAATTTTTTCTTCATTCATGAGGATTTAATTTTTCTGTAAATTCTTTAACTTTTTCAGAATAATTATTATTAATAACATCTTTGGTTTTTAATTTCAAACAAGCAACAGATTTTTTATTACATAATTTTTCCATGCATTTGAAAGTTCTATTTGCTCCACTTCCTCCCATTGTACAGAAAAATGCAACTTTTCTAAGATGTTCTTTATTTTTTGTAATATAAGTTCTTATAGGACAGCACATATTCCAAGCCCAAATAGGAGTTCCAATAATAACTAAATCATAAATCGAAGGATCTTTATTTGTGTCTTTTAATTTTGTTAATTTTTTTAATGTAGCTTGTTTTCCAGATTTTATATAACCTTTAACTCCAACTCTATTTTCACAATCAAATATTTCTTCTATATCACATTTTAATTTTTTAGAAATATTTTCAGCGATTTTTTTAGTGGTTCCTGTTCTTGAATAAAAAATAACTAGAGTTTTCATTCAATTTGAGAATAATAGCTTATTTATAAATCTTTTTTGTATTAGTAAAGTTTATTAATCTCTTTTAATTAAGATAATTATGTCAGAAATAAATTATGTTATAGATAAAATAGAGGTAAAATTTAAAGGGGCAATCGATCTTAATGAATTCTATCATATGTTGAAAGATGAATTAGAAACTTTAGGTTATAGTTTACAAGAAAAAGAATTTGTAGAACAACAAAAAGAAGCTCTTACTGTAAAATGGAAAGCAACAAGATTAGTTGATGAGTATACACAATTTATTTTAAAAATTTCATTAAAAGCAGAAGAACTAACAAAAGTTGATGTTAAAAAGAAAAGATTAGACAAAGGACATTTCAATGTTTCTGTTAAAGCACAAATTGAAAGAGATTATGAAGACAGGTGGGTTGGTCCTATCAAGACTTTTATTAGAGGAGTTTATGATAGGTATCTTGTTCCTGAAAAATTTAATAAATTAGAAGCAGAACTAAAAGACGATGCTTATACTATCATAGAACGTGTTAAAGCTTATTTAAACACCATTAAAATAAGATAATTAAACAAAAATTTCTATTCTATTTATTACTTTTTTTATAACCCTCTTTGTTCTCCAATCTGTTTTTATTTTATAAAATTCTGCTTCTTCCACCTGGTTACATTTATCAAGACCTTTTACCCCTCTTAAATTGGTCCATTTAAATTTTGCATTTCCTAAATTTGCTTCGATACTTGCTCCTTCAAGATTAGTATCTGAAAAATTAGCCCCACAAAAATAACTATTTCCTATTATTTTTATACCTTCTAAATTTGCGCTGTTAAAATAAGAATTTGAAAAATCACTGTCATAAATCTCACTTTGGTTGAGTTTAGCATCAGAAAAATTACAATCCCTGAACCAACAATGATTTATATTTGTTCCATAGAAATTTGAATTTTTAAAACTAGAATTAAGGAAATGAGATTCTTTAAATACCCCTTTTTGAAATCCAAGTCCATCAAAATTTAATTCTTTCGCAACTACTTTCTCAAATTCAGAACCATCAAAATATAGCGGTTCATCATTTTCTGCGCATTGATTTAAATATTCTTTTAATCTTGTTTGTTCTTTGGATTGTGCAGTATGATATTTTTCAAGGTATTCATCATTACTTACACCTGTATTAAAATTAAAATTTTTTAATAAAATTCCAGAAAAATCTCTTTCTCCAGAAAGAATTAATCTTACAAGATCTCTTCCGTCCATAAGTATTAAATCAGTCATTTTAAGTCTGTTTTTTTTGATTAATTAGTATTTAAATCTTTTTATGATAACCACTTTAAAGTTGTTAAAATACCCTAAAATGGAAAAGATAAGCTTAAAATTTTCTATAAAACCAAAAGATTTATAAATAGTTAAACGAACCTTTAATTGCCCTTATTGAGAAAGACTCAATAGAGCTTAAGGCAATTCCTAGCTATGAACTTGGGAGTTATGTAAGGGCAACATTTGAATATATCACAAATTGGTATTTATCATTGATGTACCAACTCAATTATTCAATATATCAAAAAAATATCATAGGACAAGTATAAAAATATCATATTCACTTAGGTTGAATATACCTAAAAAAGAGAGTAAATTGATTAAAATATAATCAAAACTAAACTTGTTCTATAGAAAATTAGGGGGAATGAAAAATGGGAAAAATTAGCCCAGTATCAGCGAAATATATAATTCAAGCTGCAATCAGCATTAATGGTATTGTAGAAAAACCAGATGTAATTGGAGCAGTATTCGGTCAGACCGAAGGTTTACTTGGATCTGATTTAGAATTAAGAGAATTACAAAAAAACGGAAGAATAGGAAGAATAGAAGTTAACTTAACTGTTAATTCTGGAAAAACAGAAGGACAAATAATTATACCTTCGTCTTTAGATAAAGAAGAAACTACAATTATAGCAGCAGCTATAGAAACTATTCAAAAAATAGGTCCTTGTGATTCAAAAGTAAAAGTAGAAAAAATAGAAGATGTTAGAGTTTCAAAAAGAGATTTTGTTTTAGAAAGAGCAAAAGAACTTTTAAAGAATTTAACACAAGATACTTTACCAGATTCAAGAGAACTTAGAGATGAAGTAGCTCATTCTGGAAGAACAGCAGAAATAATTGAATTAGGACAAGACAGATTAGCTGCAGGTCCTGATTTTGAAGAATCTGAAGAAGTAATTATTGTTGAAGGCAGAGCCGATGTATTAAATTTATTAAAATATGGATTTAAAAATGTTTTAGGTCTTGCTGGATCTAAGATACCTGCTTCAGTAGCAGAATTAGTAAAAGGAAAAATTGTTATTGCTTTTGTCGACGGAGATCGTGGTGGAGATATAATTCTTAATGAATTAAATCAAGTTATAAAAATAGATTTTATAGCAAAAGCTCCTAGCGGTGAAGAAGTTGAAGAATTATCTGGAAAAGATATTCATAAAGCTCTTAGAAGCAAAGTTTCTTTTGAAGAAGAATTTAAAGATAAGAAAGGCAAGAAAAGTAGATTTAAAGAATCAAAAAAATCTGAACCAAAAAGAGAAGAGAGAAAAGAATCTACATTCAAAAGAGAAGTTAAACACAAAGACAAATTCAAAGCTTTGCTTGATGAACTAATTGGAACTAAAGGAGCTTTTATTTTAGATAAGGATTTACATAAATTAGGTAAAGTACCTGTAACAGAATTAGTAAATACTATTAGAAGTCTTAGAACAGGAATTTATGCGATTGTTTTAGATGGAACAGTAGAAAAAGATCTTGCATATATGTGCGAAAGAGCAAGCATTAAATTTTTAATAGCTAAAGACAATAATGTAGAAAGAGCAAGAGTGAGAATATTTACTGCGAAAGATCTAGAATAGAAATACTTAAATAATAAAACTCATTTAAGGTAATAATAAAATGGTTAAAGAAGAGGGATTTAAAAGATTTTGGAATAGGTTAAAAAATGATAAACTTTATTCTATAAAAGTAGCCATTATTACTTTAATTATTGTTTTAATTATTCTTTCACTAATTTATTTTTTTGTTCCTAAAAATTGTAATTACAATGAAGAATGTTTTAATAATATTTTAGAAAGATGTGGAAGAGCTCAAGTATTCAAAGTTATTGATTTTAATACCTATTTATATGAAGTTAAAGGGACTTACAAAGGAAATTGTTTGTTAAATATAAAAGTTATGGAATTAGCAGGAGTCCAAGAAGAGATTGTTAAAGAAAAATTAGAAAATAGGGGAATGTTATGTAAAATCCCTAAAGATAAATTACAAACTATTGATTTAACCAATTTAGATATTTTATTGGATTATTGTACTGGTCCATTAAAAGAAGGATTATTAGAAATAATAATTCAGAAGTTCTATGAACAGGTTGTTACAAATATAGGTCCAATTTCCGCAGAAATGCAAAAACAACTTCTTAATAAAACTTTTTAAATAGAAATGTTTAAAAATCATTAGATTTCTGTTCTTACTATGCTCCTGTAGTCTAGTCCGGCCAAGGATACGAGCCTTTCGCGCTTGTGACCCGGGTTCAAATCCCGGCGGGAGCATACTTTTTATACCTCTTGCATAGCTTTATAAACTTAGATTTAATCAAAAAAATATGGGAAGATTTAGATCGGATAGAGCGGGATTCAGAGAAAAATCTGAAAGAAGTAGATCTGGAAGAAGATCCGAAGGAAGATCAGAAGGAAGAGGAGAAGGAAGAGGATTTAGAGACAGAGATTCTAGAAGTTTTGAAAGAGGACCTCGTGAAATGTTTGATGTTATTTGTGATAAATGTGGAAAAGAATGTCAAGTTCCATTTAAACCTTCAAGTAATAAACCTATTTTTTGTGATGAATGTTTTAGACAAAAGGATGGTTCAAGAAGTAGAGGCTCTTCAGGAATATCTCCAGAACAATTCAATGAGCTTAATGCAAAACTTGATAGAATAATTGAAATCTTAGAAACTGATGTAGAAGAAGAATAATTATTTAAACTTAAAATTCTTTTATTAATTATGGTTTTACAATACAAATTAAAGTCTGAAACTAGATGGAAAGATTATAAAGGAAAATCTAAATTAAAATATTCTACTAAGAAATATGATTTTAGATTACTAAATGAAAAAAAGACTAAAATATTAGTAAATAAAGGAAATTATGAAAAAATCATGAAAAGATTTAGACAAATAGAATTTTTTAAACACAAATAAAATGTCAAATATAATACCTACAAAAAATTATTCTTGGAAAATAGGAAGATTAGCAAACGGATGTGAATTATGTGTAAAAGGATTAAAAAGTGTTTTATTTGTTACAGGAATATGCACCCGAAATTGTGTTTTTTGTCCAATATCCGATAAGAAAAAGAAAAAAGATGTAACTTATATTAATGAACGTCCTGTTTTACAAGATTCTAATATTATCGAAGAAGTAAAATTATGCAGTTCTAAAGGTGTTGGAATAACTGGAGGAGATCCTTTATTAAAATTAGAAAGAACAATACATTATATTGAAATACTTAAAAAAGAATTTGGAAAAGAATTTCATATTCATTTGTATACTTCCCTAGATCATGTTAATGAAACTATTTTAAAACAATTATATGATTCTGGTTTAGATGAAATAAGATTACATCCCGAATTGTTTAAAGGATTAGATAAAAATTTAGAGAGAATTAATTTGGTTTTGAAATTTGATTGGGATGTTGGAATAGAAATTCCTGTAATTCCAGGTAAAGAAAAAGAAACTAGAAAATTAATAGATTTCATCAATGGAAAAGTAAAATTCTTGAATCTAAATGAATTAGAATATACAGAAGACTTAACAGAATTTGGATTTTTATGTAAAGAATATGGTTCTTATGCAATTTATGGTTCAGAAGAAATGGCAATGGAATTATTAAATTATTGCTCAGAAAAAAATCTAAATGTTCATTATTGCACTGTAAGATTAAAAGATGGAGTACAATTAAAAAATAGAATTATTAACAGAGCAAATAACATAAAAAAATGGTACGATAAAATTACAGAAGATGGAATGTTAGTTAGAGGAGCAATTTATTTAGATAAAGAAAATAAGATAAAAAATTTAGAAAAGTTAAAAGAAATACAAAAAAGATACAAAGATTTAGAGTTAGATGAAAATAAACATAGATTACTAACCTCTGTAAAAAATATACAAAAATTAAAAAATAAATTATTAAAGGAAAATTTATGTCCTGCAATAGTTGAAGAATATCCTACTTATGATTTTTTAGAAGTTGAAATAGATTTTTTATAAAAATAACAAGGAATTCCATATTTTTGGTATAATTTTTTTATATATTTATTATACTTTTTTTTACTAGAAATTTCTGCTTTTGCTAAACAATATTTATCTTTTAATTCTAATTTAGATACAATTTCTTGTACTTTTTCATCTTTAAAATATTCTTCTACATCTCTTTCTAGACAACTTCTGCTGGTTTCTAATATTGTTCCTCTTACTACAATTGCTTCTTGAACATTTTTTATAATTCTCTTATCTGATAAGGCCGTTAAATAACCTATTAATCGATTAAATGCTTGACCATCAATATCTCCTGCAAATAGAATATAATTTGTCATATGCTTTTTGTTTACTTTTTTATTATAAGCATTTATATATTACAATAAATAATTTTAAGTCCATATAACTTTAAAAAGGGTTTATTAATTATAAATATATGGGTTTTGATGATTATGAACAAGAGGAGATAGATGATGAATTTTATTCTTTAGAAATTTTATATGAGCAACAATCTGCTTTAGAATTAGATATAAAAGTTGATGAAGGTTTATTATTTAAAAAAGGAGAAAAACATAAAGAAAAAATTCAAGAAATTAGTAGAAACAAAAGAATATTGGATTTTTTAAATACAAATATTACTAAGAAAAAAAGAAGTTTGGAGAGAATGGGTTTTAATAAGAGTTATTTAAATACAATATACAAAAATGTACAACAAAGACATTATCATGAAAAGTTAATTCTTTTAAATAAAACTAGTGAAATAATTTGTCCTGCATGCACATATTCTCATTTTGATGAATTTGGAAAACCTTTTGATGTAATTAAAAATGATCATAGGTGTTATTTAGGGGATATTCTTAATAGAAAAGAATGTGATTTTTTTGAAGAATCTAATATTATAACTTTAAATGAATTGAATTCAAAATATAAGGAATTAATCTCTCAATTAGTTATAAAACAAGGTTTTTTAAATGGGGTTTGGATTCATTAACAATATATTTAAATTCTTTAAAATTATATAATAAATATGATAAAAATAGGTTGTGCAGGTACTTCTGGATTAGGAATTTTAAAAGGATTAGAACAGGCTCATAAGCTTGGATTAAAAGGGTTAGAAGTGGAATTTACCTACGGTGTTAATATGAATAATGCAACTGCTAAAGAAGCAGGAGAATTAGCTAAGAAATTAGATATAAGATTAAGTGTTCATGCTCCTTATTATATTAATTTAAATTCTGAAGACAAGAAAAAACAAGAAGAATCTAAAAAAAGAATATTGGAATCTTGTGAAAGGGCAAGTTATCTTGGAGCAAAATATGTTGTATTTCATCCTGGTTTTTATGGTAAATCAAGTCCTGAACAAACTTTTAATGTAATAAAAGAAAATATTTTAGATTTAAAAGAAAAAATAGCTAAGAATTCTTGGAATGTTTATTTAGCTCCTGAAACCATGGGAAAAATAAATGTATTTGGATCTTTAGATGAAATTTTAAGATTAGTAAAAGAAACAAAATGTCATTTCTGCATTGATTTTTCACATTTATTAGCAAGATCCAATGGAAAAATGACTTACGATGAAATGTGCAAGAAAGTTTCTAGTTTTCCTGAATTACATTCGCATTTTTCTGGAATTGAATACGGAGACAAAGGAGAAAAGAATCATATTTTAACTCCTATAAAAGAAATTGAAGCTTTAGGAACTGCTTTAAAGAAAAATAAAATTGAAAATATAACTATTATTAATGAAAGTCCAAATCCTTTTGATGATTGCGTAAAAACTCTTAAAATTTTTAGTAAGTTGAAAATATTATAATTTTTTTATTTTAGCAACGAAAAATCCTTCTGTGTCATTGTCTTGGGGCCAAATTCTTAAGCAATTTTTAACTTCTTTATTGTATTTTTTACCATCGTGCTCTAAAATAGCACCAGAGGTTTTAATGCCTAATTTTTCAAAATCAATTTTTTCTATTTTTGCATTGTCAAATTTACTAAGTAAAAAATCAATTACTTCTTCGTCTTCTTCAGGATCTATAGAACAAGTAGAATAAGTCATTTCTCCATTATCTTCCAGGCAATTAAACATATTTACAATTAAATTTTTCTGAATCAAGCTTAATTTTTTGGTCATATTAGGATTCCAGATTCTTGTTGTTTTAGGAGATTTTCTTATAACTCCAGAACCAGAACAAGGAGCATCTAATAAAATATAATCAAATTTAATTTTTATATTTTCGGCTTTTCCATTAGTTACAATGGTATTTAGTACACCACATCTTTGCAAATTCATATTAATACTAACTAATCTTGTAAAATCATCGTCATTTGCAATAATCAATCCAGTATTTTTAACAATTGCAGCTAGTTGTGTTGTTTTACTTCCTGGGCAAGCACAAGAATCTAATATCAAGGAATTTTCTTTTGGGTTTAATATTACAGGAGGAAGCATAGAAGCTGATTCTTGAACATAAAAATAACCTAAAGAATGTTCTTTTAAATTTCCAATATCTCTTCTGTCTTCTGTTTTATGTTTAATCCAAAATCCTTCTTTGCACCAAGGTATTTGTTTTAATTCCCAATTTTTTTCAAGTCTTTTTTTTAATTCTGGAATAGAACATTTTAAAGTATTAACTCTAATAGATCTTCTTAGATATTTTTGTGAATATTCTAAAAATTTATCTATATCTGTTAAGTCTTTATATTTTTCAATAAATCTTTGTTTGAATTCTAAATTCATATCTGCCATTTTTTGTATATTATGATGCAAAGAGTTAATATAAATAATCCCAAAGCAAATCCTCCAAGAACATCGCTAAACCAGTGTGAATTTAAATATAATCTCGTGAAAGCAATTAATAATATCATAAATATTGAAATTATTTTTATATTTTTATTCTTCTTTACGAATAAATAAGTTAAAATTCCAAAGAATACTACCGCCGTAGTAACATGCCCGCTTGGAAAAGCAAAATCAGTTTCTGTTATTAAAGAATTTAAAGGTCTTGATATCTGAGTTAATAATTTTATTACAAAAATAACTAAAGCATTTAAAATCATTGTAGTTGTAAAGAATATTGAATCCTTTTTTGAATCTTTATACCATAACCATACAGATATTAATAAAGTTATAATTATCATACTTTTTGTATCAAAAATAAACCAAATAATCTTTGAAAGGATAGTAAGAAAATTAGTTTGTATTAAAGGCATTAAAGAATTAATAGATAAATCTAATTTTAAGAATAATCCTAATTTAACTAGCAATAATATTAAGATAAATACAATTAAAGAAATTATATTTACATAGATTAACTTTTTGTTTATTTTCATATTAAAATGTGCGGTGGCGGGGACTCGAACCCCGGTCAGAACGTTGGCAACGTCCTATACTAACCACTATACTACAACCGCATATAACCTTAAAATATAGACTTTTTATAAATCTTACTATAGTTAAGTTTATAAATTTTTTAAATAGATTTAATCTATGGAATATGACTTAGAACTTGAAAATATAGTAAAAACCATTAAAAAACAAAAGGCTAAAACTGTTTTAATTCAGTTACCAGATGGTTTAAAAGATAAAGCTCTAGACATATCTAATTTCATAGAAAAAAACACAAATGCTAAATGTTTTATTTGGTTAGAATCCTGTTTTGGTGCTTGTGATACTCCAAATTTTAAGAATCTAGAAAAAGATGTTGATTTGTTAATTCAATTTGGTCATTCTAAATTCTAATTTTATAATATCTATAACCTTCTCTTGATATCATTATCAAATTTAATATGCCTATGATTAGTATTACTAATTTCCAATTAAACATTTTAAATAGAGAAGGAATACCTTCAATTTTATCAATGACTAAAGATATATCTAATTTAGGTTTCAATCTTTTTAATCCTACATCTTCTAGACTTAATTTTAATATTGTATTGCCTTTATTATAAGTAATGCTGGTTGGAACTGTAACTGTAGTTGGACCGCCACCACAATTTGTAATACATTTAGGAGGTTCTATAGGAGGTTTATTTGAAGGACTATCTCCTCCACCGCTAGGAGAACCAGGAGCAGCCCCAGTATAATCAATTACAATAGAACTATCTTCTTGTATTATTGGAACTGAAAATATTATCGATCCTCCAGGATAAAAATTAGTATTTATATTTGTACCATTAGGTAATTTTACAGTTAAATTTCGTGAACCATCATATGTTTCTGGTATGCTTACATTTACTTGAGAAATGTTTGTAAACACATTGGTCATATTTAATATATATGTATCATACCAACTTGTTTCTACAGATTGAGTAAATGTAAATGGCATTTCTGCATGTATAGTTTCTGTTCCAGTACTTGAATTACCAAGAATATGTAATTTTCCAGATTTCATATCGTGTTCTACCCACCAATCATCTTTTTTTGAATGATTAAATTTAAAACCATGTGTCATATTAAAATCAGTATTAGTATTATTATAATCTCCCCAAACATTTGCATTTCCTGTCCAAGTTATTTTAAAAATAGCATAAGCCGAAGAATTTGAATCATCTGTTCCATTAAAACTCCATTTAGTATTATTTGCGAATATCGTTAAATTTTCTATTATAAAACTTGGATCTGGGCTTTGTACATCAACCGGAATTAAATCATAATTTCCATTTTCAACAGGGATTATTATTAAAGCCCCCCTATTTGTTCCACTTCCAGTATAAGTTGTCATATTTTGTGCTATTCTTAATCCAGAAGGGGTTGTAAGATTTAAGTATTGATTACTTGTGGTAAATATACCTGTAATATTTATTGCTAATCTCTTTTTATATGTCCAATTGCTTGTTGTTACTAGAGAGAATCTAGTATCATTCATTAAAGTTATATCTGTAAAAGCATACATAGAATATATTTCTCCTAATTCTCCAAAATCTAAATATGAAATATCTGATTGTACTTCAGCATAATTTACATTTGTTAATAAAGAATCAAAATATGAACTATCATTTAAACAAGCGCAAAGTCCTAAAAGGTCTGCTTCACAAGTGTAAGCTTCTACAAAATAATTATTTATAAAAGAGCTATCTACATCACATAGCGGATCTGCATTTGTAGATAATTCAATAGTATTATTTGTTTTTTCATTTAATGTAAAAACTTCTCTTTCTTTTACAAGATGGGTTTTATATGGGAAAATATCTTTACTATAAATAGTTTTTACGCTTTCTGGTCCCATAATATATTGTGGAAATTTAAATGACGTTGCATTTCTTCCAATCACTTCTTTATATAATTTATAAGAATTTTCTGTCATATTCATTGAATTTGAAAGATTATTTGGAATAGTAAATCCTCCCAAATATTCAACTCCTTCCGTAAAATTGAATAAGTAACCTGTTGGGTAAGTATAAACATATTTATCATATTCTAAATCAGCTATCATCCATCTAAAATTGTTTTCTGAAGTACTCATATTAGAATAATTATTGTTTGTATTTGGATTAGGTATTGTTGCTATTGAAATTTTGGTTTGGTTTGTTTTAAGGTATAATTTCATTATATCTTTTAATCCATGATAATACTGATTATAATTCATAGTCGCTCCTTGTGAAGTAAGATAGCCAAAGAAATCTACTCCTATAGAATATCCTCTTTTATTTCCAAGGTATTCTAATTTAGTTATTTTTAAGTTATCAATTATTTGGAATTTAGAAGAATTTACGCACCTCATATCGTGATTTTCTATTTTAGAACCATTCCAGATACAAGCTCCGCAAGAATAATTGTATCCATATTTATAATTTATTGTTTCTGATCCATTTGTTAAATTATATGGGGCCCAATAAGTGCTATTAATTACATTTGTATGATTAGACATATTCATACCATTAGTTAAATTGCTTATCAATATAGTATCTTCTTCAAACCAAAACCACGAAATATTGTTGTGTTTTGTTTGTGTATCCATAAAACTCATTGAACAATTAAAAGTATTATTTTCCCAAAGGTATTGAGTAGTTATATTTGGTTCTAAAGTTATATTAAATATAGTTAGATTTACCGGAGCATCTTTATTAAAATTAAAAGTTGTATTAATTGGATTTATTTGAGCAATAACTTTTGTTTCAGCATCCGTATGGCACCATAAAGAAGTGTTTAATATAGTAAAATTTAATATTTGTTGTTGATTATATTCATTTATTACAAAATTAAAAGTAGCTTCTCCACTATCATTTGTTATGTTATATGCTGTATTAAATGTTACATTATTTTTTTCTCCTATTTCTGGAATTATTGCAACTCCTGCTAAAAATTCACTTCCCATAAATGTATCTGGATTAACATGTAAGGTTATAGAATCACTGGTATTTGATACAACTGTTATATTTTTTGGTTGAATTATACTTGTAGTTCCACATCCGATAAGCGTCCTTAGTTTACTTAAATCTGGAACTTCTATTTGACCATTTCCATCTGCATCTAAATTTTTACAACGAGGAAATAAACCCCATTCACAATATCCTGAAGATAATAGTCCCATAATTATTACTCCTGTATCCATACTATCGATAAATCCCTCTCCACTTGCATCTAAATAAAAATTGGTTGGACTGGGAGGCATTTGGAATAAACCAAAACTTTTTTCATTTTTAATAGCCTTCTCAATTATGTTTTGTTCATTACTTTCAACAGAAATAGCTTTTGTCGTTATTTTTTCTAAATTGTTTGTAGGGTAACTATAATATAAATTTAAAAATGTTAAAGAAGTTAAAATTAAAAATATTAATATAAAAATTAATAATTTGTTTCTTATAGGAGACATAATTTTTTGTTGTTTTATTTTTGATAAAGTGTTCCCTAAATAAACATTTTTAACAGAACCATCTTTCAATCTGATACTTTCATAATAATAAGGACCACAAAGCTTCCCCCCTCTTTTAATATATTTCTTATAAACCACTTAATCACCTAAGAATATGTAAGGTAACACATTTATAAATATTTCTAGAACAATTTTATGTAAGGTAACAACTTTATTTAATTATATCGTATAAAACGTTTAAATCTAATTCTAAAGCAGAAACAGGTATTTCTAAACCAAAATTAGATAAAACTAAAGGAGAAATTTCTCCAATAGAACCTATTTTTTCTTTATTAATGATTATTTTTCCTGCTCTACCGGAAATAAAAGCATTTAACTCTGCTTCCTCTAAATTGTAAGTAACATTTAACATAGCACATAATTGATCTAATATCTGTTTTATTGAAGTAAAATTAGTTTTGTTATCACACAATAAAATACACAATTTTGTTTTTTCTTCAAAGTCTTTTTTAATAACTAAACCCATTTCAAATATATTTTGTGGATATTCTCTATTTTTATTATTTTCAAGAACACTTAATAATGATGGAGATAAATAACTTCTTAAAGAATTATACTCTTCTGATTTAGAATTTTCTAGTTTTACATTATTCTCATTTACATTTATTTTTTTGTTTATAGTTGAAGGAACTAAATGATAAGTATTTACTTCTGTTAAACCCAAACCTACTAAAATCTCCGCAATTTTATTTTTAAATACCTCAAATTTATTTTCTTCTGCGATTGTAGCTACTTTTGGTATTTCTTCTTTTAATTTTTCATAACCATAAGCAATTCCTATATCTTCTACTAAATCAATTTCATGTAAAATATCTGTTCTATAAGCAGGAATTAATACAGTTCCTTTTGAATAAGAATAACCCATTCTTTCTAAGTAATTTTTAATTTCATTTTCTTTTAAATCTAATCCTAAGATTTTATTAACATATTTTATATTTAGTTTCATTTTTTCTGGAGTTAAATTTGGAGTAACATATTTTTTCTTACCATAATTTAATTCCATAGAATATATTTGACCGCCCATATCTGCTAAAGCAGTAACAATAATATTCAAACACTTGTTTAGTACTTTAAAATCAAATCCAGAACATTCTATAAATACATCTTTTGTTTTTCCAGCTATTTTTCCAGTTTCATGAGAGTTAATAATTGGCGGCATACTAAGTATTTTTCCATTAACATCTTTAAAGAATGGGAATTTTTTTTGTCCTTCAAGCAAATATCCATATTCTTTTCCTGTTGGATGTTGAGATAGTATTTGTAATCCAGTAATTTCTTTTGGAAACTCTAAAGGCCTGAATTTTACTGTTTTTGGATCTGCAGCAAAGAAAGTTATGGGTGTTTTAATCTTTTCATAAGGATAAATTCCAATAGCTAGTTTTTTTCTGTTTCTTCCAAAAGTCAAATGTAATTTTTCTTGAATATCAATTACTTCTTTTATTTTTTCATCATCAAATTTCAATCCTTTAACAATTGCACAAGCAGTAAATGGTCTTACACTATTAACAGAACTATCAATTATTACTTTTTCTCCTGATTTTTTAATATCATACTTTCTTAATCCTTTTTTACATCCAATAAATGAACTAAAAGCTCTTGCATAACCTTGGACTGATAAGATATCTGGTCTGTTTGGAAATACTTCAATTGATAAATTATCTCCTTCAAGATTTTCAAATGGAGTACCAAATAAAGAAATTCTTTCTTCTAATTCGGTAAAAGGTAATTTTTTACCTACTAAACTTTCAAATACTTTTTTGCTTATTGTTATAGTTGCCATTATTTCATCCAAGCCTTTATTTCTTTTAATTGTTTTAAATCATTTTTATATAATTCTCTGATATCTTTAATTTGGTAATATTCTAATATACTTCTTTCTAGACCAATACCCCAAGCTAAAACAGGACATTCAAATCCGAGTAGTGCTTTAGAAACTTCTGGTCTAAATATTCCAGCACCTCCAAGTTCTTTCCATTTTTTCTGAATAGGATCATAAACATCTACTTCTGCGCTTGGTTCTGTATATGGGAAGAAACTAGGTCTTACTCTTATTTTTTCAAATCCCATTTTCTTAAAAAATTCTTTTAAATATCCGACTAAATTTCTTAAATTAGCATTTTCATCAACCACAATGCCTTCAACATGCATTAATTCAAATAAATGTGAATTATCTAAAGCTTCATTTCTAAAGTTTTTTCCAACTGCAAAGAACTTCGCTGGTAAGTCTGATTTTTTTAAATTAGCTAGAGTTTTAGCACTTAAAGGAGTAGTGTGTGTTCTCAGAACTAATTTTTCTGCTTCTTTTATATTCCAATTATATTGCCAACCTTTGCTTCCTGTTGTCCAACCATTTTCATGAACTGCCTTAACTCTAGGAATAACCTCTTTATTTTCAATAGGTTTTTTTCCTTCTACAAAGAAAGTATCTTGCATTTCTCTTGCAGGATGATCTTGAGGAACGAATAAAGCATCAAAATTCCAAAATGAAGTTTGTACTATATCTCCTGTCATTTCTTTAAATCCTAAATCTAACCAGATTCTTTTAATGTAATTCCTAGCATCGTTAACAAAATGTCTTTTAGCTCCATAAACTCTTGGAACATTTGTTTTTATATCATATCTTCTGAACTTTTTTCCTTTCCAAGTCTCTCTTTTTAATATTTCAGGAGTTAAAGTCTCAATCATATCTGATTTTAATTCTAAATTTACTAATTTATTTCCTAATTCTGTTAAAACAATTTCTCTATCTTTTATTTTTTCAATTTTAATTATTTGTTTTCTTTTCTTTAAATTATCAAGAGCAAATTTTTCTTCAGAGGTTAATTCATTTATTTCAACTATATTTAAGTTTAATTTATCTAATAAATGTTCTTCAAGCATATGTTTATCTAACAAATTTTTTCCATTATCTGTTAAAGAGATATCTTTTCCTGAAAAATTAATTGCTGCTTTTCCTTTTAATATACCTATAGAAACTTGTATTTCTTCATCATTTAACCCATTTTTCTTAGCTTTTTCTCTTAATTCTTGATAATTTAATTTTCCTTTGATTAAATTTAATATCCTTCTTTCAGGTAATTTTTCTTCTGAATATTTTAATCCATTTTCATCAAAGACTATAATCTCTTTTTCTTTTGTGTTAATTTTTATTATGTCTTTATTTTCTAATAATTGTAAAGCTCTCATAACTTCTGTTTCAGATAAATTAGAATCAGCAATTATTTTTGGAATAAATTTATTTTCTTTTAAAGTAGGTAAAACCTTTCTTTCCAAAGGATTTAGACTTTCAATTAGATTATTAACCTCTTTAGTCATGGTTAATAGGAAATTCTAAAATTTAAAAAGCTTTTTATATACAAAATACTCATAAAAATCATGATAAAAAAGATAGTGGCACTATTATGTGTATTATTCTTAATAAGCGGTTGTGCTGAAACAATAAAAAATGGTTTTGTTAAAGAAGAGTCAATATCAGAACCAGTAAAAGAAGTGTTACAAACAATAGATATAGATTTTGGAAGTTCTCCCAACATAGTTAGTGATAATTCCCATATATACATAATTTATGTTAAAGAAAAAGATATTTATGCTAAAAAATATTATTTGGATTTTACATCTATTAAAGGAGGAACTTTTGATAATAGGACTTTTGAATCACAACCTACAAGAGTGACAAGATCTGAAAACATTGAGAAAGTAGGATTATCTGATTTTAATAATTATATATTTAGATTAAATTATTTAACTACAGACGGAAAATATTATTATGCTGAATCATACAGAGATTTTGGATTGATGAATAAAAAAGAAAAAGATTCTATAGATATAAAATTATTAGATACTTTAACTATATCAAATAAAACATATAAGGTTTCTGAGAAAGACGGAAAGATTATAGCAGAAGAAAGTTCTAAATAAAAGTGCAGGCACGCTCAAGAGTGGATAGCACAATTAAACAATAGCTAACCTTGATTTTTCCTTGACCCTGCTACCCTACAAGCGCCAATCAACGAGATTAAGGCTGCTTTGAACAAATCAGTTAATTTTATTAACCAAATTACTGTTCCCAGCCTGACCTGATTGTCTTGAAGATCGACCAAATAGGACAGAGCTTCATAGTACAAACCAAGACTATTATCTAAATATGTACCGCTTCTAAAGCTTCGATTCCACCTAAAGTTCATTTGTGGTTATAGAGTAGAACTAGTACTCCAATCTAGCCTGCAGAAATATCTATGTTAAAGTATCTTTTAAAGCTTTTTGTTTTTATTGAATATAATCATTTATTTCTACTTTTCTTTTGAATTGAATTTCTGGTTTTAATTTTTCTTCTAGTATTTCTTCTGAGAAAATCTCTGTTAACTTAGTTATAGCTTCAGATTTATCTTTTAATTTATACTTTACTTTAATCAAATTTAATATATGATTTGCATGTTCTGGTATGTCTATTATTGCTTTTACCATATTAACTCCATATTAATATACTATATATACCATATTAATATATAAATCTTGTGTTTTAACCAAAATTAGCATGTAACCTGCCCGTAGTTACAAATACAAAGCTTTAAATACTAGTGGATGTCAATTTTATTATACATAGCCTAAAGGGATGTGTTAGAAGAAATCGTTGATATAAAAAAATAATTGATAAAAATTAGTTTTAATATTCAAACTATTTCTTTGCAAATTAAATACGAGAGGTTAAAATATAAAATGACATTCGAAGAATTAAATTTACATGAAAATATAATGAAGGCAATAAGGAAGAAAGGTTTTGAAAAACCTACTCCTATTCAAAAGAAATGTATTCCTGAAATTAGAGCAGGAAGAGACGTAGTAGGACAATCCTTAACTGGTTCTGGTAAAACAGCAGCATTTGGTTTACCTATTATAGAAAAAATACAACCTGGAAAGGGTATTCAAGCTTTAATATTAACGCCTACAAGAGAACTTGCAAACCAAGTTCATGAAACAATAGGTCATTTTTCTTCATTTACACACGTTAATGTTACTTCTGTTTATGGGGGAGTTTCAATTGGACCACAAATTAATGCTTTAAGAAGATCAGAGATTGTAGTAGCAACTCCTGGAAGAATGTTAGATCATATTGAAAGAAACACAATTAATTTAAAAAGTGTTAAATTTTTAGTAATTGATGAAGCAGACAAAATGTTTGAAATGGGATTTATTGAAGATGTTGAAGAAATTATAAGAGCTTTGCCAAAAGAAAGACAAACTTTACTTTTTAGTGCAACACTCCCATCCGATGTTAATCATTTGATTAAAAGATATTTAAAAAATCCAATTTTTATAAAAGAACAATTACAAGTTGATAGTTCTTTATTGAAACAAGTTTATTATGATGTTAAACAATTTGAAAAATTCTCATTGTTAGTTCATTTGTTAAAGAAAAAAACATCTGGATTAGCAATAGTTTTTTGCGGAACAAGAAGAGAAGTAGATTTTATTGCAAAGAATTTGCGTGCTCAAGGAATACATGTATTGCCTGTTCATGGTGGATTAAGTCAAAATAAAAGAGATAATGCTGTTGACTCATTAAAGAGAGAAAATATACAAGTTTTGGTTGCAACAGATGTTGCTGCTAGAGGTCTTGATATAAGTAATATTTCACATATTTATAATTATGATTCTCCAAAAACTTCAACAGAATATACTCATAGAATTGGTAGAACAGCTAGAGCTGGTAAATCTGGAGAAGCAGTAACAATTTTAGCAGAGAGAGATCATACTAATTTTAGAAATGTAATGTCTGATAGAACTTTAAACATTAAAAGAGAAGAAGTTCCACAATTTGAAAGAATTCAAACTATACGTGAAGAACCTAGACATGGAGATAGACGTCCAAGAAGACAATTTGGAAATAATAATAGTTATAATTCACATGGACATTCTGGTGGAAATTCTCATAAAAGAAGAATGTACAGTTTAGGTGGACGTTAAATTTTAATGTCTAAACTATTTTTATTTTGTAAAGAAAATAATTCATTTCCAAGACCCTTTCCCATAAAATAAAAAGATTCTGAACTAACGCCTCTTAAAATATCTATTAAACTTACAGGTTCTTTATATTCTACTAATTTTGCTTCAGAAATATTTGCTAATTGTTTAGTAATATTTACAGCAAATTCTTTATCACCTAAATAATCTATTAATTTTAAATCTTTAGCATCTTTTCCTAAATAAATCATTCCTGTTGCTAATCCTTTAACAGTATTCTTATCTAAATTTCTATTTTTAGAAACTTGTTCAACAAAATAATTATAAATTTCATCTATTATATTTTGCATAACTAATTTTCTTTCTGGAGTTAATTCTGTGTAAGGACTTCCAATGTCTTTGTATTTTCCCGCAATTAATTGATTATAATTTACTCCATATTTTTCCATTAAACCAACATAATCTAGATAAGAACCAATTACTCCAATACTTCCTGTAATTGACATAGGATATGCAACAATTTTATTACAAGAACTTGCAATCCAATAAGCTCCTGATGCTCCAGTATCTTTAATAAAAGCAACAACTGGTTTTTTAGATTTAATTGAATTTATTTTAGTTGCAATTTCTTCTGATGCAATTACAGCTCCGCCAGGACTATTAATTTCTATTAAAATTCCTTTTATTGAATCATCTTTTGCTGCATCTTCTAAATAAGAATTAATTTTATCTGCAGAAACTCCGCTAGTTCCAAGATAATTACTTTCTACTCCAATTGCTCCTTCAATTTTTATAACTGCAATTCTATTTTCAAAATCTACTTTTGAACCTTTACATAAACAACAAATTGCACCAATCAATAAAATTATTCCAATAGCTAATGCAATTAACATTACTTTGAATTTAATAGAAATTTTAGATTTATCTTTCTTTAAACCTCTTTTTTCCATGTATAAAATAAAAGAAATAACTATTTAAAGGTTTTTATGAATAATGTATTATGAAAGAAGATAAAAAAGTAAAAAAAGCTTTAATTGAAATAAAAAGGAATCTAGCTAAGAAGTATTCTCTTAATAAATTGCCTTCTAATATAGAAATTTTAAATTATCTGACTGAAAAACCAAAGGATATTATTACAAAACCAACAAGAACAATTTCAGGAGTAGCTCCAATAGCTGTAATGACAAAACCTTTTGAATGTCCACATGTAAAATCTGGAGTTGGTCCTTGCATCATGTGTCCTGGAGGTCCAAAATCTTTTTTCGGTGACATTCCTCAATCTTATACAGGAAAAGAACCTGCTACAATGCGTGCAGTAAGAAATAAATTTGATCCTTATTTACAGGTTTTTAATAGATTAGAACAATACGTTTTATTAAATCAGAATTTTGATAAAGTTGAAATTATAGTTATGGGTGGAACCTTCCCAAGTTACCCTGAAAAATATCAAAAAGAATTTGTTTATTACATTTTTAAAGCATTAAATGATTTTTCTAAAATGTTTTTCGTTAAAGATAAATTTGATTTTGTAAAGTTTAAAAAATTCTTTGAACTTCCTGGAAATGTTCATGACATTAAAAGAGCAAAAAAAGTACAAGTTAAAGTTTTAAAATTAAAAGGAAAATCTACCTTAGAAAAAGAACAATTAAAAAATGAAATTGCTAAAGTTAGATGTGTTGGACTTACTATAGAAACTCGTCCAGACTTTGCAACATTAAAACAAGGAAATTCTATGTTAGCTTTAGGTTGTACAAGAGTTGAACTAGGATTACAATCTATTTACAATGATGTTCTTGATAAAATTAATAGAGGTCATAAGGTAGAAGATACAATTTTTGCAATTAAAACTCTAAAAGATATTGGTTTTAAAATTAATTTACATGTTATGTTAGGTTTACCTGGTTCTGATAAAAAAAGAGATATAAAAATGTTAAAAGAATTATTTTCAAATGATGATTTCAAGCCAGATATGCTGAAAATTTATCCTTGTATGGTTTTGAAAGGAACAAAATTATATAATCTATGGAAATCTAGTAAATTTAAAGCAATTACAACAGAACAAGCAGCAGAAGAAATTTCTGAATTGAAAAAAATCATTCCAGAATATTGTAGAATTATGAGAATACAGAGAGATATTCCTATTTATGTTACTGAATCTGGAGTTGGTGTTTCAAATCTAAGAGAATATGTTCATGATTTATGTAATGAGAAAGGAATAAAATGTAAATGTATAAGGTGCAGAGAAATTAGAAATCAAGAAATTAAAAATCCAGAATTAAAAGTTTTTGAATATTCTGCTAGTAAAGGAAAAGAATTTTTTATATCTTTGAATGAAGAGGATAAATTAATAGGATTTTGTAGATTAAGGTTACCTTCAGATTTTTTAAGAAAAGAAATTACTAAAGACTCTGCATTGATAAGAGAATTGCATGTTTATGGTAAATCGATACAAATTGGTAAATCAGGAAAAGTACAACATCATGGATTTGGAAAGCAATTATTACAAAAAGCAGAAGAAATAGCTTTAGAAAATAATAAAAGTAAAATGGTTATTATCTCAGGTATAGGCGTTAGAGAATATTACAAAAAACAAGGTTATAAAAAGGAAGGGCCTTATATGATTAAAGAGTTATAAAATGGCAATTAAAATTAAAAAATTATGTGGCAATTGTAAGAAAAATTATGTAGTAACTACTTCAAATCAAAATTATGTTGTTTGTTATGATTGTCAAAAAGAATCTTTAAAAAAAGAAATAAAAGATCCTAAAATGAAAAAATTATTTGATTTGCCAGAAGAATGGTATAAAGAAAGTTCTTTTTTAAGAAGTGTAAAATTATATTATTTAAAATTTGGAACCATAACAGAAAAACAATTGGAATATTTTAAAAAAGCAGTAGAAAAATTAAAAAAATCATAAAGTTCCTTGTTTGCTCCAACCCATAACATATCTCTTCTTTAATCTAGCAATTTTTATTGGTTTATTATCTAAAATATTTCTATAAATTTGTAAAACTTCTCCCAAATTCTCTTCGGTGTCTATGTATAATTGGTTTATTCCTGCTTTTAAAATATAAGATATCTGATTAAATAATCCAAGTTCTTTTTCATTTAAAACTTCAACACCATTATATATTTTTTTAATATTAAAATTAAATCCTTTTTCATCTTTCACTATTTGTTCTTTTAAATCGTGAGCCAAAGTCATTAATCTTATTTTTCCATGAACAAAAACAATAAAATCTTTATTTTTAAAATATTCAAGTTCTCTTAATTTAAGCTCTTGAGAAATAATAGGTTTTGCACCCAATTTATTATAATAATTTAATTGTAAATCATTAAAACAATTGGAATTATTATCTAAAATAATAGGTAAATTAAGATTTAAATTTAAAATTCCTAAATTTCCTGCAACTAATCCATCTGGAGAAATTTCTTTTATTCTTTTAACTATATTATCTAAATCTGAATCAAACATTATTCTTGGAGTGAGTGCATAAAGAGGTTTTTTAATTTTAATATTTTCAAAATCTTTATTAAACAAGTCTAAAACAATTATATCTGCGTATTTTTCTGCAATTAATGCATCTTTTTCATTGTAAACTCTAACGATTAGTTGTTTTCCTGAAGAATTTTTCTCTTTTATCTTTATTTCTTTTAAATTTGATTTTCTTTTAATATTTATAGATTTTAAATTTACTTTGTATTCTTTCTCTTGGATATTTATATCTTTTAAAACTTGATTTGGATTAAAAACAAATTCATTCTCAAATTTTCCTTGTGTAAACTCTCTAAAAAAAGAATTTTTCAAATCACTTCTCATCTTTTCAGTTATATTGAATTTTTTATCATAAAAAGAATCAATTGCTTTTCTATAAATAGAAGTAACTGTAGCAACATAATATGGATTTCTCATCCTGCCTTCAATTTTTAAAGAATCTATACCTAAATTTATTATTTCAGGAAGTTTATCAATTAAACAAAGATCTTTTGTTGAAAATAAATATAAATTATTATATAATTTTCTGCAAGGTTGAGCACATTTTCCTCTATTTCCAGACCTTCCACCAAGCAAACTAGAAAAATAACAAGAACCAGAAATACAGGCACATAAAGCACCATGAATAAATATTTCAAGTTCTTTATTATAATTTTTTCTTATTAATTTAATATTCTCTTTAGTTAATTCTCTAGCAAGATTTATTCTATTTATATTTGAAAATAAATTTGCATGTGCAGAATTCATAACTCCTGCTTGTGTAGATAGATGAATATGTAAATCTGGAAAACTTTCTTTAATTATTTCTATAAAACTTGGATCTTGAATGATTACTGAATCTATTCCTTGTTCATAAGCATATTTTAACTGTTCAAAAAATTCTTTTAATTCTGAATTCTTTACTAGAGTATTCATAGTTAGATAAAGTTTAACATTATTAGATTTACAAATTTTAACTGCTTCTTTCAAATAGTCTTTATTAAAATTGGTTGCATATTCTCTTGCGTTAAACTTGTTCATTCCTAAATAAATAGAATCTGCTCCAGAAGAAACTGCAGCTTTTAAAGTACCTAAAGATCCAGCAGGAGCCAATAGTTCTATTTTTCTCATGTTTTAAAATATTAGTCTTAAACTTAAAAACCTAACTAATATTCTTCCAAAACCTTTATAAACATAATATTTCTTAAAATTAAAATGGTAAACAGAACTGGTGGATTTAGGTTTAAAACAAGAAACAAGCTTAAAAAATCTATAAAAGAAAAAGGTAAAATTAGCTTAACCAAGTATTTTCAAATTCTAAAAACAGGAGATAAAGTCTGTTTAAGTGCAGAACCTTCTTATCAAAAAGGAATGTTCTTTCCAAGATATCAAGGAAGAATGGGTACTATTACAGGTAAGAGAGGCAATTGCTATGAAGTTGAAGTTTATGATAGAACAAAAAAGAAGTTATTTATAGTACATCCTATTCATTTAAAGAAGCTTTAAAATGGTAAATATAGACGTTATAGAAGAAAAGCCATTATCTATGGCAGAAGTGAAAGAGAAGTTAGCTAATGATAAAGAGCTTACTCCAAGAGGAACAAAAACTCTTGAATACCTAAAAGCTACCTCTCTTATAAAATCAAACAAGGCAGAAGAGTTAAAAGAAAAGCTTAAAAACTTAGATATACAAAGATTAAAAGACAAACACATTATAAAAATAATTGATATATTACCTAAAGAAATGGACAGTTTAAAAGTAATATTATCACAAGACGTAACTTTAAAACAAGAAGATTTGCAAAAAATACTGGAACTAGTGAATTCATATTCATAAGGGTTAACAATGTTATTACAAAATAATCAAAACATAAAAGAAGAAAAAAACTACCATGAAGAAAGAAGAATATGCGATAGTATTAGACTATTTGCCGAATGGTTACCCATTCGACACAAGGCCAATGCACAAAAAGACTGCAATAGCTTTAGCTATAGGTAAAACTTCATTTGTTCTATTAGAATTAGTTCCAAAAAAAGACCAGTTTTTACAATCTCATGAAGAAGTTTATATTGGAGAAGGAAAGAGAGATAAGATACATCATGTTATTGGAAGAATAAATTCTGATAAATTAACTGAAACTGCAAGATCAGAATTGGGTTTTATTGTTTCTGAATTAGTAGCTAAGAATAAAGAAAGATTTGTTAATTTCTTTAATACAGCCGCTCCTATTAATGTTAGAAGACATCAGATAGAATTATTGCCTGGAATAGGTAAAAAACATATGATGGAAATCTTAGATGAACGTGAAAAAGAACCTTTCAAGGATTTTGAAGATCTTAAAACAAGAGTAAAATTAATGCCTGATCCTGAAAAATTAATAGTTAAAAGAATATTACAAGAACTTGATGGTCTAGAAAAGTATTATTTATTTGTAGGTTAAATTATTTTTACTATAGAATTCTAGAGACAGCAAAACCTTTTTAAATAGGCTAATTCTTTAAAATTTCATGCAAAAAGGTAAACCAGAAGACATTAAAGCAGTGAATATTATCAGAATACTAGATACTGATTTAGATGGTAATATGCCTATTTTTCATGCTTTATTAAAGGTTAATGGTATTAGTTTTTCTATGGCAAATGCTATTTGTACTATTTTAAATATAGACAAATCAAAAAAAGCTCAAGAATTAACTCCTCAAGATTATAAACAAATTGAAGATTTATTTGAAAATCCAGAAGGAAAAATTCCTTTGTGGATGTTGAATAGACAAAGAGATCCTGAAACAGGAGTTAACAAACATTTAATTACAACTGATTTAAAAATGACTCATGAATTTGATATTAAAATGTTAAAGAAAATTAAATCTTACAGAGGTCTTAGACATGCTCAAGGCCAACCTTGTAGAGGTCAAAGAACTAAATCACATTTCAGAAAGGGGACAAGTTTGGGGGTTAAGAAAGTAAAAGTAAGTAAGAAGAACTAAAATGGGAGATCCTAAAAAAGCAAAGAAAAAGTATAGTGGACCATTACATCCATGGCAGAAACTTAGAATTGATAAAGAAAATGAATTAAAAAAATTTTATTCTCTAAAAAATAAAAAAGAAATATGGAAAGCTTCTTCATTGTTAAGAAAATTCACAGGTAATGCAAAAAAAATAATTAGAAATAGGTTAAAAAAACCAGAACAATCAAAATTAGAAGAAACACAATTAATGAATAAATTATATCATTTAAATTTAATTGAAAAAGATAAAAAAGCAGAAGATGTTTTAAGTCTTACTGTAGAAAATATTTTAGACAGAAGATTACAAAGTCAAGTTCAAAAATTAGGTTTGGCAAGATCAATGATACAAGCAAGACAATTTATTGTTCACGGACATATTTCTGTTTCAGGAAAAAAACTTGCAGTTCCAACTTATTTAGTTAAAAGAGAAGATAAAATAACTTTTTCACCAAGCTCAACATTATTTAATCCAGAACATCCAGAAAGAGCAGCAAAAGAAAAAGAAATTAAAAAAGAATTACAAGAATTAAGAAAAGAAACAGAAGAATTAAAAAATCATAAAGAAGAACCTGGAGTAGAAGCAGTATAAAATGGCAGATAAATTAAGATGGGGCATTGCACATATATTTGCAAGTTATAATAATACAATCATTCATATTACAGATATAACTGGAAGTGAAACAATAGCAAAAGCTTCTGGTGGAATGGTTGTTAAAGCTCATAGATTAGAAGCATCACCAACAGCAGCTATGACTGCAGCAAAATTAGCAGCAGAAGCAGCTTTGGAAAAAGGAATTAATGGAGTTCATATTCAAATTAGAGCACCCGGTGGACATAATGGTCCTAATAATCCTGGTCCTGGTGCTAATGCAGCAATAAGAGCATTATCAAGAGCAGGATTAAGAATTGGTATGATAGAAGATGTTACTCCAATACCAACAGATGGTTGTAAGAAAGCTTATGGTAGAAGAGGAAGAAGAGTATAAAAAGAGGTAAACTAAAAATGGAAATAAAAACTTTAGAAAAAAAACAAGACAAAGTAACTTTTTTAATTAAAGGTATTGATCATACAATTGCAAATACATTAAGAAGATTAATGTCTTCTGAAGTTCCTGTTTTAGCAATAGACGAAGTTGATTTTCATAAGAATAGTTCTGCTTTATACGATGAAATGGTAGCTCATAGATTAGGTTTAGTTCCTATTGAAACAGATTTAAAATCATATACTGAAAAATCAAAATGTAAATGTAAAGGTGCAGGATGTCCAAAATGCCAATTATCAATTACATTATCTAAAAAAGGACCATGCACTGTTTACTCTGGAGATTTAGTAATTTCAGATCCAAAATTAAAACCAGTTTTTGATAAAATACCAATAACAAAATTACTTGAAGGACAAGAATTAGAATTTGAAGCTACAGCAGTTTTAGGTTGTGGGAAAGAACATGCAAAATTTTCTCCTGCTTTAATATTTTTTAGAAATTATCCAAAAATATCTGTAAAAGAAGATTGTGAAAAAGCAACACAGGTTTGTCCAAAAGATGTTTTTGAATACAAAAATAAAAAGTTATCTGTTAAAAATTTAATTAATTGTGATTTATGTAATGCTTGTGTAGAAGCATGTGGTGAAGAAAAAATTTCAGTAAGTCCAGTAGAAGATGAATTTATTTTTACAGTAGAATCTTGGGGACAATTAAATCCTAAGGAAATATTTGAAACAGCCTTAGATATATTTGATGAAAAGCTAGATGAATTTAATAAATTAGTAAAAGCGATATAATTAAAAAGCTCTAATTCCTGCTTCAAAACAAGCGGGAGTGGCAGAGCGGTCAAATGCGCTGGCCTAAGAAGCCAGTAGCTTAGTGCTTGCACAGGTTCAAATCCTGTCTCCCGCATACAGAAAAATGGAAAAAAATATAATGAATTTGGGACGAAGAGAAAGAAAGATGTTAAATATAACTCTAAAAAAATTAGCTGAGCAAGGGCAAGGTAAACCTGTAAATTATATGATTCCATCAGAAACAGTTGTACAAGAATTTTTACAATTAAGAAATAAACATAGAAAATCAAATGATCCAATAGGATTAGATCAACAAAGAAAAAATTATGAAAATAAGTTTGATTTTACTTTGGCTATGGCAGTAAATAAAGGATATATTCAGCTTTTTCCAGACCCATTTGTTCCTGAAGAAGAACATAATTTGGCTGCTTATGAATTAACAGAAAAAGGAAAAGAACATTATATGCAGGTAGGTCGTGCTTAAAATGAAAAGAACAGGTCCAACAAATCCAATATTAATAAATTTAATTAAAGAATTAAAATTATTGAGCTTTAAAGAAAAAGCACCTATTTGGAAAAGGATTGCTTATGAATTAGAAATGCCTACAAGGAAAAAAAGAAGCGTAAATCTTTATACTATAGATAAATACGTTGAAAAAGACGAAACTGCAATAATCCCAGGAAAAGTTTTATCTTTAGGAGAATTAACAAAAAATGTTACTGTTGCAGCTTTTCAATTTTCAGATATGGCAAAAGAAAAAATAAATGCAGTTGGAAAAGCAATTTCAATTCAAGATTTAATTAAAAAAAATCCAAAAGGAAAAAAAGTTAGAATTATAGGTTAAAAATGATAATAATAGACGGAACAAATTTGGTTTTAGGAAGATTAGCTAGTTATGTAGCTAAACAAGCTCTTGAAGGAGAAACTATCACTATTATAAATTCAGAAAAGGTTATTATTACAGGAAAAAGATCTAATGTTTTCCAAATATACAAAGAAAGAATTGATCGTGGAAGTCCTTTGAAAGGTCCTTATTATCCAAGACAACCAGATAGAATTGTTAAAAGAGTTATTAGGGGAATGTTGCCAAGAAAATATGAATCAGGAAGATTGGCTTTAAAAAGAGTAAAATGTTATATTGGAGTTCCAGAACAATTTAAAAATGAAAAGTTTTTAACTGTTGATTCAGCTAGTATATCAAACTTAAAAACTACAAAGATTATTAAACTATCAGAAATAGTAAATGAATTTGGAATAAAAGTATGAAAGTAATCAATACATCAGGAAAAAGGAAAAGAGCACTAGCAAAAGCTAGATTAATTGAAGGCTCTGGACAAATAAGAATTAATTCTCAATCTCTAGATACTTATCAACCTGAATTTGCAAGATTAAGAATTTCAGAACCATTAAAAATAGCAGATGAAGCTTTCAAAAAAGTGGATATTGCTGTTAGTACTAATGGTGGTGGATGGCAAGGACAAGCAGAAGCTGCAAGATTAGCTATTGCAAGAGCTTTGGTAAAATATGATAAAAAATTAAAAGAAAGATTTTTAAAATATGATAGACATTTATTAATTGCAGATGTACGTAGAAGAGAAGCGTATAAACCTAATGATTCAAAAGCGAGGGCTGCTAGACAGTTCAGTAAGAGGTGAGCAAGAAAAATGATAATCCCTGTTAGATGTTTCAGTTGTAATAAACCTATAGGTCATCTTTGGGAAACTTTTGAAGAAAAAGTTAAGAAAGGCGAAGATAGAAAAAAAGTTTTAGATGAGCTTGGTTTAGAAAGATATTGCTGCAGAGCAGTATTTTTAGGTCACGTAGACAATTTAGATATCATATCTAAGTTCAAGAAAGCTTAAATTTTCTTTTTTATTACAAATCTCATGAATTTCTTGCAGTTTCTACAATAATAAACTACTTTTTTATTTTTAGTTCTTACTCTACAATTTATTCCAGGTTTTAAATAACAATTACAATGTTTGCAGAATCTTCTTTTTAATTCTCTAGGGATTCTTAAATTAACTTTCATAGCAATCTTTCTTGCTAGTTGCACATATCTATCTGCTCTTTTAGGATTTTTCTTGAAAACAGATTCAGCTTCTTTAAATAATTGTTTAACTCTTTCAAGTGCAATTTCTTTTTCTTTAGGTTTTGGTATCATATATTAACTAGAATTAATTGTTATATAAATTTAATTAAAAAAAGGCGGACAGCTAACCATAGTTCCCGTCTTACGACAGTACAATATGGAACGTAGGTCTTCTTAATTTCCAAGTTCGAAATGGGTTTGGATGTTGCCAGACCGCTATGGCCGTCCTAAACTTTATTGTAAATAACTCCTTTATTAAACTTTCGAATAGCTTGGAAAGGTTTATATATAGCTTTTAATGTATTCTGGTTTATGAAAAAAGCAATTATAACAATACTCGTTTTAGCTATGTTTTTCATGGCAGCTTGCGGAAGTGAGCCAACAACAACTACAACAACTACGACACCAACAACTGTAGACCAATGTGGAGATGATGTTTGTGCAGAATCTGAAAGATGTGATACTACAACTTATCAGACTAAATGTGCAGAAGATTGTCCTCCTTGTCCAACAAGTTTATACATTGAAAATTTCCAATGTGGTAATGTTGCTGGATGTGAAATAACAGGAGAAAACAAGTTTACAATAAGTCCAAGTACTACTTCAATAAAAACAAAAGTTGCTAATCTTGGAGATACAATAGCTAATACAATGGAAGCTACATATAACTGTTACGATGACAATAATGTTAGAGTTTTAAGAGACTTTGAAGTACAAACATACAAAGGAACCAAATTTAATCACGGTTTTATGAATGCGTATGGAAATACTCCAAATGGCGATAAAACAAGATTACAAGCAAAAACTTCTCAATCTAGTACAGATGATTATGCATTAACCATCAGTGCAGTAGATTTAACAGAAGATTTCAATTTGAGATGCGATTTTGTATTTGATACACACAGCCCAATTGAAAATGAAAAACAATCAGTTTATTTAACTTTCAAAAAAGAATAAATTTTTTCTTTTCTTTTTTTTATATTAATTTTAATTTCTTAGTTACTTTATCAATTTTTTCTTCGTTATCTGGACCAATTGCTAAGCAAGTTAAGGTTGGTTCTTTAAATTCAGTTAAACCTGCATCTTTGATTAAAGCAACTGTTAATTTTTCTTGATCTGCCAATCTTTTATATTGTAATAATTCTTTTTCATCTTTTACTTTTAAAATAACTTTTTTCATACCTTCTGCTCTCCATTCAGAAACTTTGTAATCTGGAGATTTTAAAACAGCATCAACAGAAGCATGACTACATTGAGCACTCATTTTACCTTTCGACATTTTTAGATCTGCCCTTACTAGAATGACTTGCTTCATACAAATTAAAAAATAAAGAAACTTATAAAGTTTGTGTTAATTAATATTTAAATATAATTTCTAAAAGTCTAGCCCAACGGGTATTAGAACTTAAACTTGCAGGAATTTTTTCATCTCTTTCTTTAGTTTTTTCAGTAAAATAAGTTAATTCCCTCATCCCATTTTTTTCTTTTTTTCTTTCTATATAAGTTATGCCAGAAGGATTATATTGTTTATTTAATGCTAAAAGAATATCTATTTCTCGAAATTCTTTTTCAAAATATTTTATTTTAGTTTTTTCAGAATGAGTTAAAAAAGTAATATTATTGTCTCTCATATATTTGTCTATATCTTTAACAAAATCTATTTCGCCTTTTTCTGATAAAGTGAAATATGATTTTTTTTCAAATAATTTTATTAAACTCATTTTTAAATTAAGGATTTGAATATTTATAAGGGTTTTTATTTTAGAAATGTTTAAGTATAAGATTAATTATATAATTTATATGAAAAAGAAGGTAAATATTAAATTATTATTAATCTGTCTTTTTATAGTTTATTTTATAGCTTTTATAGGGAGTTTATTTACTTCAAACGCAGTAAAATCTGATTGGTATCAACAGAATAAACCTTCTTTAACTCCTCCAAGTTATGTATTTCCTATAGTTTGGAATGTTTTATTTTTTTTAATAGCCTATTCTTTGTACTTTACTTGGACTAAAGCTAAACAAAAGAATTTAGTAATAATATTTTATGGAATAAATTTTGTTTTAAATGCTAGTTGGAGTTATTTTTATTTTTATTTAAAGAATCCTTTGTTTTCTTTTATAGAATTAATATTTTTATGGATGTCAATTCTATCTCTACTAATATTTACTTATAAAATAGATAAAAAAGCTTCTTATTTATTAATTCCTTATTTTTTATGGGTTAGTTTTGCAGGTATTTTAAATTATTTAACTATTTAATTCATATGAAGTTCTACAATATCTCCATTTTCAAGAATATGATTTAAACCTGCTTGCATTCCTTCATGTTTAGCACTTTCTCCCCAAATTTTTGCATGTTTAAACTTTTTAAGAAAATCTTTGTGTATGTTTCCTGCTAGATCTTTAATTTTTGACTTTTTCTTAAGAGCAATAGGAGGATAAGCTGGTTTTTTTCCTGGTTGTTTCGTATAAACATAAATTAAATTCAAATTATTCCAAATTAAATCCTTTAATTTTTCAATTTCCATATCTGAAAACTTTTTATAATAGATTATGGGTAATTCAATATCATTTTTATATAATTCTTCGAAAACAAATTTTCTTTCTTGTTCTGTATCATAAATTAATATTATTAAATCCGCATCTTTTATTGCACTTAAGAACTCAGGTCCTTTTTCTTTTGAATGAAAGTCTTTTATTATAGCAGGTATTTCAAGAACTTGTAATTTAATTCCTTTATAATCCAACGTTCCTTGTTCAATTTTTTTTGTTGTGAATTCATAATCTGCAATTTCTATTTTTGCTCCTGTTAAATCTTTTAATAATTGTGATTTACCTGAATTGGTTAATCCAACAATACAAATTCTTGCTGCACCTTCTCTTTTAATTAAGTTAGACTTTCCAGAACTTTTTTTATTTTTCTTTTTACTTTCCACCGCGGCTTTTAGTTTTTTATATCTTAATTTTAAATTAACAGCCATAGATTCAGTCCCTTTATGGGAAGGAAGCGTACGCAACATTTCTTCTAAGGCTTTTAGTTTTTCTTCATCAGATTGTGCTAGATAAAATTTCTTTTCTGCAGCTGCATATTCTATAGAAACATTAGTTGCCATCTTTTATACTCCATAAGTAATATTTTCCTTTTCTTTCTTTATTAATTAGTCCTTGTTTATAAAGATTATTTAAATGAACTAACAAAACATCAATTCCAACATTACTATAAAATTGTAATTCTGTACTTTTTGCAGAACCTAATTCTTTTAATTTATTCAAAATTACCGATTTGGTATTACTGGAACAACCTCCCTTATTAATATAATTTTTAACTCTTTTTATATGAAATTTAATACATTTATCTTTATGGTTATCTATTACTGGCCCAGCTAATTTATATATTTCGCTAACCTTTTGGGATTTCATTATGAATCTATACTGGTCATTTGCATCTATTCCTAAATTTCTACTATATTCTACGTTAACAAAATATAGTTTATTATTTGTTGCCCAACTCCATTTATTAGCAATTTTTAACATAAACTTTAAAAAGTCTTTATAAGTATCGCTCATACATAAGTCTGGTCTTCCTATAGTTAACCCTCTAAACTCCAAATCAAAACTAACTATGAAAGCTCCTGCCGCAAGCTTTTTGTTTTTTAATAGTTGATTATATAAATCTAATTTTGTATTTAAAATAGAATTTATTTGTTCTTTCGTTAAAATATATTTATTTTTATTTCCAGATACTTTCCAATTTGATAATCTTTTTAGAATTATTTTATTTGAATATCCTGAAGGGAATTTTCCTACTGTTTTTGTAATATAATAAAGCCAATTTGGTGTAAATATAAACCCCCATTTTTTTCCTCCTTTTTCTAATTTTGGTTCTTTAAAATAAGAAGATATAAATTGTTGATTTAATTTTTTTTCCCAAATTCTAGTTATCTTTATCCACCTACATAAAATATCTTTATTTTTTGATCTAAAACTTATTGTATGATATCCTATAAATTTTTTATTATGTTTAATTTGTTCATGTTGGGTGGGTTTATTCATCTCTTCTATAAAGGCAATGCCTGCCATTAAAGAATAAACTTTCCAATTTTTTTCCATTAATTTATAAATAGACATTTATTTTTATAATACCTTCTACTTTTTATATGTTCCGGTGCAGATTTTTACAAATCCTTCAAACTATTTCCAAATAGTTTCTCTTTTTCTTTTCTTATATCATCGATTATTTCATTGTTTAAAACTAAATATTGACATCTATATTCAGGCAAGATAACTCCAAATTTTCTTCCTGCTTTACAAGTACCTATTTTTCTATCTTTGTCTAAAAGACCATTTCTTATTTCTAATTCAAAGAATTTGCAATCTTTACAAGTAGAATTCTCCATCTTTTTTTTAATGTCTTCTATAGTAACTATATCCATGTTTAAATAAGGTATTAAAGGTATATTTAAAATTTCCTTTATATCAAAACCTTTATAAACATTATTTTGAAATAGATTAAAATGATAGCCTTATCAGACATAACGGCATTAGTATCGGATAATTTAGTTAAACTAATAGGTGGAATCTTAATTTTATTAATAGGTTTGGTTATTTCTAGGTTCTTTGGAAAGTTATTTTATAAAGTATTACATAGGATTGGTGTTAATGAAGTTCTTAAAAAACAATTACAATTACAAATACCTATAGAAGAATTTATTTCTACTTTTATAAGATATCTTGGTTATATAATTTCAGTTATTTTTGCATTACAACAATTAGGATTAACTACATTTATATTTAATTTAATATTAATATTAATTTTAGTATTTATCATTTTAATGGTAGTTATTGCTCTAAAAGATATTGTTCCAAATATTACTGCTGGTTTTTTTATAACACAAAAGAAATTAGTTAAGGTTGGAGATATAGTTAAAATAAAAAACTTAACAGGAAAAGTTACTAATGTTACTTTAACAGAAATACAAATTAAAAACAAAGAAGATATTATTATTATACCTAATTCTGTTTTAATTAAGCACGAAATTATTAAAAAAAGATAATTATTCTTTTGAAAAGTCTTCTATTTTATATTTAAATTCTGCATCAGAACTTATTATTCCTCTCTTTTTTAAGTATTCTTTAGCAAGAACATAAAAGATTAAACCTAGGCTTTTTTTACCTTTGTTATTGCAAGGGATAATCAAATCTATTTTTCCTGCATCATTGTTTGAATCACATAAAGCAATTATAGGAACTCCCATTTGATAGCAATCATTTACTGTATTTTTATCAGGTAATGGATCTACCACTAAAACTAATTTTGTTTCCATAAAAGTCTCTAATTTGATATTAGTTAATATTCCTGGAGGATATCTTCCTGTTAAAACCCTTATTCCTGTTGCTTCTGCGAATAAGTTAACAATAGACCATCCAGTTTCTCTTCTACATACAATTAGAATATCTTTAGGATCGTATTGTGAAATAAAGTTAGCTGCTACACCTACTCTTTTATTAATCTCTTCTACGTTTAAAACACATAAACCATCAGGTCTTATTTTATATACAAATGGAGACATATCTTTAGTTCTTAGTTTAGTCCCTATATGAACTCCTGCTTTCAAATACTCATCTAAGGGTATTAATAATTGGGTTTCTGCCATATTGCATAAGAAATCCATTTATTTATAAAGCTTTCTTTGAGATGTTTTTAACAATTTAAAATTAATAAAAAAAAGAAAAAAAGAATTAAAGTTCTTTTCTAATTCCTTTGATTACGCCTGGAGCTATTCCTTTGAATGCTGCGCCAAAGCCTAATCCTATAGCAATTGCTATTCCTAATCCTAATGTTGCTACTATTACTAGGAATGTATTTTCAAGTATTGTTATGTCAATACCAATTTGTTTTAGTGCAATCATTGCAACTAATAACAGAACAACTATTTTAGCTAATCCTGCCACAAATCTCATTCCCTTCATTTTTGTATGTTCTCTTATTTTTATTTCAACATACAATGCTAATGCAACACCAGCAAGCAATATTACTACAGCTGCGATAACATTAGGTAACCACAATACAAATGATTTTAGTAAATCACTTAGTGTTCCTAATTGTAACAAGTCTACAGCTACTTGGAAGAATATTATGAAAATGTACCATTTCAATATTTCTCCTAGAAAAGCTGCAACATTTGTATGACCAATTGCTTTAGATAAAGCAGAGGAATATACCCATCTGTTTAATCCTAACTTTTCTAATAGTAATTTTAATGCATGTCCTATTAAAAAAGCCACAAAATAGCCAACAATCAATATTATAATCGCTGCTAGTAATCCTGGTAAAACACTAACGAATGAATTCCATAGAGTCACTAATGGATCTAGAACGATAGACGTTGCTGTACCTATATTTTGTAACACCCTTACACCTCCTTTTTACATCTTTTTTATAAATAAATGTCTAAGTAATATGTAAGATTTTTAATTTATAAAGCTTTCGATAGCATATTTTTGAAATAGTGATTACAATTGCACAAACTTTATAAATAATTAAGCGTTTAGTACATTATGCAAAATTCAACTGCACTAAAACATTTAAAATGTAAGTATTTTACTTCAGTGTTTACAGCAGTTGTAATTAAATGCTGTTGATTAGGAATTCAAAATCTTGGTTCCTGAATAACAGCAAAACTTTCTGATTATTTAGGAACTAAAGAATGAATTCTGGGAATAAAAAAAAGATGAGAGAAATACAACCATGTGTAATATGTGATGAAGTGATAACTAATCCAATTTGCCTAGATTGTCTTGCTAGGGAAGTTGAATTTTGGCTCAGAGATCGTGACCCTAGTTTATTACCTGAAGTTAGAAAAATAAGACATGAATTAAATGTGTATGACAACTTTCAAGAAACAAGCGAAACATGTATCAAATGTAAAATGGAAATGAATATTTGCCCACATTGTTATTGCACTAAACTGTTAAAGTTGTTTCAAACTAAAAGCCCAGAATTAGTTGAACTTTTCAGAAAAGCATTTATTTCTTTTTAATTCTTTTTATTTCTTCTTCTATATTTATTATTCTATTAATTTTAACTTCTCTTTCTTTTCCGTAAATTCCACATTTTATTATAGGAACATTAAATGCAATAGATAAATCTGCAATTGTACTATCCATAGTTTCTCCTGATCTATGTGAAATAACTGGATAAATTTTATTTTCTTTTGCAAATTTAATTATTTCTCTTGTTTTTACTATAGAACCAATCTGATTTGGCTTTACAATCAAAGATGTAATAGCATTTTCCTTAATTGCTTTTTTTAATAACTCAATTCTTGTTGCAATCAAGTCATCTCCACATATTAAACAAGTTTTTCTTACTTTCTTAGTAATCTCTGCAAAACCTTTAAAATCATTTTCTTCTAAAGGATCTTCCACATAACACAAATTATATTTTTCTATTAAATCAATCATATATTTTATTTGTTCTTTTCTTGTTAATTTTTTGTTTCTGTAAACATATTCTTTTCCATCATAAAAAGAACCTGCTGCTACATCTAAGCCTATTCTTATTTCAAAATCTATAGTTTTATTATAATCACTAACTACTTTTGTTAATATATCTAAGATTTGTTCTATAGTTAATTCAGGAGACCATGCACCTTCATCAGTCATTTTTGGTCTTGATAAATATTTTTTGATTTGTTTTTTAACTAATTTATGAATTTTATAATTTGCATAAGCTGCTTTTGTAAAAGATTTACAATTTAAACTCAATAATAAAAATTCTTGAATTTCTGGAGCATTAGTTTTTTTAACATGCGCTCCTCCACCGATTATATTTCCTAAGGGCCTTGGTAATTTTTCTGTTCCAGGATTTAAATAACTCCAAATTTGCCCTTTTGAAAGCATTTTTAACAATGCAAATTCTAAAGCAATAACTGTATTGCCCCCAATTATTTCCCATCTTTCAGTATCATCGTATTTTTTTAATATATTTTCAATTTTTTCAAAATCATTAAATTCATTTATTTCAAAATCTTTTAATTCTTGATTTAATACATTATTTACAAATTCTACAGAAGTATTTACTCCGGAAGTTGGAAAATCCATAACTTCTTTTTTAGATTTAGAAGCGCCAGATGGTGCAGAAGCTTCTGCTTTTCCCATATCTGTTTTAATAAATATTTGAATTGTATCTTGATTTCTTGAATTTGATATTTTCTTAGCTTTTATTTCTTTTATTTTCATTTTAGTTTATTTATTTTCTTTAATAAATCCTCAATTTGTTTATTGGTTAAGCCATGAGCTTTTGCTCCTTGTTCTAAGGTTTCTTGCATAGCCACAGGACAACCAACACAATGTAAACCTATCTTAAACATTAATTCAGCTGCTTTTGGACATTTATCTAAAATCTCTCCAATAGCCATGTTTTTTGTTATTTTTACCATTTTAAACCTTTAATTTCTTTATTAAATCTTCAGATGCTTTGTTAATATATATACTTTTCTCTAGTTTTTTACCATATTTTACAAGAACTAGATTATCTTGACAATCAGCGTATTTAGCAGTTAATGAAGCAGCTAATTCTATAGAATCTTTAGTTAATGGTCCTTGTAATATTGTTAAAGGAGAACCGTGCCCAGGAACTTCAAAAATATATTCATTTTTATTTTTTAATCTTATCAAAATTTTATTGTCTTTTTCATGTCTTCCAACAATTATCTTATTTTTTCCAAATCTAAAATGTCTTCCGTATTTTAATATTAAAAAGTCTTTAACTTCTATTTTTTTATTATATTTTAATAAATCTCTTACTTTGTCTGCGTAATTTATATCTGTTAGCTTACAACCACCAGCAGGACTTTTATATTCTGTTAATTTTAATTTATTAGCAAGATCTAATTGGACATTTCTTCCTCTTCCTCTTATATTATACAAATGTATTCTTTCTACCAAAGATTCTTTTTCTGGTTTTGTTTTAACTAAATATTGTGCAGATAAAGGACGTAATAAAATTCCTTTTAATCCTGATTCTTTTTCTATTATGTTAAGTGCTTTTCTATGCTGACTCATTGGTCTTTGCTCAAGAACTTCTCCTGTTGCAATAAAATGAGCATTTATTTGTTTCATGTATTGTTTTGCTTTTTTTAACATGTAAATTTTACAATCAATACAAGGATTGATGTTTTTTCCAAATCCGTGTTTAGGTTTTTTTAATAATTTTAAATATTCTTTATCAATTTCAACTTGTTTTATAGGAATTTTAATTTGTTTAGAAACTCTTTTAATTAATTCTCTATCTCCAAAAAAAGGACTGTAAAAATAAATACCATAAACTTGAATATTTTGTTTTTTTAATAGAATTGCAGAAATTATACTATCTAATCCTCCTGAAATTAAAACTACTGCTTTAGCTTTTTTATTAACTGACATGTTTTGCACTCCTTTCCTGGTGTTGGTTCTGAACAATTAGAACAATAGTTTATTTTTTCATTCTTATATTGTTTTTGTAAACTAGGTAATATTTTAAAAAATGATTCAACAATATTATTTACTTCTATTTCATATTTAGGTATTAAAGTTCTTATAGATCTTCTATACGCTTTTGTTGAACAAGGGCAAGGTTCATAATTAACAGGGAAATTCATTAATTTAGAATATTTTCTTATATCGTCTTCTTTACTGAAGTATAAAGGTTTTACTCTTGGAATGAATTTTTTATCTTTTAATATTCCAGAAATAGGACCTTGTTTAGCACTTAATTTTATATTGCCTTTAAATTGGTTCATTAATATCGTTTGAGCTTCATCATCTATATTATGACCTGTTGCTAATTTAGTAAATTTTAATTTTCTAGCTAATTTATTCATCAAATATCTTCTTAAAATACCACAAATTGTACAAGAATTTAATTTTATATTTTTAGATTTTAAAATATCTCTTATATAACAGAAAGAAAAACCAAATTCTTTTCTAAAATCAAATACATTTATTTTTATTTTCTTTTCTTTACAAAAATTCTTTATATTATTTAAATTAATATCAGAAAATTTACCTATTTTCAAATCTATAATCCCTGCTTGAACATTATAACCAAATTTCTTTAATAAGTATAAAGTTGTAGTAGAATCTTTTCCACCAGAGCAAGCAACTAAAATTTTATCTTTCTTATCAAATAATTTATATTTTTTAATAGTATTTTTTACTTGTTCTTCAAAGTTTTTAATAAATTGTTTATCTTCCATGAGAATTAAACTTAAAAGTTAATTTATAAATTTACTCATACCTTAAAGCATCTACAGGTTTTAGTTTTGAAGCTTGTATAGCAGGCAACATTCCTGATAAACTCCCTATTACTAATGAAAATGTTAATGCTCCAACAATTAAAATAGGAGGGAAACTTGCTCCAAGTAAACCTGTTCCAATAAATTCTTGTGCAATAAGAACAACTACTTTACTTATTCCTACTCCCAAGGTTATTCCAATTAATCCACCAACTAGTCCAAGTAATCCTGATTCTAATAAAAATAAAGTTAAAATATCTGAATTTTTTGCACCAATAGCTTTCATAACTCCAATTTCTTTTGTTCTTTCTAAAACACTAGTATACATAGTATTCATAATCCCAATTCCACCAACAACCAAAGAAATTGCAGCAATTCCAATTAAAACTGCTTGTACAATTCCAAATACTGTTTTAAAAACATCTGCTAGCTGTTCTGAAGTTAAAATATTAAAATCTTCTTCTCCTTCTTTTAATCCTCTATCTTTTCTCATTCTTAATTTAATTTCTTCTGCTATATCATTGACATTATCTCCATCTTGTACTTGAACAACTATCATAGAAATTATTTCAGGTTCATCAAAAACTTCTCTCCATTTGTCTAATGGCATAAATATTGCAGAATCATCTGCTTTATTCCCCATTGTTTCTAAAGTTCCTACAACTTCAAACTTTTTATCTTCAATTAATAATTTATCTCTTACTTTTACTTCTTTTTCAAATACATCGCCATTGTTTAAACCATAACCTGCCATAACAACGTTAGTATCACCTTGTTCTATTCTTCTTCCATCAGCTACTTTGATATTAGACATACTATCTACAATGCTTCTCATATCTTCTTCTAAAGGAATTCCATAAACATAAGTATATTTTAATTGATCATCAAAATAAACTCTTCCCATTTTGAAATTTATAGGAACAACACCTTTTATTCCACCAATTTTTTCAATTAAATCAACATCATGTTGTGTTATTTTTGCACTTGTAAATCCAGAGCCAGGAGGACCAGATAAACCAGCACCTGCAGTAATAGTTATTTTATCAGAACCTAATGTTTCAAATTGTTTAGAAATTGCATCTTGTAATCCTTGGCCTAAAGATATTAAAGAAACAACAGCAGCAATTCCAATGAAAATACCTAACATAGTTAGCCAAGATCTAACTTGTCTTTTCTTTAAATTCGTAAAAGCTAAAGTAATAAAATCTAGTATCATTGTTCATTCTTTTTTCACCAAGTCTGAGAGTTCCATCTCTCCAATTTCTAACTGCCTTTTAATTTCTTTGTTTACTTTATCTTCTTTAAGTATACTTAATTTTTGACCAGTTCTTAATACAAGATAACAATGTGTTCCTTTTATAGTATCTATTATTCCATTCAGTGCATAGAAGGAACAAGCAGAAGTAAGTAAAATATTTGTTACTAAACTCCCTCCTGCCATTAATTTATAAGAATATGGTTGATCTCCTGAAAAAACATCTATTATTTTTTGTAAATTTAAATTTAAAAGAGGTTGAACAGACACATAAGTTAATACCTCGGATACTGCTGTATTAGCAACACCCAATGCCCTATATAAATTTTTGACTTTCATTGTGCATGTTTCTTCTTTCCTTTTCTGTATTTTCTATAAATAAAAATTCCAGCCAGTATTACAATTATAGGTATAATATATCCAAATAAACTTCCTGAAATTAATCCAGCTTGTTTTGCTTCTTTAACAGAATAAACACTTGCATCGTAATTTATTACTTGAGTATAATCTTTGTTATTGGAATCTTTATATGAAATTAATAAAGGTATTTTCATATTTCCTGATTTTGCTGGAATTAAATCAAATTTGATTGTATCATAATCATCTATGTTTAAATCTCCAATATAAATTGTTTTTGTTGATAATGTTTTAAAATCATTACTGTCTAACAAATTAATATTTAAGAATTTTAATTTTGTTAATCCTCTATTTACTAATTTTATTGTTATTGTACTTTTTGTATTTTGAATTAGTTCATTTTTTTCTGTTGAAATATCTAAGTAAGGTGTTGCTGAAACAATTATTGTTATGAAATTAGATTCATTATACATTTTTCCAAATTCATCATAATAAGTTATTACAATTGGTATTTTGTAAATTCCTGCTTCTGCTTCTGGCATTGTAATCAAATCAAATACAATATCTTCTGAACCAAAACTTGTAATTGTATCTACTGATTTTTGTGCTATTGATTCTGAAGGAGCAAAAGGTATTCCGGTTAAGCTTAAACTAATTACAACATCTTTTAATGAAAAACTTGCTTCGTTTTTTAAATGTAGAGTTAATTTTCCTGTGTTTCCAGATGAGAATTGTTCTTGTTCTACTTTATCTACAACTAAAGTTGTTTCAATTGCTTTTACAAAAACTTCAAAGGTTTCTTCTTCGTTATCATAACTTAAAGTTAAATCTTTATATCCTGTTCTCGCAGAGCTTTCTGATTTTATTCTATATGAGAATGTTACTGGTATTCCTGGCATTAACAAAGGAACTTTTACAGTATCATCAGTTTCTATACTTAATCCAGATTCTGCATCTAACTCAAATTCAGTATTTGTAATATTTTTATAATCTTCACTTATTGCTTGGAAGGTTACTGTGAAATAATTTCCAGCCATTACAGGGCTTGGTTCATATTTTATCATGTTAACTGAAATATCACTTGCTGCACTAACTGCTGTCAAACTAATTAAAAGTACAATTATTCCTAATATTAAATTTTTAATTTTCATTGTTTCTCCTGTTCAAGTTCGATTATTATCTCTTCTTCAAGTTTTTTTATTTGTTTTTTAAAATTTTGTGAAAGATTTTGCTTTTGTTTTATTGAAAGAGTATTATAAATATCTTTTATTATTTCTGGTTTTTGATAAGGTTGTTTTATATGCGCATATTTTTTCCAATAATCTTCTATTTCTTTTACACTAAGACCTAAACCTATTTCTATATCAGCTATTTCAATATTCTTCTTTTCATAGTTTTCATAATCTTTAGATTCCCAATTCTGTGGGGTTTTAATTTTACTATTATATTTAGTTACCATTTCTTCAAGAAATTTCTTATAATCTTTTAACATTTCAATATAATTTGAATATTTTGAATTAGTTTTCATTTTGTATTTTACCATCCCTTAACATATATGATTTATTTGAGTATTTTGTTAATTCTGGATTATGTGTAACAATAATTATTGTTTTTCCTTGTTTGTTTAATTGTCTTAAAAAATCCATTACATTAACTCCTGTTTTTGAATCCAAGTTTCCTGTTGGTTCATCAGCTACTATAATTTCAGGATCATTTGACAAAGCTCTTGCAATAGCAACTCTTTGCTGTTCTCCACCAGATAATTCATTTGGTCTATGATCTAATCTTCCTGCTAATCCAACCATTGAAAGTAATTTTGCTGCTCTTTCTTTTCTGATTTCTTTTGGAATTTCTTGAAACATCATAGGTAATTCTACATTTTCTAGAGCTGTTAAAGTTGGAATTAAATTAAATTTTTGAAAGATAAATCCTATTTTTTTACCTCTTATCATAGCTAAATCTGATTCTTCTAAATGTGAAATATCTTGGTTTTCTAATAAAACTGCACCCGAACTTGGAACATCTAAGCATCCAATCATATTCATTGTAGTAGATTTACCAGAACCAGAAGGGCCCATAATAGTGATAAAATCACCTTTATTGACGTTTAAATTGATACCTGCCATAGCATTAACCTTTTCTTCCCCTATTTCATATGTTTTCCAAACTTCATTTAAAGATAAAATTGCCATAAAAGGGTTATAACTTGGCTTATTTATAAATGTTTCCATTCAAAAATGGTAACACTATCGTAAGATATATAAAGGAGATTATTGTTGAAAAGATATGCCAAAATACAAAATAGGTTTAAAATTATCTTTTGAAGAATGCGGTCATATTTTTAGTGAGAGTTCTTTTTATTCTGGAGTATTTAATTTTCCAAATATAATTCATACTATTTCTTCAAGAAGTGATAATGGAGAATATATAAAACTAAAGAATGAAAATTTTCCTGTATCTGAAATAGAACACATTTTAGATCAAAATTATAGTTTAATTAAATTAAGCAAAAAGTTTAATCATATAAGTAGGTCTACTAAAAACTATATAGGTGAAATAGACAGGATAGTTAAAGAATACGAAAAAGCATTAGTTAATTTATCTAAAAAGGAAGGGGATATTAATTTATCTAAAAAGGAAGGGGATATTAATTTACCTAAAAAGGAAAATAAGAGAAGGTCACACTCCCAACACAATAAATATGTCACTGGGTCTCGTACAAAAAACAAACCCTTAATAAATAAATTAATTTAAAATGACAAATTCAATAAAAAAATCATTAGCAACTTTAGTTTTAGGTATAACTCTTGGATTAAGTTCGATTAATTGCAATCAAGCGACTAAGACCGGACCCATATTAATTGAAACATTAGAGAATAGAGAAATAATTGGTTTCAAACATACTAGTGTTTATCCTTTTAAAATCCCTTTTATAACAACGGAATTTGATATTTTGGTGGTGCATACACCAGATGGAAGAGAAATTGTATATACAGATTTAGATTCTAACTCAAAAATAGATAAGATAAAAATATGTAAAAATAATTCATGTGTAAGATATGATAATACTTCTATTGATGGAAAATTATTCTTGAAAAAAATAGCACAACCACAATATGATAATTATTTAAACAAAATTACCGAAATTAAATTCAAATCTTATAAACTTTAATTAATCAATCCTAAAATATAACTCAAAGCATGGCTTGCTCTTAATGGTTTTTTAGTTTCTTGTGTTAATCTAAAACTATAATCTAATTTGTCTCTTAATTCCTGACTTAAACCAAATTTATCATTTCCGAATATTAAAGATATTTTTTTATCTTTATTCCTAGAATAAAATTCTTTAAAGTCTTTTTCATCTTTCTCAGAGTTTATAGAAAAACCAATTTTAATTCCATCTAATTTTTTATTGATATTCAATGTAAACTTTTCATAAGGAATTCCTTTAGCTTCCTGTTTTGCCTTATTTATCAAAGGATCAATATTTTTTTCAGTAAGAATATTCAAAGGTACCTCAAAAATATAACACAATCTCAAAAAATCTTTTATTTCTTCTATATTTTCAGGATTTTCCAAGACGATTTCAAAGTTTAATTTTTTCTTTTCCATTTTGAACTTTTCCCAATAATTAAAAGGGGTAATGAATACTCTATAATAAGGTTTTTCTTTTTTAATGAATTCAATATAAATAACTTTTTCAGGATTTTCAGAAAATTTTGAGTTTAAAGCAGAATTTACTTTTTTAATTATTTCTTTAGAAGATATTGGAATACTTGATATAAAATTAGTTTTAACCAAATGAGTTTTTATTTTTAAATCTGCAAAGGTTTCTTTAAAGGTTTTAAAATCAAAGGCTTTCCAATCTTGATATAAAGGCAATATTTTTTCTATTTCTTCAAAATATAGTATTTTTTTAATATCTTCGTTAGTTTCTAGAATTAAGCCATTATCCTCAGAAAATTTTGAATCTTTTAAACTATCTTTTATCTTAGTTTTTAGTTTAGCTACACTTAATTCAAATTTATTCAATATTAACAGGTATTTCATATTTTAATTAAAAGAATAAGCTATATAAATATTATTAAGGATTGTTTTAGTAAGTGGGTATGCCGGAGCGGTCAAACGGGCTAGTCTCAAAAGCTAGTAGCTTAGTGCTTACGCAGGTTCGAATCCTGCTACCCACAGATTTTTTATAGAACTATCTAATAGAATATAAAACAAATAAAAAAAATTTTAGTAGATTTAGTTTGTTGTTACATTTACTGCTTTAGGTCCTTTGTCTCCTTGTTCCACATCAAATGTTACAGAGTCACCATCATGCAAGGTTACGCCTTCTGCGATTCCTGTCTTATGCACGAAGTAATCCTTTCCATCTTCTGCGGTTATGAAACCGAACCCTTTCATTGTGTTGAAATATTTTACTTTTCCGTTCATTTTTGTTTTAAATTGTTATATTATGAAGTTATTCTCTGTTTTTAAATATAACTATTTTGGTTTTAAACCCTAATATCTCTTTTAAGATAGTTATCTATCATAAATATTCTTTCTATGTCCTACTTTTAATATAAAGATATTCTCTTTTTCTATATTAAATATAATCCTATAATCTCCCACCCTTAATCTAAAATTTCCAGAATCTTTTAATTTTTTAATGTCTTGTTCATAAGGATTTTCTATTAATTCATCAACTTTTTTTAGAATCCTATGTGCAGTTAAATTTTCTAGTTTATTAAGTTCATCTAAGGCTTTTTGAGTCCAATTTACTTTAAACATTATAATCCGAACCTTTTTTTTACTTCTTCATGAGAAACATATTTTTTAGCAGAAATTTGTTTTTTTGCTTCTTCAAGATCTTGTTTGGTTTTTTCATTTAATTCTAAATCATCCTCTATCATTCTTTCTAAAATTTCATTATAGGTTTCTCTTTCAAATATTTTTAATCTATCCAAAACTTGTTTAGTTTGTGTTGAAATTTGTATTGTGGTTTGCATTGTAATTTCTTATAATAAGTTATAACAACTTATAGTATATAAACCTTTCCATCCCTCACTTTTAACTACTTCATTAACCATAAACTTTAAATAGAACTTAACTTTATACCGAGTAATCAATTACTTCTCATTAACTAATTACTCGGCAAACTAATGGAGAAATAGCTATTTAAATAGCTTTCGGAAAATGCAAAAACATTTACTAGACACAAGCGTTGTAATAGAAAAAATCGCTTCTACTTTAATTAAAGAGAAGAAGCTCAAAGGTAAAATCTTAATACCTAATGCAGTAGTTTCAGAATTAGAAAATCAAGCAAATAATGGACTTGAAATTGGATTTTTAGGTCTAGATGAAATAGCAACATTACAAGAATTATCTAAAAGGAAAAAAATAACTTTAGAATTTGTAGGTTCTAGACCAACAGTAGATCAAATATCCTTAGCAAGATCTGGAGAAATTGATGCTTTAATAAGAAATTTAGCTTATGAAAACAAAGCAACATTAATTACTGCAGATAAAGTAGAAGCAGCATCTGCAAAAGCATTTGGAATTCCATTAAAGTTTATTGAATCAAAAAAACCAGAAGCAAAATTAAACATAGAAAAATATTTTGATAAACATACTATGTCAGTACATATTAAAGAAGATTGTCATGTATTTGCGAAAAAAGGTCTTCCTGGTTCTTGGACTTTAGAAAAATTAAAAGATAAATTAACAGGAAAAGAAGTTCAAAATTTAGCAAAAGATATAGTAGAAAAGACAAAAATGGATTCTAAATCATTTATAGAAATTCAAAGACGTGGATCTACAATTGCTCAATATAGAGAATATAGAATTGTAATTGTAAAACCTCCAGTATCAGATGGATGGGAAATTACTATTGTAAGACCAATTAAAAAATTAAACATAGAAGATTATAACTTACCTAAGGAATTATATGAGAGAATTAAAAGTAAAGCACAAGGAATGATAATTTCAGGAGAAACAGGCTCTGGAAAATCAACTTTAGCTCAATCTATTGCAGAATTTTATGTTAAAAATGGAAGAATTACTAAAACCGTAGAATCTCCAAGAGATTTACAATTATCAGATGAAATAACACAATATTCAAAAAACTTTACAACTAGTGAAGAAATTCATGATATTTTATTTTTATCAAGACCCGATAATTTAATTTTTGATGAAATTAGAGATACTCCTGATTTTAAATTATATATTGATTTAAGATTGGCAGGAAGTTCTTGCATTGGAGTATTACACTCAGCAAGTCCAATAGATGCAATTCAAAGATTTATTGGAAGAACAGAAGTAGGAATGATTCCTAGTGTTGTAGATACCTTATTATTTGCAGAAAAAGGAGCTGTTGCTAAAGTTTTATTTTTAAAAATGTTAGTTAAAGTTCCAACAGGAATGACAGAAGCAGATTTGGCAAGACCAATAGTAGAAGTTAGAGATTTTCTTACAAATAAATTAGAATATGAAATTTATTCTTATGGTGAAGGTACTGTAGTAATTCCTATAACAGAAGATAGTAAAGGTGAAAATCCTTTGAATGATTTGGCAAGAAAAACCATAGAACAAGAATTAAAAAGATATGGAAAAGTAAAAGTTGAAATTCTTGGTCCTAATAATATAAGAATGTATATTAATAAAAATAGAATAGGAGAAGTTATTGGTAAAGAAGGTTCTAATATCAAAGAACTTGAAGAAAAACTAGGATTACATATTGATGTAGAAGAAATACAAGAGTTAAAAGAAGTAATTCCTTACAAAATTTCTGAATCTAAAAAGTACATGATATTTTTAATAGATAGAAGTTATATTGGAAGAAGAGCAGATTTCTACTTAGAAGATGATTTCTTGTTAAGTGCAATGGTTGGAAATAATGGAGAAATAAGAATTAATAAAAAATCAGCAATAGGTAATAAAGTAGCAGATTACATAGATATGAATAAAAAAGTAGAAGTTAAAATTTAAATAATGTTAGTTCTTTAATTTTATATGCCCTTGTAGCGTAACCTGGATCAGCGCGAGAGGATCCTAACCTCTAGGTTGTGGGTTCAAATCCCACCAAGGGCGCTTTAGAAACCTATTTAAAATTTTCTCTATATGCTTATTTATGGGAGAATTATTAATTAATGAATTTAATAAAAAACAACTTGAAAGAATAGTTAGTTTTTGTAAAGAAGAATTATATTACGCAGATTTAAGAATTGTAGAACAAACAGCAAGGAGTTGTTATAATTCTGTAATTGAAATATTAGAAGAAATAAATAAACAAAATGAAGATAATAGTAAATTTTATGATTTTTTAAGAGCAAGACAAATAAAAAGGCCTTATGAGGAAGAAATTAGAAAAGAACTAAGAGAAAAAGGTTATTTGGATATGGAACAATTTATATTTGGACAAGTAAAATATTTTGTACAAAATGAATATAGGGCAGGAATAGTTATAAAAGAACCAGAAGGAAAAGTAATTCCTTTTAAACCAAGAGATAAAAATGATAGATAAGTCTAAAATAAAGGTTAGGGGAAATGTAATTAATATTACAAAATTATTAAAACATAAAAGAGAACAGAGAGATAATAAATTTAGACAATTAGAACAAACATTAGATACTCTACTTTATAATTTTAAATTAAATGAAGAATTTGAAGATTCTCTAAGAAAAATGTTTCATAAATATTATGAAAAATATTCGTATCATAAAATAAGACCGGTTATTTATCAAATGAAAAGTTTTTATGAAAATAATTATGATAAAGGAATAGACTATTTAGAAAAAAATGTAATTGGTCAAGTTTCAACAGATATAAGAAGATATTCTAATTAGAATTAAATCCTTTTTTTATTTTATTAATAGTAATTTTCCATGAAAATTTACTTACTGTTTTTCTAGCGTTTTTTCCTAATTTTGTTCTTAATTCTTTGTTTTCATATAATTTTAATAATATTTTTGTAAGAGTTTTTTTATCTCCTATTTCAAAGAACATTCCATTATATCCATTAATAATATAATTTTTTACAGATCCAACTGGAGTTGCAACAACAGGTAAACCTGTAGACATTGCTTCTAAAGTTGATATTGAAGTGGTTTCAGTAAAACTTGGAAGAACATAAACATCCATAACTCTTAAATAGGAAACAACATCTTTTACAAAATTGGTTATTTTTATATCTTTAGTATTTTTAAAAATTCTTTTTTGGAAATAAGATCCTCCTCCAACTATCAATAATAGTTTATTTTCTAAAGGAAATTTATTAAAGGCATCTCTCAAGGTTTCTAAGTGTTTTTCTTTACTTATTCTTCCAACATAACCAATAACAAAAGTATCTTTTTTAATTCCAAATTTTTTTCTTAATCTTAATTTTATATTTTCATTTATAGGTTTAAAATATTTTGTATCTAATCCCATAGGAACTATAATTTTTTTAGTAGTAATTCCTTCATTATCTAATATATCTGAAATGGATTTAGAAGCAACCATTAATCTATCACACTGGTTGTAAAAATTCTGTTCATATACTCTTACAATTCCTCTAAAAAATAACCTTAATCTACTTGTAGTTTCTGTAACTCTTGGAAATCTTTTTTCTTCTATAGTATGAACATAAGCAATTGTTTTTTTATTGAATTTTTTAGCGTATTTTAAGGTTGAATGTCCTATTGGGCCTATAGATTGTATCCAAACTACATCTGAATTTTTAACTAAATTTTTTATTATTTTTCTTTTAGGTAAAGGAATATTATAATTTGCTATTTGTAAACTAGAAATTTTCGTTCTTATAATTTCTATATTTTTTATAGGTTTAAATTTTAATTTTGTTTTATAATCTGGAACTAATAAAGTAATTTTAAAATATTTTGCTAAATCTGGAATAACTTTGCTTAAGAAAATACTTACTCCATCTATTTTTGGTAAAAACGTATCTGATGCTATCAACACTCTTTTTTTCATTTTTTCACCTTAATTTATAAAATCTCTCTGCATATTTACATTTAGCTTTTAATCCATACCATTTTGCCCTTAAAAAAGTTATTGGTATGAAATTTATCATTATATGAGATTGACTTTTGAATTCTTTTAATGCTTCTATCTTTTTCCAGAAGAATTCTGAGATATCTATATATAATCTCGGTTCATTTTTTTCTTTTGAATTTGAAATATTCCAAATATCAAATGCATATAAATCATATTTTTTTCCTTTTTTTGATTTAATTTCATTTAATGCTTCTATAACCACTTTATTTACAGTTCTATGGTCTGGCATTGGATCTGATGGAGAATGAGTAAATATTTTTTCAGGATTATATTTTAATATTAATTGTTTAACTTTATCTTTTATTTTCATTTCTTCTATTTTTGATTTTATATTTGAATCAGGTAATCCAAAAAATATAGTATCTTTAACACCAACAATTTTACCTGCTTTTGTTGATTCTCTAACTCTTCTTAATTTTATTATTTCTTCTTTTAAATGGCTGACTTCTCCATAAGAAAATATAATTACATAATTATTTTTTCCTTCGTTGGAATATTTTGCAATTGTACCTCCAACTCCAATTATTTCGTCATCTGGATGTGCAACAAAGTACAAAATATTTTCGTTATTTGGTATTCTCATTTTTTTAGAATGCGCGAACGGGGATTCGAACCCCGATCAAAGACTTGGAAGGCCCTTATACTAACCATTATACTATTCGCGCATGTAATACCAAAGAATTAACTTAATTTTTAAATCTTTTTATTATCCATATTCTTCAGAATTAGAGGCAAATCTGCCTTTATCTGGGCTTCTTCCTTCTCCACCCAATTCTGCAGGCATTCCTATCCATCCTGCTCCATATAATTTTTTAAAATGAGTTTCTGGTAAAATATCTCCAAAAGGTATGTTATATTCCATTCTACTTCTTTCTATTCCTGGAGGGACTATTCCTTCTTGTATATTTGACCAGTATCCTGATTCTTCTGGAGGAACTCCTGTTCTTAAAGGAACTTCTAAATATTCAAGTGTATAAGGATGTGGACTTGTTTTGAAATTAACTGCGAAATTTCCTGCTTCAACAATCAATCTCATCTTTTCAAATTCTTCATTTTTTTCTAATTCTTCAAGAATTTGTTTAATAGGAACATTTCCCATTCCAGGAGCTAAATGAGTATCTGCATGACCAAAATTATCTGTTAAATGTACATGTTTTACAACATCAGAAATTTTTCTTGCTTCTTTGATAATATCCTCTTCAGAATATCCACTTTTTCTCAAAAGGTTATTATGTCCAACATCCCAAGTAGCACCTATTAATTTTTCAGATAATTGCTTTGCATCTTCTTTATCAAAATGTTTTTCTTTGATTAATCTTTCAGAGAAATTTTTTCTTGCCTTTTTTACAGCATCTCTTAGTTCTTCTGCTCTTCCCATTGGCATTCCTGCGAAAGGATTTTCTATAGCAATCATCGGAGCTTTTTCTTTGTGTTTATCATAAGCTTTGAATGCAAGATCTGAAAAAGTTTGAGCTGCTTTTTCTATAGCAAATTGATTTACAGGTTTCCATATTTCTGGAGTAGGCATTTCAGCCATTGCATCACCTAATATTTTTGCCATTATATCCCCTCTTTTTTTCATTTCATTTTTTATTATTCCATATTTATTTATTTCTTCTTGAGAAGCAGTTCCTTCATTCATTTTTTTAATAACTTTATTAAATTCATGTCTTAATTTTTCATTATCTTTTTCTAAATTATTTAAATTTTCTTTAACTTTTCCAGAATATTCTTTAAAAAAATGTTTATATTTTTCATCTTCTTTATTACCATACTTTTTTAATTTATCATGCATATCTTCTACTTGGGAAATAATGTGCGTATCTATTTCATTAATGTGATTAGATACTAATTCTTCTTTTTTACGTAAATCTTCTAAATGTCTTAATTCTTCTGGAGTCATTAAACCTTTTTGTGCATAAGGCATTAATTTTGTTAACTGTTCCCCAACAATTTCTCGTTCTCTTTCTAATTCCCTCATTTCTTTTTGTAAACTCATAATTTTTAATTTTTCTTGATCCCAGCTTGTTATATTCATATTATTTAATCTTTTTAATGGATGCCAAATAGTTTCTCCTCTCGCAAATCCTTCTTTTTTTTCATATTCTAATCCAGTTACATCTCCTGTTGCTTGATTTACAATTCCCATAACACGAGGCATTTTAATTTCCATTTGTTCTTTTGTATAACCCAATGCTTCTGCTTCTTTTTGTTTTTGTTCTTCAGGTAAATTTTCCCACCAGGTTTCTTTTTCTTTTGATGGTTCTACACCAAAAGTATGTGCTCCATGTATTACAACAGGAACCATTCCATTATCATCTAGTTGCGCTGCTCTATCTATCATTGAGAATAACATTTCTTCGTTTTCAAGTCTTTTTTGTTCGCTCCATTTTTGCTCTACAAAACCAGAAGGGTCTACCATTGGGGCATGAACAGAAACTTTAGAATCTGTTAATTTTGATAATCTTCTCATTTCATCAAAATGTTGTTTTGGAATAGCTTCAGAAATTTCTGGAGAAATAGCAGATATTTCAATATTTTTTACACCTTCATTTAATCTTAAAGCCATATCTTGTAATTGATTTTGAGTTTGAATAGATAAGGGCGCTCCTAATCTAGAACCAAGACCAATTCTTTCTTCAAAAGATTTTTCTTTATTAGAATACTTTGGTTTCATTGAACTATCATATTCTGCATGAAAATTAATCATTTTCCTCTTTTAAACCTCATAATCTTTAAACATTCTTATATCTTTTGTACCTTTTATGTCTTTTGCTTCATATTTTAAACTAAATCCAGTTATTTTTTCTGTAAAATTTGTTACTTGTTTTTGACTTAAACCCATATTTTCCATATAATGAGTTATCCCCTTTATGTGTTCTGAATTAAATATCCTATCTCCAGGAAGCAAATCATACCTTTGTAATCCTTCTTCTATTTTATGTAATAAAGTTGTATCTACACCAATATCTCTTGTTTCATTTTGGTATAAACTGGTAGATTGATATTTATTATCTAATCTTTCTTCTGTTCTCTCAATAGTTCTTTCTTTAGCAACAGTATTTTCTAAATTTTCTTCATTAACTTCCCTTTTTGGAATATCTATTGATGTGTCTTCTTTAACTGAAATATCTTCTTTTTTTACTTCATCAAATTCTTCTAAATTAGAAAGCATATCTTGTAATTTTTTCCTTAAATTTTTATCAACACCTTTTTGTTCTAAAGAGACTATCATTAATTCTATAAATTTTATTTTCTCTGATAAATCTTCAATTTTTTCTATCTTTTCTAGAATTTCTTTTATTTTTGTCATGGCAATTTAGATTACCAAGTTATCATACCGTGTGCTTTTTTATATTTATCGTAAGCATTCCAACAGGTATCACGTGCTTCTTCTTGAGCAAATTTCTTTATTTCACCTAATTTAAACGAGCTTATATGTCCTTTTTTGCTTATTCCAATTAGATCTTTTACTTGTTCTGAAACATTTTTAAAAGGAGAGAACATCTCTTTAAATCCTCCTCCTAAATTTCCAAAAGGACTTTCTAATTTGAGTTTTTCTTTTTTTGGTTTTTCAGACTCTTTTCTTCTTTGATCATCAATTTCTTTTAAAAAATGATCCAAATCTTTTTGTAAAGCTTCAAGTGAAATTTCAGTTAAGTTCCTTACTAATTGCATATCTTCATATAATTCTTGTTTTTCTATAGCTTCCACTTCATCTTCATCTAATACATAACCTTTGAAATTAATATCTGTTCTTCCTGCATGAACATAGGAACTTCCAGATTTTGAAGGAATTGATTGTGGAACTGTTCTAAAATTAAAATTAATTTCTAATCCTATAAATAATTTCTCTGGAATTTTTACTTTTGTAAAATTAGGATTTACGTCTTCAGGTTTTATTTCTCTTCTTCCAAAGATGGATAATTCCATTTGCATATTATTAAATGCAGCAACTACATCTGGAGCTTTAAATTCTTTCATTCCAAGTTTTTGTGCTGCTTTCAAATAAGGTTTTATCCATTGTATATATAATTTCACAGAATTTACTTGTGAAGAGAGCCATCTTCTTTCAATTTCAAATCTTTTTCTTAATTCTTCTTCAGAATTTTTTTCCCATTTTAAATATTCATTTACCTTTCTTAATAAAATATTTTTAACTCTTTGATTTAAATCCATTTTATTTGCATCAGCTTCATCTCTTGCTTGCATAAATGCATCTCTTACAGTTACAAATTGTAATTGTTGTGAAAGCATGTTTATACTTCCACGTCCTCTTTTTATATCAACTTGATCCATCCAGGCACCTTTTAATGCTAATCTTGCTGCTTCTTTTCTTGAGGATTCTTTAGAATGTAAATCATCATAAGTTCCTAATTTTATTTCAAATTCTTTTAAATCATAAATAATATTAATAATAGTTCTTATTAAATTATTAACTACTTCTAAAATTTTCATTGCTCTGTCTTGCATAACACTTGCTCTCGTTCCCATTTCACCAAAATAAGAAGAAGACGCAGATGCTTCAATACCTTCAAGACTTTTTGTAACAGTTAAACCCATTCCACCAGGAGCCCTATCCCTCATAAAATCTAATGTCCAGAAGTATAAAGGTTCCAAACCTTCTCCCATAGAATCATAACCTAAATAATATTCTTTAATAACATCTTTTCTTATAGCATCCACTAACATTGCTTTTATTTTATTTTCTGTATCAATATCTTTATCTTTTTTATTTTCTTGTTCTGATTTATGTTTTTTTAAAGTGCTTAACAAATAAGAACGTTTTTCTTTAATTTGTTTCTTTTTATCAGAAAAACGTTTTTCTATATCTTTTATAGTATCTTCTACCTCTTTTAAGTCTACCATGATAAAATTTATATAGTCTGGAGATTTAAAAATCTTATTATAATTCAAAAAGAGGTAAAATGAGTGTTTTTAGTTTAATAAAGAGGCTTTTTAGTAAAAAAGAAGTGCCTTTAGAGCAATTTCCAGAACAACCAAGTTTTGGATCAACCGAATCTTTACCTTCAATAGCCCCCTCTTTAGAAAAATCAGATGATAGTGAAATAATAAAAACAAAGTTAGATTTAATAAATGCAAAGATAGATCATCTTGATACAAAAATAACAAACTTAGAAAGAATGTTTACTCAAAAATGAAATTACAAAATAAACACAGAGAATTGATGATTAATTCTATAAAGTTTTTTTTAGTAGGAATAGTAATACTTATTTTAGATCAATGGACTAAATTTTATTTCAAAGGAAAAAATTTTACAGTTATAAGAGATACATTGTATATTAAATATGCAGAAAATCCAGGAGTTATTTTTGGATTTTTTAAAAGCAATGTAATATTTCTTTACATTCTTCCAATAATTATAATTTTAGTATTATTTTATTTATTTTATAAAAACGAAATTGATTGGATAAGTTCCTGTTTAATTTCAATTGGGTTACTTGGAAATGTTATATCTAGATTTGTTTATGGTTTTGTTATAGACTGGATTTTTATTCCAATTTATCCTGCCTGGAATGTTTCTTTGTTTAATATTGCAGATGCCTCTTTGATTTTAGGAGTAATATTTGCTTTAGCTCATATAAACAGAAAGAAATAACTATTTTTTTAAATAAAATTGTCTTTTATTTTCTGGAAACTTTTCTATAGCATATCTTAGCATCGTTCTTGGCATTTCTTTATAATATTTTTTCAAGAAGTTTTCTTCAGTTCCTAAATTTCTTTTTCCTACTTCTCTTAGCATCCAACCAACTGCTTTGTGTATTAAATCATGTTTATTTTTTAATAATATTTCAGAAATATTTAAAGTATGTTCAAATTGATTATTTCTTATGAAAGTATATGTAGATAAAATTGCAATTCTTTTTTCCCATAAATTATCTGATTTTGCTAATTTATACAAAATATTTTTATCTTTATCATTTAGATAATGTCCAACAATATTTGGAGCGCTCAAATCAACTAAATCCCAATTGTTTATGTTTTTTGTATTTTTTAAATAAAACTTAAATATTTTTTCTTTTTCAGAATCAGCTTTTTTGTATTTACTTATTAAAATAAACAAAGAAGTTAATCTATATTCATGAATATTGCTAGATAATAATTCTTGTAAGTTTTCTAGAGATAAATTTGGATATTTCTTAGCTAGTTTTCTTTGTTCTGGAACTATTATACCAAGAAAATTATCTCCATAACCATATTCTCCTTTTGCTGTCTTAAAAAAACCAGCTAATTTCTTAGCTTTTTCAGGATTTTTAAGACTATTAAAGTCATTTTTAATGTCTTTTAACATAGTTTTAATACAAAAGAAAGGTTTATAAATAGATATTGTTACTATTGGGTAGTTATAATAAGAAAATGATATATACTTTAGAAGATTTAAATAGAGAACAAAAACAACTTGTGGAAGAACTTTTATTAATTCCTCATCCAACCGAAAGTGAAGTAGAATATTTAAAAAAAGTATTGGGCGACGCACTATACTTGACCCTTGCTAGAAATAGATTTGTTTCTCTTGAAAAGACTATAGAGGGAAGAGCCAAAAATAGTTTAACAATTATAAAAAATCATCCAAATGAAATTTTTAAAGATTTATTATTACAAGTTTCAATAAATGAGAACGGACAAGAAAAAATCGTAGCTTCTGATCCACAAGATTTAGAAACAAGGTTATCTGGAGATAATGTTGGAATATTTAATTTAGAAGATATAGGTAAATTATATGTTAATCCAAAACCTACAGATTATTATCGTGCTTTTATTTTGAATCTTTATGCAGAAAATTTAACTTTACATGTAAAAAATGCATCCGACTATGAAAAAAATAAAGAGGCTGCAAAATTGGCTATGAAAGATACTTTAACAGGATTATATAATCAAGGTTTCTTTTATACTAATTTAGAAATAGAAGTTAATTCAGAATTAGAACATCGTACTAATGGTCTATCTTTAATCTTAATGGATTTAGATAATTTTAAATCTTTTAATGATAAAGTAACTCATTTACAAGGAGATAAAATTTTAAAAGATATAGCTTATTTGTTAAAAAGTACAGTTACTAAAAAGAGAGATATTATTGCTAGAATAGGCGGAGATGAATTTGGAATAATTATGCCTCGTACAAATTATGAAAATGCCATTGAAAAAGCAGAAGAAATAATAGATGCAGTAGAACAAACTTATTTTGAAGGAGAAGAAACTGCAGGAAAAATAACTGCTTGTATCGGAGTTTGCAGCACAAAATTTGCATTGGAGTATGAAGAATTATACAAAAAAGCAGAACAAGCAATGTATAAATCTAAAAAAACAAAAGATAAAAATAAAGTTACTGCTTATGAGCCAGGATTATAAGATTAACTCTTTAATTCTTCTTTCTTTAGGAACATAATTATGTAAAATATTTTCTTTTATTTTTCCACAACCATAAAAATCGTTTCCATTTTTAACTAAATAATACCCAGAACCTTGTTTATTTTCAATTGGTATTCCTGATAACCATAATTTTAATTCTCCATTATCTAACTCTAGAACTTTTTTTGCTTTGTTTCCTATTAATTGAGAACCTTCTATACTCATTCTTATTCCATCTTTTTCTAATGTGCAGAAATACAATCCAATATTATTAATTCTCAGGTCTTTATAATTAATTCTTGCTAGATCTCTAGAAATTAAGTAAATCTTATCTTTTACTTGTATAAAACCATATTCAAATACTAATTTTTCTGTATCAAACTGTTTCTCTATTTTTTCCAGTATCTTAGTATAATCCTTTTTGTTTAATATATCGAAATGCATAATATTTAAATATAAAGTTCATTTAAGTAATTTATGGATTTGGCCATAATAAGGAAATATGCTCTTGAAAATGCAGTAAAGCATGATGGTAAATGCGTTCCAGGAGCAATTATTGGTAAATTAATTAATGAAGACAATTCTATTAAAAATAAATTAAAAGAAATCAATCCAGATTTAATGAAAATTATTAAAGAAGTTAATAAATTAAGTCTAGAAAAACAAACATCTGAACTACAAAAACTTGCTCCAGAATTATTAGAGAAAAAACCTGTTGAAGAAAGAAAATTAAAAGATCTTCCAGATGTTAAAGGCAAAGTTGTTATGAGATTTGCTCCTTTTCCTTCAGGTCCATTACATATAGGAAATTCAAGAACAGCAATATTAAATGATGAATATGCAAAAAAGTACAAAGGTAAATTATTATTGGTAATAGATGATACAATTGGTTCTGAAGAAAAACAGATAGAACCAGAGGCTTACAAATTAATTCCAGAAGGATTAGATTGGTTAGGAATAAAATTCTCAGATACTTTTTACAAATCACAAAGATTAGAAATTTATTATAAATACGCAGATGAATTAATTAAAAAAGAAAAAGCCTATGTTTGCTCTTGCTCTTCAGAAAATATTCATAAACACAGAGAATTACAAAAAGCTTGTGATTGTAGATCTCAATCTATTAAAGAAAATTTAGAAAAATGGAATTTAATGTTTGATAAAAAAACAAAAGAAGGTGCTTATACTTTAAGAATAAAAACAAGCATGCAAGATCCAAATCCTGCTTTTAGAGACAGAGTTATTTTTAGAATTTCTGAAAGAAAACATCCTTTAGTAAAAAATAAATACAAAGTATGGCCTTTGCTTGATTTTTCCTGGGCAATTGATGATTATTTATTAGGAATTACACATATTATTCGTGGAAAAGAATTAATGATAGAAACAGAAATGGAAAGTTATATCTGGAATATTTTTAATTGGCCTCATTCAGTTACATTATATAATGGATTATTCCAAATAGAAGGAATAAAACTTTCTAAATCCAAATCTGCAAAAGAAGTAAAATCAGGAGAATATATTGGATGGGATGATCCAAGAACTTGGTCTATACAATCATTAAAAAGACGTGGATTTAAACCAGAAGCAATAAGAAACTTTATTTTATCATTAGGGATGAATCCAACAGAAATTGTAGTTCCTGTAGAAAATTTATATTCAGAAAATAGAAAATTAATTGAAAAAGAAGCAAATAGATATTTCTTTATAGAAAAACCAGTAAAAATTAAACTAAAAAAAGTTCCTAAGATGAAATATGCAGAAGCACCTTTGCATCCAGATTATCCAAAAAAAGGCCATAGAAAATTAAAATTAGATGTTAAAAACTCTGAATTGGAATTATTTATTTCTTCAACAGATAAATTAGAGAAAAATAAAAATTACAGATTCATGCACTTGTTTAATTTCAAAAACAATGAATTCCTTTCAAAAGATTTTGATTCAAAACTAAATACTAAACAGATACATTGGCTTCCTGTAAAAGATATAATTAATGTAGAAATTTTAATGGATAATGGAGAAACAATAAAAGGTATCGCAGAAGCAGATATTCAAAAAGTAAAAGTTAATGATATAATACAATTTGAAAGAAATTTCTTTGCAAGACTTGATAAAAAAGAGAAAAATAAGCTAGTTTTCTGGTATACTCATAAGTAAAACCTTAAAAAGAATTAAAACTTATGTGTTTTATATAATTCATTCATTGTTTTAAATAATCTTTCCATTTCTTTGACGGTTGGTTCTATTGGATAATAACAAGATAAACTGCTCTCAGAACATCCCCACCCCATTTCTTTACGTGTTTTATACCCTTCTCTTTTCATAAAATCATCTTGACTAATAAATCTTTTAACATTCTTCAAAATATTTTTTGGAAGTTGTTGATTGCCTTCATACAAAGATGTTTTTAATTTACAATGAATTAACCCCTTATTACCCCCTGTTATTGGCAAGTTTATTTTAAAATCTCCAAGCTTAAAATCGTTATAACCGTTTTCAATAAGTCTTTTTACGTCTTTTAAATAAAGATCTTTTCTAGATTGATATTCTTCAATTAGTTTTGAGTCTAATGTGTCTTTTAATCCTAATAAATATTTAAAACGTTCAGGATCATATTCATACATCTCAGGATTAGTGAGATAAGAATACATATAACCTTCATTACTAAACATATCTACTAAAATAATGTTACCATTTAATTCTTCTTTAAGATATTTCCATTCTTCCCAAGCTAATTTTTGTACTATATCAGATTTATCTTCCCAAAATTGCATTTTTTTCATTTTTAATTACCTAACTTTAAATCTTTTATATAATGTTATGATATTTTTCAAATCGGTTTTAGATAGCATTTTCCTAGATTGAGATAATCTTTTAGTATTAACTAATTCAATCAATTCTTCAAGAGGTTTGATTAATGGTTTGTTAAGTTTATAAAATCTTTTTCCTAATTCAAAAGAACTTTGAAAGTCTGGAGTAGTATCTAAATAATAAGGGGGGCCATTATCAGAAAAATCTTCTTTTTCTGTATCTCCGTCTTTTAGGTATAATTTATTTCCTCTTAAGTTTAAACAAATTGTTGGATTTGTTTCGTTATTTGGATCTGTTTCGTTATCTCTTTCTATTTGTAATTTATATCTTGCTGGATAAATAGTGATTTTAGAAGTAAGATTAAGACCCATTCCTTTTGTGTTAAGGGTATAAAAAGAATTTTTATCAATTTCGATAGATATTCTTTTATCATTAATTTTGTAAACGTAGTTTACATTCCCATAATCTAAGTTCGGTCCATTATGAATGTGAAAGATTTCCAATTTAACATTTTTATTTTTACTCAATACCTGATTTAGCATTATTAAAAGTGCATCCTCATTTTCATGATAATTTCTTACTGTTGCTTTACAGATAGGATCTTCCCATTCAAGATTTGTGTCAACTTTTTGTGTTTTCATTTTATTTACCTAACTTTAAATTTTTTATATTTTTCAAATCATTTCTTTTTTGATATTTTATTCTAACTAATCAAAAGCATCCAAAACAATAACCACTTTGTCCATACACATTGGTTTTCTGGCTAATAAAAGTAGATATGATTGTAATTTCTCTATGAATATCAAAATTCCAAAGTTTTGTATTATATTTGTATTTTGAAGCAAACTCTGCAACTTTTTCTGCACCTTCTTCTCCATATTTTGCAATATTATAAAGATTTTTTCCTAATTCAATGGCAGTTTGCTCTTCTGTTTTGAATCCGAATGGAACAAATTTTACTTTAGGATCATTTTCGTTTAATCTTTTTATCAAAGAGCTTTTATTCATTATTAATTCTCTGTCTTTAATTGTTGGGTTTTGTTCAATGATAATTCCATTGCTTATCTCTGATCCTGATTTTGGAAGACATAAATTTCCAGTAAATTCCCAAAGGAAATCATTTCTTAAAATTTCTAAAATCTTTGATTCATACTTTTTATTTGGGTTTTGTATTACATCATAAACTAATGAAGCTATTTCAGCAGAAGAGGGTCTTCTTAATCCTTCCTTATCTATTTGTTCTGCAACGATTCCATAAGGTCCTCTAAACGAAGGATACTGAAAAGTAAGATTTTTTCCTTTATGAGGTATTTCAGTCAGATATGTTTTTACTTCGGTTTTCATTTTATTTACCTTTAACAAGTAGCATAATAGCAATATTTAAATACTTGTTGTCATATATATGATGACATTATGATAGAATTAAAACGATTGGGTTTAACAGAGAATGAAACAAAAGTATATTCAGCACTATTAGAATTAGGATCTTGTAATGCTGGAAAAATAATAAAGAAAACTAAACTACACAGAAATATAGTATATGATAACTTGGAAAAATTAATAGATAAAGGTTTAGTTAGTTACATAACAGTAAAAGGAATAAAACGTTTTGAAACCACAAAACCAATTGAACTTAAAAATTATATAGAAAGACAGAAACAAGACATTCTTGAAAAAGAAAGATTAGTTAATGAAATTTTACCCCAAATTGAGAAAAAAAGAGAAATAATTGAAAGGGAAGATGCTTCTATTTTCAAAGGAAAAAAAGCCATAATAAATATCTTAGAAGAAATAACAGAAAGTAAAACAGAAATTCTAATCTTTGCAACTGGTTGGGGTATGAAAGAAACCATGGGAACTTATTACAAACAATGGCATTTAAAATTAAAACAAAATAAAATTTATGGAAGAGCTTTATTAAGTAAAAAAACAAAATTAGAAGAAGAATTTCCCTATAAGATGAGATATATTTCTGAAGAATTTATCTTACCTGCCACCATAGTTATCTATGAAAATAAGGTTTTGAATATAATTTGGAAGTCAGATTTGATGGGAATCTTAATTGTTAATAAAGATGTTTCAAATTCTTATAGAAAATGGTTTGAAGTTTTATGGAAAGTATCTAAGTAAAACCTTAAAAATAGGTACTTTAAACCTTAATAACAAAAAGTATTTAAATACTGGATTTTCTAGAATATTAATTCATAGCCTATAAAACCTATGAATAAGAGGAAATCACATGAATCTTAATGAGGAATCACCAAAAGAAGTTGTAAACAAGGCTTATGAAGCAGTAGAACAAGCTTCTAAAACAGGAAAAGTAAAGAAAGGAAGTAATGAAGCTACAAAAGCAATTGAAAGAGGAATTGCTAAACTAGTTGTTGTTGCTAAAGATGTAGATCCAAAAGAAATTATTATGCATCTTCCACCTTTATGCGAAGAAAAAGGCGTACCTTTAGTTGTTGTACCTTCAAAAGAAGAATTAGGTGCTTCAGCTGGATTAACTATTAAAACAGCAGCAATTGCTATAATCCAAGAAGGAGACGCAAAGAACATCATAAAGGATCTTACTAATAAATTAAAGAAAGCCTGAATAAAAAACTTCTTTGATAAAAATATTGTAAAATGCCAAAAGATAAATCCGTAAAGAAGGAAGAAAGAAAGGAAAAAAGAAAAGATAAGCAGACTTTGAAGTTTGCAGAGAAATTAAAAGAATCTTCTATGACTACTACAAAAGGTAGTTTATTTACTGATGCTTATCCTGCAAGAGTTGAAGAAATAATTGGTAGAACAGGGATGAGAGGAGAAGTTACTCAAGTAAGATGCAGGATTTTAGATGGTCGTGATTCTGGAAAAGTTTTAAGAAGAAATGTTAAAGGTCCTATAAGAATTGATGATATTTTAATGTTGAGAGAAACTGAAATAGAAGCAAGAAAACTTAATCAAACTAGAAGGAAATAAAAATGAAATGCACTTTTTGTGGAGAAACAACAATACCTGGAACAGGTAAATCTTATATTACTAAAGATGGAAAAATCTTATTCTTTTGTTCATCTAAATGCGAAAAAAATATGTTAAAACTAGGAAGATTACCTAGAGACATGAAATGGACAAAATTTTACGAAAAAGGAACTGTTGCAAAAGAAGTTACTAAAGAAAAGAAATAATTAATATATACTTAATCCAGTTTTTTCTTGTTTTACTTCTGGAAGATTTAATTTTATATAATCTTCTAAGAATTGCATTTTATCTTGAGGTCTTTCTAAAATAACTCTTCTTAGATAAAGATATTGATAATTTAATACACCTACTATTTTTTCATTTCCACCCTTGCTAGCTCCTTTTTTATCTGCTTTAACATAAGCCTTTTCTATGGTTTCTAATTCAGAATTAACTGCTCCAATATCTGCGTATAAACCTTGCTTAATTAAGAAATTTCTTTGACTTTCAACTTTTTCTTCTAAGTCTGCTATTTCATGACTAACATGAGCTTTTGTTCCACCAATTCCACCAGATAAGTTTATTACCATTTTATCATTTTATAGTGGTGTCTTATTTATAAACCTTTCTGTTAAATTTCCTTTATAAGCATTTCTATTTTTTAGTCAATAAATATATATAAATAAAACAAATCTTTTATTTTTATGTCATTTGATGAAGAGATTAAAAAAGAATTTGCATTAATACAAAAGAAAGAATTAGAAGTAAAAGAAGCTGCAAAAAAATTAGAACCTAAAGTTTTAGAACATTTTAATCAGTATGTTAGAAATGTAATAAATCCTATATTACCTGAAGGTCATTTTTTCGAAGATTCTAAAGAGATTCATTTTTATAGAGGTTATGTAATAAATTTAGGGGGTGTGGTTACTCCAAACGGAATTCGTTCAAGACACAATTATCTTCCCAATGGATGTGAATATCATCCTATTATGGATTTATGTTATAAATATACAGATAATCATCCTTGGATGGAACGCATTGAATTTAGTTTTGCATTAGGTAAATAAAAACCTTTAAAAATAGCTTTTTCTAAGTTAATATATGATAAGGCAGCCTATAGTAGTTTTGGTTGGTCACATAGACCATGGAAAATCGAGTATCTTAGAGAAAATAAAAGATATTTCTATCTTAAAAGGCGAAGCAGGTGGAATTACTCAAGCAATTGGATCTTACAATATTCCTTTGGATACAATAGAAAAAATTTGTGGTAAGTTATTACAAAAATCTAATTTAAAAATTCCAGGATTATTAATGATAGACACTCCAGGTCATGCAGCTTTTAATAATTTAAGAAAACGTGGAGGAAACTTAGCAGATTTAGCAATTTTAGTAATTGATATTAATGAAGGTGTAATGGATCAAACAAAAGAATCTATTGAAATTTTAAAACAATATAAAACTCCTTTTATCATAGCTTTAAATAAAATTGATTTATTGCAAGGTTGGCATTCTTATCCTGGTAAAACATTAATGGAAAATATAGAATTACAATCTGATACAACAAAAGGAATTTTAGAAAAAAGATTGTATGAATTAGTTGGGGATTTATATTCTTTAAGCTTTAATGCAGAAAGATTTGACAGAGTTTCAGATTATACAACTCAAATTGCTATGATTCCTTGTTCTGCAAAAACTTCAGAAGGAATGCCAGAATTATTTTCAGTGATTTTAGGATTAGCACAAAAATATTTGGAAAAATCATTAGATATAGAAGTAAATGGTCCTGGAAAAGGAATTATTCTTGAAGTCAAAGAAGAAAAAGGTCTTGGTACGTCAATGGATACAATTATTTATGATGGAACAATAAAAAAATCAGATCAAATTATTATTGGTGGATTAAATGGTCCTATTATAACAAAAATAAAAGCTTTATTTGAATCAGATAAAAAAGGAAAATTAAAACCTATTAACGAAGCAAGCGCTGCAATTGGTGTAAAAGTTATTGCACAAGAAGCAAAAGATGTTTTCTCTGGAATGCCACTTCATGTTATTAAAAATTTAGAAGAAGATAAAAAAGAAATTACAAAAGAAGTTAATGAAGTTTTATTAGACGTAGACGATAGTGGAATTATTATCAAAGCAGATTCGCTTGGTTCTTTAGAAGCATTAATGGGATTACTAAGAGCAGAAGGAAGAAAAATAAAAAAAGCTTCTTTAGGAAAAATAAATAAGAGAGATATTTCCGAAGTATCTGCAGATTTAGATCCTTTAAGTAGAGCAATAATGGGATTCAATGTTGAAATGGTTGAAGATGCAGAAACTTATTTGCATGAACTAGATTCAGAAAAACAAGTTAAAGTTATTACAAATAAAATTGTTTACAAAATTGTGGATGATTTAAAAATTTGGCAGAAAGAACAAAGATTATTAATTGAAAAGAAAAAACTTGAAGGTTTAACTAAGATTGTTAAAATTAAAATATTGCCAGATTCTATTTTTAGACAAGCAAATCCTGTTGTAGTTGGTGTAGAAGTTCTTGCAGGAAAATTAGTTTTAGATACTATTTTATTTAAAGACATAAAAAAATTAACTTATGTAAAAAGCATGCAATTAGACAAAGAAAACATAAAAGAATTAGAATCAGGAAAACAAGCAGCAGTTTCCTTGCCAGATATTACTTATAATAGACAGCTAAAAGCCCTTGATATTTTATATTCTTTTTTAACAGAAGAAGAATTCAGGAAGTATAAAGACTTGCAGAAATTCTTATCTAAGGATGAAAAGGATATCTTAAAAGAAATAGCTGAAAAACAAAGAAAAGAAAACCCTTTATGGGGTGTTTAATCCTTTAAAATTCAAAACAGTAAACAATTTAAATACCTAAAATTCACTTAAAATACTTAAAAATGGCAATAAAAGTTGTAATTGGAACAAAATCAGGAAAATGCTTACAGCAAGAAGTAGATGGCTCTGTTTTTCTAAACAAAAAAATAAATGATACTATCTCAGGAAATTTAGTTGGAATACCTAATTCAGAATTTAAAATTACTGGTGGTTCAGATAAATCTGGATTCCCAATGAGATCAGATCTACCTATTCCAGGAAGAAAAAAGATTTTATCCAAAAGAAGTGTTGGTTTTAGAGATATGCCAAAAGATGGAATAAAAAGAAAAACTGTTCATGGTTCTATAATTGCAGAAGATATTGCTCAAGTTAATTTAAAATGTGTTAAAGGCGATGCAGAAGTAGAAAAATTAATACCTAAAAAAGAAGTAGAAGCTAAACCTGAAGAAGTAAAAAAGGAGGCTTAAACATTAATGGTTTCTGAAAAAGAACCAATACAACCACAAATAAACATTGGTTTTATTGGTCATGTTGATTCTGGAAAAACTTCTTTATTGGAAAAACTATCTGGTGTTTGGGCTGATACTCATTCTGAGGAAATTAAAAGAGGAATTACAATAAGATTAGGTTATGCAGATATTTCTTTTTACAAATGTAAGAAATGTAATATTTATACAAAAGACAAAAAATGTCCAAATTGTAAAGGAGAAACAGAATTTGCAAGAAAAGTTTCTTTTGTAGATGCACCAGGACATGAAACTTTAATGGCAACAATGTTATCTGGAGCTGCAATAATGGATGCTGCAATATTATTAATAGCTGCAGATGAAGAATGTCCACAACCACAAACTAAAGAACATTTAATTGCTATATCTTTAATTGGAATAAAAAATATAATAATAATTCAAAACAAAATTGATTTAGTTGATAAAGAACAAGCAATAAAAAATTATAATCAAATTAAAGAATTTATTAAAGGAACAATCGCAGAAAAAGCAGAAATAATTCCTGTTTCTGTAAAACATAATATAAATATTAACAAAGTGATAGAATCAATTTGTAATTTATCTGTTCCAACAAGAGATACAAAAAAAGAACCTTTAATGTTAGTAGCAAGAAGCTTTGATGTTAACAAACCTGGAATGGATCTTAACAAATTAGTTGGTGGAGTTCTTGGAGGAGCATTAAAACAAGGAATATTAAAAATTGGAGATAAAATAGAATTAAGACCTGGAATAAAAATAGAAGAACACAATAAAACAAATTGGAAAGTTATTCAAACAGAAATTTTAGATTTAAAAACAGGAAGCAAATCTGTAAAAGAAGTAATTCCTGGAGGTTCTATAGGAATTTTAACATCTTTAGATCCTAGCATAGTAAAATCAGATACTTTAGTTGGAAATATTGTTGGTCACGTAGGTAAATTACCAGATATTTTTAATAGTTTAGATTTAGAGATAAAATTACTTGAAAAAGTTGTTGGAGAAAAAGAAGAGATTAAAGTAGAACTTTTAAGAAAAGGAGAAGCATTAATGTTAAATGTAAATTCTGCTATAACTTTAGGTATTATAACAGAATTAGCAAAAGGAAAAGCTCATTTAGAATTAAAAAGGCCAATCTGCGCAGGAAAAGAAGATAGGTTTGCTGTATCTAGAATGATAAATAATAGGTGGCGTTTAATTGGTTATGGTATGATTAAACAGTAAATTTATAAATTCTTAAAATTTTAAAAATATATGGATATAAAAAGAGTTGAGCAGGTATTTTTAATAGGTTTTATTTTATGTTTAGGATTTGTCTTTATGCAAAATTTTACAGGTTTTGTTGTTTATAATGAAAATAATCAGGAAAGCCTTAATATCTCAATTCCAGAAACTTTCATACAAGATATTAATGTAAAAAATGCTAATTTCTACGATGAAAATAATAATGGTTTGGTTGATAAAATTGAATTAAAAAATTCTAATAAATTAACTAGCATTAATATTAATTCTGAAGATCAAGAAAGAGTTATAGTAAGTTATACAAATGGAAATTCAGAAGTTCAAGAAATAAATAAAAGAGAATTAGATTCTTTAATTAATAATGTAGAAATTAATACAATTTCTCCAGATTCTAAATTTAAAATAGATTTAACACAAAGCGTTCCAATTATAAAAGCAAATATTTTACATAATTTGAATATTACAGGAGATTCTGCTGTTTGTATTTTAGATACAGGAATTTATTCTGAACATCCAAATTTTGCAGGAAGGATAGTAAATGAATATTGTTTTTCTGATAATGATTATCTTAATGATGGAATTGGACATTGTTATAATAATACAGAAGAATATCCTGATGCTAATGATGATTTAGGTCATGGAACTTTAGTAGCTGGAATAGTTGGTTCTTCAGTTAATTTAAATGGGGTTGCAATAAATTCAAAAATAGTTGCAGTAAAAATTTGTAGTTATGCTGGAGAATGTTATTATTCTGATTTAATTAAAGGAATAAATTATTGTATAGATAATAAAGATAAATATAATATTTCTGTAATAACTTTAAGTCTGGGCTCAAGTTATACTTATGATAATTATGCTTCATGTGATTTAGATAATATAGAAATAACAAATGCTATGAATAGAGCATATGCAGAAGGAATATTTATTGATGTTTCATCTGGAAATTCTTATTCAAGAACAGGAATTTCTACTCCTGCTTGTTTAGCAAATGTAACTTCTGTTGGTGCAACAACTAAAAGCGATACAATTGCTTCTTATTCTAATATTGCTCCCTTATTGTCTGTTTTAGCTCCAGGTTCTAGCATTTATAGTACTGTTTGTGTTTCTGGAGGTTCAATGTGTAGTTCTTCTGGTTATGCAAGTGCTTCAGGAACTTCTTTTGCAAGTCCGCATGTTGCAGGTTCAGCAGTTTTACTAAAACAATATGTTAAAGAAAAATATAATTCAAGTTTAAATCCAGATTTAATCAGAGAATCTTTAAAAAATTCAGGAGTTGTAATTAATTTCAATGGAGCAAATTATTCTAGAATTGATTTGGTAAATGCAACTGCTTATTTAGATACTATTTTTATGAATTTAAATGAAACTCTTGACTCTTGGACAGATTTAGAAAAAGAAAAACCATTTTATTATTATAAATCTTATTTAGAAAACATAACTTTCTATGCAAATTTAACAAAAGGATATCAACCCATAACTAATGGAACTTGTAATTTATCTTTAGAAAATGAAACTTTTTTAATGAATTTTAATTCTAATAAAAATATATTTGAATATAGTAAAAATATATCTGAATTTAAAGATTACAATTATTCTATAATTTGTAATAATTTAACTATTTCTGGAATAATATTACAAAATAATTTTAATTTTTATTTAAATCATAGTTTACAAATATATGTTAGGAATTTAGAAAATGAAAACTTATCTAATATGCAATTAGTAATTTACGAATTTAATAATACAAACTATTCATATAATGAGACTATTTCAAATGGAATTTCAAATATATTAAATATTACTGAATTTTTATTTGTAAATTCAAGTTTTTTAAATAAAACTCCACATAAAATATTAGTTTATTATGGCAATGAAAGTTTAGAAAAAGAATTAACTATAAATTACTCTATTTTAACTGAAACTTCAGATAATTTATTTTTATTAAATATCTCTAATAATACCCAACCAGTAATAGTTCCTTCAACTCCTCCTTCTAGTTCAGGTTCTTCTGGAGGTAGTGGAGGTTCTGGGGGAGGATCTAGTAGTTCAACTAAGAAGAGTACTCAACAAACAGAACAAGCTCCAATTGTTCAGCCTCAAGAACCACAAAAATTTGAATTGCATGAATCTGAAGAAGATGAAACTAGAACTTTAGAAACTACCATAGAAACACCTGTAGTAGAAAAAGGATTTAAATTAGAGATAAAAACCATACAATATGTAATATTTTTTACATTAATTTTATTAACTCTGATATTTACTTTTATATCTCATAAAAAACAAAAAAGGTTTATAAAGGAATAAACAAATAAATTTTAGATGAAATTTAATAATAAAGGGGCAATTTTAATATTAATTTTTGTATTTATAACCAGTTCTATTTTATATTCAGAAAGTTCTATTGCCGCCATTTATAGGGTAAATTCAACTAGTACCGATTATACTGATTTAGAATCTTGTCTAAAAGCAATAAACAATTCAGAACAAAATACGTGTAAGATAGATGAACCTGGAGTATACACCATTAATAAGAGTTATTATAATATAACTGGGACAGTTGAAAGTAATTTAAATGAGAATTATGGTATAGTTTATGCTTCTGTAAGTAATATTACTGTTGATTTTAATGGAACGGTATTTGTTCCTTATAATGGAACAGAATCTACAGGTCAAACCGTATTTTTTTCTCGGGCCAGCACTAATAGTATAGGTGACCAAAGTTTTAGTATAATTAATATTTCTTTTAAAAATGTTAATACGACTGCTTCGGATGGATTTGGATATGCAGGATACTTTGGTAAAAAAGGAGGAACTGGATTTTATCAAGGAATTAATTTTTTAGATATATACAATGTACAAGGGGTTATATTTATTCTTGCATCAAATAATACTTTGGTAGTGAATCACACTGGAAATATCACTAGTTATACTGGAAGTGGTTGTTTAGACCAAGTTGATGTTTTTAATCAATGGACAATTAATTTTACAATAATAAATTCTACTGGAGATTTATTGTCTCTTTGTAGACCAAAATTTGGTGCATTAAGCATAGTTAATTATATTGGAAAAGAAGTGATAATGGAACTTGCAGGTAATAATGGAGGTTTTATAAATAATGTAACTTTAAGTGGGCAATTAGCCCATGGTGCAACAAATATTAGTATTTACAATGCTTCTACAACTTATACTCATGTTGGGCAAGGAAATTATTTTAATAATGTTACTATTACAAATCCTTCTTCTGGATGTCTTGGAATTAGTGTTAAATTACTTGCTTTAAATGCTTTAATTGAGGGTTCTAGGTTTTATTGTAATGGTTCTACAGACGGAGTGATATTACCTTTAATATCTAACATTACAATCCGTAATTCTTGGTTTAACAATTCAGATAATCTATCAAATTGTATAACTTTAAATGGAGATAATATTCATTTAGAAAATAATACTTTTGAAAATTGTGGTGCGGTAGATTACACTGTAAATGAAGCTTGGACTTTAAATCAATCTTGGTATGCTTCTAATTCTTCTTTCAAATATGGAGGAACTAATTATAATAGTTGTGTTGTATTAGTAAATGGAGCTGCAGGCCATGAACATATAACTCATGATAATATGCCTATGACGGATACAGATGGAATAGTTAATTATGCTTTATGGTTATTAACAGATGGGGGAAATGCTGTCGGTTGTGGTGCTGGAGCAAAAGTAACCGCTTATACAGCAAATGATTATCCTTTAACTTGTGATGCTTTACATGTAGCAGCTCCAGCTATAACTTGTGATTATAACTCTTCTTGGTTATTTGTAGCAGAAGGAGATGGATTAAGTTATGGTATTAATTATACAAACATTTCTTTAGAAGGAGCAACATTAATTTCTGGGTATTCTTCTCCAACATTAAATTATGTAAATACTAGTTATTATGTAAATAACTCTGCATTTCACCAAGATCATTATTCTATTTTGGGGGATAATTCTTCTAATATGAACATAACTCTTTCTGGAAATACTTTTAATAATAATCCTTCATTATTTTTTTCTATAAATATTACTAGCCCTAATGCTTATCTTTGGTATAATAATTTTTATTCCGGGGTATATGCTCCAACTGCAACAGGGTGTTATAATAATATAGGTAATTTTTATAAAAATATTACTGCTAATTTTATAGCAAATGGAGAATGTGGAATAGCTAATATTACAAATTCATTAGGATTAAATAATATTTCTACAAGCCAATATACCCTTTCTTGGTCTAATCAATCTTCTTATAATGATATCCTTTATTATTTGTATTTTTCAAATAATTCTGGAATAGATTGGAATTTAATAAATCAGACAAGAAATTTAACTTATAGTTGGGATTTAACTGGACTTGCAAATTTAGCAACATATAAATTAAAATTAGTGGCGGCCAATTATATAACTAATAATACTGGAAAAGAAACAAGTTTATTTACATTTAATACTCAAGGTTCTTCTATATCTTTAAACCCTGCTACAGAAGTTAATCAAAAATTATTTGATACTATGACCCTTTCTTGTTCTGCTGGAGACGAAATAAATGTAAGTTCCCTAGAATTAATTTTTGGAGGAACTACAATATGTTCTGGAATAACTTCTTGTTCGGTAGATTATAAATTAAATGAATTGGGGGATTTATCTCTTATTTGTTATGTAAGAAATACTGCTGGAGGATTATTTTCACAAGCTACCACTATTTTTGTAAGATCTTCTTCAAGTACAAGTTCATCAGGAATTTCTGGAAGTAGTTCAATGGAGATAACAGAAAAAGAAATAAAAGAAAACTTTGGGAATATACAAGAAGCTTTAGATATTTCTCAAGAACCAAAAATAGTAGATCTTTCAATAAAAGAAATTAGAAATTTTAAATATGATAATATGCTAACTCACACTTTAATTATAGATAATATTAATCTAGAAAAAGGAACGATATCATTTACATTAGATAATAAAATTAGTTCTACAATAGAATCAGGAATTTCAAAAGAGATAGATATTGATGGAGATGGAAAAAAAGATATTAAGGTTAAGTTAAATAAAATTTTATTAAACAATATTCAATTAACTTTAGAAAGATTGGTTTCTGTTACAACTTCTTCTGAATTAGAAGAGAAAACACAAGTAAAAAAAGTATATTTGCTTTGGTTATGGGTGGGGCTAATATTCATTTTTTTTGGAATTAGTTATTATACTCTTAAAAAATTAAAACATAAACTTTAAAAATCAATAAATTTTAGTATTATCGATGTATTTTATTAAAAAAGAGAGGATATTTGTATTAGTTTTTATGCTATTATGTTTGCCTTTTATTTATGCAGCAGATCATAGTGTTCAACTTTCTGGAGGAGGAGATTATACAGATTTAGAATCTTGTTTAGTTCATATAAATAATAGTATAGGGGATACATGTAGCATTATGGAACAGGGTATTTATACAATAAATAAATCTTGGTATAATATTTCTGGAATTCTAAAAGGAGTTGCAGAAGGAGCAGCAACATATGGAATAATAAGTATAGAAACTTCTAATGTAACTATTGATTTCAATGGAACAATAATAGTTCCTGCAAATCAAACACCTACACAATGGAACATAGATAATGCTATATATTGTAATAAGAAAAATAATGCTTTTAATCTTACAGTTAAAAATGTAGATTTAACTGCTTTTAATCTTACTGCAAACATAGGTTATGGATTTATGAGTGGTAATATTGTTTCTGTACATGCTTGTGGTGGGGGAGGAAATGATGCTACAGAATGGGGTTGTCATAATGTTACTTTGGAAAATATAAAGGCAGATGCCTATTTTTATTCTGGAAATAATTTAAAAACAATAAATTTTTCTGGGGCATTATCCAAAGAAACTGGGATAGGTGCTTGTATGATTAATTTTACAAGTATTAATTCTTCAGGATCCATACACTTTGAAGATGCACAATATATGGGACAAACTTATCTTGCTAATTTTAATGGAACTTATATTGGTTTTGGTGGAGAAAATAATTTTATTTATAATGCTACAACTAATGAAAGTATTTGGGTATCTAATATATGTAATATTATAAATTCATCAACAAAAAAATTAAGTTTTGGAGAAAGTTGTAATATTAATAATGTCTCAGCTGTTAATGGATTAAATGTTTGTATTGGTGGGGCTGGTGTGAATAATAATAATGTAACTAATAGTATATTTATATGTAATCTTACAACTTCTACTTTATTTTCTCTAACTGATAATAATTTATTTATGAATAATTATGTTAATATAACTGATAATAATACTCTTGCAATAACTTTAATTGGAAATAATAATAATATAATTAATAATACTTTTAATGGTGCTGGACAAACACTATACACCATAAATGAAGCTTGGACTTTAAATCAATCTTGGTATGCTTCTAATTCTTCTTTCAAATATGGAGGAACTAATTATAATAGTTGTGTTATATTAGCAAATGGTGCGGGAGATCATGAACATATAACTCATGATAATATGCCTATGACAGATACAGATGGAACAGTTAATTATGCTTTATGGTTATTAACAGATGGGGGAAATGCTGTCGGTTGTGGTGCTGGAGCAAAAGTAACCGCTTATACAGCAAATGATTATCCTTTAACTTGTGATGCTTTACATGTAGCAGTTCCAGCTATAACTTGCGATTATAACTCTTCTTGGTTATTTTTAGCAGAAGGAGATGGATTAAGTTACGGTATTAATTATACAAACATTTCTTTAGAAGGAGCAACATTAATTTCTGGGTATTCTTCTCTAACATTAAATTATGTAAATACCAGTTATTATGTAAATAATTCTGCATTTTATCAAACTACTTTTACTATACTTGGAACAGGATTAAATAATAATATAACTGGAAATATTTTTTATAATATAAGTAATGAAGGTTATGCTATAAATTCTTCTAGCAGTAATATATGGTATAATAATTTTTATGGTGGCGGAGTAGCAAAAGGAATAGGATGTTACAATAATATAGGTAATTTCTATGATTATAAAATACCTTCTTCTGCTATAGCTTCTGGAGAATGTGGATTAGTAAATATTACAAGTCCTCCTGCATCTGCCGGGGAAATTGGAGTTAAAACAATTCAATGGACAACACAAACTTCATATCAAACTATAAATTACATTGTAGAATATATCTTAAACAATGTAAGAACAAGATTAACAACAACAGCTTCTACATCTTACACTTGGAGTCCTCCTGCTACAGGAAATTATATAATAAATATAATTCCTTTTGATACAAATTATAATGCCACTCATAGAAATATATCCATCCAGATAGGAGAACTACAACAACCTTCTAGTGGAAGTTCTGGTGGAAGTGGAGGATCAATAGTTTCACAGGAAAATACAAGATCTTTAGAAGAATCATCAGCAAGTTTTGCAACTTCAGAAAACGAATTAAGTTTTGATTTAACACAATCAGAAGAAAAAGTATCAAGTTTTACTTTAACAAATTCACAAAAAGAATCAGATATTATAAGAATAGAATTATCAGATTCATTAAAAGGCATAATTAAATTAGAAGCTTCAACAATTATTTTAAAACCTGGAGAAACAAAAAAAATATCCTTTACAATATTGCCTACAGAAAAAACAGGAGAAGTAAAAGGAATAATAATAATTAATGGACTTAATTATGGCTACAGAATGCCAATTACTCTTACCATAAATTCTAAAGAAGCTGTTGCAGAAATTACTCCTGAAGAAATTGTTTTAAAAGAAGTTAATCTTCGTTTAATACCTTATAAATATATAATAATAGGTGTAATATGTTTCGTATTATTTTTAATAGGAATTATTTTCTTTTTTAAAAAGAAAAAATATTTTTACTAAAATCCACCAAGAGTAAAATCTTTTTTAATCTCTTCTTCTTTAATAATTTTAGCAATATTAATTACCTTATCTCCTTCATCCAATTTCATTATTCTTACTCCTTGAGTATTTCTACCAATTTCAGAAATATCAGAGACATTCATTCTAATTAAAGAACCATTTTTAGTTATAACCATAATTTCATCGTTTTCATTTACAACTTTAGCACCAACAACTTTACCATTTCTATCATTTACTTTTATGTCTAAAACTCCAGAAGCACCTCTAGAAACTAATCTATAATCTTCTATAGAAGTTCTCTTACCATAACCATTTTCAGTTATTGTTAATAAATAATTTCCATCACAAATTTCCATATCCATTAAGCTAGCACCTCTTAATGAAATACCTCTAACACCTTGAGCATTTCTACCCATTGGATTTACATCGGTTTCATCAAATTTAACTGTTTTTCCTTGATCAGATTCTAAAATTAATTTTTTAGTTCCATCTGTTATTTTTACAGAGACTAATTCATCGTTTTCTTTTATATTAATTGCAATTATTCCTCCTTTTCTAGGATTAGAATATTCTGCTAAAGAAGTTTTTTTAACAGTTCCTTGTTTAGTTGCCATAAATAAATATTTATTTTCTTCAAATTTCTCTACAGAAACTAAAGAAGTAATTCTTTCATCTTTATCTAAGCTTAATAAATTAATTATAGCAGATCCTTTTGCATATCTTCCTGATTCTGGAACTTGGTAAGCTTTTAACCAGTGTATTTTTCCTGTATTTGTAAATAATAATAAATTATCATGAGAGTTTGCAATTACTAATTCTGTAACAAAGTCTTCTTCTTTTGTAGTAGAAGCAATAATTCCTTTACCTCCACGTCTTTGTTGTTTGTATAAATCTAAAGTAGTTGATTTAATATATCCAGAATTTGTCATTGTAATAACTAAATCTTGTTCTTTGATTAAATCTTCTGTTTCAATTTCTTTTGTATCTGTTAATATGATTGTTTTTCTTTCATCGCCGTATTTATCTTTAATAGAAATTAATTCATCTTTTATTATTTTTAAAATTCTAATTTCAGAAGCTAAGATTTCTTTTAATTCTACTATTAACTTTACCAAATAATTAAATTCTTCAATGATTTTTTCTTTTTCTAAAGAAGTTAACCTTTGTAATTTCATATCTAAAATAGCAATTGCTTGTTCAGAGCTTAAAGTATAAGTTACAATTAAATTTTGTTTTGCCTCTTCTACCGATTTTGATTTTTTAATTATAGGAATAACATTATCTATGTTTTCAATAGCAATTTGCAGCCCTTGTAATATATGTGCCCGTTTTTCTGCTTTATCTAACTCAAATTGTGTTCTTCTTGTTACTACATTCTTTCTATGTTTAATATATTCTTCAATTATTTGTTTTAAATTTAATATTTTAGGTTCATTATTAACTAAAGCTAGTAAAATTATACCAAAACTTGATTGTAAGGAAGTATGTTTGTATAATTGATTCAAAATAAATTCTGGATTTGAACTTGAACTGGTTTCAATAACAATTCTTATTCCTTCTTTATCAGATTCATCTCTTATTTCAGTAATACCAAGAACCTTTTTTTCATTTACTAAGTTTGCAATGTCTTCTAACAATGTTGCTTTGTTAACTTGATAAGGTATTTCAGAAATAATTATTTTTTTACCTTCAATATCTGTTCTTGCCCTAATAACTAATTTTCCACGTCCTGTTTTGTAAGCTTCTTTTATTCCATTTGCTCCATAAATCAAACCTTTTGTTGGAAAATCAGGACCTTTAATGTAATTATTTAATTCTGAAATTTCTAATTCTGGTTTATCAATTAAAGCAATTGTTGCTTCACAAACTTCTTTTAAATTATGCGGAGGAATATTTGTTGCCATACCAACTGCAATTCCAGATGAACCATTAATTAATAAATTTGGTAATTTAGCAGGTAAAACTAAAGGTTCTTTTAATGATCCATCAAAATTATCTATGAAATCAACTGTGTTTTTATCTAAATCTTCAAGTAATTCTTCTGAAATTTTATTTAATTTACATTCGGTATACCTCATTTGAGCTGCATCAGGATAATCTATAGAACCAAAATTTCCATGTCCAAATACTAAAGGATATCTTAATGAAAAAGTTTGAGCCATTCTAACTAAAGAATCATAAATAGCAGCGTCTCCATGTGGATGATATTTGAAACATTCACCAACTACTCTTGCAGATTTTACAAAAGGCTTGCTAAAAGCTAATCCCATATCATGCATTGAATATAAAATTCTTCTGTGAACTGGTTTTAATCCATCTCTTATATCTGGCAGAGCTCTTGAAACAATAACCGACATAGAATAATCTAGATAAGCTTCCTTCATTTCTGTTTCAATTAATCTATTTTTAATTTCTTCTGTCATTTTATATCTTATAACTTTTTTCTACATATTTTGGAATAAATCCTTTATACTTTTTGTATAAATTTTTTGGTAAAAATTGAATACTTTTTATTTTATTTCTACATTTACTGTTATTGCAATAACATTTCATTTCCCATACTTCGTCATTATTTGTTGTAGAATAATCTATACTAATTTCTTCTTTAGGTCTTATATTTTTTAAAGCAACTATATATTTTCCTTTTATTCCACAAGAGGGATTGCAATTATGATTTAGATACCATCCATAAGATTCTTGATTTGGATACAACCAATTAAATTTATCAATTTGTATACATCTTTTACATATTTTACAATGGCATCCATGTTTATGATTTATTTTTATTACCCTATCAGCAAATTTGAATACTTTTTCATATTTTTTTATAGATTTATGAGCAAAAATTCCTTTTCCTTCTATTTTTGATTTTTTAATTATCAGTTTCATTTTAAGTATCTATATTCTTTGCATATTTTGCATTAGCTTGAATAAACTCCCTTCTTGGTTCTACTTCATCACCCATTAAAACTGAAAATACTCTATCAGCTTCAACTGCGTCTTCTAAAGCAACTTTTTTCAAAATTCTTTGATCTGGATTCATTACAGTTTCTCTTAATTCAGAAGCATCCATTTCTCCAAGACCTTTAAATCTTTGAATTATGGTATTTTCTCCGAGTTCTTTTGATTTTTCTTTTAAAGCAGCTTCATCTCTTACATAATAAGAAGATTTTCCTTTTAATATTTTGAATAATGGCGGTTGAGCAATGTAAATATAACCATTTTCAATTAATTTTCTCATTTTTCTATAAAATAAAGTTAATATTAAACAAGAAATATGATTTCCATCAGAATCTGCATCTGTTAATATAACAATTTTATGATATCTTAATTTAGAAATATCCATTTCTTCACCTTCAATAGAAACACCGAGTGCAGAAATTATATTTAATATTTCTTGACTTTTAAATATTTTATCTAATCTTGCTTTTTCTACGTTTAAAATTTTTCCTCTTAATGGTAAAATAGCTTGAGTTCTTCTATCTCTTGCAGAAATTCCTGTACCTGCTGCAGAATCTCCTTCTACTAAAAATAATTCACATTTACTTGGATCTTTTTCTTGACAATCTGCTAATTTTCCAGGTAAAGAATGACTTCCAAGAATAGATTTTCTTCTTACTAACTCTCTAGCTTTTCTAGCAGCTTCTCTAGCTTTAGCAGCGTTAATACATTTGTTAATTATCGCTTTTGCAATAGAAGGATTTTCTTCAAAAAAGTCATTTAAAAAATCATTTACTATATTATCAACAAAACCTTTTACATCATTGTTCCCTAATTTGGTTTTAGTTTGCCCTTCAAATTGAGGATTTGGAATTTTTACAGAAATAACTGCAGTTAAACCTTCTCTTGTATCAGGACCTGTTAAAGAAACATCTGTTAATTTGTGTTTTTTAATATAATTATTAATAACTCTTGTTAGTGCAGTACAAAAACCAGTATAATGTGTTCCATGTTCAATTGTATTAATATTATTTACAAAAGAATAAACTGTTTCAACATATTCAAAACTATATTGCATAGCAATTTCAACAACTATTTTTTCTTTTTCTTTCTCTAAATAAATAACCCCATCAATTTTTTCTTTGTTTTTATTAAGAGATTCTACAAAAGTTTTAATTCCACCTTCAAATTGGAATTTTTTCTCAACATTTGTTCTTTCGTCTTTAATTTCTATTAATAAATTTTTATTTAAGAAAGCTAATTCTTCTGCTCTTTTAGCTAAATTATCAAAATCAAAAGTTACTGTTTCAAAAATTGTTTCATCAGGAGTAAATCTAACTTCTGTTCCTGTTTCAGTTCCACATTCTCCAATAATTTGTAATTCTGTTACAGGATTTCCATGTTCAAATTTCATATAATGAATCTTTCCATTAAGTTTTACAAATACTTCAAGAACTTTTGATAATGCATTTACAACAGAAACACCAACTCCATGTAAACCTCCTGCAACTTTGTAAGTCTTAGAATCGAACTTACCTCCTGCATGTAAAACAGTTAATACTAATTCTACTGCAGGTTTTTTTTCTTCAGGATGAATATCAACAGGAATCCCTCTTCCGTTATCAATTACAGAGACTGAACCATCATTATTAATCTTAATAGATATCTTTGTACAAAACCCTGCTAAAACTTCATCAATTGAATTAGAGACGACTTCTTGTACCATATGATGTAAACCTCTAACTCCTACATCACCCAAGTACATGGAAGGTCTTTTTTTAACTCCATCTAAACCTTTTAAAACAGTAATAGATGAGGCTTTATACTCATTGTTTTTAGCTTCATTAGACATTTTAAACCCCGATTTTACCTTTAATTTATAATTTTGTTGATAAATTGATAAGTGATAGAATATTTATAAAGATTATTGCCTCATTTCACTAAAAGGAGTTCAAATTAGTCTCCTTTTCATAATTTTTTTAACAAATTTTATATATTACAAAAAAAGACATTTTACATGAAAACCATAATATTAGACACAAGTTTTTTGCTTGACTGCATTAAATTCAAGATAGATTTTATTTCAGAATTTGAAAGAATTTGTAATTTTAATTATAAACTAGCTGTAATAGATCAAACTCTGGATGAATTAAAAGACAAGAAAAATTCTAAATTAGCACTAAAGCTCGTCGAGAAATTTGAAATAATAAAAACAAAAAAAGATAATATCGTTGATAATTTAATTTTAGATACAGTTGATGAAAATTATGTTGTTGCTACAGAAGATCAAGCATTAAAAAGAAGATTAAAAGAAAAAAATATTCAAACTATTACAATAAGACAAAAACATTTCTTAATTCTGGTATAATCAATAAACAAAAAGATTTAAAAACCCTTTTTATACTTAGAAATTAAGATGTTTTACGAAATAGAAGTTAAAAGTCATATCAGAATACCTCCAAGAGAATTAGAGGAAAATATTAAAGAATCTATTTTAAAGAATTTAAAAAGCACTTTTGAGCAATTTATTTCACAAGATTTAGGTATTGTAGTTGATGTTTCAGAAGTTTTAGATGTTGGAGAAGGAGTTATTATACCTGGAGATGGTGCAGCTTATTACGAAACAAGATTTAAAATCATAGTATTAAAACCAGAAATGCAAGAAATTGTTATTGGTAAGATTTCAGAAATTGCAGGTTTTGGTGCATTCATGAACATCGGTCCAATTGATGGTATGATTCATATTTCACAAACAATGGACGATTATGTTTCATTTACAAAACAAGGAGAATTACAAGGTAAAGAATCAAAACACATGTTAAAAACAGGTGATAAATGCAGAGCAAGAATAATTGCAGTATCATATAAAGATTTAACAAGTCCAAAAATTGGATTGACAATGAGACAGCCAAACTTAGGATCAATTGCTTGGATTGAAGAAGATTTAAAAAAAGTAGCAAAAGAAAAACCAGAAAAAGCTAAGAAAGAAAAATGAAAAAGGCATGTAAGAAATGTAAAATTTTAGTAAAAGGAAATGAATGTCCTATTTGCAAAGGAACTAGTTTTACAACTTCATGGAAAGGAAGAATTTATATTCACAACGTAGAAAAATCTGAAATAGCTCAAAAAGTAGGGATAAAAGTTAAAGGAGAATATGCAATAAAAACTTCTTAAAATGAAAGCTATATACAAGGAAGAAATGCCTTTATTAAAAAGAACAAAATTTGAATTTGAGATAGAACATATTAATGCTAAAACTCCTTCGAATCAAGAATTAATTAATAAAATATCTGAATTAGAAAAAGCACCTGCAGAATTAGTTTCTGTTAAACATATTTATACAAATTATGGATTAGCAAAATCAAGAATAGTTGCTTTTATTTACAAAGATCAAAAAACTTATGATTTATTTGAAAAGAAAAAAGAGAAAAAAGTTGAAGGAGCTCCTGCTGCATAAATAAAAATGGCAAAGAAAAAAGTAAAAAATAAAAAACCAAGTCAGAAATGGAAAAAGTATAAAATTGAAAACAATAAAATAGTTTCTCGTGGTAAAACTTGTCCTAAATGCAATTCATTCTTAGGAACTCATAAAGATAGATTACACTGTGGTTCTTGTGGTTATGTTGAAATAATTAAGAAATAATTAAACATCCATAAATAAATTATGATCTTTATCTTGTCTTTTTTCAGGAATATTATAAATATAATATTGTGTTACATTTTTTAAATAAATTGAAGTAATTGCTGAGAATTCATTTTCTCCTATTTTTGATTGTGCAATTAAAACATAATTTTCACTAGCACTTATAAGAAATCCTAGATCTTCTATCTCTTTTCCATCTATTTTACTAATAAATTTAAGTTCAGAACCAAATGTAAGATAACTAGCTATTCTCTTTTCAAAATCATCTTTGTTGAAGTTTATTGGTTGTACCATTTTTTTTGAATATAAACCCAAGCAAACCTCCGAAGAGACTTGCTCGGGAAAAAGAGGTGATTAGATTTAATGATATTAACTAATTTATAAATCTTTCGGTATGTGTTCATTCTACAGTGGTTACTAAAAAGGTACATATACTGCTAGTCATATTCTGGTGTTTAAAGCCTTAACAATAGGTTTATAAAAAAGTTCTAATTAGTTAATTCATGCAAGACCAGTTATATTCTATGCTTATGCAAAAGGATGAGATTACCTGGCAGAGCCTTTTACATGAATTGATAAGAACAGGAAAGCTAGATCCTTGGAATATTGATATTTCTATTTTAGCTCAGAGATATTTAGATGCAATTAGAACATTGCAAGAAGCTAATTTTTTCATATCAGGAAAAGTTGTTTTAGCTGCAGCAATATTACTAAAAATAAAATCAGAAAGATTACTAACTGAAAAGCTTGCAGCATTTGACCAGCAGTTATTTTCTCAAGGTGAAATTGAAAATATGGAAGAATTTGGAGAAATGCCTGAAAATGTAAGATTATTAGCAGGAAATCCACAATTAACAATAAAAACCCCTTTGGCAAGAAAGAAAAAAGTTAATTTAAATGATTTAATGGGAGCACTGCAAAAAGCTCTTGAAGTAGACCAAAGAAGAACAATGAAAAGAGTAAGAGAAGAAGGATATTTAAAACAAGTTAAACTGCCTGAGAAAAAAGTCGATATTAGTATATTAATAAAAAATCTTTATGATAAAATTACTGGTTTTTTCAAAGAAAAAGAAAAACTAACTTTTAATGAATTAATTCCAAGCGATAAAAAAGAGGATAAAATTATGACATTTTTACCTTTATTGCATTTAGTTAATAGTAAAAAAATAGACATAGATCAAAAAGAGCATTTTGGTGAGATAGAAATTATTAGATTATAACTTTTAAGTGGTTACAAATAGAAAAGTTTATAAATAATAATAAATTAACAACTACATGAAAGAGACAATATCTTTAGATGAAAAAGATTTTTTACTTCAAAAGAAACCAATAACTGCAATAAAAAATACAGATAATTATTATGTTCCTGTATTTGATGCAACTTTTCCTAAAGAATATTCTATTAAACAAATAAAAACAGAGCTTATATCCCAATATAACGATTTTCGTAGTAAGGCAGCTCGTGGAACTTTAGATGATACTGCCATGAAATTATGGATGACAATTGTAGAATATGTAGATTATAATGCAATTTGTAGAAGAGAAAACGAAAATACTCCTCATTCATTACCATTCCAAAAAAGAACTAAAAATGGAAAACCTTACTTAAAAGGAATTACAGGCTTAATATTTTCAATTCCAGAAGTACATAAAAAAGAACTTTCACAATATACAGACGGCGCATGGATTGAAGCAGATATCTTTTATAAAGAGGATGGATCCTTGAAGAAAATAAAAAATATTAAACCTAGACCTGATTTAAGAAATTTTACTGCTAAAAAGAGAAAAGAAATTAAAGAATTTATTGAATCTGCAAAAAAAGAATAAAATTTCTTAATTAATTATTTTTTATAAGCAACATAAATATCTGCTTCTATTATTTTATCTCCATTTAAAAAATGATGTGTGAAATAAACATTTCCATTATTATCTAAAGAAGCTTCTCCTGCTAATGGAGAAAACATTAATTCTGGTTTTGTCCATTTTTCACCTACTTTTTTTGATCTCCACAATCCATAATCTTTGGTAATCCATAATTCAGTTTCATCTTGGTTAATAAAAGGCCATCCTTCATCTCCTGCAGTATTTACTTCTTCAACATTTACAGGTTCAGTCCATTTATCATTTGCTTTTTTAGACATCCAAATATCTAAACCCCCTTTTCCACTAGACCTGTCTGAATGAAAATATAATTCGTCTTTTATTATATGTAATTCTCCAACTTTATAATTAGAATCAAAATCAACAAGTTTCCAGTTCTTCCAGATCCCATCTTTAAATTCTGCACTAAACCAATTTATTCCTGTATAACCTTCTCTTACAGAACAAAATAACATTGTATTATCTTGGACAAATTCACAACCATCTCCAGCAACTTTTCCTGAATCTTGTAAAAATACTCTTGTTGGTTCTTGAAATTCATTATTTATTTTTTTAGAAACCCAAATTCCAGTAACTCCATCTAAGATTTGTTTTTCTATAGGAACTTTAACATCTGGAGTAAAAAAGAAATATAAAGTATTTCCATCTGGCATAATAAATGCAGAATCTTCTGCTCCTGCACTATTTACTTTTCCAGGAAGAGGTATAGAATCTTGATAATCTTCTGAAAGTGATTTTACAGGAGAAGCATCTGTATCTGTAGTTATTTTAACTGACGTTGTTGGTATTTTTGAATATCTAGAAACTTCAATGTTTTCTTTTGAACAACTACTCATTAGAAAGATTGCTAATATTAAAATTATAACTAGTTTTTTCATTTGTTTATAGGGGATTATTAGTTTAAAAAGCTTATTTTAAGGGTTATAATATTACTCTAAAGTAGTTACAAATAGAAAGATTTATAAATTAGATAATTTTCGTTTGTAAGGAGATTAAAATGGATTATTCAAAAACGCCAGTTATGTATGATGCTTTAGACCCAAATAGTCTGGGCGTGAAATTTGTTGCAATACAAACAGAAGCACAACCACCTTACGTTTGGGGGATTTATACAACAAGGCATAAAGAAGATCTTCCAAAATTACCTTCAGATATGTTAATTTTACCAGTAGAACAAGCAAAAAGATTATTTGACTTTAAAAAATTAGAAAATATTGTAAAAGTAAAAAAAGAATAAAAATCATAGTAACTTCTTAATTAAATCTTTTCCTTTTTAAATCCATCCTAAAAAAGTTATTACCATTAAAATAATCTGTCCAGCAAAACCAGAAAATAAAGGTATTAACAAATTATCATCTAATTTACTTACAAGACTTTCAACTAAAGTAGCAGTTATTGCCATACCAATTATTATTGGCCATATTGGAGTTCCTAAAGGAGAGCCATCTAACAACCATAATGAAGTTCTTACAATTAAAAAACCAATTATTAAATCAACAATTAATTCAGCTAATATTCCTTCAAGAGCAAGTTTCTTTGTTATCCAGGTTCTTCCAAATCTTTTTCCTATTAAAGCAGCAGCCATATCTCCAAAAGTAGTCATTAAAATAGCAGCAGCTGCAATTCTTAAATCAAATACAGCTAGACAGATTATAGAACCTATCAAGAAAAATACTTCTCCACCTAAAGAATGTTTTTCTTTTTTTCTACGAAATTTTTGCCATAATTCATGAAGAATAGGTATTTTTGCTCCTATTTCAATTCTAAGATATTCTAATTCTATTAAAATAATTAATATAAATGAAAGAATCAATAAAGCGATTTTATGATTAAATGTGGAAGAAACTAAAATATAAATTATTAAGAAAGATAAAGATAGTAAGTGAATTGCTTTTCTTCCAAGCTCTCTTTTTAAATCCCAAACCATATATTTCTAAAGAATTATTAGTTTAAAAAGGTTAGTTTTAAAGGTTATAATATTACTCTAAAGTAGTTACATATAGAAAGATTTATAAATGTTAAATTATACTAAAAAAGTATGGTACAAAAATCACAAAACCAAGTCGATATACAATCTCAGACACTTGAATTAATTAGAAAAAGGACTAAAAAATCTTTATTAATTAGTTTAGCTATACTTTCTCTTTCAACATCTTCAAGTTATATTTCAAAAAAAATGTTTGATAGATATAATCATCTAAATGGAATGGATAATCAAACTAAACAACAATATGGAGTTTTAGTCAATACAATTGATGATTTACAATATAAATCTTGGAAAATTTCTGAAGTTAAAAAAGGATTAGATTACAAATTTTTAACTCCTTATTTGAATACTGAACAACTTCAAAAAGATTCTTCTGATATAACTAATAAATTAGAGATTGCAAATAAAGAAAAATTAGCAATAGAACAATCTATTCCAAATTTTAAAAGAAATGAAAAGATTAAAGACTATATGGTTTTAGGGTTTTTGGGGAGTATGGGGCTTGGTATCTTGGCTGGTTTTTCAGCTTTGCAGGATTTGTATGGTCTTTTAGCTTATAAGAAAAAAAGAAATTTTTAAAACAATAATTTTATAGTAACTTCTTAATTAAATCTTTTTCAGATAAATAAGTTTCTTTGCCTGTTTTCATGTCTCTTAATTTATATTTTTTCTTTTTAATTTCTTCAGCTCCAATGAACACAACATAAGGAATATTATAAGAATTTGCAAATTCCAAAGCTTTAGAAACTTTTCCGAACATTATATCTACAGAAACAAAGTTTTTTCTTAATTTTTTAACTAGTTCTATTGAATTTTTATCTTGTTCTAGAGAAATTATCAAAACCTTTTTTTCATCAACATCAACTTGAGCAATAGAACCAATTCTATCCAATCCAAAAGAAATTCCACTAGATTGAATATTATTAATTAAATAACTTCCTCCTGCACAAATAGTTTCTTTCATCTCTTTTGTTTTTATTTCAAAAATAGTTCCGTTATAATAACTTAAACCTCTAGCTAAAGAAGGTAAAAACTTAATTTCAACATTATAATATTCACAATATTTTTTAAGTTCTTCAATTTCTTTATAAGAATCAAAGGTTTTAAAATAAGATTCTGGTTTTTTAAATATATCAAGTATTTTTTCTGCTTTATACTTTTTTAAGTTTTCTTTTATCTCTTTCTCATCTAATTTATCCAATTTATCAATTTCTTTTATAACTTCTATTTTATTAAAAATATTATTTTTATCAAGTATTTCATTTAGTAATTTTCTATTATTCATATAAATTACACAATCAATTTTTAAATCTTCAAAGATTTTTTTAGTCAGAGATAATATTTCTGCTTCATCTTTTATACTAGAACCAACAATATCAACATCACATTGAGTAAATTGCCTGAATCTATTAGAACTTACAGGTTCATCTCTAAAAACTTCTCCAAGTTGATATCTTTTAAAAGGTAATTTTTTGTTTTGAGCAAGTCTTTTTAATTGAAAAGTAAATTCATATCTCAAAGCTAATTTTCTTTGTCCTTTATCTTGTAATCTATAAATATCAGAGATAACTTCACTTGTATTATCTGCTTTAACAAACTCTTCTGCTTCAATTATAGGTGTTTCTGCAGGTTCAAAACCATAAAGTTTAAAGTTTTTTATAAGAATCTCTTTAATTCTTTCTCTTTTAATTGCATCAATTCCAATAATATCTCTAAACCCTTTTATAGTTTCCATTTTTTCACCTCTGAGGTAAAAGGACCGAAGGAGGGAGTTGAACCCTCTTCATGCGGGCCACAGCCGCATATAATAACCGTTATACTACATCGGTCATCTAAAATTTCAATATAATAAGAACTAAATAAATCTTCTCTTTCAACAACCTGGATGAATCAAATCACTTTTCATGGCTCGATAATAAAGAAGTATATACTCTAGTATATAAATATTTCTACTTTCTAATGCCAAAGAACCTAAACATTCTTGATAATTTATGTTCTTTTACAAGTTTTTCTTCTTTGTAAGGCATTCCTAGAATTTTAGCAGCTAATTCCTTGTAAGCTAAAGACGCTTTAGAATTTGGATGTAAATTAACAAGAGCATCTTTATGAGTTATAGAACTTTTAATTAAATCATCATAAGGTACAATTGAAATAACATCTTTTTCAAGAAGTTCTTCTATATTTTTAATACTTAATTCATGACTGGTATTTTTTACTTTTGTAACAACAATTCCTCTTATTGGTTTTCCAAGACTTTCAGCAATTTTTATTGTTCTCAAAGCATCTGTAACAGAAACTAAATCTGGATTTGTAACAATTAATATTTCATCAGAATTTTTCATTCCAGCAATTACTTCACGACCAATTCCTGCTGCATTATCTATAATAATTAATTCAGAAGTACCTTTCAAATCTTTAATAGCTTGTTTTAAATGTTCAGGATATAAATTAACTAATTCTTTTACATTAATACTCCCTAATAATAATTTTAATCCAGAAGGATGAACATATACTGCTTCTGTTGCATGGTTTTTTCCTTTCAATACATCATGTATACTTATAGAAGTTTTAGGAAATCCCATGTAAACACCTAAATTGGGAGTTGTTAAAGAAGCATCAATAATTGTAGTATCTTTATCAAAATGTTTAAATGCAGCAGCTAAATTAATAGCAGTGCTTGTTTTTCCTGTTCCTCCTTTGCCTGAGCAAATTGCTATATGGTGTGTCATTTTACTCATTAATTTTTTGTTCTACGAACCTTATAAATTCTATGGTTTTTTCAAAATATTCAATTAGAGTATCTACGTTTACTTCTATTGGTTTTTTATCTTTGCTAATCAGCGTAATATGCTTTCTAAATTCTTCTTTGGTGGAATATTCACATTTTGTTAATTTTTTAAAAGTTTTATAATATTTTAAAAAAGGTTTTGTTTTTGGCAACATTTTTTCTATTAGGTCCGACCTTTCTACAACAGAAATTGGTATTTGTTTTATTTTTTTATTTTCATGTAGTTTTTTTAATAAAGCTAATATACCCAAATCAAAAGCATTTATCAATCTTTTAATAGTATTAAGAATAATATCACAAGTTCTCACATATTTTAAAGTAATATAAATAGAGTGATCTGCTCGTTTCAATTCTTCCTTTGCTTCTTCTAAAGTATTTTTCATTTTAGAATTAATCTTCTCTTTTTACAAGATACTCCTCTTTTTTTAGCATAGACTCGACTTCTATTAAAAATTTTCTTGTTTTAACTAAATAACTTTTAATCACATCTACATTTAAAGTTTTTGTTTTAAAAGTAGGTGAACAAATTATTAATTTATCTTGTCTTATGAATTCCATATTACTTTGTTTATGAGATTCTACCATCATTTTTAATTCTTGAATGAATTCCATATGCTCTATAGATAAATTATGAAATTTAGATGATTTACTTTTAAATATTTGAAATCTTGAATCAAAATTTTCTGGTAAAGGAGAAATTCTTTTGTATAATCTATCATATTGTAAAACTGCTTCCATTGTATTTAAAATTGAAGAGTAAATATTTTCTAAAATATAAGTAAACATTTTTAGATCTTTAACTAGAGGATATGTCATATAAGTCATGTGGTCTGCCCTCATTAAGGTTTGTTTTGCCAGAGCCAAGTGTTTATAGTAATCTTCCATACTATTTAGAAGGTAGAACAAATTTATATAGGTTTTGGGTTATAAAGGCTTATTTCTTTAGATCTAGGATCGTTTTTGCTATGTCCCCATTATTCTTTTTTAGCGTTTCAAGAGCTTTAGATTTAGAGACTTTTGTTTGCTCAATTATCATATCTAAATCACTTTCATCGAATTCTTCTTCAGAAATATTTCCAGAAATTTGAAAAGAAACATTTCCTTGCATATCTACTTTTGTAACTTGAGGATTATTTATTATTATTTTAGAATTATCCTGTTTTTCTATTATAACTTTGTTTGCAGCAACTTCTTCTTGTTTAATACCTAACTTTTTCATTGCAGCTTTTACTAATCTTGGATCCATTGCGTCAAACATTTTTATCCAAACACCTTACTTTTATGTAACCAAATTTCAAGAATTATTATTAATATTATAAAGGCAATTATATATACAGGGGGGATAGATAATCTACTTTTATATTCATCAAAATATCTTACTAATCCTCCACCAGAACTTGGTAGTTGTATTTTATCATCTGCCATGAATTTCTTAAAATTAAAGTATATAAAAAGGTTTTGGTTAACTATTTGAATAGTTCTTTGTATGCAGGCATCCATACTTCATATATCATTATTAAATGTTCACAATGGCTTATTACTGTTGGAAAAGTTTTTCTAAGATTATTTATTATGCTATTAAATTGCAGATAATTTTCTACGACAAATTCAAATTCTGCTTCCCAACTAGTTAAACTTCTAATATAATAAACAGAGCTGGGATTTGTTCTCATCCATTCAAAAAGTGCTTTTTCGTTTTCGGAAGATAATGATTTGAAGTAAATAATTGCTTTAAAAAATTCATAACCTAATTTATTTAAATCTATAGATATTCTATACCCCAAGATTATCCCTTTTTCTTCAAGATTTTTTATTTTTCTTCTTATAATTTCAACAGTAGATTCTGCTTTTTTTGCTAATTCTGTTATAGGTATTCTTGCATCATTAGCCAATATATCTAATAATTTTTTATCTACGCTGTCTAATTTATTATCTACTTTTTCTCCACCAAATATAACATAATTTCCGTTTTTATCGTTAATAAAGAACTTTTTATTATATTGATGAGTATCAACCATAGTTCCTAGAACTTTTCTAACAATTAATTCCTTAAATTGATGTAAAATTTTATTTATCAGTTTATAATATTCTACAATATCTTTTGCTAGAATAGCGAAAACACAATCAAATGCTCCATCAGAAATTCCCATCCAATAAACACTTTTTTGAGTTTTAAGGTATTCATAGAATTTTTCTCTTTCTTCAGGAATGTTTTCTAATTGTAAATAAACTTTAAACATATAATAACCCATTTTATTAGGGTTTATTGAAGTAATGAAATTAGTAATTATCCCTTTCTCTACTAATTGTTCTATTCTATATTTTACTGCTTCTCTTGATCTTCCTACTTTTTTAGCTAATATTGAGTTAGGAATTCTGCAATTTTTATCTAATTCTGTTAAAATCTTTTTATCTATTAAATCTAGCTTTGTAGTTTCCATATAACCTTTAATTGTTTATTCTATTTAAATTTAACGTTTTTCGGTCAAAATCTAATAAGAACTTTAATATATATAATACTACTATAAAATAATAACAAAATAAATGAGACAGTTTCTCTACTGTCCTTAAATAAAAAAGAGAGGAGATAAAAAATGGAAGAAAACCAAGAAAAGAAAGATGAAGTAGAAGTTATGTATATCGCAAGAGATAACTGCCCTGGAAAGTTTAGTAAACTTATAGATGGAGTGCACGCCCTTTTAGAAAATTATGAACTAAAGGGAAGTGGAAATGCTATTGCAGGGGTTGCTGGAAATATTAAAATTCACCCACCCGGATCTGATTTACATATTGCTATAAGATCAGATAAATTTTATAGTGCTAAGAACTCTAAATTAGAAGACATGTGTCTAAGAGAAGGAAAAGAACCAAATGCAAATTATATAGGACTTGAGAGAGAGATTTCTTCTGAAAAGAAAATTATTTATTTAAAAATAGGAAAAACAAATTATTCAATTTATTTTGATTCCTAATTTTTTTTAAAAATAAAATGTAGGTAAGAAATAAGCCGTCTTTTGTCAATCTCCATTTGGAAAGATTGTGCTAACATTCTACTAAGCGTCTTTACAGACTTGCACTGATAGGGTCTGTCGTTTCAATGTTCCCTTTAACCTATTCAGCTGGTTAACTCATCTCTCTCACGAGAAATTTCACAGCCACATTTTTATAACAGCTAAAGGACATTCCGTTTCTGAGCAGTTGCCTTCCATTTCTGGAACTTGTGTCAAGACAAGCAACCGATATTATCTTTTGATTTTTATCAAAAGTTTAGTGGACGGACTTTCCTCACTTTTGCAAGCGATAGTTAGCTATCTTACCTACATAATGTATACTGCAATAGCTATATATAAATTTAATGTTTTAAGAAATTAAAATTTAGGATTTGGAAAAATTTATAGAAATAAAAAATAAATGTGCATAGGATTTTTGGAAAAAAATGTTAGTAACCGCAGGCTGAACATCTCGTTACCTTGATGCTTACACCTCGATCCTATCAAGCTCATCTTCTATGAGCATTTTATGTGTGTCTCTTTTCGCGGAGGGCTTCGAACTTAGATGCTTTCAGTTCTTATCCCAAGGGGCGTAGCTGCTCTGCCTACCTTATCAGATAACAGATACACCAGAGGCCCCAGACCACCGTTCCTCTCGTACTAAATGATCTTTCCACTCAGACACGAACACCTCCACTAGATATCGAACATACTGTTTCGCAACGTATTGAACCCAGCTCACGAGCCTTTTTAATGGGTGAACACCCCCACCCTTGGCTGCTTCTGCACAGCCAGGATAAGGCGAGCCGACATCGTCGTAGCAAACCGCGCCGTCGATATGAGCTCTCAGGCGCGACAACTCAGTTATCCCCGGAGTAGCTTTTCTATTAGCCCTAGCTCCCATAAACGAAGCATAGGGGTTCACTAAACCAAAGTTTCCTTCCTGCACCCTTTATTGTTCAGAGTACAGTTAAGCCAGCTTTTGCATTTACACTCTACTTTGGATTTCTAAACCAAATGAGCTGACCTTTGGGTGCTCTTGATACCGTTTCAAGAGCATGCCGCCCCAGCCAAACTATCCATCAGCTACTGTCCTTCCTTTCAGAAGTTAGCAATATAAAATTTTAAGAGTGGTGTCTCATATTTCGCCTATACTCAAACTAGCGTCTGAGTCTTAGCAGCTACCACCTACACTGCACATAAAATTTCACACTACAATAACAGACTATAGTGAAGCTTCACGGGGTCTTTGCTTCCCACTGGAGGTCTCAGGACTTTGCACCTGAATATAGTGTTCGGGGGATTCGAGTTAGGGACAGTGACAATCTCGTTACGCCATTCATGCAAGTCGTCATTGAAACGACAAGGTATTACGCTACCTTAAGAGAATTATAGTTATTCCCGCCGTTTACGAGTCCTTAGTTTCCTTGGAAGGAATGTTCGGATACTCGCACTGGGCAGACTTCACCTTCCATACTAATCTTTACAGAGTAGCGGAAAGCTATGTTTTTGTTAAACAGTCGGACCGCCCTTGTTATTGCATCCTGTAATTGCATTCGTACAAATACAATCGCAGGAATCCCTTATACCGAAGGCATGGGACTAATTTGCCGAGTTCCCTTAACTCGATTCTTCCCTCATATCTTAGGTTTCTCACCTAGGGTACCTGTGCTGGTTCTGGGTATGATTATCTAAGATCCTTTTAATTTCCTTTTCATGGACTCTAGAAATTAACCAAATGAACAAATGTCCACTCATCTCAAATTTAATTGCATTCTCATCATTACGATACTCCTGCAATTTATTTTGATTGACATTTCAGATTAAAAATGTTGGTCTATCCCAAAGTGTCAAAAATTAAAATTTCGTTGCCGAATGTACTTAGATAGTAAAGGAATTTTAACCTTTTTCCCTTTTTCACTCTTCAAATTATGTAGTGATTAGGATCAACTAACTCTCAGCTGAACTGCATTGCTGAGAAACCCTTACCCTTACGATACCAATGATTCTAACATTGTGTTGCTCCGTACTACCGCCAGGATTCGCAATTTTACTTGGTCCATATCTTCTTACGAAAATACTTCTATCCAAGAAAAACGCCTGTCTACCAATATCTTTTCAGATTTCAACAGTATCGGTAATCAATTTAGCCCCGTCCATTTTCAGGGCACACTATCTTGAAAGGTGAGCTATTACGCTTTCTTTAAAGGATGGCTGCTTCTAAGCCTACCTCCCTTCTGTCTGAGATAGTATACACCTTTCACCCGTTAACACTTAATTGATATTTTGGGACCTTAACTGTTGGCTTGGGTTGTTCCCCTGTTGGATTGCGAGCTTACCCCACAACCCCGTTTCCCAACTTCTACAGAACTTAAACGTTCTTAGTTTGACAAGAGGCCGACTAGTTTCCTAGCCAAAACCTCAAATCAGGATCTTTACCATTTAAGCTTCCTCTGTTGAGACTTGACTCAGATCAAATTCGACAGGAACCAGCTATTACCGGTCTCGATTGGCATTTCACTCCTAATCCAGAGTCAGAAGAACGCTTTCTCACAGAACCTCTTCAGGCCTCCATTTCCTTTTACAGAAACTTCGCCTTGCCCTGGATTAGATCGATCGGTTTCGGGTCATACCTAAGTAACTTAAAGCATTTTCATACTTTTCCCCTCGTGAACTGCGGGATCTCGCTTTCGCTTCGGTTTCTTTTTTCAAATTAACCTTGCTACTTAAGTAAACTCCCTGGCCCGTTATTCGAAACGTACGATGCAACTCCTAAGAGCAGCATCATGCTATAACTATTAGGTTTCAGATTCTTTTCACTCTCTATTACGAGTTCTTTTCAACGTTCCCTCACGGTACTATTCGCTATCGGTTTCAAAGCAATATTTAGAGTTGGAAGTAAATGTCTCCCAAATTCAGGCCTAAATTCCGATAGACCTTACTCAAGATACTCATACATCTTCTGATTAAATACTACGGGACTATCACCCTTTACAGTGTTTCTTTCCAGAAAACTTTGTATTCTCAGTTAAGACTAAAAATGAGTCTTCAACACCACATTTCCTTGCTGTTTCCAGTAGGATTCAGTTTGCTCTCTGCTGTTTTCTCTCGCTGATACTAACAGCATCTCGAATTGATTTCTTTTCCTGCGGATACTAAGACGCTTCAATTCTCCGCGTAACCTATCATTTCTGATTTCTCCGAAGAGATAGAATCTAATTAGGAAATCTCTAGTTCTAAGACTGCATGCGTCTCCCTAGAGCATATCGTAGCTTGCCACGTCCTTCTTCGAACTTTGAACCTAGTCTTCCACCTAATAGTGTATTCCAAATCCTATGCACAGTTAATATGATATATTAACTATCAAACCCAAACAATTATGTTATGGATCCTCATAAATAAATACTTAAATGTGGACCCGTCGGGATTTTCAAAGTTATTCAATTTCTGAAAAAACTATTTCGAACCCGAGACCCCCTCCTTTCTTCGATAAAATTTTATCAAAAATTTATGTGCAAGGGAGGTATTCTACCGCTGAACTACAGGCCCAGTTAATCAAGTATGAGCAAAAGCATTTAGTGAGTTCTATTATTTATTATATTATATTTTAAAAAAATATAGGAGGTGATCCATCTGCAGGTTCCCCTACAGATACCTTGTGACGACTTAACCCTTCTTATTGAATCCAAATTTGTTCTATTCTAAAAAACAGACCTCATTTGAACCCTACTCGAATGGTTTGACGGGCGGTGAGTGCAAGGCTCAGGGACATATTCACCGTTCAATAGTGATGAACGATTACTAGGAATTCCGTTGTCACGAGCATGAGTTTCAATGCTCGATCTAGACTAAGATAGGGTTTTGAGGATTAACTTCTCCTCTCGGAGTTGTGACCCATTGTCCCTACCATTGTTGCGCGCGTGTAGCCCAAGATATTCAGATCATACGGACCTATCGTTGCCCACGCCTTCCTCCTGTTTTCACAGGCAGTCCATATATTGTGCTCATTCTTCATTACTGAAATGTTAGCAAATATACATGTGGGTCTTGCTCGTTGCCAGACTTAACTGGACACCTTACGGCACGAGCTGACGACGGCCATGCAATACCTCTCGGCTTGTTAGGTAAAACCTTTAATCTGACCTTCATTCTGCCGTCGATCTTGGTAAGATTTCCGGGGTGGAATCCAATTGAACCGCACACTCCACTCCTTGTGTGAGCCCCCGCCTATTCCTTTAAGTTTCAGCCTTGCGACCGTAATTCCCAGGTAGCGAGCTTAACGTCTTCACTTAGGCACTGCACATTCTCTAGGAATATGCAACACATAGCTCGCAGCGTTTACGGCTAGGACTACGCGGGTATCTAATCCGCTTTGCGCCCCTAGCTTTCATTCCTCATTGTCAGAACCGTTCTGGACAAGCGCCTTCGCCACTGGAAGTCTTTCAAGGATTATAACATTTTACCGCTCCCCCTGAAATACTCTTGTCCCCTCCCGGTCTCGAGCTTGTTAGTATCTCTTGCACGCTGTTGAATTAAGTCCAACAATTTCACAAAAGACTTGACAAACCAACTACGAATGCTTTAGACCCAATAATAGTGAATGCCACTCGTGGACGCTGGTGTTACCGCGGCGGCTGGCACCAGTCTTGCCCACCACTTATTCTCCAAGCTTTTTACACTTGGCAAAAGCCTATCCAATGGATAAGCACTTGGGATTCCCTTATCACGCTTTCGCGCATTGTAAAGTTTTCGCGCCTGCTGCACCCCTTAGGGCTAGGGTCAGTATCTCAGTACCCTTCTCGGGGCTACCCCTCTCAGGGCCCCTACTGATCTTTGGTTTGGTGAGCCTTTACTTCACCAACAGCCTAATCAGCCGCCAACTCATCCTTAAGCGTTACCTTTCAAAGAAAAAACATTCCAGTATCTTTCTTTTATCCAGTTTTAGTCTCAGTTTCCCAAGGTTATCCTAGACTTAAGGTTAGATTATCGACGTGTTACTGAGCCTTATGCCGGTGTATTGCTACCCCTGACTTGCATGGCTTAATCGAATCCCAATAGCAGCATTCTCCTGCAGGATCAACAGGAATCAAAAATGCAAGGCTACAAGATTGTAACTTAAATAAATTTAGAGTCTCACTAAATTTTGCTGCCTCATACTCAAATGTTCATTTAAGTACTCATGATGTTCCTTAAACGGAACTAAAATCTCAGAAAATGTAATATTTTCTTCATTAATAGAGAATTTTAATTTAAAAAGATATATATAAACCTTTCGTTAAATTTTAAAAAATATATTCGAGAAATTATTTATTTAAGTGCTCTTAATCTTCTCTTTTTTCTCTTTATTTTTTTACGTTGCCACTTCCAACGCATTTGCCCTTTTTTTTTCCAACGTCTTGAACTTCTTTTCATTCTAACATCTCAATTGCAATTTGAACATCTTCTGGTATTTTTACTCTCATAATTAATCTTAGTGCTCTTTCATCTACGCCAAGATCAATTAATCTTTTATGAATTCTCATTTCAAAGTTATCAAAGGAAGCTTTTCCATTTCCACAAGGACTTTTTCTTGTAGTCATTTTTAATTTTTTCATTGGTAAAGGTATAGGTCCTCTGATTTTTGTTCCAGTTTTTTCAGCAATATCTTTAATAGAATTACATAATTCATTTATTTTGTTGATATCTGAACTTGATATGTTTATTCTCGCTTTTTCCATTTTTTCTTTAAGATTTAATAAAATAAGGGATTTATAAAGATTTTTGTTTTCCAAAAAAGTTAAATATAATTATAATCCTCACATATTATGAATTATGATAATGAAAGTAGAGAAAAAGGAGAGGAAACTGAGAGGAGATTTAAATTTTGGTTAGATAAACATAATATTCCATATTTTTATATTAAGCAAGATCAAGAAACTTTTTCTAATGTATTTAAGAATGTTCAAGGCAAAAGACCAGATTTTATGATACTTATTCCAAATTTTGGTTTTATATTTATTGATGTTAAATACAAAAATATTCATCCAGAATACAAAACTTATCCTTTAGATAGTCAAGAAACAAAAATTTATTCTTCTTTACAAAGAAAATTTAATTTACATATCTGGTATGTATTATCTAATGAAAGTTCTGACTTTAAAACTTGGTTATGGATTCCTGTTTCAAAGGTTTTAGAATCTGGAGTAGAAAAACATATTTCTAGTAAATCACAAATGGATTTTTTTGCTGTGCCTCCAAAAGAATTTGTGCAAATTGCCGACGATGAATCACTAAGTAAATTATTTTCTAAAATATTTTAAAAAAAGAATTTTGTTTTATGGAAATTAGACCTTTAAGTTTTTTTATAATGGTCTATTTCCTTGAATATAAATTAAAAAAGTATCTAAATATTCTAAATCTCTTATGGATACTTCAATTTTATGAATTATTTTATTTCTTCTTGCTTCTGCAGTATAAAAAATTATTTCCTTTTCAGCACAATCTTTTGTTTGTAGCTCATTTCCTATTAACTCAAACTGATTTCCAAGATAAAATTTTCTTATGGCTTGAATAACACTTATACCATTATTTTGAGTGACATCTTTAAATATACCTTTTTCACGTTTGAATGGATTTGGTATATTAACTTCAACTAATGCACTTGTTTCATTTTGTATACCAAAAGTTGCATCTTCTTCAATTTCACATTCTTCACAAATTAGTTGTCCTAATGCTTTTTCTGTATAATACTTCATTTTGTACACTAATCACCAAATTTTTTAAGAATTTATTTTTTCACTAGATCAATGCACATACCTGCTGAGCTCACTACCAAAATTTAAATCCAAATTTATATTATTTGGGTACTTTTTACCTATTTTTTTCAGTTTTGGGGTAACCCTTTTTCTGACATCTAAATTAAAATATAGGAGGTACTTAAGATGGATATAATAGGAAAAATGGCATTAGAGAAGAATACAGACGTCTTTTTCAAGGCGGAATACGTTAGGTTGGTGGTTAGGACAATAACGCAATTAGAGCTATCTACTAAGACCATAATGTATCATTTATCGAGGATAAGGAACCAGAAATATTACAAATATGAACTAGCAGAAATAGAGAAGAAAATCAAAGAAGGTATGGAAAAATTTGGAATAAGTCCAATAACAGCATTCAACTATTTGGATACTACATTAATTCCAGAGCATTATAAAGAAAAAATAAAGAACAAAATGCTAAGTCCAAAACGGGCTAAAATGTTAAATGCTAATGTTCTCAAAAGAGAAAAAGCTTGTTTGGGTTTAGAAATTCTTGAAATGGGAAGAAAATTAATTGGGAGGCTTGACGAAAATGTTTAGAGGAGACAAAGCGAAATCACCATATAAACTACCAAAAGTATTTGAAATAAGAGAATTAAAAAGATTATTTGGGGTGGTAAATGAACCTCTTTATATGATGGCTTATTTATTAGGGTTTTTTTGTGGATTAAGAATTGGAGAATTATGTAAATTAAAAGTAGAAGACATCGATATATATAATCGAGTTTTATCTATAAAAGATTCTAAAAATCCAAATAGGTCTGTTCAAGGATATGGTAAAGATAGAAATGTAGCAATACCAAAACCATTAATTCCACTTTTGGATAAATGGTTGCAGTATATAGGAGGTAGTAAATATCTATTCCCTATGCGTTTGAGATTAGATAAACAATATAACATTTCTGTGATGAGAAAAAAATTTAATAGTCATTTAGAAAAGGCAGGTATAAGAACCTCAATCGGATTTGATAGTAAGGGCAGAAAAGTATTCAATTATAGGTTCCATACATTAAGACATACGTATGCAACATATCTTTATAATAAAGGTATGGACTTATTGGCTATTGGAAAAATGCTTGGGCATACAGATAACAGGGCTACACAAATTTATACGCATATTGGTATAGAAAAAGAAAAAGTGGAGTTAGATAAAATTTTTATTTAATCTTTAAATTATAAAAATGGAAAGATTATATTTTACTAACAAAACTACTTCCCCACTGAGTAAAGAGTCCTTCATTTACTTCACAAAAATTATTATTACATCTTATACCATAATATTCTAAATATAAAGAACGTAATTCTGAGGGTATTTCTGGTGAATTAATTCCAGGCATAATTTTTTCAATACAATCTATGTTAGTATTACAACTTATAAAATTATTGTTTGTATCAGGAAGTTTTTTAAATGATGTCTCTTTACAATCCATTGTTTCTGGAATTGGAACATCACTATAATATTGGTTCACTTTTTGATAGAAATCATAACAATCTTGTTTATCTTTACATAACACTGTTCCTGTCCATAAACCTTTTTCTTTATCATACTCTTTACATTCTTTAAAAGTTTGTATTCCTTCTGATTGTGTGGCTCCAGAACAATAAACTAAACTCATATCAGTAGTGCCTATACCTCGAGCAGATTCGTAACAATCACTATTTTGGGTGCAGGTTACATCTATAACAGTAGGAGCAACTGAACCTTTAATAATACATTTTCCTTCTGGTAATATTATACCAGAATTTATTGTAGAATAATTCTTTTCTTCATTTTTTTCTGGTTCATCTTTATCACAAATAGAATTACTATTTTGGTCTAAACAACACTCAGTTCCTACTTGAATATAAGGTTTGTTACAAATTATTCCATTATTACATCCACTTATAAGAAATAAACAAAGTACTAATGTCCCCAATATTATTTTCATTTTCATTCTTTATACCAACAATCACAAAAAACTTTTAAATTTATTAATTTATCTGGATTTTTTTGAAATTGGTTCCCCCAAACTTGAATAGAACATTGACTAGGTAAAGGTAAATCTGGGTTTTGTTTCACCCATTCTATTTTACATATATCAAAGTCAATTTTTTTTCCTATTAAATCTTCAGTATTAATAGTAAATTCTGTTATTTTTGGAATTCCAAGCATTTTACATTCATCTAAATTTTTTTGACAATTATCTAATAATTCTTGCCAATTCAAGGGAGCAGGATTAATATTTTCTTGATTACATCCACTTATTAAAAATATAGAAATTATAAGTAATCCGATTATTAATTTAATTTTCATTTTCTAACCTCTTTTTCTATACGGTATGGGTAACAAAAAGGGCTATATAAATGTTTTGGTACATATACAGTATGAGAAAAAATTATGTAAATGTTAGTGTTCCTTCAGAGTTAATCAATGAAATTGATAAAACCTGGAAAAAGAGTAAGAAAGGATATAGGTCAAGAGCAGAATTTGTTTTAGGAGCTATAAGAGAAAAGATTGATAGAGAAAATAAATAGGTTATTTTATTGTTTTTTCTGAATCCTATTATAATAAAGATATGAAGAATGAATACAATTAAATAAACTTATTAAAGAAATTACAAATAATTTAATTAGTATTTTTAAAATAAATTTTTAAACCAATTCCAAATACCTGAGAAGAAATCTCCTATTGAACTAAATAAACCATTTCCATCTACAACTGCCCCACCAGTAATTCCAGTCATACCACTATCTTCTTCTATTGATTCTTGTACTGGTTTTTCTTCCTTATAATAACAATCTTTTTCTAAGTATAAAGTTACATCATATGTTTTTGTATTTTTAATACATTTTTTATTATTCAAAATATAAGTTCTTGTTGATTTTCCATCTACTAAACATTCTGACCAATCTGTGAAATTATAATCTTTTTCAACACAGGTTGGTTTACCTGAACCTCCGCCTCCACCACCGCCTCCTCCGCCACCAGAAGAAGTTACTGGAGCAACATAAGTACAATTATATACTATTTGATTAGGAATAAAGATATCATCAGAAACTAAATTAGTTAATGCAAAACACCCATTTGAATCTGCAAAGATTTCTGTTAAAGTATTGGTTGGTTGACATGTTGAATTAGTGGATGTTAATGAGGGATTACAGAAATCACAAGCATATAATGTTGGAGCAGGTATTACTATATCTGAAGCCAAATTTGTTTGAGCATAACAACCATTTGAATCTGTAAAACTTTCTGTAAAGGTATCATTAATACTACAACTTGAATTTGTTAATACAACTAAAGGAGTACAATAATCACAAGAATAACTATTACTATTTGGAACTTTGTCTGCTACAAGACTTGTTTGAGCAAAACAATTATTATTATCGGAGAATGATTGTGTAAATAAATCATTTAATTGACAAGTAGAATTTGTATCAAATATACTTGGAGTACAAAAATCACAAGCTTGACTTACATCGGTAGGTTTTCCTGTGTTATTATTACAATTATCTGGGTCATAATAAACTTGGTATTGTAAATCATTTGCATTACAACTTGACCAAGTGGTATTTAATGTCCAATTATCGGGAGAACAAGAAGGGGCTACATAAACACAACCATATATTATTGGATTTGGAATTTTATCCGCGTTTAAATTTGTTAAACCATAACAACCATTTGAATCTGTAAATGTTTCTGTTGAAGTATTATTTGGTTGACATGTTGAATTAGTGGAGGTTATTAATGGAGTACAATAATCACATGAATTTATTGTTGGTACAGAAACAGCGTCTAAAACTAATCCAGTTACACCAAAACAACCATTTAAATCTGTGAATGTGGTAGTGTAAGTATCACTTGTAGTACAGTTTTCTGTTGTGGTTTGGATATTTGGAGTACAATAATCACAAGTATATTGTAGTGATAAAGGAACATTATCTAAAATAAGTCCTGTTTGAGCATAACAACCATTTGAATCTGTAAATGTTTCTGTGAATAAATCATTTGTTCCACAAGTTGAATTACTTGAACTTATGGAAGGAGTACAATAGTCACAAGAATTTACAATTGGATTTGGAACTTGGTCGCTTTCCAATCCAGTTTGAGCATAACAATTATTTGAGTCATCAAAAATTGTGGTAGCTGTATCATTTATTGAACAGCTTCCGGGTGCTATAGCAATTATATTAGGAGTACAAAAATCACATGATTGTGTTATATCTGTAGGCTTTCCTGTTTCATTTCCACAACTATTTGAATCATAATAATTTTTAGATTGTGAATCAAGTAGATTACAGGTTGTCCAAGTAGAATTTAAAATCCAATTAGGAACACAGGGAGGAGCAATAACTGTTACAGTTAATGCAAAAGTATCATTTACATTTGGATTATGTTCTGATATTACAAAAAATAGGTCTGTATATACTGTTCCTATAGGTTCATCTGCAGTATAATCCCAAAACTCTTCTGAAGACCAATAAGAAGGAAGTTCATCAATACTATAATTATATTTTCCATTTAAGTAAACTAAATAAGTATCATTTATATTCCCAATATTAGTAACATTATAACTAACTTCAAAATCTGTTCCTTGATATACACTAATACTTTGTGTTTTTGGAGATAAATCTATGCCATATATTGGATTAACAATTATTGTAAGTAAAAAAGTTTTTCTTTTAGTTGAATCATGTTGAGATACTACCGTTATATTATCTATATATGTACCTGCTAAAGTGTCTGTAGTATTAGAATACCACATATCTTCTGTATACCAATAAGAAGGAAGTACATCAGTTGTATACTGATATTCTCCATTCAAATATACAAGAAAAGTATCATTTGCATATCCCATATTAGTTATATTAATATAATATTCATAATAATTTACTCCTGGAACCGTATTAATCGTTTGAGTAGTTGGTGATAAATCTAAATCGTATTGTGGAAGTAAAGTCATATCATAAGCTTGTTGTGCACCGCTTGTATCAAGAATTATATTTGTAGTATCTTTATGCCCACTTTTATCAACTTTAATTATTAAATTATTTCCTGCTGACCAAGCAGTTGGAAAATTACCTACATCAATATCCCACCAATTTGTTGCATCCACTGTACCAGTTAATGTCTCAGAAGGTCTTGATTCAATATACGCTGTAATAGTAGCTCCATTTGCTAATGTTCCGTCAGTAGCATCAAATACATATCCATACACTGTATGTGGTGTTCCTGCTGAAACCAAATTACTAACCGAGATTAAAGATAAAACTAAGAGAATTGATAAAAATCCTATTTTAAATTTATTTTTCATTTTTATATTGTCCATTTAATAATATATAACTCTTTTTATTTCATCACCCAAGTTGAATTTTGAGTAACACTTACAAAATAAGCTACTCCCTTTTCTATATTAAAATTATTAACAGGTGTTCCACAAGGATGTCCACTATACATTTGAGTATAAGGGTCCCATTTTGTTACTGCATCTGAATATTGAACATCATTACAAATATCCTGGGCAGTAATTAATTGGCTATTCCATAATAAAGATATAGCATTAACTCCAGTTTTATTGATAGGTTTAACTAATATTAAAATTTTTGAAAGAGTCATATTAACACTTTGTTGAGAGCCAGAGTTATCTAATATTATATTTGTGTTTGATTTGTAACCATTTTTATCAATTTGTATTATTAAGTTATTCCCTGCTGACCAAGCAGTTGGAAAATTACCAGTATCAATTAACCAAGCATTTGATATTCCAGAATTACCAGTAACTCCTACAATATCTGTTAATATTTCTGTAGGTCTTGTTTCTATATAAGCCGTAACATTAGCCCCATTTGCTAATGTTCCATCTACAGCATCATTTACATAACCCCAATTAATGTGAGGCGTACCTGCTGATATAAGAGGTAAACTTAATAACATTAACAAACAAAAAATTTGAATGATTTTTATTTTATTTTTCATTGTAAACTCCATGTTGAATTTTGAGTAATACTTACAAAATACCCAACAGCATATTCTAAATTAAAATTATTAACAGGTGTTCCACAAGGATGTCCACTATACATTTGAGTATAAGGGTCCCATTTTGTTACAGCATCTGAATAAGTTATACTATCACAAATATCTTCAGCATTTACTAATCCTGTATTTGGAGGAAGAGAAATTGCATTAACTCCAGTTTTATTTGTAGATTTTATTAATTCAACTACACCCGAACCACCACCGCCCCCCCCGCTACCGCCAATTGGAGTTAGAGGATTTTCTAAAGCATATATTTTAACTTCTGCATATGTAGCTTCATCTGGATAGTAGATTATTGCTTCACCATCGTTCTTTAGATTTATATCAACTTTAGTACCATATTCGGTTCTTGTGGTTTTTGTGTAACTATCATTATTATATTTTTGAACAAAATAACCTGAGCCAATTTTACTTTGTGCTGAACCATCAACAGAATATTTTGCAAATTCAATTTCATCGTCTGTTGAATCCCATAAGAAAGTAAAGTTCAAAAGTTTTAAATGAATTCCTGATTCTTTGGATACATCAACTTCACCAAATTTAATTGAACAATTATCAACAGCATTTGCATTTTGATTTAACATAGAAGAAGTATTACCAAAAGTAATATTTCCACCATTCTTTGTCCAATAGTTCATACCATATGCATCTGAAAGATGTGTAAAATTAATCCATTGCATTTTGGTACTTGTATCTTGGTCAAAAGCTAATTGTATATTATAGTTTATATCACTAAAAGTTGTAACTCGCCCTTCATAATAAGGAAGATTATAATAAATGTATCCTGTATCAAGTTCTTTAATATCTGTTTCGTTTGCGGAAGTATCTATGTTTATAATTTCATAAATATGTGATTCTTTATTCCCTTCTGCTAAGAATCTAATTCCCGTCATTTGGTCTAATCTTGCTACATTCATAGTATTATTAGTAATATTTACCCCGGCACCTTCCCAAGCAATAAACGGATTATTAACATCCCCCCATACAAAACTTCTTGCACCTGAAACTTTTGTTCCATTTAAATGACATATGGTAAAATTATTAAGTGGATTTCCCAATTTATTTTTAACAGTTAATTTTACTTTATCTCCTTGTGGGTCTATTTTAATTTCTTCTGTGGATTCAACAATTTTATCTAAAGTTATTGCAAATGCATTAAAAACTGGGTCTTTCAAAGATTCTCCTGCTTTCAAATATGTTTTGTTAGTAGGAATATAAACTATAGATAATTGATTAAATCCTGTTGTTCCATCATTCAAACTAACAGTAGTATTAACTATTCTAATTCCATTAACTTCTACTTCTTTATTTTGTTCTAATATAATTTTCTTTGCTCCGAGAGCTAATTCACAAATATCTAAACCTGCTCCCATATACGTCACGTCTAAAACCCCAATCATTAAACCGTCTGGCATTGTTTGAATTTCCCCTAAATTTATAATATAAGGTGTACTATCATATTGAATTATACATTTTGTTTCAGCAACATCAACGCCTGTAACAGTAACTCCATTTTTAGTTTCTCCCTCAAAGATGATGATTTCATTTCCTCCAAGTAAAATTAACTTATCAAGCATACCATATGATGTATTACTGACAGTAGCATCTGCAATGGTATAATTTGTTCCTAAAATAGTTAAAACCGTACCTTCAATATCGGATGCATCTTTTACCTTTACTTCAGAACCAAGTATATCTAAGGTATAATTCCATGCAAATGCGTAAGAAGTATAATTTATATAACCAGATACCACAGCAGTCCCATTCCAATAGGACACCCATTTTTGATAAGTATCGATGTTATCAAAAAATAGGTAATCATCTACAGGTTTATTATCTCTATTTGAGTCTTGTTGATATACATAACCAGCAGTACCTTTTCCTGTACTAACATTAGTTACCGCATAGAAATCTAAAAATTGTTGATAATTATAAGTTCCAGTATTTATTCCTTGACTATCTACCCAAACTTGATTTGCAAGTAAAATTGGAAGGTAAGTATCACTAATTCCACCCGTTAAACCATAAATAGTTTGACCTAAATTAAATTTATCCCCGCTTTGTTCTATTAAAAAAGATTCAGATAAGGCATATACAAAAGTAGATATTATAAATAAAGATAAAAATATTAATATTAAATAATTATATAATTTCATTTTCTAAACTTTCTTATAAATATAACCCCCACTACTATAATTATTAGAAATAAAAAGATTCCCCACTTTATAAAGTTTTTTGTTTTATTGTTATTTTCATTCTCAGATAAAGTACTATTAAGTTCTGTTTTATTTGAAGAATTTATGGTTTTTTGTTGTAATGTTTTCTTTGGTTCGGTTATAGTTTTATTTCCTACAATAGGATTTATGTTACTTATACTTTCTTTATCCGAATCATTAGTTATGGTAGTGATAGAAGCTTTTGTTGAACTTGTATATTTTACTTCTTGAGCTCCAGCGTCATTTAAAATTAAATTTATATTTTTATTAGGAAATTCTATAATTAAAATATCACCAATTTTCCAGGGGGTATTAAAATTTCCTATATCAATTAACCATCCTTCATTAACTTTCGAATTTCCACCTATACCAATATTATCTGTAAGAATCTCCGATGGTCTACTTTCTACATAAGCTGTTATTGTTGTTCCATCAGAACTAGGTAAAAATCCATAAACTGAATGAGGTATTCCAGCAGATACAAATATTGGGAGAATTAAAAATATCCCTACCAAAATTATTAAGTTTTTATTCATTAATTAACTAACCCCATCAACCTATATATTGGGGTATATATTTACCTTTTTATAAATCTTCCTATTTATTTAGTTTGTTAAAAAGGAGTATCTTACTTATTTATAAAGAAAAGACCTATTTTTTAATAGACTAAAAACGAACCTTTTTATATTAGAAATTCTTTAAAAGGAAAAACTGGTTAAAAAGAAATGAGCAAAGAACTTACAAAATATAAAAAAGAATTACTTGATAAACTTAATTTAAAAGAAAGTGAATTAAACAAAGTATTTTCTGAGGTATTCTGGGACCATCAAAATCCATGTAAACTTATAATTCCTTTAATGGTAATAAAAAAAAGTTTTGATAATACAAAAGATATATTTCCAAATGATGACCCGTCAATAATTAAAAGACAATTATTTATAGAGATACTAATAAAATTTTGTAAATTAGCCGAAGATTTTGGTGGACTTGTATCAAGTAAAGATGATGATATGTTTAAATTTGCACAAAATTATAATACATTTAAAGTAGACGATGTTTTATCTTTTTATGATACCTTATCTTTAGATGATAATAGTTTAAATAAACTTTTATGTTACCCAGCCCATAATAAACAATGCGATAAAGCTAAAGGAGTATTAGAATTATCTTATATGAATTTAAAAGAAAGTTTAGAAAGAATTAAAGAAGAATATACAAAACATAGGGAAGCTTATAATTCCTATAAACATGGATTTAGAATAAGATTTGAAGATGCTGGAGACTTTGAGGTAGGAAATAAAGTATATAAAAATTCTAAAATTCTATTTTATTATAATTCAAAATCATTAAAAAAAGACCCCCATATCATGAGTCTTATAGTTTATGAAAATTTTTCAGATTATAATTTTAATGAACTTTATAATTTATGTTTAGACTTAATGGATTTAATGAATATATTCATAAGCAATTTTAGAGAATCTAAAAATGAGAGTAGAAATAAACCATTTAATATATTTTTTTGTCAAGAACAAAAAGAAGATAAGGCAAAAACATTTAAAGATGTTATTTTTAATATTTAAATAAAATGGAATTAGAAGTAGATTGGAATTGGTTTAAGGAACATTTAATAGATTTTATAATAATCTTGGGGGTAATCTTAATTATTTCTAAAATAGATTTTTGGATGAATGGAGAAAATGCTATGTTTCTAAAAATAATAAGTCCATTTATAAAAAGTTTACTAGAAGATGCCCTTATAGTCATAATCATTTTATTACTTGCCTTTTATATAAAATTAAAAATAGAAGATAAAAAATGAAATTCTTTAAAGGATATTCAATTCCAGAAAGGTTTACAGATAGATGGTTTGTTATAGTAGGTTCAATTTTCCTAATTTTATGTTCTATTGTTGCTTTAATTAAATATTACTTATAATTTAATTTCTCAATTCTTTTACAAGTTCAGGATATGCTTCTCTTAATTTTTCAAGGTTTTCTTTATCTGCTCTAAGTATCAATTCTGTAAGGTCTTTCTTAAACTTGCTCATATTTTCATAATTTTTAATATCTTTCATCTTAAATCACTTATAAATTGTATTTTTAAGCTATATAAAGATTCATATACTAAAATTTAATATTAAAAACATTTAAATATAGTTAAACAGCGAGGTAGGCTAAAATGTATTGGATAACAAAAAATCTAGGAACAGCTCCATTAAGGGAATTTGAGAAAATAAAGAAATTGAAGAATGTAGAGATTGAGATAGTTAGAGATTTGATAGATGGAAAACAAATTAATAAAGGGCAATTCCAATCTAAAGTTAGGCATGTTGAAAATATAATCAAGAAAAAGAAGAAAGCTGTTATTATTTGCATTGGGGGGATGAGCAGAAGTAATGCTGTTGCATTAGTTTATTTAATTAAAAATGGAATGAATTTTGATGAAGCTTATAATCTTATCAAAGAAAAGGTGCTAATTGTTAGAATTAGACCGGATTTAATGAAATTTATAAAGAAAGAATATTTAAACTAAGGAATTTAATACTTCTTCCGTTACTATAATAAGAAGAGTTAATGAGTTAAAAGAAATATCCATTTAATTATACCAACCATAATTAATATCAATAGGATTAAACCACAATAAAATAAACCTTTTTTTAATCTTTTAAATTCCATATATTTAAATTTAATATTAAATATCCAAAATAAACCGGCTATAAAAAAAACACAAAGAAATAACATACTTAAAATATAAATAAGAATTAAAAACAATTTAGCGAAGGTAGTTTTAGTATAAAAATCTAAAAACATCTGCGAAGCTAATAAATTTGCGAATTGAGATAATAAAACAGATACTACTATAGAAATTATTAATATCTTTTGATTTAATATTGTAATATCTCTTGAAACCATTTTATAAATAATAAATATCTTTTATTTTTCCATTAACCCAAACTTTACATTCATATTGATTTTTAGCAGGAAAATAAGGTAATACAATATCTATCATAACTTTATCTTCACCTGCTTCAAAATTAAATTTTTTTGTTCCTGTTCGATGTGTAGGTTCTTTTATAATTTGTTTATTATTTACTTTTATTACTAAATTTTCACTAAATAATTTTGTTAATCTTTCTATAGAAACTTTATTCTTACCTAAACTAAAATTAACAACTTTAATTTTTTTCATTCTAAATCTTTATATTTTGCTTTTGTATGAATATGAACTTTAGCTCTTTGTTTTAAACTCTTAAATTCTGTTTCTGAGTTCCATTTTGCTATAGCAATCACAAAAAGAAATAAGGATATTACAAATAAAGGCAACGATATTATTGGAAGAATAATGCCTATACCTATTAATAATTTACATGTACTTCTTTTCATTTTTTAATACTTAACATAACATATACATTTATTATTTTCTATTTCTGCACCAATTTGTTGATATCCATAGATAGTATATCTGTTTTCACAATAAACTTTACAATTAGCACAATCCATATTTTCTAAATCTTCATATACAATATTTTTAGTATAGCTACTATCGGAACCATAATCATAAATATTACAAGACACTCTTGACATTCTACCTGAAAAGAATAAAAAGAATACTCCTAAAAGAACTAATATTCCCATAGATATAAAAATAGCATATTTTATGGTTTTATTCATATTCTATTAAATAATTTCTTATTTATAATTGTTTCTAAAATCATTTTATTTAAATAAATCCTTTATATCCATAGAATTTAATTCATCTAAGTCTTTTTTTATTAATGAAGAATTTTCAGAAATTGTTTTCTGAAGTTTTGGTTCATAAAGATTATCAAAAGAAATATCATCAAATATTTTTAAAGAATCTTTTTTAGATACAAAACTATAGGGTGAACCAAATGCAAGTAATTTTATTTTCAACTCACTCCAAAAATAATATAAGAATTTTTTCTTATCCATATTACATTTTTTAGATGCATTACATAAAGGATAATAAATTAAGTTGTAAAGTATATTACTCATTTCGTTTAAATAAGTCCTTAAATGGTACATAGATGCAAGTCCTCCCATTTGTTTTGAATTAACTTCATTAAGCTCATTTACCCTTCTTTTAATCAGCCCTATATAAAATTCAATTGTTTTTTCTATAACTCTTTTTGTTTCAAGTTCATCTTTAGTTTCATTATCTTTTTGAATTTCTATTAATTCTGGAATGAGGCTAATAATTATTCCTAAAAGAATATCGATGTCTGCTCCTATCCCTATTATTTCCCACTCTAAACTTTGATTAAGTTTAAAATCTTCTTTGCTTATTTTAAATTTTATTTTTCTTTCTACTTTCCTTGCAATACTACAAACATTATATAAATCAATTGGCGCCTTTGTATAAATCTCAGACCAATAGATATTATAATATCTCATAATTTTCCCTCTTTTTTTAATCCATTCATAATCCATCTTATTTTATTTTCTTTTAATTTGTATACTCCACGTTTTACCTTTTTAACAATACCATAATCTACAAGTCTGTTTAATATAGTATGAACATTACCTTTCTCCCAATTTACCCCTCTTCTAGGTAAAGAATGCAATAATCCCGAATATCTAAATTCTCCTCCCCTAAATAAGAGATATATCTCTTGAATCAATTTTTTGTATATATGTTTTTTCCCCATTTTAATATGGCACTATATAGTGGCATTTACATTTTTATATATTTTAGAGGGTTTTTAGTTATTAACCCTCTATTTTTTCTTCTGTTATTTTTGGTTCATTCTTCCAAAGATTAAAAGTTGTACCAAACAATTTAAGTGTAACATAATCTTTTCCATTTTTGTCTTTATTTTTCCATATTGCAATAGGAACCTTTCCAACAAAATCTGGTGCTTTAGCTTCTTCTTTTTGCATTTTTATTCACCTCCTTTATCTTTTGAATATAATAATTTTGTAAATCGATGAGTCAATTGCTCAGTTCTATCACCTAAAAAATTTCTTAAATTACTATGCATTCTTTTAAAATCTTCTTGGAATATTGTTGAAGCAGAAAACATTTCTTCACTAATAACTAAATGTAATAATTCATGAATAATTGTATATCTTAAATTATATTTTTCATTCATATTTGTAAAATCTATATTTATTGTTGCTTCTTTTGTTTCTACATCATATTTAATCTCCCCCGTTGTACTTTTTTCTAATTTTTTTAATTTTAATTCCACATTCCAACTGTTTAATTTTAATTGGTTAATAAAATAATTAAGCAATTTTTGTGCTTCTTTTTCATTTTCTTTCATTTTCTTCTACCTCCACAATTTTTACTTCTTCTTTTAAGTCCTCGACATTAGAACTTTGAGCGTATAGGGTTTTAGGTTCTTTTTCTTTTAAATTAAAATTAAATTCGAATTCATAATTAATACTCTCAAAACGTTCCCGAATTGATTCTGCTTCTTGAACTAATTTTCTTTTGATAAAATCTCTGCTCCCCAAATTAGAAAATATTAAATCTTCAATAAATTTAGACATATTTTTAATGTAACCAGCATTTACACTTTCTTCTAATAAATTAACTACTTCGATACTTAAACTAAATGTTCTCGTAATCTTGCTTGAATTTTTTACCATTTTTGATTTATTCCAAAATATGAATATGAATAAATAAAATAAAAAAAAGGAAGTTAAAGAGGTATTTATTTAAATATTTATTTAAATAAGAAAATAATATACATATATTAGAATAATAAATATCAATAAATAGATATAAATATTTAAATATCAATAAATAGATATAAATAAATAAGAGTTTTATTTTACTCTTCATTTTTATTACCCCATATATCAATTGTATCACATTCAAGTATAGTAACTATTTTTTTCTTAATAATAGTAGAAGGAATTATTCTATTATGTATAATCCCATTAATATATTGCCTTGAATAACCAATTTTTGCACTAAGGTCTGACTGTTTTAAATTTTTTCTTTGTAAAAGTACCAAAAGCCGTTTACCAGAATCTAATATTATACCTTTCTTTACTAGATATTGATTAGTTTGTTCTTCTGAGGTAATATTATTCATTTTATTAAGAAATCACCTTTATTTTGCTCAGAATTAATTTATCGGTGCCTTCTTCCATTTCAATATTAAGAGAATCGCCTTTCTTTACATCTTTTGCAAGAATCCAAATTTGAGGCAAAGTGATTAGTCTGGAATTCTTAATTCCCACAATCTTCCGCGTTCCTAATTTTATATAGGTCATAAGTTTAAATTATAATTTCACATATAATAAAATTATTTTTTTATTAAAAGTAATCTTTATTATAATAAAAAAGGTTACTTCATTTTTTTATAAAAAATATCATATTTATTACTCTTGATAGGTAACCTATTAAAGGTAAACTTTATATACTAGTTAATGTTAGATTATATGTATGGGATTAAATAATAAAAAAAATTGTAACTGGGATGGTAGTATACAAAAAGGAAAACCTCCGAAAAAATCTAATCTTATTATTCTTGAACATTTGATAAATAAAAAATCTTCTACAATAGGAGGTATTTTAGAATATTTTACGGAAAAATATAACTTTAGTTATAAATCAAGGACTCCTATTGAAAATCATTTAAGAAACTTTATTAAAATAGGAATAGTTAAAGAAGATAAATATGGCAGGGGAAAATCAAGGAAATATATAATTATGGAAGGGAAAGAACCTTTTATAAAGATAGCAGAAAAATTTAAAGAAAATGATGACATTCTAATTTTTGTTAATAGCGTTTATTTTAAAGATTGTTTTAATAATAAAGAAATACTTTCAGCAATTTCTGATTCTGTCGGGGATATTAAAATTGAAATTAAAGATAATCAATTTAAATTCAAAAATTTAAATTCTACTCTTAAACTTGAAAAAAAAGATTATGATTTACTTTTTAAAATAACTCAATTCCCCTCCTCATTTAAAATTTTAATTAAAATTTTATCAGATAATAAAGTAGTTATAGAACAAGAATCTGATGAATATACTAAAAGAATATTTTTTATGGATTTTATAATAGCATTTTTATTTGATTATTATCATAATCCTGAAAAGGTTAAATTAGAATTAGCAAATGAAATATATAATAAATTAAAATTAAACGTAAGTTTTACGTTGCCTTAATCCAAAATGAAATATATGAATTTTAACCAAATGAATGTACCTTTGTGTAGAAAGGTAAACAAAACATATGAAGATGCAGAAATGCTCTTAATTCCAAAGAAAAAATTAAGATTTATCAATAAAAGACTTATAGACATCAATAACAATCAATTTGATAGAAACATAAAAGTGTATGTTAGCAACTCAAAAAGTGCATTCATGCAGTCAAGATACATTAGTTTTCAAAACATAAAATGTAAAAATAATAAAGAATTAAGGCTTATAAGCCATGATTTCACTTTTTCACTAAATCAATGCACATACCTGCTGCTACAGTTGTACCTGCATCTCTGATTGCAAATCTTGCCATATGTGGTATTTCTTTTTGTCTTTCAATTACCAAAGGTTTTGTAGGTTGTATTTTAACAATTGCTACGTCTCCATTTTTTAACATATCAGGATGTTCTTTTATTGTTTCACCTGTTGCAGGATTAATTTGTTTAACTAATTCTATAAATTTACATGCTGTTTGTGAAGTGTGAATGTGGAATACTGGTGTGTATCCTACCGTTAATACTGTTGGATGATTTAATATTACAACTTGAGCAGTAAATTCTGTAACAACACTTGGAGGATTACTTGTAGGTCCTAAAACATCTCCTCTTGCTATATCTTTCTTTTCAATACCTCTAACGTTAAATCCTACATTATCTCCAGGTAATGCTTCAGTCATTTGTTCATGATGCATTTCAATAGATTTTACTTCTCCATTTACACCTTTACCTTCTCTTCCTGGGCATACAGTAACTTTATCTCCTATTTTCATAATTCCTGTTTCAACTCTTCCAACTGGAACTACTCCAATACCTTGAATACTATATACATCTTGAATTGGTAATCTTAATGGTAAGTTTGTTGGTTTTTCTGGTTCTTTGAATAAATCTAATTGTTCTCTTAATGTTGGTCCTTTATACCAAGGAGTTTTTGTTGATCTATTAACAATATTTTCTCCTAAATATGAACTTGCTGGTATGAAATTAATTTCTTCTGTTTTATATCCTACTGATTTTAATAAAGTTGTAACATTGGTTTTAACTGCATTGAATTTAGTTTCATCAAAATTAACAACATCCATTTTATTAACTAAGATTGCTAATTGATTTACACCAAGAGTTTTACATAAGAAAATATGTTCTTTAGTTTGTTCCATAATTCCATCGGAAGCTGCTACTACAACAACACCAACATCTGCTTGGCTTGCTCCAGTAATCATATTTTTAATGAAATCTCTGTGACCAGGAGCATCTATAATTGTATATTCATATTTGTTTGTTATAAATTTTTTATGTGATAAATCTATGGTAACTCCTCTTTCTTGTTCTTCTTTTAAGTTATCCATAACGAATGCGAATTCAAAACCAGCTTTTCCTAATTCTTGAGCTTTTTCTTTAAGCTTTTTCATTTCTGTTTCTGGTATACCACCTGCATCATATAATAGTCTACCAACTGTAGTTGATTTACCATGGTCTACATGACCTACAAATACAATGTTCATATGTGGTTTTGTTCTTGCCATTTTGAATAAAATATTGATTTAAAACTTATTTATAAAGGTTTTGGTGGGTAATTATGCAATTAATCTTTCTTTTTGTATTCTAAGTAAATTAATAGAGTTGAAATGATTACGCAAAAAATACCTATAATAATACTAAAATAATATATCTTATTCACTCTTGTAAATCTTACTATTTCAGAATGTAGTGAGAATAAACCAAAAAAAAGAATTGTTATTTTAAATAACCAACGAATTATTTTTAATTTAGAATTATTATTTATCATTAAGGCAATAATTAAATAGGTTAATAGTGCAGGAATTATAATGGATATTAAAGTAAAAAGTAGACTAAAATGACAAAATCCCACATCTCCAATCATTTCACAGTGTTGTGTAAAATCATTAAGGATAAATAAGATATAATAAATCATAATAAGAAAGATAGTAGAATAAATAATCCTCGTTTTTGTTGGTTTAAAAAAATCTTTAATCCCCATATCTTATTAATATAATAATCTTATTTAAATTTACTGATTTTCACTAAGACCTTTTCTTTCTCTGATTTGTTTAATAACTTTTAATTGTAAATCGCCAGGTAATTTTTCATATACTTGGTTTATTAAATAGAAAACTCCTCTTCCTTCAGTACAACTTCTTAAATCTGAAGCTAATCCAAATGATTCTGCAATAGGTAATTTTGCTTTAACAGTAATATGTTCTCCTTCTTGACTCATTTCTAATAATTGTCCTCTTTTATTTTGGATTAATTTTGTTATTTCTCCCATGAATTGCATTGGAGCTTCCATTTGTAATATTTGTAATGGTTCGAATAAAACTGCTCCTGCATTTCTCATAGCATCTTTTATAGCATCTCTTACTGCAGGTAATACTTGTGCTGGTCCTCTATGAATAGTATCTTCGTGTAATTTACAATCCATCAAATCAACTCTCATTTTTACTGCCGTTTCTCTTGCTAAAGGTCCTCCAGTAACAACTTGATGGAATGATTCTTTTACTAATTCAATAACTTCTCCAATGTGAACAATACCTTTTGTAGAATCAACTAACATATTTCCTTTGAAAAAATCAACAACAGATCTTGCTTCTTTATTTTCTAATCCTAATTCTAATAATTTTTTAATTGTACCTTCGTCTTTTTTCTTAACTTCTCCTTCTGGAATTTCTCCTGCTTTAATAGCATCATAAATTTTTGGATCTAAAGGACTAACTTTAATATAAAATTTATTGTGTTTATTTGGAGATTTTCCTTCGACTTCTTGAGATTCTTTTGTAATTGCTTCTCTGTAAGATACAATTGGATTACTTGTTTTTACAGCAAGTCCTTTTTCTGTTTTAATTCTATTTTCTATGATTTCTAAATGTAATTCTCCCATACCCGACATTAAATTTTCTCCTGTCTCTTCATTGATTTGAATAACAATAGAAGGATCTTCTTTTCCAACTTGTCTTAATACTTCAATTAATTTTGGTAAGTCAGCAGATTTTGTAGCTTCAATACTTTTAGTAATTACAGGATCAAAAATATGTTTTATTTCTTCGAAAGGTTGTATTGGTATGGATGAAACAGTTTCTCCTGCAAAAGTATCTTTTAATCCAACTAATCCAACAATATTTCCTGCAACAGCTTCATCAACTTGTAATCTTTGAGATCCTTTGTAAATTGAAACTTGTTGAAGTCTAATTGGTTTTTTAGCTAGATTTAACCAAACATCTTGTCCTTGTCTAACTGTACCTGAAAATAATCTTCCTGCTGCAACTTCTCCTACGAATTTTTCAACAACAATTTTTGTACAAACAAAAGCAACAGGACCATTTGGATCACAATTCATTAAGGATTTTCCTGTTTCTGAATCTAAATCTCCTCTCCATATTTTTGGAATTCTATAAACTTGAGCTTGTTTTGGATTTGGATGATGTCTTATTGACATATCTAATACTACTGCATGTAATGGAGCTTTTTTTGCTAGTTCTTTGTAAGCTTCTTCTCCTTTTTCATAAGCATCAATAACATCTTTGAAACTTAATTTAGTTGTTTTCATATATGGTAAAGATAAAGCCCAGTTATGGAAAGCAGAACCAAATGCAACAGAACCTTCTTCAACAGAAACTTGCCATTCTTTTTTGTATTCTTCTGGTGCTATTCCAGATATAATTTTATTAACTTCAGAAATAATTTTTACGAATTTTTCCTGCATTTTTTCAGGTGTTAATTTAACTTCTCTTATTAATCTATCAACTTTGTTAATGAATAATACTGGCTTTACTCTTTCTCTTAAAGCTTGTCTTAAAACAGTTTCAGTTTGTGGCATGATTCCTTCAACAGCACATACTAATACAATAGCGCCGTCGATAGCTCTCATTGCTCTTGTTACATCTCCACCAAAATCTACATGTCCTGGAGTATCAATTAAATTAATTAAATAAGGATCATTATTATAATGGTGAACCATAGAAACGTTAGCTGCATCAATAGTAATTCCTCTTTGTTGTTCATCTTCGTGAAAATCTAAAGATAATTGTTTTCCAGCTAATTCTTCTGAAATCATTCCAGCTCCAAGTAATAAATTATCTGAGAATGTAGTTTTACCATGATCAATATGAGCACAAGTACAAATATTTCTAATATGTTCAGGTTTTTTCATTAAACCTATAACTTGTTCTACAAGTTTATCTGATGCTACTGATGCCATAACATTTTGGGTACGTATTTTATTTATAAAAGTTTTGCTTTTTTGTTTGTTTTAAAGCCTATAAACCCATAAAAGAAGGTTTAAAAATAGAGAGTATAAGCTAAAATAGATTATAGAAAGATTTATAAATAAGGTTGTTACTATATAGTAACTACTAATAGGTGAATAAAATGGAACAATATCTATATGACTTGGCTGTGGAAGCAGCTGGAGTAAAATTACTTTGTACTGCTCGTAAAGAGGATGAAGCTAGAGAATTCTATTCTGAAATAACCCCTTCTGAATTTCAAAATATAAAACCTTATTTATCTTTTAAAGGAATGGATGATTCAAGAATTATAAGATTAGAAAATGTAATCTCTAAAGCTTCTCCAGAAGAGTTAAAAGATTTAACTCATTGGTCTGATGAAACTTTGCTTTTATTTAAACATTATCTAGCATTAAAACCTTATACCTTTGAAAGAGTAGCAGAAGATTTACGTAAATCTTACGAAGATAATATGAGATTAGAACCAGAAGAGTTTAAAATAAATGAAGTTAAATTAGATTTAGAGGGATTAGCAACACCAAAGAATTTAGACAAAGTATTTGATTTAGTAAGGCCTTATAATCAAGACAAAAAAGTAATGTTAATAATGCAAGGTACACAAGAAGCTATAGATTATTATACTACTTCATTACAAAAAGCAGGTATACATACTGCAACATTATCATTAAAAGATTTAAATAAAGGAATATGGAATCCACAAGATCAAAATTCGCAGGGTAGATTAAATATGATAGTTGCTGCTCCAAGAACTTTACCAAAAGAACATCAAGAAAAGATTAAACAAACATTTAAAAATTTAAAACTTTTAGGATATAATTTACCTAAGATAGTTATATATGCTGATAAAAAGGATAAACCTCAAGATTGGAATGCCGATGCTATGCTACATACTGGTGCAACAATACCTGCTCTTATAGAAATGATACTTCAATCTTATAGAAATTATTATTTTAAAAAAATGGGTAATGGAGTTCAAAAATGAAAATTAATAAATATAGTCTAGAAAAAGATGGAAATGAATCACAACTTGTAATATATATTCCTTTATCTAAAGAACAATTACCTATGTTTGCAAAACATTTTGGTGAACAAGGAGATCTAGAAGATTTATTAAAAATAGAAGAAGTAATTACTCCTATTGAAGAAATAGAATTAGAACAAGAACTAGAAGAAGTAGAAACTCCTGGGCATTATGTTGAACTTGGAGATGGGACAGGAAAATTACCTGGAGAAGAAATGCTTACTTCGCCTGGAAAATTAGATTCTGAAAAAGATAAAGAAATAGAAGATGAAGATGTCCCTGGAATAGGATATAGACCAAATACTATTTTTGCAGATTTTAAAGCAGGTCTTTTAAAAGATAAAAAAGGCGGAGTATTAGGAGAAGAAGAATTATTTAATAAATTAGAACATTTAGCAAATACATTTGAACTTCCTTCAGTAGATATGTATTATAATAGATCAGGACAAGATCAAGCTCTAACAAAATATCAAGCTTCATTAAATTATTTAGTCGCTCTTGCAAGCGGTCTTGGAGAAGGAAAAGCATTATCACACGCATTTGCAGCAAGATATTCTTTATTACCTAAGAGAATAAAAACAAAAGAAGGACAATTATATTTCCCTCATCTTGAAAAAGAACAAAGTAATCTAAAAATATTCGGGAAATTACATAAATTATTTTTCCAAGGAATTAAAGACATCAATGATAAAGTAATAATTCCTGTTCATTTTTTAAGAAGTTCAGTAAAAAATAATGATAAACAAGAAGTTGTTTATTACGCTGCTCCATGGGGATCTAAATCTGGAAAGGATAGTAGAATAGAATTGGATAAAAGATATACTCCTTTTTTAGAAGATTTAAATAAATTGCTTCCTTATATTAATGATAATCCGAATGATGATCAATTATCAGAAGATAAACGTGCAAATCTAATAGAAGCAGGGTCTATAGTTGCTGCTTGGATGTTACCTTCTCATTTTATGTTGGAGGGTTATCCTGACTCAAGAGCTCCACATACAGTAGAGAGTGGGATAGAATTGCTTAATACTTATGGTGGGAGTTACAAAGAAATTGCTAAAATCATAAAGAGAGTTTGTTATGATCATAGAAAATTCTAGTTAATCCAATCTTTAGACAAACGTCTTATTTCTGAATGTGCTATTTTTCCAAATTCTCCTGAAAAGTTTTTAGGAATATGTAATAATTCATGCAATATGGTAACATCTTGATCTCTTTTAGAAACTCTTTCAAAATTATGATTATTAAAAGTTATAACATAAAAAGGTTTTATATGCGGATAAATCAATTGTAAAGTTCTAAAGAAACCAGTAATTTTTGCACAAGTTCTTGTATCACAAGAATATCTGTAAAAGTGAACTCTTTCAAAATCTATATAATTTAAATTAAATCTTTTAGCTATTTCAATCGCTCTTTCTTTTAATTCTGGTGCTTCTATATATTGTACCATTACAAATTAGAGAATTGTATTTGCTTTTAATGTTTTTGGTAACTGATTAGTAAAGATAATTTTACGAAAACTATATATAGAAGTTTATATATCTAAATATAAGATATTTAGGGGGTATATTATGAAAAATTACAAACTAGTATCAATAAGTTTTTTTCTTGCAGCATTAATTATTATGTTGCCAATTTGTTTAGCAGAAGAAATTAAGACTACAGATGGAGTTATATTAAAAGATAGTAACTCCGCTAAGAGTGCAAGTCCTCAACGACAAGCGAATTCCTTTGTAAACCTATTTCCAGGTTTATCCGCAGTAATAGTTGCTATTATTTCGCCTTTTGTTACAGCCATAGCAGTTGCTGCTGCAGTAATTGTAGGTGGTTATGTTGTATATAGAATAGGGTATAGTACTTGGATTTATTATCAAGCTTATTCTTATTCTAATTTAATTGAGTATAAACACATTAATGACTTTCCAAATATTTGGAGTTCGAGTCCTCCAACAAAGACACAATTTAAAAATGAATGTAAAAAAAATATGAATAGCAAGTCTGTTGAAAGATATATTCAAGTTAGGGATGGAAGAAGTGTAGCTTACAATCCTTCAACAAGAATGTTGACTATTGGAGATAAAAATGGGAAAGATATTATTACTTGCTTCCCTAAGAGTAGATCTGATGTTAACAAAGAAGTAAGCAGAGGAAATTGGAAAAGAATTAGATAAATATGAAAATGACTTATAATCTACTTGAAGAAATACAGAAAGAGATTAGAAATGCTAAAAAAAAGGGAGGTAGAGATGTTTATGCAATTTCCTCTCTATTATCTCTTGAAAAAGAGCTTAAACAGAAATCTAATCTCCTTGAAAAATTTAAGAAATCAGCAATCTACAAAGACAGAGTTTTAAAATCCTTGAACTTTTTTAGTAAAACGGTAAAGAAGTGGAATAAAGAAGTTTCAAAAAAAGGAAACAAAGCTTTTAGTGATAGAAGCGAAAAACAATGGTATCTTGATACTAAAAGAGATTTTAAACTTCTACAGAAAGAGGCTAAGCGCCTTAAACTTTAATTTTTTTAATTTTTGGTATAAGAAAGATTTAAAAAGAATAATTTATTTAATTAATTATGAAAAAAGAGAGTAGAAATAAACTTTTAATTATTACAATTTTTGCAATAGCTATGGGTTTTCTTGAAGCAGCTGTTGTAATATATTTAAGAAAATTACTTTATCCAAATGGTTTTGATTTTCCTTTAAAAGGTTTTTTAGATCCTTCTATATTAAGTGTTGAATGGATAAGAGAATTTGCAACAATTGTTATGTTAGTAACTATTTCTATGCTTGCAGCAAAAAAATTATATGAAAGGTTTGCTTATTTTCTATATGCTTTTGCTATTTGGGATGTATTTTATTATGTTTTCCTTAAATTAGTTTTAGATTGGCCCTCTTCTTTATTGACTTGGGATATGCTTTTCCTTATTCCTTGGGTTTGGGTTGGACCAGTTTTAGCCCCACTAATATGTTGTGTGCTTTTTATAGCTATGACTTTTATTATACTAAATTTTGAAGATAAAGGGATAAAAGTAAAAATAAATGTTAAAGAATGGAGTTTAATGATTATAGGAGTTGTTCTTGTATTATATACTTGGTTATATGATTATGGAAAAATAATTTTTAGTGGATATGCAAAGGACTTTTTTACATTAACAAATAACGAACAATTTATGCAAATTGTAAATAATTATGTTCCTCAAAATTATAATTGGCCTGTATTTTTACTAGGAGTCGTTTTTGTATTGGTTGGAATGGCATTCTTTTATTTTAGATCAAAAAGAAAGAAAAAATAGTATATTCTACAATATATTAATAACAAACATATATTTTCTATACATAAATGTATATAAACTACATCTAGCAGATACCGCGTATGAAAAAAGGGCTTTCAATCATATTAATTCTATTAACTGTATTTTTTATATCGGGTTGTATTACTGGTAATGTTGTTATGGATAGTTGTAATGCTCCTTATACTTATATGGGTGGAGATTGTTGTTTAGATAAAAATCAAGATAAAATATGTGATAAAGATACAGCAGAAGTAAGATCTTTTACAGGAGCAGAAGATTGTAAATTTGATAGAGAATTTACTTGCTTAGGTAAAAAAATAACAAGTAATGCAATTGAATTAAAAATAAGACACGATAGATCTGGAATTGCTTCTATAACAAAAATAGAATTGCCTAATGTAGGAGATAATGGTTGTAAACAAGTTACAAATGGTTTAGTAGAAGATGGAATTGATTTCAATCAAGAAAAAATAATTGTAGTATCTTGCCCAGATATGGGTGATTTTGTAGATACTCCAATACTTTTAGAAGCTAAAGTTTATGAAAAATCAAGAATGAGAGGAAATGTTTTAACTCCATATACTACTTATCCTATATCTACAGAAGGATACTTGGCTGGAATAGTTCAAGAATAAATTTTAAAAAGGAAATTTTAATTGTTTTTTTGGTGGATCTGCTATCCAAGCTAAATTTTTTATTGTATCAATTTCTAATTCATCTCTTAAAGCTTTTTTAATTAATTCTACTAATCGTGGTTTTTCTTCTCCATCAAAATCAAAAATTTCCATAAGGTCACCTATATTTTTTGTTTTAGGTGTTTTTACAGTTTCAATTAAACAAATTGGATTGCAACAAGAATCATACCCTCTTTGAATTGGTTTTTCAATTCCATCATAACTATCTATTTCCCATCTTCCGCCAAAAAATAATAAGTTGTAATGTGCTTCTTCTCCACAATTTTCACAAGTTATCATTATAATAATTTAGTTATAGATTCTTTTTTATTAATATTATGAATAACTTGAGCAAAATGGCCAGCTACACTTACTTCATTATACCAAGGATTTTCTTGAAGGAATTTTTCTCCTCCATGATATACTGCATCAGTTCCAATAACTTTAGTTAATAATCCTTCTTTATATAATTGAGATAATCTTTCTTTTGCAGGACCATTAAATAAAGGCAAACTACATCCAAAATAAACTTCTGTTGCTCCTCTATTTCTTAATAATTCTATAACGGGTCTTGCAGTTGAACCTGTATCTATCATATCATCTATAACAAAAACTTTTTTATTATTAACCTCTCCAAGTAATTCTACTTTTTCTACTTGTTCTCCTGCTGCTTTTTTATAATCTTTAACTTTAAATACAATATTTCTATTTACTCCTAAATTGTTTGCATAATAGTTTGCTCTAGATGCTCCACCTGTATCTGCTGATGAAATAACCAGATTATCTAATCCAATATTTTCTTTGATATAAGGTATAATCATATTTGAAGCTTTAAGATTTTCAAATCTAGCTTTTCTAAAAAATCCTGCATTTGCTTCAGCATGTATATCTAAAGTAATTACTCTGTATGCTCCACAATCTTCTATTTCTCTTGCTACCATTGCAGCAGTTATACCTTCTCTGCTTAGAGATTTTTCTTGTCTAGCATATGGAAAAACAGGAACAACTGCAGTAACATAGCTTGCATCTGCTCTATATGCTGCGTCTATTGTCGCTTTTAATGCTCTTAAATCTTCATCTACAGAACGATTTGTAACTGAATTTTCAAATCCTTGTATAATATATACATCTGTACCTCTTACACTTTCGCTAATTTCTGTTTTAATTTCTGAATTTGAAAAATGTTTTTCTGTAACATTAATTGATTGTAAATTATTATTTTCTAATTTATTTAGATGGCGTATTATTTTTTCTGCAAAAGGTTTTCCAGAATCACATGCTAGAATTGTTATTTTACCTCTATCCATACTCATACTATATTTATATTTTATTAATAAATATTATTATTCTGTACAATCTATTTTATAAAAGGTAGGATAAGATATGACAGGTAAGATTTAAATACTTTTAATTTTCTAAATTTAATATGTCTAGTGTGAATGAACAATCAACAGCAGAAAGAGTTGCTGAAGAAATAGCAAAAAGAGAAGCAATTGAAGATAATCTGACTTTTAATAGAGAATTTACAAAAGAAAGAAAATTTAAACATCTTGATCTCATGGTTATAAAACATGTTACTCCACAATTTTATTATAAAGCTTGGGAACAAGCAGATAAATTGGCAAAACAAGATTATAATAAAAAAGGAGACGTTTTTGTTTTGATTGAAGGTAGCAATAGAGTTGCTTTTATAAAAAGTAGAAGAGAATTTCATTTAAAAACTCTTTTAGGAAGTACAAGAAAATGATAGAAAGAACATTGATATTATTAAAACCAGACTGTGTACAAAGAGGATTTATTGGAGAGATAATTACTAGATTTGAAAAAGTTGGTTTAAAAATAGTTGGAATGAAGATGGTTTATGCTACTAAAGAATTTGCAGGAAAACATTATTTCGATGTAGAAAAAAGAAATGGTAAAAAAATATTTGATAATAGTGTAAAATATTTATCAGAAGGACCAATAATAGCAGCATGCCTTGAAGGCGTTAGTGCTATTGAAATTGTTAGAAAAATGATTGGTAGTACAGAACCAAGAGCTTCTGCTCCAGGAACAATAAGAGGAGATTATGCTCATGTTTCTTATGCCCAAGCAGATAAAAAGAATGATGCTACAAGAAACTTAGTACATGCTTCTGCTAACAAAGATGATGCTAAAAAAGAAATAGATTTATGGTTTACTAAAGATGAATTACATTCTTATAAAACAGTTCATGAATTACATACCTTATAAAAATATATATTGAATTGAATAAATGTTTATATTAAGAAGGTTCTTAGATTTGTTATGTCAACATCTCAAGATTTTGGACCTTATGAAGATGCCTATAAAGCAATACAAATAGCTTGTAAGAATTATTTAAAAGAGAATAAAATAAAAGCTCTTCTGCCTTTTGCCCCAGTAGATTATGTTATTAAACAATTAGAATCGTCTGGATTAAGTTGTAATGGTGATGCTAATTGGAATGTTGTTTTGGGAAGATTAGAGTCTATGAATAAAATTACTGAATCAAAAATAAATGGATTAGAAGGAAAAGTAATTATTTCTTTAGTTAATATTCTTTAATTTACCAAATTTATAAATTTTGTCTTCTACTACAAAAACTTCAAAGTCTTTTAAATCTTTTAAAAAAGGGCTTAATAATTTTTCTTTAGTTACGTTTGTGCCTTCAGAAACTAAATTTAGTGAAGGTTGTACAATTAAGGTTTTATTTTTGTATTTTCCTACTAAAAAACATTTAAATTTCTCAGTGGGTCTCTCTTTAAAACTAATTGCAGGATGTTCATGTCCTATTATAACTAATTTAGAATTTTTAAAGTCTTTATTTTCTGGTATTTTATGTCCATGACAAATATAAATATCATTTACCTTATAGTATTCTAAGACCTTTATATCCTTTTTTTCTGCAATAGGTCCTAAGATAGTATCATGATTACCTTTTACTAGTATAAGCTCTGCTTTAGTGCTTAGAATGTTAATTATTTTTAATGTCTGACTCCATTCTTGGTTAGAAATAGTTCCAAATTCATGTTTCAAATCTCCATTTACAATGATTTTTTTAATTTCTAAATCTTTAAACACTTTTTCTATCCTTTTAACTAGTTCTTGAAATTGAAATCTAGGCAATAATATTCCTTGTTTGTTCATTGCCTCTTCCAAACCAATATGTAAATCGGATAAAATTAGTATTTTTTCCTTTTCTAAATATAAAAATAAATCTTTTGCTAGAACTCTTTCTTTATTTTTGTATAAATACATATTTTCTTAAAAGCCGTCTTTGTCGCAGTCTTCTAAAAGGCTTGCTGCATCATAATCTTTGTATAAATTAGAAGCAGGTGCACCACATGCAGGGCATACTTTTGGTGTTATTGTACCTTTTGGAGCAAAACTGTAAGAACATCTCTTGCATCTGTATTTTCCCATATTATTAAGATAAAAGGTTTATTTATAAATTTTATTATTTTCTAAAATAAGCCTTTAAATCAGTTTCACAAATTTCACATAAAGGTTTATACTTTAATCTGTCTTTAGTTATATTAATCCAATCTCGTGGAACTGTTAATCCTTGTCTCATTACACATCTATTTGTACAATGTTTACCTAGACTTTCTTCAACATTAATTTTTCTTTTATTAGGTACTAAACCAAATACATGTCCAAGTTCATGCATAGTTTCTGTTTTTATACACTCATATTTCATCTCATTGCCTAGTTCGGAGTGTTTGAATCTTTTAACAGAGATTATTGTACCTATACCTTCGCTAGCCAATCCTATAACAAATCTCGTATCTCTAGAATATATATCTGAATGTAATACCATAACATCGTAATGATCTTCATTTTTTCTCCAAGGTTCTTGTATAATTAAATCAAGCATATAACCTGCATTAATTTGATTATTTTGTGTGCTAGTCCTTTTACCTTGTTCTAGATACCAATCAATGCTCCACCAAGGTTTTGAAATATTAGCTCTCCAAACTCCAAAATTTTTTATATCTAATTTTATATTAGCACAATCCATTAATTCAATAATTCCATCTTGAACAGCTTTTAGTTCTAAATCAGACAATCCTTTTTCATTCATTAGATATAATGGTTTAATATTATTCATATAAATAGAATAAAACGAAAGATATTTATAGCTTTCGCGAAAATATTCGTTTATAAATTTTACTATGGTTGATTTTTTAATATTTAAGAGCGTAATTTTAATATCTCAGGATCATGTTTTAATTTGTTTAGTGCTATTTTTTCTATTTGTTCAATTCTTTGTCTTGACAGGCCATAATCTTCTCCTACTTCTTCAAGTGCCCTTTTATTATTATAATGTTTATTTTCTGTATCATGCGTAATTCCATGTCTCGCTCTTAGTATATTTTCTTCTTTTGGGGTTAGATTTAATAATGCTTTTTCAATAGTTTCTTTTATACTTTCTTTTTCTATAATTTCATCAGGACCTTTTTGTTCATTATCTGTTACAATTTCCATTAAATTTTTTGTATATTCATCATTTAGTTCTTCATCTAAAGAAACAACCTTTGGTTTTATTATTTCACATATTTTTTTTATTTTATCTAAATTCCATCTAGTAATAGATGATATTTCTTGATAGGTTGGAGCTCTTCCATGCTTTTCAAAGAATTTTTCTTGAACTTTATTTAATAGATTAACACTTTCTTGAATATATACTGGGACTCTAATCTTTCCAGAATTTTGTAAATGTCTTAAAATAGTTTCTTTAATCCACCAAGTACTATATGTAGAAAATCTAAACCCTTTTTTAATATCAAAACCATTAATTGCTTTTAATAATCCTAAGTAGCCTTCCATATATAAATTTTCAAAGGTTTCATCTGGATTACATCTAGCAAAATATCCTGCATACTTTTTTAATAAACCCATATGCCTAAAAGAAATCTTATTTCTTTGTTCAGTACATTTTTCAAATTCTTTTTTAATCTCTTTTTTATTTTCTAAATTTCCATTGTTTAATAAATAAATTACTATACTTTCTATTCTATCTTTTTTAGATATAACCTCTTTAGAGATGTCTAAATCTTTAGCTATTTCTTCTAGTTTAGCCAGAGGGATAGTTTCTTTTAATTTGTTATATAAATTTGAATATAATAAATCATATTCTTTAAATTCTGAAGTTATTTTTTCATTAGAGTATAATTCTTTTACACTGTTTTGACTTAATTGGGTTAGATGTTCTTTTTCTCTCAATAATCTAGAATTTGAAGAGTTATTATCAGATAAAGGGGGCGTTATAAGCTTCACCCTTTTTGTATGTTTTGTTATTCCACATCTTCTTAAATAATAACAAACATTATCAGTAGATACCCCTACTTTATCAGCAGTTTTTCTTATATTAAAATTTTCATTATATGATTCTATAATGGCCCTAACTTTATTTACATCTCTAAATTTTTCAGCAAGAGCAATATCTAATTTTTCTTTTTGGTGGACATACATAATAAAAAAGTTTAGCATACCCTATATAAATATTTTGTAAATTTTTCACTTACTAAGGAGATAACACTCTATAAAAGAAAGCTTTATAAATAAACTACAAAAAACCAAGTTATGAAGATTGACAGAAGAGATTTCATCAAAAGTTGTAGTTTAGCTTTACCTATTTGTTTATTCCAAAAAGAAGAAGGTATAGCTGATATATCTTTTTCTGCATTAGAATTAGAAGAACTAATAAAAAAGGATTATAACAGAGAATTTAATAACAAAGATAAACATATTATTAAAGATATTAATTTAAGAGATTTTTTAAGAGAAAAAATAACAGAAAATAATAATTCTTATTTGTTTGGAAAGTATATGGATGACATTGTTTCTGAGTTCAAAATTCATTTTAATGGATTATATTCTCAGATTAAATCTAGTTGTTATGAACCCCTTCAGAGTTGGAATTTAAATTATTCCTTGGTAATACCTAATAATTTTTTAGTAGACGAAATGGGCCTTTCTATAGAAATAGATAAAAAGAAATCCTTATTAAAAGTTTATCAACGTTTTAATTCTAAAAATATATTATTACTTGAAAAACCTGTTGGTTTAGGAATGGGAAAAACTAAAGAAAGAGATTTTAGTACTCCTTCAGGAATATTTTATATTAAAAGATTAGTAAAAAATCCTTGGTGGTATCCTCCAGAATGGGCAAGTGCTAAAGGACCTATAGGACCAGGAAAAAATAATCCTTTTGGAATTTGGATGGCAGAATTATATTCAAATCCTAATTTAATAGGTTATGAATTTAGATTAGCTGGAGATGATGGAATAAGATTACATTCTACAAATAAACCTCTTGGACCTTCTCATGGTTGTGTAAGAGGAATTCCAGACGTTATTGAAGAATTATATCCTGCATTTTTACATTATATTTTACATAAAGAACCAAAAACTACTAGTAGAGGAACAATTTATCCTTTAGAAAAAGTAATTGAAGTTAAAATAGGATAATGAAGCTAAAATTATTAAAAGCGGAAATAGAAAAAGCAATAAATAATCTTATGCCTTATTTTAAAGTTAGTTGCGATGAATTAAAAAGATTCAGAAAACCAACTATTAGGCGTTTTTTAAAACCAGACGAATATCCTGATCATAGTAGAAACGTACCTGCTTATAGTTCGATAGATAATTTTATTTATTTTCCATTAAAGGAACCAAAATTTATTAAGGGTGTTTTTTCTAAAGCGGTGATATATCATGAATCTGGACATTTTATACATAATTTTGTAAATCCTGGTATGATTGAGGGAGTTAATATTTATTTAAAAACAGGTAAATTACCAGAAGGATATGATAAACTAACAGAATTAGTTGCAGAATATGGAAATTTTATTTTAAATCTAAGAACAGATGAAGATAAAAAGTATTCTGATGGAGAACGTGAAAAGATTTATGATAAATACGGTCCAGAATTTTTACCTTATTTAGCAAGAATATCTTTAGAAGAAGCAATAGAAGAAAAAATAATAAAAATATAATTTTTGCTTCCTAGGCAACATATATGCAAATATTAAGTAATTATTTCTTTTTATTGTGCCCATAACTTCTTTAGAAAAGTGATTAAAGTAAAAATAGAATAGTTATTTTTAAATTTTTTTAGAAATTCGAAGATATTCACACCCACGAGAAAAAGATTAGTAAAATATCTATTCAAGTATTGGACCTGGAGGAAAATTTTCATTTCCAATGGTTGCATCTTCTTTTGGCATTTTATTTATTTTAATTCCATAAAGGAGGTTATCTAATTTTAATACAATTCCTAGGGGGTCAACTTTTATAAACTGAGCATCTGAATCATCTCCACTTTTTACTAATATTTCATCAATATACGAAGCGGGATAGTTATAAGGATCAATATTTATACTTGTGGTAATATTACCTATAATGTGTTTATATTTTGTATTAATTTCTCCTAATTTTACTTTACATACTAAAATATCTCCTTTTCCAGAAATATCATAAACATCTAGAAATCTATCCATTTCTTTCTGTAGTTCTTTCATTACTTCAAGATTTCGTGTTAAATATAAAATATTCATATTATTAATATTTACCAACTACTTATAAATCTTTCTATTTGTAACCACTCTAACATGGGGGCAAGGTATAATTATTTATTTATCTTAGCTAATATATAAGAATGCATTCTTTTTATGAATTCTGCTTTTTCTTCTAATTTTAAGAAATCTAAATGCCCTGCTAGAACCAAATTAAAAGCAAAAGGACTAGGAATACTAGTTGAAATTTCTTTAATTTTTATCTTCCCATCTTCAATGTCTTTTAATATTTTAGTTGCATTGTCAATATCCATTAAATCTTCAAGTACTTCTCTTTTAGCTTCTCTTAAAATACAAAAATCTTTAGAAACCATTTTAACTGCATTCATTAATATCATAGAACTTACTTGTTGCCTTCCAACTCTTTTTTCTCTACCCTTATAATTTCTTAATATCATTAATGATCTTGCTGCACAATGTCTGAACCTTCTTTTAAGAACTTCAGAGTTTTCTATGGCTAATTCAAGAACTTTTCTTAATTCACTTGATTTTATATATTTAAATGCTCTAAGAACTTGAATTTTTCTATCTTCAGGAGAAGCAATATAGAAACCATTATCACTTATACCTATTTCTACATCTTTATGTTGTATTCTTGATATTGCAAAAGCAATTGCTCTTGATAAAACATCATTTACTCTTCTTCCATATAAAGAATGGAAAATAACATAATTTTTTTCGTCTTCTTTTAAAAATTCTATGATTAATTCTTTTGGATTTGGAATATTTTTATTAGTATAATAATATTGTTCTTTGAAATATTCATAAATTGCTTTTCCTGCGTTAGAATCTACATATAAATATTCATTAATGAATTTTAAAATATCTTCTTCAGATTTTTTAGAATCAAATTTTTCTTTCATTAAACCTCTAAATCTATTTATTTCTAGTGCTAAATCAAAATTCATAGGTAACATTTCTGAAAACCAAGAAGGAACTGTTGGTTGTTTTCTTTCAGAAGCTAATACTTGTGCTACCATTCCTCTAGCGAATAAAAATTTGTAAGTGTTTCCTCCTAATAAAAAGATATCATTCCTTTTTAATTTTTCAAGAAAACCTTCATCTACATGACCAATAGCTTGTTCTCCTATTTTAATTGTTATAAAAGATTGTTCTGGTATAGTTCCAATATTTGACATATAAATAACCCTTGCTAATTTTCCTCTTTTACCAATCATTTTTGATTCTTCATCATACCAAATTTTTGCATAAATATGTCTATCTTCTAAACTAGAATACTTTCCAGCTAGATAATCAATGACTTCTTGAAAATCTTTTCTTTCTAAATCAGAATAAGGATATGCTTTTTTAATCATTTTAAATAAAGAATCAATATGAATCATTTCTGTTATAGCAATACCATAAATTTGCTGTGCTAAAACATCTAAACAATCTTTGGGAATATGTATTTTATCAACTTTTCTTTCAATAACATTCTTTAACATTACAGAACATTCAACTAAATCATCTCTATCCATTACAACAAATCTTCCTTTGATAGTTTCATGTAATGAGTGTCCGCTTCTTCCAATTCTTTGTATTGCTCTTGCAATTGACTTAGGACTTCCCAATAAAATAACTAAATCAATATAACCAATATCTATACCTAATTCTAAAGAAGTAGAGCAAACAATACATTTTAATTTTCCTTCTCTTAATTGTTGTTCTATATTTTGTCTGTGTTCTTTTGATAGAGAACCATGATGTGCTCCAATATTTTCAGTGTAATTTTTTGGAAATCTTTCTTTTAAATGATGTACTACTTTTTCAGTTGCACTTCTTGTATTAGTAAAGATCAAAGTTGTTTTATGTTCTTGGATTAATTTATCTAGCAAATTATATAATTCATCATGTTTTTTCTCATAAGTTATATTAATTAAGTCAGGTACAGGAGATAAAACTTTAATATCCATTTTTTTAGAAAGATCTATTCTAGAAATTATACAATCTCTTGAGGAACCCACTAAAAACTTAGCAATTTCTTCTATTGGTTCACAAGTAGCACTTAATCCAATTCTTGTAATTTCATTTTCACAATAATGTTGTAATCTTTCTATACTTATTGATAAGTTTGTTCCTCTTTTAGACTCTGCAATGGAATGTAATTCATCTATAACCAAATATCTTACATTTTTTAGGTTTTCTTTGAATTTTATTGTAGATATTACTATGGATAATGTTTCTGGTGTAGTTATTAATATATGTGGAGATTTTTTTAACATTTTAGCTTTCTCTGAAGCAGTTGTATCTCCTGTTCTTACTAAAACCTTAATTCCAAATTCTTTTCCTGCAATTTTTTCCATTTCTTTTAATGGTTCTATTAAATTTATTTGTACATCAGAATTTAGTGCTTTTAATGGAGAAATATAAACCGCATATACTTTATTTTCAAGTAAATTATTTTCGGATAGTATGATTAATTCATTTAAAATTGATAAAAAAGCTGTTAAAGTCTTACCAGAACCTGTAGGAGCAGAAACTAGTATGTTTTTTTGAGCATTAATTTCTTTTATAGAATACAACTGAGATAAAGCAAAATTCTTGAATTTAGATTCAAACCATTTTTTAACAATGGGGTGTAAACTATCAAAAAGCTCCTCTTCTTTATCTGGTTTTTCCTTAAAAGTTATCATTTTTGTATAATAGAAGGAAAATAACTATATAAACTTATATAAAAATTTATTGAAAAATAAAGTATTTTTTGAATAAATCTTCAAAATCTTTTATTGTTGGAGGTTTTTCAAGAAATTCATTAGCACCTGCTTCTAAAGCTTCATCTTTTAATTTATCTCCACTTAAAATGCAGATTGGTATTTCTTTATCTAATCCTCTTATTTGTTTAATTGCTTCTAAACCTGTTAATTCTGGCATATTATGATCTGTGATTATTAAATCATAACAATTTTTATACTTTTTAAGTAAGATCACCAAACCTTTTCCATTTTCAGCATAATCTGTAGTTAATTTTAAACCTAACTCTTTACTTATCATACCAAATATATGCTCATAAGCTACCAATATATTTTTATTATCTTCTGCAACAGCTATTCTTTTAAATTTAGAATAATGTTCTCTTAAAGTTTTTAATTCTTGTTCGGTGTAAATTTCTATTTCTTCTCTATTTTTACAGAGTTCAGCTAAATTTTTTTCAAATAATCTTTTAGTTTTAAAGTATTCTATTGTCTTTTCAATTCTTTCGTTTGGAATCTTTTTAATTTTTGAAACGAATAAATCAACTGCTTTTTCTAAAGGAAGATTTTTTTCAGAATCCATTTCGGCTTTAATTTCTCCAGATTCATCTCTAGTAATATATAAACCTGAACAATTTGTAGATAATAATTGGCTTTCATAAGCTATCATAAAAATAGCTTCATTTTCATGTATTCCTGGCCAAGATTTTGATTTTCTTAAATTACCATAATTCAATTCACCTAGATAAGGTTCAATTTCTTTATCTAATCTTAAAGTAATATCATTTATAGTTTCCATACTATATATTCTAGAATATGCTTTATAAATCTTTGTATTTTCATAAACTTTTTAAATTCTAAAGTAATATAATTACAAGGGGGTGTTTTATGCCTGCAAAAAAGAAAGAAATTGGTGTTATAGAACATTATTTTAGTAACATAGGCGTAGCAGTAATACAGTTAAAAGGAACTTTAAAAGTAGGAGATAAAATTTCTATTGAAGGAGCAACTACAAATATTACCCAAGAAGTAGATTCTATACAGATTGACAGAAAACCAGTAGAAGAAGCAAAAAAAGGACAAGCAATTGGAATAAAAGTCTCTGACAAAGTAAGAGCCAACGACCTTGTTTTTTTAATTTAATTTTTATTTTAAATAAAAGAAAGTATTATACAAAAATAGAATTATCTCGCACTTGAAGCTTGTCTTTCCATTTCTAATTTCTTTGAAAGAGCAGCACTTGTTTGATCCATATTATATGCTTTTAGAATTTCATCAGCTAAGCAAGATTCTATTGTTTTTTTACTATTCCAAGATTTTGCATAAGCACCTTGGGTAATTAATCTTAAAACCATATCAATTCTTCTTTGAGGAGCAACTTCTACTGCTTGAGGATATTTAGCTCCACCATATTCTATACTTGTAACTTCTTCTCTAGGAGCTGCATTTTCTAAAGCTCTTATAAAAACTTCAACAGGATTTTGTTTGGTTTGATTTTCTACGATTTCAAATGTTTTTATTACTGTTCTGTATGCAAATTGCCATTTACCAGAACATTGCCCAGAAGTTAATTTGTGTTTTTTACCTTTGTGTCCTGGAACCATTAATTTATTAATTAATCTTTCAATAATATTCATATAAGTTGATTTGTGGAATCTTCTAGTATTTCTACCACAAGTTCTAGGAACCAATGTTTCTCTTAAATTAACATATTTTTGCAAGCCAATATCTTTTACAGCAATTGCACTTGTATCCCATCTATCAAATAATTTTAACATTTTATCTTCTACCCTTCTCTATCTTTTTGTGTAATAAAGCATCTAAACTCTGATCATTAACTTTTATAACTTGCCATCTAATTCCAGGAATATCTCCTTTTGCTCTTCCTTTTTTTCCACCCATACATTCTATAATAACTTCATCGTGTTCTGCAATAAATTTGGAAGCATTATCTCCAGGTAAGAATGCTGATATTTTTTTACCATTTTTAATTAATTGTACTTTAGCTATTTTTCTCTTAGCTGAGTTTGGTTGTTTAGCTTCTACTTCTCCTTTTTCTAATACAATAGCTTTAGCTTGATGAGAACCTCTTAATGGATCTGATTTTTCTTTTAATCTTAAAACTCTTCTTTTATACCAAGGATAGTACCATCTGAATTTTCTTCTTTTATTTTTTAGCTTTTTTCCAGCGTTTAATCCATTGGTTTTATGTGCCATTTTCTATTTAAAATCTTAAATTATAGATTTATAAAGCTTACTACGATACTTTTATATCCACAATATCAAAGTACATAGAAACTATCTTTTTAATTTCTATAAGGTTTTTTGAATCTCTACCTATTATTTGACCTTTTTCTCTAGTACTAGGCAAGCTTATTGTAATAGTATTATCTTCATTTGTAATGGTTTTAGCAGTTATTGGGGCTATTAAATTTCCAACAAATTTTGTAACATCTTCATTATATTCAACAATTTTTAGTTTTTTGTTCATTTTTTGTTCTAAATGTTTTATATTAACTCCGCCTTTTCCAATTACTTTTCCCATATCTCCTTCTTTTACAATTACTATAATAGAATTATCTTCTCTTAAGAAACAATCTTTTACAGAACATCTTGTTACATTTTCTATAACTGTTCTATAATTCATTAGATTTAGATTGTATTTTATACCCATTTTTTTAAAAAGCTATTACAGAAATATTGAAAGGTTTTTTACATACTGCTCCCAGCTCGTTATTTGTTTCTTTCAATTCGATTACTTTAACATCAGCTAATTTACTGTAATGTAAAATATCTCTTTTAATTTCGTCTTTACAATTCTTTGAAATATATATCTTTTCTACTTTTCCAGATCTTATTTCTTTCAAAGTTCTATCTGCACCAAATATTGGTTTTTTCTTTTTCAAATCTTCTCTTAAGTCATTCATTTTTCTACCTTTGGCTTCATTTTAGCCATTAATCCAGGTAATCCAGTTCCCAAAGGTACTGGCTGGTTTAGCATTACGTTTTCTATAACAGAGCTTAATTGATCTACTTCACCAGTTAAACTTGCATCAACTAAATGAGGAATTGGAGTTTCAAAACTTGCTTTTGCCAAGACACTTTCTTTTTCTTGGGTTATTCCTGATCTTGTTACTCCTTTAATTTCTCCAGTTGCTGTCATAGCATCTGCTAATAGCATAATGTGTCTAATATCTATATTTAAACCTTGCTCACCTATAACTTTTAAGATTTCATCTACAATTGCTTGCCTTGCTGCTTCTACTCCAAGAACGTCTCCTATTTCTGCTACATCATTAGTTCTTGTTCTTGTTGCATCAATTTCTTCAATTTCTAACATATCTTTTAAATTTGAACCAACACAATAGATAATATATTCTTCTTCAACTTTCATAGGCAATACTCTTGCAATACCTTTTACTCCAGAAATATGAATTTCTTTGGATTTTTCTTTTAATTTATATAATTCTGATAATTTTATTTCTTTTATTGTTGATTTTATAATTAAACTGTCTCTGTCTTGATCTACTGTAACATTTTTTAGATTAGCTACAATAATATCTGCAATATCTTTTGAACTTAAATTAAATTCAGTCATTTTCTTTCTTGCTAATTTTACTTCTACATTGTTTTCAATGATATTTAATAAAAATTCAGAAGCAACTTCTTCTAATTTAGTTTCTTTAATTCTAGCTGCAATTTCTTTAACTTGAGTAGGACTTTGTGAATATTTTTTCTGTAAATAAACTTCCATAACTGGAGTTGAAGGATTTTTTCTTGCATCGAAAATTTCTATTAATCTTGGTAAACCCATAGTAACTTTCATTTCAGATGCTCCAGCGAAGTGGAATGATCTTAAAATCATCTGTGTACCTGGTTCTCCAAAAGATTCTGCAGTTACAATACCAATAGCTTCACCAGGAGCTATTTTCATATCTTCATAAGTTGTTTTTATTTTATCTAAAACTAATTTTGTATCTTTCTCTGATAATTTATATTGTTTAGTAAGAGTTTTTGCTCTATCTAAAACTGGTTTAGGTATAAAAACTTCGTATGATTCAAATAAATCTGCCATTATAACTTTGCAACCTCCTTTACAATCTTTTCAACATCGATAGTACCATTTTCACTCTTTGAAACATCAATTGAATCTTCTCCATATTTGAATTGTACAATACTTCTATTTGCATCTCTTACTGTTTCATCATATTCAACTCTTAAATCTTGTAATGCATTTGAGATTCTTCTGTATAAATAACCTGATTTAGGTGTTCTTAATGCAGTATCCATCAGTGAGTCTCTACCTGTTAAGCAGTGGAAGAAATATTCGTATGGTTTTAATCCTCTTTTATATCCATTTTTTATCCAACCTTTTGCTTCTGGACTCATTTCATTATCTTCGAACATTGATAAAGCTCTTTTCTTATATCCTGTATTAATTCTTTGTCCACGTAAAGCCTGCTGTCCAACACAACCTGCCATCTGAGCTAGATTTAATATTTTACCTCTTGCTCCTGAACGTGCCATAACTAATGCAGAATTATTTTTTTCTGGAATAGATTTTGCTATTAATTTACCAACATCGTTTCTTGCTTCAGTTAAAGCTTCAATGATTTTTAATTCAATAGTTTCTTCAATGGTTCTTCCATGTATTGGTGTTAATTCTCCATCTTCAAATTGTTTAATATATCTTTTAGCTTTTTTCTCAGCTTCTGTTAAAATTTCATCGATTTCATTCTTTAATTTTTCAGTAATGTCTGTATCGGAAATTGAAGTTGTAAATCCATTCTTTAATAATACTGCAATTCCTAATCTAAATATTTTTTCTGTGATTTCAAAACCTGCTTCTTTGTAAGTTACATATAAACTTCTAATCATAGATCCTCCTTCAGAACCTATAGTAGATTTATCAACGACTCCTTCTATTAATTTTCCTTTTTTAACAATAACTTCTTCATCATTTTTTGATTCTCCAACAAAGTCAAAATCATCTGGTAATAAAACACTAAATACTTCTTTTCCTGTGACTTTATCTTTTAATTTTGAGAATTTTTCAGAATCATCAACACCAATAGAAATTAATAATTGGATTGCTTCTTCTCTAGTTAATGTTAATTCTTTGGTTAATAAATAACAACCTACAATTGCATCTTCTATACATCCAATAACGTTTGAACCATCTTTTGGAGTTATCAAATGTTTTCTTACACTCATTAAAACTTCTGCTTCTGTTCTAGCTTCTTCTGTTTGTGGAATATGTAAGTTCATTTCATCTCCATCAAAGTCTGCGTTATATGGGAAACATACAGCAGGACTTACTCTAAATGAATTTCCAGGCAATACTCTAACTTTATGACACATGATACTCATTCTGTGTAAGCTTGGTTGTCTGTTAAATATTGAAATATCTCCATCAATCAAATGTCTTTCAACAATAAATCCTTCTGCTAATTCTCCAAGCAATTGTTCTTTGGTTTCATCTGTAATTTGTTTTTTAGTTCCATCTGGTCTTATAACATAATTTGCTCCAGGATATTCTTTAGGACCTCTTTGAACATATTCTTTTAATTTAGCAAAATTCCAAGTGTTAACTGTTTCTGGTATTGTTAAATCCATAGCAACTACTATTGGAATACCAACTTCTCCCAATTTTATTTTTGGATCTGGAGAAATAACAGTTCTTGCAGCATAATTTACTCTTTTACCTGCTAAATTATATCTGAATCTTCCTTCTTTTGATTTTATTCTATCGGTTAATGTTTTTAATGGCTGTCCAGATCTATGTCTTGCTGGAGGAACTTGAGCAATATCATTATCAAAGTAAGTCATTATGTGATATTGTAATAATTCCCATAAATCTTCAACAATAACTTCTGGTGCTCCTGCATTAATATTCTCAAATAATCTTTGGTTTATTCTTACTATATCAGAAAGTTTGTGAGTTAAATCATCTTCAGATCTTTCTCCTGTATCTAAAGTAATGCTTGGTCTTACAGTTACAGGTGGAACTGGTAACATTGTTAATACAAACCATTCTGGTCTTGCAAAAGCAGGATTTATACCCATTAATTCTAAATCTGAATCAGATATTCTTTCTAATCTGGTTTTTATTTCAATAGGAGTTAATTTTTGATCTTCTTCATAAAAAGAAACTGGTTTTTCTAATTTTAATTCAACTTTTTTAGCTTGACAATAAGGACATTTTTTAATGGTTTTTAGAGAAGTTGCAAATTCTTCATATTCTCTTTTAACAGCAATATATTTTTCTGTTTTTGTTTTTTCTTCTATAGCTAATTTATGTATTCTTATTTTTTCTTCATCAGCATAAATTCTTCCACAACTTTTACAAGTATATCTTAATAAATCATAAACAGTATCTACATATTTTATATGCATAGCTGGTCTTGCTAATTCTATATAACCAAAATGACCCATACATTCTTTTAGTTTTCCACCACAAGTTTTACATTTTAATCCTGGATCAATAACTCCCATTCTAACATCCATTAATCCGCCATCAACAGGATAACCTTCTTTATCGTATAATTCTGGTGTAACTATTTTAGTCGCAGACATTTTCTTAATTATCATAGGACTAAGTACACCAAATACAATTGATCCAACCTTTTTGTATACGTATTCTGACATTTTCAATATTTATTTTTTAAATTTAATCTTGGGTAAATACAAAGTGCTTTTAATTCATCCAATAATAATTTGAATGCATAAGACAATTCTATTGCATTTACTTCTGTACTGCTTCCACATTTAGGACAAGTTTTTCTTTGTTTGAAATGATCATACATTCCCATTAATCCACAGTTTTCACATACATAAACAAGAGTTTTATCAGAGTCAAATCTTTCTTTTAATAATAGAGATGCACCATGAGCTACAAAGCAATCTTTTTCCATTTCTCCTAATCTTAATCCTCCGCCTCTTGCTCTTCCTTCAATTGGTTGTCTTGTTAATAATTGAACTTTTCCAGATGCTCTGCTATGCAATCTGTTTGCAACCATGTGCCTTAATCTTAAATAGTAAATATTACCAATGTATATTTTTGCTTTATAAACTTCTCCAGTCATTCCATTATACATTGTTTCTGTTGAATTTTCTCTGAATCCTAATTCTAATAATTCTTTTCTCATTTCATCTTCTGGTTTTGAATCAAATACAGTTCCATCAATATATTTTCCTGATAATGAAGCAACTTTTCCACCAAGAATTTCTAACATGTGTGAAACAGTCATTCTTGAAGGTACACTGAAAGGAGAGAAAATTATATCTGGTTTTATTCCTGCTGCAGTAAATGGCATATCCTCTTCAGGAACAATTAATCCAATAACACCTTTCTGTTCGTGTCTTGAAGCGAATTTATCTCCAATTTCTGGTGTTCTTGTTTCTCTTACTCTTACTTGAACTAATTTATTACCTTCATCGTTTTCTGTTACAACAACAAAATCAATAATTCCTTTTTCTCCGTGTTTAACTGAAACAGAACTTTCTCTTCTTATGTTTGCTGCAATAGAAAATTCTTCCATTCCTCCTAAGAATCTTGGAGGACTTATTTTTCCAATAATAACATCATTTTCTTTTATTTTTGCTTCTGGGAATATGATTCCATCTTCTTCTAAATATCTATAATCTTTTTCACTTCTATATCCTTTTACTTCTTTATCCGGAATAACAATTTCATCTTTTAATCCACCAGAATATCTTAATTCTTCAATTGAATAAGGTCTGAAATATGTTGATCTTCCAAATCCTCTCTCTATAGAACCTTTATTTACAATGATTGAGTCTTGCATGTTATATCCTTCATAACTCATAATAGCAATTACTATATTTTGTCCATAAGGATATTTACTTTGTGGGAATATTTCTGAAGTAAAAGATCTTACAATTGGAACTTGAGGATAATGTAATACGTTTGTATCTGTATCCATTCTTAATAAATAATTTGCAGTATATAATCCTAAAGATTGTTTCTGCATCTTATTACCTTTAATTAATCTTGAAGATGAACAGAAATTTGAATATGGCATTAAAGATGCACATATACCTAACATTGCAATAGGACTAATTTCTAAATGAGTGTGTTTTGTAGTAATATCTTTTTCATATAAAGCAACTAAAGCATTTTCTTCTTCACTTGCATCTAAATATTCTATAATACCTTGTTTAACTAAATCTGAGAATTTTAATTCAGTACCTAGTTTTTCCATATGCTTTTCTGTTAACAATGACTTTCCATTTTCAACAACAATTACTGGTCTACGAGCACGACCTTTTGAACTTTCAATTCTTACTTCATTAGAATTTTCATCGAAATATACATTAATTATTCCAGGAATAGCACTTTTTCTTCTTTCAGATCTTACTTTTCTTACAAATTCCTTTGGATTTTCTATATCTCCAATATAATTTTCATTTAAGTATACATCAGTCATTTTATTTTCCCTGCATTCCTAGTTCTACTAATGCTTTTTTTAATTTTTCATCGTCCATTTCTTGCTGAGTTACTTCACACAACATTGCAAGATTTTTTCTTAAACCAACAGGAGTTCCTTCTGGGGTTTCTATTGGACATAATCTTCCAAAATGAGTTCCGTGTAATTCTCTAGCTTCGAAATTTTCTTGAGTTGAGTCTAATAATGAAACAACTCTTTGTAAATGTGATAATGTTGATAACGCATTTGTTCTATCGATGTTTTGAGATATTCCTTTTCTTCCACCAATCCACATACCCGTTGCCATAGCACTTTTAATTCTGCTAGTTAACAATTCATTTCTAATTATAATTTTAATAGATTGGAATTTTCCTCTTTTAACTAATCTCTGGAAGTTGTATAAAATATCTTGAACTAAATTTCTTAAATTAACTCTGAATAAATCCCCAAGTAAATCTCCGGATAGTTTTAATCTTTTATTCATGAAATGATCTTTATCTTCAGTAACTTGTTTGTTTTCTGCTGTTGCTAAGAATTTTTTAATTATTTTGCATAAATTATATGCTTTTTTCATTCTTGATTCGGCAGTTATACCTAAATGAGGAAGTAAATATTTATCTAATTGTTCTTTAACTTTTTCAAGTTTTTCATCTTTGTCTTGAGCTACACCTATTTTTTTACCTAATTGTAATAAAGCATCTTCTTCTGTTTTCAAATCAACACATTCAACTAAATTAATATAAACAGAATCATATTGTTTTTCTTTTGAAATTGCTTCCATAATTTCTTTATCTTTTACTAATCCAAGTGCTTTTATGAAAGTAACTATAGGAACTTTTCTAAATCTTGTAAAACTTAAATAAATAATTCCATCTTTCATTTGCTCAATGCTATGTGGAATTCTGTAAGAAGATTTTTCTGAATATATTTTTGCAGTATAAGTGCTTGGGCCTGTTTCTTCTTTTTCTATGAATAATTTATTTGAAACTAAATCTTCAACAGTAATCAATACTCTCTCATTTCCATTTAATATAAAATATCCACCAAAATCATTTGGATCTTCACCATGAGCGATTAATTCTTCTTGTTTTAAATTGCACAAATGGCAATATTTTGATCTTATCATTACAGGTATTTTACCAATTTCTATTGTGAAATTTTCTCTTTGTATATTATCAACATAAACAAAAACTTCTACTTCTATCGAAGCTGAATAAGTTAATGATCTTAATCTTGCTTCTGTTGGATAAACTGGTCTTTTAGAACCATCAGCTTCTATTATTTCTGGTTTTTTTATATTAACTTTACCAAATTTAATTCTGAAAGTATCTACATCTTGTGGGATTATAGTAGGAATAATCTCTTCTGTTTCATTCATTATTTGTTGTATTCCATTATCCATAAAATTATTAAAAGAATTTATATTAGATTGTACAAATGAATTTTCTTTGAAATATTCTCTAATTATATTTTTATATTCAATCATTTTATCACAACCCTATAATAAGTGCTTTCTCCTAAAGTTGGACTTTTTCTTACTACTTTTATAACATCTCCTAGTTTCAAATTTAATTTTTTAGACATAGCATCGTCTTGAGATATTGCTGGAAATTGTTTTATAGAAATATTATAGGTTTGAAGCAATTGTTTTTTTTCTTCTTCTGTTAATTTGATATGCTCTGGAACTAGAGAGTGCGTTGTAATATCAAATTTGTCTTTCTTCTCTTCTTTCATTTTGATTTCCTTTTAGTATACGGGCCGGGGGGGATTTGAACCCTCGACCACTTGCTTTCTATGATATGATCTTAAAAGGCAAGTGCTCTACCAAGCTGAGCTACCGGCCCATTGCATAGCACTAGCTGATAGTTCTTTAAATGTTAATTTGGATGTATTAATAAGGTAAAATTTATGATTATAATGACTTGAGGTGTTATTGTCCATTTTATCCCAGAAGCTTGCTATTTCCTTATTAATTTCGTTATTAGCCTATTTATAAAGTTTACGTTTTTTTAAGGATATTAGCTTTTAATAGAAATTGGGGTATTAATCAGTTCTAAAGGTAAAAAGAGAGTTTTTTTCTCAATTTATTGCCTTCCTTTCTTTTATGATTCCTTTTATATGGCTTGGAATAAATTTTTTATTGTCTAATTTTTGGAATTTCCATTTCTTAACTATTTTTATTTTCATTTTTTTATTTTAATTTTTCTCCTTCTTGCGAATATAATATTAACGATGGAGTAGTATTTAAACCTGTTTAAAGGTAAAAAGCGCCTTTTTTTCTAAAAAAGGAATCTCTATTTATTAACTATATTTTGCTCTTAATGGATTTAGCTTTTTCCAAGTAACAAATCCTTTTCTTTGCGAAGGAGCTATAGCTTTTTTTCCTGTACTATCATACCAATAACGTCTTTTTTTAGTTTCCCCTTCTTTATCTGGAAGGAAATGGATAATTTCTATATGCCTTTCAATGCCATCATATATTCTAGAACCATCTACAAATAAATATTCCCAACAACCATGCCCCTCATTTTGATATTTTTTATCTTTTACGTGGAACATTCTTGGATTATTTCCCCCAGGTTTTATTTCTCCATCGGCATATATATTTAGAATATCAAAGAAAAGATTAATGTCTTTAGATTTATTAATTTTTAAAAATCCTTTAAGTTTTAATAATTCTTTTCTGAATATTCTTTCATCAGCATCCAATACTAATGCTATTTTAGTTTCAACTTTACTTAATGAAAAATTTCTTGAAGAAGCATAATCTTCAAATTGTTTATCAAAAATTTTTAAATTTGGATATTTTTTTGCTGATTCTTCAAGAATATGTTTGGTTCTATCTAAAGAACCTGTATCTACAATTACTGCTTTTTCTACATAAGGAACAATGCATTCAATAAAATCAATTATTCCCCCCGCAGGATTCATCATTTCATCTCTTACAATGCTACATAAACTTACATTTTTTAATACCAAATCTTGTGCTTCCATTTTAATTAATCAGAACTCTTTTTTAAATAAAAGCGCCCCGGCCGAGATTTGAACTCGGGTTATAGCTTCGACAGAGCTTCACATTCTTGAAGATGTACTTCTAAGATTATGTGCTAGGCCACTACACAACCGGGGCATAAAAGTTTATATTTTAATTTATTTATAAGTTTATTGTTTTAATAATTTTACTCTTTCTAAATAGGGGGTATGAGGAGTATAATAGCCAAGTTTATTCCAAATAGCAATCTTTGTTAGATGTTTTGGATTAGAAAACCCAATAAATTTCATCCATTTTTTTAGATTATGTCTGCCATATATATCAATTTGATATTGAATAAAAGTTTTATTACCTAAAGTTGTTAATTTTGTGTAAATATTTGCTTTTATATTAAATAATTCTAAAAGATTTTTAAGTTGTTTTGTAAAGTTTTCGTTAGAAAAACCGCCAGTAATTAAAGGATAAGAATGATTTTTCTTTTTAAAAGTCATACTAAAATCAGTATCTGCAACCCCCCTTATAAAATTAGCTATGAGTTTTTTGTTCTTTTTTGCAAAATTTGGAATCTCCATTGTTTTAGGTCCAGAAACCAGACCCAAAGAAATTAATTTCTCTATTATATCTTTTGAACAAACAGAAAGAGCTATTGCATTTTTATTTTTGTGTTTCCATAAAGAAGCTTCTTTATTAAATAAAGTTTTAATTAAAGGTTTAACATAATTTGTTAAATAATCATAATCTTCTTCAGAATGTCCAGTAATTACAAATCTATGGGTTCCATCTTTACTATATAGATTTCCATCGCCCAACATAATACCAATAAATTCAGCTAATTTTTTCTTATCCATAATAATATTTAGTAAATTTGCTTTATAAATCTGACGCGCATATACTTGCAAGTTGCAATCTGTTAGAATATATATTTTATAGAAGATACTTTATCTAAATTTTTGTATTATATATTCTATAATAATATCTTTAGTTTACAAATATCTATTTAAAAAGAAAATTCCTTCTATTTATATGGAAGAGGTGAAAATCTTTAATTCTTAAAATGTTATATGTTGGTTGTGATGAGTCTAATCATGGTAAAACTCCAGAGATTTATGTTGCAAGCTTTTCTAGAAATGATAATTATGTTATTCCCAGTAAAATTACAATACCCAAGAAAAAAAAGGATAAAAGAATTTTAGAAGTAATAAATAATTTAGCCTCTAAAAGAGATGTATGGTATGCTTATTGCATGTTAACTGATGAAATTAAAGATTATTGTGAAAGTAGGAATATACCTCTACTTCCTACAATGATAACGAATCTACTCAAAGGAGAAGATTTCATTGGAGATGATTTTTCTGGTTCAGCCAAATTATATATGGATGGAAATGTTAGAGAAGAAACAAAAAAAGATATTGCTGAAAAATGTGAAATTCTATTTAATACCCATTTAGAAATTATTTGCAATCAAAAATTAGATCAATGTATACCTTTAGTTAATTTCAGTGATACAATTGCAAGATACATCTATAGAAAGTATAATGAATCAAAAAATAAATATAAAATTATAGAGGCCTTAACAAGAAACAAACATTACAAAGAAATTATATTTTAAAAAATGTCCCACCACCCAGATTCGAACTGGGGATCCCGCGGGTTCAGCTATCTGTTTTTCATTTCTTGCTTTTGCTTTAGATCAAACAGCGAATTTATCTACAGCCGCGAACTCTAACCGCTGAGCTATGGTGGGCTATTATTTTCAAGAAAAATATCATTTAAATATGTTTCTAATCTTTTAAATGTTTAAATAATAGAATTCTATTGGACTTAGAAACAACCAATTTTTCTCCTTGCATGTATTTAACTAAGGTAGGAGGTAACATTAATTTTCCTAATCTACGTTCTCTTGATTCTGCTCTATATGTAATTATTACTTCTTGTTTTGATTTTAATTCAGGTATTTTCCAGAATAAATGGGTCATGGTTTCAACTCTTGAAACTCTCTCAGGATGTGGTCCAAAGAAATTATATGGTTTTCCAACAATATTAGGTATTCTTTCTAAAATACGTACATTATGTAAGGTTGTTGGTCTTTTATTATAAAGAGTTAACATTACTTTTACATTTGATAACCCTTTTTCTCCTCTCAAAGTTAATACTTGTTTTTTAACTACAACGTCTCTTTTAAATTTAAAATATAATAAAACTGCAACCAATAAAACAAAAATTGCAATTATTAAAGGAGTTCTATAATTTGTTGTTATTTTAATTTCATATTCTTGTTTAGGTTCAAATTTTAATATCCAAGTTAATTCATATCCAGAATCAGTTTTTACTATTTCATTTGGTTTTGGTTCTGTTGAAGTAAATAATTTTTGTATGAATGAAACTTCTTTAATATATTTTTCACTTATAACTGCATTTCCTTCGTTTATTTTCTTTATAATTTGTTTTTGAACTAATATCGAATTATCTTCGCTAATAATATCACGAACTCCCCTATATTGAGAAACTGTTAAAGTTTTTGTAGTTTTTCCAACTAATTTATCTTTCCAATAATATGAAATTTCAACATTATGCTCTCCTTCTTGTGCATCTGGATTTAATTTTAAATCAAAAATTTCTGTTTTTATTGAATTTGGTTCTATTGTGGTTGTTTTAGTATCTGTAAATATATCGCTACTTAAACTAATTTGTAGATTTTCAAGTAAACTATCATAATCATTTGTAATTTTTAATTCAACTTTATTTGTTTCTTTTCTTGGATCAATAATTTCTGGAGTTATTAGGTCTGTTTCTAAGAATTTAGTTGGATCTATCAAAGTTATAGTTAATAATTTTTCTTCTTTATTTCCTGCTCCTCTTGAAACAACTTCTAAAGAAACACCAAAAGATCTTGGAACTAAATCGTCTTTTGCTTGTTTGAATTTTAATTTAACAGTTTGTGATTCTCCTTGACCAATCATTATATTTAATAATTCTGATGAATCTAATAACCAATTTAAATCTAAAGATTGTACATAAAATGTATCTGCATCACCTATATTTGTGATAGTTAAATCAGCTAATCCATCTTCGCCTTTCAAAACCAAAATTTCATTCGGGTTTGTAGATAAATCTATAGAAGCATAAACAGTACTTGCTAATAATATTAGAAAAATGAAGATTAAGCCTCTTTTAACCATAAATTTAGATTAATTATTCTATATTTAAAGTTTATTATTTGAAAAAATAGAATAATTTAAAAATAAAAGCCATTTGCCTTTTTAAATGGAAAAAGAAAAAGAGGATTCATTAAAGAAAAAATCTTGTAAATTGAGTATCAAAGAAGGTGCAGCTTATTCTGTAAGTGAAGGTTTTGGTATTAGATATATCGGTCCTTTTGCTTTAGCACTTGGTGCAAAAAATATACATATTAGTCTTTTAACGTCTTTACCTACTTTATTAGGAAGGTTTTTTCAATTACATTCAATAAAATTAATGTCTAAAATTTCAAGAAAAAAAATATGCTTTTATGGTGCTTTATTGCAAGCTATTTCTTGGCTTTTAATTATAAGTATTGGAGCATTATATTTCAATTTTAATATAACTTCTGAAATTACCCCTTCTTTATTAGTTTTTGTTTACACTTTACTAATTATTTTTGGTACTTTTTTTGTTCCTGCCTGGAGTTCATGGATGAGAGATCTTGTAACAGAAGAAACAGGGCATTATTTCGGAAAAAGAAGTAGAATTATTACTTTTGTAAGTTTAGTTAGTATGTTAATTGCTAGTTTTATTTTAGACTATTTTAAACAAACAAAAATATTTATAGGATTTGTAATAATATTTAGTATTGCTTTTTTAGCAAGATTAGTTTCTGCTTTTATTTTTACAAAAAAATATGAACCTGAATTTAAACAAGATAAAAAACATTATTTTGGTTTTTTACAATTTATTAAACAAGCATATAAAAATAATTTTGGAAAGTTTGTAATTTATGTTGCTTTAATTTCTTTAACCACTACAATCTCTTCTCCATTTTTTGTAGTTTATCAACTAGAAAACTTAAAATTAAGTTACTTACAATATACGCTTATTTTAATAGTTAATTTGCTTTCTACTTTAATATTTATTCCTGCATGGGGTAAATTTGCAGATAAATATGGAAATTTAAAAGTAATAATTATTGCAGGATTTTTAATTCCAATAATTCCTTTATTATATTTGTTAACTCCTTATATTCATGGACAAATGTTAATGCCTTTTTTATTAATTATAGAAGTAATATCTGGTTTTTCTTGGGCAGGATTTAATTTATCTGCATCTAATTTTGTATTTGATGCTGTAACTAGGGAAAAAATGGCTCTTTGTGTTTCTTATTTTAATATCGTTGATGGATTGGGGACTTTTATTGGAGCTACAATAGGAGGTATTATTGCATCATTCGATTTTGTTTTCTTTGGATTTGAAACTTTATTATTTATTTTCTTACTTTCAGGAATTACAAGACTATTTGTATCTCTTTTATTTATAGGGAAACTTAAAGAGGTAAGAAAAGTTAGAAATTTTGGATTAAAAGAATTTAGAGGGAAATTATCTAATTTATCTATAGTAAATATAATAAACTATTTAAAATAATTTCATTCTAAATTACTAATATGCCCTTTTTTGTTTAATTTTATTATGTTTTCTACGAAGCTTTCTATTTTTGGATCATGACTTACAATAATGGTTTGCTTAACATTTAATTCATCCAGTAAAATCCTTATTCTATCTAATTGTTCTGAAGAAAATCCGTCTGTTGGTTCATCCAATATAATTAAATCTTTAGTTTTTATATTTGTAATTAAGTTGTTTATTACTTGGTTTAAAGCTAACCTATAAGCTAAAGCAGCAGCTGTTCTTTCTCCTCCAGAAATATATTCATAATCAATATCATGCCCATTTTGTTCTATTAATGGACTAAAATCATTATCTAATTTTATCTTTAATAATTCATTATTTATTAAAATATCAAACCATTTTTGGAAAAATCCATCGAAATCATGATGTATTTTAAACATGACTTGCTTTTCTATAGTTTCTACTAAATTAACAAAATCTTGTTCAAACCAATTCAGTATATTCTCAAACCTAGTATAATTTTCTTTAGCAAATAATTTATTCTCTATTTCTTTTTCAAGATTAATTATCATTTGTGAATAATTTTCTAATTCTTTTTGTATTGAAGCTCTCTTAATTTCTATGTTTTTTTGTAATAATTGTGAATTTTCATAATCTTTTCTTAAAATTTCATAATCCTTTTCTAAATTAATAAAATTCTTTAATTTTATGTTTATATCTACAGACTTATTAGACAAATTTCTTATTTCTTGTTCAATTTTTTCAATTTCTTTTTTAAAAGTTAGTAGTTTTGTTTGTTTTTCTTTGAAATTTTCAAGTTTTATCTTGTAAACGTTTTGTTCATTGTCTTTTTTCCTTAAATCTTCAATTTCTTTTTTCAAATTAATTGCTAATAATTCATATTCTTCTTTTCTCTTCGAATAAATAGTTATGTGTTCTTTATATTTTTCTAAATTTTCATTCTCTCTTTTTAGTATTTTTTCTTTATATATTTCAGAAACATCTTGCAAACAAGTAGGACATTTGCTTAAATCATGGATTTTCTTCTTTAAACTATCTGAATCAGAAACCTTTAAATCAATCTTATTTAATTCCAATAAAACATTTTTAATATCTTTATCTACCAACCCAAATTCTTTTTCTTTTTTAATAATCTGTTCTCTGATAGATAAATCTAGTTTTTCTTCTTTAAAAATAGAAGTAAAATTTTCAAGTTCTTTTATATCTCTTAAAAATAATATCTGCTTTTCTTTCAAATTTCTTTCATTAACATTATTTATACTTAATTCTTGTTTTAAATTAGTAAATTCTTTTATTTGATTTTCTTGTTGTTTTATTTTTTCTTTCTTTTCAAGAACGATAGAACTTGCTTCTTTTAATTCTGAATCTAACTTTAGTAATTCTTCTTTGGTTTTATCTTGTGATTTTTCTTTGTCTAATTTTTCTTTTATTTTTGAGTCTAAATCTAAAAATATTCCTGAAAATTCCTTTTTTTTATCTTTTAAATAAGTTGTAAATATTTTAGAATTGTCTTTTACTCTTTTATATTTATCAATTCCAAATATTCTTCTTAAAACATCTAATCTTTCATCTTTGTTTGCCATTAATATATACTTCATTTCTTCTTGAGGAGTATAAACAGTATATCTGTAAATCAAACCTTTGCTTTTAGTTAACAATTCGGAAGGATAATTTAACAATTGTAACACTTGTTGTTTTAATTCTGTTGCTGTTCCTGCTTTTCTTGAACCATTTACTTCGATAAAACCAGAATCTTGTACGACTTTAGATCCTTCTCTTCTTAAATTTCTTTTAATAAATATAGGTTTTTCATCTAAATCAAAATGTAATTCTACTGTTCCTTTATCAGCATCATTTCTTAGCAAAGAATCTCCTGTAATATTACCTTTTTGAAGCCCAAATAATGCAAAGTCTATAGCCAATAATATACTTGACTTTCCTGAACCAATATTTCCCGCTAATAAAACAGAACCTTCTGGAAAATTAATCTCTTGATTAGTATAACTTCTTATATTTTCCAATTTTATTTTTTTAATTATCATGTTTTCCGTTTAATTCGTCTTTTAATTGAGTTAAATAAAGTTCTAAAAAATTCATACGAGATTTAGCCATTTCTTTTGCTTCTGGAGTGTATAATCTGTCTGTTATCTTGAGAGCTTTTGTAAAAATATGATCAATAACATATAATTTATCATCTAAACTTCTTCCATTTTCTGCGAATGGATCTTTTAATTCATAAAGTTCTTTTTTTGGATCATATCTAAATAATCTAGCTAAACCTATTGCTCCTATTACATCTAATTTATCCGAGTCAAATATTATTTTTGCTTCCCAGGTTTCTGGTGCAATTCCTCCTTTACTATTAAATCTATGAGCCAAAATACAATGATCTACTTTACTCATTAGTTGTACTGGAAATTGTATACGTTTTAGAAAAGGTCTTGCTTTTTTTGCAGATTTTATTTCATGATTATCTCTTTTAGTTCCAAAATAATGAATATCGTGTAATAAAGCTGAAGCTCCTAAAACTAAAGGATCTATTTCGTAATTTTTTCCTATTTTAAAACCAGTTTCATACACTCTTTTAACATGATCAAATCCATGTATTGGATTAAACCCTTGTTTAGTTGTTTCAAAAGCCACATAACTAGCTATTTGTTCAAGATATCTTTGATTACTTATCATTTTTTTAAAAGTTTATCCTCCCAATAACTATTTTAGGAACATATATTTTATAATTTATAGGAATTTTTGTTCTATCAAATAATTTCTTTCCTTCTGGGGTAAGATAATATTCCCCTCCATGATATTTTATTAATCCTTTTTCTTCTAATAATTGAGAAGCATCATAATCTTTTGAATTATGGCTAATATATAACCCTCTACTTGATTCTTTTGTTTTATTAGATATATCATTTAATAATTTTGTACATATTCTTTCTAATTCTTTTGTATATTTTTCCCCAAGTATTTCTTTTAAAGTCATACTCCCATCATCCTTTTAACATCTTTTAATAATCTTGATTCAAAATCAGGAATTTTTTCATCTTCATTTTTTTCTAGGTTTAAAACATCCATGATTTTTGAGATGAATTCTTTATTGAATAATTCATGTTTATCAGAATTTTCTATAATATGTGATTCAATTTCTTCAACAGTACCTTGTTTTACTTCAATTTCTTCAAATTCTTTTGCTGTTAACTTGTTTGTATTTTTTAAAACAAAAAAAGGCTCTTCAAATTTAGCAAAAATATCATTGAATTTTATATCAGAAGGCTTTCCAGATTTTAAAGAACCTTCAATTCTTATTAAAATTAATTTATCTTGAGTATTTTTTATTTTATATATCTCTTTTGTGACTTCATCAGGCGTTTTATCATCCACATTTATATTATAAGATTCTAATTTTACTAATTCTAAAGGAATGTGATTCATAGAAATATTTTTATCTTTAACTTCTACAATATAAAATCCTCCTTGTCTTAATTTTTCTAGTTCTGCAAAGTTATTTGGAAATAAAGGTCCAGGATATACAATTTTTCCATATCCTTCTGAAGATTTATCTGCTTCATATATATAATGTACATGTCCTCCTGCATAATAATCAAAATATTTAGGTAAAACTGCATAAGAAGCTGACTCTACTCTTTCAAATTCTTCTCCTTTGAATTCTGTTAAAGCAGTGTGAAACATAAATATTTTAAAATTATTTTCTAATTTTGCATTTTCTTCTAAATCTTTTATATTTAATGTTTTATAATCTTCAATTTCTAAAGAACCACGTTTTCCATATAATCCTGTAATTAAAGTTCCTGTTCTATCTTCTGTAAATTCTAATTTATTATCTTTTAATTTAACCACATTATCAACTAAACCTGCTTTTTCAAGAACATCTAACATTGTTTTTCCTGATGTAGAAAAATCATGACTTCCAGCTATGATATATACAGGAATATCTTGTTCTTTGAACCTATTTAATTCATGAGCAACTTCTTTTATCAATTCTATACTCGGTAAAGCAGTATCAAATAAATCTCCAGAGATTAAAACAAAACCAACATATTCTTTTAAACAATAATCAATTGCCTTCCTAAAAGTATTTAGACTTAATTCTTGTAGCTTGTTTTCTCTCCAAGATCCTAAATGACAGTCGGCAAAATGAGCAAATTTCATAGTTCCCCCTTTGTTTTATTTTTAATATTATCCTTTTTAAATGGTTTTGTATATTTTTTAATATTGTTTTTTGAATAATAAACTTTATAAACTAAAGATATTACACTTTGTCAATACAAAGGGGGCTTAACTTGAAAAAAGAGCTAATTTTTGCAATATTTTTAATATTTTTACTAAGTTTAGTCTCTTCTGTTAATGCAGCACATACTGCTATTGTAGATATAACCCCAAAAAATCTGTTAGAAACAAATATATCTAATTTTAGTATAGCTGTATTCAATTTTGCAGGTGATGCAGGTATAAATAATATTACTTTAGTTACAGACGGATTTGTTATATTAGAAGTATTTGATCCTATTGGATTAACTTGGGTTCATGTAAATGATTCTACAAATATCATGTGGTATGGTGGAGAATTACCTGTTGGATTTGGAGGAAGTTTTCAATCTAAATTCCAAGCAAGAAGAGTTTCTTCTGATGCTTTTTTTACTTGGACAGTTAAAACCAAAGACAATGCAGGAGTACCAGAAATAAATAGTAAAGATTTTACAATTAATGTAATTAATGATGCAACTTCTCCTATTCTTGGAGCAATATTACCTCAAAATAATACTTTTACTAATAATTTATCTAGAATATTTTCAATAGACGCAAATGATCCAGAAACTGGGATTGAAACAGGAAATTTAAGTTATGCTAAATGTGGAAATGATTATGTTAATCAGTCGTTTACTTGTAGTCAAACAAATTGTAATCATGATTTAGATATAAGTGGTTTTAATGATGGCGATGATTTATGTTATTTCTTTACTATATTTAATAAGGGCGGATCATCTAGTTCAACAGACTTATTTTTATTAAATTTAGATAGATCTGGACCAGTATTTGATTTAACAGATTTAAAAAATATCAATAATACAAATGATTTAGATGGAATTTTTGAGTTTAATTATACAACTTATGATGAAATTGGAGTAGAAAATTGTTCATTAATATTAAATGATAATATAGTAAATACTGTCACATCTGGAAATATGACTTATGATGCTAGTGCTACAAATGATTCTTATACTTATTCCATACTATGCTATGATAAATTAGGAAATTTCAATGAAACTCCAACCTATAAAATATATCATGATACAACTGCACCTACCTTAATTTTAGGATGCGATCCTTTAGATAATAATAATACTGATATTGGTAAAATGACTTGTAATATCACTGTTTCTGATGTAATCGGAGTAGATAGTTGTTCTTTATATATTAATGATATTTTAGATCAAAAATTAAATGGTGCAAATATAGGAAATAATTTCACTACAAATGTTTTAGCTTCAAATGATAATTATTCAAGATATGTAAAGTGTAATGATAGCATGGGCAATGAAATAATTACAAATAAAACTTATTTTTACTATGATAATATTGCTCCAATCATCTCAAATATAAACAATAACTCTATAACTTCAAGTTCTGTAGAAATTGTTTGGAATACAAATGAATTATCAAATAGTAGCGTTAATTATGGAACAATTCTTCCTTTAGCTTCATATCAAAATTCAAATTCTTTTGTATTAAGTCATTCGATTCCATTATCAAGTCTAACATCAAATACAACTTATTATTATGTTGTAACTTCTTCAGATAAATGGGGAAATACTGCTAGTTCAATTCAATATAATTTCAATACCGCAGTATATTTAGCTCCTGCTGGTGGCAGTGGTGGAGGCGGCGGTGGTGGAGGTGGAGGAGGCTCAGGTAAATCTACTTGTACTGAAAAAGATTATAATTTTACTGAGTGGTCTGAATGTGTAGAAGGTGGAAAGGCTACAAGAAGTTATACTTTAATTAATAAAAATTGTATTAAAAATACAAATACCTATAATGTAAACTTATACATAGAAAAAGATTGTTATTATATTTCAGCAAATCCAATTCAAGAATCAGTAACTGGAACTGGATCAGAAGTTCAGAATAATCAACCTATAACAGATAATAGCCCAATAACAGGATTTTCAATTATGGATTTAATCCCAAGACCATTAAAAGATAGTGCAAAGCATTTGATTAATTTATTATTACTATTAGTATTATTAATTGCTTTATATGTAATTTACCAAAAGAAAAAATATCCTAAAATAAATCAAGAAGAAGTTAATAAAGTTATAAAAGTTTCAGCTATTACGAAAAATAGAGGAGGTTCTGTTGCAGCTGTAGCACAAGCAGCTAGATTAACTCCTACTAAAAAAATAGAAACAAAAAAAGAACTAACTAAAGAACAATTAAAAAATGATTTCATAGAACAAACTCTTAAAAGAATACAAGCTAGAGAAAAAACAATAAAAACACAAACAGAAAAGAACAGATTTAACAGAGATTTTAGGTTATAATTCTTTAAACCCTATTTTAAATGTATTCTAAGGTTATTTTAATACCCTGGGTAAGTTTATAAATAATAATTTATTGATTATAATCCTCTGGGGGTAAAATGGGCATTAAAAATTACATTGCAGCAGGATTACTGGGGTTAAGTTTATTGTTTAATCCAGTTAAAGTAAATTCTCAAGTTATTCCAGCAGAAGAAGAGCTAGAGATTAAAATTCAAGAATATATTATAAACTTGTATGAATCACAAATCCATTCAAGTCCAGAAAATGAAAAAAATTATTTAATGCATTCTCATCCAAGAAACACCCCAAAAGAAAGTAATTATTGGAATAACAGGTTAAAAATAAGTTCTAATGAATTAAAAGAATATGAAAAAGAAGGATTATATTTATTATGTTCTGAAAATAATACTTTTGAAAAAATGTTAAAAAAAGGATATTTATTTGTACCTACTACCTCAAATGTATCTGGTGATTTAATTTCAATTTTATTTGGAAAAGTAACTAAAGAAGAAAATGTTGATGGAATTAGAATAATCTATTATAAAGAAATATCCCCTGATTTTGAAGATAAAGTTAATATTATGTCAATATATGGTAGGGCAGTGAAAAATGGAGAAGATTTAATTTTTATTAATGAATCAAACTTAGAAGAACATACAAAAAAACTTTTAGAAGAAATAGAAAATGTAAAAAAATTAGATAAACCAATTACTTATTATCAAAAAGCTTTATATAAACTATCAAAAAAACCAAAAGAAGTTATAGAAAAAGAAGATAAAGCACAAATTATAGCTCATGAAGTAGACCACATTATTAGAAAAGAAGAAGCAGGAGTAAATGATGAAAAAAAAGCTTATTTTAAACAATTTATAACTTCTCCAGACGAAGCCTATTTGAACTTATTAAAAAATTATATGAGTAAAGAAGAATTGAAGTTAAGAGAAAAATATTATAAAAAATGTAAAAAGAAACAAAGAAAAAATAAAGAATTAATTTGTATTAAAAAAGAACTTACTGATTACGAACAAGCAGCCAATGAAATATTTAATGCATTTGAAAAATTAGGATATCCTGTTTATTTATTAGCTGAAATGCCTGAAGATGAAATAAGAAAAGTTGCAGAAAAAATCAAATTTTAATTTTTTTACCATTATACATCAGATAAAGATTTTTACCTTGAGAATAACCACATTCTTTAGCCAATTCTGCAAGAGCATTTAATTTAGCTCCATCTCCATGTGCAGGAATAATATTCTTAGGTTTAACCATTGTAATTAAATCTCTTAAATCTTCTCTTGAAGAATGTCCAGAAGCATGAATGTCTGTAAAGATTCTTACTCTACTTTTTTTAAGTTTAGATTCAAGAACTTTTCTATTAGCAATATTAACTGGATCTGGAATAACTTTACTAGCAAATATTACACTATCTCCTTCCTTAAAATTAAATTGTAATTGTTTTTTTACCATTTTATCTAAAGTAGATCCTGGTTCTCCTTGATTTCCAGTACATATTACAACATATTCATCTCTATTTTTTTCTATTTTTGATAAAATTTTCATAATATCTCTTTTATAAGAAACAATTTGTCCTTTTTTAGAAAAATTAACTATATTAATATTCTCTGCAGCTTTAATATATTTACCCATGGATCTTCCTAAGAATACCACTTTTCTTTTTAATGTTCCTGCAAATTCTACTGCACTATAAATTCTTGCTATATGAGAAGCGAAAGTTGTTACAAAAATAGCATTTTTTTCATTGCTAACACCCAGCATAACATCTTTTAACAATTCTCTTGCTACTTTTTCACTTGGAGTTTTTCCTTCTCTATCTGCATATAAAGATTCACAAATCATTGCAGCAACATTTTGATATCTTAATTCTTTTAATCTTGTATAATTTGGTGCATCTCCAATAATAGGATTATTATCAAATTTAAAATCATTACAATATAAAACAACTCCTTCTTTTGTATGCAAAGCCATCATTGCACTTTGAGGAGTACTGTGAGTTATGTTAATAAATTCAATTTTTAATGATTCTGAAATCTTCATTGTGGTGTTTATATTAATAGTTCTTAATTCATTAGGTAAAATAGCCTCTTCTTCAGCAATTATTTCTTTAAGAACTTCCATTGTGTATGGAGAAGCATATATAGGACATTTATATTTTGCAGCCAAATAAGGAATTGCAGCAATATGATCTAAATGTACGTGACCTAAACAAATAGCTTTTACTTTATTTGACCAACCTAATTGATCTAGAATAGTATCATCTGGTAAAGCCCCTATTTTTCTTAATTGTTTTGTAGAAATATTTACTTTTTCTTCTTCTTCAAGATTAACTATTGGAGGTAAAAAAATACCCATATCAAAGATAACTACTTCCTCACCTACTCTTACAGCAGTCATATTTTTTCCAACTTCATTATAACCGCCAACTGAACATATTTCCATTATAATATATAAAATATTAATAGTTTATTAAGGTTTTGATATTTCTAGAACATATTTAGCAGGTTTCTTAGGAATATAAATTGTAAATGGTTTTATTCTTTTATAATCCACTATTTTTTTATTTTTATCCAGAAAATAAGCGTCAAATGTGAAAAATACAAAGAAAGAATGTATTCCAGAAGCAAATCTTGATTCTTTTTTAGCTACCAACATAATATTTTTCTTTTTAGAGAACATTAAACCCCTAAAATTCTTGAAAAGAGTATTACATACTTCATATTTTATTTTTTTGAGATTTATTTTCATGTTATTTTAATATATATTATTAATTACATATATGTATTTAAATTTATTTAAATAAAAATGGAGATGGATTTTGGAAAAAGGGGTGTAGTTCTAAAGATAAGGAAAAGGGATGGTAGATTAGTTGATTTTAGCAAAGAAAAGATAATTGAAGCTATCTGGAGATCTGTACAAGACATCGGTGGGAAAGATAGAAAAGAAGCAGAAAACCTAGGAAACCAAGTTGCCGGACTTGCTCTTGAAAAATTTGCTACAAAAATACCTACAGTTGAAGATATTCAAGATATTGTAGAAAAAGTTTTGATAGAAAATGGACATGCTAAAGTAGCAAAAAATTATATTCTTTACAGACAGCAAAAATCTAATTTACGTGAAACAAAAGAATTCATTGTAGATTCTATTAAATTAGTAGATGATTATATAGGAAAAGAAGATTGGAGAGTATATGAAAATGCAAATGCAACTTATTCTCTGCCAGGATTATTAGGATATTCTGCTGGTTCTATAATGTCTTTTTATGGTTTGCATCATATTTATCCAAGAGAAATAGCACTAGCTCATACTTCTGGATATATTCATATTCATAATTTATCAATGGCTCTAAATGGTTATTGTGCTGGTTGGTCTTTAAGAAAATTATTACATGAAGGTTTTAATGGAATTCCTGGAAAAGTAGAAAGTAGACCTCCAAAACATCTAAGAACAGCAGTAGGTCAAATAATAAACTTTACAGGTACTTTACAAAATGAATGGGCAGGTGCTCAGGCATTTAATAGTGTAGATACTTATTTAGCTCCTTTTGTTAAAGCAGATAATTTATCTTACAAAGAAATAAAACAAAATATTCAAGAATTAGTTTATAATTTAAATATTTCAAGCAGATGGGCCGGACAGACCCCCTTTTCTAACGTAACTTTAGATCTAAATGTTCCTAAAGATTTATCAGAACAACCTGTTACAATTGGTGGAAAAATAACAGATTCAACTTATTCTAACTATCAAAAAGAAATGGATCAAATAAATAAAGCTTTTATTGAAGTTTTAACAGAAGGAGATGCTAAATCAAGAGTATTTACTTTCCCAATTCCAACTTACAATTTAACTAAAGATTTTGATTGGGATTCTGAAATTGCAAATTCTTTATTTGAAATGACTGCAAAATACGGACTACCTTATTTTCAAAATTTTATAAATTCTGATTTAAATCCAGGAGATATTAGAGCAATGTGTTGCAGATTACAATTAAATCTAAAAGAATTACAGAAAAACGTAACAGGTGGAAGATTTAGTTCTGCTGAATCAACAGGAAGTATTGGTGTAGTAACTATAAACTTGCCAAGATTAGCTTATGAATCAAAAACAGAAGATGAATTCCTTGAAAAACTTGAAAGATATATGTTCTTAGCAAAAGAAAGTCTTGAAATAAAAAGAAAATTAGTTGAAAGAAACATCCAAAGAAACTTATTACCTTATACTAAAAGATATTTAGGAACATTAAAACATCATTTTGCAACAATTGGTATAATAGGAATGCATGAAGCTTGTTTAAACTTATTAAATAAGGGAATAGAAACACCAGAAGGACAACAATTTGCAATAAAAACCTTAAATTTCATGAGAGAAAGGTTAGTAGAATTCCAAGAAGATACAAAAAATATCTATAATTTAGAAGCAACTCCAGGAGAAGGAGCCTCTTACAGATTAGCAAAAAAAGACAGACAACAATATCCACAAATTAGAAATAGTGGAACAAAAGAGCCTTATTATACTAATTCCACACAGCTGCCTGTTGGACATACTTCAGATTTATTTACTGCTATAAAACATCAAGAACCGCTTCAGAAATTATATACAGGAGGAACTGTATTCCATACTTTCTTAGGAGAATCCATTGATAAAGAAGCTTGTAAAGTTTTAGTTAAAAAGATTGCATCTAACTCAACATTGCCTTACTTTACAATAACTCCTACATTTTCAATATGTGAAGAGCATGGTTATTTGAAAGATGATCAAGCAATTTGTCCTCATTGCAACAAACCAACCGAAGTTTATTCTAGAGTTGTAGGTTATTTAAGACCTGTAAAAGATTGGAACTTAGGAAAACAAGAAGAATTCAAAGAAAGAAAAGTCTATAAAATATGAAATTAAAATTAACTAATAAACAAACCTTAAATGATTGGCCTGGCAAGATAGTTTTTCCTGTGTTGATTGAAGGTTGTAATTTTAAATGTCCTTATTGTTTTTTGCCTGAATTAGTAACTAATTTTACAAACGATGAGATAAAACAAGAAGAATTATTAAAAAAAATATCAGAATTAGATAAAACTTGGTATGATGGGATATTAATTAGTGGTGGAGAGCCTACAATACATAAAGAACTACCTGAATTTCTTAAAAAAATAAAAGATTTTAATTTTAAAATAAGAATTTTTACAAATGGTTCTAATCCTAGTATGTTAAAGAAATTAATTGATGAAAAATTAGTAGATAGTATTGCAATGGATGTAAAAAATACCAAAGAAAAATATGAATCTACTATAAATTCTAAAATAAATATAAAAGATATTGAAGAAAGCATGAAAATAACTGCTTCTTTAAAGGATTATGAGTTTAGAACTACTATAATTAGAAGATTTCATACTAAAGAAGATGTTGTTAATATATTCAAATGGATTTTTTCTATGATAGATAAAAAACCAAATTATAAAATACAAAATTTCTATGATAGGGCAGAATACATTGATGAATCTATAAAAAATGAAAAACCTTTTCAAGAAAAAGAGATAAATGATATTTACAAAAGCATACTAAATTTATAGGCAACGATTTAAGAATTCTTCTACAAGTTCTTGAGTTAATAAACTGGTTTTACCAATTACATTACCCTTTTTAAAAATATAAAGGGCGGGTAAACTCTTAATTTCTAAGTCTCTAACCACTTCATTTAATCCCGCTATTTCTACATCTATTTTATAAAATTTTGTTTCTCTTCCGTATTTTGGTATTATAACTTTTTCTAATAATTTATTTAATGCTATAGCCGAAATAGCCCAAGGTGCATAAAAATTAACCACTACAGGTAATTGTGGTTTTAATACAAGCTCTTCAAATGCTTTTTCATCAGAAATATTTTCTAAAGAATAATTTGTTTGTTTTGCCATTTAAATTTCTATTATAGAAAGGTATTTTAAGGTTTTCATTTATATTTGTAGGTTTTAGTAGTAAAAATAAATTAATTCTTAAGATTTTTATCTTTTCTGAAATTTAATTTATCTTTTAAAGAAGTTAAATTCATTTTATCTTTGAAATTAATAGTTTTTACTTGACTTAATTTATTTATATACCTTATAACTAAAAATATAGTTAGTGCAACAATTAAAAAATCTAAAGTAGTATTTATAAAATTACCATAAGCAATTATTGGAGCTCCTGCCTCTTTTGCTGCAGCAATTGATTCATAACCTTTTCCTGACAAATCAACAAACAAATCTTTAAAATTTACTCCTCCAATTAATAATCCAATTGGGGGCATTACAATATCATTAACTAAAGAAGTAACTATTTTACCAAAAGCACCACCAATAATAATACCTACTGCTAAATCAACAACGTTTCCACGCATTGCAAATTCTTTGAATTCTTTACCAATTCCCATTATTTCTCCTTTTTACTCCAGAATAATCTACACAAACAATGTCCATCTTTTTTAATTTCATCTAAATGCCAAAAACAAGGACAGATTTTCTTTGCATCTTCTTGAGTATTATTTGTTAAAATTCTACAAGGGCAATAAGGAACACCATAAGTTTTTCTATTAGCGGCTAATCCTTCTAGAATAATATCACGTTCTTTTTTATCTGGATTTAATTTTAATCCTTTTATTTTAGCATAATTTTCTGCTATTTTCAGCTCTTTTTCTTTCATAATATTGCTCCAATACCAATTTAATTCCATTAGTACTTAACCAATCTTTAACTTTTTCTGGGTATTTTGAACTAAAGGATCCAATTATTTTCCTATCATAAACTAAAGCTAAGGTTGGAATTTCATGTATGCCATACTTTTTAGCCATTTTTTTGGAAGAAGTCACATCCATAGTTATAATTGGAAAATTTTTAATATTTTTTCTAGCTAAATCATATAATTTTTCTTCAAATGAAAATGAAGTAAAATATACAAAAATTGGGGTGTCTAAAGATTTATCTAAACACATATTAAATTTTATTTCTTCTACTTTTTCTAATTGAGTTCTTATAGTTTTATTAAACTTAAACTTTGAATCCACTATTTGTTCTAGTTCCATTTTATATTAATACTTAGAAAAATATATTAAGCTTTCTATTTTATATTTTTATCTATCCACATTTTAACTTCTAATTCTGATTTTAAACCTATAAATTCATCAATTACTTTTCCATTTTTAAAGAATTTAACACTTGGAATAGCAGAAACATCATAATTACTGGCTGTTTTTCCTGCTTCATCTGCATTTGCTTTTGCTAAAATAAATTTTCCTTTGTATTCTATTACTAATTTTTCTAAAATAGGTTTTAACATCATACAAGGACCACACCATTCTGCCCAAAAATCTACTATTACTGGAATTTCTTTGGATTTCTTAATAACTTCTTTTTCAAAATTATCATCATTGACTTCTATTTCAAATTTCATTTTTTTATATTATTTATGAACTTAATAAAATTATCTTTTTTATTCAAAAACTTTTTCTATCATAAACCACATTGTTATTATAACTAAAAATATTGTTAATAATCCTAAACCCCAACTAAATTTATTACCAAATAACCAAACTCCCATTAGTTTGTAAGCTAAGTAAATGAATAATAAATCCCTTATAATGCTTCTAAACCCCATAAATATTAGAATATATTAGAATATAAAAATTTAAGCTTCATAAGAATTCAGTAATAAGGTTAATCCAAAGCCAATTCCTTTTAATTCACTTTTAAACTACTATTTTATGGTTAATTAACGTTATAAAATTTTTGATTTAAAAAGTTAACTATTTTTTAAATAGATTTATATATTTATCTGCATATTATAATTTTTAATAGTTACTTTTAAAATGGTAATTATTAGGGGGAGTTAAAATGCAGTTGGAAACTACAGTACAATTGTATGAGGTGAGTAGAACAAATTCTTTAGCACCATCTTATGGTGGTTTGTACGAACTTTTAAGTGGAAGTAGTGGTGGCGGTGGAAGTGGATTTAAACCTGCTTCTAGTTTTGGATTAGGTCCAGGAATAGCCAGAGAATTAAAAGATTTAGACATAATTGAAAGAGCAAGATACGATGGAGGAGACCACATAAATTTAGAATACTTAAGGACAGGTGGAGGAGTTCCATTAACAAACTTGCATATACTTTTAAACGATAAAGGAGATAAGAAAAAATAAATAAAAAATATGGAAAAACCAAAAATAAAAGGAATTAGTAGCGAATCTTACCCTGGTGGAAGAGCAGATTCATTCATAATAGAGATGCAAGAACATTTACAAGAACCGATAACTAAGCTATTTGAAATATTAGGTTTTTCCAAAGAAAAAATTAACGATTTAGATATACATTATCCTTCTACCCAGGGTTATTTTTTTGTTTATAGTCCAAAAATTAAAGCACACTTTTTTATTACAAAAGAAGAGGTTTTCTTAGTATTAGATAATAAAGAGGATAAAGAAAAATTATTTAAAAAAATAGAAGAAGTTTTTAAAATTTTTTAAATTATGAAAGATTTAGTAATACAGGCCTCTGAAATATTAGAAGATAAATTTAAGATAAAACCAGAGAAATCTAGCTTATACATTTATGAGGATATTAAAGAATTGTTAGCTAAAACAAGAAATCCTCAAGCTTTATCAATATTTTTTCCTAAAGATATTTCCGCCCATGTTCCAAAAGGAAGATTAGATCTAATTTTTCACGAATACCATGGTCATGGATTATATTGTGAACATACGGGGTATGGTAAAAAAATGGTTGAAGATGAAAAAATAGTAACTCAAATGTCAAAAGAAGATATTAAAAAAGCCTTACAAATGCATGAATTTTTTAAATTATATTTTGAAGGTCACGCATTATGGACAGAGGAATTTTTATTAAATAAATTAGGAAAGGAAGATTTATTTAAAATTAGATTAAAAGAATTAGAAAATTTAACTTTTAGTTCTGCATACCATCCAGAATTAAAAACTCAGAAAGATGTTTATACTGAAGCTAAAAAGTTTGAACAAGAAAAAGGTATTTATGATTTTTGGTATACTTTAGGTTTTCCAAGGCAATTTGATAAAAAAACATTATTAGAAATAGCAAAAGAAAAATTAAATTCTAGGTTTGATAAATTAGTTTTTCTAATTCATTTTGGTTCTAAAAACAAAGAAGGAGATATAGATTTATGTGCTATCTTAGAAGATGGAGTTAATTTAGAAGAATATTTACACTCTAGAACTATTGATTTATCACAATTTAATTATAAAGATGCAATAAATAAAATAAAATTGTTTGAAATACCCCTTATACAACCAATTTTAACGGGAGAATTAATTTTTGGTGATGAAAATAATTTTCAAAAATTAAAAACAGAAATAAAAACTGCAAAACCTAGTACAAAAGCTATAAAATATTTACAAGGGAGAAGTCAATGGTGTTTTGATTATGCTATAAAGTTTGCTGAATTATTTGATTCATATCCTCACGCCCCAGAAATAGTATTAAACAATTTAGCATACGCCCTTTCTTTTTTTGAATCTGCTAAAAGATATAAAAACGGAAGTAAAGTTTTAACTTTGAATGAATTAAATAATCCATTACTGATTAAAATAAGAAATTATACCAAAGACATTGAAAAAAAGAATATTCCTGTAGAAAAACAAGCAATAAATTATTACATCGGAGAAGTTAAAAAAGAAATTAATCCATAACTATCTTACTTTATATAGTTTTAAATAATTTTTATGACTTTTTATTAAAAGGCTAGATATATCATATAAACAAACCCATAATTTTAATTAAGTTTAAAACTATTTAAAACTATAATAAAAGGCTATATCACTTTAAAGTAAGAACCAAAGAAAGATTTATAAATAAAGTATATTAAAAAATTTAAATGGAAAAAGCTCATGAAGTTTTGGTTGGATTAACTACAGATCCTCGTTTTAATTGGGAAGATAAAATTAAAGAAATTCAAAAATTAAAAGATGAAAATAATCCAATAAAAAGAATTGCTTTTTATCCAACACAATTAGAGTTAAAAGATAGAGTATTAGTCTATAAAGAATTAAATAAATTATTTAAAAAGGGTTCATTAGAACAAATACCTCATGTACATTTAAGAGGAGATATGCAAGATTGGGAATTAGAATTATTTAAAGAAGATTATGGTGCAAATGTTTTCAATATACACGCTATGCATATAGATGTGCCTGCTTTTAAAAAATATTTAGATATGATTTCTATTGAAAATGGGCATAAACCTTTAACAGAAAAAATGTTAGATAAATGCGCAGGAATATGTTTAGATATAAGTCATCAAGAAGAAAGTAATTATAAACTTTCTTTTTTATATGGTTTAAATGGTCTTTTAGAAAAATATCCTATTAAATGTTGTCATGTTTCTGGTATAAAACATTTTAAAATGCTTAATTGGGGATATCACACACATAAATTATCTGAATATAGTAATTTTGAAGAATTAAGATATGCAGAAAAGTATAAATATTGTTTGCCTTTTTGGGTTAGTTTAGAATTAAATAATAGTATAGAAGAACAATATATAGCAATCAAACCTTATTTAGAGGAATTAATTATAAAAAAAGAAAATATAGATAATATGTTAAAAAGATAATTAATACTTTTCTATATTTACTGCAACTCTTTTTAAATTAGCTTCTCCTGTAATGTCCAATTCTAAAGGAAATAATCTATTTATTAACAATTCTGTAAAATGGAAGGGTGCTACTAACAAACCAGAAGGAATATCTTCATTTATTTTTATATTTGCTGTTACTTCTCCAACTTTTGATGTTATAATGCAGTTATCATTGTTTTTTAAGTTTAAATTCATTGCATCTTCTTTATTTATTAAAACAAAAGGACTTTTTTGTGCTTTTACTAAAGTTTTAGATCTGGAACTTAACTCATCTGCACAGAATCTATATTGGCATCTTTCTGTTGTTAAAACAAAAGGATATTTTTTAGATGTTTTTTCTTCTATACTATAAAATTCTACAGGAGTAAATTCTGTTGTTTTTATCTTGTAATTTACAAACTTTCCATTTTCATTCTCTTTTATTTCATTTAAATTTGTATATCCAGGAAGTTTTTTAATGTCTTTCCAAATATCATTAATATTTTTATATTTATAATTTAATTTGAATCTATTTGCTAGTTCTTTCATTATTAACCAGGAAGGTTTTGAATTATACATTGGTTTTATTACTTGATCAAAATGTCTTATTCTTGATTCTGCATTTGTAAAAGTTCCTTCTTGTTCAAAACTAGTACAACAAGGTAAAATAACATTAGCATATTTCATAGTTTCATTTGGAAAAGGACTTATTAAAACTATGAACATTTTTTCAAATCTTTTTCTTATTAGATTTAAATTTGGTAATGATTTAGCAGGATCCATGTTCATAACAAATAAAGATTTTACAGGATTATCCATTCCTAAAGCTCTAACCATTGTTCTTCCATTTTTTAAAGGAACACACTGCATATCAGCAACACCTTGAATATTTGTTTTACCTCTCATTGAAACGATTTTTCCATTTTTAGCTAAAACTAAATTAATTGCAGAAAATATTGAGTTAGAACCATAACTATGCTGTGTTAAACCCATACCAAAACCAAATAAAAAGTTTTTAGATTTTGAAATCATTAATGCTAGTTTTTTAATTTCATCTTTTGAGCATTTACAAATACTTTCTACGTGTTCTATATTGTATCTTTTTAATATTTCTCTTAATTCTTCATCAACATCAACCTTATCCCATTCTACTAATAGATTTAAAACACAATTTAACAATGCAATATCTGTTGAAGCTTCTATTTTTATAAATAAGTCAGCATAATGAGCGGTTTCATTTTTAAAAGGTCCTACATATATTAATTTACAGCCTGCTTTTTTTGCTTTTAGTATTCTATTGAATATAACAGGATAGGTAAATAATGGATTAGTTCCCATTAACAAAATACAATCTGCTTTTTCATAGTCTTCAAATTTAGAAGGCATTCTTGTTATTCCAAATGCTCTGAAAAAAGCATAACAGCTTGCTGCATGACATATTCTTGCACAAGAATCTATATTATCTGTATCAAAATAATCTCTTGCAAATTTTTGAAATAAAAAACAATCTTCATTTGAGCTTGGAGAACTGGCTAGAAAGGCTATATCTGTCTTGTAAATGTCTTTTGTTTTTTTGTATATATAATCGTAAGCATTTTTCCAGCTAGTTTTTACAAATTTATTTCCTTTTTTTATTAAAGGCTGCTTTATTCTATCTTTTGCCTCTAAAATTTCATAAGAAGTTAAGCCTTTTACACAGGGATTTCCAGAACTGACATAATCATGAGGATCTCTATTAAATATGATTTTATTATCTTTCTTTATTTTTAATGAACATCCACAACCGCAATAAGGACAAATAGTTCTCAATGTAACACCTCTTGTTATCTATTATTTATAGGTATTTATAATGGTTTTCTTTTTAGAATTAAAATACTTATTTAACTTGTTTGCATCTTATCTATAATATTCCCAGAATCATCAATAAATAAGATAATTTCACAAGGATACTCCGTATTTTCTAAATTACAATTAATTCTTACTTTCTTAACAGTTTTCTCACCATAATATTCGTCTGTTATTTTTATTATTTCTCCTTGTATGTTATTTTTTTGTAAAAAATCAGTAACTACTTTATTAATATCTGTTTCGCTAACTTCTATTTTTGGTTGACAGGTTTGGGTTATTTTATTACATACAACTCCATTTTCACACCCACAATCTTTACAACATGAATTTTTTTCTTTATCGGAGCAGATATTATCACCACACAAGTCATTTTTTCTACATATTCCTACAGAATTACAAGATTCTCCACTCTTACATCCACAATCTTTATTACAATTATTACAATCTTCGGATAATGCACAAATATTATCACCACAACCTTCTTTAGAAATACTAATAGTTTTAGTGGGGTTTTCTACAGAATTTATTGTGCTAAAACTATTTTTAGTTGAGTCTTTTATAGAATTTATTACGCTAAAATAAGTTACAAAAATTATTATAAAAAGTAATACCAAAATTATAAAACTCCATTTTAATATTTTCATTTTAAATTTCTACCTTTAATGTTGGGTCTCCATATAATTGTATTTCATATATAACTGCATTTTCAAAATCAGTCATGGAATTAACTAAATTATCTCTTTTCATTTTTAGTATAGCATCTCCAGACGTCATTCCATTTTTAAGATTTATATAATAATCGCTTAATAAATTAGCACTAATTCCCCCCATCCCATACCTTGTATTTCCAACATAAATAGATGCTCCATTCATTAAAAACGAGTAAACATTTCCATCTTCAGTTATACACCCCTCTTCTTCACAATCGATTGTACTACTATGACAACCAATTGTAGAAAAAGTAGGATTAGAAGTAAAAGGTCTTTTATATAATTCTGAAGAAACCAACACATCGTACCATCCTTCTTTTGTTGAAGCACTAAATCCATATGGGTCTGCATGTGCATTAAGATTTATAATATCATTTTTTTGTAATTCCTCATAAAACTTTTCTTTTTGGGTACATGTTTTTCCAGAACAATAAGGTGGGGCAGAATAACATCTATTATTATCTAAACAATTTTGGTTGAATATGGACATAGAAATTTTGTTTACATCTTCAATACCATCACAAGTTGGTGGAAAAAGACAAATGTCAGTTAATATAACTTTTGAAAATTCTCTTTTGTTATGCATTTTTATAGCAGAATTAAGAGCTTTAATTATGATATCTACAGAATTACTTCCTGCCACTGTTGGAATTCTTCCTATTGCTATATCTGGAAGTCCATCAAAATCTATATCTGCATATCTATCATCAGATACTGGAATGGTAGGTATTTCGGAGGTAGTCTCAGCAGGAGGCATAGGAATAACATCCACTCCCCCTAAAATTACTAAATATTTTGGTTGTATTTTAATAATCAATTTATCTAAAACTTCTTTTACATTATTCCAATCATCAGAGTTTACTAATTGTATACTAAATAAATTTTCAACTTGTTTAGAATCTAATTCTACATAAGAAGAAGTTAATCCTTCTGATTCAAGGACATTTTGATATTCATTGAGAGTATTATAATAATCATTATTTTTATTTAACTTAGAACCAACAGTTACTATTAAAACATCCCCGTTTATTTTTATTGGTTGTTCACATTTATGAATTTCTTGATTACATACTTTACTTTCACATTCTTCATTATTACAACATTCATATTTTTTAATACAAACATGGTCTTTTATATATTCACATTCACCACAAACATTTTTTTTACATTCTCCTAATTGGCATATTTCATCTTCTTTACAATTTTCATTAGATTGACAAACATTTTTTTTACAAACACCACAATCTTGTGAACAAGTATCACAAGTTTCGTTATTATTACATTTCCAATCCCCACAAAATTCTCCTTGTTTACATTCTCCACAATCAATAACACAAGTATTACATACTTCTCCGTAATTACAAGCTCCATCCCCACAATGTTCTGTTTTAACACAACCAACAGGGGTTACACAAGGAGAAGATGAATTACATCTTTCAATCATATCTTCCCTATTACCACAAGAATTATACCACCACAAAGAATTTCCTTCACATATTTTAGATTTATGGGAAGAACATAAAATAGCTACACATTTTCCTTCATAACATTCATTTGAAAGACATCTTTCAGCAATTCCTTCATATTCATTACAAGAATTTCTCCACCAAACATTATGGTCTGTATTACAAAATTTATAACTATGAGTTACACAAGATTTTACACATTGAGCATTCACACATGTCCATCCTTGTTGACATGTTTCTGCAATTTCTCTTGCAACATTACAAGAATCATACCAAATAACATTATTTGGATTACTTGCTAAACAACCTTTATAGGATTTTGGAGTGCATGTATTTACACAATTTCTTTCAGATTCAGAACAAGTTAATCCAAGAGAAGTACAATCATACCACATCTCTTTTTGATTACCACACGAATCATAAGCATAAAGTTTATTTTCGTCACATTTCCAGGTATCAGGAGTTATACATTCTTCTCCTGTAGGAACAGATTCTTCTAATTCAATAGTCGCTTGAGAAATCTGATATCTACTTATACAATCTCTCACACCACTATCACTTACACACCTTTGACAACCAGTCATAGTTGTTTTTAAAGGAAATACTTGAAGATTGTAACTCTCTCCATCATCAATACATGCACTATTAGGTTTTACTCTTTCTCTATTTCCTGTACTTTGGTCAACAACCCAATACCAACAACAAAAATCATTTTCTGGAGTAATTAAATCATTACCATAATATAACTCTATTTTGTAATCTTTTCCTCCAACATTAAAAATTTTTTCAGCACTCGATGTTGCTTCGCTAAGTGTTAAAGTATAAGAAACAGCATTTACAAAACTAACTAAGAACAATAAACTTACTAAAATTAATATTAATTTTTTCATTATTGACTAACCCTTAAACTATATACCCAAGTATATATTTATCGTATATAAACCTTGTTATTTTTAAATTATATCTGAAAAGGTAAAGTATAAAAAGAAGGTTTGGTTTAGGTTGATATGGTTAAAGAACAAGAAAAGATTAGCATAATAGATAAACTCTTGTTTGGTTCTAATTGGGGTATAAGATTTGAATATTTACTTGATTTATCAGCAGTAATTTGTTTTATTTATTCTTTTTATGTTGGTGGTAAGTGGGATGTAACTACAATATATCAACAACAAGCTGTAATTATGGAGCAAATTAAATATATCTTAATGGCTATATTTTTAGAATTAGGTGCAATATACTTAAGACAAAAGAATAATTGAGAAATATTTAGAATTAAAAAAATAAAAAAAAGAAATTATCTTCTTTTCTTTTTCTTCTTTGCTTTTTTCTCGCATCCGCAACAATTGCACATTTTTATTCCTCCTTATTTAACTTTCTTGTCTATGTAATTCCAAAGTTCTGCAAATATCCATCCCATTACATAACCTGATAAAAAGGTTAATATCACTAGCATTAATGCATAAACTACATTAAAGTTAGATACTTGCCAAACATTGTTCAAAAAGTGCAATGGAAATATCCAATCTAAGAATTTTTGTGTTAAACTTGAACTTGCTAATATAAACAAAGCCCAAATTAAATGCAATCCACCAATAAAAATTCCTAAGGTTAAACCAAGCTTATTTGCGTCTAGTTTGTTTGCCAAAAATTACACCTCCTTTTTGTGTTTTTTAAGCAATACTATTAAAGATATTATAAACATTGGAATACTTAAATATTGCGCTAAGGTTAAACCATAATAAAAGGGTAAGTCCTTAAACATATCGCATATAAACCTAAATACAGAGTATAATAGGATAAATAACCAGAATATATATCCAGAAGGTAAAGTTCTTAAAAAATACAGTATATTGAACAATATAAGATTAGAAAAGGCCTGGAATAATTGCACAGGATATCTTTTTTCAGGATAATTATCAAATTTATAACCAAATATTGAATTAGTTACTTTTCCAACTAACTCTTGATTGATAAAATTTCCAATTCTAATAAACATAGAACCTAATGCAAAAGGTATTACAATAATATCTGCTAAGTCATAGAATTTTATTTTATATTTCTTGCTAAACCATAAAGTCATTAATACGTTTGCTATTATTGCTCCATGACTTGATAATCCTCCTTCCCAAGTGTAAAATATTTTAATTGGATTGTTAAAGAAATAATCAAAATTATAAAATAAAACATGGAATAATCTTGCTCCAATTATAGTTGCAAATATTAAATATAAAAAGTATTTATCTATTAATTTTAGATCTATTTTTCTTTCTTTAGCTAGCTTTCTTAATAAAAAATAACCTATAAGAAAACCTAAAGCCATTAATATTCCATACCAAGTTGCCTTTAATGGACCTAAACTAAATGCTACTGGATTCATTACAAATAAAAAAGAATAGAAGTTTATAAATTTAAGGTTTTAATCCTAACTTCTCTAGAGCATTATTGTATGAATTATCTCCTTTGAAGTATAATCCAACGTTTTTACCAAATAAAAAGTTTATTTCATTTCCATGATTATGTCCTTTTATTATTTCTGGATCTTTATTCATATTAATTACTTCAGTTTGTTGTATATATCTCAATGGAAGCATAATAGGGCCAGTCAACAATCCCCAATTGTAATAATTACTTCCAAAACTTATATCGAGATCTCCATAATGTCTATGAACATGTTTTTTTGTTGGAATTATAATATTATCAAAACCTTTATTTTCTTTGTATTCTACCTTTTCTCCAGAAATTATACCTAGATAAGACCTAAATTTTGTTTTTGTTGGAATAAATTCAAAACAACGCTCCATATTTGGATGACGACCAGAACCCCCCTCTTTTGTTAAAGAATCGTCTTTTTGAGTCTGCATATTTATTATAAGAATTTGATTTCCAAGATTTGATTTTAATAATTCATTCAATTCATCATAATGTAATTTTTGTTTTATTTCTGCGGATAATTCCATAACAAATCAAAACTAATTTATTATATAAAGATTTATAAGAAATAAAGGTATTATTAGAAAATATATTTAGATTTAACCACAACTAGCTGTTGGAGTTGTGCTTGTTGCAGAACCTGTAACTGCTAAAGTTCCTGAACATTCACTTGGTGCTGCGGTATAAGCATCACATATTGCAGTTTTATAAGCATCTGCGCCTCTTGAACCTGAATAATCTACTCCATTAATAATTAAAGTTGGAGAGCCTTGAACACCATATTTAGTATTCAATGTTACTTGTTCTGCTAATAAAGTTGTAGCTTGTTTATCATAACATGATTTTACTTTAGTTACATCAACTTTTACAGCTTTTGCTACAGTTTCCCAACATGTATCAACGTTTTTATAAGTACAATCTGTTGAAACTTTTAATACATAATCCCAAAACTTATCTTTCTGTTCATTAAAGATACATAATTGTCTTACATCTTCATGTACTTCTTGTGCTCCGTGCATTGAACAGTATTTTTCTTCTTTATCAAAGCAGTAATCTAATGGTTGTGCACCTGCATTTTTTGCATAATCAGAATAAATAACATATCTAGGTATTATTTCAGCGTTTTTTAATAATTTAGCAACTGGTGCCATAGCTTGCATTGCTTGTACACCATAAGGACAATACGACATTACGAATAATTCTACTTTTGCTTTAGCTAATTTAGGAATTTCTGTTTGAGTTGGAGTTGTTTGACCAGACATCGCTGCTTTAAAATCATCTATGTTTATTAATCCCATTCCAGATAAAATTATATTTTTTCCATCTTTTGTTGCATATATTGGAATTTCATTTCCATTATATTCTACATTAATTAAATATAATCCAGATTCTTCAGAAACATCTTTTAAAGTTGTAGTTCCTGTTTTAACTAAATAAGTATTAACAAAAGTAACTGTATCTTCTGCTACTGCATTTTTACTTGAACATCCTGAGAATTGCATAACTACCAATACAACAAAAGCAACTGCAAGAATAATAGTAGCTATTTGCCAACCATTTGTTTTTTTAATATTATGATGTACATTAGAAATATGATGTCTCACTTTTGATTCTTTTTTAATTTCGTCTTCCATTTTACAAATTTTTTGTTATTTACTTATTTATAAAGTTTATGAAATTTTAGTATATATTTAAATTATTTTATATTTCATAGAATCTTGCTCAAAAGTATATCCTTCTGAGAATATAATATCCTTACTAAATATACCTAGTTTATCTGTAGCACATTGTATTATAGATAGTTCTAAACCATATTGATAATAATCTCCTCCAAAACTAAACATATCAGAATCGCTTAATTCACATATTCCTCTTGGGTGGATATGCCATGTACCTATAACATCTGCATATTTTTTATCAGAACCACAAGCAATATATTTCATGGTATTTACTTGGGTATTGAGTATTTCTGGCTCATAAATATTAGTAATTTTCCATCCTTCTAAGGTTTTTTCTCCCCTTACACATCTTGTTGTTTCTTCTGGATTACTTTCATAAATATTATTGAAATCATCTATTATATTTTGAGGTATTTCTATAGTTCTTTCTTGAAAAACTGCTCTTCCAGTTACATAACTACTGATGAAAAAAAGAACGATTAGAACTGTAACAATAGAAATTTTATTTCCGTTTTTGTTTTTCAAACATACACCTCTTAACTAATTACGCTTGTTTTAGTTTATAAATCTTTTCTTGGCTATTTATTCAAATACCATAGAACCATAACCTACAAAATTATTATAATCTTTAGAAATATCTCCAGAATTATAATATTTTAATAATTTAGCTTTTTTACACCCAATATTCTTTAAAATTTCCAATCCTAAAGCAATAGGATATTTACCGCAAATCGTTTTATTATCTGTATATTCTAAAAATTCTTTGGTTTTAAATTCTTTAATTAAATTTATTGCTTGCATATCTATTTTCTCAATGTTTTTTGGAGATCCTTTTTCTAGAGTATAACCATAACCAGGACCATAATGGGTAAAATCAGAACTTATAATTAACTGGAATCTCCTATTTAATTTAGAAAATAATTTTCCAACTTTTCTACAAGTTTCAAAATCAACATCAGAAACAGTAAGGGGTAATATTCTTAATTTATTTAAATTATCTTTAGAAACAAATTGTAAAAAAGGTAATTGGACTTCTAAAGAATGTTCTGCTCTATGTGCATTTTCATCTCTTTTAATATTGTTTTCATTCAATAATTCTAAAAAATCTTTAATTTCAATGGAATTTATATCAGAAACATTTTTAACCAATCCAAAAGGAGTCTGCCAATCTTGTAAACTTAAAGCAATTTTTCTTCCCATAAAAACAGTATGATTTACTCCAAGCATAACATAAAATTCAGGAAATTTTGCTTCTCCCAATTCCTTATAAGCATAACTTGCACAAGCCCCAGAATAACTATATCCTGCATGAGGAGTTAAAATTCCAAAAACATTTTTTGTTCTTTTCTCAGGTAATTTTCTAGGTCCAAATTTAGATAAAAAACAATTTTTTATTTCTTCTTCCAAATCTTGCAAATTTCCAGGATAAAATTGGTTATTTACAATAGGTATTCTTGTCATTTCTTAAAATAATTTATTTCTATTAGATATAATATGATTAATATTATTGAAACTATAGCAACCCAAGGTGAAATTAATTTAAGATAATAAATTGTATAAATTCCTGTTGAACATTTTGGACAAGAACTTCCGCAATCAATTCCAATTTCATTTGCATCTTTTACTCCATTTTCACAATGATTAATAGATTCTAAAGCTCTAACATTTTTAGGAGCTTCAGGAGCTTCTAAATTTCTTTGAACTACTGGAGTTGCAGGAGCTACAATGGTTTGACCTTCTCTATTTCCACCAGAACCTCCACCTCCACCACCAGAAGAAACGACTTCATGAGCATTTTTATCTCCAATTAAACTAAAAACATTTACAAAATTATACAAACTTAAATTAAGATAATTAGCTTCCAAATCTAAATAATAATCTTCAGACATTAAAGTAGTATTATATAATAATTTTAAACTAGATTCATTTATATCCAATTCAATTAATTTTGATTGATTGTAATAAATTTCAAATAATCCATTTACAAAAACATTATTAATATCTAATTCTGGATTAAATTCAATTAAACTACCTTGATTACTAAGAACATAACTCTTGTTAAAAGTTATATTCGTTATATTTTCAAAAGTATACAAAGTTAAAATAGCATTTGTTAATTCATTATCTAAAGTTAATATTCTCTTATAATTACATTTAGGGCAAGAACCTCCACAATCAATTCCTGTTTCATCTCCATTCTGTATTCCATCAATACAAGTAGGTTCACAATCATCTCCAATACCGTCAAAATCAGAATCTAATTGATCTTCATTATTAACGAAATCACAATTATCACAAGCATCTCCAAAAGAATCACTATCAGAATTATTTTGATCTAAATTATAAATATCTAAACAATTATCATATTCATTTATAATCGTATCATTATCATCATCCCCTTGATCAGTTATATTTTTGAATTCAAATTGTATCCATTGATTATTTTTTGAATCATCATAAAATATTTCATATTCTAAATCTCCTGTAGCTTCAAATATTTCTTCTTCACTATTATTCCATTTCCCATCATAAATATGCTTGCTTATTTTATAAGTTACAAACCAAGTTGCAGAATCAAAATGAAATACTAAATTAGTTGGATTTGCATATCCAGAGGCTTGTTTTTCCAAATTAATTAAAATTAAATCTTTTTTCTTTTGTATTTGGAAGAAAACATCATTATAATCTTTATCTGCTTGGTCTAAAGGTATATCTTCAAAACCAATCCAAAATTCTCTTTGTGTTTTTTTCTCTTTGTTTAACCAAGAAAAAACAGGATCTTCTCCACTATTTTGATTAATAGAAGAAAAATTCTGACTTAAATACCAATATTGTGAAGTAGTTAGATTTAAATCCAAAGAACAATTTTCAATATCTGAATTACAAATCATTACTAATCCATTTTGTTCTTTCCAATTCCACCTAGAATTACCATTGCCTTTGTTTATAATATCATAATTTATAACCCCTTTATCAGAAGTTAAAATTTTATCAAAGTTACTAAAAGTAATAATTTCGTAAGAAGTTTCATTTCCAGTATATTCATAATTTGAATCATAGAAAACAAAACCAGTAAAATTAACTCCTATTAAAAACATCAATAATAATACAGATAGTATAGCTATACTAATAAGAACATAATCCTCTATTTTTTTAACTAAAGACATAGATTTATAAACACTTTTTTATTTATAAAACTTTATATATTTTTCTAATGTATAAATTGTATGAAATCGGGGGTTAAAAGATTATTAGCAGGTATAGTCTTAACAGGTCTTTCTTTATTAGCAAAAGCTGAAGTAAAATTTGATTATTATGGAGATTATTTTACTTTTATTGAAAATAATCATAAATATTCTGGAAGAAGAGTCGCTAATCGTCAAGTTGGTGGTTGGTATATTGTTGATATTACTAATAAAAATAATCCAGACATAATAGGTGATGAAAAAAATGAAAAAGGGCTTTATGAAAGAATGGCATTTAAGTTTACAATGAAAAAATATATGCCAGAATATTCAAAAATTATCAGCGATACAAATAATGTTTTTAAAAAAGTTTTAAAAATAGAATTAGGAACAGAGGCATTAAGATTTACTTATAATAGGTTAGTAGAAATAGAAGGTTCTTTAAGTGCTTCTATTGCAACAGGAGGAGCTAATTTAGCTATTGAACCACAAAAATATATTGTTAGAATAACTATTAGTAATTCTATAGATGACATCAATAAAACTTTAAACGATACATTAATATCTAGATATTCAGAAATAGAAAAGAAAATTAAAAGCATAGAAAATGTCAAGGATTTAGAAAAAATACTTCTAGAAGAAATAGATAAATCTGTTCATACTCGTTTAGCAAAAGTAATTTATCAATTAAATGTTGCAGAAGAACTTGCTAAAAAACCAAATAGAACTTTTAAAGAAGATAAGATTATGTTTGAAAATATTAACGAAGGATTTAGTAGTGGTTTTGGAATTATGGCTTATTATAATGAAATAAATAAAGATAATAGTATGGAAAATCTTTCAAAGACAATTATTACTAGAGGTTTAAATGGAGCAGGTATTCCAATAACCGCAGTAATAAAAGACGATAGAATATTAGAGCTTCTTAAGGAAGATGATCATTATCAAAGTGCAGTAAAAAAAAGTGAATTAAAAACAAAAGAAATAGAAAAAATGCTTTATAAAAATTTTAATAATGAGTGGGAAGGACAAAGCGTTGATAGATTTTTAAATTACTTACAAAAAAGCAAAGAAGAACCTCAAAAAGAACTTATAAAATTATATAAAGAAGGTGTTCAAAATATTGATATAGATTGCGATGGTAGAAAAGAAAAAATTGAAATTAGAAAAATAGAAGATCTAAAAGGCCATCCTAATTTTAATTCTTTATCAAAGATATTTATAAACGATACTCCTACTTCTGCTGAATCCTTTTGTAGAGAAATAGTATATCTTAAAAAAAATAAAGGTAAATGTGGATATTATTTAACTGCAGTATATCTAACAACAGACACAAAACCTTATAGTACAAATTGTTTTGGAGACGACATTCCATATATATGGAATGGAAGAAATTTTCAAAGAAAATAAAATTATTTAGGTAGTTTTTTAAAATTAAATTTCTTAGAATCTATTACTTTAAGTACTTTAATTCCATACTATATAGGAAATTCATGCATTAATACGACATCATTATTTTTTGTATTTTTAATTCTGTTTAAAACGCTGTTCAAAGATCTTGAATGAGCATAATACCTCCAATCTTCAGTATCTACATCCCAAAAATAACTTTTATAACCCAAAGAATTTAAAAAATTATTAATTTCTTCTTTTTTTGTAGGACTTCCAGTATGAATTATCCTTTCTTGTTTTTTAATAACTTGAAAACCTGGATCTCCATAGGGAAATCTAAAAACAAATTCAGGTTTTACTCCAACATCAGAATATATTTTTGTTATAAAATTATGTGTTCTTTCAATTTCTGATTTTGCTTTATCAATATTTATTGAAGAAAAACTTGGATGATTATAACTATGATTTCCAATTGTATGCCCTTTTTCCAGAGTTTTACAAGCACTATAATACCCTTTTTCAGTATTTAATAAACAACCCAACATAAAAAATGTAAATTTATCATTTTCCTTTAATTTATCAAATATAGAATTAAAATCTTTTCTAGGACCATCATCTATAGTAATATAAACATCTTTTTTAATATTTATTAAATCTAATTCTTCTATTTTACAATAATCTTCTAACGGAGAATATTCTTCTAATTTAACAACTTTGGGAAATACAAATAAAGATAGTTCTGCTAATTTTAAAACAGTCCTTCTATTCATAAAAATAAGAAGATAGAAAAATATATAAAAAGATTTATTCTGTTCTTGGAGGTAAAGGCCTTTTAATAGTAATAGGTAAAATACCTTTAGTTAATTCTAATTTTGCTATTTCAATAGGATTATAATTTAACTTATCAAGTTCTTCAGGCTTTAATTTAAGTAACAAAGGAGCACCCATTGCTATTTGTAAAGCTCTTGCTCCAATTATTCTTGCTACTTCATATTTTGTAAATTTAAAGTCTTTTTCCATTTTTAAGTATTTTATCTAACCTTTTAATAAAAAAGGAGGTTTTTAAACCTTACTTTTTTAATAGTTTCCTTAATTCTTCTGTTTTTTTAACAGCCAAGTCAACCATTTCCTCTACTTCTTTGTCTGTTAATGCTTGATCTCCACCTTTTTGCATAGCACATAATTGTTTACCAATTGTAGCTATAGTCAATCTTGCATCTGCTGCTTTTTCTTCTTCTCTGCTTGGATCTATAAACAGATGGTTGTCAATTTTAACAACGGTACATTCAACAGGCACTTTAGATAAAGGAATACCTTTACTAGTTTTTTTAGTGTAATCTACTTTTTCATCTTTGTATTCTGGTAATTTAGCATCTTGTAATGCTGCAATCCCAGCCAAAGCTGCTGCATCAAATAAGTTTCCATCATCATTCATTGGATAAATATCTAATAATACCATCCAAACTTTTTCTCCTTTTTTAATGCATAATTTTTTTGTATCTATTGTACCAGATTCTCTAATACCTCTATCAACAACTCTTGATAATTCTATAGCTTCTATAGAAGGTGGACCAGATTCAAAATCTGGATTTGCCAAAGGTAATAGTTCTGAATTAACCATTAAAACTCCATCGTCTGGAGTATCTGGAAAAGGTGTACCTACTTCCATTTTAACACCAGCTAATACAACGGTTTTTCCCATTGTAACTCTTGCAGAACCTTCTGCATTTTCTAATGGACTATATTCGACTTTTACTGGTCTGTATTCATCAAATTTTCTGTTATCTAATCTAAATCCTTTTTCTGCTAAAGTATGTACGTGTGATTTCATTTTCCGTATTTCTCCCTTAAAGCTTTTTTCTGTACTTCATATACTTTTTCACAAGCTTTTTTTCCTATTTTCATAAATTCTTTTATGTCATCTTTTTCTACAATGCCATCCATTTGCATTAAAGTTATTGCTCCAGTTCTTGGCATCATAGCTATTGGAAAATCAACACCTTCTTCTGCTGAATCTTCTTCATAGTTTAAATCTGCAATAAAATCACCTTTGAATTTTCCAGCAGAAACAGCTGAAACTAAATCTCTCATTGGTATTCCTGCATCTGCAAGAGCCATTGCTGCAGCACATATTCCTGCACATCTTGTTCCAGCATCTGTATTTATCAATTCAACATAAACATCTACTACTGCATTTGGAAATGCTGATAAATCCACAGCAGGCAATAATGCTTTTTCTGTTACTAAAGATATTTCTCTTGATCTTCTAGATGGACCTGGTCTTACCCTTTCTCCACCGCTGGAAAAAGATATCATATTATAATTGCATCTTAAAACTCCAACTTCTGGATTTTGTAAATATGCTTGGAAATCTCTTGGACCATAAACAGCTGCAATTGCAGTAGTTTTTCCAATTTTAAACATAGCTGAACCAGCTGCGTTTGGAATAACTCCAACTTTTGCTTCCATCTTTCTTAATTCGTCAAATTTTCTTCCATCAATTCTCTTTACCATTTTTATTTCTCCTTCTTCTTGGATTCTTTTTCTTCTTTAATTTCTTCTTTTTTCTCTTCAACTTTCTTTTCTTTTTTGATTCCAAGTTTGTCATTTAAGAATTTTTCAATACTATCAGTAAGACCTTCGGATTGACTTTCTTTATCAATTATGTCTATAGCATCTACTGCTACTTTTTCTTTAACAGGATCCATTCCTGATATCCAAACATTTCCGTTTTGTCCTACTAAAATTCTTGTTTCTGTCTTGTCTTTAATCATAGTTATCATAGAACCTTGTTTTCCAATTAATCTTGGAACTTTTGAAGGTGTAATTTGTATCATTCTTCCTTCTGTAAGTTTTCTTAATCCAGGACCTTTCATTCCTAAATCAATAACTTTGGATCCAGATACATTTACAATTCTTACCATTAATATATCTCCGATATTATAAAATTGTGTTAAATCTGTTCCACGTTCTATGAATTCTTGTGTTGCGTCTTTCAAAGATAACATTGCCTGATAAGCCCATCTTATATCTACTCTCCAACCCCAAGGGCCAATATCAACAACTTTTCCAATAACAACATCGTCCCTTCTTGGTATATAAGGACCTGTTAAAGGAATTATTTTTATTAATCTTCCATTAAGGTTTACTAAACCTACCATAGAAGAAATTATGTTGTCTTCTTCTCTAAATGTTCCATGAGCAGGTAAAAAATCCATACCTTTTGCTAAAATTTGCCCAGGAATCACTACTTCTTTTTCCTGTACTAGTAATTCTGACATTTTTTCATTTCTCCTTTAAAATTTTCTGACTATATCAACGACAACTTGTCCGTGTGTTGCCTTGTTTAGAGCATCTAATAAATCTTCTTGCATTCCTGCTGGAATTTCAAGAGACACTTTCAATGATCCATCATTTTCATAGTTTTCTTTTATTAATTTACCGAACATTTTTAATGTACCATATGTTTTACCAACATGTTCTGGTTTTATTTTTATGGACAATTCTCTTTTTTCATATTTTATTGGTAAAATCTCTCTTAATTGTTTTATTACGTCTTCAACCTGTCCTTCAGCGGTTTTAGTTGCATTAATATTTACTCTAGCTTCTTTCATTGCCATTTCAATTCTTACTGTAGGATGAGGAAATCCAGTTTTTGAGTCTACTGTATTTTTATGAATAATATCTACTATTCTTTTTTTCTTTTCGTCTTGTAGTTTATTTTTGTGTTCTGTAGTTAATTGTATTTCCCCTTCTCTTACTATGCGTTCAATTATTGCATTTTTATCTGTTGTTTTAAAAACAGCTTGTAGTTCTTTTTCAGGACTATGTTCTGCTTGTTTAACATCAGAGAAAACATCATCAGTTACTAAAACTTCAGATATATTTTTTATTTTACCTTCTCTAAATTCAATTGCTTTATCACAATCTACTAATATTTCAAAGGTTTTTCCTTCACGTTTAAAACGTGCAATAACTGAACTTTCAATATTTGTCATTTTTACAATTTCTCTACAGCTTTAAGCATTTCTTCCAGTCTGAAAATAGAATCTTTTTCAAAGGTAATATTATTTTTTCTAACGCCTATCGCTCCATGTATCTCTTCTATAACTTCATCCGAAGTCATAATTTTTGGATTAAGTAAATCTAAAGAAAAATAGTTGTCTTGGTCTGTTAATAATTTAACAAGTATTTGGCCATCTGTTCTTTTTGATTTTCCGTGTTGTAAATATTCTTGTTCAGAAACCACAATAGCATAATTTCCATTAGCAATACTAATTAAATCTCCAACCTTATATTCTACATTTTCTGTCATCTTAACAATTAATTATTATATTTTTTTAAGTCTGGAACATCTAATCTTACAAATTTCTTATCTGCAGATTTTATGTAAGCTCCATCTATCCTTGCTAAATCAAAATCTTTATTTAAGACTTTTTTAAGCATCTTTATAGTTAATTTTATTCCTTCTTCTATGGTTATATTGTCTTTGTATTCTTTATCAAGCATTTCTTTTATTTCTGCTTCTGCTTCTCCAATTGCTGTTGCTTTGTATTGGAAAAATATTCCAGTAACATCAGTTAAAAATAATCTTGGTTCACTTTCATCTATTCCACCAAAGATTATTGAAACTCCAAATGGTCTTCCTCCACCATATTGTGTATATGCTTGTTTTACATTACAAATTTCTTTTACTAAAGTCATTGTATCAATAGGATTGTCATAAGTAACTTTGTGTTGTTGAGCTAATAATTGGGCTCTTTCAACTAATATTCTTGCATCGCTAATAATTCCTGATGCACCTGCTGCAATATGATCATCTACTTGGAAAATTTTCTCAATAGATTTTGCAACTATGAATTTATCAAAAATTCTTTTATCAGCCATTATTAAAACACCATCTTTACATACTAAACCAACAGTTGTACTTCCTTGTTTTACTGTTTTTTTTGCGTATTCTGCTTGTAATAATCTTCCATCTGGACTAAACATAGCACTTCTATCATATCCCATCATTTGTGACATATTTGTTTGCATTTTATTCCTCCTTTAATTTAAATATCTAAATTTTGCTTTTTTTAATATTCCTGAAACACCAAGGCATTTAACAATTACCTTTTTGTTATTTATTTCTTTTATTAAAGAAAAACAAGATTTGAGAGTGTCAGTGTATTTGTTATTAACAAACATAATACCTTTAGAAGTATTATTTTGGGTTTTCCAATCTTCTAACATGATTAAATTAGCTTTTGCCAATCCAAATTTCCCGTAATATTCTTTGTAAGTTTCCATTATTGTATTTTCAGCGCTAGCTTTATTAATTGGGCTTTCAGATATAACTTCGAAAGCAACATACCTCTTCTTTTCTCTTAAGCTAGGCATTAAAGCTTTTAACTTCATTTTATCAAGTTTTTAGGAGAATTAAACAATTATTTTTTCAAAATCTTCTCCATCTCTCGCATATACTCTAAAATATACTTATATTTAAATTTTGTGTATTTTATAGAAATAAGTTATTAAAAGAAGTTTAAGCTTATTTAAAACCAAACAAAGATTTTAACCACATTGTTATTTTTTCTAATAAACCATAGGTAGAAACACATTTTCCATCTTTACATTCATTACTCAAACATTCATAATTATTTTCACATTGTGATTCTAATTCTTTTTGGGATATTAATTGTTTTGAAATATCACAATACTGTTTGTTAGATCTAGTTCCAATAGGTAAACAATTTTTCTCAGATAAACAACCATCACAAGAATTTTCTAAAGGTTGTGTTACAGTAGATTCTGGTTGTGAAGATGTTGGGGTAATAGTTTGTTGTACTGGAGCTGGAGAGTTCGGTGTTGAAGTAGTAGGCATAATGTTAGTAGGTATTTCTTCTGTTAATGTTGGTGTGGCTGGAGTTATTGAAGTTTGTTGTGATTCTGGTTCAGTTGTATTCTGTAGACAAGCTCCATTTTCACAATAATATCTTTCAGGACATTCAAATTCCTTAGTATCTTTTTCTATACAAGAATATTCTCTCAATATGGCTTTTCCCATAAGAGGCCTATAATCACAATAATCAGAACTAGAATAACTAACTTGCGCATTAGGATAAGTTTTTGTTACAGTCCCTTTAATATAATAATTTAAACCATCATCTGAATCTTCACATATATAATTGCTATAATTAACGCACGCTCCATTAGCACAAACACAATCAGGACCCGTATGGTCAATATAATTAATATTTCCACTAGGTGTACAATAATATTCTCTTAAACCATTATTAGAAGTACAATAATCTTCAAATGTATTTCCCTGAGAATCTATTATAACCCCTTTGGTATAATAATCTCCATTATCAAAATCAGTACAGTTTAGTTCTTGTGCATAAACAAAAGACATACTAATTAGAAATAAAATTATTAATAAAATCCCTCTTTTCATAAATTAATTAAGTAAGTTTAGTATTTAAACTTTTATGTTTTATAAATAATTAATTTTATATATTAAGAAATTTACTTAAATATATGATTTCAGGTGTTATATGGTTATACAGCTTAGTTAGCGTATTAATTATTAGTTTGATTTCTCTGATAGGTATTTTTTCTTTAAAAATTAAAATTGAAAAATTAAAACAAATTTTAATATATTTCATAAGTTTTTCAGCAGGAGCATTGTTAGGAGATGCTTTTATACATTTAATTCCTAGTCTTTTCAAAGAAAGTTCTGCTATAATCTCTGCTTTAACTATTTTATTAGGAATAATTTTATTTTTTATTCTAGAAAAAGTAATACATTGGAGACATTGTCATATGCCAATTACAAAAGAGCACGTGCATCCTTTAGCTTATATGAATTTAGTTGGAGATGCTTTACATAATTTCATTGATGGATTAATTATTGCAGGATCTTATTTAATTAATATTCAAGTTGGAATAGCAACAACTCTTGCAGTTATATTGCATGAAATTCCACAAGAAATAGGAGACTTTGGAGTTTTATTACATGCTGGATTAAAAAGAACAAAAGCATTATTTTTAAATTTTGTAACAGGTTTAACAGCAGTACTAGGAACTATAATTGCTTTAGTATTAACTAATTACATTTCAAACTTACAATTTTATATTACGGGAATTGCTATTGGAGGATTTATTTACATTGCAGGAAGTGATTTAATTCCAGAAATGCACAAAGAAGTTAAATTAGAAAAATCAATCTTGCAATTAGTATTTTTAATTCTAGGAATTTTAGTAATGTTAAGTTTGTTATTGTTAGAATAATTAAAACTGATACAATTCTAGATAGTTTTTAACTTCATCCATCATATCATATAAATCATCATACAAATCAATTTTATATTCATCTATGTTTTTCTTCATCATATATTTTTTATAAAGTTTATTAGTAAAACTATCATCAGGCCATTTATCATTAGCATTTACAATTAAATAAGCACTAAATCTTAATTCTATATCTGCTTTTTTTAATTTTACTGTTTTTCCTTCTTTTTCAACTTCAACAGGAGTTACTCCTAAAATAAAGAAAGTTATTTCTAAAACTGCAGTACAATAAGCACTTACTTCATTTTTACAAGTCCATTTAATTTCAATTTGTTTTCCACCAGGTTTTATCCTTTCAGTATAATTATCTTCATTAAATCCATCTTTTTCATCACCATACCCTTTAAAATCCAACCAGAATTTCATTTTTCTATAAAGATCTTCTAAATCAAAAGTTCCTACGAATTTTAACTTTAAACCTTTACCTACAATCTCTTTTTCTGACATCTTTCCTCTTTTTTATTCAAAATGTTCTTTAGCAAGATTCTGCAAGGCATATGCATCTGCTTTTAATTTAGCTTCATAAGGCCCTACAATCTCTCCCTTAATAATATAATTATTGTATAAATACATTAAAAATTTACCTATAGCTGTTGTCTGCCATTTTTTTCTATAATCTAATACTATCCATGCCCAAATAGTAATTTTAATATTTCCTGTTTCTTTTCCATCAACTTTTCTTAAACCTTCAACAAAAAATTCTACTTTAAGAAAGAATTTTGTATAATCATTAAACTCTCTTTCTCCTTCCAAGATAATCCTCATTTCTCTTCCAAGGCCTTTGTCTTTTTCAGTATGTTCTCTTTCATGAAAATCATACCTATGTTCATCAAACCAAGATTTCATATCTTTGTATAAACTATTAAATTGGATTAACCCTTTTTTCTTAATTTGTATTCCCGTACCTGGAAGAACGTTATATTTTGGTTTTATCATATTTTTTATTTAGTTTTATAATTTATAAATATTCTGCTATTTTAGTTAGTGCTGTTTTTGCTTGTTTTGCATTTAAACCCAGGCTTATTCCTAAAGATTCTAGGTCTTCTGCAGATCTTAGTTCAAATTTAGATTTAGCTAGACTAAATATTAATATAGGAACTTTAAATTTCTTACATAAATTAATATTTTGCATTATCTTTTTTAGTAAAAAAACATCTGCGTTTTGTATATAATCTAAAGAATAGCCTATTGAAATATTATGTTTTTGAGCTAAATTACATAAGATATGATTCAATCCAGAATGTATTCCTTTTACAGTTTCTTTCTTTTTAATTTCAGGATTTAATAAAATATTAACGCTTTTTGAAGATAAAGCAATTCTGTTTAATTCTTCATAACCTCCTTCAACTATTGTTAATCCTTTTTTGTTTTTTATATTTTTAGAATTTGTTATTATATCTTCTTTATTAATAAAAAACACGTTAGAAAAACCTAAAGTTCTAGCAAAAGCAATTATATCTTCTTTATTGGTTTTAATTAAAACTAAATCATACATACTTAACCTAAAATAACCTAAATTAAAAAGCTTTTGATATTGGTTCCATAAGATTTATAAATATATACTTGAGTATATAGTTATTAAAAAATGAAAGAAATTAAACATATTGCTATTATTCTAGATGGCAACAGAAGGTTCGCTAAAAGGTTAATGTTAGAACCCTGGAAAGGACATGAATATGGTGCTGCTAAACTAGAAAAATTATTTGGATGGTGCCAAGAACTTGATATTAAAGAAATAACACTATATGCTTTTTCTATACAAAACTTTAATAGACCAAAACAAGAATTTGATTATTTAATGAATATTCTTAAAAAAGAATTTGATAGATTAAAAGACGATAAAAGAATATTTGATAATAAAGTCAAGATTAATGTTATTGGTAGAATTGAGATGTTCCCTAAAGACTTACAAGATAAAATGCATAAAATTATGGATTTAACAAAGAATCATGATAAATATATTATTAATTTTGCTATGGCTTATGGTGGAAGAGAAGAAATTATCGACGCTGTTAAAAAAATAGGAAGACAAATTGAAGCTGGAGAAATAAAACCAGAACAAGTTACTGAAGAATTAATTAATGCAAGTTTGTATATGAAAGATGAACCTGATTTTATAATAAGAACTGGAGGAGATCAAAGAACCTCTAATTTCTTAGTATGGCAATCTTGGTATAGTGAATGGTTTTTCCTTGAAAAATGCTGGCCTGAATTTGAGAAAGAAGACTTAATACAATGCATTAATGAATTTAATTCTAGAGAAAGAAGATTTGGAAAATAAGGTTAAAAGGCTTATAAAGCCCGAATTCTTGAATGGAAAGGTTTATATATAGTTGTCACTTTGTATTAGTAGTGAAAAATATAGGGATTTAATAAAATGAGTAGAGTCAAAAATCTGTTGGCGGGGTTAGGATTAACAGCTTTATCACTTATTTCTACAAACTGCGGAAACGGAAATTCTGTAGAAACTACTAAATCTATTAATATTCCAAATATAGAACAGACACAACCAAATCAAGATTGTACTTATGATAATAACTTTCCAAAGAATTTAGAGTTAAAAGTATCTAATGATAAATATACTTATAATTTTCCTGAAAATATAAAAATTAAAAATAAATTAGCTTATTTACAAAACTGTAATCAATTTGTAAGTTATAATGGAAATAAATTTACTATAAACCCATTAAATACTTGTGAAGATGCAATAGTTTTTGAAACAGAAGATACTAAAAATAATTGTAATCAGACTTATGCTTTAAAATTAAAAATTAATGAACCTGATTGTGCAGAAGTAGATTTACCTGAAGAAATAGAAATGAAAATAGGAGAATCTTATAATAAAACAATTCCTGGAGATATACCTATAACTATAGAAGATAATAAATTTGTTGAATTAGATGGAAGAACCATAAAAATAATTAAACCTTGGCATATTTATGATAAAGATATTAATATTCATTCTACTGAAAAAATAACTCCCTTGTATAATTGTGAAAAAGATAAAAAAATAAATATAAAAATCAATCCTATAACTGGAAAAGATGGAACAATTTATTCATATTATAGACCGATAAATAGTACAAATATTTTAGTATGTGATCAAACAGCTAGTACTCCTTGTCCTTTTGAACCAAATGAATTTGCTTCTCTAGATGTACCTTATACTCTTTTTAAAGAAGCAATTAAAAAATTAGAAGAAATTACAACTACAAATGTTTTTGATGAATATGCTCCTTTTAAAATACATTTAAATGCAAGTCCAGATGATTCTGTAAGTTCAACTATTGTAAAAAAAGAAGATTGGAATAAAGTTAAAGCTGGAGGTTTTATTGGTGGAGAACATGTTTATGCATTTCAATACGATTGGGCAACAAATGTAGATTGGCCCATATTTTGTCTAAATTTAGAAAATCCAACACAAGAACCTTTAGAACCTACTGAAACTTGTCAATGTGCAGGAAATGCTAAAACAGAAAAAAATGTTTGTAAATCTATTTTAAATTGGAATAAAGGAACTTATTTTAGAAATCCAGAAACCGATATTAATCCTTGGTTTATACATGAACTTGTTCACGAAAGAGATCCTTCTCCAAGAGTATTAAGAAAAGGTTCTGATCCTTATTATACAGATTTATATTTACCTGAAAATACAGCAAATGCATTAGAAACTATTACTTCTGGAGTTGTACAAGGTTGGATTGCAGGAAAACCTTATTTTATAACCAAAGAAATTAATTCTTTTTGTGATTTACCTTTAGGAACAGATTATACTTATTTTAGAGCAATGTGTATTCTTACAGATCACGCCTTTGATGTAGAAACCATGCCAAAATATTTTGAATATCTTTGGAAAGCTTATGAAAAAAGATTAGAAAAAAGTAAAAATCAATTAACTTGGCCAGAAGATGTTAAATGTGCTACAGATTATGCTACTGAATTAGATACTTATGATTGGTTCTGTAAATTTTCAAATTGTAGTAATGATAAAATGAATTACAATTATGTTCCTTCAGAATTTTGTGGAGATTTATCTCATATTGATGAATAAATTAACCTGTAGCAGGATTAGTTAAATAATCCCCATAAGTAGTAAGCATTACTTCACAACTGGTTATTCCACATTCACAAGCACTTCCAGGAGTCAAATCACACATACGAATACCCCAATTTACATCTCCAGCACAAGATTTTTTATGCCAAACTATCGTATTACCATAAATATCTGGACTATCTTCATGACAATTCGAAGAAGTTATTCTAGTTTCTGTACTGGTATCAAAATTATACATATAAATATCATTATTTCCATTTCTGCCATCTTGCCATACTGCCTTACTTCCAGAAATTCTTGGGTACATTTGAGCCATAGTTCCATCGGGTGCCAATCTTGTAGCTGTACCCGAATCTAAATCATAATAATAAATATAATTTCTATTATCTCCACCTTGATAAACAACAATATTTCCATATACATCTCCAAATAACCCATTATCAGTTATTAATTTTTCAGCAATTCCACATTCATAAGTACTTCCGGGGGTTATATCACACATATAAACCTTATAATTAGATTGCCAGGTTATTTTATTATCTTTAAATGATTGTGGGATTTTATTAATTGTACTAAACATAGTTATTCTTCTATCATTATTAGTTCCACATTCATTTGTACTTCCAGGAGTTATATCGCACATATAAACATCCCCAACACTAGCTGGATAAAGGGCATTTCGATAATCATTCCAAATTATTTTATTATCATATACAAAAGGATAATTTAAAGCATAAGAATTACTAGTTATTCTTCTTTCTTGATCTATACTAAGATCATATGCATAAATGTCATATCTATATGTACCACTATCTCCGTTTCTCTGATCTTGCCAAGCAATTATATTACCATTAACTGCAGGGAATAATGAATAATGTTGTTCACTTGTGATTTGTTTAATTGAGCTAGTTAAAAGATTTTTTAATATTATTACTTTTTTACTTGTTGAAGTAGAATTTTCATAAACAACAAAACTAGCAGCATTTACAGGGAAAGTTTCTCCATCACAATTCTGAGTTTCTAAGTTACAAGTTCCTCCTCTTAACCCACAATTTTTAATAATCTCAACTTTGCCATTTTGACATTTATACAAGATATCTAATCCACAAGTATACTCCCCATTAGTTAAATAAAAAGGATATGCGGTTCCATCTGCTAAATTAGAAACACCAATACAATTAGGCACTGCACATTCAGGAATATCATTACAATTTCCAGAAGTCAATTCTATATTACCTATTCCATTTACAGGAATATTACCTAATCCGCCTTCATAAAAATAACTAGAACAAATAGTTTGTGATTCTTTAACAAAAATACTTTGTACACAACCTAATTCATTTGCAGTATTAAAATCTTTAACAACACAACATTTAGGATTATATTTAGGTAAATTTTCTCCAGATAATGAAAAATTAATTCCATCACATCCACCAATTAAAGTTATTGAGATAAAAGCAATTGCAACTATTAAAAAGAAATGTATATGAAAATCTTTATATTTACTCTTTTTTAACATATAATAATTAAAATTTATTTATTTATATAGTTTACTATTCTATTTTGATAAACAAATTCCACTTCCATCGGTATAACAGAATCTAAGTAGGGCAGTATATCCTGCTCCACCAGTAAGTTCTATTCCTAATTTTACTTCTTGTCCAAGTAAATTTTCTACATTTATGTCATTAGGGTCATAAATTGTATTTCTATATTCAAAACTTGTTTTTTGTCCAATTTTTACTCTGATGTCTGCTAAATTCTTTTCACTTCCATCTGATTTTACTAAATAATATCTTGAATTAAGGCTATTAGTTTCTGCATATAATCCAATATTTTTTATTCTTTCATCATTTGGAATTGTAAAAGATTTTGATTGTACTATTGCATTTTCATCATTTGTTTTTCCTACAAATAAAATATTTTTTGGTAAAGATAAGTCTGTTTGTAATTCAAATTCAGGATAAGATTTTAGAGCTTCTTTATAACCCTCTCTAGGAGCTATTATTTTTTCTGCATCTCCAGAAACTAAAGTAAATTCATCTGCGCTTTGTAAATTAAATATAGCAAAACAATCTTTTAATTCATTTTTAGTAGGTTGTTTACAAGTATAAGCTTTATCTTTAATAGTTACTTGAGGATAAATATCTATACTTCCTGCAGTTCCTAATGCTTCTGGAACTTTAAATGGAATTGTAGCAGCAGCATAAACGGGTAAGCTTGTTTTAATATCCTCTGCTTTTCTTGTTTCTCCAGTAATAGCATATTTGAATGAAGTTATATCTTGTCTACCTGTATTTTCTAAAAATAATTGTACACTTGGACCAAATATACAAGAACTTTTAACATTGAAAGAAGTTTGTAAACATTTCAGAGCAGCTTCTGCTTCTTCATCACTTTCTCCAATCTTTAATTTTACTAGTTGATCTCCCCAAGTAAAAACAGCAACAGCAATAATAATAACAAAACCTATAACAAGAATAGTAGCAATTATTGGTTCTACACCCTTCTTACCTCTTTTTAACATATTATAATTAAACTTTATTTATTTAAATAGTTTTTTATTTAGAGGTATCTATAACTTTTATTTTATGTCCTAATTCAGAAGCCTCTACTAAACATACATCAAATATTTCTACATCAAGATTTTCCCTTATTTTTTCCTGTGAATAATTTCTTTTTAATAATCTTTTTTTAAGTTCTTTTAAATCACATTTAGTAATAATACATAAATCCACATATTTACTAGAAAGATAATGAGCTAAATGCCCGTCTATAATTAAATTTTTCTTAGTTTTTTTAATAACTTCAATTAATTTTTTATTTAATTTTTCAACATCTATTTCATACTCTTTTTTCTTATTATAAAAACCCAATTTATTTTCAATAGCAAAATCTTTTATAGAAATATAATCTGCTTTAAACTTTTTAACTAGTTTTTTAGCTAGAGTGGTTTTTCCTGTAGCAACACTCCCAGATATAATTATTACCTTCATTTTTTATCTAATCTTTTTTTATAACCCCTCATACATTCTTCTACAGCTTCATGTATCTCAGGTAATTTTATTCCTGCGTTTTCTAATTTATCTGTATTTAATTTACAATTAGATCTTGGATCTTTAGTAGTATTATTTAATTCTTCTAAACTCATTAATTCAAATCTATGATTAGGATCTACTATTTTTTTATATAAAGTCATAATTTCAAAAGCACTTATTGTTCCAGGATTTGTAAAATTATAAATTCCAGTTAATTTTTGTTTTATCATCAATCTTAGTGCAGGAATCATATGAGGCACAGTTGTCATAGAATTTTGTATATCAATTACTTTAGCATAACCTTTTAATTTATCTATTAAATTTCTTTCATGTGGCCTATCATCTATAGGCATTCTTATTCTTTTATCTAAATATTTAAAATTTGGATTAATTCTTGCTAATTCTAACAAACTTTCTTCTGCTGTGGCTTTAGTAAAAGCATAAAATTGTTCTGAAAAGTTTGATTTATCTTCTTCTGAATAACCAAAACCATTTTTATCCCCCTGGTATATACATCCACTTCCCAAATGAACAAAATAGATATGATTTCTAGCACAAGCACTTGCAAGCTCTTCAGCAACAGATACATTAGATTGCAATGTTTCTTCTTTATGAAATTTACAATAATCAATTCCTATAGAATTTGAACCATGTGTTTTTCCTATTGCATTAATTACAAAATCTAAACTTTTACCTTTCAAATATTCATCTAGATATTGATTTGTACCTACAACCATATTTTCAATTATTCTATGTGTATCTATAGGTATTCCTAATTCTCCTGAAATTCTATTTCCTAAATAACCGTTTCCAAAAATTAATCCTTTTTTCATTTTAGTCTGTCATAAATAAAGTATTATCATCAACTTTTATTAGACCTAATAAAACTGCCGAATCTAAAAAAGCATGTGCATAATTTACTGCTGCAAATGCATTAATATAATCTTGTTTTTCTTTGAAATGTAAAGCATCTTTATAATATCTTTCAGCCATATCTATAAGAATTTTAGCTTGTTTATCTTCAGTATTTTTTACCTGTTTTAAAGCCTTATCTGTTAATTTTAAGTACTTCTCAAGCCTTTCTTTAATGTCTTTTTCCATAATCTAACAATAATAAAAAAGTATATAAATTTAGTTATTTCTCTAGAGTTATGACAGATTCAATGATAAATGTACCAAAACCTATGGCAGAACCCATTAGTATTAAAGAATTAGTATCGAATACTGATCAAATAATTGGAAATATAAAATCAAGAAATGAAAATGAATTAATTTTAGTTGATAGTAATATTATTTCTCCAAATGATTTATTACCAAAAACTTATCATTGCAAAAGATATGAAGATTTAGATGTAGATAAATTAAAAGATACTATTCAAGGATTAGATTTCGGATTAAAAGTTTTATCGGATAAGAATGTTTATGTGCCTGAAGGAGTTTCAAGAGAAGCAGAATTATTCTTCAGTTTAGTATGTGGAAAAAGTGAGTTCTATGATAAAATAAGTAAACTTGAAGGTAAAAAAATTTTAGGAAGTGGAAGATGGGAGAGATATTACTATTCTAAATTAGAAGGCCTAGCAGAAGAACTTTATAAAAAATCTCTGGGAAAAATTTCTAAGCCATCAAACAGACAAGCTTACGAAAATTTATTAGAAGTAGCAGGAACCTTTAAAGATATTTTTAATTTAATGCCTGTTAAAAGAGCAGAACATGCACACAAAAAGAATGGACGAATGTTTAAATCTGCGGAAGAATTAGCAGCCCTAGCATTATATCAATCTTTTATAGAAGAATCACCTTGTTCTATAATATCTACAAGCACGGGAGTTTATAGAATATTAAAACATTGCATAATTTTTATGAAATCTGATAAAGCAACAAAATCTGGAGAGTATGAATATAAAGAAATATTAGAAAAAAACATTATTAATCTATACAGTCCTGTAGACAGCGAAGGTTTTTTAGAACCAAGATTCTCTTCAAAGAGTTTACCGAGCTATGTCCCTGAACAGTATTTATCACGATTATTTTAAACATAAAATTTAAAAAGTTTATTATTCAAATTATTCCTATGACTTGTAAAATTTGTAAATCAAATCCTGTAATAACTTTAACTAATACTCCTATAAAATTATGTAAAACTTGTTTTATTCATTATTTTGAGAAAAAAGTTTTTAAAAACGTAAGAAAATATGATTTGTTGGATGATTGTAAAACTATTGGAGTGGCAGTATCTGGAGGTAAAAACTCTTTAATAGTTTTATATTTATTAAATAAATTAGTAAAACAAAGAATTTCTAAAAATGTAAAATTAATTGCTATTCATATCGATGAAGGAATTAAAAATTACTCTGAAATAGCTTCAAAAACATTAAAACAATTTTGTAAAGAAAATCAAATTGAATTCAAAGAGTATTCTATTAAAGATAAAAAAGCTTCTCCAGAAATATTAGTCAGATACTTACTAAATAAAAAAGCAAGAGAATTAAAAGTTGAAAGACTAGCAACAGGACACAATTTAGATGCAGAAGCAGAAACAATAATAATGAATCAATCAAGAAAAGATATAGAAAGATCTGCTAGATTGGGTCCAATAACTGGATTTCAAACAGAAAAGAAATTCATTCCAAGAATAAAACCTTTATATTTTATTTTAGAACAAGAAACTAGTGTATATGCAAAGATAAAAGGGTTTAAAGAATTAAAAAATCCTTATTTAGCTGATTCTTACAGAGAAAACATTAAAAAATTCTTAAATGAGGTAGAATCAAAATATCCAGGAACAAAATATAATATAATAAATTCATTCTTAGAAATATTACCTTTGTTAAAAAACAAATTCAAGACAAAAATAGTAAGCTGTGAATCTTGCGGAGAACCTTGTTCAAGTAAAATATGTAGTGCTTGTAAATCTATTTAGTATATACAACTCTTAAATCTCAATAGGGACCTATATTTTAAAGTTGCGCTAAATGCTGAAATTCTTCTATTAATCCTATAGTCTTTTTTATTTTTTATGTCTTTTAATGCGCTACATAAATTATTACTAGATTTTATAGAATTAATATAATAATCTCCAGTAATTATCATAAAATCATATTTAGGATCTAAAGAATTTTTAATTTCTCCTGTACCATAAATTGTAAAGTATAAATCATTTCTTGTTTTTCCATTTCCATCAAAAAAAGATAATACAATTATTGCATTTTTTGGTAATTGTGAAAAAGCAGGAGTTTTTTGTAATAAAGTTCTTAATTCTGTTATTGTTAAAGGTAATTTTGGTGCAACAGTAGTTTGTGTAGTTATAGTAGGTGTAGAAGTTACAGGTTTTGCTTGAGATACGCTTTCAACAGTTCTTACTACAAAATCATTAGAATTTTCTGCATTTAAATTTGAAAAATAATCATAACTCAAATAAGAAACCAACATTAAGGTTACTAAACTTAGGATTAATATTAATTTTTTCATAATATTTTAAAATTTTAAGGTTTATAAAGTTTTCTTAGATTTCTTTTTACTTCTATAATCTTGTATAGCCTTTTTAAGAGCATCTTGTGCCAATATAGAACAATGGAATTTTATCTCAGGTAATTTACCTAAAGCATTATTTACATCTTCTTTTGTAATTTTTTCAGCTTGTTCTAACGTTTTTCCTTTTGCCAATTGAGTAACCATAGAACTTGAAGTTATTGCAGCAATACAACCAGTTGTAGAAACTTTAATGTCTTTTATTATTTCTTTTCCTTGTTTATTCTTGCCTACTTTAATATAAACATACATTATATCTCCACAGACAGGATTACCTACCTTACCTAAACCATCTGGATTTTCAATTTTACCCATGTTCTTTGGATGTTTAAACAAGGCCAAGACTTTTTTATTGTATGCTTCCATTTTTATTTCATTAAAGGACTTATTTTTCTTAATTTTTTTATTATTGCAGGTAAAACTTCTAAAACAAAATCAATTTCTTCTTCTGTGTTAAATCTACCCAGACTTAATCTTATAGAACCATGCGCTTCTTCAGGAGTTAAACCAATTGCAGTTAGTACATGACTTGGTTTTAATGATTTAGATGAACAAGCACTTCCAGTAGAACTACAAATTCCTTTTGCATCCATATATCCTCCAATAGATTCTCCTTCTACATACTTGAAAGAAATATTAATATTATTACATAATCTTTTATCGTCTTTACCAAATAATTTCTTGGATTCATCTATAGAAGGTCCATTAAGTCTTACATCTTCTAAACTTAAAAGTCCATCAATTAATTTATTTCTTAATTTAGTCATATGTTTTATATTTGAAGAGTTATTAGCAAGTTTAACTGCTTCTGCAAAACCAATAATCCCAGGAACATTTTCTGTTCCAGATCTTAATCTGTATTCTTGATCTCCGCCATCAATTATTTTTTTTAATTTTACTCCATCTCTAACATACAAAGCACCAACACCTTTTGGTCCATGTATTTTATGAGCATTCAAAGAAATTAAGTCTACATTTATTTTTTTAACATCTATAGGTACTTTAGTAAAAGATTGTACTGCATCTATATGGAATAAAACTTTTTTCTTTTTACATATTTTTCCAATAGATTCTATATCTTGTATAGTACCAATCTCATTGTTTCCATGTATTATTGAAACTAAAACAGTATTTTCTTTGATTTCATTTTCTAATTGTGTTAAATCAACAAATCCTTCTTTATCAACTTTAATAAATGAAGTTTCATAACCTTGTTTTTTTAATTCTTCAAAGGTTCTTTCAACAGAATGATGTTCTATTTGACTTGTAATTAAATGAACTCTATTATTTTTTGAAAAAGCAACTCCTTTTATAGCTAAATTATTAGATTCAGACCCTCCAGATGTAAAAATAATTTCAGAAGGCTTAGCATTTATAGATTTAGCAATTGATTCTCTTGCTTCTTCTAATCCCATTTTAGCTTCTTGACCTTTATGATGTAAAGATGAAGCATTTCCATATTTTTCTGTATAATAAACAGACATTTTTTCAAGAACTTTTGGATCAACTTTTGTAGTTGCACCATTATCTAGATATATTGTTTTCATTAACATTCACACTCCTTACAATTCATTGGACAATTTGATACTACATGGTTTTTAACTAAAGTTAGTAAAGGAACAACTGTTTTTTTATTCAGAGAATAAATTCTTTGTTTTCCTTGTTGTTTGACACTTAATATATTACATTTTGTTAATTTAGTTAAATTATGGGATACTTTACTTTGTTCCATCCCTGTTTTTTTACATATATCATTAACAGACATAGAACCTTCTTTTAAAAATAAAATTATATTTAATTTAGTTTTATTAGAAAAATTTGCAAAAAATCTATTATATGATATGAATTTCATATGAAATATATCTCATATGTTATTTATAAATGTTTTGATAGCTGATGTTTTCTATAATAATACAATAGGGTGATTATAAGTAATATTAAGAATATTATCCATAAAAAAGTTATATATGGAAATTTCCAAGGTTCTTCTTTTTTTATTAATTCTCGTTCTAATGTTCTAACCACTTCTTCTGGACTTTCATCTATACTTCCACCCTGAGTAAAATAATTACAAGACATTTCTGTTACAGGTATGGTTCTCGTACAACTACTAGTTTTACAATCTCTTATCATAACCCTATCTTGTGAACATGGAGACCAATCCCCACAAGAAACCGAAGGTAAACATGCACTACTACTTCCTCCTCCACCTCCACCACCACTAGAACCACTAACTCCAATAGTTAAAGTAGGACAAACAGTTCCAATTTTTGCATCGTTATCATTACAATCTGTATCTGAAAAAATACTATCTTTATCATAATCAATATAACTTTCTAAAATAAAAATACAATTTGATCTTTCCATTTGTAAATATTCAGGATAATTAACATAATAACACATAGCAGAGTATATACCATTATAACTAGTTCCAGTTACAATAGCATCATAACTAAACCCACTTGTTATAATATCTTTCAATTCACCATAAACATTTCCTTGTACCTTCCCAAAACCACCTATAATAGAATTTTCTGGTAAAGCTACAGGATTTCCTATTAACCAGGATTCTGTTTTATAAATCATTGTAACCTCAAGTTCGGTAACTTCTGGGTTAATTAAACCTCCAACCACAATTATAGGACGATTATAAACTTTAGAACCTAAAAATTGACCTTCTGAAGAAACTATCTTATCTGAAAATATAATACACCCAATGCCCCCTCCATCTATAACACAAATTCCATAATAAGGATTTATTATTTCACCAATTGTTTCAGATAAATCAACTTTAGCATCTATTGTAAAATCACCAAATAAATAACCTTTTTTAGTTTCTGGATTGTATAAATATCTTCCTTGAATAGACATATCTGCCAAATCCCCTTCATTATATAATAATTTTATAGTATTATCTTCTTTAAAAATATAATTTGCTTCCTTAAGAGAAGTTAATGTATTAATAATAGTCCCATCTTCATTTCCCTCTTCGTTGATAGTAGTATTTTTTATCGAAGAAATTTCAATTTCGTAAAATCTTTTTGTTGCTGCCGAAACATAACTAATTCCATTCATTTCTAAAGCAGGAATTTGTTTTGATAATTCAAAAATGATATAATTTTTCATTTCTTCTAATTCTACTGTAGTAATAAATCCATCATTATTTAAATCTAAAGATAAACAATTATATGCTCTAGAAATTTGACAAATTTGTTCTATACAACTTGTAGGACAAACTCCTTCAACAAAATAATCCCCTGTTTGAAATTTCACAATTATATCATTAATCTTACTTAAATCAGGTATTTCTACAATCTCATTATTATCTAAACTTCCTTTTAATGCACTTGCAAAAGGTAAAATCAAAAGCAATGAAATTAAAAATAATATTTTTTTCATATTTAATCAAACATCGAAAAGGCTCCTCCATTTCCACTACCAAATCTTCTATCTTTGTCTGCGCCTGCTCTTATTCTTCTTTTAAAATCAGCTATATCTTGCTCATTTGCCTTTCCAAATCCAGAAGTATTTCTTAAACTACTTGCTGTTCTTCTTATAGGTATAGATTTTCCAATCTTATCATTAACTATTTGAACTCCAGGTTTATCAAAATCAATATTTTCTGGTTGACTTACAGCTTTTTTTCCAGAACCAAACTTTAATTTTCCACCATATTTTACTAATAAACCTAATAAAACAATAACACCTATAATTGCTAAAGAAGTGAATCCCATATTAGATATATCTTTAGATTGTTTATATATAGTATATCCTGTTAAACCAACTAAACCATCTAATGCTTTTTCAAAGATATTTCTTTCATCCAATATAGTTACAGAATCAAAAGTTTTATCCATTATTTTGATTGAATAAGTTCCTGGTTTAAATAATTTAAATAATTCTATTGTTTTGGTTTCATTTGGTTTTAAATAGAATTTTTGTATTGAACTATCTGAAACTTCTCCAGAAGCTTCTATACTAACTTCATCTTCAAATTTATCATTACCTAAATTAGTTAAACTTAATTCTTGTCCAGATAAAAGAATATCAATTATTTCTACAACTTCTACATTTAAATCCTTAGTTGCTTTAAGACCTTCAGATTTTATATTAATTTTCCAAATACCAGGATAAGCAAATTCTGGTAAATCATATTTAACTTCGTTTCCAGTCATATCAATAATACTAAATACAATGTCATTTTTTGTATTTCTTATTTCAATATCAACTTTTCTTTGTAAAGCATCACTAGCTTGATCATTCAAAATAGGTTTTATTAATACTGTTTGTTGTGGTTGATATGCTTCCTTATCCAATTCTATAGATAAAGTTGTAGGAACTGGAATAACATCTATTTTTGTTATATCTTCTCCATAATTTAAACTTTGATCTTCTGCATTGAATGAAATATTATGATAATAAGACTTTATTGTTTTTAATAAAGGAATATTAAAAGTGAATTTTCCTTCAAGTATATCTGTTGTATAATTTTTATCATCGAAATTAATATTTACTTTAACTCCAGAAACTGCTCCACCTATTTTTTTATAAACTGTTCCAGTAATTTTTACTATTTCTTCTGGAAGATAAGATTGTTTATCGGTTAATCCACTTACAATCAAATTATTGTATAAATTAAATTGCAATGCATTTTCAAATAGATATTTATTTCCATTATTATCAGAAGCTTCTACAAATACCGAATAAGCTCCTGCAGGCATAGAAATTAATTTTGTTTTGTAATTAAATGCACCAGCAGTAATTGGAACAGTATCTACAATATAATTAATTCCATCTTTTTTAATATAAATTACAGACATACCATTAATGTTTATGTCTTTCAAATTAAGAATATTTCCAGAAATTATAATATCGTCTCCTAATTGAAATTCTGGTTTATTTATAGCAAAAACCCCTTTCAATTGTTTTGTAATTTCTAATGAACTTGAAGTTGTTTCATCTATTAATGTTCCAGAAGTCATATCATTAAAGCTTATTTTAAAAGAACAAGTCCCTAATAATTCTCCAGTTATAGGTAAATCATAAGAAAATAATTCAAGAGTATCTTTTTTTAATCTTAAAGATTTTGCAGCTAATTGAACGCTTTGTGAACTAGAAGTAGTTGTTATAGGTTCTGTTACTGTTCTTGTTACAGTTTCTGTTCCATCACTATTAAAATCTTTACAAAAATGTTCCCAACATACTTCCTCTCCAGAACATTCATCATCTTCATAACAAGCTTTTCTTTCAACTACTTCTTCATCTACTTCTATTGTTTCATTTACTGTAATAGTTCTATATTCTGTAGTTGTTGTTCCACATTCCATAAAAATATTTAAAATTCCATTAACATCGCTTGCTTCTGTTAAAGAACCTTTTAAATTTATTTTCTCTCCAAGGTTATATTGGGGATTTAAAGTGCTATCAATCGTTATTGCAGAATAAACTTGAGGTAAGATAAAGATTCCTAGAATAAAAAATATGAACAAAACGCTCTTTTTCATCGTTAATTAAGTATTTTATATTATTTAAATAGTTTACTATAACATAATATTTATATACTAAAATTCAGTTTTAAATATATGTCAAAACCCAAAGAAAATAGTAATATTGAAATGATAAGGCATTCTTTATCTCACATATTAGCACAAGCTGTAAAAGAACTATACCCTAAAGTTAAATTTGGTATTGGTCCAGCTATTGAAAATGGATTCTATTATGATTTTGATAATTTAGAACTTACTGAACAAGATCTTAAAAAAATAGAAGATAAGATGAAAGAAATCATTAAAAAAAACATTAAAATTGAGCATAAATTATTATCAAGAGATGAAGCTAAAAAAATATTAAAAGAACAAAAATATAAATTAGAATTATTAAATGCTTTAGAAGATAAAAAAATATCTTTTTATGAACAAGGAAATTTTATTGATATGTGTATAGGTCCGCATGTAGAATCAACAGGAAAAATAAATACAAAAGCGTTTAAATTAACTCACATAGCAGATGCTTACTGGAAAGGATCTTCTGAAAATCAAATGTTAAAAAGAATTTATGGAATTGCATTTGAATCTGAAAAAGATTTGAATAATTATTTAAAACAACTAGAAGAAGCTGAAAAAAGAGACCATAGAAAGATAGGTAGAGAACAAGAATTATTTATGACTCACGAATTAGCTTTACCTGGAAGTCCTTTTTTCTTAGCAAAAGGAGCAATAATCTATAATGAATTAATGAAATTTATTAGAGAAGAATACAAAAAAAGAGATTATAAAGAAGTTATTACTCCATTATTATATAAGAAAAAATTATGGGAAACAAGCGGACATTGGGAACATTACAAAGATGATATGTTTTGTATGAAAATAGGAAATGAAGAATATTCTTTAAAACCAATGAACTGCCCAAGCCATTGTTTAATTTATAAAAATAGAATAAGAAGCTATAGAGATTTACCTTTAAGAATTGCTGATTTTGCTTGTTTACATAGGAATGAATTGGGTGGAGTTTTAGGAGGGTTAACAAGAGTAACTAAATTTTCTCAAGATGATGCACACATATTTTGTACAGAAGAACAAATCATGTCTGAAATAGAAGAATTATTAGAATTTGTTAAATATATTTATAAAATATTTAAAATGGAATATACAGCAAACTTATCTACAAGACCAGAAAAATTCATGGGAGAAAAATCGCAATGGGATAAAGCTGAAAAAGCATTAAAAGAAGCTCTAGAAAAAAATAAAATAAAATATCAAATTAAAAATGGAGAAGGAGCTTTCTACGGACCAAAAATTGACTTCGATTTAAAAGATGTTCTAGGAAGAAATTGGCAATTACCTACAATACAATTAGACTTCCAAATGCCAGGAAGATTTGAATTAGCTTATGAAGGTTCTGATGGTAAAAAACATACTCCTGTAATGATACACAGAGCTATACTTGGATCATTAGAAAGATTCATCGGAGTAATAATAGAACATTATGCAGGAAAATTTCCATTATGGTTAAGTCCTGTACAAATTAAAGTTTTATCTCTTAGCCAAAATAATATGAAAACAACAGAAAAAATTACTCTAGAATTAAAAGATAAAGGATTTAGAGTTGAATCTGATATAAGAGATTGTACTGTGCAAGCAAAAATAAGAGATGCTGAACTTGAAAGAATTAATTATGTAATTGTTATAGGAGATAAAGAAGAACAAAATAAAACTTTAGCTATACGTCCTCGTGGAGACAAGCCTAAATTTGGTGTTAAAATAGAAGATTTTGTTAAACAATTAGAAAACGAAATAAAAGAAAAAATTTAGTTTCTTTTCCAAAGATATATTCCTAAGATTATAGCAATCAAAATAATTGCTCCGATGAATTCATAAACTAATTTCTTTGCAAATCCCATAAATTTATTATCAGTTTGAGATATTACATCAGTAACTTCTTTTACATCTTGTACTAGTATTGGTTCTTGTACCTCTGTAGTAGGATATACTATTGGTTTAACTTCAACTATTCTAGTTAAAGTATGTCTATGACTTGATCCGCCTGATCCGCCAGATGAACTTGAACTAACTATAGCAGGTATAACTGGTTCTGTAATATTTACAATTTCTGCTACAAAACCACAGCTAGATATATTCATTGTACTTTCTTCTGTTGGAAGTTTACTAAGAATGCTTGTTATTGCACTTAAATCAGGTATTTCTATAATTCCATTACCATCTAAATCAAATTTAACTTGATCAAGAGATAATCCATTAGTTATTGCATTTCTTATGAATTCTAAAGCTGTATTTGCTTCTGATTTATTTATAAAACTATCATTATCCATATCTAATTCTTTACATGCAGTTGAATTATATTTAATTTCATTTATAGGTTCAATTTGATTTTCTAATTCAATGTTATTTTCTAGAGTATTATTAATTACCATATTAAAACCTAATCTTGAAATTAATTCATTAAGATCTTCTTGAGTAAAATTACCGTCGAAATCAATATCCATGTTTGAACAATCTGCTACAGGTGAACAAATTGTATTTTGTTTACTAAGTAAACGAGTTAAACATGTTACATCAGGTACTTCTATAAGCTTATTATTATCACAATCTCCAATAAGATAATTTCCAAGTACACTTTTTAACATCCCAACATCTTTATAATCAAAAATTCCATCTCCATTCATATCCATATTTGAACAATCTGAAATTGGTGAACATACAAATCCTTGAGTTTCTGTATCTTCTGGAATAACTTGTATCATTAAATCCATATTTTGATCGTTATTATCTTGAGTATTATTTTGAGATTGAACTATTAAATTTATTAAACAAGAATAATCAGGTACTTCTATAAGTCCATTACCATCACAATCACCAAGAACATAATTAACTAATCCGCTTTTTAACAAAGCCATATCTTTCAAATCATAATGATAATCTCTATTAATATCCATACTTAAACAACTTGAATTAAAACATATTTCAGGATTATCTATGTATGAATTATCTTGAAAATCTACCATTAAAGTGTTTAAACAAACCATATCAGGTATTTCAATTAATTCATTTCCATCGCAATCGCCTTGTAAAGCAAATGCTAGTGGAACTAAGAAAATCATTACAAAAAACATTAACGCTTTCTTGATTGTAGATATAGTATTCATTTTAACCTATATATTACAGTATATACTTGTTTATAAACCTTCCTATTATTAACTACTAAGAAGTAACAATATATATTTAAGGAATATTAGTCTAAACTAGGTTTAAATGGCTTATTAATATGTTTTATTAAGAATTATTGTACTTCTGGCACTACATCATCCAAATTCTTATTTTCCCCAAAGACAAATATAGCCCATAAAGGTTTACTTATATCTAAATTTCCAGTTATAGCATTAACTTTTAATTCTATTGGAACTTTACGATCCCAAATAAATAATAGTTTACCATAAGATTCAACTGTGTATATATACCAAGCTTTTTTCTTATCTATTTTAATTTCTTTATATCTAACATCCACTCCAGGATTATCATAAGTTTCTAACTGATATCTAAAAGTATTCTTTGCTTGAAAAGGCATTACCTTAAAGGGAATTTCTTCTTCGTTTACATATAATACTCCTTTGTCTACTTTTACTTTAGTTAAACTAAAATTAATTTTATTATCGTCTAAAAACAAGGAATTTTCATCTTTTACTTGTATTATTCTTATATTTCTTGATAAATTATAAACTAATTTAGGAGAAACTATAGGACTATCATGTAATATATTCACTTCTTGATCTCCTATTAAAATTTGGTTAGGAGAAATAATAATTGGTTCTTCAATTAAATCCAAATGAACTATAGGATGACCATTTATTTTAGTTATAGCTTTTCCATCTATATTAAATATATTTTCATTATAATTTCTAGATATTATAGCTTTACTATCTAAAACTATATCTTTAAGTTCTACGCTAGTAGTATAATTTGCTACAGGATCATAACCTATTACTTCTTCAAATGCAAATACTAAATTAACTAATAATACTGCAAATATTAGATATAAAATTGTCTTTTTCATTTTGTTTTTATAATGTAAAACTATTTAAAAGTTACCTCTTTAAAAACCTTATGAAAATAAAAATAAAGGTTAAAACTGGACAGAAAGAGAATAAAATAATTAAAGAAAATGCTTCTTATTTAGTTTATATTAAAGAACGTCCAGAACACGGAAAAGCCAATTTAGCTATAATAAAATTATTTAAAAAAGAGCTAAAAAAAGATGTTAGAATAATTTCTGGATTTACTTCCAAAGAAAAAATAATTGAATTAAACTAGTTTTAATGCCTTATGTTTACAAGCTTCAACACAAGCACCACAAGAAATACATTTTTTTAAATCAATCTTTACTAATTTTTCTCTAGTTATAGCCTGTATAGGGCATGCTTCTACACATCCAGAACAGCAAGATCCACAACTACAACTAGAACATTTTCCATTTTTCCAACAACATTTTTTATAATCTATTTTAATTGCCATAAATTTACTCCGTCTTCTTCTATGAAATGTAGTATTCCAGGTATTATTAAACATTGTGGAACTGATTTAAATTTGTAATTAATTAATTTTTTAACTTTACTAGAAACAATTTCTTGATTTTTAGTACATAAAGCAGAACATCCTACTGCTAAAGTATCTTCATTAATTACTTTTTCTTCTAATAAATATTTCAACGCTTGATTTATTGTTAAGAATTTATTTTCTTTTGGATTTAAATCTAATAAAAATAAAGTATGTAATCCATTTTTTTGATTCATTTTTAAGACATTTATTGGTTCTTTTATGTTTTTATTTTCTATTGCAAAAGGAATACTTGTGGTTTTTCCAAATTTATACAAAAACAATCCAGTCTGTCCTACTGCAGTTAAAATTGAAACATTATTTACTAAATTAACTTTTATTTTTTTCTTTAAAGCATCTAAATATAAAGAATAATGGGTTGTTGCTGAAAATATATCTCCAATAATTAATAAAGAAACATTTTTTGTCTTTGCTTTTTCAAGAATCTCTATTGCATTTTCTACTAATTCACGTTCTGCTAAGATTATCTTCTTTTTTAGTATCTTTTCAAGCTCTTTTACAGAAATATCATAAACAGAAGTATAATTCTCTAGATAAACTACATCTGAATCTTTAACTAGCTCTTTAATTTGATCTGTCAAATGTTCTTTACTCAATCCTATTCCTATTATATTTAACATATTAATCTAAATTCAGAAAGATATTAAAACGTTTCTATTTCTTTTTAATTACAAAGAAGATTTCATCCCCAACATCAAAGATAACATAATATAAACCTAATTTCTTAATTATCTTTTCAAACCATACTCTCCACATTTTTTTAATAGGTTTTCCACCTAAAGTTACTTTTGAAAAACTTGCTATAATCCAATCTGCTTTTATCTCTTTTATAACTTTTTCAGAAATATCTCTTTTAATCAATTCTAACTCTTCAAGAACCTTGAATAAGAAACATACGTCTACTTTAGGTAAGTCTTTGTAAGAACTATCAACCATATTAAAAGTAAATGTTTCTCCTTTTATTTTGTTTTCTTTAAAATAATTATTTACTATTTTTAATTCTGTATTAGAAATGTCTGCTGCATAATAAAAAGGGTTACAACCAAGATATTCATATGATAAAGGATTTAAACCACATCCTAAGTCTAATATTTTCTTTGGTTTTCCAGTGATTTCAAATATTTTTTTGTAAATATATTTATAATAGATTATTCTAGATTTAGTAGAAGGATGTTCTTTAAAATCATCTGATCTAAACATACCATAAGCTTCTCTTAACAATCTTCTTAAATCTTTGAATAAAATATCATATCTTCTTGTTTTAATGAACTTTTTATCTTTGAATTGTTCTTCTAATTTGTTTTGTTTTAAATAATCAACAACTCTATGTTCAACAAAACCTTCATCTAAATCAGAAAGCTCTTTTTTTCTTTTTAATTCTTGTATTAATTCTTTAATTTCCATTTTATATTAACAGTTCTAATAAGTAATGCTCCTACTGCAAAAGAAATAAAATATTCTTTGAACGGAATAAACACATTTAATAATAATAAAATAGGTATTAAAAAGAATAATAAATTTAGTAAAACTTTTTTAATTATAACTTTTTCTGAATATAATAAAGAACCATTTGGCAATCCAAACATAAAAACAAATGAAGTTACTAAAAAATTATTGCTTAATAGACTTAAACCTAAATAAAAATAATCCTCTTTAAAGAAATAAGCTATTGGTATTCCTAATAATACAGTCCATTTTAATTTAAAACTATACATTAATGTTACAAAAATAACTAATAAACATATCTTTTCAAATAAAAAGAAATATTTTTTACCTGGTTTTAATTCTTCTTTGCATAAAATTGCTAATATTAATCCTATTGCTAATCCAAAAAAGCTTAACCAATTTAAAATCATAATTTAAAATAAGAATATTACTATATAAAGATTACTGAGAATTATTGTTCTCAAAAGTAATTGCTTTCCAAATATATTCTGGTTTTTTTATACAATCTCTTCTTATATCTTCTATCCTATATAAAACTAAATCTCCTTTTTTATTTTGACAAGAAACATAAGGAAGAGGAAAAGTACCACAATGTTGGTAAGAAAAGTATCCTGCACTTATAATTTTTCCTTCTTGACAAGTAAGGGGTAAATCAATTTTACTTTCAATAACTGTCTTCTTTGGATCATTTGCTATTCTTTCTGAATTTAAACATCCTGAAAGCGATGCAATCAATGCTAACCCTGCCAATGTTTTTTTAATTTTATTCATTTTATTTGTTATTCCTTTCGTATTCCATAACATCATGACCTTCTGGAAGATTTTCATTACATTTAATAGATATTTCTCTGTCCCCAGGCTTATAATACGCAACAATATTTGGACAATTTTTATCTAATAAGTATCCTGGTGAAGAAGCAATTAAACAATGTTCTGTTTCAATTCGTTCATATTGAAAAAAACCTCCAGGATAATAAGCAACAAATTTTCCACAATGTTTTTCTTCAGTTGGAGTTTTAGGTAATGAAGTTTTAGGTAAATTTGAAGGTTGAGAACAACTTAACATTGCAACCATCCCTGCTAAACCCACTAAACTTTTAATTATTGATTTCATCTTCTTTTCTTCCTTGAACCTTCTGCATATTCTTGAACAACCTTTTCCCAAGGAGTTTCTTCTGTAGTATATGGTTGAATAATTTGTTCTTGAACTGGTTCTTTTTTAAATGATTTTATAATTTTATATAATATTAATAATAAAATTAATCCTAATAATCCAAATCCACCATACATCACTTGATTCTTTGTTAATTTTATTGGACCATAAGCAACTAAATATCCTGTTAAATCTTCTTCTACTATTTCTTCTGGTTCTTCTTCAACTTCTACTTCACAACGTTGAGTTATTGTACTTGCAAATCCTACTGCTATAGGTGCACAACCATTATTATCTGTTAAATTATTACATCTTTGTATTCCATTTATACAATCTGCCCATTCAGTACAATTATAATTTCTTACACATCCAGTAGCAGTTGCAATATTCTTAGTTGGTCCAGAACCACCACCGCCTCCGCCACCAGATGAAGCAGGTGCTGCAGGACAAGCTAAATTAATACCATCACAATTTTCATCTATTAAATTTCCACATACTTCTGTAGTTCCTTTATCAAAATCTCCAGGTCCGTTTATAACACAATCACAAAAAGTATTTACATTTCCTGGAAAAGTATAATTAATTAATGGAGCACAATCATTTACATCTAATGAACCATCATTATCATCATCTAAATCACAAGCATCTCCTTGGCCATCTTTATCAGTATCTAATTGATCTGCATTTGGTATTAAAGGACAATTATCATTTACATCCATTTTTCCATCGAAATCAGAATCGATTGTTGCTGAAACTAAAACAAATATAAAAGTTTGATCTTTATCATTATTAAAACCATTAGTTGCTTCTAAAAAACCTGATTTGAATGCTTTAATTTTATAAGTTCCAAGAGTATTAGGTATGGTAATACTATAACTTCCTAAAGCATCTCCATTTGTAGTTCCAATAGTAGTTCCCATTAAATCTTGTACAGTTATTAATGGATTTCCAATAACATTTGAACTAGAATCTTTTACACTACCTGAAATAGTATAAGCAAAAACAGGTAGACTTAACAGTATTAAAAACATACAAAAATTTATTAGTAATAGTTTTGATTTCATTTTATATTATCATGAATATATTTTGGTTTGTAGTTACAGTTCCTACAATTACACCAATATTAGTTGGTCCAAATAAGAAACTATATCCTATTTTTTGAGCTTCTAATTTATAAGGTAATCCAGATAACAATCCAGTAACTACATAATTACCACTTGAATCTGCTTTAACAACTTGTAATACTTGATTTGTTAATGATTGTCTTACAATCACATAAGCATCTGCTATTCCATTATTAGACATATCTTTAACAGTACCAGATATAACTCCAGATAAAGCAGGATCAGGGAATATATTTAAATTTTGAGTATTTGCACCGCTAATTAAAGTAACTGCAAGTGGAGCACTAGTTGTAAAACCAGATTTAGATACAACAAGATTATAATTTCCTGCTGTCAATCCTGAAAAAGTATAATAACCTACATTAGTTACATCGGGATATCCATCTGTTGAATATGTAGCAATAGTTGTAGTTCCTTGTTTTAATTCTACTAAAGTATGATATAAATTATTATTAATTCCATCACGCACATAACCAGATAATGCAGCTGGACCAGGTACTGAAGTTGTAATAGTTGAACTATCAGAGTCTATATCGGTTCCACCGTTTCCATCATTTGCTGTAGCAGTACAAGTTATTACATTTCCTACTACTTCTCCTGCTACTAAAGATAAATCTAAAGTACTTCCTGTAAATGCAGCAAGACTATAAGCTCCAGTTGTAGTCCATGCATAAGTTAATGTAACAGGATCTCCATCTACATCAGGATTAGAATAAATTACATTACAAGTTAATGTTCCATCTATTAAAACTGAATCTGGACTTAATGATACCGAAGTTATTGTTGGAGGATTATTTGCCACTGAATTTGTTTCATCATTGTCTGTTAAACTTGAACAACCAGGATCAGCCATATCAATTAAAGTATCTTCTGGATCTCCATTATCAATTCCATCAGAACATTGGAATATTAAATTAGTTTCATCATTATCTGCTGCATTAACGCAACCAGGATCATTTTGATCAATTAAAATATCTTCTGTATCTCCATTATCAATTCCATCAGAACATTGTGTTACTCCATTATTTATTTCATTATTATCAGAAGCATCAGTACAACCAAAATCAGCTAAATCAACAAAACTATCTCCATCATTATCAATTCCATCAGAACAAATAGTACTTCCAGTAATTACTTTAAATTGAGTTATTCCTTGATTTACATCTGTATTTGAATTTCCTGCACCATCTTGACATTTTATATAATAGGTATATATTCCAGGAATAGGATTATCAACTAAACCTGTTACAATAGCCAAATCATCTGCATCATAATTTCCATCGAAATCAACATCCATATTTGAACAATCATAAGTTCCTGAACATAAAGTTGGATCTGCAATAATTTCATTCATACAACTTACGTCTGGAATTTCTATAATTCCATTTAAGTCACAATCTCCAGGAGTATATATTGGAGAACCTGCTGTAAGAACCAAAATTACTGAATGTATTAAACCACCAGTTGTTGGGAAATCAGTTCCTGTTCCATATACAAAATTAGAATTTGTTGAATATTCACAATTTGCATTTTCATTTGTTGTTGCACTTATTGTTACTGGTGAAGGCACCATACTCTCCATTGTAGGAATTATACTAAGTATAGTTGGAGCAATTGAATCTAATCCAAGACCATCATTTGAAGTTTCTGGAGTTACTGGATTAATTATTTTAAAATCAATATTATCAACATCCGTATCATCTCCATCTGGAAGTCTTCCTACAGAAAAAGGAGTTGGAGTTGCAAGTGGAGTTGGAGCATTGTCTGCTGTATTTCCATCATCCCAAGTTCCATATGTTACTTGATCTATGATTAATGTACTCTCTTCTCTTAAAATTATAATATCTCCACCATCATTTAATGCAAAAGTAAAATCTAAACCTGCTCCCTTATTTAATAATTTGAAACCATGTGAAGCAATAGTTCCTGTTAAATGATTATGATTACCTGTCCCATCTTCTATTGTCCAAGTTGAAAGATCTACATCTACAGGTTCTGGATTATAAAGTTCTATCCATTCAGGAGTATAAGAAACAAATTCATTAATAACAACTTTGTAATCTGCTACAGGGGTTACAGTTACTATAGAAACATCTGAATCAGTTCCACCATTTCCATCATTAGCAATGAAAGTAATTGGTTCTACTCCAGACCAATCATGAGCAGGAGTAAAAGTAACTACATGAGTTGTTGGATTTATACTTACACCAATATTTGTATTTCCACTTGTAGTCCAAGTTATTTGTGCATCTGTATTATCAATATCAGAAACATAATCATCTAAATCAATAGAAGTAACAACAGAATCTTCTGTCATAGTTAAATCAGGAATATCTGTTACTATAGGATCATCATTTACTGGATTTACTGTTACAATTATATTATCTGTATCGCATAAAGGTTCTAAATCACAAGCTTGTAAAGTAATTGGTTCTGCTCCATTCCAATCTTGAAGTGCAGAGAATGTTGCAATTTTTGTTACAGGATTTATTGAAACAATAATGTTTGTAGCACCAGTTGCAGTCCAAGTCATTTCAGAATCTAAATTATCCACATCAGAAACATAAAGATTTAAATCTAAAGTTGTAGACATATCTTCATTAAATGTTACATCAGGTATATTATTTACTATTGGAGCATCATTTACAGAATTAACATAAACTATTACTTCATCTGAAACACATGCATCATCTGCATTTGAAGGAAGATTATCTGCTCCCCAATCACAAGCAGTAAATGTAAATGGTTCTTGTCCTGTCCATTCAGGATTTATTAATGAAAAAGTTACATCATGGGTTGTTGGATTTATTACTATTTGAATATGTGGAATAGGTGTACTTGTTGAAGCAGTCCATTTTATTTCTGCATCTGTATTTTCTACATCAGTTATAAAACTGTTTAAATTTAGTAAAGTAATTGGAGGAGAATTTTCTTGTAATTGTATATTTGGTATATCTGAAATTACTGGAATATCATTTTCACAAGCTATATTTACAGTTATATCTTGTGAAGCAAATAGTCCTTCTGTATCAGTTACTGTTAATGTAATTGTATCTGGAGTTGCAGTACATTTATTTGATATTGGTGTAAATGTAATTATTTTATTTGTTGCATCGAATGCAGCAGTATATATTGTTGTATCGATTGTAGATACGTCTACAGACCAAACTAAATCTTCTTGATCATCTTCAAAATCATGACCATAAGTTTCTAAATCCAAAGTCCAAGCAGAATCATCTTCACTTTTTACTTGATTACCAATTGTTGGATCTATCCAAGGTTTATCATTAACTGAATTTACAACTATCATTACTTCATCTGAAACACATAAAGGTATTGCAGTACCACATGCAGTAAATGTTACAAATTCTACTCCATGCCAGTTAGCTAAGATTGGAGTAACTACAACTTTTCTAGTTAAAGGATCTTTAGTTACAGTTATTAAACTTGTATCTACATCTGTAAAAGTCCATTCTATATTTGTATCAAGAGTATCTGGATCTGCTACATAATCATCTAAACTCCAAGGAGTTGTATAAACTGTATCTTCTAAAACATTTAATATATCTGGAATAGGGGTAATTACAGGAATATCTCCAACTTCTTCTACAGTAATTAAAGAATCATCTGAATCACATAAATCATCTGCATTTGAAGGAAGATTATCTGCTCCCCAATCACAAGCAGTAAATGTAATTGTTTCTGAACCAATATAATTTGTATCGGGAATTAATAATACTTCGTGAGTTGTTGGATTAATATCAACTTTAATTTTACTATTTCCTGAATATGTCCATCTTAATTCTGCATCTGTATTTTCTATATCTGAAACATAATCATCCAGATCTACAAAATGATATACGGAATCTTCAGGTATATTTTGATTAGGTATATCCGTTACAATTGGTGCATCATTTATTGGATTTACAGCAACTACAATTTGATCTAAAACTATTCCGTCATGACCATCATTTGCTGTAAATATAATATCTTCATAACCAAAGTAATCTAAATTAGGAGTAAATGTAATTGTTCCATCTCCATTTATTACTATACCTTTACTTAAACTTGTTGATGCACTCCAACTAATTGTATCACCATCAACATCGGAAACATAATCATTCAAACTCCAAGTTGTAGTATAAATAACATCTTCATCAAATGTTACATCTGGAAGAGTAGTAATTACAGGTAAATCATTTACAGGAGTTACTGTTACTGGTAAATCATCTGAATCATATAAATCGTCTGCTGTATTTGCAGTACCATCTTGTCCTAAATCATAAGCAGTAAATGTAATTGTTTCTGGACCATTCCAATCTTTTTTAGGAGTAAAAACAGCAACATTATTTGCTACTATATTAACTGCAATATTTATATTTCCTGAATAAGTCCATCTTATTTGTGCATCTGTATTATCTACATCTGTTACAAAATCATTTAAATTTACAGAACCCATTGTATCTTCATCAAAGGTTAATGTAAATGGAGCAATTGTTACAATTGGTGCATCATTTATTGGATTTACTTTTACAATTATTTGAGTTGAACTACATAAAGGTTCTAAATCACATGCTTGTAAAGTAACTATTTCTTGACCACTCCAATTTCCAGGTGCTGAGAATGTTGCAATTCCATCAACTATTGAAATTATTATATTATCATTTCCTTCAGTTGTCCAATCCATTTCAGAATCTAAATTATCTACATCAGAAACATAATCATTTAAATCTAAAGTTGTAGTTGTATCTTCATCAAATGTTACATCAGGAATATCAGAAACTATTGGAGCATCATTTTTATCATCAATTGTTACTAAAACATTTTGTGATATACTTGCTCCTTCTGAATCTGTTAAAGTAAATGAGATTGTATCTATACCTTTTACATCTGAATTTACTAATTGGAATATTGCAATATGAGTTACAGGATCTATATTAACAATTAATAAAGTTGGATCAACATCTGCAACACTCCAAACTAAATCTTCTTGAGCATCTTCAACATCGAAACCATATTTATCTAAATCTATTCCCCAAGGAGCAGAACCTTCAATCTTAAATTGATTTGGTATTACTGGATTTATAATAGGAGCATCATTTACACAATTCAAAGTTACAGTAATATCTTGTGTTGCAATTCCTGCATCTGAATCTGTTAAAGTTAAAGTTACATCATCAGTACCACATGCATTTGCTACAGGAGTAAATGTTATTACATTTAAATTAGAATCAAATGAAGTTGTAAATAATTCAGTATTTACTCCACTTACACTCCAAACTAAATCTGAATCTGTATCTTCTATATCATTTTCATAATCAGCTAAATTTAAAGTCCAAGGTGTTGCATCTTCATCTGCTACTTGATTTGGAATAGGATTTTCAAGTGAATCTTCTATCCAAGGAAGATCATTTATGGATCTAACAGTTACTGTAAAAGTTTCTGAATCTGTTAATCCTTGTGAGTCTGTTACTGTAATTGTTATTTCTTCTTCACCAAACCAATTTTCTATTGGTGTAAAAGTAATTGTTTTTGTTATAGTATTAAATTCAACATCAATATTTGTACTTACTAATGCACTCCATTCTAATTGATCAAAAGAATCTTCTACATCAGAAACATAACTATCTATAGCAGTAATTGTATAAATTGTATCTTCGTCAATAGTTATATCATGAATTTCATCTAATACAGGTGCATCATTTACTGGATCTACAGTTACTGAAATGCTATCGGTTCCAAATAAATTACCTATATCTGTTGCTGTAAATATAATTGTTTCAGGACCACCATTCCAATTTGTTGGTGCTGTAAAAGTAATTGTTTTATCATTGTTTATTTTTACTTGAATAAAATTATTTCCTGAATATGTCCAACTAATTTCATCTAAAGTATTATCTACATCAGTTACATAATCTTCTAAACTCCAAGTGGTTGTATAAACAGTATCTTCATTGAAATTAATAGTTGTATCTGGAATATTTACTATTGGTGCATCGTTCATTGGAACTATAGTTACAAAAATAGTTTCTAAGTCACAAACATTTTCTAAATCACATGCTGTAACAGTCAAAGTAGCATGACCAAAATAATCTTGTGCTAAATCATATGAAAGAGTATTATCTGCATTTATTGTTGCGTCAACTATTCCAGGTTTATCAGAACTTACAGTCCAATGCATTTCTGCAGGAGTATTATCAACATCTGAAACAAAATCATCTAAATCAATTTGAGGTTTTGCTGTTTCTGGCATATCTTCATACATTTGTACAGGAGATATTGTAGAAACAATTGGAGCATCATTTACTGGATTTACAGTAATTGTAAAACTGCCTTCAGCATAGAATCCACCTACATCAGTTACTCTTATTGTAACATCAGAACTACCAACTTGATTTAAACCAGTTGTACATTCTATCCATCTGTTATCATCTCCAAATATAATATTGTGTTCTATTTCACAATCAACAATACCTGGGTTTGTTTCTGAAACTATCGTAAATAATAAATCATGATCTTGACTTTCAATATCACTTGCATATCCCCATAAATCAATTAATCTTTCATTTAATCCAGAATCTTCTTCTACATTTCTATCTGGTAATTCTGTTAAAGTTGGAGGATTATTTAAATAAACTACAGTAACTGTAAATACATCTTCTGCATATCCTTGTCCATCTGATATTCTTATTGTAACATCAGATTGACCAAATTGATTTTGTTGAGTAGTACATGAAATATATTGATTTGCATCAATTGAACAATCAACAACACCTGTATTTGTTTCTCTAACTATTGTATATGTTAATTGAGCATCAGAAGTTTCAACATCGTTTACATAATTCCATAAATTAATTAAATTTGAATTCAAACCAGAATTTTCCATTATTCTTACATCTGGAATTGCTGGATTTATAATAGGAGTTGTATTTGGTCCTGCATTAGTTTCATCAGTATCTATTGCACTAGTACAACCTGGATCTACTTGATCAATATAACTATCTGCATCATTATCAATTCCATCTGAACATTGAGTTGCTCCATTATTATTTTCATTATTATCATTAGCATCAGTACAACCAAAATCATTAAGATCTATATATCCATCATTATCATCATCCAATCCATTTGAACATTGTGATACAATTGTATTTGTTTCATCATTATCTGTTAAACTTGAACAACCAGAATCTAATAAATCAATATAACTATCTCCATCATTATCAATACTATCAGAACATTGTGTAGTTACTGTATTAGTTTCATCAGTATCAGCAGCATTGGTACATCCAGGATCTGCTAAATCAATTAAAGTATCTGCATCATTATCAATACTATCAGAACATTGTGTAGTTACTACATTAGTTTCATCATTATCTGTTAAACTTGAACAACCAGAATCTAATAAATCAATTAATCCATCGTTATCATTATCTAATCCATCATTGCATTGGAATATTGGATTTGTTTCATCATTATCTGCTGCATTTGCACAACCAGAATCTAATAAATCAATATAACTATCTCCATCATTATCAATTCCATCTGAACATTGTGAATTAACAACTATAGGTGTTACAGTTACTCTTACTGTATCTTCTGCAAATAATTGACCATCAGATACTCTTATTACAAGATCAGAATAACCATTTTGTCCAGGTTGAGTTGTACAATCTAACCAAGCACCATTTGTTGTAGGTCTTATTACACAACTTACAATTGCGGTATTGCTTTGGCTAAATATAGTATAATATAATTGATTATTTTGTGTTTCTGCATCGTGAGCAGAATTCCATATATTTAATAAATTTTGATTTAATCCAGAATCTTGAACTATTGTTACATCTGGCAATAAAGGATTATAATAAGGTCTTGTATTTGTAGGTATAGATAAAATATTAATGGTTGCATTACCTAACCAAATTTTAGTAGAAGTTCCTTGTTTCCAAGCTTCACAAGTTACTGTTCCAGGAATAGTATTTGTTGGTTGTAATGGATTTGTATGTGTACCTTGTATTGTTACTCCAGTACCTTCCCAATCTACAGTAAATCCAGTAGTAATTCCATTAACATAACAAGTCAAAGGATCATTATCAGTTGGATTTGTAGGACTAATAGTTACTGCTGCAAAAACATTTGTACTTAAAACTAATAAAAAGAATAAAGTCCAAACTAAATTAAATTTCTTTAGTCCAAACATATTTTTTGTATTCATTAGTGTAATAACCTTTCAATTTGTATTGGTTTAATATCTGGAATGCCATAAACTACTGCTGCTCCGATTTCAAAATTCTCTTTATTATAATTTGTGTTAGTAGTAGATAAATTCCAATTATATTTTTCCCAATTAGCTAATATTTTTAAATACCAATTTGGAAGTACTGAAAATGAATCATCTAGTCCTATTGTCATTTTTTGTAATGGACCAGAAATTGGATAACTTCCGTATGCTCTTAAAATATTTTTACTTGTTTCCCATTCAAAAGTACCTGTTAAATTATTTCCAGTTAAAATTTTATTATTAGTATAATCTACATTTTCTGTATATTGTTCCCAACCTAAACTTGATTTTATTCCAGAATCAAATTCAGAAGATAATCCAGCAAGGGTTTTAAATTGACTTATTTTTTTATTATAATTTTCATTATTCATTTCATCTTTTTGATTTATATTTGTATCATCATAAACAACTCCAGCATATGCTCCAACAGTTCCTGGGCCTACATCAACAACTTGAGCATCAACATAACCAACAATTTCATTGGTATTTACTTTTTGAGTTATTTTTTGATCATAAACTTGAATATCTAAAGGATTTTCTTTGTAAACATATCCTGCAAAAATGTTTGTTCCTTCTAATAAATTAGCAAATTCTCCTTTGTAAAATCCACCAACATTAAATGGTTTTTTTCTAATTTTAACATTTTCACTTGATTCATCTTGTTGTCCATAAGTAAATTGAGCAACTAAAGAACTATTTTCTGTGAATTTTGCTTCTCCATCTAATCTGGTTTCCCATCCGCTTATTTTATAATTATCAGAACCATTATTTTCATTTATATTTGCGGTTCCATTAATGAATAAACCTGCTGCAGATATTCCAATTCTTGGAGTTTCTTTAACAGAAGAATCTTTTTGTTTAGGAGATTTTTTCTTTGTTACTTCTTCTTGAATAAATGGATTTGTTGAATTATCTTGAGTAGGTTTAGGATTAGTTTTTGGTCCTTGAGGAATTTGTTTTGTAGATGGATTTTGTGGTGCTACATAATTATTATTTTGTGTTTTTTCATCACCTGTACAATTCCATTGACATTTTACTTTTCTATTCTCTTTTATAGAATGTCCTTCATATTCTTCTGTACTTTCACATGAACGTTCTTCTAGATTAACATTTATAGTTTTAAGTTTACTTACTTCTTGCCCAACAAAATATTCTATTGAGTCTTTTCCTATCATATCCCCATTACTATTATGATAAACTACTGTAACTAGTTCTTTTGCGTGATGAGGATCTGCTTTTAAAAATTTAATATTATATTGAGGATGTCTCTTTTTAAAATTATTAATATCTGAATTTGATGCAGATAATTTTACGAAAGAAAGACCACTAGCTAATACCACATTGTCTCCAGCTAAATCATTAGTTTTACTTGTTAAATATAAATTAAAGTTTCTATCTCCATTAGCAGTTGTTGCTCTGATAAGTGTATCTGCTTGTTTTCCAATTTTAAAAGAATAAAATCCTTCTGCATCTTTATTTTTTAATGGTTTGAAATTTATAGGTTTTCCATTTTTATCAAATTTAGAAGTAATTTCTAATTCTACATTAGGATCTAATACTTTAACATAATGTATAGAATTTGCATTCATATATTCATTTCTATTATCCTTATTATCTCTTATTTCGCTATATAAAGATTCTTCATCGTTTAAATTAAATTCATTTTTATTGCTATCGAAATATTGTATCATGAATGGAGAAATATCTACTTTTTTATTTGTTGGTTTTTGTGTTGGTGCTTTATATTCTGGTTTTTTTGTTTCTTCAGCTTGTCTTTTACGTGCTTCTATTTCTGGAGCTAAAACAGGTTCTCCTTTAATATCTTGTTCTTGTATTGCTGGTTCAACTGTTTTTTCTGGAGCTTTCTTTTCTGCTTGTTTTGTTTTACATATAGAAGGAGATGTTAATTTATCTGATTTTCCTACTGAAGATAAAATGTATTTATTTCCTTCGTTATCATAACCAATTATTCCAACTCTTAAATTATCATTTCCAGAATAATTAGCAAGACTTATGTAAGCTTTATTATTTTTAATTTCTTGTTTAGTTTCTTCTAAAACATCTAAAGTATTCATATCAATTAAAACAGCTTCTAATCCTATAAATTTTGAATTTGAAAGATTTTTATTTATATTTATTTCATATCCATTATCAACACAAGATACAGCTGTTCCAAGTTCATGTTTGTATGCAGGATTATTGTGTCTGATTATATAGCCATCTTTTGTTTTTACAAATTTAGGTTTAACTTCTTGTTTTGGTTTTTCTTGTGCTTGTGCAGGTTTTGGTTGCACAGGTCCTTGAACAGGGCCAGGATAATTTGGAGTTATTGAAGGAGTTAATCCTTGAGCTGGAACTGGAGCTTCGGGTTCTATTTGTTTTTTATTATCAACTTTTTGTTCTTGTTTACTAAAAACTAAACTATCTGCTAAATAATTTCCTGCATGTCTGCAATCTCTAAAATTAGTACAAGATCCATAAGAAAATGAAGTAAATGCTAATAGCGCTAAAGCGTATATCCCTGCTTTTTTTATTTTATACCAACATCCTTTAGGAGGTTCTATTGGTGAAACTGGATCATTATCAATTTTTTCTTCAAGAGTTTTAGGAGCTTTTGGTATTTCTGTAGAAGGATTTTTATCTGGTTTTACTCCATCTGGATTTTTAGCTTGTTCATAAGCCTGTTCATCAGTTAAAGGTTTATCTTCTAAATTAAAATCAACTTCTTGTCCAGAATTTTTATTTTCTGGTTTAGATACAGGCACAGGTAAATTCTCCGATTCATTCTTTGATTCTGGCATCTAGACTAACCCCCACCTTATTTATCACTACAAAATGATATCATATCCTATATATAAATGTTTCTAAGAAATTTTCCTAATTCTGATATTTAAAGCTTTCTGTTAAAATATAAAAACGCCGAGGGTGGGAATTTCATAATTTCTGGTTTTTAACCAAATTTTATTTTGAACCCACATATCCGTAAGGAAACAGGATCTTTGCATATCCTTAGCAATCTTGTGCTTCATTCTAAATTGAATCTGCGCAATACCAGGTTATGCGACCTCGGCATAGAATTCAAAAGAAATTTTTATTTATAAATTTATCTTAATCTAATAACTTCTAGATTTTTTGGAGCATTTGTTTCTAAATTGTAAGTCTTGTGTAAAGAACTAGCTAAGTCTAAACATTTAGAATTTTCTCCGTGTTGAACAATAATTTTCTTTGGTCTTGGTTCTAATCTATGTACAAAATTCATTAATTGATCTCTTGAACTGTGTCCTGAAAATCCTTTTATAGAATGAACAGCCATTTTAACACTAATAACTTCTGGTTTTTCATTGTTACCTAAGTTAATTTCTTTTTCTCCGTGTTCAATTCTTCTTCCTAAAGAACCTTCACCTTGATAACAAGTAAATATGATTGAATTATTTTTATTATCTGCTAATTTCTTGAAGTAATCGACAATAGGACCACCTTGCATCATTCCTGAAGTTGCCATAATAACACATGGGCCTTCTTCATTAACAACTTGTTCCATTTCTTTTTGTGAACCTACCATCTTGAAAACATCTGATAAAAAGGGATTTTTATTTTCATGGAAAATCTGTTTTTTTATTTTTGTATTGAAAAAATCTGGATAAGCTGTGTGAATTGCTGTAATATCCCAACACATTCCTTGAATATATATTGGAATTTTATCTAATTTTCCTTCACGAATAATTCTTTCTATAATTAACATAACTTCTTGTGATCTTCCAACTCCAAGAATAGGCATAATTATTTTTCCATGTCTTGCAACAGTTTCTTGAATAACTTTAATTAATTGATCTTCAGATTCTTGTCTAGAAATTTGTTTGTCATCTTTTCCACCATAAGTAGATTCAATAATACAAGTTTCTAATCTTGGGAATTTTGTTGAAGCAGGATTTAATAAATTAGAAGTTTCATAATTCATATCTGAAGTATATAACAAATTATGCAATCCTTCTCCGATATGTAAGTGAGCCATTGCTGCACCTAAAGCGTGTCCTGAATTATACAAGGTTAATCTTACATCAGGAGTTATATCAGTAACTTCTTCATAATCTAAACAAATTGTATGTTTAACCATTTCTTTAATATCAGAACTTGAATACATTGGTTTTTTTCCTTCTTTTTGTGCAATAGCAACTACATCTAAACAAAGTAAAGCCATAATATCTCTTGTAGGTTCTGTACAATATGTAGGACCAGTATAACCATATTTATACAATAAAGGAATCATTGCCATGTGATCTACGTGAGCGTGAGTTGCAATTACTGCATCAATATCAGAAATACTAAATTCTGGTGCTTCTATCAATGGAAATTGATCATTTTCATTAGCTACGTTTATTCCACAATCCATTAAAATTCTTGATTCTTGTGTTTGTAATAATAAACAAGATCTTCCAACTTCTCTAGCTGCTCCTAAAAAAGAAACTCTAACCCATTCATGTTTTCTTTCTTTAGTATAACCTTCATAAACTCTTTTTCCAACTTTATTTAAGAATTTTTTTCTGTAATCGTTATTTTCATATAAAACTTTTCTAATATTTTCTATGATTATACTTCTTATTGCAGGAGTTCTTTTAATTAAAGGCACCCATAAAGTTTGTTTTCTAATTTCTCTTAATAATTCTCCACCTTTTCCAATAGCTACTCCAGGTTTTTCAACTTCTATTGTAACTACACTTCTTTGAACATCAAAAATTACTTGAGCTAACCCACAATCTTTAGGTAATAATTCTTTAATTATTTTTTCTGCATCCTCTAAACCCAAAACCAAAGAGGGATCACATCTTAATTCAATTCTTTTTTTGATTTTATCAACTATTTCTCTTATTAATCCATTAGGTTCTAGGAAAAATTCCTTGTTTTTAGTATAAAGAACTATATTTGCTCCTTCAAAAAAGGATCCAGAAATATTCGCCTTGCTAGGCAATTGTTTCATTATCTCATCTAATATATTTACCATTTTTCAGAATAATTTATAATCAAATTTAATTTTAGAGTGTGAATTTATCTTAAACTCATCTTTAATTCTTTTTTGTAAACTTTTTTAATGCCTTTTTCAGTTATAGAAATTACATCAATTCCATCACCTGAATTTGCATCTCTTAATATTGCTGAGTTTATTGCTTTAATACACAAATCAGTTCCTTCTTCTAAAGTCATATTTTCTTTAAATAAAGTATCTAAAACAGGTAATGCTCCTGCTGTGCTTCCTGAACCAGAAGCCACATATTCTTTTACTTCTGAAACAGAACCATCTGGGAAAATATCATGCATATGTATTCCTGAATCATCTCTTCCTGCAATTATAAAATGTGCAACTCCAGGTATTGCTGAGAATTTTCTAATGTTTTGATAAACCATTCTAGCTAATAAATTTGCTGCTTCACTTATACTTATTCTTCTTCCCATTCTCATTTCTTTAATTTTTAATTCTGATCTTAGTAATTTTATTAATAATTGGACATCTGAAACATTTCCAGCTGTAGTAACTGCTATATCTTCAGTAACAAAAACTATTTTATCGGTCTTTCTATCAAAAATATAACCACCGCCCAAAGTTGCTCTTTTATCTGCACCTAAAATAATTCCATCTTTACAGACAATTCCAACTGTGGTTGTTCCTGTTTTTCTAACTTGTCTATCTTTATCTTCCATTTTAGAATCAGCTAATTTAGTTAACAATTATTTATTTATAAATGTTTCTATTGATTAAAAACCAATTTTTCCATCATTGTTTAAATCTGGAATTTTGATATTTTGGCCCGGTTGTAAAATTGGGGAATATAATAAATCTAAAGTTTTATTTATATCATAAACTGCATCTCTACAGGCATCTACACTTATTTTAATGTTATTTAGATTATAAAACGCATAAAGATTTGGTTCTATCTCATTCTGTTTAGATTTAGGTTCTGAAACAAATTCATAATTTCCTGCTTCTATTTCTTTTTTACATAAATTAGTAATATTATCTCCTTTTTGTATAGAATAATTTACTGTAGGACCATTAACAATACCTTGATAAATTTTATGTTCATCATATATTTTTTTAGCAGGAAAATAAGATGCAACAATTGCTCCTGTAACTAAGGTTGTTAATGCTAAATTCCTTAAAAAATTAGATTTTTGAAATCTATTTTTTCCGTGTATACCTCTTAAAATATTATTTGTCATTTTATTTAACCTCTGTTTTTAATATTGGAAATTGTGAACAAAAAGAAGTAGAATCATTTACTCCTTTAAATTTTCCGTCTTTAAGCATTTTTTCTAAATCTATTCCAACATATTCAACAACATATTGTGAATTTTTAGTTTTAATATTTAAAGAATTATTTACTTGTTGAACATCTTCTATTCTACTAGTTATCCATTCTTTATTATTTTCAAAATCTCTTATTGTTAAAAAATTTCCTTTTTCTGTAAATGGTTGAAAATATCTTAAATATTGAGTATAATTAATATGCGTTTTTGTTTCTGGTAAAACCTCAGAAATTTTTTCACCATTTCTATAATATACTATTTTTTGATCTTTACCTAATAAATTTCCCATTTTATTGTAACTACTATTAAGTAATATATATTATATATAAACCTTTCGGTTCAAGAAAACTGTATTTTACGGGCTTTATCCTTTAAGGAAGGGCTTTTTAGCAAAGCATTCAAATAATCCTGGAATTCTGTATGTTTTCTCTTAAGTTTAACATAAATTTTCTTGTTTTCTGTAAAGAATTCATTTGAATTCCATTTTTCTTTGAACTTTTTAACATGCTCTTCTTCTGTAATGGGAGGACCAAAATGCTTTTCATATTCTGCAATATTTCCTTTTTTAACTACAAACCAGAAATATGCTTTGTTTTCTTTCTTATTCCAATCCCAATTAGCTTCTTTTATTTCAAACTCTTTCAAATTAGATTTTAAAAATTCAAAAGCCTTTAACAATTTAGTACCTACAATATCGTCTCTTCCTTTTTTAGGTTTGACAATTAGAGTTACTGCATTTTTAGGTATTCTTAATTTCTTTACAAAAAATTCATTATAAACTTTTTCTGTATCAATAGATCTAGGTTTTATAAATTTTAAATAATTTTTACAAGTTTCTTTGAATAATTCAAATTTTTCTGTAGATAAAGCAGCACAGGCATTTCTTTCTTTTTGTAAAGGATCTATTACAATTAAAGGACTTAATTTAGATTCATTTAATCTTACTACTTTTCTATTTTTAGTATCAATTACTTGCTGTGTTTTCCAACTAATTGCATGCTTAACTAATTCTTCAAAAGAGCCATAATAAATTGTTAATATTTCAAGAACATAACCTGAAAATCCCTTAATATAAGATTCTGCACCATAACAACTACAAGCCTTGCAAAATTCTTTTGTTAATCTTATTTCATCTCCAAGATTTTTAGATTTAACATTGGAATTTACCCAATTAACATGCAAAGGACTTACATCCATAATATTTTTTGCTTCTTCAGGAGTTTTTATATTTAAAACAGGAACTATTTCAAATTTGTAATTATTAATATTCATTTGATAATAATTTCTTGAAGCAGGAATTCTTTTTATTCCAAAAAACAAACTTTTCCATAAAAAAGCATTTCTTAATTTCTTTCTAAGGGTTTCAGAAATTGTTTCAGGATCATATCTTTTATTGAATAATACAAAAATATCTATATCATAATCATCTTTTAACCAAGTATTTTTTGCAAAGCTTCCTCCAATAGTAGCTTGAGCTGCAACTAATTGATGATTTAATCTTTCTATAAATATTCTAGTTAAGTTTTCAACCTTTTTTTGCTCTTTTTCAGAAGGCTTTATTTCATCTAGTATGTAACTATAATCCATAATATATTAAGAAAATAACTAAATAAAAAGGTTTCTACTTATAATATCTTTATATAATAAGTAAGGTTTGTGTAAAAAGTCCTATTCTTCAATACTATGACCCAACTCACTAAGTTGAAGCCAAACAAATACCGATTTAAATATAGAATTTTGAGAAGAAATAAATTTTTTAACTGCTAAGCAAATATCGTCTTGCTTTTTTACTCTTTCTGGATATGAATAAGCCACAATTGTAACCTCAACATCAGCTATCGGTAATTGTGTTAATGGCATAAAAACCCGAATACTTACTTCATCTTTTCTTAGAGTCCTATCCTTACAAGAAAGTTCTTTAGCTATCATTTCTCTTAAATTTGGAAGAATTCTCTTAATTACATTCAATTCTTTTTCTGATGAGACATTAACAGTTACTGAAGGCATAATATATTAAGAAAATAACTAAATAAAAAGGTTTCTAATTAGGCTGCTTTAGCTGTTTCTAATGGAAAAAGCCTTAGTTGATTTTCAGGAACATATTGTTTAAAGTTGAATGGAGAATAATAAACAAATCCTTTTTTCATTGCAAAATCTCTCAAAAGATTGTCCATTTCCTTAGTTACTTCTGTAGTTCTTAAACTTTGTTTAACATAAGTCTCTAAATTGTTTATATCTTGATCTAATGAATCTATAGAACTACCCAATCTTACTTTAGCTAATTCAAGAAGTTCATATTTTAAATCATCTTTAAGAGTAGGTAAACTATCTGGATCTTTTACATCAAATCTTCCAAATAAAGCTAAATACGTTTTTTCTTTGATATTAAAAAAAGCCTTTACTCTTTCGTTAACCTCATTTATATCATCAAAATTTGTTACAAATTCTTTTAAGTTTTTATAATCTAAGGAAATAATTTTTGTATCATAATGAATATCAACATAATATTTTAATAAGGAATCAAATCCAATCATACTTGCTCTTTTTAATTTTCTTTCATCGGTAGTATATTGAGAACCTAAACTATCTAAATTAGATCTTATATCCCTAGTTAAATTATTTAAATCTACTATTTCTCCATTAAGAGAAACTAATTCTCCTAAAATAATTAAATTTTGTAATTTAGTATTATCTTCTATTGCTTTTAAATTATCTATCACAGGAGTAATTGTTTGGGTATCTTCTTTTTGAGTAAGAGTAGATTTAATTAAACCTAAGGTTTCGTTTAGATCAGTTTCATCTTGTAATTTAGATTCAACAGACAAAAGCAGTTTTTTCTCTTCAGACAACCTATCTTTAACCTCTTTTAATTGTTCTATATAAGAAGTAAGTTCATCTGCAACATTTTCATTAAAAAAATTAATTTCCATTTTCAAAGATAGAGTAGAAATATTTATATTCTTTTCTAATCAACAAGTAACCTTACAGTAACAAACTAACAAAATAACCTATAAAACATCCAGCACTTAAGAAAGGCATTGCAGGATAGAATTTTTTCTTTTCAGCAAATAAGAGTAATATCCCTAAAGCAATTGAAATAAATAAAACAGTGATTAAAGCATTAAGATAAGTTGATATTTTTAATATAGTTCCAGCAAACAACAAAGTAAAACCAATATCTCCTCCTCCAAGAATAGCAGATTTTCCTTTTCCCGTAGGTATTAACAATCCAGCAAAGATTTGAATCTTAGATTGATATTTAGCTAATTTTACCATGTGTTTTGTTTTCCAGACAGCAATCATATCATATATTGAAATTATTAATAATAAGACAGAGATTGAAAATAGATTTAAAACAGGAACAAAAATAGAAGCAAGTCCTCCATACATAAATATTTCTCCTAAATTATGGAAATAAACATTTGGCTTGAAAACTTTTAATCCTGCTAAGACTACTGCAAAAATTAAAGCAATATAACTAGGAAGATTTAGTTTATTTGTAAAAACTGAAAATGTAATTAATAATGAAAAAGTAATTCCAATAAAAAACCATGTTTTCCACAAATTATTTGCTCTAAATTTAATTAATAACAAAGCTAATGCACTTGCTATTAATATTGCAATGGTCAAAGGTATGAAAGAAGTTTGTTCTTCAAATTGTGGTTTTTCAATATTGTAAGGAAGATCTTGAACAACACCTGCATGAGGAATAACATAATAATTAACAACATATAATCCAATTAACTGTGTAACAATAAACAATAAAATCATTAAAGAAGTAATCTTTACATTATATTTCATATTATTCTGAAAGATTGTTTGTTTTTAAAGGTTTTCACACCATTTTTAGTTAGTTAAAATTTTAATAAGAAAAGCTTTTTAAATAGACATTTATATAAGATGTTTACAGCAGAGTGGAGAAGCTAGGAGTTCTCGCAGGGCCCATAAATAAGTTGGGATACCCTGAGGTCGATGGTTCAAATCCATCCTCTGCTACCATATTTTATATAGAAAAGTTTATATATCAATTGATATACTAAGATTTATGCAACTGTTATTACACAAAAAGGAAAATCCATTTGTAAGATCACCTACTTTAGATACGGTTTTAATGGTAGAAAAAACAATAGATGAATATAGCGGAGAATTCAATAGAACACAATTATGGAAAATTCTACCAAAAAAAGTAATGTGGCAAACATTCTTAGTTATTTTAGATTATTTAGAAAGTATAAATAAAATTGCAATTGATAAAGAAGGTAAAATAGGATATATCTGGAATCCTGAATTAACAAAAAAACTTAAACATAGAAAGGAGATTAAAATATGATAAAACCTTCTAAAGTTGTTTTTATATCTGATGAATTAGAAAGAGATTTTAATTTATTAAAAGAAGAAGATCCAATAAAAAAAGGAATTATTAGAGCAATAAAAGATTTGAAAGAAAATGCTTTTTGCGGAATTCAGATTCCAAAGAAATTATTTCCAAAAGAATACATACAAAAATATGGAATAAATAACTTGTGGAAATATGATTTATCAGATGGCTGGCGTTTATTATATACTGTTAATCCAGAAAATAAAGTAGAATTAATATCGGCTATATTAGAATGGTTTGATCATAAAGAATATGAAAGGAGGTTCAATTATTAAAAGATGACTTTAATATGCGGTATCGATGAAGCTGGCAGATAAATCTTTTTTAAAGGTTTAGCCAATAGGTCCTATCATCGGTCCATTAGTAATAGCAGGTATTTCTGTAAAAGAAGAAAATGTTCAGAAACTAAGAGATATTGAAGTAAAAGACAGCAAATTATTAACTCAAAAACAGCGTGAGTTTCTATTCAAAAAAATAATTAAAATTGTTGAAGATTATAAATATTTTATTATAGAACCAGAAGAAATTGATAATGCTTTAAATTCACAAGAATTAAATCTAAACAAATTAGAAGCAATAAATCAAGCTAAAATTATTAATTTTTTAAAACCAGATAAAGCAATAATAGATTGTCCTAGTCCTAATATTAAAAGTTATACTAATTATCTAGATATTTTTTTAAAACATAAACCAAATATAGTTATGGAGCATAAAGCAGATGTGAATTATCCAGAATGTTCTGCTGCTTCAATAATTGCTAAATGCATTCGTGAAGAAGAAGTTGCTAAACTAAAGAAAAAATATAATATTGAATTTGGTTCGGGATATATGTCAGATGAGAGAACTCAGAAATTCTTAGAAGCAAATCATTCTGAGCCTAAATTTGATAAATTATTCAGAAAATCCTGGCTTCCTTATAAAAATCATAAACTAAAACAAGTTAATTTACTTGATTTTAAAAAGTAAAATTATTTAGTTAATTCTTTTAAAAGAACTCTTTCAGTACCTAATAGTTTTTGTGTATATTTATTCAATATTTGTTTAATATCAGAATTATTATAATTAAATTCCGGAATTTTTTTCGCACGTACCCCAAGAGCAGGATCCGAGTAACCATGATACCTGTCGCAGACGAGGATAGCCCTAGCAAAGCAAGCGTAGAACCCAGCAACCCCATAATTTATGGGATGATTATAACAGAATTCTCCTTTTTTTGTTCGTTTAGTAGGTAACCCTTGTTTATTTGCTAGTTGCAATAAAGAATCTAAATTTATTCCAGGATCTTTATCTTTCATTAAAGTTGATTTGTCTAACAATTCTGACTTTGTCTTATTTTCTGTTAATATATATAACCCATTTTTTCTCCTTTCAAAATAAGCATCTAAATTTTCAGCTCTGAAAGGATCTCTTACTTTTAATATTTCATCTAATATTTTTATTGCTCCTTGCTTATTTATTTCTTGATAATCTGTCTTAAGATATTTAATAAATTCTAAAAATTGCTTTGGAGTTAACATTCCCAAATTTTGTTTTTTTAATTGTTTTTGCTGTTTGCCCCAATCTAAATTAAATAATGATTTTTCTTTTGCTACCCATAATTTTACAGATGGAACATAAATATAATCTTGTAAAGTTTCAAGAGTATTTTTCATCACTTTAACTTCAAAAATTTGTTTAAAAACCGGTTCTGGTATAAGCGATAATGACTTCTCTATTAATCTTTTCAAATCTAGTTTATTTTTAGCTTCCATTTTTTAGTTTAATTTATCTGTAATATCCTTTTCAGAAGTTTCTTTCTTAAGAGGTTTTCCACTCTCAAGATCAATTAACCATCCACCTTCTTTTAGAATTTCTAATACTTCATTATTTGGACCAGAAATTTTTGCATCCCAAATATCATTGTATCCACTCATCATACCTATTTCAACTAATTCAGGTAATACTAATTTTGTTGCTTCAAGCATACTTTCTGCTTCTACATTAGATTTGTAAGGTCCATGAGGTTTCGAATTCTCAATCATTATATTCTTTTTATAAAATTCAACAAGGTAAGTATTCATATATTTTTATTAATTAACAATTATTTAAATGTTTCCATTTAAAAGAGGTAACATAACCAAAAGTATAAAATTAAGGGTATAAAAGTATTTAAATAATTAAAGAAAGCCAAAATACTAATGGTTACAATACAAAAGATAAAAATGAGGGGGTTTAAGTCATTTGCAAAACCAATTGAAATGTTCTTTCCTGATGGTTTTTCTGCTATTGTAGGAGCTAATGGTTCTGGTAAGTCTAATGTTGTTGATGCCTTATGTTTTGTACTAGGTAAAAGCTCTGCTAAAGGCCTTAGAGCTGAAAAATCTGCTAATTTAATCTATAATGGGGGTAAACATGCAGATCCTGCTAAAGAAGCCCAAGTTGATATGATATTTAATAATCAAAAAAAAGAATTAGCAATAAAACCAGAATATGGAAATTTAGAAGAAGTAAAAATTTCTAGAATTGTAAGACAGAATGGACAAAGTATTTATAAAATAAATGATAAAACAGTAAACAGACAAGAAATTGTTGAAATGTTATCAAGTGCTTCTATAGATCCAGAAGGACACAATATTATTTTACAAGGAGATATAATTCATTTTGCAGAAATGCGTACAGAAGATAGAAGAAAAGTTATAGAAGAAGTTGCAGGTATTTCTATTTATGAAGACAAAAAAGAAAAGTCTTTAAGAGAATTAGAAAAAGTTCAAGAAAAATTAAATGAAGCAGGAATAATTTTAACAGAAAGAAGTGCTAACTTAAGAGAATTAAAAAAAGATAGAGACCAAGCATTAAAATATAAAGAATTAGAACAAAAAATAAAAGACCATAAAGCTTCTTTGATAAAATCACAGATTAAAAAAAGAGAAGAAAGAAAAGCTTCTATAGAAAACGAAGTCAAAGATAATGAATCAAAGATTTCTAAAGTCAATGAACAAGTAACTCAACTAAAATCAGAAATACATAAATTAGATTCTAGTATTAAAGATATTACAGTTACTATAGAAGACAAAGGAGAAATAGAACAAAGAGAACTAAGAAAGAAGATTGAAGAATTCAAAACTAAAATTGCTAGAGATGATGAAAGATTATTAGTATGTAAAGAACAATTAACTAAACTAGATCAAAGAAATAAACAAATTAAACTTGATTCTTCTGGAACAGATGAAAAAATATCAGAATTAAAAGATAAAAAGAAAAAAACAGAAGAAGAATTAAAAGATTTAATCCAAGAACAATCAAGAATTTTAAAAGATTTAGAGCATTCCAAATCTAAATTTAGTGTCTCTTATGAAACAATGGCTGATAAGGCAGTAGAAAGAATTGTTAATTTGGGTGATGAAGAAGTTTATGGAACTGTTGGAGATTTAGCTGAAATACCAGATAAATATGCTTTGGCTTTAGAAGTAGCTGCTGGTGGAAGAATAAAAAGTATTGTTGTTGAAGATGATTTTACTGCTCAAAGATGCATAGATGTTCTTAAAAAAGAAAAATTAGGTACTTGTACATTCTTACCATTAAATAAAATTAAACCAAAAACAAATAGTATGGATTTAAAAAATATAAAAGGAAAAAATGGAATTGTTGATTTAGCTATAAACTTAGTAAAATATAATTCTAAATTTGATACTATTTTCAAATATGTATTTGGTTCTACTTTAATTATGGAAGATTTAGAAACTGCTAGAAGATTAATAGGACAAATAAGAATGGTTACTTTAGATGGAGATTTAGTAGAAACTTCTGGTGCAATGATTGGAGGATATAGAAGACTTGGAGGTTTAGGAAAGACTTCAAGAAATAAAATTAAAAATCTTGGTATGAATTTAGAAGAATTAGAAAAAGAAAAGTATGATATTGAAAGAAAAATATTTGAATTAAGTTCAGAAAAAAAAGGATTAGACTTACAAATAGAAAGTTTATTTTTACCTGAAAATGATAGAGCTCAAAAGATTATGAAAGAAAATGAGAAAGAAAAGATAGAATTTACTAAAGAATTAGACCATTTAAATGATGAATTAAAAACTGCTAGAAATAATTTAAAAGAATGCGAAGAACAAGAAAAGAAATTCTTTAATAATTTTAAGAATTTATCTTCACAGAGATCAAAATACAATGATAAAATACAAGAATTTGAGACTAAAATCATAAGAGAACAAGAAAAGATAAGAAATTATGAAACCATTATTAACAATTTGAATATTACTAAAGCTAAGACCATTGGAGAGTTAGAAGGTTTGGATAAAGAATTTGAAGAGTTTAAAGTTGAATTTGAAGAAGGAAAAATAAAAATATTAACGAGTGTTTCTATAGATGAATTAACTTTAAGAATAAGAGAAGATGAAAGAGCTTTAAGAAATATTGGTAATGTTAATCTAAGAGCATTAGAAATCTATGAGAATCTTGAAAAAGAATATAATGAACTTCTTGAAAGAGCAGATAAATTGAAAAAAGAAAAAGAAGACGTTTTATTAATGATAGATGAGATTGAAAAGAGAAAGATTGGATTATTTATGAATACTTTTAATGAATTAAATAAAAACTTCGCACAAATATTTTCAAATTTAACTACAAAGGGTACTGCTCATTTAGAAATAGAAAACCCAGAAAATCCATTTGAAGCAGGTGTTGAAATAAAAGTTAAAGTTGTAGGAAATAAATTCCTTGATATTAAAAGTTTATCTGGTGGAGAAAAGACTTTAACTGCTTTAGCATTTATCTTTTCTATACAAGAACACAAACCTGCAAACTTCTATCTATTGGACGAAGTAGATGCTGCTTTAGACAAGACAAACTCAGAATTATTATCTAGGTTAATTAAAAAATACTCAGAAAAAGCGCAATATATTGTTATATCTCATAATGATCATATTATTACAGAATCAGACCAATTATATGGAATTACCATGCAAGAAGGTATTTCTAAAGTAGTTAGCTTAAAGGTTTAATTATTCCACCTTTAATTGTAAATCGTGGTATTGTTTTCTAGCATGATTCTTAAAACATAAATTTAAAAGATGTGTATCATTATGAATTATATAATCTTCATCACGACGAAAAGAAATTTCTGCTATTATTGGAAATCTTTTATGACATTCTGAACAAGTATTATAAGCTGCCGGCTTAAAATCTTTTGAAAAGATAATTTTATTTTCTTCAAGTTGTAATTGTTTTACATAAAAATGCCTTTTTAAAACGGTATTAGGATTAGAATAAGTATCTTGATAATATTCGAACTTAAAAAAATCCTTTTTTTTATAATATAACTTTTTTGTATTTTCTAAACCATTACTTATTTTTTGTATATAATCTAATTTACCAAGATTCAGTATTAATCTCATTGTTTCAGTATCTATATCCCCTAATAATTCATTTAGTTTATCACAATTTTTAGATGAGGATGATATCTTCATAAAATAAGAAAATTTTCTTCCAGAATTTAAAATATTCTCTACTTCTTTATTTATTTTACTTCTAAATAATTCTTCTAAATTTTCAATCATTTTATCTTCTCCTTTTATCTAGCAAAGCGTTTCTTTTCCAGAGTTTTTTCTTTATAATAACTTTTCTTTTAACAGGTTTGCTTTTTTTAACTATAATTTTTCTTTTAACGACTTTTTTCTTAGGAACGCCTATTTTCTCAAACTTTTGAACGATATCTTCCCAAGGAGTATCATCATGAGTTTCTTCTTGTACTTCTAATGGTACTGAAGGAATTGTTTGTTGTATAGGCATTAATTCAGTTTCAACTTCTTCTGAGAATATACTTTCTGCTTTTTTATGGAATTTTGTTTTTATTATTATAATAATTAAGAATAATAAGATAAATGCAACAATAATATAGTATTTGTATTTGTTCATTAAATCGATAAATTTCTTTCCTGTATCTTTCTCTGTAGTAGAAATTTTTGTAAATTTATTTATTGTTAGACTTGCAATTTCATCTTCTATAGAATTTAATTTTACTTCTATATCAGATATTCCATCATCAGTTATATCAACGAATTTAGAATTTCCAACCGTTAATAAAACATAATTAGTTTTGTTTGAGTTTATTGCTATTAAAACAGTTTCATTTTCCATACTATTTAAAGTTACAATATGTTCTTCATCATTATAATTAAAACTTTCTTCATCTCCAACAGCAATATCTAAATCTACTAATTTTTCAGTTTTTTGTGTATTTACTACACCAGTTACACTTTCAAATCCACTTCCAGTAGAAGTATTTGTTTTTTTAGTAATAATATTTTTAGCATAATTTTTAGCCCTTGTATAATAACCAGTAATTTTATTTGTTAAATCAAATCCAGTCTCATTAATGCTTTCTCCAGAACATTGTTTTTCAGTTAAAACAATTAATTCCATTTCATCAGAAGATTTTACTTTTGAACTTAATGTAGATTCTAATTTAAATTTATAAGTTCCAGGTTTTATAAAAGAATTATTTATTTTCATTAAAACAACTTCTTCTTGCCCAGGACTTACTGTTACAGTCTTTGTATTAAATATTATAAATTCTGGTGCATCTAAACTTAAAGTATAAGTATTTGCAATAGAACCACTATTTTTTATTGTTGCAGTAAAAGTATCTGTTACCGGACTGCAAATTTCTTCTTTCTTGCTTAAAAATGCAACTTCACCAAAATTACAAGATTTTACTTCTGCTTTAACTAATCCTTTTGCTTTTGTATTTCCTTTATCAGGATCTATTGTTAATTTAACATCAAAAATTCCTTTAATATTATAATCTGGTTCTAAAATTAAATTAAACTTTTGTGAAGTCTTTGCAGGTATAATTAAAGATTTTTTATCTAAATGAACCCATTTTGGAGCATCTTTAGAAATATCAAATTTATTTATTTCATCTCCAGTATTTTCTATAGTTATTGGAATTATATCTTGACTATGATCACAAATATCTGCATAATTTCTATCAATATAAACTGTAAAATTATAATTTGGTTTTACTTTTACTGTTTTTGTTGTATTTTTTATGGTTACTGGTTTTTCCTGAACAACTTGTTTTTCTTGAACAACGGTTTTTATTACAGGTTTTTCAACAACTACTCTTTTCTCAATTATTTTTGGAACTTCAACTATTTTTTCTATTATAATTGGTTTTTGTGTTTGTATTTGTGTTGTTGGTTGTGAAATTTTTACAGATTTAACCATATTACAATTATTGATAATAATAGAATGATGGGCCTTCTCTAAAGAAGCTCCTGAAACAACATCTATGTATAGATCATATTTTCCTGGAGGTGTATTAGACATGGGTGTTACATACGTATAGATAGAACGTATATCTCCAGGCTTAAGTACAAAGCCTTTTGGTATTGAAGCAGACCAAGGCAATGCACTACCATATAAATCTACTGTGTACTGTTGCTCAGAATTCCCATCATTCTTAATAATATCTAAAAAAAGATGAGTATTTTCAGGACACAAAGAAACTTCATTGGTTTCAGAAATTATTGATGCATTTACATTTAGAATTACTATTAAAAAAACTGATAATACTATTATTAATTGTTTAAAGTACATATCTAACCCCCGATTTTATCCACTGGTGAGGGTATACATTATTTATAAGCATTCATATATTAGAATTGTAGTTTTATAAAATAATAATTAGATAGAAATTTAATAAGATTCTACTTCTACTTGAACTATTATTTCAGAAAGTTTTTTTGCAAGTTCTCTATCTCCCCTTGAAGTCAAATCGATAAAAGTAAAAGGTGTTTTATTAAGGTTAGATAAAGAAGCAGTTAATCCTTGAGCTCTTTCCTTTGCTTTTTGGTAAGCTAAATCAGAAATATTATCTCCTGGATGGGCTATTGCAACTGGACTAATCTTATCATAAACAATTAGTATATGTCCATCTAATAACTCTCTATAAGGTTCAAAACGAGAACCAAAATGCATCTTCTTTAATTGCTCTTCAAGCGAAGGAATGTAATTACCCGTTTTTTGGGTCCATGCAAGAAGTTCACCATGACAAACCCTATAAGAATTTTCTGGATTATGTGAAGGACTAAAAGCATCTTTTTCATCTTGTAAGAATACTCTATACATCATAGGATTTATTGGCATAAAAATAAAATATCTATCAAATTTAAAAAGATATGTGAGTTAAAAAATATATTTTTCTAAATAGAACTTTCTAAAATATTAAAAAATTAATAAAAAAAGAAAAAAAGAAATTAAAAGTTTGGATAATAGTAATAAGTTTGACCTTCAGTTAAACTTGGTTCTTCTTTCTTGCCTTTAGCACTTTTAACTGCTAAAACAATACCAAGAGCCACTATTACTAATACTAACAATGCTGTAATTCCCCATAATACGTTTTTCAAATTAATTCCACTAGCATTTGCTTTAACATCAGCACCTAATGAAATTTCTTTAACAACGTCACTACCGGATTTTACTTTTGCTGTAAACATATACAAGCCTTCGCTAGCTTCTTTGTTTGCTGTGATATATACAAAAGCTTCTCCTACACCATTTGGACTTACTGTCACAACAGCTGGATCTACTCTTGAACTACCCCATGAATCTGTTCCAACAACTTCAACATTATAACTTTCAACTTTGTTTCCAAGGTTTGCTAATGTAAATCTATAAATTACACCTTCTCCTTGTTTAAGTTCTTTAGTTACTGTATCTACATTAACAAGATTTCCTGTACTTGTTCCTGCGGTACTAGTTGTAGTTGTAATTCCAGTACTTGCATCTGCTTTAGCTACATATAAGTAATATGTACTTTCAGTAGATTTGTGAAGTTTATCATATTCAGCTGTAACTTTCAACTGATAAGATCCTTCTTTTGCAGTGTCTGGTATTTTCAACATTAATTCACTGGAGGTACTAACGTGACTTTCATCACAATCATTTTCATCACAGTAATCATCTGAATTTAATTTATCAACATAGTCTTTTACTTCTATGCCTAATTCAGGTATTGCTAACTTAACTCTTATGTCTCTTTCATTTGAAGACCCTAGGTTTTCAACTCTAACCTTTGCATACAAAGCTTTTCCAGCTTGTACTGTTAAGCCAGGATTAAAAATTACATCTTGGATCTTAACTTGGTTTTCTAAAGGTGTTATCATTAACGCATATTGCGCTGAAGCGTATTCAACTGCTTCATCATCATCGTAAAGAACGATGTGTAAAGTATAGTCATCTGTTGCATCTAAATCTTCTGGAATTTCTAATTCAAGAGATTTTATGTATGTAACATTTGCTAATGTGTTGAATCTTTCTGTAGTTGCTTCAACTTCGTCATATTTGTATCCACCAATCCAAGCTTTTACTTTTACTTTATCTTGGTTGGTTAATCCACCTTTAAGTTCAACTCTAATGTCAACAATGTCTCCTCTGTCAGCATGTATAACTGCGTTATTTGCATCTAACTCTACTCCACTAACTTGTACTTCAGTTATTGAAAGAGCTTGTGCACTTACTGCACTTACAAACAATGCAATTACTAGTAATAATACTGCGCTCAAACATTTTGTCATGTTCATTTTTTAATTAACCCCCATGTTAATTGTTTTAACCACTCTTTTCATTTTGTAGTAGTTATGTTCCATATATAAACTTTATGGTGATAACAATCAGTAATCTTTCACTACCGACTTCTACGAATATTTAATTATCTTCACTTAATTTCCGTACAATCAGATAAATTCCAACTAATAAAGATAACACAAATAGTGACAAAAATGTAAATTCTAAAATTAATAACCAGTCTATTTCTGTTTCTTGTTTATTTGTAGTAGTTACATCTATTTGGAAACCAGAATTCTGTACTTCTAAATCAGAATATTTTACAGCTTTAGCATTATCATTATAAAACTCTACTTTAGCGTTATAATACCCTGAAACTGCATTCTTTGGTATATCTAAACTATATTGTTTTAGTGTCGCACCAAATGGTGACAATTCATTTACGCTATATATTTCTTCTAAACCTAAGTCAGCTATGCTTATTTTTACTTTCAAATTGTTTTCATCATAACTTCCATAGTTTTTTAATTGAACATCTAGTGTCACTCTATCTCCAGGCGACAATTTTTCTTTGTCTGAAACCACAGAAATAATTCCTAAACTGTGTGGATTTGTTCCAGCTGTTGAATCTTCATCATTATCTTCATCATCTTCATTGTCTTCATCAGAATCTACATGTATAGTAATTGTTGCATTAGTACTGTCTCCATCATTATCTGTTACTATTAACTTAACATGATATGTTCCAGCATTTTCAAAAGTATGTGTTGGATCTGCTAATGCACTAAAATGAGTATCATCAAAATTCCATAAATAAGTAAAAGGAGAATTTCCATTTACAGTTGAATTAAAATGTACTTCTAATTCCTCTTCACCAGAAGTAGGATTTGCAGTTATCGTAACTTGAGGTATTACATCTCCAATAGATATTGCTCTTGTATAACTATCTTGTAATCCATCATTATCAGTAACAGTCAAAACAATATTATAAATTCCTGTTTGTGTATAAATATGATTTGGATTTACTCCACTACCAATATTTCCATCTCCGAAATTCCAAGCATAACTAACAATTGTTCCATCACTATCATGAGAACTTGAAGCATTAAATAAAATACTTTGTCCTTCATTTGGATTTATTGGTGTAAAATTAAAATCAGCTACAGGTTCTGTTAAATTAGTTTGATTAGTATTTTCTGCAACTACTATTTGAACTAATTTAGTATCTTGCGCACCATCATCATCTGTAACAGTCAAAGTAGCATTATAAGTTCCAGGCCAATAATAAATATGTCCTATCCAAGGTGCTTCAAAATTATAACTAAGAGTAATTCCATCACCAAAATTCCAGTTCCATTCTACTATTTGCCCATCTAAATCATATGAAAGTGAAGAATTAAATATAATTTCTTCATCTTCTATAGGATTCAAAAGATTATATGTAAAGTTTGAAATAGGTGCTAAATTTGTTTGATTAGTTTGATTTGTAGGTATTACAATTATTTGTAAAATATCTGTATCTTGTAATCCATCATCATCTGTTACTAACAAAGTAACTAAATAAGTTCCTGTTTGATTATAAATATAAGTAGGATTTGAACCAAATAAATCCATAATATTATCTCCATTAATATCCCATTCATAAGAAGCAATGTATCCATCTAAATCATAAGAAGCACTTCCATTAAATTGTACTGATTGATTTACATAAATAGTTTGATCTGGTCCTGCAATTGCAATTGGATATACTTCACTATTACAATCATGTACTATAACTTGTAAATGATCCATATTTTGTAATCCATCGTTATCAGTTACTGTTAAAGTTGCTGTATATTCACCAATTTGAGTATAAATATGATTTACAATAACTCCATTTGCAGTTTGTGAATCTCCAAAGTTCCAAGCATAACTAACAATTGTTCCATCTGCATCAGAACTTCCTAAACCTGAAAATTGTGTATTTTCATTTAAACAAGCAATTTGATCTGAACCTGCTTCTGCAATAGGATTTTGTAATTGTACAGGAACTTCAACATGAATATTTGCTGAATTTGTTGAACTTAGTTTTGTATTTTGATTACACATTGAATCAATAACATCGGTTTGTATTCTAATAGTATAAGTTCCTTGTAAACCTGCAGTATTTATTGTAAATTGTACATTTTCATTTGTTTCTGCATATACTTTAACAAATTTAGTTTCTGTATAAATAATATTTCCGTGCGTATCTACTATATTTAATACAACATTAGTATCTGCATCAAAGAAATTTCTATAATTATCTGGCCTAAATAAAGGACCACTTAATGTAAAACGCAAAGCACTATTTACATTAGTATTTATTGTAATCATATCTCCTTGTTCAGGATACATATTTGAAACTGTAACAGTATTTACTGTTGATTGACAACTATCTTTTTTAGCAAAATTAAAATTATTTGTTCCACTATATTTATTAACAACAAATCCTTGTGGTAAATATCCTTCTTTAAAGAAATATTCAGCATAATATTTATCATCGTAATAGGTAAAAATGGTACTTGTTCCAGCTGTATTTCCTTCAGAAACTAAACTTGGAAAAGAACATTTGTTATCATAATTACAATTATAAAATTGAGTATTATAATTTGATTGATCCATTGTTATTGTATTAGAATATTGTGCAGCAAAAACACTAGCTATAATCAATACAAATATTAAAAGATATTTTAAAAATTTCATTTTATTTTGGGATTAATAAATTACCTCCGGTTATAGTTGGGATTGTTTCTGCAGGTTCTAAACTAACAATCATTTCAAGAGCTTGTTTTATAGTTATAACTTTAGTAGGAGATGTTGCAATACTAACAACAGTACTTGCTCCTGCACCCGCTACAAATCCTGCACCAAACCCTTTTCCCCATTCTATTACAGGTCTTGCACCAGCTTCAATTAATAATAAAGAATTTATATCTAAATTTCCGTTAGCATCTCTTCCTACGATTGCATAAATATAAGAATTTTTTTTATCTTTTTGAACTCCAGTTTCTTGAGCATAATAAGGCATCCTAATAATTGAATCATTTAAAAAATCTCCCATTGCTTTAACATATTTTCCAGTTCCCCAAGAGGCATTTTCTATTTTATTTTCTAAACTAGTTTCTCCTTCTTGATTTATTTCGTAATGATTTTTACTAATTTGAAATAATCTTACTTTAGAAAAATCCTTTGGATTAATTTCATTAAGTTTTATAGTTCCAGCTTTTATTTGTGCTGCTACTTTTGGATTATTTATCTCCCATAAATAAGGTGTACCGCCTGTTGCATCTATGCTAAATCCTTGATTTTGATTTACTAACAAAGTGGATAAATTACCTTTAGCATATTCTTCTTGAATAATTGCTGTCCAATCTTTTGATTTTTTTGATAAAACGGGGAATCTATAAGTGTGTACTTTTCCGTTAAAATGAGTATTTGAATTTGATTTATTGTTTGTTAAATTATCTTCGGTAATTGTAGGTTCTCCAGGATATCCTGAATTTATTAAAAACTCTAATCCAACAGTAGCACTTTTTAATTTTCCACTATCTGAATATTCAATTCTTACAGAGGCTTTTTCAGGTTGGTGTGCTCTTAATACAACACTATTACCTGCTTTAGAATGTTCTATTCCATCATAATTCATTGGATCTTCTCTAATTATTTTATGATCTGGATTAACTGGTTTTAATACAACCCAATCTCCAACATTAGCTTTTGTTTTTCCATAACTAGAACTTAATGGTTGTATTGGTGCAGTACAATTTTCAGCACAGTATATCGGGAATTTAGAAATATCTTGTGTAGACCCTTGCCCAGTTGAACCTGTTCCATTATTTCCATTTTGATTTTGACTCCCTTTTGTCTGATCTTGAGTGGGAGGGAGAACGGAACTTCCATTGCTAGAAGCTCCGCCTCTATAAGTAGAATTTTTTTTACTAAGTTTATCAAAATCTTGATAAGAAGCTAATCTTTCATTACCTGAATCAATAGCAACCATATAATCTGTTAAATTTTTAGGAATATTTTTGAAAGAAGCGATTTTATTTATAATAGGGACTTTGTAACAAGCATCTTTTGTTTTTAAAACTCCTTCTAAATTATCACGATTTAAAGATTCTCCATCAACTTCAAAATAAACTTCTTTTGTATTTGGATTATCTTCAGAAATTTGTTCATAAACTTTTGCAATATCATTTTCATCAACGAAAAAATATTCTCCTTTTGAATCAGTATATGTTGGTCCATCTGAAACTTTATATCCATTTCTTCCTGGATGTCTATAATGAACATCATCACAAGTTTGTGAAGTTTGTTTGGGAGTTTCATTAACAACAGGTTGTTCTTGAACATATTTTGTTTGAGGTGCTAAATCATATTCTGCACTATCTATATTTGTAGCTAAGTTGTAAGCCTTTATTTGTTCTTCAGAATAATTTTTTTCAGGAGAAAGTCTTATTCCCTCATAAGTTTGAGTTATTGATGTAGGTTGTGCATGTGCTTGTTTTGTCTTACCTGGCAAATATGAACCAGAAATTATAGATGCAGCTATTAATACTGGAACTAAATATTTTTTACCAAAACTCTTCATTTTATATTAATTTTAACCCCATTATGTAACTACTGCAAAGTGGATTACTATATATAAACCTTTCGTTTTTATATCACTATAAAGTAAGAACATTAAAATATCTAGAAAAAAGAGTTTTAATTAGTTGAATAAGGTTTCCCATTTATTCTTTTACTAGCATTATTATAAATTTGATCAAATTGCTTTCTAATAAGCATATTATCTTCATCAGAAAGATCATCACAATAAGGAATTTTATCTGAAAGATACATTTGCACTTCTTCTTCAGTTGTCATACCTAAAACTTTTTGTTCTAATAGATCAATTTTATATTCACAATTCTTTATTCTTTTCTGTCTTTCAGCTTCTTTTTGTTGTTTTAATGCTTCTATTCTAGCTACTTCTGCCTCTATTGCTTTTTGTTTCTTTACATTTTGATTAAAATTATTTTCTTTTATTGCATTTTCTTTAATTTTACTAAGTAAAGCTTTTCCTTCGAAATAATCTTCTACGCAGGTAACAGGATGTTGTAAACAATAAGAATTAAATCCTATTCTCTTATATTTTGAAAGATCATAATTTTTAGGATCTATATCTAAATTAACAAGAGATTTTTCGGTTTTAACTATTTGTTGATTTAATGAGCTTATTGCAGAATTTACTAAAGGATAACCTTTAACATAACCCAAACCTGCTATCGCACTTGCTGTAATAACCCCCAATATAGCATTCTCAAGCAAACCTATACCTAACCATTTTAAAACATTTTTAAATGCCATTTTATATTAAAATATTATATTACTACTAGTTTATCACACTAATATATAAAACTTTCTATAGTATCATCTCTTTAGTGGTAACATATTTTAAGAATAAAAATGGTGGGGATGCAGGGAATCGAACCCTGGTCTTAAGGTGACTTCATTAAGCGATAACTTATCTCACCTTGATTTATATCATTGTCTTTCGACTCATCGCTCCAATGCTGGAGCCTTATATCCTACCATTGAACTACATCCCCAACAATAAAATTAGAATTAAAAAGTATTTAAATATTTAGTTTAGCAATTTTACTTTTTCTTTTTGTCTTTTAAATGATTTAACTGCTTTTCAACATTATCTGTTAAAATTATAGATTTCTTGGTATCATTAATTAATCTATCTAATTCACTTTTAAAAGCATCTTCTGTATTTATAGATTTTACTTTCTGTATAGGTTTTGTTTCCAAATATAATGGTTTTGGAACTAATATTTTTTGTTCTCTAAATATTAAAATTGAAGTAAATATCATAACTAGTCCTAAAATTAATAATATTTGTAAAATAGGTAAACTTGATTCTTCTAAAATAAGTAATATTCCTACCAAAATTGTTAATAGACAAATTAATATCCATAAACCAAAATTCTTTTTATATTTCATTTTGTTACTATCCTAAAGTAACTATATAATATATAAACTTTTCTATTAAAGAATTAATCCATATCCATACCAGTTATTTCTTTTACTACTTTTCTTAATTTAGTTTTATCTACATTATCTAAAGTATTTGGCTTAGATTCTTCAGTTTTAGAAGCTTTTTCAAGCATTGTTTCAACCCACTCTTTATATTTTGCTCTTGCGTTCTCTTTATTGTAATAAGCCATATAATAGTAAGAACTTAATAATATATAAATATTATCAATATGTTTTAACTACTTCTTTAATCTCATCTTCAGCTATAGAACACCCGTGTAATTTTAAAGCCCATAATAACCCATCTACGAACTCTTTTGTAATGTTTTTAATAAAAGGACTTGGTTTTACAAATTCTTTAAACAAACCCATTTCATAAGCTATTAACATTAATTCTGTAGATCTAATAATTTTTATATTTTTAACCCTTTGTTTAAATAAATCTAAATTTTTCTTATTAACTGTTATTTTTGTATGTAATTTTTTTTCTAATAATTCAAGTAGTTTAGTTGGATTTTCTATTAATATTCTTGCTGTTCTTTCATCTACTACAAAAGTTTCTGCTTCTGTTGCTAAAGCTAAAGCTATTGCTCCAACTTCTCCTGCATGCATAATTTCTATAGGTTGATTTTTAGAAAAATAAATATTATTTGTAATTTCTAATAATTCCTTAGTTTTTTGTTCTATTTCTGGATTCCATTGAACTTTTAAAATATTTTCATTAAACTCTTCTAAAACTGTTAAAGCTTCTAATTTAAATTTTTTTGAGGTTAAAGGTTTATCTAATATTTCTTGTCTTACCGGCATCGGAATTAAGAAATCTCCTTTATATTTTTGTTTTAATGGTTTCAAAGTCCACAGTAAATTATTCATTGCTAGATTTATCAATGGACTTGTATCAAATATAATTGGTTTCATTCAAACACCTTTCTTGCATAATTCATTCTTTCTTTTATTGAAATTGTTCTTGATAATGGAACATCTGAAATGCCTGTAGTCCCTACATAATTCATTAATTCCCATTGGGTTATTCCTAATAATTCTGCAGTTCTTGCTAATGAAATTCCGTGTTCATAAATTCTTGAAGCTTTGTTAATTTTTGCTTCTTCAAATACTTCTTGTATGTAATCTCTTAATTTTTCATCTAAATTAGAAATTCCATATAAAATATTTTTCATAGCAGTTTCATAAGCTTCAGAATCATTTTTTCTCAAATATTTTATTGATAATTTTAAATTATCTTTGGTTAAAGAATAAAATTTATCCCAATCTTTGTATTCATTGTAATTTCTTTCAAATATTTTTGAAAATGAATAAACCATTACTGCAACAGAAATAGAATCTGGATCTTGTGCTATGGAAGCACTATGTAAAGTATGATTACTTAAATCTCTTAACAATTTAATATCTTTATCTAGAATTGCTTTGTAAGATTTATCTAGAATACCAATTATATTGTTTTTTACCTCTTTTTCCATAAAATATAGCTAATTTAAGAATATAAAAATTTAATTATTTCTCTTCACCAGCGTTTTTAAAAGCATAATCTAAATTAATTATGTATTTTCCATCTTCTAATTTGTAAACCAAAGGTTGTTTTTTTAACAATTTAGTCAAGTCAATTTCATATTGACCCGGTCTTAAAACTCTTATAGCTTCTATATCAAGAACAACAGGTTTATCATCTTCAATTTTATCTTTTACAAAGGCTTGTATATCTTTTTCAATTTCTACTCTTTCTTCTTTAGTCAAATCTATGGCTATTGATTTAGCTTCCTCTATCTCTTTTGCTCTAATATAAAAAAAGAATTTGCTACCACATGTACAACCTTTTAACAATTCTTGGGAACCATCGGGGTACGATATTCCACATCTAACACATTGGTGCATTTTATTTTCTTGTTGTGAACAACAGGATCTTATTAGGATCTTTCCTCATTTCTTTTACAATTGAAGCAGGACCTATAACTGTTAATCCTTGTTTCCTTCCGAGTAAAAAAGAAGCCATATCTAATTTTAATTTACTCAAACCTTGTACTGTTTTTGTATTTGGATTTAATGTAGCAATTTCTATACCCTTAAATCTTTTATTTATTTGTTCCATTGTCATCTTTATTAATGCTGCTTCTTCCTCTGCTTTTAATCTTCCATCAAGTACTAGAATTTTATTAGATTTTACTATGCTTAATAATTTATTTACTTTTTCTTCTTCATCCAATCTATCCAATTCATGGTGTTGTAAAAATTGTAGTGTTAAAGTTTTCATCTTGCTAGTTTTACTATTGATTTGTAAAAATCCTCCATATTTGTTCCTTTTAATGCTGACACTCCAACAACATCATATTGTGGGAAAGCGTCTTTTATCTTTTTAAGGCTTGCCTTTCTTAAATCAATCTTATTTCCAACTAATAACACTGGAACTTTTCTTGCTGCTAAGTTTCCAATGATTGTTAAATTAACTTGAGTATAAGGATTTTTTGTTGCATCCATAACAACTAAAACACAATCCATATTATCTAACCATTTTATTGCTTCAATAACTCCGGATGTTGCTTCTTTTGCTCTTTTCTTTGCAACTTTTGAATTTAATTTAAATTTTAAAAATTCTTTGTAATCAATTTTTGTTGCAATTCCAGGAGTATCAATCAAATTGAATGTTAAAGCTTTTCTTCCAGCTTTTACTGTAACTTTTTCTTTCATCTGGATTTCTCTTGTTTCATGAGGAACTGCAGATACAGAACCTAAAGGCTCTCCTAACCAATCTTCAGAAATTCTATTAGCAATACTTGTTTTTCCTGCGTTTGTAGGCCCATAAATACCTAATTTAATAGTCTTCTGTTTACCAAAAATACTAAAGAGAACATCTAATAACCCCTTTAACCCCTCTGACATAATTATTAAAGAACTTCAAATATTTATAAGCTTTTTGATGATACTTTGGAGTTAAAAAGAAATTATTGTTTACCCACATCATACCAAAGGTCTGAACCAGCAATATTATTTGGATCTTTACTTAACCTTGATATTATAGCACCATCTTTACATACCATATAAAGATCATTTATTCCATCATTATCAAAATCTTTTTTAGTATGTGTACTATCAACTATACTTACAATTCCACCATGTGTCCTTTTAGCATAACTATACATATAAAGTGGCTCAATAGGAATACGTTCTTTTAAATGTTTTTCAGCAATTTCTTCAGGAGTGTAACCTTTTAATTTAAAATCACAACCAGATAATCCAAAAATTGTAGCTGCAAGAGCTGTTACTAAAATTCCAAGACCTGTTTTTTTATAAGTTTTCATTTTTATTTAGATAAGTAACATTTAAATTTAGGTTGTAAGTCACATTTCAATTTTGTAGGTTTAGAAGAATTTGTTGAAATATCGTAACCTTCTCCATTGTTTGGATGTAAGGTTACATTAGCAAAATCTTTATCACGAGAAATAGTTATTTCAAGTTGTGAAGGAATTTTTTTAAGAGCTGTTCTTTGTCCATAGCTATATAATTTTAGTCCAAAGTCTGCTAAGATTGTCATACTTGCAATACCTATTGCAGCATAAACAAAATAATCTTTTATTCTTTCTGCCATTTTTATTGTTTCTCCTTAGGAAGATTATCAAGAGCTTTTGTACATGCATTAATTGCATCTAGTGCTTCTTGTCCGGACATATTTTTGTATCTTATAGAATTATAACCATTATTAAAACGAATATTATTCCCACTAAATTTAGCTTCTTTTTTTCCATTTATAGCAGATATATCCCCTACTGTATGAGACCACATACTATCATAACCATATTTAGTACAAGAATAAGAGTTGTATTGATTATTATTTTCTGTGTTGGCTATAGTAGTAATTGAACAACTAGCAGTAGATAAAACTAAAGCTGCAAGTCCTGCCATTAATATTTTTTTATAAGTCTTCATTGTCTAACCTTACTGTTTTTTCCAAAGATTAGTAAACATAGAATTTAAAGAATTAACAAAATAAGGTGAACTTACCCATATAGCATTATCATAAGATTCATGTATTGTAGCATCGTCTGCTAACATTAAAACTGCTTCTGCATTATCTATTGTAACAAATCTTGAATTACCATTATCATTTTTTATTTTTGCAAATTGGCTTAATTCTTTTATAATTTCTTTGTTTTCATTAGTAACAGGAGAAACAATTCTTATATCAATTCCTCTTTTAGCAGCTTTTTTAATAGATTCTTTTAAATTATTATATTTTCTTATTAAACCTGGTGCTGAGGTAACAATATTAACTGATTTCTTAGAATTATCAATCAAAGTTGATAAATGATCATACATATTTGTTCTTCCTTTTAAAAATCCTGAAATTGTAGTAGGGTCAACATGTTTGATTCCCACATTATACAGTAAACTTAATTCCTTATATAGGTCTGTACTTTCTATTCCAGTTAATGATTTTAATTGAACATCCGCTTCTTCGTAAACCTTTTTCTTTAGTCTCCTAAAGACTTCTTCAGGTTTAACAGCAATGTATTTTATTGGTTTACCCAATTTCATAATTACAAAGCCTCTCTTTTCAAGAGATTCTAAAACATCGTATGATCTTGATCTAGGAACTTCAGAAATATCAGATAATTCACCTGCGGTTGCAACACCTTTTGATAAAAGTGCTGTCCAAATTTTTACTTCGTAAATATTTAGATTAAATGCAGATCTTAATTTCTTAATGAAATTTTCTTGTACTATCATTTTTTCTTCTCTATCACTCATTTTTGTTCCTCGTTTTGATTGAAATCACTACTACAGAGTAGAACCCGTTATTTATAAAGCTTTCTATTTTAATATATCTATTACAGTATATAATATACTAAGAAGGCTTTAAAAATTTATTTAAAAAAAGATTTCAATTGTTTTTTGGCTAATTCTCTTTTTTTCTGATGTTCTTTTAAGAAAGTATTTATTTTATCAATAGCAATTTGTTTTAATTCTCCAGATAATAATTTACCAGATTTATAATCATTATATATTTTTTCTAGTTTTTTATCATCAGGTTCAAACAACATACGTAAATATTGGAAACTAACATCAATATCTGGATTTCCACCTTTCTTCCTATGTTCTTCTAAAGTAGATTGTCCTCCTGAAAAAGCATATTTTTTAATTTTAGCTTCAACTTCTTTAGGACTATCTGTAGGAGAGATATAAGAGGTAGGATCTGAAGCAGACATTTTTCCTCCACTTAATCCTGGAATAAATAAATTATATGTTGAACTTAATTGGATAAATTTAAAATCTTTTATTCTTAAAGCCATATCTCTTGCTATTCTTAAATGAGGATCTTGGTCAGAACCTACTGGAATTAATACAGGACATGGACCTTCAAATTCAGGTAATTGAGCATGCAACATATCTGCAGCTTGTAATAATGAAGATAACATTTTTCCAGGACTAATTTCACCATATACTGCTTTGAATTCATTAAAAGTAGCATGTTTTGCTAATAAATTTTGTAATCTGTAATAAGAATTTGATTTTTTTGAATCTTTACTTCTTTCACTTTGGAAATAAATTTCACAATTTTTTGGATTTAAACCCAAAGCAATATAATTAAGAATATAATCTTCTGCAATTTTTTTACTATCTTCTAAAGATTGTCCTCTAGCATTATAAGCTTCTAGATCTGCAACAGCAATATATACTTTAGCTCCTAACTTTTGATAAAAAACCATTTGTTTTGCTACAATTAAATGACCTAAATGAAATTTTCCTGTTGGCATCATTCCAGTCATCATAACAAATTTTTTCTTGTTTTTTACTGCTTCTAAAATTCTTTGAATATCTCTATGGGCAAAAACAACTTTTCTTCTGAATAAAATTTCTTTTTCAAAAACATCTGGAAGTTCTTTTAAATGATTTAATCCAAATTCATTTATTAATTTATCATAATCTATATTTCCTTTGACTTCCCAAGGGGTAACTATATTTTTCATTTTGCCTCTAAAACTTTTATAATATGCCAACCAAATTGTGTTTTTACTATAACTAATTTTCCTGGGGCTGTTTCAAATGCAGCTTTTTCAAATTCTTTTACCATTTGATTTCTTCCAAACCAGCCTAAATCTCCGCCTTTCTTTTTACTAGGACATAAAGATTTTTCCATAGCAATAGCTTCAAAGCTTGCACCATTATTTATTTGTTCTAGAATTGATTTAGCTTCTTGTTCAGTTTTTACAAGAATATGTGCTGCATGTACTTTTTGTGGCATGTTTAATCCTTTAAAGTAAATATCTACTTATATAAAAATATAATCATAATCTTCTCTTGGTTGCTTGATTAGCAATATAAGCAAAGAATCCTAATATAAATGCAAACCCAACTAAAATCAAGAATACAGGCCATTGTTCCTTTATTGGAGACCCAAATAAAATTACTTTCTTTAATGCAGATTCTGTTAATACAAATGGATTTACGAATAAGATTATATCTCTAACCCAAGAAGGTAAGCTTTCTAAAGGTAATATTGTATTTGAAAAGAATAATAATACGCTTGCTATAGATATTGAAGCTAAATTGCTTGTTTCACTTGATTTGAAACTATAACCAATTATCATTCCAATTAATATAAATACAACTGAACTTAAAGCCAAAATTAAAAATGAAAATAAAGCAGCTAATAAAAACGATTGTGAAAAGAAGAATAATGAAGCAACTACTATAACCAATAGTTCTACTAATACAATTATCCAGTATGAAAAGAAATTACCTAATAAGAAAATAAAATCCGAAGTAGGAGTTATGAAATTTCTGAAATAAGCATATGTTGTTTTTTCATTTATTAAAGATGTAGATGATAATAACATAGATACGAACATTACAATTAATACTAATAAAGTTGGGAATAAATAATTTAAATTTGCTCCCTGTGTTGTAATAGGTTCTATTTTAGTTTTAATTGGACTTACAATATTTTCTGCATCTTTTACTTCTATACCAGAAACACTATTTATTATATTCGTTACAACTGTAGTTAGAGAACTTAAATCTTCTTGACTTTGTGTTGCAATTCCTTCAAGTTCAGTTATTTTTGTTGTTGAAGTTTTTAATATGTCTTGAGTTTCTTCAAGAGTATTTTTAATACTAGTAGCATAAGTTCCAGTTAAATTATTTTCTTTAAATTCTAAAGAAATATTTTCCATTTCCATCAATTCTGATCCTTTAAAAGAAGTAGACATTTCTGTTAAACTATTTTTAATTTGATTTGTATTAGAAGAGGCTGCTTCTAAAGCAGATTTCTTTTCTACAAGAGAAACTCTTGCATTTTCTAATCTAGTTAATATATTTCCAGTCATTTCTTTACTTAATGCAGTGGATTTTATATCTAATTGTGAAGAAACAGTATCAATTATATTGTACACTAAATTCATTCTTGAATAATCTACATAAAAAATTATATTATCTGCGGTTGTAACTTTTAAATCTGGAGGGAAAACTGCACAAACATTAAATTCTCCAGCTTTAACTCCATTAATACAATTATCTTGAGTTTCTGCTTCATAAACAGAAAATTTTGTTTTTAATTGTTCAATAACTGAATTTGTCAAATCAGAATGCGCACTTGTATAAACTCCAAGTCTTACATCATTTAATCCAGAAGAATTAAAAGCCATTCCAACTAATAAAATTAATAATAATGGTCCAAGTACAACTACTAAAGCAGAGGTCTTAGATCTAATTAAAATCTTCAAGTTTTTTGAAATAATACTTCCTATCATTTTAAGACATTAAACCTTTTTCACCTCTTACTATTGATTCAAAAATAATATTCAAAGACATTCTTTCTATGCTTACATGTTCTATTTTTTCTCTTCCTTGTCTAGATAATTTCATGATAATATTCAAAAGAGCTTCTCCTTTTGGTGTGAAAATCAAAATCTTTTCTCCTTCGTAATCAACATCTTCTACTTTTCCTCCAGCTTGTATTATTTTTTTAACAAAAGCTTGGTAATTTCTTGATTCTAATTGTAATTTTACAATTTCATTCTTACCATATTCTCTTTCTATTGCTACAGGAGAACCAATTTTCAATAATTTTCCTTTGTGTAAAATAGCAATAACATCACATAATTCTTCAACTTCTTCTAATAAATGAGAAGTAATTATAATCGTAGTACCTGCTTCATTAATTCTTCTTATTAAATTTAATAATTCTTTTCTTAAAATAGGATCTAAATCTTCAGTTGGTTCGTCTAAGATTAGTACAACTGGTTTGTGTATTAAAGCGCAAGCAATATCTAATCTTCTTTTCATTCCTGTAGATAAAGAACCACCAAGAGTTTTCTTCGCATAAGTTAATTCTACTAAATCTAATAACTTTCTAACTCTTTCTTTTAATTCTTTTCTTGGAATACTATATAATTTTCCAAAATAATATAAATTTTCTTCAACACTTAGTTTAGGGTAAAAAGAGCCTGCTTGAGTTGCAAAACCAAATCTTGTTTCAACACCCCTCATATCTTTAAAAATATCTAAACTTTGAAATAGAATAGTACCTTTTTCAGGTTTTAAAAATCCAATTAATGTGTTTAATAGAGTTGTTTTACCAGAACCATTTTCACCAATGATACCAAATATTTTATTATAAGGAATTTCTAGATTTAAATTATCAAGAACAGTATTTTTACCGAAAATCTTTGTAAGATTTCTAATTTCTATAAACCCTGCCAAACATACACCTCTTTAGTTATAATTATCTATAAAAACTAATATTTAAAGGTTATTATTTAAACAAAATTTAAAGGTTGGAAAACTTTTTCCATCAAAGGTCCTTCTTGCCCAGAATATACTTCTTGTTTTGGGGATTTTTTACCTCTTGTATAAATATCAAATCTCCAAACAGGATACCCACTACTAACATTAGTAAAGCGAACTATCCTAAAACCATCTATTTTAATACCGAAATATTCTTCTAAGAATTTACTTGTTTTTTTCATATTAGAAGAAAATCCCTTTCCTTTATTAAAATATTTTTTTAAAAGTTTTTCATATTTTTCTCTATCCCATTGTTTCATTCTATCAGAATAAATTGAATCTACTTTGTCTAAAGGAAAATGAAATTGGGGGAAATTTAATTGATCTTCTAAAATATTTTGTGCAGTATAAGGGTGTGATATTGTCTCTCCACAAGCCATAGGTTTAACTTTAGAAAATTCAGTTTTAGTAATTTGGGCTAGATTGCCTTTTGTCATATGAAAATAAAATAGAATTTATTTATAAATGTTTTTATTTTAAAGTGATTATTATTTAGAAGTTATTATCTCTATTACATCCCCAGATTTTAAATTGTATTCTTTACCTACAGCCATTCTTTTTTTAACATCCATTGCCTTTACAAAAGTATCTCCTATTGTAGTATGGATTTTATAAGCAAATTGTAGAGCAGTAGTTCCTGGTTCCATTAAAAAACAATCTGGCAATGTTCTTCCTTCAGAATCTTGTAATTTCTTCATTCCTCCAGGGAATATTGCAAGATATTTTAAAAAGTCAAATACTGCTTTATCTAATAATTCTTGTATACCTGTGCTTTTGTATTTATCTAAAATATTTTTTTGAATGAAATTTAGAGCATTTAGTTGTTGTTCTGATAAAACTTTCTTGCCTTTGTCGGTTATTTCAAAAGACATTGATCCAGGAATATAATCTATTAGACCTGCTTTTGCTGCTTCTTTCAAAGCTAACTCAGATTCTGCAGAACAAGGAACTATTAACAATCCAGGGAATTTTTTCTTTGCTTCTTCAAAGTATTTTTCAGAACCCGAAACATCTATTTTATTAGCTGCAATTATAATTGGTTTTGATAACCTTCTTAATTCCTTGCATAAACTTAGTAAATTATTTTCAGACCAAGCTTCAGGAGTCTCTTTATTCAAATTTAAATTTCTAATAGATAATTCAACTTGATCTTCATTTACTTTTAATCCAGATAATTGTTTTGCAATAGCTTTTACAATTTCTCTTTTTTCTTGTTTAGCTTGACGTACAAATTTATCCCAACCTTTTCCAAGAATATTATAAAACCATAAATTAATTTCTTCTTCTAAAAATTCTATATCTTTACAAGGATTATATGATAGTTTATCAACAGATTCTCCATTTTCATTTGTACTTCCAGAAATATCAACTACATGAATTAATACGTCTGCTTGTCTTAAATCATCTAGGAATTGATTTCCAAGGCCTTTACCTTCATGTGCACCGGGAACTAAACCAGCTACATCTAACAAATCAACAGGGACAAATCTTATCCCGCTAAGACAATAACCAAATCTAGGATTACATTTAACATTGAAAAATTTTTCAGGACATTCTGTTCTTACAAAACCTATTCCATGATTTGGTTTTATTGTTGTGAAAGGATGGGGAGCAATAGCTACATCTGCTAATGTACTTGCCTTAAAAAAAGTAGATTTACCACTTGAAGGCTTGCCAACAATTCCGATTAACATAAAAATACCAAGAAAGAGCTATATAAAAAACTTTTTAAAGTAACTAAAACTAAATTCTTTATGAGCTGTGAGCCTGTAGCTCAGCCTGGTTTAGAGTACCGGTCTTATATGACCAAATCAGGTCCAAATACCTTTGGGCTAAGTTAGCCGGTGGTCCGGAGTTCAAATCTCCGCAGGCTCATTTCTTTTAATTTTATATATAACTATAAAAAGAGTACTACTTTAATGTAGTTAATATAGATAAATTTATATAGGGCATTAATTCTTTTTTATTATGAAACCGATACTTACCCCAGAACAGAGAAATAATATTATTCAAATTGGAAATAATCTAGCTGAATATCTTTATAAAAATGAAATTAAAAATGTCGTATTTGTTGATCGTTCTGCAAGACAAGGGTGGATTGCATTAAAAAAATCTTGGGAGAAAAAATTTCCGAATATTGATTCTCCAAAAATGTATTTTATAAATCCAAGAAGATGTGCTTCTCATGAAAGGATAGAAGAAATAGTGGAAGAATTTAATATTAATTATAAGAGATTATCTTCAGACAAAAATTCAAAAATAATGGTATTTGATGTCTGTTTTCATACAGGAAAAATGTTAACTGATGTTGTTAATATTCTTAAAAAAGTAGGATATACAAAAATTTTTACGGGTCTAGCACAACGCAAAGATAAAACTTTTCATAAGAGTAAAGATTATCCCATTAATTTCATAGCATTAGATAAATGGTTAAATAATTGTTATCCATTTGGAGGAGGAGGCAGTGGAGTTAAAAAAACTTATGATTATCTTGTTTCTTTGAGGCAAAGTGATCCCAATTTAAAAGAATATCCTTTACATTTAAGAAAAGAAATCTCTAGTTTATTTGAATAAGATAATTAAAAAAGAAAAAAGAAGGAGGGTAATCACTTAAGCCAGTGTAGTTTTTTTTCTTCTTTCACACGGAGTATTTCGAGGTATCTTAACTCACTGTCTTTTATGGAGGTGTAAAAATCACCCAACTCTTTTTTACGAGGTGCACTTAACTTCATATCAATTGAGATGAAAATCCTTTATAAATACCCTATGAAGACATTTTAAATAAAACAAATCTGGAAACAAAATTCATAAGCTTTTTAAATGACTTAATTGAAAAGTAATTAAAATGGTCTCTTTCGCATTTATACCTCATTGGTTTAATGGTTATTCTTTTGTAATATTTGAATTTATATCTGCAATAGTACTATTTTCAATTGCTTTTTATGCTTATAAATTATATAAATTTTGTAAAAATAAATCTTACAAAGATCTTGCTATTGCATTTGGTTTAATTGGAATTGCATTTATAGCAAAAATATTAACTAATGTTATTGTATATTATAAAATTCTTGAAACGCAAGATTTTGGTTTATTTACTTTAACTTTTCAAAGTTTACAAGCCTCTCAAATATTTTATATTATTGGGTATTTCTTTTATAAATTTTTAATATTACTTGGATTTTATGTGTTTTATTTAGCCATAACAAAATCTGAAGAAAACACTCTTTTTACAATATTTTTAATTATAGTAACTAGTGCTTTTAGTAATAATGCATACTATATATTCCATATAACTACCTTAATATTTACAGGAACAATAGCTCATTATTATATTAAAAATTACTCAAAAAATAAAATTAAAAATACAAAATTATTAGCAATATCTTTTGCTTTAATCGCTTTTAGTCAAGTTTTATTTACTATAAGCCAATATACCAAATATTTATATATTGGCGGAGAATTATTACAATTAGCAGGATACCTGGTATTACTGCGTGTATTTATGGGGTTGATTAAGTCTGGGGGTTCAAAGAATAAAAAATGTCTAAAAAGCGAACAAGGATTGAAATCATTAACGACATCCTAAATGTTATAGCTGAAAAGCAAAAGATTAAACCTACCCATTTAATGTATAAGTCCAATCTTTCTCATACCTTAATGAAGTCTTATTTAGAAGAGTTAATAGTTAAAGAAATGGTTCAAAAAGTTAATAATAAAGAATATGAATATTTAGTTATTACAGAAAAAGGTATTGAATTCATTGGTAAATTCAAAAAAATGAAAGAATTTGAAGAGACTTTTGGTCTTTAGAAATCTTTAAATATTAAATATATTCTTTGAAAAATATGGAAAAATTAGAAAAAATATTAGCTCATAGTCCAATACCTGTTATTGGAGAGATTGCGATGTATAACTCCCAGCTAAAAGAATTAGGAAATGTTGAACTAACTGAAGAATTAAAATTAAAAGTTTTTATGAATACATATGATAAAAGAACAATGGTGTATTCAACTTGGATAGCAGCAGTAATTATTCCATCAATATTTATATATAATTATTTAAAAAAATAAGAAAAAAAGAAGAAGTTTATTTGTAAACTTGTTTTTCTACGAAATCACCTATAACAGGTAATTTGAATTTTTCGCCTTGGAATGCTTTTACCATTAGCACTATCCATAACACAAATCCTAGTATTTCAAGTAACATACCAACTAACCAACCTAGAATAGGTATCATAAACAATACCATTGTAACAACAAATAATCCTGCGAATGTTAACAACGACTGCAATGCATGGAATTTTACAAACTTATTGTCTTTTTCTAATATTAAAAAAACAATACCTGTAATAAAAATCAAAACATAACAAAGCAATCCCTCTACGTTTTCATCCAAACCTAATGCGGTTTTAGAAGTTTTAACACTTTTTGTTGCCATTTTTACCCCCTTTGATTAATATAAAATATAACTAATTTTAGTTTAAAAACGTTTCTATTTCAATTCTTTCAATAATTTATTTAAAGGTAAAGTATTTACAATATCTTTTGAAGTACACCAACCTCTTCTTGCTTGTGCAATACCGTATTTTATATTATTTAAAGATTTTACAGAATGTGAATCTGTATCTATAACTAATTTAACTCCATTTTCAATTGCTCTTTTTATATTTATATCATTTAAATCTAATCTATCAAAACTTGAATCAATTTCAAGGATTTTATTGTTATCAGAACAAAATTTGAATATTTTATTCAAATCAACTTCGTAAGGAATTCTATGATTTAATAATCTTCCAGTGGGATGTACTAAAATATTTGCATTTTCATTGTCCAAAGCATTCAAAATTCTTTTAGTCATATCTTGTTTTGACATTTTAAAACCATTATGTATTCCTATTAAAACTACATCTAATTTTTTTAATATATTCTCAGAGTAATCTAAATCCCCATTTTTTAAAATATTAACTTCAGAACCAGATAAGATTTTAATTCCTTTTATTTTTTTATTTAGGTTTTTAATTTCTTCAATTTGTTTTAATAATTGACTCTCAGACAAGCCATTTACAATCGCACTTGATTTTGAATGATCTGTTATAGCAATATATTCATGACCTAAAGATTTTGCTGCATTTGCCATTTCTAAAATAGAAGCAGTTCCATCTGTAGCTTTAGTATGAATATGTAAATCCCCTTTGATTTCATTGTAAGAAATTATTTTAGGTATTTTTTTAATTAATTCTCCTCTATTTTCTCTTAATTCAGGTTCGATATAAGGAAAACCTAATTTGTTATAAATTTCTTTTTCTGTTCTTGAAGCAACTACTTTTTTTCCTTTGAATAAACCATATTCAGATAATTTGTATCCTTTTTTAATCGCAATTTTTCTTAAAGCAATGCTATGATCTTTACTTCCTGTAAAATATTGCAAAGCAGAACCAAATTGATTTTGATTTACAACTCTTAAATCACATTGAATATCTTCTTCTAATATTACACTTGCTCTTGTTTCTCCTTTAGCTAATATTCTTTTAACTTCAGGAAATTTAACAAAGGTTTCAATTACCTTTTTATGATTGGCAGAAGTTACTAAAATATCTACATCTCCAATAGTTTCTTGCATTCTCCTTAAAGAACCAGCAATTTCAACTTGATTAACTTCTTTTAACTTTTGTAATTTCTCTTTAACAGAAGTTGCAATAGGATAAGCTATTCCTAGTAAAAATCTCTTTTTGCTTTCTTTTAATAATTCTATGGATTTGAAAATGTTTTCTTCTGTTTTTTCTCCAAAACCATATAGATTTTCTAGTTTTCTTTTTTGTATTGCTTTTTGTAAATCAGAAACATTCTTTATATCTAATTCTTTGTATAATTTTCTTATTTTTTTAGGTCCTAATCCAGAAACATTCATTAATTCAGAAAAACCTTTTGGCATTGAGCTTTTTAATTTTTCATATTCGTGTATTTTTCCAGTTTTAATATATTCTTCAATTTTTAAAGCCAAAGCTTCTCCAATCCCGGGAATTTCTTGTAGTCCTTTTAATCCTTCATTTTTATAAATCTCTTTTACATCTTTTGTTAAAGACTCAATAGAACGAGCTGCATTTCTATATGCTCTTGGTTTCCATTCAACCTCTTTTATTTCAAGTATATCTGCTATTTCATAGAAGATTCTTGAAATCTCCAAATTAAGCATATTATTTAAAAGAACTCAGATTTATTAAATTTTTTATTTCCAAAAAGTTTAGATTAAACTCTCTAACTCAACAGTTTTTCCTCTGTAAGTATTTGTTGGGTTTGCTCTTTCTAGGATTGTTGGAAAATGTAATCTTCCTTGCCTACCGTCTAAAATATAATCTATATTTGTTGTCCCACCATCTCTAAATCTTTCTGTACGTTGGACTTGTGCTTCAACTAGTTGTTTTTCTTCTCCAATATGTAATCTAAAAGAATTATAATCCCAATCTTCTTTAGGTAGATGAACGATAAAGAATTTTGATTTAGTTTCAGCATCCCAAGCTGCATATTCAAGCTTATGCCCATCAGGAATTCCAGTTACATATAACACTTCATCTTTAATTTCTACTTGAATATCTAATTTCTTAGATTCGGCTTCTGGTTCGTTTCTTGAAAGATTGATTTTTATTGTTTGTGACATTTTTTTCTTCTAGGTTTTTTAATGTAAATACTTAATATAAAGTTTATATTTAAACCTTTCGTTTATTTACCACTTATGAAAGAATACAATACACTTATTATATTATTTTCACAAGCTTTAAAAATATATTGTTTATTAGAAAACTATGAAAAAAATCTTAATTATTTTATTAATCTTAAGTATCTTCTTAGTATCTGGTTGTGTTAAACCAATTTCTGAAGTAAAAGATGATAAATATATAAATAAAACAGTAAAGGTTCTTGGTCAAGTAAACAACAAAGTAGGAAGTATAGAAGCTTCTGGTTTTTCTTTAATAGATAATGAAACTTATATTTTAATACAATCCAAATTCATGCCTGATAAAGGTTCTAATGTTACTGTAAAAGGAATATTAAATAAAGGTAAATCTGGTTATTGGATAGCAGCAGAAAAAATATATGAAAACGACAACTAATAAAGGCCATATTATTTGTTTAGGTATAGAATCTACTGCCCATACATTTGGTGCTGCTGTTGTTAGTTCAAAAAAAGAAATTCTAAGTGATGTAAGAGATATGTATACTTCTGAAACAGGAATAATACCTGTAGAAGCGGCAAGACATCACGAAAAATTACAAAAACAAATAATTCAAGAAGCCATACAAAAATCAGGACAGAAAAAAATTGATTTAGTTGCATTTTCTCAAAGTCCAGGTTTACCTCCTTCTTTAAGAGTTGGAATGTTAGCTGCAAAAGAAATCGCTAAAGAGTTAAATGTTCCAATAATTGGAGTAAATCATATTGTTGCTCATTTAACTTCAGGACATTTATTTACAAAAGCAAAAAATCCAGTTTATGTTTTTTGTTCGGGAGCAAATACACAAATTATTGCATTAGAAGGAGGATATTTTAGAATCTTTGGAGAAACTTTAGATTCTGGATTAGGAAATTCATTAGATAAATTTGGAAGGGGTATTGGACTTGGATTTCCTGCAGGACCAAAAATAGAAGCACTTGCAGAAAAAGGAAAATTCATTGAATTGCCTTATGTTGTAAAAGGAATGGATTTAAGTTTTGCAGGAATTGTTACAAGTGCGGTTGATAAATTCAAAAAAGGAGCAAAAGAAGAAGATTTATGTTTTTCAATGCAAGAAACTTTATTTTCAATGTTAACAGAAGTTACTGAGAGAGCTCTAGCACATACAGGAAAAAAAGAAGCAGTCTTAATTGGTGGAGTTGCAGCAAATAAAAGATTATGTAACATGTTAGATATCATGTGTAAACAAAGAGGAGCTAAATTTTTCCAAGTTCCTTTGAAATACTGTGGGGATCAAGGTGTTATGATTGCATATCAAGGTATTTTAGAACACTTAGCAGGAAAACAAGATTCAATTAATAAAATAGATATAAATCCTTATCAAAGAGTAGATGAAATCAAAGTATTTTGGTGAGAACTAATAAATAAAGAAGTTTTTTCTGCTAATTCATTTGTTTCTTTCCATAGTTTACGCATTTCTTCTTCACAATATAGTTTTCCTTCGTAGCAGTTAGATAAATCTTTTAATTTTGTGCTTATAATCTCTTTAAAGAATTGATGAATTTGAGTATTATGTAGGTCATATTTAGATAATAAAGTATCTAAACTTGCTATAGCCTTTTGTGTTAAAAAGTCATAAGCATTATGATCTTCATTTTGCATTATTTCTCGAGTTATATAATCGTAATAAAAGAAAGATATGCTACTTTTAAATTGTTCAAAGTCTTCTGGTTTCATAAGTTTAGAGATATAAGAAAATTAATAAATCTTTCTTAAAAATCTATTTCGAAAGGTTTTTAAATGACTAACTTAACGAAAAAGTAACCATAAAAAGGTAGGGAGGTTATTCAATGTCAATAGAAATATTAAAATTGGATGCTGAAGACGAATTTGGTTCAGATGGTGTTGACGATGATACAACAGAAGAACCAATTGATGATGATGACTCAGGTATAGAATAAACTCTTTCTTATATTTTTATTTTAATTCTTTTTTATTATTAATCACTATGCAAAAATATTTAAACTAAAGTAATTTAGTTGGATTAATGAAAACAATTATAGGTTTAGAAGTACATGTGGAATTAGATACAGACACCAAACTATTCTGTGGATGTACAAATAAAGGAGAAAATCCAAATGATTCTGTTTGTGAAATCTGTTTAGGAATGCCAGGTTCTAAACCTGTTTTAAACAAAAAAGCTTTAAATTATGCCTTAAGAATTTGTCTAGCTTTAAAATGTAATATTGCAAAACAAGTTATTTTTTCAAGAAAAACTTATTTCTATCCAGATATGGCTAAGAATTATCAAATTACACAATATGAAATGCCTGTTGGAAATGGCGGAGTAATAAATATAGGAGAGAAAAATATTAATTTAACAAGAATACATTTAGAAGAAGATCCTGCTGCTTTAATTCATCAAGGAAGTTCAACTTTAATAGATTATAATAGATCAGGACATCCTTTAATAGAAATAGTTACAGAACCAGAAATTGAAAGCCCAGAAGAAGCAAGAGAATTTTTAAAAAAACTAATTACAACTTTGAATTATTTAGGTATTTTTGATGAAAAAAATGGAATCATAAAAGCTGATGCAAATATTTCAATGCAAGGTTCTGAAAGAGTTGAAATAAAAAATATTACTGGTTTTAAAGAAATTGAACGAGCTTTAAATTATGAAGTTCTAAGACAACAAGAGATGATTAAACAAGGTCAAAAAATTAAAAGAGAAACTAGAGGTTGGGATTCAGACAAAGGAATAACCTCTTTCCAGAGAAGCAAAGAACAAGAAGAAGACTATGGTTATATCTTAGATTCTGATTTAGTCCCTATAGATTTAACTGAAGATTATTTAAAAGAAATTAAAAAAGATATTCCTGAATTAGCTCATGAAAAAATACAAAAATATATAAAAATTTATAATATTAAAAAAGAAGATGCAGAAGTAATTGCTTCAGAATATTTACTTGCAGATTTATTTGAAAAAGTTGCTAAGAAAATTAATCCAGAATTAGCAGCAAAATGGTTAAAACGTGAATTAATGAGAGTTGTTGCTTATAATAAATTAGATTTACACGATTTAGAAATTGACGAAACACATTTGATTGAATTATTAGAATTAATTGAGAAAAAACAAATTACAGAACAAGTCGGTCAAAGAATTATTGAACAATTAATAGAAAAACCATTTTCTCCAAAAGAATACGTTAAAAAACAAGGAATTAAAGTTGTTTCTTCTGAAAAAGAACTTGAAGAAATATGTAAGAAAGCAATTTCTGAGAATAAAAAAGCAGCAGACGATTATAAAAATGGAAATGAAAAATCCTTACAATTTATTGCAGGACAAGTTATGAGAATTACTAAAGGACAAGCAGAACCTCATAAAGTTCAAGAAATATTAAAAAAATTATTAAAATAAATTCTTAAAGAAACTAATTATTTTATCAAAAAAACCTAATTGTTTGCATATTCCATTAGAACAAGAATTAATACATTCATAACTTTTTGTACAATTTTCTAAATCTTGTTTTTGTTCAACCCAAGTTATATTTTCACAATAAGTTTTATTTGTTATACTACCTATAGGAACACATTTTCCTTCTAATCCACAACCTTCTTCTGTAGAATTATGAATACATACTTTTCTTGGATCTCCTGCACAATAATCTATTGTACATGGACTTTTATCATCACAATCTACATCTGTTTTACACTGGTCTGGTTTTGGACAATCTTTATCATATTGGTAAATACATCCTGCAGGACAGCAACCATCTGCTTTTTTACATTCGGTTATTTTAACAAATTTGCATTCTGCTGGACTTCCTTCACAAGTATCTTTTGTACAAGAAATATTATCAGAACAATCCCAATCAAATTCACATTTGTTTAAAGATTTATCAGAACATTGATTTGAAATACATGATTCAGATTTTTTACTACAATTACAATCAGTGCAACAATTTCTATAACTTTCATTATCATCACAAATAGCATCTCCGCAATTAAAAGGAACATAAATTTTTACCATTGCTCTAGCAGGATCATCAAATACTCCATCAACTGCAATCCAAACCCCAGAAACAACTCCATCTGTTGTAATTGCTTTTAATTCTCCATCCACATTGAATATTGCTTTTGTTCCTCCAGTACTTACCAAAGTAATAGTTTTACCATTTTCTACAACTTTTTGTCCAGCATCTATAAACCCTAAGTCTTTAGCAGTAATATTAGACCAATCCAGAGCAAATACTAAATTCATTAAGAATAAAAAAGCAAACGCATAAATCAGGCTCTTTTTCATATTATAATTAAATTCTTTTAATATTTAAAGTTTTATATCATAGGATGAACTATCAAATATAATCCAAATAACATAATAAGACAAGCTAAAGTTCTAAAGAATAAATTTTTTTCTTTGAAGAATTCTCCACCTAAAACCGTTGTTATTAATGTAGATAATCTTTTAAGAGGTATTACCAAAGAAACTAGTGCAATTTGTATTGCTAAATAATAAAAAGCTGCTGCAAGTAATCCAAATAAAGCAGAAACAAAAATTGGCCATCTTGCCCTATTTAAAGTATCAAAAATTTCTTTGATTGGATTCTTATGCTCTTTCTCTTTTGGAAAGAATATTTGAACTATCAACATTTCAATTGCCATAAAAGTATATATAAAAAATAAAATGGTTAAAGGATCCACTAGATGTTTATTAAAAGTATATTTTTCTCCAATTGCCGAAAATGAAACCAAAACTAAACTTAAAAAAGCATATTGTAAATATCTAGAATGTTTTACTCTTTTAAAAAAATATTGATAATTAAGTAAATTACCATTGCATTCTAAAACATAAGTTCCAAAGATTAAAATAATAATTCCAATTATCTGTAATAAAACTAATTTTTCACCTAAGAAAATATAAGAAATAATAACTAAAAACAAAGGACTTAAATTCTTTAAAGGAAAAACATTGCTAATTTCTAAATGTTTTAAAGATTTTGTATCAAAAATATCTGCCTCTAATCCTATTAAAGAAATTAAAAATAGTAATACATATACAAAAATGGGTAAATTAAAATTTACAAAAGGAACTAATAATAAAACAAATACTCCTTCAAAGAATTTAAAAACCGTTAAAAACTGAATTGAATGTTCTTTTATTAAAGTTTTTTTCCTAAGCAAATAAGAAATAGAAGTACAAAGAGCAGAAGCTAAAGAATAAATTATCCATAACATTTTATATTATTGCAAAGATTATTCCTAAGATTAATGCTATTGCTATTGCCCCCATTACAAAGACATTTTTAGTTATTTTATATTCTGGTTTTCTATCTCCAAGTTTTTCTGCTTTTCTTGCCATAAGTAAAATCATTAATCCAGTAAATCCACCAGATAAAGCTCCTGCATAATTTAAAACAGTATTAAAACTAGCAAATTTTCTAACAATCAAAAAAATAAATAATGGTAAAAACGTTGCAAATAAAAAAGATAAATCTTCTTTTACTTTGAAATCATAATTTAAAACTTCTCTTAATGCTAAAGATATTGCTAAAAATGAAGTAAACATTGCAAAAACAGCAAATAAATTACCAAGAACAAAACCAATTTTACCGATGTGATCACTTAATCCAATTGTTGCAATTTCGGTTGTATTTACTCCAGTAACCCCTATAATAATTAAAGGAAATAAAATATAAACTGCTGCAGGAATTGCTAATCCAATCATAATTGCTTTCTTAAATAATTTTCTTTTGTTTATTAGAATTTCGTGAGCTTCAGGTATTGCTAAAAATCCTAAATAAGCAAATAGCACAGTTCCATAAGGAATAAAAATATTTTTAATATCAAATCCAGTATAATTTGCAGTTGAAATATGACTAAATGAAAATATCCCTATTACTACAACTATTACTAAAATTAAACCTGAAACTAAAAATTCTGATTCGGCTATGCTTTTAATTCCTTTGTATACTAAAAAAGATCCAATTGCAAAGAAAATAAAACTCCATAATAATGGGTCTCCTCCAAGTAAAGTTGATAAAGATTTTCCTTCACCAATCAAATAAGCAATTAATGCACCTAAATCTCCAATCAATAAAGCAAAAAACATCAAATATTTTCCTTTTTCACCAAGATATTTATTAGCATAACCAGTTAACTGATGCTTTCCTTTTGTCCTTAAAACAACTTCTCCTAAATAAAAATTAAGTATTAAAATTAAAATTCCTATTAAAATTATATCAACTAAACCAGTAAAAAATCCTGCTTTTGCAACAACATAAGGTATTCCAAGAACTCCTGCTCCAATAACACATCCTGTGATAGTAGCTATTGCTTCAAGTAATAAAGTTCTATCTTTAATTTTAACACCTCTTTAAGATTTAATTAGTTTAAATTGTTTATAAAAGTTTTGATATATAGAATTAAAACTTATTTAAAATAAACAATCCTCTAATCTAGTGCTTATACCTATCCCAATTCTATCAATTGTTTTATCTGGGAATTCTTTTTTAAATTTAGTGGTTGCTTTTTTAATAGCAAGTTCTTCAGTTTTTTCAAATACATTATAAGCTTCTTTATGAAAAGCAGCAATAGCTGTATCTATTCCAGTAGTGTAATAAGTTATAATAACGGGATATACAGAAAATTTCTTTAATTCATCAACATTTTTCATTAAGAAAAAGTATGTATATATTGTTTATAAAAGTTTTGTTAGAATAAATAAAGAGTAATCACCTCTTTTTTGCACCCCTCAAGACTTTAAGTTGAGTTCTACAGTTTATAAGCATTTTGATAGCATAAATTTATATATTTATACTAAAAGTAAGAAATATGATAATTTCACAAATTATTCATTTTGTATTACATATGGATGATAATTTAATAGTGTGGACGTTTAAATATGGAACATTCATTTATGGTTTATTATTTTTAATAATTTTAGGAACAGGATTTGTATTTACTCCTTTTTTACCAGGAGATTCTTTAATTTTTGCAGCAGGGACATTAGCAGCACAAGGAGTTTTGAATCCTTATTATTTAGTTATAGTATTAACTTTAGCAGCAGTACTTGGAGATATAATAAACTATTACCTTGGAAAACATGTTGGAAATTTATTAATAAGAAAAAAATATGTTAAACAAGAATACATTGATAAAACTCATCATTTTTATGAAAAATATGGTGGAAAAACAATTATAATTGCTAGATTTGTTCCAATTGTTAGAACTTTTGCTCCTTTTGTTGCAGGTATAGCAAAAATGAAATATTCTAGATTTAGTTTTTATAATATAACTGGGGCTGCAATGTGGGCAACTGGTTTTGTTTCTTTAGGTTATTTTTTTGGTAATCTTCCTTTTGTAAGAGAAAATTATAGTGCAGTAATTGTTGGAATAATTTTTGTTTCTTTACTTCCTGTAATAATAGAGGGACTAAGACACCATATTAAAAAAAGAAATAAACCAGAAAATATAGCTGAACTATCTAAACTAGTTAATAAAAATTAAAGCCATCCAAAAATAACACTGGCTAACATTACAATACCTAATAATAAAATAATTGAACCTGTAATTAAATGTAAAGTTCTTAATTTTCTTGTTCTCCATTCTTCTGCTTTTTCTGTTGTAGTAATTCCAAAATAAACTGCAAGAGTAATAATCAACATAGGTAAAATAAATATCAAATTATAAAGTAATAATAATGGAACTGCATTTGCTCTTGTTGCTGCTTTAGCCAATAATCCAAGTATAACAATATAAGGACCAGAAGTACAAGGCAATAAAAATAAACTAACTACTAAACCCATACCAAAAGCACCAGGAATAGAAGCTACACTTTTAACAAGACCTTTCATTCTAGGTCTCCAGGATAAAGGAACTTCCATGATAAACCATTTACCATACCAAAGATAATCTTTCAAATTAAATAATCCAACTAAAATTGCTAATACAGAAACGATTATGTAAATAATATGTGTAATTCCAGAATATTGTATTGCGGAATATAAACCAAAACCCATTGCTAAATATGATAAAAACATTGCAGCACTAAATGCCAATCCTGCATATAATGCTTTTTTCTTTTTTCCAGCAACTAAAATTGTAGTTAATAGAATAATTAATACTGCAAATTCACATGGATTAATTGAATCAACTGCAGCAGCAGAAATAACCGCAGGTATTGTTAATTTTTCCCATATTCCTGTTTGTTGCTCTTGTTTTATTTCACATTTTTCTTGAGAACATTTCTGTATTTGTTCTATTATTCCATCTTTAACTTCTTGAGATTCTCCTACAAAGAATTTATCTCCAATGAAAATTGTTGGAACACCCTCAACTTTAGTTCCATACGCTGTTGCTAATTGTTGTAAATATTCTCTATCTTTCTCATTGAAATATATTTCAAATTCTTTAATATTTAAATTAGAATATTCTTTTTGTGTATCTTGTAAAAAAACTTCCATATTTGCACAATGTGGACAGGATTTTCCGTAAAAGAAGTATAAGTCTACATTCTGTTCAGCCATAACCAAACAAGGAGTAAATAAAAGAATAATAAATAAGAAAATTATACTAAATTTATTAAATTTTTTAAACATTTTTCTTATAACTCCTTAAAACTTCTTCAAGTTTTTTATTTTTTCTTTTTATCGAAAACCTTATAGTATTATTAAACTTTTCTAAATTCTCTTTTCCACCTATCCTAAGTCTAAAAAGCAGAGTATTAGTAGAAAAACCACTTTTAATCCTTTTATCTATATTTTGAACTCTTATTCCTAAAGATTCTAACATATTCTTAACAAGGAATATTAAATCTTTATCTGTATTATAAAAAGCTATAAATCTCGTAGCAGTTCTAGGAGTGCTTAAATTATAACCTGATACTCCCCCCTCTGAATCAAATAACCCTCTTAAAAAAGAGATTTTTATATCTTTTTTAGTATTAGATAAATTATAAATATTAAAATCTTTAAGAAATTGTGATGCCCTTAATGAATTAAGCGTTGCCGTATATAAATTTCTGTCTTTTCTTAGATTAAAATAAGATTTTTGTCCGGACCATTTACTTAATTTATTTTTAAAATTTTTTACGAAATCTTTGTCTTTTGCTTCTAATTTTGCACAGCCTTTTGTTCTACTAATAGAAACATATCCATCACCTTGAATTACCCCCAAAATATAAGCCAGTTCTGGAGATAATTTTTTAGCATCAGAACTTAAAAATGATCCGCGCGGTAGATTTCTTTTTTTAATCCAACCATATGCTGCGTTTAGTGATAAAAGATTAAGTTTTTCTTTTATTTCATTATATGTAAAACCTTCTTTTCTCAAATCAAATGCTTTTTTATATTGCTCTTCCGAATACATTTTTCACCCCCTATTAAAAATTATTTTAATGCTGTTTCAAATACCTTTTTATTGCTTTCTATGAATTCTGGTCTAATCTTATCAGTTATTGACTTCCAAATTTTATCTTTATTCAAAATTAAAATCTTTTTCTTTAAAGCATAACCCAAAATATAAGTATTTGCGTCCATAATATTTCCTGTTAACTTTTGAACGATATCGTCTGCTTTTACAATTTCTATTTTCTTTGAGAATTTTTTAATTTTAGTTATTAATCCTTCTGGAGAAAGTTCTTCAACCAGATAAGGTTTAGAAGTTTTATAATTAATTAAGATTGTTGTGTTTGGATTTGCCCAATAACAAGCTCTTAATGCTTCTAAAGGATCTAAAGCTATTATTAAATCAGCACTTCCAACCAAAATTAATTCAGAATTTATTTTTTTATCAGAAATTCTTATATGACATTGTAAAGAACCTCCACGTTGAGCAAGTCCATGTAATTCTGTCTGTGAAATATTATATCCTTGACTTAAAGCAGCTTTTGCTATCACTTCTGCAATTGTTAAAACTCCTTGTCCTCCGTATCCTGTTATTATTATATCTGATTTCATTGTGTTTTTATTTTTATTGAACTAGGTGCTAATTGTTTACAAACAGTACAACCCCAACATAAATTTGCATCGATTGAATATTTTCCATTTTCTTTGAATATTGCTGGACATTTAAAATTATCAAGCTCTTTTAAGTCTGAATTTTGTTGATAAACTTCAAATTTGAAATAATTTTTCTTTTCTTTTGCTAATCTTCTCAAATAAGCTAACTTACATTCTCCTTTAGCAATCAAAACAGAAACTCCTTTTTTTGAATATAAATCTTTTACAGTAGTTAATAATTCATTCATGTTGTAAACATTTGCACTTGCGTAATTATCAACTTGACAAGCTTTAACAATTTCTGCTATATCAATTATCTTTGCTTCTTCTGTTGCATTTCTTCCTGTTGTTAATGTAGGTTGATGGCCAGTCATTGCAGTCCATCTATTATCTAAAATAACTAGTAAAATATCTGATTTATTATAAACTAAATTCAATAATGCTGGAACACCTGCATGGAAAAATGTTGAATCTCCAATAAAAGCAACTGTTTTTTTATTTGTAGATTTTGAAACTCCATGAGCTAAACTTATTCCTGCACCCATACTTACAATTATATCTTCTATTTTTTCTGGTTTCCAAGAACCTAATAAATAACAACCAATATCTCCTAATTTTGGAGCATCTGGAATTACTTTTCTAATAGCATAAAATGTAGATCTGTGAGGACAACCTGCACATAAAAATGGAATTCTTGGCTCTATTTCTGTATTATTATATTGTTTACCTATATTTTCAATGTCTTTTGGGAATTTTTTATTTAATATTTTACATATTCCACTTAAAACAATTTCAGTATTATATTCTCCAACAGAAGATAAAAAATCTTTACCATGAACTTCTAAATTATTTGTTAAACATTTAACTTCGTTTTCAATTATAGGATCAACTTCTTCAACGATTAAAACTTTTTTTAATTTTTTACAGAAATTCTTTATTTTTTCTTCAGGCATAGGATAACTCATACCTATTTTTAATAAAGGCAATTTAATTTTTAAATCATCAAAAACTTCTTTTACATATCTGTAAGAAACACCAGAAGTAATAATTCCTACATTTCCTGTTCCTGCTTCAGTAAAATTTAATTCAGATTTTTCAGATAATTTCTTTAATAATTCTATTTTATTTAATAATTTTTCATGACCTAAAACAGTATGACTGCAAGAACCTTCATAATTTATTGGTTTTTCAAATCTTCCAATAGAATTTATTTTTGGTATTTTACTTAAATTAATTATTGATCTTGTGTAACAAACTCTTGTTGTTAATCTTATTATAACTGGAATTTTATATTTCCAAGCAATTTCAAATGCTTTTTTTGTTACATCCATTGTTTCTTCAGGAGAACTTGGCTCTAACATAGGAATATAACCCATTTTAGAATACCATCTTGTATCTTGTTCTGTTTCAATAGAACTAAAACATCCTGGATCATCTGCTACAACAACTACTAAAGGACATTCTAAATATGTTAAAGGTAATAATGAATCTGAAACTACATTTAAACCATAATGTTTCATTGCAGTTATTGATTTTACTCCAGAAAATGCGGCACCTGCTGCTGCTTCCAAAGCAACTTTTTCATTAGTAGACCATTCAAAGTATAATCCTGTTTCTTTTGATACTTCTGCCAATACAGTACCTATTTCAGAAGCAGGAGTTCCTGGATATGAAGCCGAGAAGCCTACACCCGACTCTAAACAAGCTCTTACAACTGACTCATTACCAAATAATAAGGCCTTTTTCTCTTTTGATAAAACTTCTTTTGACATTAATAGTATTTAATATCTAGGATTTAAAAGGTTTATGATTTTAGAGTTTAGAAGTTATATACTTGGTTATTAAGCGTTTTAATTTCTTTTTAAACACTTTTAATTTTTTATTGTATTTTCTATGTAATCTTTTTAAGAACTTTTTCTTTATGTTTTTAATTCTTTTTTTAGTTAGTAATTTTATTCCAAGGAAAACTATTGCAATAATAATTAATGTATATATTATTATTTTTAGTATAGGCCAGACAGAATATCTAAAGTATTCATAACTAGACATTTCTATTGGTTTTCCATTTTCTAGAATTTCTGTTTTATTTTCTTTCTTTATTATTTCTATCTTTCTGAAAGAGCTAGCAGAATAATCTTCAAATTGTGCTTCTACATTAAAGTCGTATACTCCTTCTAGATAACTTGGTAAGAATAACTTTGTTTTTTCTGTTTTTTCTTCAAAGTTTCCAAAGTAAACTGTATCTTTTCCAAGTTCTGTTATATTTCCATTTTTATCTAGATAAAATTTTATAATTACATCTCCATTAATATTTGCCATTCCTTTTATATAATAAGTTAAATCAAAGAATCCTGTTGAAGTAATTGGAGATTGAATTTCTAATATCTTTACGTCGAATAATTTTACACATTTAGTTCCATAACAAGTATACCCTTCTGAACAATCACTATTTTTAGTACATTCATAAGTTACTTTTTCTTTTACAGCTCCACCGCCTCCGCCACCACCTGCTGCTCCGCCACCAGGTCCACCAGACACTGCGGTTTCTCCTGCAGAATAACTTGTAAATTGAGTTACATTAAATACAAATACGTTTCCAGAATAACTTATTTCTTGACAAATTGTTGTTGGACAAGTCAAACCATTTCTTAATGGTTCTGGATTGGAATAGGTAATTCCATATAAAGTAATATTAGCAGATTTATTTAATTCAGGATAGGCTGTTGAATTAATTTCTATGTAATTTGAAGAAATGGTTATGTAAGAACTTAAATCTGTTCCATTGCTTAAATCTATATTTTCTTTAAAGACTAATTTTCCTTTAGAAGAAGTTTCTACTGTCAAATCTGATATATTTGATACATTAACAGCACTCATATTAGTGGTCTCACCAGAAAAAGAGGTTGTATAGATTATTGAAAATTGTCTTAATTCACTTAAAATAGTATTATTTGCTACATCTGTACAATTTATAGTATAATTATATTTAGATATATTTAGATTGTATAATGAAATATTGGTTGTAATGTTTTTTATTATTGATATTTCTGTTATATTTAATAGATTGTTTAAATTTAAAGTACAATTAGTTATATTATTCCTATCTGTTATATTTAGATTTATAGTAACATTACCATAAAATCCTGAATTATTCATAGGGTATAATATAGTTAAATTAGGACTTGTTGTATCTATAGTTAATTTTCTTATATCTGATACTGTTGAATTAGAATAATTATCTGTAGTAATAATTCTCCAATAATACACTCCATCTGTTAATTGTTGAGATTTATTACTTATTATAGTTGAATTACCGATATAATCTGAATAATAATCTATAGATTCAAAATTAATATCATCATCAATTTCTAAGATATAATTTAGTATATCTTCATCTAAATCTACAGAACTATACCAACTATAATTGGTATTATTAGTTCCTGTTATTGAATCATTATTTGGAGTAAATAAGGAAACATTTGTAGGCATAGAATTGTTAATAAATAATATACTTGTTGACCAATTACTAGTATTACAATATAAATTGTCACAAACCTGAACTAAAAAAGTATAATTAAATCCTAATTCATAATCAGAATAAGTTAAATTAATACTAGAATAATATTCTGTTCCATTATTTCCATTAGTAATGTTTTGATTTGCATTATTTGTTGAAGTTTTTATTATAGAATATGGATTTATTTTTAACCAGTAAAATGAAATGTTTAATTTATCATTATCAGCATCTTCTATAAAAGTTGAAGCATTAAATGAATAACCCTTCCCTATAGAAGTGGTTGTTACATTATCATATAAAGTAATATTTCTAAAGAAAGGCAATGTATTATTAATGAATAATCTAGTTGAATTGGATTGATTACATCCAAATCCATCACAAACGTAAATTCCTAAAGAGTAATTATAACCCAGCTTGTAATTTAATGCAGTTAAATTTTGTGTTGTGTAATACATCGTTCCATTTATTCCATTAGTAATATTACTCATATTAGAACCTGCAGTATTATTAGAGATGATTATAGAATCTTGTTCATACCAAAAAAAGGAAATATTTAATTTTTGTCCAGAATCTAAATCCCCAATAGCCACAGAACCATTAAATTGTTTTGCTTTTCCATATGAACTAGTTGTTACATTATCAAAAAAAGTTATATTAAAAAAAGTAGGGATATTATTATTTAGATTAATTAATTTTTGTCCTGTTTGATTTGAAAGTGTAAATTTATCCTCTGCAAAAACTTGATAAGTATAATTTCCATAACCTAAATTAGTTGTAGCATTCTGTGATTGATTTATATAAAAATACCATTGTGTAGAATTAAATTTGTATAAATTTGAAACATAATCTTGATAAACTTCTTCTGCAGTTAAACTTCTATTCCATATTTTTATCTCATCAAGAGAACCATTCCAATATCTTGGACTAACAAAGAAATCTACTCCTATCATTAATGGTTGAGCATTATCTAAAACGGCATATCCTGGAGCTCCAGAAGCATCTAACACTCCATTTACATAAACATATGCCACTCCATCTTTAATAATTCCAACAACATGAGTCCAAGTATTCAAATCAATAACTTTTGTTGAAACTAATTCATTAAAATCAATTGTATTATAAGGTTCAGCACATTTTAATCTAAAGGTAGGCCCATTTCCCCAACCTACATGATATTTACTAATAATTCCTTGACAAGCATTATAACCTACAGGATTAATCCATGCAGAATATGTAAAATTATTGGTAACATCTATTCTAGGGTTATCAGTTATATTAATATATTGAGCATTTCCAGAAAAGTTTAATCCTAAACCATAACGTCCAGCTGTAATAAAATTTGGAGGACCAATTAAACTACCATTGCTACTATAATTGCTCATATCCATAACATAAGTTGAATTTTCTCCTAATACACTTCTATTATCAAAATTATATCTTAGAACCAAAGTATTATCATAGAGAGTAAAATTAGTTCCATTCCAATTATAAATTAAAGAATTTAAATTCTGTTCAGCTATTGAAACATTAATCTCAACAGAAGTGTTTGAAGTATTTGCTCCATTTCCTGGAGTAGGATCAACAAAATCTATTGCAGGCCTATTTGCTTCTTCTATAATTCTTACAATTCTTTGTTCTGTTTGATTTTTTACTCCAGAACTATTAACAGAATAAGCAGTAAATGTATGAGTTCCTAGAATAAGATTAGTAAAATTATTATAATAATTATTTGATGAAGCATTGAACAAGGCATAAACTTCCTGATCAGATAAACTTCTATTAAAAATTAAAACTTCATCTATCAATCCATTGAATAATCTATCTGTAGCAAAAGTACTTCTACCTATATCTAAAGCATATGAAGAGGGGTTTATAGTTGTTACACTTGGTAAAGATGCACTTTTTTTAATTGTTCCATTTATGAATAAACTCATATTTGTATTGTTTAATACTACAACAACATGATACCAAGTTCCTATGGCCATTATTTGATCTGAAAGTATTTCTGACCATCCTGCTGCCCCCTTTCCAAATGCAAAAGAAAGTCTACCATTATCTCCTGTTCTTAATACATAACCATTAGCATTTCCATCTGCCCAATCATCTTTTCCAACAATTGTTCCTTCCCAACGGTTTGTTTCCCATTCATTTGCATATATCCAAGCAGAAATAGTTAATCTATCTGCCGGATTAAGAATATTTGCATTTTTTATAGCAACAAAATCTCCAGTACCATCAAAACTAAATGATTTTCCAAAATGTCCAGAAGCAGATTGTGCTGCGTTTCCTTGTCTGCTTCCATTGTTGCTATATATTGATAAATCAGTTGGCTCTGTTGAAGCATTTACATCATCCATTGTCATCCATAAAGCCAAATCTCTATCAAAATCCAAAAAAGTATAATGATCTCCATCATCACTGCTTGAAACATTCACAAATATATTTGTGTTTGATTGAATTGAATTATTTGCAGGAGTTATTCCTGTAAAATTAGTTTGTAGTCCATTGCCCCTATTTAAAATTAAATCTTGTAAGGTAAAACTTTCTTCTGGTTCTTCTTCTGGGATTATAATCTCTTCTACAAGAATTATTTCTTCAGGTATTTCTGTTATATTAGTTTCTGCTATGGTTTCAGAAACATTTGAAGGTTCAGTTAAAGTAATACCTTCAGTTTCATTTACAAAAGTTTCTCCTGTTTCATTAGAAATAAATAATCCAGTATAATTTCCCATAAAATAAAATCCAGATAATAAAAGTACTAAAATTAAAAGCATTAATACATATTTTGTTTGTAGTATACTAAACTTATTAAATTGTAACTCTAGTTCTCTTTTCTTTGCAGATAAGAAATTAGTACCTAAGTAAACGCTTTTGACTTTTCCTTTTTCTCTTTTAGAAGTATAAAAGTAAAAAGTATCTCTTACCCTCTTTTTATGCATAATAAATAGTGTAGTATACGCGTTTATAAATATTTTTATATCGTATTTAAAAGGTATAAAACTCTAATTTGCACTAGAATAAATAGAATCAAATCTTTTTAATAATTTTTCAGCTAATTCTGAAGAATGAATTATTAATATATTTTCATCGTTCTTAGTATTTCCAGAAGCAGTTGGATTATAACTTCCTGTTATTACAATTTTTCTATCAATTATCCATACTTTATCATGAAGTAAATAAGGATTTGAATCTGTTTTTATATTTATTCCATTTTCTTTCAAGAATTTGTACTTTTCATATTGCATATTCATCCTTTGTTTCTCAACAACCAATTTAATATCGAGATTTTTCTTTTCAACTAATTTTTCTGCAATATAACTATCTGTAAAGGAAAATAATAATCCATAAATACTAGAATTTGCTTTATCCATTTGTTCTAAAACGTGTTTTTGGCAAGAATCCTCCGGGCAAAAGTAATTTTCTATTAAAATATCTCCATATTGTACTTTTGGATATCTTACTTTAGCTCCAGAACCAAATATTCCAGAAAATAACTCTTCAAATTCATCTCTATAATTCTGAGATAGATAATCTGATTGAATTACTATTAAATTATTATAATCTTTAAACAAACTAGCTTCTTTCGGATTAAAAGAACCTGAAGAAAAGGTATTATTTGAATAAATACAAAATTTGTCATGCATTAAAGCTTTATTAGTATCAAATTTGTGTTCTAAACTAATCTTACTATGATCATTTGTAACTAATCTATAATTTTTCTTAGATAATTCACTAACCATATTTTCCAAATCAATATCATAAAAGGCACAATCCGGATTTTCTGTGTTTTTTATTAAATCTGCTTGAATTTTACCACAATCATCAGTTTCACAAAAATAAACTTGCATATATTTGTAATTTTCCTGTATTATTTTTGGTTGCTCAAGAACAGCCATAGGAGAAATATTCTTCTGACTATAACCAATTAAACCTGCTCCTATTAAAAAAGCAAACAACACAAGTTTCATCAGAGTTTTATTTCTCATACCATTAACTTAATCTTTTAATTTAAATAATTTTATATATTAGAAAACATTAGTAAAAATATGTCAGATTTTGAATGTGCAAGCTATAGAAAATCAAGAAAAGAAAAAAGAAATAAAAGAAGGTACAATCCTTACAAACACGGTGGAAAGTTTAGAACCACAAACATAGGAAATTCTAATACAAAATCAGAATAATTAATTCTTGTTAACTTTACGAGTAATCTTTAAACCAATTACTACAAAAATCAAACCTAAGATAAAATAGGTTAGAGTTATAATAACTTCTTTAAAGTGATAACAAAAGAAAGGTTTATAAATAAAGAGGCAATTTAATTTTTATGGTAAAAGTATTTTTTGGATGTTCAATGCGTGGAGGATATGGCGTAGTAGATAAAACAGAGTTAGCCAAACTTCCAGATATTATTGAAGAATTAGGTTATCTATTAATGTCAAGGCATCAAACAGGGGATTGGCAAAAAAGTGAAGCTAAATTAACAAATACCGATATTCATGATAGAGATTACAACTGGATTTTAGGAGCAGATTGTGGAATTTTCGAGATAAGTAATCCTAGCTTAGGTGTTGGTGGAGAAATATCTGATCTAGTAAGCTTAGGCAAACCCATTTTATGTTTATTCAAAGAAGGATTAGAAGAACAAGTTTCTGCATATACTCTTGGAAAACAAGGATCTAAATTTATAAAGACTCCTTACGAATGCCACGCTTATAAGTCTCTAGAAACTGCAAAAGAAATTATAAAGAGGTTTGTTGAAAAAACATTCCCTATAAATAAATCAGAATAATAAAAATATAAGTCCAGCTAAAATAAGCCCATTTCCTAAATCAGCTATTGCTGTTGCTAAAGGCACTAAAAAATTATTAGGATCTTCTTGATGTTTAAAATAATATCTTCCTGCATATATTGAAATTGTAAATAAAATATTTACTAAAATAAAAACATCTAATAAAACAATTCCATATATTTTTAATATAATTATAGAAGTAATAACATATTTTGAAAAATAAGCTATAATTATTGCAACGGTTGAACTAAGGATTCCTGTTCCTAAGGCAATAGTAATTAGTTGATAATATAATTTTCTAAGTTCTTTATTTGTCCACCAACCATCTTTTACTTTTCCTTGATGAAGCATAGTTCCAAATTTAGACGAAATAATTGAACCATAACTGCCAATCATTCCATTTAGAGTAGGGTATAATATCACAAAAGGAATTATAATTAGAAAAATTTCTTTCATCTTTTCTAAAGCAATTCCACCAAACGCACTCATCAAAGTTGCTAAAATAAGAATCAAAATGCTTTCTTTCATAATTACATTAATGACATGCGAATGAGCTCCATATTCTTTAATATAAAAAAGAGTTTTATGGGATATTCCATGCTTTTTATGAATGCGATGCAATAAAGGATGATGTTTATGTCTTTTAATTTTTATTAATTTCTTTAGTTCTCTTTTCAATTTGTGATTTTTTGTGTGATTAATCATAGTATGAATAATGTAACAAGCAACGAAATAACGCTTATTATATCTCCTGTTGAGGTTATGAAAGGCCCCATTATGTTATTTGGATCATATCCTCTTTTAAATAAAGCCAAAGTGGTAAACAAAGTTAAAGGTAATTCGATTAAATTTGCAAAAATCCCTGCAATAAGAGGTATCAAAATTATTTTTGGCATAAATAAGTTTAATATGAAATAATTAAATCCGAATGCAACCAAACCAAGAACTAATGAAACGACAATTCCAAGAGAAAATGCTGCAACTAAATTTCCTTTTATTATTTTTGTTTTTGTATGCTTAGGATTTATTACATGTAAAAATAATCCTGCACTTAATCTAGAAGCAAATGAACCATCTATACTATTTCTCATTTCTAGTAAACCTGGTATAAGAATTAACATACCTGGAATTAAAAAAACCTTATCAGTATATATTGCTAACATTGTTCCTGCAATTAATCCACCAATCACAGAAACTAGTTGTGTTCCTAATATTTCAAAAAAATCTTTATTAAATATACTGTCTCTCATCATCTCACCATAAATAAGGTATTATCCTATATTTTACTTTTTTCATATATTCTTTATAACCTTTTAAATCTCTTAACAAAACTTTTTCTTCGTTTAAAGTTCTAAAAATTATTACAAAAATCATTGGGATTGAAAAAATTGATGCGTAATAAGATCCAAGAGTTAAAGGCATAAATAAATACATTAAAATTACTCCCAAATACATTGGATGTCTTATTATTGCATAAGGTCCTGTGCTAACTAATTTTTGTTTTTTATAAACTTCTACTGTTCTTGAAGTAAAACTATTTTCTTTAAAAACAAAAAATACTAGTGAATATCCTACTAAAACAATAATTGCTGAAATAATAACTAAAAACACTGGAACATTTGACCAATGATATCTATAATCAAATCCTGGAATTAAGAAGCCTATAATGAAAATTAAAATTGATATTTTTATAATTAATCTTTGCTGAACTTCTTTTTCTTTAAATTTCATTCTCCTTTCTAAAAGTTTTGGATCATGTTTTAAAAAATATAATGCCACAAAAAGACAAGGAATAAATAAAATAGCTATGAATAACCAACCTTGCCAATAACTAAAAGAACCTGCTGGTAAGAATAACATTAATCCTATAACTATTAATCCCAAGGTAAATAATAAAAACATCTTCCTCTTTAATTTCATATATTTAATAAATAAATTGATTATTTAAAGGTTTTTAATGAGCTAAGATTAAAGTTTTATCACCACAACCTATAAAAACAAAAGAATTCTTTTAATATTAATGAAAGAGGTTAGTTTTTCTAAATTAAAACAAGAATCTCCAAGCGATGCAAGGGAATTCTTAATAGATCAGAAAGTATTGTTAATATTTCTAAATTCTCCAGCAAGAACAAAATGGTTAAAATTCATTAGATTAAAAAAAGAAGAAATAAACAAAATAACAAAAATAGTTGAATATTATGCTAAATTAAAAGTATCTATGGAAAAAAAGAAAAAACCAAAGACAAGAAAAGAGATAATAAAAATAGAAGCAGAATGCTTAAAAAAAGTTTACAAAGGAGAATTATTAAAATTCAAAAGTATAGAAGAACATAAAATAAAAATAGCAAAAAACATAGCAAAAGCCGAATATCCTGGTTCTATAGTAATAGATACCTTAAAAGCTGAAAAACTAGCAACATTAACAGGTTTAAAAAACAAAGAATTTCCTTCTGAATTATTAGTATTTGATATTAAAAATAAGAAAATAATAGGGTTAAATATAATCAATAAATAGCAATATTTATAAGTAATTTTAGTTCTTTTTTGGATTATGTGGGAGTGGCAGAGCGGTCAAATGCGCTGGACTTAAGATCCAGTAGCTTAGTGCTTGCGAGGGTTCAAATCCCTTCTCCCACACTTATTTTTTCTTATAAAAAGTATATTCTACAAAATATATATTACAACAAATTGCAACTTGCAAACGGGTGTGCGTGAGATTTATAAATAAAAAAAGCACCATAGTGGTATGAGCATAAATAAAAATATAATTTTACCAAAAAGATGGAATAATGATTTAGCTTATTTTTGTGGTTTAATTTTAGGGGACGGAAGTTTACCTAAAGCATTTACAAAAAGACCAAATGGAAAAATACAGAAAAGACACCTTATTTATTTTTTCTGTAATTCTTTAAATTTCTGTAAAGAAGTATACATTCCTCTATTTGTTAGATTATTTAATATAAATCCGCGATTAGAAATTAGAAAAAAGAAAGATAGAAAAATTTTATATAATTGCCCAATAGAATCCAAAAAGATATACTTATTCTTAAAAAATAAAGGAATTACCACCGGTAAAAAAGCAAAAATTGCTAAAATTCCAAATTTACCAAAAAAGTATTATGCCCCATTACTTACAGGATTATTAGATACAGACGGAGGTAAAAAGGGAAGTGGTTTTGGGCTTTCTACAGCAAGTAAATATTTAGCTAAATTTTGTGATAATATGTTTAAACAATTTAAATTTTCTTATCATTCTTGCCCTTGGAAGTATAATAATCATGTTTACCATCAGATTTATATACATAAAAAGGATTTCTATAAAATATTAAAATACATACCTTTAAAAAATAAAGAGAAGGTAGATTTTATTAAAAGCGCCCCGATGGCTCAGTCGGTAGAGCACTAGTTTGATGAAAACTGCTCAGTTCCTTGGTAAGGAAGAGGTCCCGGGTTCAATTCCCGGTCGGGGCTTATAATCCTTTAAAATGGAAAAAACAAACTTAGAAAAAGAATATAGTAAATACAAAACAAAGTATAGTTTATCAGATTTTAATAGTTTGGACAAGGAATTCGAATTATCTAATGTTAATCTAGAAAATGTAAATGAAAAGTTTTTATTAGATGTTATAAGAAGAAGAATGAGTGAAAAATTAATTTTTGTTTGTAATAACTTACAGGCAGTTTTAATGCCAAATCCAGGAGTTATTGTTTCTATTAAACAAAATAATTTCTTTGATGAAGTAGAAAAAGAAAACATTTCAAAATTATTAAGTCATATGATGATATTTGAAAGGAGATCTGCTTCCTTAGAAATAGAATCAAAAGAAGAAGAAAATGCCAAATTCATAAAAGAATTTTACCAAGATTGGAATGATAATAAAGACAAAATTAAAAAAATATTTGAAAAATTGATAAAAGGTTGGGAATCCTCAGAGAAAAAAGAGAAAGTCCAATACTTCGGTTAATAGAAAACTATATAATTGAATAATTCTTTTAAATTAAAAAGAGGTAAAATGAAACTAGCAATAATAGGTCCACCTGGATCTGGAAAAGGAACTTATGCTCAACTTCTAGAAAAAAAGTATCATTTAAAGAGAATTACTGTTGGAAATATCTTAAGAAAAGCAGCAAGAAAAGATAAAAAATTAGAAAAAATATTAGATTCTGGAAAATTAGCACCGCATAAATTAGTAAATAACTTATTAATAAAAAATATTCCAAAAGATAATTATGTTTTGGATGGTTCTCCAAGAAGATTTGAAGAAGCTAAAAATTTAATTAAGAATAATCAAATAGACAAAGCAATTTTGATTAAAGTTTCTGATAAAACAGTAAAATCAAGATTAAAAGGAAGATTACAATGTCCTAAATGCGGACGTACGTATCATATTAAATTTTTAAAACCAAAACACGATAACATTTGTGATTATGATAGAACAAAATTACAAGTTAGAGAAGATGAATGTGTAATAGATGAAAGATTAAAAGTTTATAGGAAATTTGAAACCCCCATTATAAAATATTTTAAAAAATTAGGAATTATAAAAGAAGTTAATGGTGAAAGGCCAATTAAAGTCATTTTTAAAGACGTAGAAAAATTATTAAAGGACTAAAGGAGTATAATAATAATGAATAAAAGAGGTCAATTTTTTATTTTAATAGCAGTAATACTTTGTGGAGTAATTTTGATATTATCTTCTAGAGTAAATACCTATGAAGAAAGAATTTTATTAGAAGATTTTCCAGATTTGTCTGCTAATTATGCTGAAGAAACACCAAAAGTTGTTAACGAAGCAATATTAACTAATGAGGATGTAGAAACAGCTTTAGAAGATTTTACAAAAAATTTTACTAATTATGCTCAATCAATTGATCCAAGTTTAGGAATTGTTTATGTTTATAGAAGCATCAATCCTTTAGAAGATGAAGAAACTAAAAATGCGTATACTTTCAAAGTAGGTAATTTCTTAGGTAAAAAATCTTCAACCCCAAATGAAGATATTACTTGGATATGTACTTCTACAGAACAACCCTCCTGTACAGATAGTTTATTTTCTGATACTAGTAAAACAGTTAATGAATTAAGTTTAGATGTGGCTGGAATGAAATTTACTAAAACAATTCCAACAAAAGTAACTAATTTTGGTTCTGAATTAAATTCTGGAAATGTAGACTTAACTACTGGACAATTTTATTTACAAATAGCAGGAGTCTTTTATAAAATAGGAAATCAAAATTTTAATGCCATAGTAAAAAGTGAAGACAACAATAATGTAAAAGTACAGGTAATAGAAACACCATGAAAAAATCAATAAGTCCATTAATTGCGTATGTTATGCTAGTTGGATTTACAGTTGTAATTGGAGTTTTCGTTTCTAATTATATAATAAACCAAACAAGAGAACAAGTAAGTAATATAGAAAAAGGTTCAGATTTATATTGTCCAGATACAAGTATTAATGCACAATTAGATTGTTATAAAATTTTGAATGATGCCAAAATATTAAATTTTACATTAAAAAATACTGGTTCTTTTAACATAGTAAATATTACACTATATCTAAAACAAGGAACTGATTTAGATGAATTAGAAAAAGATGAACAATTTTCAATTACAAGTAATTCAGAAGGAACTACTAAACTTAATGTTATCAATCCAGGAGTAAATGCTTTTCTATCTTTAAGTGCAGGTTTAAATGATGAAGATGCAACCGATGATGATTTAGATTTAACTTTAAAACCTTTAGAAATAATTATTACTCCAATAATCCATGTAGAAGATAAAAATATAATTTGTAATGAAAAGGTTTTTAAATTAAAGGAGATTAAGAGTATTAGAAAATGTCCATAATAAAAAGAGAAGATTTAATGAATAAAAAAGCAATCAGTCCATTAATTGCTACAGTACTTCTAATTGGTTTCACTGTAATAATAGCTGTTGCAATTTGGATGTGGTATGGAAGTATTATTAGAGAACAAATGCAAAAAGATGGAGCTTTAAATGAAATTAAAACTGATTGTACAACTCAAATTTCATTAATTATATTAAGTGCTCAAAAAATAAATGGAAATGCAGTTCTTGAAATTAAAAACGATGGAACTGCTTTATTTAATGGCATAAGAATAATGGTTCAAAGTAATGGAGAAAGTCTTGTAGAAAAAGAATCTTTTAATCCTGGAGAACAAAAATCTTTAACATTTCCAGGAAAAACAGGTAAATTAGATGTTATGCCAATGATAGTAAGACAAGGAGTTACTGGAACTTGTGCTGAGAAAAAAGTTACAGTTGATATTTAATAAAAAATGATAACGGAGGTGAAAAATGAATAAGAAAGCAATTAGTCCATTAATCGCAACAGTTTTGATAATTGGATTTACTATAGTTTTAGCTGCAGTTGTCTTGCAATGGGCAGGTGGTTTTGTTAAAAACTTAACAGCTGAACAAGAAAAAACAGTAAACTTACAAACTGCTTGTATGGGTATGAATTTAGAAATTACTAGTGCAATTTTAGAAAAACCTGTAGATGGAGCATTAAGCAATTTAACAATAAAAATAGCAAATAATAATGCAGAAAAAGAAGTTGCAGGTGCAATTGTATTAATAGAAACAACTACCGAAAGGATAACAGTTGATGCAGATGTAACAAATACAAATGCTATACCTATTTTAGGTTCTAAAGATATAAACATACTAACCAACATAAGTTGGAATGGTGCAGCAATACAACAATGGAACTTAACAAATAGTAAAATAATAAAAGCAGGAAATAAAGTATTAGTAGTTCCAAAAGTTAAAATTGGAGCAGATACAAAACCTTGTGATGTTGGAGTAGCAGCAGAAGCAACAATAGCATAAATTTATTTTTTTTATTTTTTTATTTTTTATATAAACGAACATGAACAAAAAAGCAGATATTTGGATTTCAGCAGTAATTTATGTAGCTCTTGGTGTAGTAATTCTTGCAGTAGTATTAGCGGCAACAACACCAGCAATAAATAAAATGAGAGATAGAAATACTTATTTACAAACAAAAGAAGTTATGCATAAAATAGATTCTACAATAAGAGACGTTTTAAGAGAAGGTCCTGGAGCACAAAGAACAGCTTCAATTGAAATACAAAGAGGAGAATTCAGTATAACCACAGGAGCAGATAATCCTCCAACAATAGCACCAAAGAAAATAACTTGGACTGGTCCTTCAAAATACATTGCATCTCAAGAAGGTTCAACAATAACAGAAGGAAATATAAAAATATCTACAATAAAACAAGGAAGTCAATATCAAATTACATTAACTTTAGATTATACCAACGCTTTAGCAGGATTAAATACAGATTTAAAAACACTTTCAGGAAAATATAATCTCCTTATAAGAAACGAAGATGCAGGCAAAATATCAATAAAGGGCATATAAAAAGCCTAATTTTACCAATTTTCTAAATTCGAAACCTATTTATATATACAATTTTTATATTAAATTAGGTAAGATGTTTAAGTTATTTGGAAAAAAAGAGGTAGATAAAAAAGTAGATAGTTCTATAAAAGAAGAGACTCTTTTCAAAATAAATCGTATAGAAAAACTTCCAGTATTACCTGATTTTCCAAACAAAGAAAAAATTGATATTCAATATCCTTTAATTGAACCTTATGCTTCTGTTCATATACATTGGGATCCAAAAGAAGGCGATGTTATTTATGAAGTAATAGAACCAAGATTAGATGATAGAGAAAAAGAAGTTCTAAAAATATTAGAAAATGGAGTAAAAGAATTCATCAATGTTAGTTTTATTAGTATTAAAAAAGGAGAAGCAGTTATTGAATATTTAGAAAGAAATATTAAAACTTTATTAAAAGAACTTGGATTAAAAATTTCTAATGATACTTTTTTAAAAATAATGTATTATGTTTATCGAGATTTTGTAGGTATGAATGAGATTGAACCTTTATTATGTGATTATTTTATAGAAGATATTGAATGTAATGGAATAAAGAGTCCAGTTTATATAGTACATAGAAAATATAGAAATTTAAGATCAAATATTACATTTAATGAATTTCCTTATTTAATTTCTTTTGTAGAAAAATTAGCACAAAAAGCAGGAAGATATGTTTCTTATTCAAATCCAATTTTAGATGGATCTTTGCCAGATGGATCTAGAGTAAATGCAACTTATACAACAGACATTTCTTCAAAAGGACCTACTTTCACTTTAAGAAAATTTACTAAAGAGCCATGGAGCCCTGTAAAAATGATTGATATGAGAACAGTAAGCCCAGAAATTTTAGCATACCTATGGATTTTGATTGAACACGAATTTAATGTTATGGTCATTGGTGGAACAGGTTCAGGTAAAACAACTTTCTTAAATGGATTAGCCTTTTTTATCCCACCTCAAGCTAGAATTGTTTCAATAGAAGATACTAGAGAATTAAATTTAGAACATGAAAACTGGTTACCAAGTGTAGCTAGAGAAGGTATTGGTCTAGCAAATATTGTTGGCCAAAAATATGGAGAAGTTACTTTATTTGATTTATTAAAAGAATCTTTCAGACAAAGACCAGATTATGTAATTGTGGGAGAAATTAGAGGACAAGAAGCTTTCGTTTTATTCCAGGGAATGAGCTCAGGACATCCATCAATGGGTACAATGCACGCAAATGATGTAGAAAGTATGATAAAAAGACTTGAGAGCCCCCCAATTAATTTATCTGCAACTTTAGTTGAATCCCTTGATGTTGTTTGTGTTATTGGACATGCAAAAGTAAACAATGTAGATGTAAGAAGAATAAAAATGATTCAAGAAATTATTTCTGTAGGAGAATCAGGACAAGCACAAATTAATATTCCATTTAAATGGGATGTTAATACAGATACTTTTTTCTTTAAAACAGATAGTTATACTTTTAAAAAATTAACAGAAGAATTTGGATTTGGTAAAGAAAGATTATTAGAAGAATTCCAATTAAGAACGAAACTATTAGTTGCTATGTACAAAGCTAAAATTTTTGATTATAAACAAGTTCAAACAGTAATTAATGAATATGCAAGAAATCCAAAAAAAGTTTTAAAGCAATTCGGCGTAATTTAGGTGAAATATGAAAAAAAATCCTGAAATAAATCCTTATATTAAGAAATTTGCTAAAAATTATAAAAAAGTAAAATCAAAACCTGCAGTAGTTCCATATACTTTATACAAACCAAACCAATTTGCAAAAATATCAAATAGATTTGTAGAACCTATAACTCTTCTTTTACTAAGAAAATTTCCAGAATTGTTCAAACCTTTATTTAATTCTTTAAAATTAATAAGATTAAATATGCTTTCTGAAAGTTATGTAAGTATAATGATATTTTCAAGTATTTTAGCTTTTTTTGTAGGAACAATTCTATTTTCAATTATATTAAAAAATATTCTTAATGGATTAGGTTTAGGAGTATTATCTCTATTTTTTACTGTAATCCTTTTTTTCTTCTATCCAAAATCAAATATTAATAGCAGAAGGAAAAAAATTAAATCAGAACTACCTTTTGCAATTATTCATATGGCAGCTATTGCTGGCTCAGGTACTCCACCAATAAATATTTTCAGTTTGTTAATACAATCCAAAGAATATCCTGAATTAGAAACAGAATTTAAAAAAATAATGAATCATATTAATATTTTTGGTTATGATTTAAGCACTGCTTTGAAATCTGTTGCATCAACTTGCCCAAGTCCAGAATTTGGAGAATTATTAAATGGAATTGTATCAACAGTTAATTCAGGTGGAGATTTAAAAACATATTTAGAAACAAAAGCACAAGACGCTCTTTCAACATACAAATTAGAAAGACAAAAATATGTAGAATCTATTGCAACATATTCAGATATTTATACAGGAATATTAATTGCTGCACCTTTATTGTTTATTACAACTTTAGCAATCATTAATGTTATTGGAGGAGCAGTAGGAGGATTAACTGCAACAGTCATTGCTCAATATGGAACCTTTTTAGTTTTACCTATACTAAACGTAGGTTTCATAGCATTCCTTAATTTAACAGCAACTGAGATATAAAATGGAAATAAAACTTCAATCAAAACATATTTTATTTATAATAATAGGAATATTGATTCTTATAATTAATTTTATCTATTTTTTAAATGAAAGATGGTTTAAACCTGTAATAATTATTGGATTCGTTGTAATGGGCATACAATTCTTCCTAGATTTTTTAGCTGAAAACAAAAGACAACAAGAAATAGAAACAAAATTCTTAGAATTTGTAAGAGCCTTAGTAGAAACAGTAAAATCTGGTATTCCTATTCCAAAAGCAATTATACAAATTTCAACAGAAGATTATGGTGCTTTAACTCCTCATGTTAAAAAAATGGCTGCACAAATAGAATGGGGTTTTCCTTTAGATGATGTTCTAGAAGTATTTGCAAACGATGCAAGGAATAAAGTTATAAATAAATCTATTTCTATAGTTACAGAAGCAGAAAAATCAGGTGGTAATATGGCAGAGGTGTTACAAGCAGTAAGCAATTCAGTATATTCTATTAAGAAAATAAAAGAAGAAAGAAAATCTTCTGTATATTCACAAGTTGTACAAGGATACATTATCTTTTTTATATTTATTGCAATAATGTTAATGATGCAAGTTTATCTTATGCCAAAAATAAGTAATTTAGGTGGAGAAGAATTAAGTATGGGTGGCTCTCCTATTTCCGGAGTTCCTGGAATTTCCTTAGGAAGTAGTTCAACTGCAAAATTAGATGAAAAAATTATGGCAAATACCTTTACTTGGATGGTATTAATACAAGGATTATTTGCGGGATTATTAATTGGAAAATTTTCAGAAGGGGAATTAAAATATGGAGTAAAACATAGTTTAATATTTGTAATTGTTGGATATTTGATTATTTCAACAGTATCATGGACTCCAGCAATAGCAGTAGGTGTTATATGAATAAAAAAGCAATAGGTCATCATTTAGATTGGATGCTTGCAATAGGTTTATTTATGGTATATACTCTATTCGTTATAGTAATGTTAAAACCTGGAATTGATCCATTGTATAAAGGATCTGTTTTATTAGATTTAGTTCAAGATGGTTTAATGAAAGACATTAATTGGGAAATTACCAAAGTTCCTTTGAATGTTAAATTAGATGGGGGGCAATGTAGTGGAGATCCAGTTGCAGCAAAATTAACATTTCCATTTGAATGGCTAGATAAAAACACAAAAGTTTATAGTAAAACCAAAAGTATTATTTTAGCTTCTTCAATTAGTGGAGATTATTTAAATTTTAATATAGCTTCTTATTTAATAAATGGAAATTTACCTGCAACAAACGATGAACTTTTTATATTTAATTCTCTAGATTTCAATATTGCTGGAGGAGGTTCTAGTGGTAATTGTATTGTTCCTATAACAAATTATCAGTATGGAATTGCTGAAACAATTAAAGGAATATGTGATGATGGAAATTGTGGAGATAAAATTAATTCATTATTTGGAAAGAATTATGAAGATTTAAAAACAGAATGGAATTTCCCACCAAATAAAGAATTTAGTATTCAAATAGGAGAAAATAAATTCCCACAAAATTTGATTCCTCCTGCAAGCGCAGATGTATTTGTAAGACAAATACCAAACTATATATTAAAACAAAATGGAGAATTAGAGTCTATAACAATAACAATAATGGCGTGGTAAAATGAATAAAAAAGCATACATAAGGACAGTAGAAGCAGTAATTGCAATCTTACTTACTTTCATTTTTATAATGACTATATTAACTCCAAAAGAAAGTCAAAAAGAAAATACATTAAGTTCTATTCAAAAAAATACCTTAAAAATAATAGAATTGAATAGTTCTTTAAGAAAAAATGTATTAGAATCCCCATTAAACGTTCCATTTAATCCTACAGACCCAAATAGAATAAACCTATATGCTACTATAAAAGATAATACAAAAAAGTTTGTTACTCTTGATTTTAATTTTACAGTATGTAATCAAAAAAATACAAATTGTAATCCAGATATAAAAAATGACTTCATACCTAATAATAAAGATGTTTATGCAAAAAGTATTATGTTGTCTAACTTAACAGAAACAAGAATTTTTAGATTGTATTTATGGGAAAAATTCTGAAATAGATAATTTTAAAAGCAATTATTTCTTTAGATTTATATGCCGAGATCGCATAACCTGGTATTGCGCCAGATTACTAATAGAGTAAGGCGAACCTCGAAGTAAGGCGAACCTGGAAAGGTTGTGCAAGAAAGCTGGTTTCCGAAAGGATGTGCAGGTTCAAATCCTGCTCTCGGCGTTTATACTCCTTTAAAACCCTTTTAAAAAGGTTATAAGTTGTTACCTACAGGTAGTTACAAAAGCGAAAGGTTTATAAATAAGTTCTACTACTAGAATATATAAAATTTGAGGATAAAAAACAAAATGTCAGAAACACAAAATCAAAACAGGGAATATTTAGATGGCCTAGTTCTTACTAACAACAATTATCAAATTGGACAATATATGAATGAAGTTAAAAAAGGTAAGAAAAAATTCTCCGATAAACACTTTGTTGAAACTTTATCAAAACTTAAAACTAATGGAGAAATGCCTGATTTATTTATAAATGCTACAGATGCACGTATAGAAGGAGAAGCAGAAGGTTATTTAAAAGAAAATTCTGAATCAATAGATGCATTCTTAGCTAAATATGCACCAAAAATATTACAAGATTATACTGCTATTAGTGCAGGTCACTTAGAAGATTTAGTAAAAAAAGGAAAAGAAGAAATAGAAAAAGGAAAAACTCCAGAAGAAAAACAAGCTCTTACAGAAAAAATAGAACAAGATATTTATCAGTTATTTGGAGACTATTTCAGTGAATTAAAAATCTCAGATGAGTATAAGAAAAGTGAAAAAGCCGATAAAGCTGTTGTAGAAGCTGAAGCTGTTTTAGATCACTTAAAAAACCTTGAAAAAGACCAAATACCTGGCGAAATGGATGCTCATTTACAAAAAAAATATAACTTAAAGTATAATACATTAAGTTTAGGATTAAATTACAATGATTTACATGCTTATCAAACAGCATTAGCTAAAAGAGACTTAGGAAGTAAATTTGTGAAATGTAAAGATGGAAAATATCAATTAAATAAAGAATTGATACAAGAAGTTTATGGTTCACAAGAAAACTTAAAGAAATTAACTGTGCCTCTTTTAGATGTGTATAAAGCACAAGCACAACATTAATTTATTTTTTTTCTATTTTAACTATTTTTTCTCTTTTTAACAAATTATCTGTTATTTTATACATAGTACTTACAAAGATTTCTGCTCTTTTAGAATGTTCATTTAATTCTTCAGGTTTTACAGAAATTATTTTTCCCTGTGAAATACCTCTAGCTAGATCTTGAAGTTCATGATACCATTCGACATATTTCTTATGTATTTTTCCTTGTTTTACAAAAATAGTACTTAACATATCTGGAATATGTTCTGGACTTGGAGGAATTTCATTTGAAGCCATTAATGCAGCATGTGCTGAATCCACCATACTCCAATACAATCCTTCTACACTAGCAAGCATATTATATCTAGCTTTTGAAAGACTATCAGGAGCTCTACGTAAAGCAGTATAAACTGCCTCTGGAGTTGGTCTTATTTTTCCTTTTGCTAATAAAACTTTTAATGGTTCAAAAAAGCCACCAAAATCAAGCATAGCTTGTCCATATCTTAAAACATTAATTATAAATGGTTCTCCTACGCGAACTTCTTCCCAAAACGCAGACAAAGTAACTGTATTTACATGCACTTTAGTAGCATATTTTTGTTTAGCAATTAATTTTCCTAATTCTTCCCTATACCAGGCTATTAATTCTTGATCCCAATCTATTGTACAATCATCAACGATAATTATAATATTAATTTCTTTTAAAGTATTATCTGTAGGGTTAAAAAGAATTACTGTCTTTATAACCTCTTTAAATTGTTTATAAGCTTTAACAGCAAAATCATAAGCTATTTTATATTCTTCTTTAGATTTATCTTCAGAAACCTTAACTTTCTTATATTTCATCAAACACCTCTTTTTATTCTTAAGAATTCTTTATTTTATAAAGTTTTTGTATTATTGCTCTAGAGTTACAAACCCCTATTTTGCAATTAGAAAATTTTAAAAACACTAAAATTCATTTAAAGAGATAAAATGCAACCATCTGTAAAACATAAAAAGCAAGAAATAAGGTTTTTTTTGGATAAAATCAACTTAGCTAGAGCTAAAGAATTAGCCGAACAAAATAAAGAAAAAGCCTTTGGTATGTTCCATGGTATTGCTAGAAAATTTGGTAGACAAGAAGAGATTAAAGTTGTTGGTATGTTAAAAAGATATTATCCATTCTGGCATATTAATGCATTCTCGTATATAGAATATGAAAGAAAAAATAAATATAGGGTAGATGTGGATAAAGAAGTTAAAAGTTTTGTTATTGATAAAGAAAGATTTGATGCAGAAAAAGGAGAAAAAAGAAAATCTTTAGTCATTAATGGAACAGATATATGTGAAGTAAAAAAAGAAAGAGATTTGTTAATAGATGCTACAATAGAACATAAAAAACCAGAAGACCTAAAAAATAATACTAAATTTGAAAAATATTTGAATTTTGAAACCAGAAGGATAAAAGAAATTGAAGATTTAATCGTTAATGAAAGTACACAAGTTTATGCTATAGAAACTAAAGCAGAATTCATAGTAAGAAGTATTTTACAAGCTATAATGCATCCTGTAGATGCAGATAAAGTATTAAATGAAGAAATTTCTGTAGAAAAATTAATATTATATTTCCATCCTATCTATATTTTTGAATGTATTGCTTATCCTCAAGGAGGAAAAAGATTTATTTTTGTAGATGGATTAACAGAAGAAGTAACTTATTCAAGTAAATTAGAAAACAAAAAAACAGAAACTTCTTTTGCAGAATCTGAAATATTAGAAATAGGTGGAGAGGCTTTATCTAGCTTTATACCTGGCGGACAAGCTGCTTATACAGTATTTAAACGTATTAAAGAAAAAAGAAGAAAAGATAAATTTAGAGCTTAAAAAGTAAAATTCTTAAATTGTAATATATTATAATAGGACATGCCTTTTTATGATAAAAGCACAAAAGAAGTGTTGGGTATTCTAAACACAGATTTAACTAAAGGATTATCCGAAAAAGAAGCATCTGATAGGCTAGCAAAGTATGGCCCAAATTCTATAAAAGCTAAAGAATCAAAAGGACCAATAAAAATATTTTTATCACAATTTACAAATATTTTAGTTATAATTTTATTAATTGTAGCATTAATTTCTTTATTTATTGGTAGATTTAGTGATTTTGTATTAATACTAATTATATTATTATTAAATTCTATACTTGGTTTTGTACAAGAATACAAAGCTGAAAAAGCATTAAAAGCATTAAAAAAATTAGCAGCTTTCAAAGCAAATGTAATAAGAGATGGAATTAAAAAAACAATAAATTCTGATGAATTGGTTCCAGGAGATATTATTTTAATTGAACAAGGAAGCAATATTCCTGCTGATGCTCGTTTAATTGAAGCAATTAATTTAAAATTAGATGAAAGCATTTTAACAGGAGAATCTTTACCTGTAGAAAAAATTATAGATAAGTTACATTCTGATATTGTTGTAAGTGATCAAAAAAATATGATTTTTTCTTCTACAACTTGTGTATATGGGCATGCAAAAGCTGTAGTTGTTGAAACAGGAATACAAACTGAAATTGGAAAAATAGCTTATTCTTTAAAAACAATAAAAGAAACAGAAACTCCTTTGCAAACAAACATTAAAAAATTAGGAACTTTTATTTCAATTGCAATTGTATTAATTTGTCTAATCACTTTTTGTATAGGTTATTATATCAATAGAAATTTAATTGATACATTTTTAGTTTCTACGAGTTTGGCTGTTGCTGCAATTCCAGAAGGATTACCTGCAATAATAACAATTACTTTAGCTTTAGGATTGCAAAGAATGCTAAAAAGGAATAGTTTAATTAGAAAATTAAATGCTGTTGAAACTTTAGGTTCTACAACAGTAATTGCCACAGATAAAACAGGAACTATAACTAAAAATGAAATGACCGTTAAAGAAATATTTGTTAATGATAAATTAATTAAAGTTACAGGAGAAGGTTATGATATTAAAGGAGATTTTATTTATAACAATAGAAAAATAGACACAGAAGAATTACAACCATTAATGCAAGTTGCTTATTTATGTAATAATGCAGATTTAGAATACAAATCCGGAGATCCTACTGAATTAGCCTTATTAAATGTTGTAGCAAAATCTAATTTAAACATAAAACCTTATCCAAGAATAAAAGAAATACCTTTTGCTAATGAAAAACAATTCATGGCAACTTCTCATAAAATAAAAGATAGAGAAGTATATTATTTTAAAGGAGCTCCAGAAAAAATAATGGAATTTTGTTCATATTATTATATTAATGGAAGAACAAAATGGTTTGGAAAAGAAGAACGTGAAGAAATATTAAAAACTTTAAATAATATGGGAAGTAAAGCATTAAGAGTTCTTGCTTTTGCTTATTCAAAAACAGATAAACCAGAAAATTTAGTTTTTGTTGGATTGATGGGGATGATAGACCCTCCAAGACCAGAAGTTAAAGATGCAATAGATTTGTGTGAAAGAGCAGGAATTAAAGTTATTATGATTACTGGAGACCATAAAGAAACTGCAAAAGCAATAGCACAACAAGTTGGAATTAAAGGAAAAGTAATTACAGGAGAACAATTAAATAAACTATCTAAAAAAGATTTTAAAAGTTTAGTAGATGACATTTCTGTATATGCTAGAGTAACTCCAAAACACAAATTAAGAATCATAGAAGCTTTACAAGAAAAAGATCATATTGTTGCAATGACAGGAGATGGAGTAAATGATGCTCCTGCATTAAAAGCAGCAGACATAGGAATTGCAGTTGAACGTGGAACAGATATTGCTAAACAAGAATCAGATATGATATTATTAGATAATAATTTTGCTTCTATTGTTGCTGCTGTAAAAGAAGGACGGGGAATATATTCTAATATTAAAAAGTTTATTACTTATTTATTATCTTGTAATTTAGGAGAAATATTTACTATATTTATTGCAACTATAATTGGATTGCCTCTAATGTTATTACCTATCCAAATATTATGGATAAATCTAATTACAGATGGTTTACCTGCTCTAGCTTTAGGATTAGAGCCTATTGAAAGAGATATTATGTCTAAAGCTCCAAGAAAGAAAAAAGAAAGTATTCTTAATAAATCCAATATAATACATATGGGTTTGATTGCGATATTAATGGCAATAGGAACATTATTTATATTTAAATTGTATAATTTCTATTATACTTTAGAATATGCTAGAACAATGGCTTTTTCTACCTTAATGATGTTTCAAATGTTTAATGCAGTTAATTCAAGAAGCGAAAGTTCTGTATTTAAAGTTGGATTATTTACGAATAAAAAATTATTATATGCTTTAGGAATTTCTATATTATTACAAATAATTGTAATTTACTTTGGTACAAGCTTATTTGGAATTGTAAGCTTAAAATTAATAGATTGGATATATATTTTATTAATATCTTCAAGTGTTTTTGTATTTGCAGAAATTAAAAAATTCTTAAAATGATTTTCTTTTAAATACATAGAATAAAGTTAGAATAAATACTATTGACATTGCTGAAATTAAACTGAAAAAAGGAACTTGTTTTTGTTTTGGAAGAATTGCACAAGGTTCTTGGTAAGATTCTCCGATTTGATTTCCTGTAGCGGGATTAAATTTAACAACCCATCTTGTTCCTATTCCTTCTTCATTTGCATTTATACATTCGCTATTTCTTAATTCATATGAACTAGTTCCTGATAAAGTATAACTAGAAATACCGCATCTTCCATAAACACAACATTTTCCTGTTGCAGAATCTGATGAAGTAATAAAACAACCTCCAATACATTCTTCATCACAAATTGTTCCTATTCCAAAAATATCTTCACAAAGAGTATTTGGTTGATTTGTAACTTGCGAACACATACATACTTCATTATTTTGACTTGGATTATAAATATCTACACAATTATCTGCATCATCACAAATTCCATCACTATCATAATCTCCACCATGTTCTCCACAATTTCCATCTTGTTTACATTCATTTGGATTAATAGTATCATCCCATACACATACAGGTAATCCACATCTTCTAGATTCACAATAATTTTCATCTAAACCAAATACTGCGCAAAGAGGCGGAAGAGCACAATCAAAACAACTATTAGCACTAAAATCCCAGTAACAATCATTATTATTTAAACATGCTTCAGAATTAGAAATGTCATTACAATCGCAAGGAGTTTTATCAAAACCACTACAATCTTCATCTATTCCATTTTCACATATTTCTACTGCCCCAGGATTTTTATTAAGATTAGTATCATCACAATCATCATCATTCGTTACATAACCTGTTGGAGGAGTAGAATCACATGTAGTTACATTAACTAAAGAGTTTCCATATCCATCTCCATCAGAATCTTGATAATAGGTATACCTTGTTAAATCTTCATCAATAGAATTATCACAATCATCATCTATACTATTACAAATTTCTGTTGTTGATATTTCACAACCATTTGCCATATTATTATCTTGATCACAAAATCCAGTTTGACAAGTACATATAGGAATACAAGTTGAACAACCAGATATACCTGCACAAATATTTGAACATGAACCTATTGTGTTTGCTGCCGTACATAAAGTTGTACCACAATTTACATTTTCATCAATTCCATTGATACAATCATTATCTTTTCCATCACAAACTTCTGTTGCTCCAGAATTTATACAAATAGCACATTTTGAAGTAGAAGTAATACAAGAGGTTTTAATAGCAGGACAACCCGTAGGATCATCTGATTTGGTATCATCACAATCATTTCCTGCAGTAAGTTGACAAGAAGTAGGTTTACAATTATAAGTATTACAAGTTAAAGCGGTTGAACTAAAATAACCATCATTATCAGTATTACAATAATAAGTTATTGTAGGACATACTCCTCCTTCATCAATAGAATTATCACAATTATTATCTTTTCCATCACAAATTTCTGTTGCGCCAGGATTTATACAAATTGCACAAGCTGAAGTTGCTGATGTACAACCACTTACTAAAGTTGGACAACCTGCAGGATCATTAGTTAGAGTATCAACACAATCCATTCTACATCTTGGATCTCCAGGACAAGTACATAAAGGAGAAGCACAATAACCTAAAATTGTATAATGATCATTATCTATATCAATCCACATAATTAAATCAAGACTAACAGGATTACTTCCAGGATAACTCATCTTCTTAGCCGTATAAAGTGAAGTGCCTTCAGAATCAGTAGGATCTTCATCAATAATTTCTGCGATAATTAAATAATAACTAGGACACGCTATATTGTCAGTAATACTATAATCTCCTAAATAATCAGAATCAGTTTCATAATAATAAGGAGGGCAACTAATATTAACTTTAACCCCAGAAAAAGGGTCACCATTATAAAGAGTATGCCCGGAAATAGTAAATGCAAAACAATTAACACTCAACAAAATAAACAACAAAGAAAATATAATTAATACTCCTCTTTTCATATTAATAATTAAGAATTTAAATATTTAAACCTTTTTATTTCAATTTTCTATTGAGTTTAGCTTTTTTTTCTTTTATAATTTTATTGAAAACATAATCCAATTGTTCTTTTTTCCAACCCTTTTTAACTAAAATACTTTTAATTTGTATGTCTGGTAATCTATTTGCTTGTTCTTTTTTAATATAAGCTTCTAATCTTATTTCTGATTCTTTGTTTACAAAAGGATATTTTTTCCCATATTTTTCATATAAATAATATCCTCCAACACCCAATACAATAATTATTAATACAATAGTAAAAATATAAAATAATGTAGGAGATTTTATTTCACAATCTGCTTTACAAGTTGTTTCTTCTCCTAAATCACACTTATTGTCTCCACAAGTATATTTTTCTACAGGTTCTTCTGTAATAGGTACAAATAAGAAAGTTCTTGTTTTTGATAAAGATTCTAAATCTCCAGAACTTAATTTATAAGTTATTTCTACTGATGAAGAAGCAGGCCAACTTATAATTGGATCTGCAGCAATTATAGTAAATCCTGAACTTAAAATATTTTTATCAGTTATAGATTGTTCTACTTCTTTAGGAATATATTCTACTATTGAAGAACCTTGAGGTATATCTGAAACAGAAACTGTTTTCTTAACCAATCTTAAAGTTTCTTGTTCTCCAGCTAGATATTGTAAATTAACTAAATAAGCTTTTGAAGTTACCTCTATTTTATCTTGTATTGCAAAAATATCGTTCTTAGCAGTTCCTATATCACTTACTGAAGAAAATAGTTGGTCAGGTATTTGATTAGGCATAGATAACTTTGGACTAAAACCAAAATTGGAAATAGAAATTTGTGAAACAGTAGTTTTTCTCAAAGTTAATAATTTATTATATATTGCACTAATTTTTTGTTCTTTTGTTACTCCGGTCATTATTAAAGTAGAATTATATTCTGAATTATATCCATCAACAGCAAGTTTTGCATCATTTATTTTTTGTTTTAAATTTAAAGTAGTTATTACAGAAGAAACATCTCCAGATAAAGAATTTAATTGTTGTAATACATTATCTAATTGTAACTTTGTAGTATCTAGCAAAGTAATCAAAGTTTGTTCTGCTGAAATAATTTCTATGGATTTTTCAAAAGTAGAAACAACGCCATTAAGATCTGTTACTTGTAAAGTTATATTATAAAATCCAATATTATCATAACTATGTTTTGTTTCTTTAATAGTTGCATTTTTTCCATCTCCAAAACTCCAAGAAAATTTAAATCCTGTTGAATTATCTATACTAAAATTACAAGGTATGTCTGTATTTACAATTCCGGTTTCAGGAACATCTAAAGAAGCACTTGGTGTTGGAAAAACTTCTATTTCAAATTCTTTTGAAGCATATTGTGATGTTCCATAAATCAATTTTACTTTTAAATTATAATCTCCTTCAGATAGTGGAGTTGTTAAATTAATAAAATCTTTACTTGTTAAATTCAAAGATCCAGCATAATTTAATGTTTCTGGAATATAATTAACTCCTATTAGTTTAGAACTACTCCTTCCTCCATATTCTAAATTTAAATTAGTCAATTGTAATTTTCCTTGAGAATTAGAAACAAAAGTCAATGGAAAGATACAATTAACAATATTATCTATTGATGAAATATAATTACACTGAACTTCGGAAAAGGAATTTATTAAATTTACATTTTCTGTTGTACTAAATTTAGGATCAAAGGCAGCAGAATAAGCTCTTATAAAATAATCAAAACCTTCTGCATATACACAATTTTCAGGATCACATTTATATCCTTTATTTATTAAAGAATAATCTTCTGTTGCTAAATCATAATAAGCAGCTTCATCATTATCTGCTTTTGAATAAACACAAATTAAATTATATTCTTCACTTAAATCTACATTAGAAACATCTATTTCGCAGGATTTCCAAGAATAACTTGTTGAAGGTTCTTGTGCAGTGCATTCTAAATTTTTAATGTTTCCTTCTTTATCATCAAATTCTGTAGAATAACCAAGAGCTCCATCATGTCTTATTCTAAAGTTTAATTGTCCACCTGTTTGTGAAGTTTTTTTAACATAAGCTTCTAACAAATATTTTTTTGTTTTAGGTAATTTAACTCTTTCACAATATTCGTATCTTTCTCCACCATAAATTTTATAGGTTTCTGATGAAGGGGTTAATGAAGCTAAATAATCTGAATTAATTTTTTGATAAATAACTGCTCCAGAACCATCTAATTTCAAAGGACCTGTATATTCCCAATCATATTTTCCATCTGCTTGATTTAAATCTAATTTTGGAGAATTTGGATAAAAAGAATTTTTAGCAATACCTGTTAAACTAAATTCTGCTTTTTGTATATCATTAACTCCTGCTTGAGGTATAACTAATGCATATTTTGTTATAGTGTCTGCTTTTAAAAATTCAATAATTCTAGATTCTTCAGGAATATTTTGTCCTTTATTAGAAAGATTATAAGATTCTTTGACAGTAATACAATTTTTACATAAATCAATTAAATTTTTTGTTATTCTTTTATCCCCAACTTCTACTATTACTTTTGTTGGACTAGGTAATCCTTTTAAATTATTAAAACTAATTAAACCTTGTATTTTTTCTCCAGGACCATAATTTTTTATTAAAGAAATATTTATTGTTGGATTTTTTGAAAGACTAATTGAAGTTGTTGCACAAAAATCTTTACATTCGCTATCTGCACAATCCATTGAACCATCACAATCATCATCAACATTGTTAGCACATAATGTTTCTGTATCTTCTGTTTCTGAAGTTGAAACACAACCTGTTGTTGTAGTTATTGTACCAGTTCCAGTTGTACAAGATTTAGTTAATGAATTACAATTTGTAGCAGTACAATATTGAGAACTTCCAGAACATGTAGACCAAGTTGGACAAGTTACTTGAGTATAAGCACAAGTTGTTCCAGAAGTACATGCTTTTGTTAATGAATTACAATTTGGAGCAGTACAATATTGAGAACTTCCTGAACAAGCTGACCAAGTTGGACAAGTTTGTGGAATATATTGACAAGAAGTTCCTGTTATACAAGAACGAGTTAATGAATTACAATTAGTAACAGTACAATATTGACTTGCAGAAGCACATATTGACCAAGTTGGACAAGTTGATGAGGTATATGTACAAGTTCCAGTTCCTCCACCAGTACCAATTAAACTAGTATCACATAATCCACTACTACAACCAGTAATAGATCCTTGAGAGCATGTTGAAGCTTTAGTAGTTGGATTATATATACAATTACAAATATAATTTGCAGTAGAATAATCCTTTATATCACTACGATAATACCATTCCCTTAAATTAGTAGCAGAATCACAACTATCTTTAAAAATCCAAGTGCCTGTTTCTAAACAAGTAAGTTCTCCATAAGTGTAAGGTTTATTTCCTCCATCGGTTTCTGTACAAGTATAAGAAATTACACTAACTGAAGATAGAATTAAAACAAGAAAAATTAAGATTATATTACCTAATACTTTATTCATTAAACACCCTCTTTTTTATATATAACTTAGAATATTATTATTTATAAATTTATTCTTTGAGCTTTTTAACGTTCTTTCCTAGGTTTTGAGGTATAATTAACATTTTTCCATTATCAAAGTTTTTATCTAATTCTTTTCTATCAAAACACATATCTAAAAACAATCCCAAAGCCATTACTTCAGAATGTGGCTGTCCTGTTACAGCAATATTTTTATCTGCAATTTTATAAAATTCAGGCAATACTTTTTCAGAACCAACTAAAACTAAAATATTCTTTTGTTTTTTAATGTCTTTTATTTCTTTTTGTATTTTTAATCCATACATTGTTAAATGTACTATAAAAAAACCTTTTTTCTTTTTTTCTTCTGCTAGTTTTAATGCATCTTTTACATATTCTATTTCAAAAGGACCACCAAAATTTTCAGTTATTTTATTAACAGTATCTTCTACATTAGAGTCTTTTTGTCCAGAATAGTATATTTTAGATGCTCCAAAAGCCCTTGCTGTTAAAGCTACGTGAGTGCTAATTCTAGGGTCTCTAGACACTCTATGAGACAGTCTTAATACTTCTATCATTCTTTATGGAAAAAGTATTTCTTTTTAAAGGTTTATTATTGATATTTATATAACTTAATAGTAGTTACAAATAGAAAGGTTTATATATTAATTAATACGATATTTGTATAATAAATGCAGGTAAAAAAATGTCAGAATCAAATTATGTAATAGTAGGAGTAATTAGTTTAATGGCAGGAGTGGGTATAGGTGGAAACCTTGCTCAATATATAACTAAACCACAATGTGCTTATGTTAGAGATTTATCTAATAAAGGAAGTTCAGATATAGTAGTTACAAATACAGCTGGAACTAAATTCATCTTTTTACAACAAAATGATGGAACTTATAAATTATTAGATAATATAAAAAAAGAGAAAAAACAAGTGAATGAACAAGAAATAAACCAACTTGAACAAACAATAAACGACAAAACAAAAGACTTAAAATAAATCTTTTTATCTTCTAATAAATGAATAAAGACTATTATAGGGAAAAAATATTGAAAGGAATGTGTGAGTGTGCACAAACCATAGATGTATTTTATTATATGAAGGGAGCTAATGGAATAAGTTTTATTGGTAATAAATGCCCTAAACCTTTTAAACCAAGTGCAGGAGACAAACTAATTTTTAATAAAATTCTTGATAAGGTATTAGATAATATTCTTTTAGAATTAGAAAAAGATAATATTAAACATAATAATTGGGATAAAAAGTATAACCCTAAATCAAATATAGACGCAGATGAGCAGATTGAATATATTTGGGGCGACACAAATCCTACAATAATTGGAGTTAATGTAATGGCCAAATTTTATTATCCCGAATATGGAGAATATATAGATATGCCTGAAAGAAAAGAGCTAAGAGATATATATAATAATCTTAGTAAGAATACCTTTTTTGCAATTCCATAATGTTTTTAAATCATTAAATTTCAATATAAATATGATAAAACAGCAAGTAGAAGAGTTTTACAACAAGCATTATAAGTTATTAATGGTTTTACCTTTAATAGTTGTAGCTCTATCTTTAGTCAGTATTATAGGGTTTTATTATAAGACAGGAGATATAATCAACAAAGATATTACCTTAAAAGGAGGTATTTCTGCTACAATTTATACTGAAAAACAAGTTGATACTGCTGAAATTGAAAAAGAATTAGTAGATGCTTCTGTAAGAACATTAACAGATTTAAGCACAGGAAAACAAATAGGGATTTTAGTAGAAATTTCAGGAAAAACCTCAGATGAATTAAAATCTTATTTAGAAAAAAGATTAGATTTAACTTTAGATGATCAAAATTATTCTATGGAAGAAACAGGTTCTTCTTTAGGAAGTTCCTTTTACTCAGAATTATTAATGGTTTTATTTTTTGCTTTTATATTAATGGGTATTGTTGTATTTGCAACTTTTAGAAATATTATTCCAAGTCTTGCAGTTATACAAGCAGCATTTGGAGATATGGTAATTGCTTTAGCAGCAGTCAATTTAATGGGTATGAAAATTTCAAGTGCAGGTATTGTTGCATTTTTATTAATTATAGGTTATAGTATTGATACAGATATATTACTGACAACAAAAGCATTAAAAAAACACGAAGGAAAAATATTTGATAGAATGTGGAATGCTATGAAAACAGGATTAACAATGTTACTAACTGCAGTAGCGGCTTTAACAATAGCAATAATATTCAGTAATTCAGTTGTTATTAAAGAAATGTTCACAATAATATTAATTGCTTTAATTGCAGATGTATTTACAACTTTCTTAACAAATGCAGGAATAATAACTTGGTATTGTAAGAAAAAAGGTATTAACTAATGAAAATAAAACAAATATTCAAAAGTTGGAAAGTAATTGTATTTTTACTATTCGTAATCTTCTCATATATAGCAATAAATCCTCAATTTGGAAAAGAAGGAGTTGTAATTAAAGCTGTAGAACTTAATAGTACTTCTTATTTAGCAGGTATGGCAAGTCCGGCTCCAACCTTGGTACAAACTAAATTAGAAACTATAAAAGCAGTAAATGGAAATACAATAACTAATTTACAAGATTATTCTAAAGCTCTTGATTCGATAAAAGAAGGAGAAATAATAAGACTTTCTACAGATAAAAGAGAATATGCTTTTATGAAAACAAATTATTCAGGATTAACTGTTGCTGACAAACCATTTTCTAATATTAAAAAAGGTTTAGAATTGGCAGGAGGAACTAGAGTATTGATACAACCTGAAGGAGAATTTTCTGATCAAGAAAGAGACGATTTAATTGCAACTATGGAAAATAGATTAAATGTTTATGGTTTATCTGATATTAAATTAAAACCTGTTAATGATTTATTTGGAAATAATTATATTTTAATTGAAGTTGCAGGAGCATCCAAAGAAGAAGTTAGACAATTAATAGGACAACAAGGAAAATTCGAAGCTAAAATTGGAAATGATACTGTATTTAGTGGAGGACAAGAAGATATTAAATTTGTATGTAGAAATGATGGTACTTGTTCTGGAATTAGAGATTGTTCTACAAACCAAGATGGATCTGAATTTTGTAAATTTGAATTTGCAATTAAATTAAGTGAAGCTGCAGCAAAGAAATTTGCAGATGTAACTTCAAAAATACCTTTAATAACAACTCCAGAAGGTTCTGAAGTTCTTGAAAAAAAATTAGACTTTTATTTAGACGATAAACAAGTTGATAGTTTACAAATTATGGGAGACTTAAAAGGAAAAGTTGCTATGGATATTTCAATCACTGGTCCTGGAGTTGGAAAAGATAGAAATGAAGCAATATTAGAAGCAGAAAAACAAATGAAACATTTACAAACAGTTTTAATTACCGGTTCTTTACCAACAAAATTAAACATTGTAAAATTAGATTCAATTAGCCCATTACTTGGAGAACAATTTGTAAAAAATACTTTATTAATTGGAATTTTAGCAATAGTTTCTGTTTCTTTAATTATATTAGTAAGATATAGAAGTTGGAAAGTTTCTGGTTCAATTATATTTATTTCAATATCTGAGATATTTATTATGTTAGGTGTTGCTGCCTTCATGAAAAACAGTATGGATATGGCAGCAATAGCAGGTATTATTGCAGCAATTGGTACAGGCGTTAATGATCAAATTATTATTACAGACGAAGGATTAAGAAAAGAAACTTATACTAACTGGAAAGATAGAATAAAATCTGCATTTAGTATAATATTTGCTGCTTTTGCAGGAATAGTAGCTGCTATGTTGCCTTTATTATTCGCAGGAGCAGGTTTATTAAGAGGTTTTGCTATAATGACTATAATAGGTGTATGTGTAGGAGTATTTATAACCAGGCCTGCATTCGCAGTTATTATAGAAAACTTATTAGAAGATTAAAATGGAATACAAAACAAAATCTGCAATAATTGGAAGGAAAAAGAACTTTTTAAAACTTGGAAAATTAACTCCTTTTATCGAACTATGTGATGTAAATGATCCTCATAAAAGTCCTGACTGCCCTAAAAAAATATTAGAATTTCCAAAATGTAAAGAAGTTAAGATATTTAATGGAAACGTAAAATATATGGTTGCAGGAAATGACTTAATTATAAATGATTTAGAAAAAGTAACCATAGAAGAACATAATTCTGATTTAATAGTTAAATGTGTTCATAAAAATTAAAACGTTAGATTTTTAAATAAGTAATTCTTATATTAATTAGAGGTGATTTAATGGTAATGGATGGGAATACATACTTGTTGCTTTTAATTCTAGGTTTAAGTCTAGGAAATTTATATGGTTTAAGGAGAATATTTATCCTAGAACAAAAAATTGAAGACTTAGAAGAAAGCATAACCAAAAGAAGAAAAAGGTAAATTAAATGATACCCTTAATACATATACTGGTAACTTTACCTTTTTGTTTTATTTTATATAATTATTTTGATGTTTCTCTAATAAATACTTTAATTATATTTTTCTCTGCTTGGATATTTGATATAGACCATTATTTATGGTGCATCTTTCACAACAAATCTTTTTCTTTGAAAAAATGTTATGAATATCATAGTCCTCACCCAAGAAAAGATAGGGATTTATTACATATTTTTCATACAATAGAATTTCATATTTTAATTTTAGCATTAAGTTTCTTTTCTGAAATATTTTTATGTGTAATTATAGGTATAGCTTACCATATGTTATTTGATTTAGTAAATGCAATTTATATGAAACAAGTTAAAGGCGTAACAGAAGTATGGAATATGAGGGCTATTTCTTTAATAATGTGGTTGAAAAGACATTATTCTCCTTCGAAATCAACTAAATTAAAAACCTTATAACCTGCTTGTTCTAGTTTTTTCTTTCCACCAAGTTCAGGTAAATCTACTATAAATGAACATTCAAGAATTTCTCCACCAAGTTTTTCAACTAATCTACATGCAGCAAAACTTGTCCCCCCTGTAGCAATCAAATCGTCTACAATTAAAACTTTATCTCCTTTATTTATTGCATCTTTATGAATTTCAATTTTATCTGTTCCATATTCTAAAGCATATTCTTCAGAAATAACTTCTGCAGGTAATTTACCTTTTTTTCTTATAGGTACAAAACCAATTCCTAATCTATGAGCTAATGCAGAACCTGTAATAAAACCTCTTGCTTCAATCCCAACTACAATATCAATTCCAGAATCTTTGTACCTTTCATGCAATTTATCAATCATATAGTTAAAACCATGAGCATCTTTTAACAAGGTTGTAACGTCCCTAAACATAACTCCTTGTTTAGGCCAGTGAGGTACTGTTCTTATTTTTTCCTTGATTTTATGCATAAATTTAAAAGGGTATAACTATTTATAAAAATTATTGTATTAAAACAGGAAGGTTTATATACTATTTGATATATAATAAGTATCAGTTGATATAAATAAAATGCAAAAACTTGAATTTAAAAAAACAGAACTAATAGAAAAGAAGAATAATATTATACTCAGGTATCCTAATCTTAATACTGTTTTAATGGTTGAAGAATTTTTAAAGAAAAATAATGATATTCCTATTTCTATAGCTGAATTAAAAAAAAGGCTTCCAAAACAAATAATGCATCAAACTCTTAAACTCATTTTAGAATATCTTTGGAAAAGTGGAAAAATAATCTATGGGCCAAAGGGGATTCAATGGATTTATTCTGAACCAGAACATTTAAAAAAGATGTTAAAAAATACTATAGAGGTTTAAAATGTTTTTTGGAAAAGAAGTAAAAATACTTTTAAAAGGAGATGCAGAAGAATCTTATTTAGAATTAAAAAAAAGCAATGATAAAGAAGCAAAATCCATATTAAATTCTTTTAATAGAATAAAAGATATATTAAAGAAAAATCCGCAATATGGAGATCCCATTAAAAAAGAACTAATTCCTTCTGAATTTAAAAAAATGGGAATTCAAAATTTATATAGGGTAGAATTATCAAATTATTGGAGAATGCTTTATACAATAGAAGGAGATACCATTACTATATTCTTATTTGTTTTAAAAATTATGGACCACAAAGAATATAATAAATTATTTGGTTATAAATAAATGGTAAAATTAAGGTTACATCAGGTATTATCCAAATCAGGAGCTTTTAGGACTAAGGACGAGGTAATGAAAGCTATAAGAAATAATGAAATTAAAATTAGAACTGAAATAATTAACAATCCAAATTATAGAGTTGATACAAAAGAAACCAATGTTTATTATAATGAAGAAAGATTAGAACCAGCAAGAAAAGTATATTTCTTATTTAACAAACCAAAAAGGATTAGCTGTCAGAAAAACGAACCAAAATCTATTTATAATATCATAGAAAAAGAATTAAAAGTTGATGAAGCAACAAGAAGATCTTGTTTTACTGTAGGGAGATTAGATGTAGATTCTTCAGGATTAATTATAATAACTAATGACGGTATGTTAGCTTCTAAAATTTCTAATCCAAAAAATCATATTAAAAAATCTTATCAAGTTTTATTAGATAGAGATATTTCAGATTGGGATTTAAAAAGATTAGATACAGGAGTAACTATTTTATTGGATGATAAAGATTATAGAACAAGACCAGCAAAAGCACATAAAATTGGTCCTAAAGAAGTAATAATTACTATAAAAGAAGGTAAAAAAAGACAAATAAGAAGAATGTTTGGTGCTTTAGGTTATACTGTTAAAGAACTAAAAAGAATTTCCATAGGAAAAATAAAATTAGAAAAATTAGGTTTAAGACAATTTAAAGAAATACCCAAAGACGAAATTTATGATAAATTATTCAAAGATTAGTTTATAATTCCTGTATATTTGTTCTTCTACGTTTTCTTCTGTAATATGTTTTATTTCTGAAATTACTTTAATTGTATGTTTAACATTCAAAGGTTCATTTCTTTGCCCTTTTATTGGACTTAAATAAGGAGCATCTGTTTCTGTTAGAATTCTATCTATAGGAACTATTTTTACTAATTTTTTTAAGTTTTTTGAATTTGATATATTAGTTGGTACTGAAAAATAAAAGTTATATTCTAAAGCCGTTCTTACTGCGGTTGTATTTCCATTAAAACAATGTAGTACTACTTTTACTTTTGAATTTTTTAATAGTTCTAGAACTTCTAATTCTGCTTTTCTTGAATGTACTATTAATGGTTTTTTTATTTCTTCTGCCAATTTTAGTAATTTTTTTAAATTAATTATTTGTTTTTCTCTTTCTTGACTTTCTTTGTATTCTAAACCTATTTCACCTAGAGCAATTATATTGTCTTTATTTTCTCTTATAAAAGATAATGCTTTTTCAAAGTCTTTTTCAGTTAATTCTAAAGCTCTTGTTGGATAAACACCAAATGCTAACTTAACGTTATTGTATTTCTTTGCTATTATTAATGATTTTTTCATAGAATCTAGACTAACTGCATTTTGGATTATTATGCCTGGAAATCTTTTTATAACTAAATCTATATCTTTGTCAAACTCTTCAAAATCTAAATGACAATGTGCATCTATTAACATTTTTCTATGTTAATTTGAATAATCAAGTATATATAAAATTAGACCATTTTTAAAAAAGAAAGATTTATATACCTAAAAGAGTATAATGTTATACCTAAAAAGGTACAAATATGTTAAAAAACCAACTAAGAATCTTAAATTTGTTTAGAAAGGATATTTTTCTAAAAACAAGTATATTACAACTAGCAAAAAAACTCAATAAAGCTTATCCTAAAGTTTATGAAGCTATAAAATATCTTGAAAAAAATAATATCTTAAAATCAGAAAAAATTGGAAGTTCTAATATTATCTCGTTACCCTTAACAATTCAGTCAATAGCCCAACTATCCTTTTTAGAAGAACAAGAAGCAATGGAGAAGAAATTACCAAACTATGAAAAATTAATGTCTATTAGAGAGATTTCTCAATACCTTTTAATTGTTACAGGAAGTTATGCTAAAGGTAAAGCAACAAAAAGTTCTGATTTGGATTTAGTTATAGTAATTCCAGACCATGAAAAAGCAATAGATATTCAAAAACTTGTTGAAAATATAACTTTATTATTTTATCCAAAAATACATTTATATGTATTTAATAATAAAGATATTATAGAAATGTTGCTTGATGAAAAAGAGAATTATGGAAAGGAAATATTTAAATCCAACATTATCTTAAAGAATGCATATATTTATTATGAATTAATAAGGGAGGCTATCAAAAATGGATTCAATGGTTAAATTATATCTTGAAAGAGCTGAAAATGAAATTATTCTTGCAAAAACAAATTTTGATATATCTATAAATAAAGAATTAAAAAATACTCTTAAATTACAAAGTAATCAAACCTTTTTTAATGATGTTATTTCAGAATGTTATTATGCTATTTTTTACGTAGCAAAAGCCTATTTGTTATTGGAAGAAATAAAAACCGCTGCTCCAGAAGAACATAAAAAAACTTATGATGAATTTAAAAGACTCGTTGATTCTGGTAAAATTGACAGGCATTTATTAGAAATTTACGATCTAGAAGCAGAAAAAGCTGAAATTCTTTTAAACATTTTTTATTCAGAAAAAAAGAAAAGAGGCAGATTTACATATAATATCAATTCGAATGCAAATATCCCTTATGCGAAGGAATCAATTGAAAATGCAATAAAATTTGTGTCTTTAATAAAAGCTATAATTGAAAAAAAATGAAAAATACACTATTTAGAGAGTTCATGGGAAATAATCCTACAACTAGAATATTGGAATTTTTAATAGAAGGTAAAGATTTTGATTATTCTTTAACAGATATTGCAAATAACTCTGGGGTAAGCTGGAGAACAGTTCATAGACTATTTCCAAAATTTATAAAAAATAATATGGTTGTTAAAACAAGAGCAATTGGAAGAGCTCAATTGTATAAACTAAATGTTAAAAATGAATCCATAAAAAAATTGATTGAGTTATTTAATAAGTTATTAATTCAAGACTTAGAAGTTCTAGAGAATAAACAGTTAATAAAAGTTTAAATTAAAGAATTTATAAAGTTGTTTGTCTACTTTCTAATTTTTTATAACCAAAGTAGATTAAGACTACTAAAACAATTCCTAATGCAGCTAATTTAAGATATTTAGGCAAGGTAGACCAATATCTTGCTGTGTAAAATAAAGACCAAATTACAACTAAAACTCCTCCACCTATCAAACCAGAACCAATTCCTTCTAAACTTGATAAGAAAAGACCAGTTATTATAGTAATTATTCCAATAAGTATTAAAATGTAAAAACTATTTCTTGAATGAATATACTGAGGACTTTTTTTAGTAGCTTCTTCATTACATTTAAATAAATTTTCTTGACAGGTTTTATATTGGGGGGTTTGTGGAACACTAGAATAACAATCTCTTGCCATTCCACTATCACTTGTATATTGTTTTTGACAATCATAAATTTGTTGTTCACATTTATATGTCTTAGAACATTCACTATTATGAGAACTATACGCTGTTGGAATTTCATAAACAACATGAAGTCCATAACCGATAAATATTGCAAAAATTACTGCAATTCCAATTGCTAAAAATGTTTTTGCTAAATCAAACATATTATTTATTAATAGAATTTATATTTAAATGTTTCCTTAAGAGAATTTTATAAGGTTATACCTATAAACTCCATTTGATTTCTGAGCATCTGTTTTGCTTCATATTTTGAAATATGTAACCCTTTCATAAACCTTGTTAATTCTTCTGATTCATATTTTTTAAGATCTTTTACAGTTATTTCCTTCTTTCTTTCAGAAAATAAATCTGCATAAATTAACTTACTAGGATATAAATCAATACTAAGAAAAGATAAAAGAGTTTTTTGTTCAGAAGTTTTAACCGGTCTTTCCAACGTTTTTAATCTTGGATAAAGGTGAATAAAGTCTTTACTTCTTAAGCTTATACTTGGTGTTTTAGTAGTTACTTCTTTTAAAATTCCTAACTTTTCTTGAAAGTTCATTGTTCCTAAAATTAATTTACCTTCTTCTATATCAAAATCTTTTTCTGTAGTAGGTTCCAAATCCTTTCTTACATAATTAAAAAAACAGTGTAAATGAATTAAATTGTATAAACCTACTTGAGGAAAAACATTAAAATGAACTATTTGAACTTCTTCTCCATTACCAGAACCCCTAGCAGAATTATACAATAGATGTTTTTCAATTAAACTTTGTTCAATTTTTGTGATTAAACTCATTTTAAATGTAAAACTAAATACCTTTTAAAACTTTCCTTATGTTATTTAAAAAGAAAAAAATTAAAAGAAATCATCTAGATTTCTTCCAATAGAATAAACCTGCTACTACAATTAATGCCAAAAGGATTAAACCAATGGTTAAACCACTTGTTCCACTATTTTCTGCATCAGTTGTTGCTGCACCTGTAATTAAATTATTCTCTTGTGTTTCTTGAACAGGCTCTTGTTTAGATTCTTCTATAACTGGAGTTGGAACAACAGGTGTTACTGTATTTATAACTGGTTTTACTTTACCTCTTGAACTTCCGCCACCGCCTCCACCACCGCTAGAACTAGCAACTGCTGGACAAGCGTCTACAATTCCATCACAATTATAATCTATAGATCCACACATAGTTGAACCCGGATGTATATTTCCATCATTATCAATACAATCAGTACTATCTAAAACGTAATTAAGTACTAATGCGCAAGCATTTTGTATTACTGCTAAATTTCCATATCCATCTGCATCAATATCTTCATAATAATTAGAAAATACTAATCCATCATCTATTAGACCATTACAATCATTGTCTTTTGCATCACAAATTTCTGCTACAGGTATATAATTGGTTAAATCATCAGACCATATTCCTGCTGAACAAGTTTGAGTATTAGCTAAACACTCTCCAAGAATATTTACTGTTGCTATTGTTAAAGATTCATCAATAGAACCATCACAATTATCATCTACATTATTACATGTTTCTGTTGCGCCAGGATATATTGTTGCATCCCCATCATTACAATCTACTATTGCACCAGTTGCATCAGTTGAATCGAATCCATCATTATCTAAATCATGAATCCAATATATTATTTGATGATTTACAAATACTTGCTGAAAAGTTGTATAATCTTGAATTTCAATAAGTATTTTATTTCCATTAAAATCAAAATTCATACAACCTGGAATATAACAATTTGCTTTAGTAATTTGATTTGCCATTATAAGTTCATTACACATATAATCAGGTAATTCAAGAACACCGTTTCCATCACAGTCTCCCATAAGTACAGGGTGAGCTAATGTTAAAGGCATTACTAATAGAATAAAAAGTCCTAATATAAATTTTAAATTTTTCATTTTTGTTTTTACCCCTAATCTACATACTTAAGTATATAGGTTACCTATTTATTCAATTTAATAGTATTTAAATCTTTTTATTCATTTACTATATATAAATCTAACCTTTTAAGAGAATAATCCTTTAATCCAATCCCAAATACTAAAAAAGAAACCCTTTTCTACAACAACTTCTTCAGTAATATTTTCTATGGATTTATACACTGGTTCTTCAGTAATATAAAAACAATCTTTTTCAATTTCAGGAACATATACTTTTTCATTTACTCTACAATGATTATCAAGTAAAGTATAACTTCTTACTGCTTTTCCACCTTCTACGCATTTAGACCATTCAGTAAAATTATAATCATTTTCAACACAAGTTGTTTCACCAAAAGAGGTTTTAAAGGTTTCATTAGAAGCATTTACTAAACCAATTACAAATAATAAACTTAAAATTAATAATATCTTTTTCATTTTACACCATACCAAGAGGGTTATATATAAACTTAGTCTTTTAATAAACAAAAGATTTATAAATAACTATATACTATAACCTATATATTAAAATGAATAAATTAGCAAAAGTTGCATTGACAGGATTAGCCGCTTTGGTTTTTACTTTTAACCAAAATTGTGGTACTTGTAGTAATTTTAGTAATGATATATCAAGAGATTTTAATAAAAAAAATTATCATGTTACTCTTTTTGATTGTAATGGTAAAGTTATATTAGAAAAAGATATTTATAATTCTTATGTAGAAGTAAATGAAAATGGTTCAGGAATAAGGTATGTTGAAAACGGTAAATTAAAAATGTTAAATGGTACTTATGCCTTAGAAGAAAAATAATTACACCAAAGCACTCTTAAGAAAAAGTTATAAAGGTTAAAAGTTTGTATAGATTATGAAAAAAGGAATATTAATTGTTGTTATTTTAATGCTTCTTATTTTAATAGGGTTATTTATTATTGGATTTATCGACCATAGTAAGACTAGAACTTTTATAGAATATCCATTAAATCTTCCAGAAGTAACAAACAGGTGTAATAATTATTGTATACAATATGAAACCTATCCCGCTATAGAATTAAAAGAAATTTTCTGTAACAATAAATTTAATGTAGATTTAAATGGTAATGAAAAAATAGATTCTAATGAAAAAGGATTGACTTGCCCTAATTTAAATATAACTTGTTCTGTATTCAGTTGTTAAACCAACGCACTCTTTAAAGAGTCTCTGCAAATACAGTGATCATAATTTATTTTATTAATAACATTAACTAATATGTTTTTAACATTGTCTGCATTCTTACTCATGATTTTAGAAATTTGTTCCCAACTAACATTTTCTTTATGTTCCATAAAACAATCATAATCAGTTACCATTGCAATAGCTTGATAACATAAACCTGCTTCTCTAGCTAAAACAACTTCAGGAACAGTAGACATATTTACAATATCTCCTCCAAATTTTTGATTCATTAAAGATTCTGCTCTTGAAGAAAATCTTGGACCTTCAATTGTAACAACAGTTTTATCAGTTTGATAATTTAATTTTAATTCTTTTATTGTTTGTCCAATTAATAATCTTAAAGCTTTACAAAAAGGCTCTTCCATAGAAATATGACATACTTTTCCTTTTTCAAAAAAAGTTTGTTTTCTTTTTGTAGTTCTATCAATAAATTGATTAGGCAATACTAAAGTTCCTGGTTTTATTTTTTTATTTAAAGAACCACAAGCAGTTGTAGCAATTACGTGAGTACAACCTAATTTTTTAAGAGCAAAAATATTTGCTTGGGAATTTACATTTGTAGGCATGATAGTATGATCTTTTCCATGTCTGGATAAAATAACAACATCAACGTTATTTATTTTTCCACAAACTAATTTAGAACTTGGTGATCCATATGGAGTTTTTACACTAACTTCTTTATACTCAGTTAATAAACCTGGATTATCCAACCCAGAACCCCCAATAATACCTATTTTTACCATTAATATTCGTAGAAGAGAAAATTATTTAAACCTTATTATAGAATTTACTGTTTTTAAAACTACCTTATTTTTTAAATACAAAATTAATTCCTGCACTAATGTATTTATTCAATTCACCAAAGGATCTAGTACGTAAAAGAGTTTTTAAAACTTGTTTTGGCCTTAGATAAAATCCCCTATAAGCATTTTTAACTGCCTCTTCTATTCTTTTTTCAGATAACTGCGTACCAACTAAATGAATTTGTTCATCTTTATGTTGACCTTGAGTATATTCTAACCAATAATCCTGTCCTTTTTCTTCCATATATTGTCTATACAACTCTGTTCTTGGTAGAGGAACCATTCTTGTAAATTGAACATAATCAAAAGGATATTTTCTAGAGAATTCAATTGTTTTTTTCAAAGTTTCTTCAGTTTCTCCAGGACATCCAAGAATAAAATAACCAAAAACTTCAAATCCTAATTTTTTACTTAATAAAACTGCTTTTTCAACTTTCTCAAGAGTAATATCTTTCTTCATAAAATTTAAAATTCCCTGATCTCCAGATTCAATACCATAATTAATTCTGCAACATCCTGCAGATTTTAAAATTTTTAATATTTCTTCATCAACCATATCAACTCTTGTTCTCATATCCCATCTTAATTTTAATTTTCTTTTTTTGATGCCTTCACATATATCTCTTGCTCTTTGTTTATTTATTGTAAATGCGTCATCATACAATTCTATTTCTCTTACACCCATATCATAAGCTAATTGCATTTCTTGTACAACTTTTTCTGCACTTCTTGCCCTATATCTATCTAAATGACCATCACAAAAAGTACATCTTCCTACACATCCTCTTGTTGTAATCATAGTAGAAAACTTTTGTTTTTTAGTTATAAAAGTACAATAATTTCCTAAAGGTAACATGTGTCTTGCAGGGAAAGGTAAAGAATCTAAATCTGTAATGGGATCTGACATTCCATTATCAATTATTTTATTTCCATTTCTAGACCAAACCCCTTTTATTTTTTTTAATTTTTTCTGATCTTTATCCCAAGCATTTGCAAATTCTACAATAGAATTATCTGCTTCTCCAACAAAAACATAATCTATATATTTATTTTTTAGTAATTCTTTAGAATAATACCAGGCATGTTTTCCTCCAACAATCATTGTTACATCAGGAAGTTCTTTTTTTATGGCTTCTATCCATGCCGCTTCTTTATGATAAGTTAATGTAGTTACAGTCAGACCTACAACTTCTACTTTTCTTTCTTTAAGATAAGAAATAATTTGGTCTTTTGTATAACCCAAAGCATTTGCATCTAGAATGGTAACATCATGACCTGCTTGTTCTAATGTAGCGGCAATATACATTAAACTTAAAGGTACAGGGACTCCTGCAAATTTCTTAACTGTGCTTATTTGCAGATTATCATTGATTTCTCTCTCAAATGGAGGAAAAATAAGAGTTGTTTTCATAGTTCAGAGTATTAATGAAAAATATATAAATTTATCTAATTTTTATTAAATATAAGGCATTAGGACCTAATTCTTCACGATAGACTATATCAAAATAAGTATTATTAATTTCTAAGTTATACAATAAAGATTCATTTAAAACAGATACTAATTTTAATTCAGGTTTATATACCCAAGAAGTAACCCACCCATAATCGGTTGGCCAATAACTTTGATAACTTATTATCGGATTTGGGAATATAAAATAAGTATAATTATTATTTTTCATAAAAGAATACAAATTAGTAATATTCTGTTCTGAAGAATTTTTCCAGACTTCATGTTTAAATTCTTGTTTTAATTCATATTTCCCCATATAAAATTTATAAGGATTTGGAGCCATTGTTTTTAATATCTTAGCATCTTCGGGGACATTCTCTTTTATATAAGAAAAAGTTCCATCCATAGGAATAAATCTCTTTTCCCAATGATTATAAGTCAAAAAACAACTTGATACTAATAAAAATAAAACTAATCCATAAGATAAAAACCTAATTATCTCTTTTTTATCAAACTTTTCTAAAAAGAAAAAAGATAAATAAGCAACAGGAGGAATTAAATCTGCTCCATACCTATATACCACCATAAAATTTCTAAGATTGTCTTTTGTAAAAAATACAAAATGAATTAAAAAATAAACTAAAAAAATAAAAGATAATTGGTCTCTTTTCTTAAAAATATTATAACTAATAAAAGGAAGAGAAATTAAAAACAATATTGTTAAAGGTAAGGTAACTTGTTCTGGTAAATGAATAATATACCTAAAAAAATTTGTAAAGGTAAATAAACTTGAATCTAAAAAGAAAATTCTGCTTGCAGAAGGATTTGCATTAAATCTCATCTGTACAATTAACCATAAAATTAAAGGTATTAAACTTAAAAAAATATATTTTAGTATTTTTTTAAAGTTTATATCCTTTTCTTTAATCAAATATAAATAAATTAAGTAAGAAAATATTATCCCGTATATTAAAAAGAAAGTTTCTTTATATTGAAAACCTAAAATTAAGAATAAAGTCATATAAATCAAATGTTTCTGCTCTTTTTGTTTTACATATTTCAGTAAAAAGTATAATGATGTTAAAGTAAAGAAAATAACCCCTGTAGTTGGCTGACTTATATTAACAAAATAAAAAAATCCTGGCATGAATAATAAAGAAATTGCAGAAAATAGGGCCCAATTTTCATTTTTATATAAAAGTACCAATTTATACATCATAAAAGAAGCTAAAACAGAAAAAATTAAAGGAAACAAACGCATTGCCCATTCTTTGTATCCAAAAACAAAAAGTTGTAAAGTATAAACAACTGTGCCTATAGAACCATATCTAACTAACCAAGAAAAATTATTCAAATCCAGACTACCAAATTGGGCTGTGCTAAATCTAATTGCAAAATAATTAATTAAAAAGTAATAGATTATAGCTATTGGAATTAAAACCAATAAAAAATAATTAACCTTCTTAGAATATAATTTATATAAAAGAAATAAAAAGCCTATGCTTAATAAAATTAAAAATGTAAGTACTAAAGGATTGATTAGATCCAATATTTGTGTACTATAAATTGCTCTTTCTACATGAAAAGATTCATCTTCTAGTGTTGCTAATGGAAATGTCATTGCATAAATATGTACTAAAATTGAAATTATTACAAATATCCAAAATATTCTTTCTTGTTTCATAGTAATTTAACAAAAATTATAAATCCAATCAAACTTATAAAAAAATAATAAGGAAAACCAACTAAATTATATAATAACCAGTAAGGATACAGAATTAAAACATAAAAAACCAATATACTTAATATAAATTTTTCTTTCATCATTAATAAAAGAATTATAAATTTATATAGTTTTGGTTTAAATTCTTAAAATTTTAAAAATAACTCCTTTTACGACTTTTAAGTCTTCTAAGTTTATTAATTTAAACAAAAACAAAGATAATATTACAATAGGGATTAAAATTAAACCATATAATCCCAAGTAAAAAGCAATAAGTAATAAAACAGAAAGTGGAATAATATAAAAATATTTAATTAATAGTTTCATTTTAGATAATAAAAGGATAAATGCAACAGTATGAGCAATCAGGGTAGCAATACAAATTCCTAACAAACCATAATTTGGAATTAAAAGTATATCTAATATTATATTTAACAATGCAGCAATTGTTATTGGTAAAACTGTTTTTTCTGGAGTAAGCTTAGCAGATAAATATGTAGCAATTAAGGTGTATATACAAAATAAGAATATTCCAATCATAAGCAAGGTTACATATATTCCAATATCCATATATTGTTTAAAAAATATTTTTAATAATATATTAAGTAAAGATAAAATTCCTATTCCCAATAGTAATGAAAAAGAAGTAGATAACCTTAAGGCCCTATTAAAAATGGATAAAGATAATTTTTCTTTTTTAACTTCAGATATCCTAGTCAATAAAAACATAGATAAAGACAATGGAACTATGGTTAATATATTTGCAATTGGACTAGAGATATTATATCTTGCAACATTATCGAATGTAGACATTGCACCAAGTATTACGGTATCTATCCAACCTATGAATAAATAAGACAAAATTATTAATGCTGTAGACAAACCTTTTTTTAAATAAAGAAATATAGCTTTGAAATCTAATTTAAAAGTTTTTGCCAAACCAAATATTTCTTTTCTTGTTAAACTAAAAATAAAGAAGCTTGTTAAAATATAAGCAACACTATACCCTAAAGTAATTCCAAATTTACCATAACTTTTTAAGAAAAATACTGAAATAAAGACTAAGAAAATAAAAAGTATATCTGAAATTTTTAATAGATGATATTGTTTTTTAATTCTAAAGATAGAATAACCTACTAGATATACTAATAAAAATGGAAGTGAAATTGCTAAAGGTAAGATCCAAGGATAAAAAATTAGTGTAAAAGCTAGTCCTAAAACAGTAAAAATTCCAGTTAATAATACTAAAAAATAAAATACCGAATTTACATCTTTTTTATGTATAAACCATGGAACAAATAGATCCGGTAAACCAATTAACATAAAAAAATAGATTATATTAAAAACTGCCAAAGCAAATGAAGCTTTACCATATTCTGAAATATAAAAATAATTAGCTAAAATAAGTAATAAAAGATAGGTTATAAATTTAGATATAAAAGTTAAACCGAAATAGTATACTGTCTCTTTTTTTCCTTCCATAACCAATTAACAAATTTAAAGATATTTAAATGTTATTCTTATAGAAATTAAATTCATAAGGTTTATCTACTATCCGATAGAAACATTTATAAATTATTTAAAGTCTAAAAGATTGTAAAATGAACAATGTAGCATTAATCGGATGTGGATATTGGGGTAAGAATTATGTTAATAGCCTAAGAGATTCAGAAAAAGTCGATTTAAAGTATATCTGTGATCCAATTCCTTCAAAAGGATTGCCTGCCCAATTATTAAAAGAAAAAGGAATTGATTATTATTCTAAAATTCTTGATAAAGTAGATTCTGTAATAATTGCTACTCCTACAAAAATGCATTATAATATTGCAAAAGATTGTTTAAATCACGGAAAACATGTTTTAGTAGAAAAACCAATAACTGATGATGTTAGCGATGCAGAAGAACTAATAAAAATAGCAGAAAAAGAAAAAGTTGTTTTAATGGTAGGCCATATTTTCAAATATAATCCTGCAGTAATTCAATTAAAAAAGATTATAGAATCAGGAGAATTAGGAAGTTTAAGATATCTAGAAGCAAAAAGAGTAGGTCTTGGACCAATAAGAAAAGATGTAAGCGCTCTTTGGGATTTAGCAACACACGATATTTATGTTTCAAATTTTTTAATAGGAAATTCACCCATCTCAGTAAGTTATCAAGGAGTTTCTCATAATAAAATAGTAGATGATATTGTTTCTTTGAATTTAAAATATCCAAATAATATTTTAACTACAATATATGTTAATTGGGAACATCCAATAAAAGAAAGAAAATTTGTTGTTGGTGGAACTAAAAAAGCAGTTTTATTTGATGATGTTCAACCTACAGAAAAACTTTTCATTTATAATAAAGGAGTAGATTATCAACCAATAAGTGGAGAATTTGGAGATTTTCAAGCAGCAACAAGAGACGGAGATATATTAATTCCAAAAATTCAATCAAAACAACCTTTACTTGAAGAATTAAATCATTTTTTTAATTGTATAAATGGTTCAGAACAATGTAGAAGTGATGGAAGAGATGGACTTGAAATAGTAAAAATATTAAGCGCAGCAGAAGAATCAAAAAAAAGAAATGGATTGGAGGTTATTTTAAGATGAGTAAAGATTATTTCGTTGGAAAAAATAGTTTAATAACTGATGATGTTGTAATTGGAAAAGGTTCTAAAATATGGCACTTTTGTAATTTATATGGTTGTATTATTGGAGAAAATACCCAAGTGGGAAGTTATTCTGAAATAAAAAAAGATGCTAGAATTGGAAATAATTGTAGATTACAATCTTATGTTTTCGTTCCAGAAGGAACAATAATAGGAAATTCTGTTTTTGTTGGTCCTAGAGCAACTTTTTTAAATGACATGTTTCCAACAGCAGAAAAAGCTTCCAGAGGAGAATGGAAATTAGAAGAAGTTGTAGTTGAAGATAATGCTACAATTGGTGGAGGAGCAATAATAAGGCCTGGAATTAAAATAGGAATATATTCTTTTATAGGTGGAGGAAGTATGGTAACTAAAGATGTTAAACCATATTCAGTAGTTGTTGGAAATCCTGCAAGAATAATTGGAGATGTAAGAGACAAAAAATATGCTGCTCTTATGCATAATTTAAAATGAAAGTTCCATTTGGAGATTTAAGAAGAGACGAAAGAGAAACTAAAATAGATGGAAGAAGCATAGAAGAAATAAATAAAGAAAAAATATTAACAGTTATAGAAAATAAAGATTTTATTCTTGGAAAAGGTGTTGAAGAATTTGAAAAGAATTTTGCAGATTATTGCGGGGTAAAATATTGTATAGGTGTAGGAAATGGATTATCTGCTTTAGAATTGGCTTTGAAAGTTAATAATATAAAACCAGGAGATGATGTAATAACCGTAGCAAATACTTTTAATGCAACAGTAGGTGCTATAATAGGTGTTGGAGCAAATGCGATTTTAATTGATATTGATGAATCAAATTATAACCTGGATATAAACCAAATACAAGAAAATACAACAAAACGCACTAAAGCAATAATTCCCGTTCATTTATATGGGCAACCAGTAGATATACGTAGATTAGAACAAGAAATATTAGATATATTAATATTAGAAGATTCTTGTCAAGCACATGGTGCTGAATTTTATAGTAGAAAAACAGGAAATCTAGGGAATATTGCTGCATTCAGTTTTTATCCAGGAAAAAACTTAGGTTGTTATGGAGATGGTGGAGCAATAACTACAGATGATAAAGAAGTTGCTGAAAGAATAAAAAAAATAAGAAATTATGGTCAAGAAAAAAAATATGTACATAACGATATTCCAACAAATAGTAGATTAGATACGATACAAGCAGTAGTGTTAGACACTAAACTAAAAGTGTTAGATCGTTGGAATGAATTAAGAAGAAAACATGCTGAAGAATATAATGAAAGACTTAAAGATTTAGAACCAGTAATAACTCCTAAAGAAAATGAAAATGTTTCTCATGTTTATCATTTATATGTTATAAGAACACAAAATCGTGATGAACTTGAAAAATATTTAACTGAAAATGGAATTTCTGTAGGAAAACATTATCCAGTTCCAATACATTTACAACCTTGCTTTAAAGATTTAGGTTATAAAAAAGGAGATTTTCCAGTAACAGAAAAAGTAAGCAATGAAATATTATCTTTACCCATGTTCCCAACATTAAAAACAGATGAAATTGATTATACTTGTGATAAAATAAAAGAATTTTATAAAAAATAATTTTATCTATATATATTTTTGAAAATTAATTTTCTTAATACACCAAAATAAAATCCAAAATACTTCATTGTATAAAAGAAAGGTAAAAATAGAATAAAAGGTAAATAAAAATCTTCTTTTAAATGTTTCAAAGTTTTATATAAAACCCAAAGAGGAAAAACAGGCAAACTTATCAAGATTTTAAAAGGAATTTTAGTTGAAGCTCCAATCCAAAGATATTGTTTCCATATTTCAGCTAAAGTTTCTGGATTATGATGATAAATATCTGCATCAACTCCTTTAGATTTAATTTTTAATTTTAAATATAAAGTATGATCATCTGCATATCCCAAAGAAGGATCAAACCCTCCTGTTTCTTCCCATTTATCTTTTCTTATAGCCCCAAATATTATTCCTTCATTATTTTTATCAACACAAATTCTTTTTCCATAAGCCCTAGCAAGAATCTTATTTTTATTAGCTATTTTTTCTTCTTTATGCAAAGTACCAATTACCTCTCCAGAAATTATTGGTGCTATCATTTTTTCAACATAATCTTTAGCTAAAATTGTATCTGCACCTTCAAAAAATAAAATATCTCCAGAACTTCCTTTTCTTACTGCCAAATTCCAAGCATTTCCAGGTCCTCTTAGTTTTTTATCTTGTTGTAATACAATTACATTCTTATGTTTTTTAGAATAAGCTGTTATAATATTATAAGTATTATCTTTAGAATTATCATCAACTATCACAATTTCTATGTTTTTATAATTTTGATTTAAAACTGAACCTATCAACTTTCCTATGTATTTCTCTTCATTATAAGCCGCGGCGATTATAGAGACTTTTGGATTTCTTTTCATAAAACCATTATAAGGAGAAAGTTATAAAAGCTTTTTGTCTTTATCATAATCCATGAAAATAGCTCTAATTAATATAGAAAAGGTATTTGGTGCACCACCAATTGGATTATCTTATTTGGCTTCCTATGTTAAAAAATATAGTAATTTTAAAGATATCAAAATAATAGACAGAGAAAACCCAATTAAAGCCATTAAAAAGTATAAACCAGACATAATAGGAATTGGTGCTGTAAGTGAACAATTTTATGATGCTAAAGAATTAGCTAAAGAATTAAGAAAGATAACAAAAGCTCCTTTAATTTTGGGAGGAGTACATATAACTATTAAACCTTTAGATCTATTAAAAACAAATTTTGATATTGGTGTTATGGGAGAAGGAGAAAAAATATTTTTGAATTTATTAAATGAATACGATAAAAATAAAAAGTTCGATTTACAAAATTTAAAAAAAATAAAAGGTATTTGTTTTAAAGATAATGAAAGATTAATAAAAACACCAAGAGAAGAATTAATTGAACCTTTAGATTCTATTCCCCCAATCGCAAGAGAATTATTAAAAATGAAAAGTTTCTATTTAGTTCCTGGAAGAATCGGTACAAAAATTGGGAAAAAAGGGACCATAATGACTTCGAGAGGATGTCCTTATCATTGTGTTTACTGCGGTTCTAATACTTTATTTAATAAGGTAAGATGGCATTCTGCTGAATATGTGGTAAGTGAAATAGAAATGTTATATAAAAAATATAAAGTTAAACATATTTCAATATATGATGATCTAGCTATTGCAAATAAAGATAGATTTAGAAAGATAGTAGAATTATTAGAACAAAAGAAATTAAATAAAAAAATAGATTTTGAGATTTATGCCAGAGCAAATATAATTGACAGAGAAATTTGTGATTTATTAAAGAGATTAAATGCTCAAACTGTTTGTTTTGGTTTTGAATCCGGTTCTGATAAAGTATTAAAATATCTAAAAAAGAATACAGTAACAGTTGCTCAAGGACTTACTGCTATAAAACTTTGTAAAGAATATAATTTAAATGTAGTAGGATATATTATGATAGGAAATCCTGATGAAACCGAAGAAGATTTACAAAAAAGCTTTGATTTTATGTTAAATCCTGGAATAGATTTAGTGCAAATATATCAAACAACGCCCTTACCTGGAACAGATTTATGGGAGTACGCAATAAAACATAAAAAAATAAAAGAAAGTTATTATGATGAAAAACATAAAACTATTTTAAAGTATAATCCAGATGTATTACTAACAAATAAAATAGATAAGGATAAATTTGGTATATGGTATGATAAATTTATTAAAACAGCTATACAAAAAAATATTTCAAAGAAAAATTTAAAATTAACTTTGCCAGATTTTATTGATTGTATATCAATTAAATTTGCATTAAAAGTATTTAAAAACTATAAAGAAGCATTAAAACAAAGTAAGGCAATCATATGAATTAGGAATATAAAAGTTTTAAATTACCAAAAGATTTTACAAAAGCTTTTATAATATTAACAATATAGAAATAATTATTTTATAAAATTAATTTTATTATCCTTTTTATAACAATAAGCATTACAAATTTTAATTTGATTTATATTTTGAAGTATTTTTTTCCTAAATTCTAAATATTTTGGACCATTCCATATATCCTTAAAACTTTCTGAAAAAACATTACCAAAGGGATATTCAATTGCCGCATCCATACAACAAGGGGTTACAATCCCTGTAGAATTAATTACTGTCTCTTCCCAAACATTTGAACAGAAATTAAGATTTTTTTCTGGTTCTTGCTCAAGATTTTCATATTTTTTGTTTTTTGGAAGTAATTCAGAACCTTTTTTAGATACAACATTTAATACTCTTAACATTAATTTATCTGCACCAAGATTATTAGTAATTTCTTTTATTTTTTCAACTTCATTTTCATTAGTATTCATAATAATGAACTGTATAGAAACCAAAAGGTTATTTTTCTTCATTTGTTTTTTTAATTCCATGAAATTTTGTACATTTTTTAATACTACTTCAAAAACTCCTTGTTTCCTGTTTTTTTCATACGTTTCTTTTGAAGCTCCATCAAATGAAATAACTAAAAAGTCTAATCCGGATTCAAGTAATTTTCTAGAAACTTCCTTAGTCATTAATACTCCATTTGTAGAAAGTACAGTAAAAATTCTATATTTCTTAGCCAACTTAATCATTTCAAAAATATCCTTATTAATCAAAGGTTCTCCATAGTTCCACAACCTTAATGTCATCATAGTTGGGCCAAGTTGCTTCATTATTTCATTATATTGCTCTAAAGTCATATTTTTATTATCAAATTTAGAATTTTTTTGCAATTTCAAACACATAGGACATCTTAAATTACAAAAAGAACTCGTTTCTATGAAAGTTGAATAAGGAAGACCAGAAACTTTTGTATTTTTTCTAAATTCTGAGTACTTTACTTTAAAAAAATTATAAAACTTTTTTGGAGAGATTACAGCAAGAAAAATAGATTTCTTAATTTTCCAAAGTTCTTTAAAACTATAATTTTGATTCCCTATTCTTACCATTTTTTAAGTCTTAATTTTAAGATTATTAATAATTTAATAAACATCCAAGCAGGATCTGTAAATTTCATTTTTGAATCATCAACGTGTGTCCATACCAAAGGAATCCTTTTTAATGAATACCCTTTCTTTTTCATTTTATAAAATAATTCTACATCAAATATCCATCCATAATCATACATTTCTTGAAATAAATCTTTTGCAACTTCTTTTTTAAAACCCTTAAAACCACACAGATTATCATCTATTCCTGTCCAAAATAAAACCCTTACTATTCCATTAAATAAAATTTGTGTAAAAGCTCTATATCTTGAAGTTGTTACTTTTGAATTTTTATCTTTTCTATTACCGACAACACAATCATAATGTTCTAATTCTTTTACAAGGTTTGGAATTTGATCAGGCATTATAGAACCATCGGCATCTATAAACATAACTTTGCTTCCCTTAGAAGAAAAAATGCCTTCGCGTATAGCATAACCTTTTCCTTTATTTTCATTATAAGAAATTATTTTTGTTGTTTTATTATTTTTTATAAGTTCTTTCAAAACATTCAGCGTATTATCTTTAGATCCATCATTTATTAAGAGAATTTCATAATTTTTTAAGTTTTTTTTAGAAAAATCTATCAAATTTGGAAGAAAAGGCTGTATTCTTTTCTCTTCATTATAAACCGGAACTATAATTGAAAGGTCCATTTGAATAAAGATTATAATCTATTTATAAAATAATCGGTATCTATAGAAAATTATTTAAATTGCACCTAAAATAAAAGGTTTAGAAATTTATTTAAAAACAAAACAAACGTTTTTAAATAGTTAAATAATTGTCTAACAAATGAAAATATGCCTAGAAATAAAACTTAAATTGAAAGGAGAAAAAATATGAAAGTCTTACTTATAACTCCTCCTTATGATTTTATAAAAGAAGGATATGGCTCAAAGAGTAAGATTAGGGTAGGTCAATTACCTAATTTAGGTCTCTGTTTCATTGCAGCAAATTTAGAAAAATATAGTCATTCTGTTAAGTTACTTGATGCTCAAGCAAGAAATTTATCTAATGAAGAAACAGTAAAAGAAATAATGTCTTTAAATCCAGAAGTAATTGGTATATCTATAACAAATGCACATTATAAAAATGTTAGAGATTTAATTCCTTTAATTAGAAAAAGTTTCAAAGGTATTATTGTTCTTGGAGGACCACATACTACTTGTTTTCCAGATAAAATCCTAAATGAAAATCCTGATTTAGATGTAGCTTGTATTGGAGAAGGAGAAGAAACAATGGTTGAAATTGTTGAATCCATTAAAAATAATAAACCCTTTTCAAAAATAAAAGGAATAAGTTATAGAAAAAATAAAAAAGTATATTTCACAGAAAAAAGACCAACTTTAATTAACTTAGATTCATTACCAAATCCTGCATGGCATTTATTAGATTTTAGTTTATATTGTCCATTATCAGATGCTTATAAGAATCTACCGGCTATATCTATGGTTACTTCACGTGGTTGTACTTGGAAGAAATGTACTTTTTGTTTTGAAGCAGGTGTAAATGCTAATATTTACAGAAGACATAGTCCAGAAAGAATAATAGAAAATATTCTTTTATTACAAAAGAATTATGGTATAAAAGAAGTTGATTTTTTAGATGATGAATTTTTATTGAATGAACAGTGGATAGAAAAATTTGCTAATTTAATAAAAGAAAAAGGAATTAAAATTTCTTGGTCTGCATATGGAAGAGTAGATCATGTTACTGAAAGAATGTTAAGATTATGTAAAGAAGCAGGATGTTGGGGTGTATTTTTTGGTTTTGAAACTGGAGATGAAGAGTTATTAAAAGTAATAAATAAAGGAACTACCCTTGAGCAAGCAAGAACAGCTTGTAAATGGTGCCACAAATTAGGAATAGAAATAAGAGGTTCTTTTATGTTAGGTTTGCCTGGAGAAACTCCTGAAAAGGGAATGAAAACCATTAATTTTGCAATAGAATTAGGACTTGATACTTGTGGATTTATATTTACTTACCCAGAATATGGAACAAAACTTTATGATATTGCTAAAAGAGAAGGGAAGATTATAGAAGGATGGCAAAAATTTAATGAAGTTTCTTATTTACCTAATGGATATAAAAACGCTGAAGAATTAAAAAAATTACAAGAATTAGCATTTAAAAAATTCTATTTAAGACCAGGATATATACTAAGGAGAATCTCAAGAATACGTTCAATAAATGATATTAAAAGGAATTATAATGGAGTGAAATTCTTAACAGGAATTTTTGGTTAATTTTATATATTCAAATAGAAGAAAAAATATATAAAAAATACCGAGGTTTAAAATAAATCAAATTTTAACGATGGATGAAAAGAACAATAATTCAAAGCTTATTAAAAAAAAGAAATTCATTAGTGTTGTTATAGCCGCGCTTAATGAGGAAAAGAATATAAAAAATTTAACAGAAAGATTAATTAAAATATTAGAAAATTATAACTATGAGATTATATATTCAATCGCAGGAAAAGATAAAACTTTAGATGAATTAAAAGGCCTTAAAAATAAAAATATAAAAATAATTTATTCTGAATCTCCAGAAGGATTGGGAATTGATTTTAAAAAGGGATTCAAAAACATTTCAGAAAAAGCAGATTATGTTATTACAATGGATGCGGATTTAAATCATCAACCCGAAGAAATACCTTCTTTATTAGAAAAAGCAGAAGATTATGATATTGTCATAGGTTCTAGATGGATAAAAGGAGGAAAAGTTGAATTTCTACCTTTATGGAAAAGAGCAATAAGTGGCCTTACAAATTATGTTTTTTATATAATTACGGAGCTTAATATAAAAGATAAGACTTCTGGTTTTAGAATTTATAAAAAGGAAGCAATAGATAGATTGTATAAAGAATATAAATCTAAAAATTTTGAATTTTTAGTAGAAATGTTACTAATAGCTCAAAAAATGAAAATGGGGATTATTGAAGTTCCGATAACATTCAAATATAGATTGCATGGTAAAAGTAAGTTTAGGTTTAGGATGAGTTTAGGTTATTTAAAATTATTAATAAATAGTATCCTATATAAAGTAGATAATTAACAATATAATAATGAAAGAAGAATGGGATAATCATTGGAATAGTGTAAATAAAAAAACAAATATATTTGGTAAAATCTTAGAATTTTATAGAAAATTTATTATAGCTAAAGCAGTAAGATATTATTTTGAAAAATACTTCCCAGAAAAAGGAATATTTGTTGAAATGGGTTCTGGAACATCTCAAACTTCAAGTAAAATAATAAAACATAATAGGACATTAATAGCCCTGGACATTTCTAAACCTGCATTAGAAGAAGCACAAAAAATACCCCAAATAGATAAAATTATCCAAGCAGATATTCTTGATACAAAACTAAAAGAGAATTCTATAAATGGTATATGGAACTTAGGAGTTATGGAACACTTTAATGAAGAAGATATAATAAAAATTCTTAATGAATTTTATAAGGTTACTAAAAAAGAGAGTAATATTCTCTTATTTTGGCCCCCTGTTTATGGAAGTTCAGAAATTTTTTTGGGAATATGTGAGTTTTTCATAAATCTATTTAAAAAAGAGAAATTTCATTTCTTTCCAAAAGAGATAACAAAAATAAGATCCTTAAAACAATTAAAAGGAATTATATCTAAATCTAAATTAAAACTGGTTCGTACCCACTTTAATTTTAGAGATGGATTTACTTATGTTTTGGTTGTATGTAAAAAAGAATCTTAGTTATATCACCTTTAAAAAGGTAAAGTTCTTAATTGGAATATTTTAATTCATAATCTTTATAAATCGATATATTCTCATAAGATAATTAATGGAAACCACAAAAAAACCAATTTTAGAGAGTATTATAGACTTTGTTTTTTCAAAGAATTCTATAAAATGGCTAATACCTATTTTTTTACTTGGAGTAATATTACGTTATCTTTTTGTAAATAATGTTTCTTTTCTAGGGGATGAAATGGTACACGGTCCTCATGCCATTAATATTATTTCTACAAATGCTATAGGAACAATGGTTCAGTCTACATTATGGTTTTATCTTACAGATTTAATAATGAAAATTATTGGTGTAACTGCATTTTCAACAAGATTCTTATCATTTTTCTTTGGAACACTTTCTATCTTAGCTTTATATCTTGTAACTAAAGAGGTATTTAGTAAAAAAACTGCAGTAATCTCCTCTTTTTTACTTGCAATTTCAGCTTTCACAGTAAGATATACATTAATAGAGATGGATATTGCTATGATGTTCTTCTTATTATTAGCATTATATTTCTTTATTAAAGAATTAAAATTAGGAAAATTATCTTATATGGCCGCAGTTATGATTGGAATTGCTGCATTAATAAAATCCATTGCATTATTTTTTACAGTAGGGTTTGGAATTGCATATTTTTATTATAAATATAAAACTGCAAAAGATAAAAAACAAATATTATCTTCAGAAGATTGGAAACAAGGAATTAAATTTACTTTGTTAATACTTCTTTTATTCAGTCCAATTTTAATTTATAATTTTTTATTATATAATGATAAAGGAGTAGTCGATGTTATGTTTGCTAAATTCTTCGATATAAATAAAGATGTTTATGCAGGACAACTTGGATTTGATGAAGGTTTTTCTCCTATAAATATGATGGTTGGTGCATGGAGTATGATAAAATATAGTTTATTTGGATTAGACCCAATTCTTTTTATTCTTGGAATTTTGGGGATAATTTTAATTTATATAAATAAGGAAGAAAGAATTTATAAAAATATATTAGTAATTATTATGGTTATTCCCTTTTTAATACAATCTGGATCTGCCTTATTAACAACCCATTTTGTTGCTTATATGACAATATTATGTATATTTGCTGCATCTACTTTAACATTTATAAAAGAAAAAACAAAAAAGTATTATAAAAATATATTACCTTTGATGTTATTAATTATTTTAATCGCAAATATCTTCTTTATTCCTATCGGTTCTCCTATTAGTAAATATTTAACAAGCAAAAGTGCAAATATACAAATGAGGGATTATGCAAGAGAAAACATAGAAGATAATGCAATAGTTTTTGTTGATTCAAGAATATATCGTGGAAGAATTGCTTGGATGTTCAATGATAAATATTACATAGAATCCGGGTACATTGCAGATTTTAATAATAATTTAAATAATCTTGCGGGTAAAGAAACAGAAACTCCTGTTTATTATATTGAATGTGCAAGGGATGATTGTGGTTGGGGTACAATTACCGACGGTGAATTAAATAAAACTAGCGAAGAGATACTTAATTTCTTCAAATCAAAATCACAATTAGTTACTACATTTAAAGGCGGTGGAAACTATGATGAAAAAACAGGAGAAACTTATTTCAATGTTTATAAAATGATTATTTTATCAAAACCCGCAATTTATAATTATATTACTAGCACCCATGATTGGTTTTATTATCCTATGAATTATTACAAAGATTCTTATGATAAATATCAAATTCATAATTTCTTTTATAGAATTTTAGATATATTGGGGCATATAATATTATACTTTTCTATATTCTTTTCTTTATTTACTCCATTTTATTTAATTTATTTACTTAAAAAAGATAAATCTGGAAAAGAAGAAGATTCTGGAACTAATATCAACTTAAAAAATATTAATTTAAAAAAGTTATTAATAGGTATTTTTATGATTGTTATTATTTTTATAAGTGGAGCAACATATTTACATTATTCACATAAAACAATGATGTCAGATCACTGTAATTCTTTAAATTTAGAATTAGATCACTATAGTAATGGAGAATTATACTGTTTAAATCAGACCAATAACGCATATAGGGCCTTTTATTATATAGGAAAGGGTTTAAACTATGAAATAACAAGAGAAATGCCATTACATGATGAATGGAAGGCTGGCGCAAAGTAATCTTTATAAATCTTAAGGTAATCTTACAAATATGAAATTATCTATTATTATACCACTTTATAATGAAGTTAAAACAATAGAGGAACTTCTTAGAAGAATAAACAAAGTTAAAATGGATAAAGAGATTGTTATAGTAGATGATTTCAGTAAAGATGGCTCAAGAGAATGGTTACAAAATCTAAAGTCTAAAAACATAAAAAAGGTATTTCATGAAAAGAATTATGGAAAAGGAATGGCAATAAGATCCGGAATAAAAGAAGCAACAGGAGATATAATCATTATACAGGATGCAGACTTAGAATATGACCCTGAAGATTATTATGAATTAGTAAAACCTATACAAGAAGGAAAAGCAACTGTTGTATATGGTTCAAGAATCTTAGGAAATTTAATGAGAAATTTAAAAGGAAAACATACTAGTGCTTATTACGAATATTATATGGGAGGAAAAGCCTTAACAATTTTAACAAATATATTATACAATGCCAAAATCACAGATGAACCAACTTGTTATAAAGTTTTCAAATCAGATGTAATAAAAAATCTTGATTTAAAATGTGTGAGATTTGAATTTTGTCCAGAAGTTACTGCAAAAGTAAGAAAGAAAGGACATAAAATTTATGAAATTCCTATAAAATATAATCCAAGAAGTTTAGATGAAGGTAAAAAAATAAAAATAAAGGATGGTTTTGAAGCTGTTTGGGCTTTGTTAAAATATAGATTCGTAAATTAGGGGGTTAATATGGAATATATAAAGTGTAATTTGTGTGGAAGTTGGGATTATGAAGTAATTCATAAATGTCTCAAAGAAGAGAAAGTTGATTTAACAAAAAAATATGCTTCCTCAAGCAATGTAATTGGTAATGAACAGATTGTACAATGTAAAAAATGTGGATTAAAATTTGTAAATCCAAGATTAACTGATGATGAAATTGTAAAAGGGTATTCAGAAGGTTCTGATGAAATGTTTATTTCTCAAGCAAAAGGACGTGAATTAACTTTCAAGAAATCATTAAAATTAATAAATAAATATGCAAAAAAAGGAAAAATTCTTGATATTGGAACTGCAGGAGGTTCATTTTTAAAAGTTGCTAGAAACGATGGATGGCAAGTAGAAGGAATAGAACCAAACAAATGGCTTTGTGAATGGGGATTAAAAAATTATGGAATTCCAATAAAATCTGGAACAATATTTGATAAAAAAAATAGATTTAAGGATAATGAATTTGAAGCTGTAACTTTATGGGATGTTTTAGAACACGTAACAGATCCTAAAAAAACCTTAACTGAAGTTAATAGAATTATGAAACCTGGAAGTTTACTTGTTGTTAATTATCCTGATATTGGAAGTTTAGTTTCAAGATTAATGGGAAAAAGATGGATTTTCTTATTAAGTGTTCATTTATTTTACTTTGATAAAAAATCTATTGTAAAGATGTTAAATGCTTCTGGTTTTGAAGTTATAAAAATAAAAAAACATTTCCAAAAATTAAGCTTAGGCTATTTAATTTATAGAATGGATGCTTACAACCATTTTTTATACAAAGTTGGAGATAAAATTACTGGAATTTTACATTTAAAGAATATACAATTTCCTTATTGGTTAGGACAAACTTTAGTATTAGCTAGAAAAAAATGAAAAATATTTTAATTTTAGGTGGAGGAGTATCTGGATTATCCAGTGCTTACTTTCTTTCTAAAAATGGATTTAATGTAGAAGTCGTAGAAAAAACAGGTTCTCTTGGCGGAGTTTCTGGTTCATTTAAACATAAAGATTTTAGTTTAGATTATGGACCACATAAAATTTATACTCAAATGCCAAATATAATGCAAGAAATTAAAAATTTAGTTCCAGATTTAATAGAAATTAAAAAGAAATCTAGAATTATGTTAAAAGGAAAATATTACAGTTATCCTATTGGTTTATTGGATATTTTATTAAAAATGAATCCTTTAATAGGAATTAAAGCAGGATTATTATTTGGAACAACAAAAATAAAAACAACTTTTAGCAAAAAAGAAATAAGTTATGAAGATTATATTGTAAATAGGTTCGGGAAAGGAGTTTATAATTTAGTTTTTAAACCATATGCAGAAAAAGTATGGGGAAATCCAAAAGAGTTGTCTTGGGAACTAGCTAAAACTAGAGTTTCAATAAATTCTATGTTATCTTTGCTTATGGGAATGATAATTAAGAAAAAAAATCCTGCTGTTAGTGCCGATTATTTCTATTACCCGAAGAATGGAATTGTAGAAATATCAAATAGAATGGCAGAAGAAATAAAAAAGAATAAAGGAAAAATAACTTTTAACTCTAAAATATCGGAAATTAAAGTTAATGATGGAAAAATAACTGAAGTTAGTATAAAATCCAAAGGAAAAACATTAAAAAGAAAACCAGATTATGTTATTTCTACTATACCAATAGATGAACTTCCAAGATTAATAAAACCTACTTTTGAAAAAGTAAATCTTACTGCTGAAAATTTAAAATATAGACCGGCAATCTTATTTTATTTAATCTTAAACAGAGAAAAAATACTTAATGATAATTGGTTATTCTATCCTGAAAAAGATTTAGTATTTACTAGAATATCTGAACAAAAAAACTTCTCAGAATCTTGTTGCCCTAAAGACAAAACTGCTTTAATTGTTGAATTATGTCCTACAAGAGCTGAAGAACTATCAAAATTAAACGATGAACAAATATATGGAATAGTTATTAATGACTTAGAAAAAATAAAATTAATTAAAAGCCAGGATGTAATTGAATATTTTTCAATAAAAATAAACAAAGCATATCCAGTTTATGATTTAAAATTCAGAGAAAATGTAAATGTTATTTTAGATTCATTTGCAGGAATATCTAATCTGATAACAAATGGTAGACAAGGATTATTCAATTATAATAACATAGATCATTGCATGGATATGGGTTTACAGGCTGCAAATTTCTTAATAAATAAAAACTCGGGTTGGAGAGGAAAAATTAAAGACTTTGAGAATTATAAAATAGTTGATTAAAATGAAAGTTTTATTGGTTAAACCTTATTCAAATATACATGTAATATTGCCTCCTTTAGGTCTTGGATACCTTGCAACTTACTGCAAATCAAAGATTAAAGATTTAGATATTAAAATTTTAGATTGTTTAAAAGAAAAATATGATTCTAAGAAATTTGCTGAATATATTATTAAAGAAAATCCAGATATTGTAGGAATTACTGCATTTAGTCTAGAAATTAACTCTGCCTTAGAATGTGCAAAAATATGCAAGGCAATTAACAAAGAAATGATTACAGTTATTGGAGGACCCCATGTTTCTAATGTACCGGAAGAAGTCCTTTGTAATCCAAATGTAGATTTTGTATTTGTAGGAGAAGCTGAACTTGGTTTTTGTAAATTTTTACAATCTAGAAAAGATCTTACTAAAATACCTGGATTAGGTTATAAGAAAAATGATAAAATGAAATTCAATAATCCCTTATTTATACAAAATTTAGATGATATTCCATTTCCTAATTATGAATTATTAAAATTCAAAGAGTATCCAAAGATGTATTTTATGAAGAAATTTCCTTCTGGGTGCATATTAACTTCAAGAGGTTGTCCTTTTTCATGTACCTTTTGTTGTGCTGGAAAATTATCTGGAAAAAAGTTTAGATTTAGAAGTGCTGAAGATATAATCAAAGAAATAAAATTCTTAAAATTGTATTATAATATAAAAGAATTCCAAATCTGGGATGATAATTTTAGTTTAGATAGAGAAAGAGCAATGAAATTCTGTAATTTATTAATTCAAGAAAATATAAATTTACCTTGGTGGTGTCCAAATGGATTAAGAATTGAAACTCTTGATGAAGAATTACTAAAAAAAATGAAACAATCTGGTTGTTATGCTATGGCTGTTGGAATAGAATCCGGGTCAGAAAAAATACAAAAAGATATGAAGAAATTTTTAAATCTTGAAAAAGCAAAAGAAATAGTTAAATTAGCAGAAAAATTAAAAATAAGAACCCAAGGATTCTTTATCATAGGTTATCCAACAGAAACAAGAGAAGATATTTTAAAAACAATTAAAATTGCTAAACAATTACCTTTCAAAAGAGCAAGTTTTTCATTATTCCAACCTTTAGTAGGTTCTGAAATTTATTATGACCTAAAAAAACAAGGAAAATTAACAAGTATAGACCTAAATAAATGTGAATATTCAAAACCTTCTTTAGTTCCACAAGGTTTAAAAAACATAAAGGAACTTAAAAAACTACAAAGAAAAGCTATATTAAGTTTTTACCTAAGACCAAAAATATTCATAAGATTTGTTATAGAAAATCTAACTTTAAGCCAATTAAAAGAGATTTTACTTATGTTCAAAAAATATATAATGGGAAAATGAAATTTTTATTAATAAACCCACATAGTTCAGTAAAGATTTATAAAACTGGAAAATTGAAAGCAGCTGTATCAGAAATGCCTATGATTTCTCTTGCATCTTTAGCTGGAGTTCTTGAAAAAAACAAAGTAGAAGTACAAGTTTTAGATTTAGCAACGTCTTTAGCTCCAGAAAATGAATTAAAAGATACCTTAAAATATTTTAATCCAGATTATGTGGGAGTTACATTTACTACTCCCTTGTATGAAGAAGCAAAACAAATAGCAGAGATTGTAAAAGGTTTTAATTCAAAAATAATTACAATCGCTGGAGGAGTGCATATCTCTGCTTTAACAGAAGAAACCTTGAAAAATTCTCAATTTGACATAGGAGTAATAGGCGAAGGAGAAGAAACTTTACAAGAAATAATAACTAAAAAACCTTTAGCTAAAATAAAAGGAATTGCTTACAAAATAAAAGGAAAAATAAAAATTAATAAAAGAAGAGAATTGATTAAAGATTTAGATTCTTTACCATTACCTGCCTGGCATTTATTTAATTTAAAAAAATACAAAGCAAGTAAATTAACTACAAGAAAACAGCCAGTTGGTCCAATAGAAACTTCAAGAGGATGTGTATATGGATGTATTTATTGTAATAAAGATATTTTTGGAAGAACCTTTAGATATAAATCTCCAGAGAGAGTTATACTTGAAATAAAACATATGTTAAATTCTGGATTTAAAGAAATTCATGTATGGGATGATAATTTTGTTACAAACTTAGATAGAGCAAAGAAAATTTGTGATTTAATTATACAAGAAGGATTAAATAAAAAATTTGGTTGGGTTTTAGCTTGTGGAGTAAGATGTGATTGTATTGATGAAGAATTTATTAAAAAGGCTAAACAAGCAGGATGTTATTCTATTTATTTAGGTGTAGAAACTGGAAGTCCTGAACTATTAAAAAAGATAAATAAAGGAGAAACCTTAGAACAAATAAAATATGCTTTTGATTTATGTAAAAAAGTTGGAATTGAAACAGTTGCATTTTATATGTTAGGATTACCTGGAGAAACAATAGAAACTATGGAACAAACCATTAAATTTGCAAAAGATCTTAATTCAGATTATGCTAAATTTACGATTACAGTCCCTTTCCCAAGCACACCTTTATTTTATGAATGGGACAAACAAGGCATTATAAAAACCAAAGATTGGTCAAAATATAATTTCCATAGTGCTTCAAATATTTATAATCATCCAAATCTATCTTGGGAAATATTAGAAAAATACTATCATAAAGCTTACAAAGACTTTTACTTTAGACCAAAATATCTAGTAAGAAGATTGTTTAAAGATATAAAAGAAAGAAGATTATTAACAGAAATTTATGGGGCTTTTAAGACCTTTATTTAATAAGATTTTTAAACCTTAAAATTGTTATTCTATTATGAAAATACTTGAAATTACAGAGTTCTCTGCAGGCGCTTGTGGAGTATGGACAAGAGTATTATCTGAAAGTAAAGAGTTCATTAAACTGGGCCATCAAGTAACTGTATTCTCTTCAAACATAGAAAAAGGTTCTGGTAAAACAGTAAAATCTGAAGATTATCTAGATAAAGTCAATATTAAAAGGCTGAAAAGCACAAATGTTTTTTATGGCATGCCAAAATTTGCAACAAAAATATTTTCCGGCAATCCTACTTCTTTTGATTTTAAAAAAGAACTTATGGAATTAAAACCAGATGTAGTCATAACACATCTTTGGCATCATCATTCTATAAAAGCAGTAAATTTATGTAAAAAATTAAACATTCCTTGTTTTTTAGTTACTCATGCTCCTTTCAATGTTAAAAGAAGGTTTCCTTTAAACTTAGCAACTTGGTTTTTTAATAATATTTCTGCAGTAAGTCCTTTAACATCTGGTAAAAGAGCTTTGAAAAAGTTTGATAAAATAATTGCAGTAACAAAATGGGAAATTCCTTATTTAGAAAAATTAGGTATTTCTTATGAAAAAATAATTTACATTCCAAACGGTATACCTGAGGAATATTTTATTCAAAAAGCAGTTAAACCTAAAAAAGATGTTTTGTTCCTAGGTAGAATTGCTCCTGTAAAAGATATTGAAACTTTATTAAAAGCAGCTTCCTTATTACCTGAAGTAAACTTTGATATTGTTGGTCCAGCAGAAGAAGATTATTTAAAAAAATTAAAATTAACTAGTAATGTAAAAATATTAAAACCAGTTTATAATTTAAAAAATAAAATTAAATTAATTGATGAACATACAATATTTGTTCTTCCTTCTAAAAGAGAAGCTATGCCTCAAGCATTACTAGAAGCTATGTCACGGGGTAAACTAGTAATTTCATCTGAAACCGATGGAGGAAAAGAAATAATAAGAAATGGAAAGACAGGATTATTATTTAAAATTGGAGATTATCAAGAACTTGCTAATTTAATTAAAAAGAATATAAAAGGCAATAAAACTATACAAAATAATGCTAAAAAAGAGGCTAAGAAATATTTATGGAGTAATTTGGTTAAAATTTATCAAAAATTATTTGAAAAATGACAGTTTGGGATAAATATTGGCAGGAAACTAAGTTTAATGATGATTTAATAATTAATAATCTAAAAAAATCTCATTTTTGGAAAGAACTTAAACAAGAAATACTATTAAATTTTGGAACTTTTAAAAATTTAAAAATAGTTGAGCTTGGTTCAGGACGTGGAGAGATGTCTTTGTTAATGGCTTTGGAAGGAGCTAATATTACTTTAATAGATGAATCTGATTTTGCATTAATAGAAGCTAAAAAATTATATTCTAAATTTAAATGCAAGGTAAAACTAGAAAGAAAGGATTTGTTTGAACTAAAACCAGGAAAATATGATATTTGCTTAAGTTTTGGACTTGCTGAACATTTCAAAGATGAAAAAAGACTGGAAGTTATTAAAAAACATTATGATTTAATTGCTAAAAATGGAATAATTATACTTAGTGTACCAAATACTAAATCTTTCCCTTACAGAATCTATAAATCCTTGACAAGTTTGGTTGGATTATGGAAATATGGTCTTGAAATTCCTTATTCTGAAAAAGAATTGTTAGCTATTAGTAAAAAATTAAGTATTACTAAATATAAAATCATAAGAAGCTCTTTTTTAAATACATTTTACCATTTTTTAATTATGAATCCATTAAAAATATTAGGTTTACACTTAAAAGAAAGATTTATGGATACTAAATTCTTAAATAAATATGGATATGCTTTAATATTTGTAGGAGAAAAATGATTTCCATTATAATAACCGGATATAAAGAACCTAAAACCATTGGTCGTGCTATTGAAGCTTTTCAAAAGCAGAAAATTAAAGAAAAATATGAAATCTGGGTTGTTGCTCCTGACAAAGAAACTTTAAATGTAGCTAAAAAGTATAAAGTTAATATTTTACAAGATCCTGGAAAAGGAAAACCAACTGCTTTGAATTTAGTATTTGAAAAAACTAAAAAAAGTGATATTTTAGTATTAACAGATGGAGATGTTTTTGTTTCTGAAAATTCTGTTAATTTATTAATTGAAAAATTAACTAAAAAAGTTGGTGCTGTATCTGGAAGACCTGTTTCTATGAATCCCATGAATAATTTTCTTGGTTATGTAAGTCATTTGTTAACGGATATTGGAAATGATTTAAGAATTAAACTAGTTAATGAGAATAAATTTATTGTTTGTTCTGGGTATTTGTATGCTATTAAGAATATTGTTAAAAAAATACCTGAAAATATACTAAGTGACGATGCTTATATTACTAGATTCATAGGAAATAAAGGGTATAAGATAGATTACGCACCTATGGCTGAAGTTTATGTTAAATATCCTGAAAACCTTAAAGATTGGATTAAACAGAAAAAAAGAAGCACTGGTGGATATGAACAATTAAAAGAATTTTTCTCTGAAAAAACAATGAGATCCTTTTCACAGGAAGCTTCTGGTGTATTTAATGTTTTAAGATATCCTAAAAGTTTAAAAGAATTATATTGGACTAAACTTTTAATATTCTTAAGATTGTATTTATGGATAAGAATCTTTATTGATGTTAGAATTAGAAAATTAAGCTTTGAAAAGACTTGGGTTAGAATTGAGAGTACAAAATAAACCTTTATTCATTTTTACATATAAAACAACAATAATTTGATTTTTCAAAAACTGAATTTCTTGTTGTACTTCCATGTGAAATACAATAATTATTTGCAAAAAAAGAACAACCACTTGTATTTGGAGATATTAATGAACTTTTATAAACTCCGTGGGCATATCCTAACCCATATTCTGAATCTGTACAATAACTCTCTGCACCAATACATTTTCCAAATGCACATAGTCCAGGTTCTGTTACATCTTTACAATCTTTTATTTGACTTGAACATTTTGTACCGGTACAAAAACTTTCATTAAGTATTGATGTCCAATCCCCGTTTGGACAAGCATCACAATATTCTGTATTAGTAGAAAGTGATTTACAACAACCAAAAATATCAAATTGAATTCCTGTTTCATGAGGCTCTAAATAAGAATAATCTTGACATCCAGTCAAACAACTTGCACTACATATAGCTTCTGATGCAAAACCGCTTGTTACTGTTGTTTCTCCTACAGCACAAGTTGTTTTACATGAACGTGTATTTGTTGAACTTCTACAACAAGCCCAAGTTTGAGTAAGGATTTCTTCTGGTTCTTCTGGTTCTTCAGGCGTACTTCCTAAACAACTAACATTACAAAGTGCTTCTGAACCAAACCCACTTACTATTGTTGTTTCTCCTACAGCACAAGTTGTTTTACATGAACGAACCCATGCTGCATCTCTACAACAAGCCCAATTTTGAGAAGAAGAAGCAGTAGTATTAATATTAGTTGAACTAGGCTCTTCAGTGATTTCACATCTTTCTATTGTTAATTCTTCTTCGTTTGATAATTTACATCTTTTTTCAAGATCACAACAACTAGCTTTAAAAGTCATTCCTCCTCTATCATCAATAGTAACAATTTCAGAATAGTATCCATCAGAATTAAGGTTTATATCTTTATAATTTTTGTATCCAGACCCTGTATCTTTAAATAGTGTACAAATACCTTTTATAATATTTGATGTAATTCTTATTGTTGCACCACTATCAACACAAACTATTCTTGGAGTTACAACTAAATCTATATTGTAGTTATTATATTCGTTATTTATATTTAGAGGGGCATTATTTTCTTCAATAAGATATTTATTTAAAATCGTTGTTGGTTCTGGATTAGTAGAAAGTAGATTAGCATTTTTAGAAAAAGAACCAATTTTTATTCCATAAATTATTACAATCGTTAATAAACAAATTAGAACTACAATAATAATAGTCTTTGTATCAACACCCTTTTTCATTAATTTAATGGAATATTTTGTTATTTATAAAATTTGTTATTAAGATTAAATAGCTTTATTTTTAAGTTCTTTTAAAAAATCTTCTAAACCTTGGCCTTCATAAAATCTTACTTTAGTAACAATTTTACGGTTTGCTTTACGATAAAAGTAAAAACTTGGGTTAGAATTGAAAGTACAAAATAGTTAGGTTTATATATATTAAATAGATACTATAGTATATATATTTGGGGTTTAGCTAAATGAAAAAAATAATATTAATTTTAGTAAGTTTATTATTTATAATTGGATTTGTAAATGCAGTTGAAGAATATTCTGTTGACGCAAATACTTTAGCTTTATACCATTTTAATGAAGAATCCGGAATTACTGCTTATGATGAAACAGGAAATTATGCAGGTACATTAATGAATGGAGTAAGTTGGAGTAATAATAGTCCATTTATAACAAATTCTTCTATAGATTTAGATGGTGTTGATGACTATGTTTCTATAAGTCCTTATTTATTAAATAATTTACCTCAAGGAACTTTTGAATCTTATATTTATATAAGAAATGTTGCTCCAGCTGGGGGTTGTATAATTATCTCTAAAGGAACAGAAAGTCTTACAAATTTTATAATTGCTGTAGACCCTCCAAATTCAAAAATTGGTGCTCATATGGGAACGGGTTTATATTTTTCATCTAATCAAACTATTAATTTAAACACTTGGTATAAAATTGCTTTGACTTGGGATGGAACAAAATGGAAATGGTATATAAATGATGTTTTAGATAATGAAGTTAATGCAACAGAAATACCAATAAATGACAATAGTAATGAAGTAAAAATAGGAAAACATAATCATGGTTCAGGACCTTTTTATTGTGATGGTATTATAGATGAAGTAAGAATAAGTAATATTGCAAGAGAATTTAGTGCTCCTTCAAATTCTGCTCCAGTAATTAATTCTTACTCTCCAGAAAATTTAATTTTTACAATGGAAGAAAAAACTTCACAAGAATTTAATGTAACTGCCTCCGATATTGATGGAGATACATTAAGTTATGCTTGGTACTTAAATAATAATCTAGTTTCAACAGAATTTAATTATATTTTCTTTCCGAATGATACTCAAGCAGGAAATTATAATTTAATGGCGGTTGTTTCAGACGAAGAAATGTTAAATGACACAATAGAATGGAATGTAACAGTTAATAATTTTGTTAATCCTTGTGTATCTGATGAAAATACAGTTGCTTTATATTGTTTTGATGAAGGTTTAGGATATACTGCTTATGATTCTTCTCCAAACCATAAAAATGGAAATTTAATAAATAATCCACAATGGGTTTCAGGAGGAAAATTTGGTAAAGCATTACAATTTGATGGTTCTAATTATGTAAATATTCCTCTTCCTTTTGATGGAGTACAAAATCAATTTACAATAGAAATGTGGTTCAAAACAAGCCAAGCACAAGGAGGGTATAATATTGGTTCTGATTTATATAGACATAGAGCAGATCCTAATGATGATTTATTAATAAGATTAAATGATCATGATGATTTAGGTAATCCTATATTATATATTAATGGCCATATTTATAGTTCAGTTGATTTTAGTGATTGGGCTACATTATATGATTATACAAATTATGCGGATAGCCAATGGCATCATGTTGCTTTAACTCATAATGGAACTAAAGCTAGATTCTATTACGATTTTGTTTTAATTAATGAAAGTTTAAAAGATAGTGATGTTAACTGGCCTAGAAATTGGGTTCAAGAAACTATTGGAAGAAATATTCATGATGGACAAACTGGTTTTATTGGATTAATAGATCAAGTAAGAATAAGTAATGTAGCAAAAGATTTTTCAGATGAAGATAATGATAGTATCATTGCTGATAAGGATAATTGTCCAAATGTTTACAATCCAGACCAATTAGATTCAGATTATGATGGTGTTGGAGATGCTTGTGATAATATTGAAGGAAATGAAACTCAAGATGGAAATACAACTGTAATAATAAATAATTCAACTAATTTAAATCAAACTTATGAAGGAAATTTACATGTTATTTTTAAACAAGCAAATGATATTGTAGCAGAATTTGATTATAATTTTTCAGAAGCAATATTAAATTTATCAAATATTTCAGTGGAAAGAGAAGAAGCAAGTGCAACTAAAGCTTTCATAATAGTAAGAGGATTAGAATTACAAAATAATGCTACTAAAACCTTGTATATGGATAGAAAATTATTAAATACTAACCTAAATTATATTTGTATTAAAGATGCTTTTATTAATAATCCTGACGAAATAACTAAAAACTGTCAAGGTCCAGATGAATATAGAATTTATTGTACTGGAAGTAGTCATAATGGTTATACTTGTACTAAAACTGCAGATCAATATATTATAACTGGATTAAAACATTCCGCAGCTAAAGAATTTGCTATGCCTGGAGATTGTGATGGTAATGGATTAGTAGAAATACCGGATATAAGTTGTTTAACTAGTTTGGTTATTAATTCATATAATTTGACAGGAAGATGTGCATTAGATCAAGATAATTGTTCAAATATGGATTTAGATGGTAATGGATTATTTGAAATACCTGATTTAAGTTGTATAAAAAACTTGATTGCAGATCCTTATTATGTTTGTCCACAATCTGAACCTTCTTTACAAATATTATTAGATACTAATACACAAAATTTAGTTACTAGTAAGGTTCCTTTTGTAAAAAAATTAAAGAAAAATAAAAAGTTAATATAATTCATCTTTTATAAAAATTTAAATTTACAAGAGACTTTAACATTTTCATAATATGTATAAATCCTTCTAAATTCCTACATTTCTTAAAAAAGTAATAAATATTTACAGGATTTAAATAATGTTTCATTCTAGATCTATAAAATTGTTTGTAAGCCATATTTCTTAAATTAATTAAATCTTGAGCAGCAAAATATTTTGTATTATATTTAGTAGATTCTACACTAGAAGACATTTGTATTCCTTTTGGCATTAAATTCTCTTTTTCATAAATATTATACAATTCAGTTCCTGCATAAGGTTGTGCAATATAAAACAAAACAAAATCTAATCCAGAATGACTAGCAAAATTTATTGTTTTCTGTATATCTATCATATTTTCATATGGAAAACCAATAATAAAAGGACTTATAGTCCAAAGACCAACCTTGTTGCATATTTTAATTATTTTTTTAACATAATCGTAATTAATCGGCTTTCTAATGAATTTAATTGTATCTTCAGAACCAGATTCAATTCCAAAAGCAATTCTATAATATCCAGATTTTTTCATTTTTCTAAGTAATGGTTCATCTAAAGTCCATATAGCAATTCCGTTTGGAGTATCCCATCTTATTTTTTTATGTAATTTTCTAGAAATAATTTCATCACAAATTTGATTCATTCTTTCTTTATTATAAGAAACATTATCATCTTGTATTCTAATTTGTTTAACTCCATAAGTATTTACAAGTTCTTCAATTTCATCAACAACATTTTTAGCAGTTCTACCTCTCCAAGTTTTACCCCATATAGTTTTTATAGAACAAAAAACACAATCTCCTGTACAACCTCTTGAAGTAATAATATCAGTAGCAGGTTTTCTCATTGTACCTATTGAATTTAATTTATGATTCAAATATAATTCCATTTTTAACAAATGTCTTGCTGGAAATGGAACTTGATCTAAATTTTTAATTAAAGCTCTTGGTTTATTATATCTTATTTGTCCTTCATGTCTTAAAACTGTTCCTTCAATATCAAACAAACTTCCTTTTTTGTAATATTTAGAAACAATTTCATAAAAAGTAACTTCTCCTTCACCCTTAACAACCATATCAATATCTTTACATTTTAAAATAGATTCTGGATTTGCAGAAGAATGTGCTCCTCCTGTAACTACTAAAATATTTTTTTTCAATTGTTTTGAAATAGATTTAATTAAAGCGGCTAATTCAAAAGCATCTTTTTCATAAACCGTAAAAGAACATTGTATTCCAACAATATCTGGTTGATAATTAAGTAAATACTTTTTAATTTCTTCCATAGACATACCAGAATACCATAAATTATCTGATATTTTTATAGTAGGACCTTCTGCATGTGCATCAAGAATTTTAACGCAACCGGCATAATCGTGCTTTTCTAAAAATCCTGCTAAATAACCTAAACCTAAAGGAACTTTTATGAATTCTATTCCTGAATTAATATTCCCCCTTATAGGAGGTACGATTAGTAATATTTTAGGTTTTTCCAAAAATTTCATAAGATTATAATAAAGGAAAAAATTTATATAAGTATCTCTTAACAAGAAAGCTTTTAAATAGTAATTTTTTATTAATATTAATGGATAATGAGAAATTAAAAGGGAATATAAAAGAATTTCTTAAAGACAATCAAAACAAGTTATTAATAGTTTTAATAGCCTTTGCTACGTTATTTAGATTATATTATTTCTTTAAACTTGGAGCGCAACCTATATGGTGGGATGAAGGAGATTATCTTGCAGTAGCTAAAGGTTTTTTGCTTAATTGGCAGACACAAGAATGGTGGGCTCATTTTTCTGGAATTAGGCCATTATTAATGCCAATGTTATGGGCCTTATTCTTAAAATTAAATTTATCTGAAATAATAATGAGATTTTTCACATTATTTATACCTTCTATTATAACAGTTTATTTGACTTATGCTATTGGAAGAGATTTATACAATAAAAAAGTAGGTTTAATTGCTGGATTAATGATGTCTGTATATTGGGTACAAATGTTTTATACTTTTAGGTTACTTACAGATATTCCTGCTTTATGTTTAAGTATGTTTTCCATTTATTTCTTTTGGTCTTGGTATATTAAAAAAGAAAAACCAATTGGATTATATTTATGTATTTTATTTGGTGTTTTAGGATTTTCAACTAGATTCCCATTAGCTATGGTTCCATTTACTTGTATATTTTATCTGTTTATAACTAAAAGATTTAGTTTATTAAAAGATAAAATAATTTGGAAAGCAAGTATAATTGGAATAGGGTTATTATTATTTTATTTTATAATGGCTAGTTTATTTGGTTCTGGTATTTTAAATGCAATTCAATTCTATTTTGGAAGTAAAGCAGTTTCTATGGGTACTCCAGTTACAACTGCGTTTAAAGATATTATGCTTTTAATACCCTCTTTGTTAGAAAAAGTTTGGCTTGTTGCTGTATTTATTGGATTAATAACTTTCATAAATTTGGTTTTAGGATTTGATTTATTCTTAAAGAGAAAAAATAAAGAATTAGATTCAGATTTCTTTGTTTTTATATGGGCCTTTTTACAATTATTTTTATATATAGTAATAGTAAAATCAGCAACTGATCGTTGGTTATTAATGTTGATGCCTGCTCTTTTTATAATAGCTGCAAAAGGGACTTTATTGATTTATGATTATTTAAAAAAATATAATAAAGAAATTGCAATAGTGGCATTATTAATTTTCGTAGGAGGAGGATTTTATGAACATTTTACACATACAAACCAATTAATTGATATGAAAATTGGAAGTTATGGAGAAGAAAAAGAAGCAGGAATATGGATAAAAGAAAATTTTGTGGGTATACCAAAAATAATGACTGCTTCCACTGTACAAATTGCTTATTATTCTGAAGGATATACTTATGGGTTTAGTACAAATGCCACTGAATATACAAATTGTGTAGATAAAATGGGAGCAATAGTAGATAATGAATCCTGTCAAAACATAACCGAAACATTATTTGATGAAAAAGTTAAAGAAGTAAATCCAGATTTCTTTATCATACATATATTTGAACCAGTATTTACTCCAAAATGGGCTTATACTTATGCAGAAAAACATAGAAATCAATTAACTCCAGTGCAAGCTTATTTTGCAGACGAACAAAAAACACAACCAATGTTAATATTATATAAATATAATAAATAATTAACAATTAAATATTTTTCTTATAGATTTTAAATCATATCTCATAGAATTAATCATATTACAAGGATGTATACATACGCAATTGGTTAATTTGCTTCTCATTATATTCGCTTTTTCTGAAGTCCAAAGTTTATAAAAATTATAATCAAACTCTTTTAAATTAGCAAAGGGTTTTGTAAATTCACAAAAAGAAACATCTCCATTTGTAAATACAACTCCATCTACTTTTCCAGCCAAACAATCCATTAATCTTTTTTTATTTTCCAGTATGGAAATAGCATTATCATCGAATATATTTGTAACTTTTAATAATAATGGACTACTCATTCCAGAAGTTAATTTTTCTAATTTTTTATTCATCTCTTTCATTTGTTGTAAAGACAAAGTATTAGAAGCAGTAAAATCACTTAATATATTTTTATCAATATTATAACTGTGTTTATGAGAATCTCTAACAAATTGTAATCCGTGAAAAACTTTTAAATTATCTTGTACAAATTTTATTAGATCTTCAATTTCATTATAATTTTCTTTGCAAACTGTAGTGGATAAACTTAAACTAAAATTCTTATAATTATTTAAGGTTTTTAATTTTTTTACAGTTTCTATAACTCTATCAAAAGTACCCTTTACTCCCCTAATTTTATCGTGCGTTTCTTTTAAACCATCTAAAGATACTTGTACAGCAATATCTAAATTAGTATTATCTAAAATTTCTTTAGTTTTGTTATAAATTAAATCGGGTAAAGTACCATTTGTAGCTAAAGTTATTTTTTTAGTATGATTGATCTTATCAAATAGTTTACATACTTCAACAAGATCTCCACGCAAATAAGTTTCTCCACCAGTTAAGACTATAGAAGTTAATCTATTCTTTAAAGATCTTATTATTTTCTCTATTTGGTCTAAGGACATTTCTTGAGTTTTTCTATTTAAATGTTTAGCATAAAAACAGTGAGAACAATTTAAATTACATCTATCTGTAACAAAAAAAATCAAGTTTTGGGGAGTTTTTAATCTTTTTAATTGAAATTTACTATAAGTATATATAGTTCTAGCTAAAGTTCTTCTTACAAATCTAGGTAATTTCAAAATTATACCATAGTATCCTTCTCTTGCTTTTGTTTTCATTTTAAGTAATTTGGTTTTCTAATCTTTAAATATAAAGTTTGCGGTAAAAAAACAATATTCCATAAATATCCTAATAACCAATTAAAACTATAATTAAATCCTAAGTTAACTATTTTATACAAATTCGAATGTTTTTTAGCATTTTCTTTTCTTAGAGAAACAACTTCATTAAGATTTATCTTCTTAGTTTCTTGTATTCTATTTGGTAATAATTTTAAGGTTATAAAAATATCAATTATAGGTAAAAATATTATAAACAAAATATTCTTTTTTAAAAATAAAAATCTTATTCTATTTTTATGCCATCTGTAAAAAGTCCCTACTCTTCCAGCAATTGCTCTTTTATGCAAAACTAAGCATCTATCATCAACGAAATTTTTATAACCAAGTTTAGAAACTTCATACCCAACATCATTATCTTCATATCCATAAATATATCTTGGATCAAAACCTCTGCATTTATACAATAACTCTTTTAACATAATACAATTTGAAGTTGCAATATAATCTGTTTCCCTTAATTTGCAATTATCTAGATATAAAAACGTACCATCTTGATTTATAGCAGAATTTGAAATTCTTATTTTTGTTTCATTTCCGAGAGTTATTTTTTCTCCCCCAAGCTGACCTATTTTAGGATTTTCTTTCAAAATTTTTAGCATAGTTTTCAAACAGTCTTTACTTAAAACTATTGAATCGCTATCTAAAAACCATAAATATTTTCCTTTACTAATTTGATAAGCTTGATTCCTCGCTTGTGCTGCACCAACATTTTTTTTATTAGTAATTACTTTAACAAATGAATATTTTTTATTTAACAATTCCAAAGTTCCGTCTGTGCTCCCATTATCTACTACAATTACCTCATAATTTTTGAAAGTTTGCTTTTTAATAGAATCTAAACATTCTTTCAGATCATTTTTTCTGTTCCAACTAGGTATTATTATAGATACTTCTGTCATTTTATTTAAATAATCTTAAACTATTGTAATAGATATATAAAATTAAGGTTCCATATGTTGCAATAGGATGTAAAATCCAAGCTAATGTCGGTTTTCTAATAAATCCTTTAATAGTATCATAAAATACAGGTAAAATCAAAGCAACCCATAATAAACCCTTAATTATATCAAATTTAGTCAAACCATAATCAGAATATTCTATTTTAACTTCTTGATTATTTCTTCTTTTCATTCTTCTTGTCTTCTTTTTAAAAAAATCTCTTAATCCAAACATATAATGTATAATTCCTGTATCCACTTTTGCAAATTTATCATATCCATAATTTACTAATTTGTAAATAATATCTGTATGAATAAAGGGTTCATATTTAATTTTAATTAAATCTTTCTTTCTGTATAAAAATCCATTCGAACCCATAGCAGGAATCTTTTTATGATCTAACTGAACTTTTGTATAAATTTCGTTTTTCTCTAGTATTTTATAAGGAAATTTTGTCCAATCATTTTTAAAATAATTAAATCTATCATGCAATCCTAAATAAATTGCAATTGGATCATCTCCCCCGATTAAAGCACAATATTTTGTTATTAATCTATCTTTTTTTCTGGAAGTAAAATATAAAGTATCAGAACCAGTTATTTCTTTGTCTTCAAATGGTTTTACCATTTTTTTAAGCCAACCTTTATCTAAAATAAAATTATCTGCATCAACATAACACAAAATTTCTCCTTTTGATTGCTTAATTCCTTGTACTCTAGCTCTTTCTTCTATTCTAAAAGAATTATTTAATATCCTAGTAGGATATTTTTTTACAATCTCCAAGGTTTTATCTGTAGAACCCCCATCAATAATTAAAACTTCAAAATCTTTCTTAGAAAAATTCTGTTCGAATATATTTTTTAAACATTCATCTATTGTTTTTTCATTATTATAAGTAGGAAGTATTATTGATACTTTCATATTTTTAACTTCTCCGAAGGATTTAAGGTTTTTTTAATTGGGCCATCTTTAGATAAAATTCCTTTTAAAAAACCCAAAGCATAAGATATTTGAGTTAAAAAAGTCAAAAACATTACTGGAAAAAATAATTTTATGCTTTTTGTCTTTATTCCAATCGTTAATAAAAACAATCCATATAAACATAAACAAACTAAATAAGCATACATTATTAATTTAGAAAATAAAGAGAATATTAATCCAAAAAACAAACCTAAAACAAAAAGGGCTGGGATAAAAAATAATAATTGTCTAGATTCTTTATGTATTCTCATAAAAAATCCTCTCCACATACCCCAAAAGAAAGTTTGTTTCAAATGTTGTTTTAAACTTTTCCTAGGATGATGATAAATTAAAAGTTCTGGATCATAAATCATTTTACCTTGTTTTAATAAAGAATAACATACTTGTGTGTCTTCTCCGCCCCAATATTTTGAATCAAATCCTTTCACTTCATCAAAATCTTTTTTTCTTACAAAAAAATTACAAGTAGGCCAATCATCTATCTCTTTTCTCTTTCCTTTTCCATATCTATCTCCGGTTTTTGTTGCACTTAACTCATAAACTTTGTTAGAAACTCTTTGGAAAAAAGTTGCATTCTTTGGAACCAAACTAGGACCTCCAACAGCAACAATATTTTTATCTTCAAAATCTTTTAATGCTTTTTCAAGCCAATCTTTTTCTGGATAAGCATCATCATCTATAAAAGCTAAGATTTCTCCTTTTGCATTTATAACTCCTGTATTTCTTTTTTCTGCAGGAGGAACTTGTCCAACCTTTATAATTTTAGTCTTAGGAAATTTAACATTTTCATCGGCTTCAGAAATAACAATTATTTCAAAATTTTTATAAGTTTGATTATTAAAATGAGGAATAGCTTCGTGAACATATTCTCCTATTTTTCTTACAGGTATTATAATAGAAAATTTTATCATTTTTTAAAATAATTTTTGTACCAAATATAAGTTTCCTTTAATCCTTCTTCTAAAGAATAATTTGGCTCCCAATTTAATATTTTTCTAGCTTTTTCCGAAGATAGATATTGGTCCTTTATTTCTGCTTTAGCAATGTCTTGTATTTTTATCTTTGAATCTTTTTTATCAGAAACTTCAATAATTTTTTTAACAAGATCTAGTATAATAACTGGTTTATCTGTTCCAAAATTAAAAGCCTCTCCTTTTAAATTTAGTTCTTGTATTTTTTCTGCTAAAGTTATATAGGCATTTGCTGCATCTTTAACATAGAAAAATTCTCTAGTAAACTTTCCATTGCTTCTTATTAAAATTTCTTCATTATGTAATATGTGTTTAATCGTTTCAGGAATAATTCTATCAAAATTCAAGTCTCCTCCACCATACACATTAGAAAATCTTGTAATTGCTACAGGCATATTATATGTTTTTCCATAAGCTTGTGCTACTAAATCAGTGCAAGACTTAGAAACATCATAAGGATAAGATCCTTTTAAAGAAAAAGTTTCATCATAAGGCAATTTATCGCTTGAACCATAAGCTTTATCAGAAGAAGCAACAACTATTCTTTTAACATTCTGATTTAATCTACAAGATTCTAAAATATTTAGAGTACCCATTACATTTGTTTCTATTGTTTCTAATGGATTTTTTAGAGCAATTTGAACTAAAGGTTGTGCTGCTAAATGAAAAACAGTATCTATGCCATATTTTTCTAAACAAAGTTTAATCAAACCAATATCTAACATATCTCCAAATATTAAATTTGTTTTTTTATCTAAATTAAAACTTAAAAAATTACTTTCTTTAGGATATTCTTTTACTAAACAACATACATTTGCTCCTTTATCTACTAATTCTTTTACTAACCAAGTCCCTATAAAACCAGTTCCACCGGTTACAAAAATATTTTTACCTTCCCAAAAATTCATTTCCACACCTTCCATTTAGCTTTTCCGTCTCTCCAAAGAGCATTCAAATCTTTAGTATCTTTTATTATATTCATTCCTTTCCAAAATCCATTATGAGTAAAAGCATAAATTTGTTTATCTTTTGATAAATTTTCAAAAATCTCTTTTTCAAGTTCAAATCCGCTTTTGATATAGTCAAATATTTTTTTGTTAAATACCATAAATCCCCCATTTATCCACTCTTTCATTAAAGGTTTTTCTTTAAATAAAGTAATTAATTTATCTTCATTAAATTCCAAAACCCCATATTGATTAGCTATTTGAACGGCAGTTATAGTTGCTATTTTTTTATGTTTAAGATGAAATTTAATTAATTCATAAATATTTACATCAGAAACATCATCTCCGTAAGCAACACAAAAATTGTCTCCTTGAATATATTTCTTAACTTTCATTAATCTTTCAGCTTTAGTAGCATTTTCTCCAGTATCTACAAAAGTAATATTCCATTTTTCCTCATTTTTAGTATGTAAATTAATTTTATTATTAATTATAGAAAAATCATTATTTCTTAATGAACTTTTTAAAAAGTAATCTTTTATTTTATCCCCTTTGTACCCCAAACAAAGAATAAAATCATTAATCCCATAATAAGAATATATTTTCATTATGTGCCATAAAACAGGCCTATCGCCTATTTCTATCAAAGGCTTTGGTATTTCCTCAGTTAGTTCAGTTAGTCTTGTTCCAAGACCCCCACAAAAAATTACGACTTGCATAAATACCTTTATTATAAAACATTTAAAAACCTTTTGAAATTACTTATCATAAGTCCTAAGGATATAAGTTCTATAAGCTATGCCTAAAGTATCCATAAAAATGCCTATAACTGCCTTTAAATTCATCGTAGTCTCAAATTTGTAATCTAAGACTATAGGGGCTTCAACTACCTTGTAATGCCTTCTTTTCGCATTTACAAGCAATTCTAAGTCAAATGCATACTTTTTAACAATAACCCTATCCATCAAATCTTTAGCACATTCATATTTTAAAAGTTTTAAACCAGACTGAGTATCACTAACACTTAATCTAAATAAGGCAAAATTAAACAATTGATAACCCCTACTTAATATTCTCCTTAATATAGGATAATGAACTTTTGATTGAGGATGTCTTTTACTTCCTATAATAATATCTGCATTATAAAATTCCATATATTTAAAGAAATTTTCTAAAGATCCTGGGTTTATATCCAAATCTGCATCCATAAAAGTAATATATTTTCCTTTGGCTTTATTAAAACCATATTTCAAAGCATAACCCTTACCTTTATTTTGTTCGTAATTTAAAATTTTTAGTCTTTTGTCTTTAATTTTTTTAACCTCTTCTAGGGTATTATCTTTGGATCCATCATTTACTAAAATTAATTCAAAATCTTTTGTAACTTTGTTTATAGAATTAAGAATATATTTTAAATCTGAATATATTTTCTTTCCTTCGTTATAAGCCGGAATTATTACCGATAGTTTTACCATTTTATTTTGAATATTTAGTATACATTATTATAAATATTAAAGTTATGAAACTTAAAATTATCAATGAGTAAACTACTTGTAAAATTGAAGGATGATAAAACCAAATAAAAATAGCTTCTATTATATTAGAAAGGATTAAAATTGGGACAAACTTAGTTTTATTTATAGAGAGATTATAAAATGAAAATAAATAAATTAATGAATAAATTAACATAAAAATTCCGAAGAATCCAATTAAAGGAGAGATATTAAGATAATCATTTCCAAATAGGATAGTTACCATCAATCTTGAAAATAGAAAATAAAGGGTTATTATTCCAAAACTTATCAAAGAAATAATTCCTAAAGATTTATACAACAAATGTAATAAATGTTTTTTTTCTGATTTTTCTGCTTTTAATTCAGATGCTAAGGGGAACATTACTTGTATAATTGGGAATGTTGCAAAAAATAATATTTTTCCTATTAAAGACAAAGCAGCATAATGTCCTGCATCTATATTACTAAAAAAATGTTTAACTAATAATAAGTCTATTGAATACATTAAAGTCAAAGATAGGAAAGTCATCAATACGGGCCAAGAATAATTATATACTTGTTTTGTTTCAAATGGTTCTACTTCATATGCAAAAATAGGTTTTAATTGTTTTAAAATTATTAAAAATGCTACTAGCGAAGACAGAACTAAAGCAAAAATTGCTCCATTGATTCCAAATCCTAAACTCACTAATAAAATTACAAATCCAATTTTACCAAATCCTTCTATAGATAAATTAATTCCAAGAGATTTAAAAGATTGTAAGCCTTGTAATACTCCTCTTGCACTTGGAATTAATAAAGAAAACACTATGCTTATACCTAAAATTATTACTGGAATTAAAGGAACTTTTAAAAATTTAGCTAAAAAGGGACTAATTGCAATAAAAATTATTGAAGATAAAACCCCATAAAAAAATAGTTTCTTCAAAGATTTAACTAATAAATATTTTATTTTTCCGTATTCTTTTTTTGTTTTAAATTCAGAAACAAACTTAGTTATACTCATTTGAATAGTATTACTAGGAACTAAAATTATATATAAAAGAGAAAATAATGTTCCAATAATACTATATTGTTCTGGTCCAAGAACTCTTCCCGTATAAAAATGATAAAGATAGCTACAAACATATAAAATTCCAGTAGAAATTAATAAAATTATGCTCCCCTTAAAAATAGCTTCATTTTTTATGTAATTTATAATCTTTTTGTGCATTTTATACTAACCAAATTAAACTAGAGAAAAATAATTCAATCAATAAACAAAATAAAACAATCTGTTTTTCTGTAAATTTTCCGGTTCTAGTAAATATATGAGGTATTGAATAAATTTTATCATAATAAGATTTCACTTTTCCATCTTTAAAATACCCATAACTTTTAACATTAAATTTATTTCTTGCCTTTAGTATAAATTCTATAAAAAAAGGTATAGCACATATTAAAGCGGCTCTTTCCAAATTACCTATAATTGCTATGCAAGCCAAACTAGCACCCAATAAATATGTAAGTGAATCTCCAGGCAAAACTTTAGCAGGATATTTATTATAATAATAAAATATTATTAATGAAGCAAAAGTAACAATTGCTATTAAACATCCTAAATAAGAATCATGAAAATAAGCATAAAGTCCTAACATGCTCGTATAAATTAATCCTAATCCAGATTCTAAACCATTAAATCCTGCAAACATATTAACCATATTTGCTGCACCAACAACCCCAATAGGAATTAAAATCAAAGGATATAATAAACCAAAATTAATTTTTCCAAGAAGAGGTAAAAACATTGTTGTATCTCCTGCATTTACTACAATTAATGGAATACTAGCAAATAAAGTAAGTAAAGGTTTTTGCCACTGTTTTAATCCTTTTGATTCAGTTTTAGATTTATGAATTAATAAATCATCTATAAATCCAACTAAAGTTATTAATAAAAGAGTAGTTAAAACTGCAAATATATTTACAACATATGCAGGATTACTATAGATAAAAGTTTGTATAAAAATAAATATTAAATAACTAAAAACAACCCCGCCAAGCACCATCATTCCACCAGAAATTGGGACTAAGGGCGTATTCTTTTTATTTAGATCTTTAACATTAATATCTATTTTTTTTAAGTAATTGATAACATATTTAGCACTAAACAAAGTTAATAAAAATCCTAAAATTAAACAAATAAGTATTACTCTCATTTTAAACCTTTAAAATATTTTCACTTGGTAATTCTATTCTATTATAAGTTGCATTATATTGTATGTCTGAAGGATAATTTATTTTCCAAATTTTTAATGGACCTAATAAACCATATCCGGTATATACTGCTAATGGAAAATTATTTTCATCGCTATAAAATAATTTAAAGTTTTTTGATTCTTCTCCAAATAAGAAAAGATGAGTAAATAAAGTTTGTTTTACTTCTGGAGAAAGATACAATGAACTTCCCATCATATTTGCTTGTTGTCCTGTTATTGTAGGGATTATCATCAAACAACCATTTATTCCATTAGTAGTATTAAAAGTATATTCTTTTTTATTAAAGAAAATACAATTTATAGGAATATCATATCTGTTATTATTATAAACAACTACAGCTGTAGGTTGATTAAATTTAACAAAAGTTTGGTTGTCTTTTTCTATCGGAACTAAAAATCCTGCAATTCCAGCAATATTTTTTGGTAAAACAATTCCATTATAAATTATATCTTTATCTAACATTGTTCCTCCAATATAAGCATAAACCAATTCATTCCTAGTTTCTTGTACATTTTTTTCATCCAAAGTAAAAGTAGGAATCCAAGAATACCTATCATAATTTTCATCAGCACCGATACTTGAATAAGCAGGGTATTTTCCAATCTCATCTGAAATAATTAATAAATATGAAGCATTGTGAGGATATAAAAAATCTAAAGCTTCTTGTTCAGAATGCCCTGTCAAAACATGTCTTCCCATATAATAATTCCAAGCAGAAATAAAATTTCCCCCATCTGTGATTGTTGGTCTATCAAAACCACCTTGAACATAATAACCATAATCCCACCAATGTGCAAATACTGCGTCAGAAGCAGTATTATTTCTTATAAATCCTCCTGCTATTTGCCATTGATTATTATAAGCAGGACCTGAATGTGTTGCTTGAAAATAAACCGCTTTTGTAAAAGGTACAAAAATAAAAAATAAGATTATACCTGCTATTATTAATAATATCCAGAAATAATAATTATTTTTTTTGTATTTTTCATTTTCTTTAAAATAATTAATTAAATTAATAACAAAATACGAAACAAGTATAGTAGCTACAGGAATTAAAATTACTAATAATCTAATAGCACTTCTTGCAGCAACTACCATAACAATAACCCAAATAAACATGAAAATATAATTTTTATTTAGTTCTTTAATTTTCAAAAATAAATTATAGTCTTTATAAAAGGTTTTTAGATAAGAATAAATTAAAATTCCTGAAAAGATAATTAAAGAACCAAGATATAAGGATAAAGATAAGGTATTTGAACCATTTAGGGTAGAACTAGCAGAATATCTACTAAATATAAATGCGCAAATAAATAAGGTATATAGTAAGGTTAATTCTTTTACTTTCTTTCCTAAAGGTTTAAGCATATTATAAAATAATAAAACAGATCCAACAATAAAGGAGAGTATATACCAAATATTCATTTGGCTAATCCAATCAGGATTAAAGAAAGGTTGATGGCTTTCTGCAACAGTCAATATCCACCTATTATAACCAAAAGGATTAGTTAACGACAAATACAAACCAGTTATTTCATTTAATAATTCAGATCTCATAAAAATCAATAAAAATATTAAACCAAAAACAAAAGTTACAAGGAAACAGAATAAACTTATTGGTAATTTCTTTTCTAATTTTTCTTTAATATTAAAAATATTTTTATAATAAATAAAGTAGTATAATGCTCCAACTATAAATGCAAGATACATAATAGCAGAAGTTACTGAGGTAAATAATACATCTAAAGAATATCTTCCTGGAGCGAATATTACTAATAATAAAGTTAACAATAAAGTATACAAAGAATATGCAAATATATCTTTTTCTTCAAATTTACTAAAAAATATTTCTATTAAAGCAAATGGACCTACAATTAAAAATACGAAACTTGTTCCTCCCCAAGCCAATGCCATAAAAAATGTTGATAATGCGGCTAATCCAGAATATATCAAAGAGTTTTTTAATTCTTTTTCTTGGAATGCAGAAATGAATAAATAGAATGTTAAAAACATAAAAGTTAAACCTAATGCTTCTTTATCTGCAAATCCAGCCATTGTTCTATATAAATAACCTGGAATAACTGACAAAAATGCACAAGATAATAAAGCAATTGCATTTGAATTAAAGATTTTTTTAATTAACAAATAAAATATTACCAAAGATATACAGAAAAATACTGCGGGATAAATAACATCAACATATTCTAAAGTAATATTTGAATTAAAAATATGTAAAAATTTATACATATAAGCAACAACATAAGATAATAAATTTGCTTCTTGACCAGTATCAAAACCCAATGGTGAGTATCTTAAAACATCATGAGCCATTATAGATCCTTTTTCTATTATTTCTCTAGCATATCTTAAAAAAACAAAAGAATCTAATTCACTAGGAATATATTTTCCGGTTGTAACATCTTTTAAAAAACTAACATTTAAAGTTCTTAACCAATAAGAAAACCAAATTATTATTGCTAAAATTATATAACTAATTGCATTTTTATTCTCTTTGATCTTTCTCAAAAAATCTTCTTTTCTTTTCTCTATTTCCAGGTTTTTATGTTCATGTTCCATTTTTAAAATAATCTAGGTGTTAAATACACTTCCATTAATGCTGCTATAACTAAAATAACTACAGCTATTATTATTAAACATATCGTATCTAATAATACATTTTTAAACTTTTCAGATCTGAAGTCGTGGTTTATAGTAGCAACAGAAATTATACTTCCTGCCAATCCACCCACAAAATAAGCACTAATCTCAGGAATCCCATGTATCATATATCTTAAAAAACTTACTGAAAATATACTAAAATAAGCCCACATACTTGAAAATCCTAATTCTTTGGCATATTCGGCTACATTAATTCTAATTAAATTTCCTATTGCAGCAGATATAACAGATGCATTCCAAGTTAATATAAAAATTGCTCCTGCTCCATAGAAAAACGCAAAAAATAAACAAAATAATAAAACTTTAATATTATTTAAAAATATTTGTTCTAAAATAGGTAAATCTAAAAGAACATTTCCTGCAACTTTTGAATTAATAGTATTAATAGTTTGCATTTGAATTGAAAAAATAGAATCAACAGTAGCAGAAGGTAAAAATACATACCATACTGAAAAAGCAACACAAAAACCTAAAAATAAAAATATTAAAACCTTTAAAATTTTATAATGTTCTTTTAGTCTATTTGTTTCTGAATTTATGTTAATATCTTTATATTCTTCATATCTCATAGCATTAAATAATAGAGGAGTACAAGCTATAACTGTTAAAAAAACCATAACTAAGCTTGTTTGTTTTTCAAATATCCATAAGCTCAAAAACATAGCAATACTAGCATATAAGAAACCCAAAAAGAATAGTTCCCAAGGCCTCTTTTCCGCTTTTATAGGACTAATGAAAGATTCAAGTACCATTAGTAATTTTGATTCGAATATACTTTATATATTTTGTGATTGCACAAATCAACACATTTATAAAATTAAAATTTTTGTATAATCTATGCCGAGATCGCATAATCCGGTATTGCGCCAGCCTTGAGATAAACTTTTAAAAAAAGTTTAATCAAAAACTAGAAAGCTGGTTTCCGAAAGGATGTGCAGGTTCAAATCCTGCTCTCGGCGTTTTATTTTATAATGCCTTCCCAAGGCATAGGGTAGTGCATACATTTCATAGAAGTATCACAAAATATTTTATGACCTTCTCTTTGTACATCTTCACAAAATAAAAAATCATCAAAAGCTTCTAATTTCAAATCCCACTTAAATCTCACTTTTTCTAAAATAGATCTGTGAATTAAAATGCAACCCAAACCCGTTTTATATACTTCAATTAATCTTGGTTCCTGAAGTTCTTCATTAGTAAATCTAGTTCTTATTAAACTAGGATCTTTAATGTTTTTTTCAATAACTTCTTTCTTTGTTGCAGCATAATTTATATCATCAGATTTTAATAAATTATTTAAATCTTCTTGATTAAATTTCTTAAATAAAACAGGTTTAATTCCTGGAGGATGAGTATTAAAATAATTATAGTAAACTCCACATATAATCTCTTTGTTATGTTTTAAAAGTCTTTCAATTATATCTGTTGGAGGAACAATATCTTGTTCTAAAGATAAAAAATAATCATATCCTTCTTTTAATACCTTATCTACAATTAAATTTCTTGATTCTGCTAATTTATACCTAACATTTATCATTTTTGGTTCAAAACGAATTGTATTAATTTTATCTTTTATTTTATTATAATAATCAAGAGTATCAGAATTATCAACTAATAAAACATCAAAATTTTTATATGTTAAATCTTTAATTCCTTTTAAGTATTTATCAAAACAATACTCTTTATGTATCGATGTAGGACATCCAACTAATATTTTAGGTAACATTTTATTTTTTTATTTTATTCCAATCCATTCCAGAAACTAAATGTTTACATTTTATACTTGTATCACAATATATTTTAAATCCATTATTTTCTGCATCTTTACAAAAGAAAACATCATCAAATCCTTTTTCATTTTTATCATATCTAAATTCAACATTTTCTAAGACAGATCTATGTATTAGCATACAACCTAAACCAGGACAAGCCACATTTAACAGTTTATTTTGTTCTACCTCATCTAAACTAGCTCTTCTATAAACAATTCTACCTTGCGAATCTTTATCTTCTAATAATAATAAGGGTAAAAGAGTTTTATTATCGTTTCCTAATTTAAAATATAATGCACTTATTACTTTTTTATTATGATTTAATAATCTTTCAATAATATCCTTGGGGGGGATAACATCTTGTTCTAAAGATAAAAAATAATCATAATTTTCATCTAAAACTTTTTTTCTCAATAAATTTCTACTATGTACTATCCTATCTCTGGCATTTTCTATCCATTTATCTTTTATTGTAGGTAATTGTTCTTTTAGTTTATTATAATAATTTTCATCTTCAGAATTATCTATTATTAGAACATCATAATTAGGATAACTAAATGATTTAACCCCAATTACATACTCTTTAAGGCAATATTCCTTATGATTTGATGTAGGACAACCTACTAATACTTTCGGATACATAAAAATTAATAGAAGCAAAAATATAAAAAGGTTTTTAAAAATAAATTTTTAGAAAAAAATAAATAAAGAGAAAAAGATTTTATTTCTTTTTCATAGCAATTATTGCCCAGATTACACCTGCTATTACAACAATTCCTAACATTACCCATAACCAAGTTAAACTTGATTTTCCTTGAGTTGTTTGTTCTTCAGTAGGTGTTGAAGTTGCACCAGCAAGCATTTCTAAAGTAATATCTGCTTTGTTTAATGTTATCTTATTTAAAGTTAATTTAACATCTTTAGATCCATCGCCAGTTATATCTATTTCTACTGATTTTGCTGGTTCTAAAGTTGTTGTTACTTTATCATCAATTGTAACAGTAACTGTTCCTGATCCAACTGAATCAACTTTCATAGTATGTGAAGCTGCATCATAAGTAAATGGTTGTAAATCTCCAGCTCTTAATCCTGCAGTTGATGCTTCTTTTGAAATATCCATTGCTGTTGGAGTTGGTGTTACTGTACCACTTGAACTTCCTCCGCTACTTGAACCAGTTGTTGAACTTCTTGAATAAACATTTATATCTTGTGTAGCCAATTGTTGGTTTCCTGCTGCATCTGTAGTTAAACATTGTATAGTCATAGCTCCTGATGTAGTAGGTGTAAAAGTACCTGCACAAGCATTAGCCCCTTGACATATAGTTGTACCTGTTCCAGTTTCAGTTACGATAGTAGAGTTAGTATCACCATCACAACTGATAGCATAATCCCTAAATACAATTATTTTTTCAGTAGGAACAGTTATTTGAGGCACACTTGCTGTGTTCCTTATAGTAAAGTTATACCCTTTTTGTGAGTTTGTATCATTACCTGTTTGTCCAAAGTAATCTGCTGCTACAATTATAAAACTAACATTTCTTCCAACACTCATTCTTCCACCAAAAAGATTTGAAATAACAGCACTATATGAACAACTTTCTACTCCAGCAGATATAAAACATGTGCCTAGGGTCATATTAGTTGAATTACTACCCATACCAATTGTAGCTGCTCCAGTAAAATTATACCATATAGTTACATTACCTGTAGTTGCATTACCTGTTTTATTTATATTTGCATCTGAAATTGTAGCACTTACTGTAAAATTAGAATCATTATTGAAAAATGCTGAATTTCCTGCAGCTAATGCAGTTGAAGCATAAACAACAGTTCCATCAGTAACATTAATAGTTGTAACTCTTGGAGCTCTAGCATCTACACCAACTGTAAATGTTAAAACTGTTGAACCAGTTCTACTTGAATTTGAAGCATTAATTATAATACTGCCAGTAGTTTCTAAAGCAGCATTAGCTCCTCTTAATCCTGTTCCATTAACAGATACATTAACCCAAAAAGTACAATTATCAAATCCTAAACCAGAATCACCACTACGATTAGTTAAACCACCATTAGTTTTATTATGGAATACTAATTCACCTACACCTGTTCTAATTGCTATAAATCCTCCAGTCTCTTGTGAATCACAAGTTGAATTTGATGCTGCTCCAGCAGTAGCAACTTCAAACATATCTGTAAAGTTTATTGTAACATTAGTTATGTTTCCACTAAATTTAACTGCAGCCGCAGCCACATTAGTATGATTAATTGTAAAGTTGAAATATAATGCCCTACTATTTCCAGCTACAGCTCCTGAAAAATTAACAGTATAATTAGTATTAATATTCCACCAAGCACTTGCTCCTTCAATATTACCTGCTGCATCAGAAACATTATAGAAAGTTTGTTTACCATCTCCTTCTATAATTCCACCACCAATAACAAAATATAAACTCATTAAGACTAAAAAACTAATAAGAACGGAATTTACAATCTTTTTTTTATTCATTTATTTGCACCTCGAATCTCCTTTGTTTGATTAATATTTTTATTTGATTAATAAAACTAAAAATAATTAATATTTAAATGTTTCTGTTATTGACTTTTTTCATTTTTCGACGTTAACTACTTTAGAGTTGTTATAAATCTTGATTGCAAACTCTAATTTTTTTTCGTTCTCAGCGAATATAGTAAACAAATTTTGTCCTTGTTTAACTTTATCATTTAACTTAACATTCATATAAATTCCTGCTCCCTTGTCAGTTGGCGCTCCTGCTGCTTTTGCAATTTTAGTTAAATATTTGTTTGAAATTTCTTTTACAGAACCTTCTTGTTTTGCCTTAGCACAATATTTAAATTTTCCAATTTTAATTTGTTCTGGTTGTATCTTTGGATTACCCCCTTGAGCCGCAATTATTTCTTTCATCTTTGTATAAGCTTTTCCAGAATCTAAAATATCAATTACTTTTTTATTTGCATTCTTAACTCCGACCATTTGCAATAAATTAGTTGCCATAAGTATAGACTTCTTTCTAAGATCCTTTGGCATTTTTTCTTTATTATTTTGTAATAAATATAAAACATCTCTTGCTTCTAATGCAGGTCCAATACCATAACCAACAGGTTGAGAACCATCTGTAATAACTGCTTTAATATTAATACCTAATAACTTACCTAATAACTCAAACTTTCTTTTTAATCTTCTTGCATCTTTTTTATGTTTTAATTTACATTCCTTACCTATAGGCATATCTAATACTACATGTGTAGCACCAACTGCATTCTTTTTAGCTAAAATACTAGCTAATAATATACCTTCAGGATCTAAAGATAATACTTTTTCAATTTTTATTAATTTATCATCTGCACTAGCAAGTTCTAATACTCCACCCCAAACCATTGCTCCATTTGTCTTTCTAACTATTTTTTTAATCTCATCTACATGGAATTCAACAGGAGCTAAAACTTCCATTGTATCACTTGTACCAGAACAAGAAGTTATAGATCTTGTACTTGTTTTAGGTATTATATATCCTGCTGCAGCAATTATTGGAACTAAAATCATAGTAACCCTATTACCAGGAACACCACCAAGAGAATGTTTATCTAGTATAGGATATGTTTTAAAATTCAATTTTTTACCATGAGCTACAATTGCTTCTGTTAAATAAGCACTTTCATAAATACTCATTCCATTTCTATAACAAGCAGAGACAAAATAAGTAATTTCAATTTCAGTTAACTTATTTTCAACAATATCTTTTACTATCTCATCAATTTCCATTTTAGTTAAAGTAAATCCATCTAATTTTTTCTTAATGAATTCAAGAGAAAGTGGTTTTGGTTCTATACTGATTTCAACTTCATCTTTATCTTTTAATTTTAATATGTCCATTACCTCATCAAACAATCCAAGTTGCCCTGGAGAAATATTTCTTTTACTCTTAGCAATATCTATAGCAATTACTTGTTCCCTAGAATCCTTTTTAACTTTAATTCTATCTAATGCTCTTAAATCTAATTTTAAAGTATCTTCATTATTTAAAATTCCAATTAAAGGACCGCCAGAACTTAATTTAACCTCTTTTATCTTAAATTTCATTTTTGTTTTAAACTAATTCTTTAATATAAATTTTTGCAATTACATACAAACAAGATAAAACTAATGGACCAATAATAATACCTATTAACCCAAATATTTTAATTCCTCCAAATAACCCTATTAGTATTATTAGAGGATGTAAATTTGCTTTCTTACCTATTATTAATTGTTTTAATAAATTTTCAGTTCCGCTAATAAAAATAATTGAATAAATTAATAGTCCAATTGCAACAAAAATACTATTAGTGTAAGCCAACCATATGACTGCAGGGATATATACTGCTGTCCCTCCAATTAAAGGAATTACTGCCAGTATAATTACTATCAATCCCCAAAACAAAGCATTTGGTATTCCAAATATGTAAAATCCAATTGTTGCAAATATTCCTTCAACTAAAGCAGTTAAAAAAGTTCCATAGATTATTGCATGTATAGTTGATTGCAATTGTGAAAATATTTTTTCTTTGTCTTTTAAAGAAATAAACTTCTTGGTCTTTTCTAATAAAACATCTGAATCTTTAAATAAAAAATACATTGCAAATATTGAAATTAATAAATTTAACAATTTTTGAGGTAATTTTATTATTACTTCAGAAACAATTTGAAAAATATACTGTGAAGCTTCTTTTAAAATATTGTTTAAATCTAAAGATTGAATTATAGAATTAGTTCCAATTAAATTAGTTATGAAACTAACTATACTTGTAAACCCTCCGGATTGATAAAAAGCTAATGCTTCTACATACAATATTTGTATTAAAAGGATTAAAGGTAAAATAATTACCAATAAAATGCTTAAAGTCATTATACTTGCTGCAACATCTTTATTTTTTACAATAAAAACTAATTTTTTATAAACTGGATTAAAAATATAAACTAATATTCCTGCACTAAGTAAAGCAATAAGATAAGGTCTTGCTATCAAAAATGATATATATAATATACATAAAACTAAAGCTATTGAAACATAATCCTTTATTTTAATAAATTTTAAATTCATCTTACCCTCTTTTTTATTTAATTGATGTTTAAAATATATAAATCTTCTTATCCAAATAATTTTTCTAATAAGTCTAAAGTGTATAATATTACTGCCTGAGTTTGTTTTTCACTAGGATTAAAGGCTTCTTTTTTATTATGTACAGAAAATATTCTCATTTGATTAACTAAATGTATTTGTTGTGTAACACCTGGATCAAAAGGGATATTTCTTTCAGATAACTTAGCAATTATCTTTCCTAAACCTATACCTGGCGCTTTTTCTAGCAAATCATCTCCTGTAATTTCATAATATTTTCTATGCAATGCAGTTTCTAAAACTCTAGAACAAAGGATTATAGCACTTCTATAACATTTAAACTTAAAACACTTATCAATTTCTAATATATCTGCATAAACTTCAGATTTTATTTCATCTGGAATTTTTTTAGGTAAATTAAATTTTAATTCCTTTGGAATATTAATAAAACCTAAAGTAGAATGTAATAATTTTAATTCTTTAACTAATAAAGTAATATCCTTTTTAGAATATAATTTTTCTAAAGTATCTATACTTTCTTTTGCTTTTTCTATATATCTTTCATTGTCTCTGTCAAATCTTATTAAACCATTTAATTCAGGTAGAGAACTTTTTATAGTTTTTATTCCAGAATCAACAGAACTTAAATAATAAGAAGTTTTTTTGGCTTTGTAATCAAAAAAATCACTTTTATTTTCTTTTTTTGTTTCTAAAACTAAATTTTCTTTTTCAATATTCTTCAGAGTATGTGTTAAACGCTCTATTGTACTTTTTAAAGATTGAATTGGCATGAATCAAATAATGAAACTAAGTTTATAATGTTTTTGTATAAATTTGATAATTTTCCTAAAAAATATAGTATCTACAATAAAACGTTTTCAATCTATATCTTTTAGTATAAAAATGTTTAAATATGAAATATGTCTTAGAAATAGAACATACAAGCTATTGTATGTAAAATAGTTAAAAACACAATATATAGTGGTTATTATGATATGTCCTTATTGTAAACACATTGAAACAAAAGTTACAGATAAAAGAGAATCTGGTGATACAATAAGAAGAAGACGTGAGTGTTTAAAATGCGAAAATAGATTTACTACTTATGAACATATTGAACTTGATGTTAATGTTATTAAAAAAGATGGCAGAACAGAACCTTATAATAGAGAAAAATTAAAACAAGGTTTAGTCAAAGCCTGTGAAAAAAGACCAATTTCAAGAGAAGACATTGAAAAGAATGTTAATGAGATTGAAGAAAAATTATTGAAGCAAGGCGGAGAGATTACAAGCAAGTCCATTGGAGAAATGGTTATGAAAACCTTAAAGAAAATGGACAAAGTTGCTTACATAAGATTTGCTTCTGTTTACAAAGATTTTCAAGACGTTCAAGATTTTAAGGAAATTATAAAAGAGGAATAAAATGGTAGATCATATAATAAAAAGAGATGGAAAAATTGATGATTATAATCCTTTAAAAATAGAAGGAGCTATTCGTAAAGCAGTTAAAGCAATAACCCCTAAAAATAAATTAGCCCAAACAGAAAAAATAATTAAAGAAATATATGATACTACAATTCAAGAAATTTCAAACAAATATCCTAATGAAAATGATCGTCCAGAACAAGTTAGTGTAGAAGAAATAATTATAGATTCTGCTAAAAAAGATTATCCCTCTGTTGCTGAGGCTTATAAAAAATATCGGGATGAAAGAACAGAAGTAAGAAAAACTTTGGCTTTAATTAAACAACAAGGTACAAATACTACCGATACTGCTTTATTGATAGAATCTGATTCTAAAGAAGAAATAGGAACTTGGGATAAGGAAAGAATAGTTGAACAATTATTAAAAGAAACAGATCTTTCAAGAAATCTTGCAGTTAAAATTGCAAAAAAAACAGAAAATGCAGTTATTGGTTTATATCTAAGGGCAGATATTAGAAGATTTAGAACAAAAACTATTAGGAATATGGTAGATACATGTTTATTCGATGAAGGATTAGAAGATCAAGAATTAAAACAAGAATTTATAGGCATGCCTCCCAGAGATCTTGAAAATTTAATTTTTAGTAAAAGTATGGAAAATAGTAATGTATCATCAAACAATCCAGAAGCAGTAAATTTAGGAATTGCTGAAAACTCATTAAAAATTTTGGCTTTAAGAAAGGTTTTTACAAAAAAAATTGCGGATGCTCATAGAAAAGGAATTATTCATTTACATGATCTCGGATATATTGACAGAGTTTATTGTTCTACACACTCTGTAGAATATGAAAAAAAATATGGTTTAGGAAAAGTACTTGCTAATCTTGAATCAAAATCAAATCCACCGAACTCTGCAGTAATTTTAAATCAACACATACAAACTTTTTTAGCTTCAATGCAAGCCCATTATGCTGGAGCTTTAGGATTTGGATTTTTAAATATATTTTATGCCCCTTTATTAAATAGACCTGTAAAGGTAGTACATGGAAAATTAAACGGGCAAGATTGGTCTTTAGAAAAAAGAGATTTGGAAAAATTAATTTCACAAGGAGAAATAACTTTAGATCTCAATGATAAAAAGAAAAAATATTTTGAAAAAATTTCAGAGAAAAAAGAACTAAGAGATTTACCTGAAGCAGAATATGAACAAACTGCACAAAATTTAATTTTTGCTTCTTCACAAAACGCATTTTCAAGAGGAGGTCAAACTTTATTCATTGATTTCAATATTCATACAGAAGTTCCCAAATATATGAAAGCCGTTCCTGCAATAGGTCCTGGAGGAAAATATATGGTTAAACTTCCAGATGGAACAATTGAATCAGTAAAAGATATCCCTAGATTTGAAAACAAAGAAGATCCGAATGATCAAAGAATTGGAGACGCAGATGATTCAAAACTTGAAGGAAACTTAAAAGAAGGACATATTTTAACTTATGGAGACTTTGAAGAGACCGCCCAGAAATTTGCAAAATCAATGATGAAGATTTGGGAAAAAGGAGATAAAGATGGTAGACCATTCCATTTTCCAAAATGTGACTTGCATGTGAATGATAATTCATTCAATGATCCAAAACAATTAGAACTAATAAATTACGCAACAGAAGTTGCTGCTAAAAATGGTTCAATTTACTTTATGTTTGACAGAGGACAAGAAGCAGTACTAGCTCAATGTTGCAGATTAAAAGAAAAAATTACAGATCATTCAATGTTAAAATACCCAGAAAAATTAAGATTCTGTGGATTCCAAAACGTTACAATTAATTTAGCACAAACTGCTTATAAAGGTAAAACTCTAGAAGGAACTTTAAAAGAAATAGATAATGCAATGGATTTAGCATTAAAAGCACATCAACAAAAAGCAGAATTTATGCAAAAATTATTAGATACAGATGGAAGTCCAATGAGAAATCTTGGAAAACCAAGTGATGATGGAACTCCATATATTAACTTGAAAAAATCAACATATATTATTGGAATTATTGGATTAAATGAAACAGTTCAAACAATAACAGGAAAACAATCACATGAAAATGAAGAAGCTTATAATTTAGGTTTACAAATAATTGCGCATATGTATAAAAATATTCAAGAATTCAAAGAAAGAACAGGACTTAAATTTACTTTAGAAGAAACTCCGGCTGAATCTGCAACAAGAAGGTTAGCTAAACTTGATTTAAAACATTTCTATGAAAAAGCAAAAAAAGTTGTAAAAGGAACAGAACAAGATCCATATTATACAAATGCAATACACTTTGCACCAGAAGCAGAAATTGGTTTAACTGATAGGATTGTTGGTCAAAGTAAATTCCATGATATGATAGAATCTGGAGCCATTATACATGCATACATAGGAGAACAAAGACCAGATAAAGAAGTTATAAAACAAATTGTAAAAAACACTTTAGAAAAAACAAGATGTTCACAATTAGTATTTTCACCAACCTATACAGAATGTGATATTTGTGGAAATGTCATGCCTGGAAAAAAAGAATTGTGTATTACTGATAGCTGTTCAAATCATGATGCCGAAACTTTAAACGAAGATACTTTAGCAGAAGTAACAAGAGTTGTTGGTTATTATAGCAGAGTTCCAAAATGGAATAGTTCACAACAATTAATACAAGAAGCAAGAAGAGAGGCACAAGAATTTTATGCAGGAAAACAAGGAAGAGATATGTCTTGGTTGTATAATCCGAATGGTCATGAAAAATTAACAATATACCAATTTGGAAAAGAAGGTTGTCAAACTTGTGATAATTTAGAAAGTAATGTTCATAAAGTTTTAACAGATTTACAAATTGATGGAAACGTAGATTATAAAGTTCTACATTTAAATAAATTAAAACCAGAAGATATTGCACTTGCAGCAACATATGGAATTCCTTTGGATACTGTTCCAAGTTTAGTTATTGCTGGAAAAAATGGTTATTGGAAAAAAACAGTAGCTTATGGTACTAAAGGTGGAAGAAGTGATTTAATTAAACCTGCAGAAGTAAAAGTAGCAGTTCAAGAAAAATTAATAGATTATGTTTAAAATGAATTTTGGAGGTTATCTTGGAGAAAGTACAATTGATTATCCTGGAAAATTAGGTCCAGTATTGTTCAGTTCTGGTTGTAATTACAAATGTCCTGCCTGTCATAACCCAGAATTAGTTAATAAAAATTTAATTTTAAATAAAGAATATATTACAACTTTTATGAATATGATAAAATTAAGAAAAGATTTCATAAAAGGAATTACAATTTCTGGAGGAGAACCAACAATACAAGCAGGTTTACCTTTTTTTCTTAAAGATTTAAAAAAAGAATTAGGATTACCAATAAAATTAGATACAAATGGTTCTAATTATCAGATGTTAGGAGAATTATTAGAAAATAAATTAGTAGATTATATTTCTTTAGATGTAAAAGGTCCAACACATCTTTATGCAGACTTAATTGGAAGAGAACATTTTGATACAAGAGATGGAATAGAAAAATCCATTTCAATTGTTACTCAATTTCCAAATTATGAATTCAGAACAACAATAGTTCCTATAGTAAGAAGAAATGGAGAAATTAGTTTTTTAACTCCAGAAGAAATTAAAAACACAGCAGAACTTATAGATTCTTGTATCTTTTCAAATGATAAAGAAAATAAATACTTTTTACAGAAATTTATCCCTGCTAAAACAGGTTTATTGGATAAAAAACTTGAAGAATTTCCTGAAACACCAGACAAATTAATGCAAGAGTGTTATGAAGCAGCTAAAGAAATACTGCCTAGCTGTAAGATAAGATAAAAATACATAATTAATTATACAATTTATATTACAACAATGTTTATATAAAGAATATTCAAAAATGAATTGGGGTTAAAATGATAGGAACTGAAAAACTTCTGGAATTAGTTAAAAATAATAAATTAGTTGAAAATTTATGTGATAGGGAACTACAAAATCCAGAAGGAGCAGGATTTGATTTAAGATTAGGTGAAGTTTACAAAATAAAAGAAGGAGAATCTTTCTTAGGAGAATTTGAAAGACATACTCCAGAAACAGAATCTATTGCAAAATATGGACAAGATAAACAGATTATATTAAAACCAGGAGATTTTGTTTTAGTAAAAACCATAGAAAAAGTAAATTTACCAATTGATATTGCCGCTATATTTAGACCAAGATCAACTTTGCAAAGATCTGGAATTGGGTTATTTACTGCTACTGCAAATCCAGGTTATTGTGGAGAACTAACTTTTGGAATGTCTAATATGGGAAAAAATGATTTTAAATTAGAAATGGGAGCAAGAATAGCTCACATATTATTTTTTGAAACTGGAAAAAATATTTCTGCTTACAGGGGCCAATGGCAAGGTGGAAGAGTTTCTACAGAAGGAAAAAAGGAAGTGCAGGTTTAAATGGAAGAAAAATTAATTGGAAGAATTCCTACAATAAATATCAAAGCTAGAAATATTGCAGAAGGTTTTTACAAAGCAACAATAGCTTGTTATGAACAAGGAATCAGAATACAAACTCCAAAACACCATGAAGGAGGAAGTTTAGGTTATGATGCCCATATTACTGTAGAAGTAACTCATCCAAATGAAGAACCTATGATTTGCACTCCTGGATTGCATGATGATCAACAAGGTTTAATGATTTATATTTTAGAAGTTACTCATGGTATCCATAATCATTGGAAAAAAGATCCTAATAATCCTAATGATACGCATTGGGGATATACTTACAATGAAAGGTTTGCTCCACAGATACCTTTTGTATTAGCAAGGATAAAAAAAGATTATAAGGAAAAAGGGAGAATATCTGGAAGAGATTATTATTTTATCATATGGGATCCAAAACAAGATGTAATTATTGAACAAGAAGATCCTCCATGTTTCCAAAATGGACAACTAAGATTTGTAGAGCATGAAAGAGATTTATACTTAAATTATTTAACAATGTGGAGAAGCAGAGATGATATAAAAGCTTGGAATGAAAATAATATTGCACAAAATAGATTGCATCGGCTTCTTGCAGCAAAGATTTCAAATATGCTTGAAAGAGAAGTCAAAGTTGGTTCTTATATTGATACTTCAGATTCCTTACACATATATGGATTATACTTGGATAATAATAATTATGATAGAAAAATAATAAGAATGAGAGATGAAGGTTTAGAAAAATTCTGTATGAGTTCAAAAGACTATCTTGATAGTGTTGGTGGGGAGAAAAAACTTAAGAGAATTATAGCTGCACAAGAAGATGCAGAAAGAAAAGGACATGGAGAAAAAACTTCACAAAGTCAATTAATAAAATTAGGTTATAATCTAGATACATTTGAATATCCTAAAGATTGGGATACCTGGCCAAAAGAATGGGATGTAATCCCTGATAAAAACAAATTATTTTAAATTTTTAAGAATGAATATATTCGTGTACTTTTTTATCGTATTTAAAATTAACATATTTTTGTACTTTACCACAAGATTCTGCTTCTAAACAATGTCCAACACTTGCACATTTAGGACCAATATGTTTAGTTAAATAATCTGGAAGTAAAGATTCTATTTGTTCAATTTCTATCTCAGTAGTTTTTCTCATTTCTTTTTCAGCAGTATCACAACATCTTAATGGAATATATCCTTCAAGTACATTATACAGGTCAAATCTTTTATCTACAATTAATCTAATCCCTCTAGGGATTATTGATACTGCATCAGAAGGAGGTATTCCTCTATTAACTAAAGTATGATAAGCATCTAAAGCTTCTGAAAATAATTGTGTATACTTTATTAACAAATCTTTATTCTCTTCTTTTAAGAAAGTTTTTGGAATTACAAATACATCATTTACTCTATAAATATCCCATTCAGTTAATTTTCCTTGATTAATTTTTTGTTTGTAAGGTTTTAAATGGTTAGAGCTTCTTGCTACTGCATTATAAACAGATTCTACTTGTTGTTGTAAAGTTCTATGTCTTTTTATTTCTCCCCAAACTCTCCATGAAGGATTAGATAAAGAAGATAACATTAATGAATTTTTATAAGCGGAAATTATTTCATTTCTTTTTCTTAACAACTCTGGCCATCTTAGTTTTACTGATTCTGGAGACCTAGTTATTTCTTCTTTCAGTAAAGATAATTTTTCTAATTCATCATAAAAATGTTTATTATCCTTTTCTTCGAAATATTTTAGTTCAATATGTGGACCACCTAAACATTCCCGCCCATTTAATAAATCTCCCAAATGTGAATTATTATTTGGGTTTGTAAAAATATTTACATGAGGTATTGTAAATCTTGCTGCACCTTGTCTAAGATTATATAAATTCTCCACTCCAATTTCTCCAAATTTATCTTCTATCTTTTTTATTATATCAAATGCTTCCTTAGGAGTCCATTCTCCTTGTGAAATAAATTCATTTTTATCAGCCAATATTGTTTCCAAAGGTAAAAATGCAAATCCTCCGGCAGTCAAACCATATTGAGTTATTTTTGCTGCTTCTTCTTTAGGAATTTTTTTATCTATTAAATCTAAATAAAAACTTATATTATTTGTAGCTGCAGTTTCATAAATTCTTTTTGTTTTTTCATCTGCATTAATTATACTATCTGGAGCAACTATATTTTCTAAATCAATTGGAATTCTTCTTCCACTAGGCATTAAACTACTTGAAAAGATTGCACCGGTAAATAAAGAATCCACAAATTTAGAAGTTCCATTAAATAATACCCAGAGTCCTACCGAAGTTGATAATGAAGCATGTCCTCTTGCAACAGATTTTTTTAAAGAATTTAAAGTAACCTTATCTATATCTTTTTCAGAATTTAAAACGGCCCTTATCATATCAATAGCATCCTTATCCTTGTAAGTTATCATAGAAGAAAATGCAACTAATTGTTCTGGAGTAATTCTCTTACCATCAACTTCAATAGTTGGACCATAACCTAAAAGGTTAATATTTGGATTTATTGATTTAAGTGTCATGATTATAGCTCTTTAAAATAGTTTTTTTTATCGCATTCTTCAAAAATTTTTTGTAAAAGCCCGCTTTCTTCAATTGTATTCATATCTGGAAAATATAGTCGACCAAGTATAATACAATGAGGAATACCTTTTTGTTCTGCAACATCGGGTTCAATCTTATACTCTTTGCATACACAACAAGATTCTTCATATCTCTTATGTAAAGTATTATAATCTTGTGCTGTTTCTGTCATTTTACACCTCCCTGTTATTTAATGCTTTTAAAATTTTAAAATATTTTTCAATATCAATTTCTAATTGTCTTAATTTAACTCCAGATTCCATAAATAATTCCTTAGTTAAAGAATCGGGGTCTTGATACATTTTAGAATAAACTACTTCTGCTACCTCATTTCCTACGATTTGCTTTGCACAAGCAGAACAAGGAAAATATAAAGAGTATAGTGTTGTTCCTTTTAATTCTTTTCTTGCAATTTGACTCATAGCATTCATCTCTGCATGAGCTCCGCGACAAGTCCCAGTACCTTTTTTATTAAACTTAACTTTATATTCATCTTTTCTACACCCTTGATCTAAACAGTTTTCTATGGTAGGAGGAGCGCCATTATAACCAGAAGCAATTACTCTTTTATCTTTAACAATTAAAGCTCCTGTCTGTAAATGCACACAACTAGAACGCATAGCTCCAACATAAACTTGAAACATAAATAATTCATCCCAACTAGGTCTAAATCTTTTATTCATATTCTAAACTTCTAACTTTCTTTTATTAAACAATTCTATAATAGAAATATACTTTTAAACAAGATAAAAATTTATAAAGGGTTTTAAAAAGATAATTTTATAAATCCTAAAAATCAAATAAAAACATGGTAGAAATAAAGGTAGACACTAACAAATGTATCGGATGTGGAGCTTGTGCTGCTATTTGTGATAATTTTGAGATGAAAGATTTAAAAGGTTCTCAAAAAGCTTTTGTTAAAAAAGCAAAAGTTGCAAAAATAACTTGTGAAAAAGAAGCAGCAGATACTTGTCCTGTACAAGCAATTTCTATAAAATAAATTTATTTTTTTCTAAAATATATAAGAGCTTGTTGTAGTGCTGGATGATGTTTTGCGTATTCTTCTAAAGGAATTCCTTTTACTGTAGCTTCAAGAGCTTGTCTAGCTCCCATTGCCCCATATTTAGTACCAAGTGGATTCCAATGTATTCCTCCACCCATTTGCATTATAACATCATTTCCAAATAACTTATACAAGGCAGGAATATTTCCAGGATGTAATCCTCCTGAAGCAACAGGCATTGTTTTTTTAATTCCATGCATTTCTTGAGTTACAGCTTGTAAAGCATAAGCATTATCCATAACTTCATCTCTTGTTTCAAACATCTTTCCTACAGAAGTTCCAATATGTAATTGATCACAACCAATTATTCTTGATAATTTTGCAATAACTTTCATACTTATTCCATGATTTTTTACTCTGTCTAAAGCAGCATGTCCTGCTCTATGTCCATGAATAACTAAATTATAATTTTTATTTCTTAAAGTTTGTAATCCTGCCCAACCAACAGTTAAAATATCTACCATTTGGTATTCATTTCCATAATCTTGAACTAGTTTAGCACGTTTTAACATATCTTGAGTTTCTGCTGTAACATTTATCATGTAAATTTTCTTTTCTCCTGTTTCCCTTTCTGCTTTCCATTTTAATTTCATAGTTTCTTTTAATCTATTCTCAAATCTATTAAATTTTTGATCAACTAAATTTTCATCATCTTTTACAATATCACAACCACCGAGCCAAGCTTGATAAGCAACATTTGCATGGTCTTTAGAATTTAAACCAATTTTTGGTTTTACTATAGTTCCAATTAAAGGTCTATTTTTTACTTTCACAATTTTTCTTATACCTTCAATACCATATTTTGGTCCTGGAAAACTATGTGTTATATTTTTTGGAAAATGAACATCAACTAATTTTAAAGCTTCAACTTCTTTCATACCAAATATATTCCCTGCAATACCTGATAAAATTCCAGGCATATTATTTAATTCCCAAAGTTCATTTGGATAAGCAATTTTGCAAATAGCAGAATTTTTTCCTGTTTTTTTTAAATCATAAACATTTGCTGCTAATTTCATCATATATTTTTTTATTGTACTTGTTTCTGTCCAAGTCCCTATAGAAGATTCAGAGGCTATTGCTCCTGCAGCTTCTTTCATATCTTTTTTTGATTCAAAAGAGAATTCACAAACTAAATCGTCCTTTTTTGGTTTGTATTTTGTATTTACATAATCTGAATACTTCACGATTACACCTCTTTTAATATTCCTGGTAAATATACTATAGACTTTATTATTTTATAAGGTTTTTCTTTTTGTAATTTATCTTTCTTTGTAACTCCTGTTAAAACAGATATAGGTTTTACTTTTGCTCTTCTTGCAGCAATAATATCATAAATACTATCTCCAACATGAAAAGAAACTTTTTGTTTTAATTTTTGTTGTATTTTTAATATTTCATCAGGAAAAGGCTTTGATCTTTTAACATCTTCTTTACCAATGATTAAATCAAACAAATTTTTATCAATTTTTATTGCCTTGAAAAAAGAATTAACTTCTAAATGTGTACAATTAGTTGCAAGGACTAAAGTATAATTTTTTCTCAATGTTTTTAAAGTTTTTATTACTCCTGGAATTAATTTGGCATCTTTTGCATATTTTTTTGCAACTAAACTCCTATGCATCTTTGCTATATTATCTATAATTTTTTTATTTAATTTAGGAAATAAAGTTCTAACAACTTCATGGGCGGTTCTTCCATCTAAAAATTTAGATAGTTTAGAATAATCAACATAAGGCAAATTATAAATTTTAAAAGCATCATTGAAAGCCAACCAATGACTTTTTTTTGCATGTATTAAGGTTTCATCTAAATCAAAAGAAATAATTGGTTTCATTTTTTGAACATCCAAGGATATGCTCTTTGAACTTCATAAATAAAACTTTCTGGTTTGTAAACCCCCAATTCAGAGATTATTGCAGTAATTAAATTAGGATTTATTTTTTCAAAAGCAGGATTCATAATTGTTATTTGTTTAGGTGCTTTAGGCCATACTTCTTCTCTTGACCTTAATTCTATTTTTTCTTCTGCACCATAAATAGATTCTGGATCAAACTTCCAGGAATTTGTACAAATATAAACAGGAACTCCAAATCTTTCTGCAGTTTCGCATACTAATTCAGAACCAATTTTATTATAAATTTTTCCAGAAGAATCAATTGCATCGGCTCCAAGAAAAACAGCATCACACTTTTTAATAGCTTGTCTCATTGCACTATCTATAAATTGCGTATTAGGTATTTTTAATTTTAATAAATCTAGTGAAGTAATTCTTCCTTGAAATAAGGGTCTTGTTTCTGTATTTCTAACTACGAATTTTTTCTTTTCTTGTTTTGCTTTCTTAAAAACATTAATAACAGTTCCAGAATGACAATGTGTAAATAAAATTGAATTATCTTTTATTAATCTTGAACCATACTCGGCTATTAGCTCTTTTGATTTTTCAAAATGTACTAATGCTTTTGAAATATTTTTTGTATCTTTTTTAACAAAATTTAAAGCATTTCTTAAACAAGGTTCAGTAGGTCTTAAAGAAACTAGTTTTCTAATTGCACTATTTGTTGGATTCATATGATATGCTTTTATTGTAGCAATAGCCACATTTTCTGCACCCTGAATCTTTACCTCTTTTATTGCCTTGCAGGTCTGCTCAAAATTCATTATAATAAATAAAAAGAATTTGCTTAAAAATCTTTCTAATTAGAAGATTCCTACTAAATGCATAATAAATTTATCTGCAACCTTTAATAAATCTTCTTTTGTCTCTGCTTCTAAAATAATACAATAAGGTTTTTGTTCATAAATTCTATTCTTTTTTCCAAATTGTAATATTACTACCGGTTCATTTATAGTTGCATCATCGCAATTTTTTTCAAATATTCCAACTTTAGTATAATCTTCTCTTTCTTTAGTTACTGCATTTTTAGTTGGGAATCCAAATAAACATACTCCAGTTACATCACAACCAGTAACTCTATTTATTTCTAATTGAGCTAAAACAGAATATTTTCCAGAGTCTACAATAAAATCAGGATCATGAGATAAATATATCATTGTAGTATTATCTTTTATTATTTTGTCTCTTACATCATCAAAAGGAACATCTTCAACTTGTTCTGGACTATACCTCGTTGATAAAACATGTTGATAAGCTTGTCCATTTCTATAAACATTTATATTAATATCATATAAGATAATTCCGCCCTTATTACTAATTAAATATTTATAATTTCCTTTAACACCTTTATAAGTTGAATATATTGTATTATCTTTGGATTCTGCAATATAATAAATAGTAGAAGCTACAATTACAGAAACAATTATTAAAAAGATTACTATCATCCATATTGTATTTTTTTTCATTGAATAACCCCTAATAATGAATAAACAATTTTATAAATATATTTTGTTTGTTCTTCTTTAGTACCTTGTAAAACAAAGCATTTGTCTTCTATATAAACTTTTGTTTGATTTGAGTATATTAATTTTATGGAATTATCTTCTTTACAATCAATTAAAGGTATATCCGGACAACCTTTCTCTTCATAACAAGCTACAGTCGGTTTTGTATTAAAATAATTTAACCAATAATTAAGAATTTGCATTACTTGCATTTCTTGAGTTAATTGTATTGGATTATAGGCAATATAATATTTATCTAAATTAAAATTATAATTTGGTAAAGTTAAATTTTCTATTTCATAAGGATTATATTCGAAAGATAAATATTGGTTATTTATATAAGAAACCCAATAATTATCTTGTTTTGTAAATTTATAATTATTATAAGTTATTTTTTCTTGTTTTTCATTACTACTGCCCATATTTAATGCAGATAAAACCATTATTAAAATCATAAATAAGCCTATAGAAGATACTAATAATTTTTTATTTTTATAAAAAGGTTCTTTTCCCATATTAAATTTTTAAAAGTTTTAGAATAAAAATGTTTTGTTTTTAAAAAATAAAGAAAAAAAAGAAAAAAAAGTGAAATAATTCACTTATGATTCAGCTGCTACGGTAATTTGGCTTAATTCTAAGCTTTCACCAGTAACTTTTGCAGTTTTAGCGGTTGGTAACTTTGATCCGTCAGCCAAAGCTTTTGCTGCCATTGCTGTATCTTGCGCATTGTAACCAGCTACTATTAAAGCTACATTAGCACCATTATTATATAATTTTAATAATGCTTCTCCAGCTCTATAGTTTGCTGCACAACCTGCACCAGTAGGTTCTCCTGTAAAACTAGCGGTTAAGCCGTTTGCACATGGACCACCAACTAATACTAAATCTTGTGCTGCTTTGTCAGTTACTTCAGTTTCAAGAACAGGGGTTACTGAACTTAGTTTTCCAGTTACTGCTTCTGATGCTGCAATAGTTACTTTAGCATATGAAGCTTCATCTGGATAGTAAATAGTTGCAATACCATCATTTTTGGTAGTTATATCTACTTTTGTACCATACTCAGTTCTCATAGTTCTTACATCACTATTATCTCTTGTCTTCTGAGCATATGCACCCGAACCTATTCTAGCATCTGCTGAACCATCAACAGAATACTTTGCGAATTCAACTTCATCGTCTGTTGCATCCCATAAAAATGTGAAGTTTAACAATTTTAAATGAATTCCTGATTCTTTGGATTCATCAACTTCTCCAAATTTAATGGAACAGTTATCTTGGTCATCTTGGGTGTATGGTGTAGTTATACTAGCAGGACTTACTGCTGCAGTAGTAGAATTACCAAAAGATATGTTTCCACCATTCTTTGTCCAATAATACATACCGTACCCATCTGAAAGATGTGTAAAGTTAACATATTGTCCGGTTGCGTGTCCGTCTTGATCAAATCCTAATATGATATTTGTATTAATATCACTTATAGTATTTATCGAACCTTCAGTATAGGAAATATCTGAATACAGATCTCCAGTTTCTATAACTTTAATATCTGTTTCGTTTGCAGAAGTATCTATACTTGAAATTTCATAGATATTTGATTCTTTATTCCATGCTGCTAAGAATCTAATACCTTTCATTTGTTTTAGACCTTCTACGCCCATACTTGTATTGGAAACGTTTACTCTACCTTCATTAAATATGAATGGTCTGTCATAATCTTCTCCCCACAAGAAATTTCTATCACCGATAGATTTAGTGGAGTTTAACCAACATATTGTAAAGTCATCTAATTTTTCATCATTCTTGTTAGTAACTGTTAAATGAACTTCGTCACCAACTGGATCAATTATAATCTCTTCTGTTTCTTCAACAACACCATCAAATACTATTTTGAAAGCATTGAATATAGGATCTTCTATATTTTCTCCAGAAGCTAATCTTAATTTATCTTCAGGGGAATAAGTAATCCATAATCTATTAAATCCAGTAGTTGCATCATTTAATACAGCTAATGTACCTGTAATCTTTTCGTTGTTAACTTCAACTTCTTTGTTTTGTTCTAAAACAATTTTATGTGCTCCGATTGAAACTTCACACATATCAGAACCTGCACCTGATTCGTGTATAGCTGTTACATCAGATATACCGATTAAAGTACCATCAGACATTGTTTTAATTTCTCCTTTGTTAACAACATAGGATTTACCTTGGTATTCAATTACACATTTTGTTTCAGCTTCATCAACATCAACAATAGTAACACCTGCTTGTGTACTTCCTTGTACAAGAGTTGCTGTAACATCTCCTGCTAATAAAGTAACTTTGTCAAGAGTACCATATGATGTATTAGATGTAGTTGCATCTACAATTGTATAATCTCTTCCAAGTATTGACCATACTGTATTTTCGATATCAGCTTCGTCTCTAATTTTAACTTCAGAACCTACTATATCCATAGTATAATTCCAAGCCATTCTTGCTTGACTGTTATCGAAATATAGGTAATCATCTATTGGTTTATTGTCTCTTTCAGGGTCTTGATTATATACCCAAGCTGCAGTACCTGTTCCTGTTGTAACGTTGTTTACTGCAAAGAAAGATAAAATCTGTTTGTAATCATAATCTCCAGAGTTTGTACCCTCTGAATCAGACCAAGTTTGTTTTGCTAATAAATCTAAATCTTTGTAATTAACTTCTGTTTTTAAACCATAAACGGTTTGACCTAAGTTAAATTCATCACCAGATTGTTTTATTTCAAAACTATCTCCGCTGATTGTTGTAGTCTTTGCACTTGCTGGAATTTTAACTGATATATCTGCTGCTGCTGCATCGTCTGCCCCAGCTGCTGTAGTTCCAACAACTACTAATGCGTCTTTAAACTCTGAAGGGAAATCCTTAAGAGTCACTGCTAATGCTCCTGAAATTGTAGCACCCATCATAACAGCACCTGTTGTAATCGCTGCTGCTCTACGGATTGCTTTTGAAGCAAAACTCATTTGTTTACACCTCCGCGTGTAATATTTTTTTTGTTTTTTTGTTAGTTAAGTTTTTTTAGTTAGTATTGTTCTAGTTAGGATATTAAGAACTATAGTATACGATAAAAAAATACTATAGCGCGCTATTAACTAACCTAACTAAACTAAATTTCTAAAAAAAAAGGTATATATAAACATTTATTCACTACAATATATATATCAATTGGAAAAAGTTACTTTTAAGCCTTATAACCCTATTTAAATTGATTTTAGACTTTTGGATTTTAAGAGGTTTTATTATCAACTATGCTTTAAAAGGCGTTTAAACCTTACTTTTTACATACAATTACCTTAAAATTATAGATAGTTTGCTGTTCTACGACCGGATAATCTTCAACTACATACTCTTCACATTTACCTTGACTAACATTCAAACAGAGATTATTATATTTTGAAAAAGTCATAGTAGTGCCTTGTTTTTGGAAAGTTGAATTGACTACAGTGGTTATTATACCTTTAGCAAGATTACAAGCATTTTCATTACAAATATTCTCATTAGCACAACATTTGATCAAAACATCTTCAAAATCAGTATTTTCACATACATCTAATTTTAATAGAGAAAACTGTAAATTTATAGCTTGGCTAGATATTCTGGCTTCAAGAGGTATTTCTTGTTTATCATCAGGAGTCATCATAAACCTTAAACCTATAACTAAAGAAACAGCTATTAATATTACTAAGATTAACAAACCAAACATTTCTATTTGTGACTTTTTCATCCGTAAAGCTCCAGAACTGCTTTTCCTATAGCATGTTCTCCTGTTAAAGGATTATATAATGAAACAGGCATTGATTGTATTTCCTTAGAATTATATCTCATAGGCACATTATTTAAAACAGAATAAATAGTGCAATTCTTTTCTAATTTTAAAGCATTTAAATTACATTCTAAATTACCATTAGATAATACTGGATATATTTGATAAATAGTAATATTAGCTATTGAACCAAATTCTCCTTTATTTTTAAATGCAATTAATTTTAAAATATCTACGCATTCTAAATCTTGCCCTGCATTTGAACATTTAACCTCAGGAATATTTGGAAATACAGAAACCATGCTATAAAAATTAAGAGTCCTATCATAATTCCCCAATTCTTGTGCAACCATGGCATTATACCTTACAAAAAACATTAATCCAAAAGCTAGTAATATCATAAAAATAAATATTACAATTATCGTTTCCTGCATTTGAACGTCTGCTTTTTTATTCATTTTTTATTTTTCGCTAACCTTTTTTTAAAAGGTTAAAATATGAGTGGACATGGATCTAAATTTTTATTTTGCTCTATTAATAAATTAACATTTTCTTTTAATTTATCATACTCTTTTTTATCAATATTTGTTTCCATTTGTTTTAATCTTGCATATATTTGATCATAGTTACAATTGCTTTTTAATTGAGCCAACATTAAAGTTTTTTCTTGATATACTTTTAAAACAACTTTATATTTTTCTAAAGTTCTATCTAATATACAAGGATAATTATCAGAAAAAATTACTGCATATATTGAAGGCAAACCAAACAAAGGATATTTTTTATTATCGATGTAAACATTTCCATTTTCCCAATCTCCATTTTTTGGAATAATTTGTACTTCATTTCCAGAAGGATTTTTTGTAAAAATAATTTTTTTTCCTTTTTGTATAGGCATTACCGAAGTAACTTGTATATTCATTTTACTTGGTAAATCCAAAGATCTTACAAAATTTTCACTATCTGAATTATAAATTAAATAATAAGGTTGTTTATCCGAAATATAAAAGAAATTTGCAATTCTAAATGGATAATTCCATTTCAACATATAAATAACTAATAAATTAGTATCTACCTTTTTTGGTCCAAAAACAAATTTATCTAATAAAAGTCTTTGATAATTTCCTACATCCATAGTATCACAACCAAATTTGTAAGAAGTAGGAACATTTTCTATTTCTGTCTGTAAATCACTAGAACCTTGTTGCAATTCAAGTAATTGATTATCTATACCTGCAGCTATTTTTGAATTATCTTTTTTATTTTGTAAATCAATATATTTTACTGTAAAATTTGTAAAAAAAGCAAGAATAATAATTCCTGCTAATATTATAAATACCCAATTAAACTGACCTTGTGATTTTTTAGAAGTAAATATCAACGTAATCCCCTTTATTTTCTAGTTTTATAGTAATTGTTCCAGCTTCCGGAGTTAAATATAAAGTCTTACTAATTTTTAATTTTTCAAAAATCCTTTGATCTACATTATTACTACCTTTAACATTTAATTGATAATAAAAATTATCTTTTTCTCCTGAATTTATTCTCATTTGTATAATATTTTTTGCTGTAGAATCTGTAATTTTTGAATAGTCCACATTATCTGTATCTATAAAACAAATAAATTTTGTTGATTTAGGAATTGCAATTTGTCTTTGTATAACAGACCCAGGAGCTAAATTATAAGCAACATTAATATGTTTTTGAATTGCAGTTAAAGTATTTGCAAATTCTACTTTATCTGAAGTAGCAGTTATATATCCCAAGAATTTTAATCCAAGAAATATTAAAACAGCTATTACAACTATTGCAAATATATAAATAAAAATTTGTTCTGTTTGTCCTTTTTTCATTTTTAAATTAAAGAAGCGTGGAATAAGTAAGATAACATATTATTACTTGCATCTTTACACTTAATATAATAAGTTGCTCCAGGTTCATATACTGCTTCACGTTTTAATTCATCTGAAGCCATTGCAGTTCCATCTCCAAATGTAAAATCTTTTTCTAATTTATATTGACAATCTGCAGATTCAGTAAGTATAATTACTAAATGTGGAGGAGTGAATGAATCATCTGTGTATACTCTCATTATTTCTGGAGTTTTAGAATCTTTTTGCACTTTTACACTAGTTGTAGCATTTGCCATATTTCCTCCATAATCAACACAAGTTACATAATAAGTATAAGGTTGATCTCTTCTTACAGGACTTAGAACTTGTTCATGAACACTTGCATTTGTTTTATAAAATTGTATCATTGAATTAATTTCTTTATTTTCACCATAATAACAATATGATTTTCCATCTAAAGTTGCTCCTTTTGAAGTTTCAACTCTTAAAGTAAAATTATAATCATGTATTTCTGAACCACTATCTGGTTTTATTGAATCTATGATTAATGGATTTGAACCTCTTAATGTTAATTTGAAACTTTGTGAATTTACATTTCTATTTTTTTCTGTAACTCCAGGTTGATCTTTACATCTGAAATAGAAATTATTTACAATTCCACTTACAATTGGAGAGACTGTTGCTGCACATTCATATAAACCAATATCATTTGGAGTTCTTTTACAAGAGGTTTCTCCTTCCATTTTTTCATAATCTTGATCTCTTACAGACCATTTACAATCACTTGGTTCATTTACATAAATATCAACCTTAGTATCATTAATTCCATAAGTTACATAGCTTTCTGAAATTATACTTGATCCTTCAATTATTGGAGGGGTTGTATCTGGTCCTTTTTTAATTGAAAATTTAATTGTATATGGAGCAAGATTTTCATTGCCTAAAGAATCTTTACACTTAACATAAATTATAAAAGTTCCTCCAGGTACAAGAACCATACTTGAAGTTGCTAAAGGATCTATTACTGTTCCATTCATAGTTGTATTTCCTGTTGGTGTTGCAGGAGTTCCATTTACTATTAAGGTATATTGATTAGGCAATGCCATTAATTGTAAATGATCATATCCGTATAAAGTAGAACCAATAAAATCTGGCATTTCATCAAACTTTAATGTTTTGTTTAAAGAACCTTTACATATTGCAGGTTCGCTTGTATTTAATGCAATTGGGAATATTGTATATGCAGGAATATCTTCATTGTATTTGTATCCTACATTTCTAGTTTCAGTTACTTTATTTTTGTAAATTCCTAATCCTTCTTGCCATACTGTTATAAATGGAGGTTTAACATCTCTTGGATCTTGACTTACACAACTATCATTTCCTGTTCCTGCATTTAGTAATACACAATTTTGTCCAAAAGATTTACAAGTATATTCAGAGCATTTTCTATTTTCTCTATCATCTAAAGCATTACAATCTTCACAATTTTTACTTGTTAGAGGAGCTTGCCAAGGACTACATGTGAAAGTTATTTTTACATCGTGTGTGCTTGATCCTAAATCATCATAAAGAGAAACTCCTGCATATACCCATTTTATAATATTAACCCCTTGCATCCATTTACCTGCGGCATTTTGTTTAAGTAAATCATTTTTTTCTAAAAAAGATTTATCTAATTCTACAGATTTTAATTTTTCTAAAGAAGAATCTTTTTCAAAAACAGAAAAATCTTTTAAAATATCTTTTCCATCTCCCCCAACATAAAATAGATCATTAAATTTTTCATTACCTTTTAATCCTTCAAATAATTTTTCACCTGCATCTGTAAATGCACCATTTTGTACAAACTGTTTATTATCAAGTAAACTTCCAAGAGTTTGTTTTTTATACATCCAATCTGGAGTTTTAAATAATGTACTCAAAATCTTTTCTGTAATTTTTTTACCGCCATTAGTTTCAGCAGCACCTTTTCCAACACCAAATAATTTAAAAATATCTCCAAAAGGAACAACTGATCTTGCAAATTGTTTTCCATAATCAATAGCGGTTACTCCTCCTATACCAATTCTACCGGCCCAAGGCATAAATGCCATATCCCAAATACCATTAGTTACTCCTGTTCCAAGTATTGTTAAAGCAGCACTTCCACTTTTTCTAGCATCTAAATTATAATCTGCTTCTTTTTTCTGATAAGGTAAAATCCAATTATCTAATTCTTGAACAGTAATTCCTGTATCTCCATAATTTTCATCGCATTTTTTATTTCCACATCTTGCTGATTTTAAAAGAGGTTCCCATTGTTCTAATAATACTTTACTCATAGGATTTCTTGAAAATGAATTTAAATTATAATCTTTTATAATATTATAATCTGCTCCACAATCTCCCAAAGTTCTACACATATTATTATGTTGTATTAAAGCTTCTCTTGTTAGATATTGACATCCTTCCAAACATTCTATTTTTCCAAGTTCTTTAATTCCAGTAAAGAATTGCCAAAATCCACTAGCAGTATTTCCTGCATCAGTTAAAGAAATAGCTCTTGTGAAATCATTTAATCCCTTCATAAACTCATTATTTCCAAAGGTTTTTGCTAATCCACTTATATATATTTTTACTACAACTTCTTCTGATCCTGCAGCACAACTATCTGCACCTTCTCCTTCCCAAAATTTATTTCCTGGAGTTACTAAAGGTCTACAAGTTCCTAATGCTGCTCCATTTGGACCTTCATAAATTAATTCTCCTTTTTCATTTAAAAGACTAGTCCAAAAACAATCTCTTAGATAAGTATTTTCACAATTTGTTTGTGTATTTTGATAATAACAATCTTCAAATTTATTTTTTATACATCCAGCAACATTATAGGTTTGATCTTTTACTTTTGTAGTATCTTGAACACACCATTGTGATCTAAAATCTTCACAAGGTTCTACAAACATTTTATTATTTATACAAAAACCTCTGTAATATCTTGAACCAGGAAGATCTTTTCCATAAAGTAAAGGTAAACTAGTCCCCCAAATTTCTTTAGTAACATCAAATTCACACCAAGATTCTCCATTTTGAATTTTTGAATCTTCAGCAATAACAATTTTTCCTGTTGCATCGAAAATTTCATAATCATTTTTACAATTTAAATCAAGACAAGTATAATCATTTTTTTCTTTATCAAATCCACAAGTAGTTCCTTCAGTATAATCACATTTTTCTGCAACTTGTTCTGGATTTCCACAAGAATCAAAATAATAAACATTATCACTATCACCTAAGCAACCTTTTTTTCCTGTTTTTAATCCAGGAGTACAATCACAAGTTAATTTTGAATCAGAACAATAAGTATTTTTAAAAAATCCTGCATCTCCTTTTTCAGTTCCAGTCGCTATAGGACAATTATCTCTTGTAGTATATAAACAACTATCGGAATTTTGTACACAACATCCTTTTTCTTTAGATCTTGATAATGCTAAACAAGAAGCTTCGTCTTTTACATCTTCCTTAAAAACCATTTGTAAATCAGGATAATTAGAAGTTTCTTTTTTACATCTTGTTTGTGTTATAAAACTTGCTTGTTGTCCAATAATACAACAACCCATTTTACATTGAGCAACATCACAATTTTGATCTCCTGCAAAAGAAGCATCTGCTCCTCTTGATAAACATGCAGCTTGAGGTGAATTTGCATAACATCTTCCATCACTCAAATCAAAACAACATCCAGGAGTACAAAAACTTGTAAAAGCACAATTAGTTTGAGCTTGTTTTCCATCAGGAGAACATTGTGAAGAATCTATATATTGACAAAATTTATTATCTATGGTTTTTTCACAACAAACTTCAGCTGCATTTGCAAAACTAATTAAGAATAAAGTAACTAAAATTAATAAAAATACTTTTTTATTAAGATTTATTTCTTTTTCGCTAACACTTTTTATAAAAGGGTTATTACTCATGGAGCACCCTCAATTGCAAAATAAAATTTATAATCTGAATCTCTTCCATTTAAAACATACACTCTGTCTGGATAAGGAGTATCTTTGTAAATTTCTATTTCTCCTCTATTTGCTAACATATATTGTACATTCAAGAAAGTTCCTGTTCTTGCTTCGTTATCAACAATATCAAAAGTAGTATCTAATATTTTTCCTAATGGAATATCAATTGTTTGTGTAAATTTAGGCAAGCTTACTTGTGTATTTCCTTTTACAAGAGTTATTGGATAATTAACTTTTATAGAAACATCTGTTTTATTTATTATAGTATCTGCTTTAAAACTTCCATTTAATTTTATTTCTGGAAAACCATATTCTTTTTTAAGATTATTAATATCAATACAAGCAGGAACCTTCATATTAAGATAATTTGTTATCTCTTCTTCTACATTTTTTGTAGGAACCATTAAATTTAAACATAATAATGAACCAGGTATTGCAGAACATAAATATTGAACTTTTCTTCCTTCGTATAAAACATATTTTCCAGGATTAATAGAACCTCCTTGATTACCAATTTGTGTTAAAGCTTCTCTAGAATAAGATTCTACACATTCTCTTACACTTTCTTCAACAAATTTAATTTTACTATCCAAATGTTTTTGAGGAGATATTCCAATACCTTTATCTCTCAAACTTAAAACTAAAATAATCAGAATTAAGATTACAAAACCGAATATAATAAATATAGTAACTTGCCCTCTTTTATCCATATAAAACCTCTAATTTTATAATTTATAAATATTTTGATTAAGTTTTTTTACTCTTTTATAGCAGAAGTATAAACAACAGATAAAGGCATTTCATTTCCAAATCTATCTTCACATCTAATATAATAAGCTCCTATTAATTGTCCATTTTCTGCCCAAGGTGCATAGAAAGCATTTCCTACGTTTGTCATTTCTGTTCCTTGTCCTAAGAAAAATTCTTTATTTGAGTATTCACATTTTACAGTATTGTCATCTTCTATTAATATTTTTAATCTGTCTCCATATTGCATATCTTTACTTATTCCTACTAATTTTGGAGGAAGAGTATCTACTTTTATTGAGAAAGAAACAGATTTTGTTGCTTGATTGTTTGCACTATCAGTACATAAAGCATAATAAGTATAATCTTTTGTTCCTAAAATTAATAATTGATGATGAATAGTTGAATTTGTTTCAAAGAAATAATCCACCATGTCTCCTTCAGTTGGTCCTAAATGAGAATATTTACACATTGCTATTCCAGATTCTGCTCCTCCAGAAGTTTTTGCTTCTAAAGTAATATTGTTTGCATAACAATTCAATCCAGAAGTAGTTGTAACACAATCAGGAGATATTACATTTAGTTCATTTAAATATAAAGGCAAAGTTCCAATTAATTTATATCCTTCATCAGGGTATCCTTGTGAATTTGAATTATTAGAAATATCTTTGCATGAGAACCAAAATAAATTCTCTCCAACATTTATTGGATTTACTTTTACAGTACAAGTTGGTTGATCTGTATTACTTGTTCCTACCGAAGTACATTCCATTTCGTTTGTCATATCAGCCCAAGCTTGTTTTTCTTTGCTCCATCTACAACTTTCAACTTCTTCATTTAATGTAATTTCAACTTCTTGTTCTGTTGCATTTGCCTTTACATAACTTCCAGATAAAGGATCAAAAAATTCAATTATCGGAGGAGTTGTATCTGGTGCTTTGTGTATTGTAAATTTAATTAAATAATCAACAGGATTTTCTATACCATTTGTTCTCATGCATTTTACATGATATCTATATTCTTGTCCATCTAATAAATTATATAAAGTTAAATTATGATTTTTTCCATATTTTCCATCTGAAAATGCTAAAGACATTGAATCAAAATTAGTATTATTGGTATCATATTTACATTTTGTTAAAGTTGGATTTCCAGAACCATCTAAGGTTGTAATTCCTAATTTTATTGTTGTATATTCTTTTATTTCTCCTTCAATATTAAATCCATTTAATCCATTATCTTTTACATTACAAGTTCCTGAAAAACAACTTATATTTATTGCATCTAAATTTGGTTTTATTACTGGAGGAGCTACATCTTTTGGATTACTTGCGTAACAAGTTGGACCTTCAACAGCTTCTGCTTCAAAAGCACATCCTTGTCCTAAAGATTTACAAGTATATTCTTGACATTCATAACCTGAAATTATTTTTCCATTTTTATCTGCTAATAATCCTCCTTTTGATATTGGTAAATTACATTTATCACAATCTTCGCTTCCATATGGAGCTTGCCACAATCCACAAAATTCTGAAACTGTAACTTTTGCATTTTCTCTAAAAGCTTCATTTATGATATAGATTAATGCGGCTATTACTACTACTGCTACAGCTATAGCACAACCTACTGCTCCAGCACCACATAACATGAATACTTCACTAAGAGCCTCTAGTGCTCCAACTATAACTCCTATCCCCGCAACAAGAAGGGTACCACCAACAACGCCCCCCAGTGTAGATAAAGCAGCTATCATTCCCCCACTTCCCCAAACATTTAGATCTTTTGGAGATTTAAAATACAGTCCAACTCCTGCTTGTCTATAAGCATTACAATCTCCATATAACCATTGATCAAGTTTTTTTGCACAACCTTTTACATAAGGATCTCCTTCCATTTTAGCCTTGCAATCTCTAGAAAAACCATCGTTAGTATAATCACAAACTAAATTATAATCTGCTCCACAATCTCCAAGACTTTTACATAAGGTATTTCCTTGTACTAAAAAATCATTTTGATAAGCTTCTTTGTTTGCTTCTACATGCCAAGAATAACCTGTATTTTTTACCCATTGCGTATCTGCTGAAATATATCCTGCTCCACAAAATTCTGCATTTTCTCCTTCCCAGAATTTAAATCCTGGAGGAACCATAGGTATACAAGATACTATCCCTTCTGCACCTTTATCTTTTTCTTCATTTTCTCCTGTCCAGACACAATCTCTTAAATCTGTATTTGAACAAGCAGTTTTAGTTTGTTGAGACCAACAATCATTCCATTTATTTTCTTTGAAATTACCAACGCCCATAGTAATTCCTGTAACAGGATCAGTTAAATTAGTATAAATACAAATTTTATCCCTGTAAGAATTTCCATAAGCTCCTTCAATACCATCTAAACAATAATGTCTGTAATGAACACTTCCAGGTAAATCTTTTGCAGGACCAACTCCAGATAAATATTCGCACCAAGATTCTCCATTTAATCTTACAGCAACTTCATCTCCAGTCATTAAAGGATTATCCCAAACATCACTACATTTCAAATCTCTACAAACAAAAACACCTGGTTTAGTTAAATCTTCTGCACATTTTTTTTCTGGATAATTACAATTTTCAGCAATATCTCCAGAATTCAAATATTCCAAATTATCACAAGAATCAAACCAATACAAATTAGTTGAATCTCCAACAGAATCTTCAATACAGCCAGTATGGTCTTTTGCTTTACATTGAGAACATTCTTCTGTTAAACTAGAACATATTTTGTTCTGTCTAAAAGCTCCTTCAATATTATCACAAGCAGTTCTTGTTGTAAAAGTGCATTCTCCAGAAGTAACACAACAACCTTTATCTTGTTTAGTACATTCTTTAGAACAAGTCATTTCATCAACAATAGCATTATTAAAATTCATTTCAAAATCTTTAGGAGTATTAGATTTACATTCTTTTTCTGTATAAATATTACAATTATTTCCAGTTATACAACAACCAGGTTTACATTCAGGAATTTGTGCCATAGGTTTATCAAACCATTGTCCTTTTTGTTTTTCACAAGTTCCTTTTGGAACATTAGAAGAACAAGTATTATCAATAAAACAAGTTCCTAATTTACAAAAAGAAGCTTGAGAACAAGATTCCACATTTGGTGCAGAAGCTCCAGAAGGATCACAGCTTGCAGAATCAGTAGGACTCTGACAATATTTATCTCCAATTTTTTCACAGCATCCAACTGCTTCTACCTCTTTAGCATTAATCAAATAAATAGTAAATATAGATAAGATTATTACAATTATTTGAAATATTGCTTTTAATTTTTTAAACATGAGTATCTACTCCTTTAATTGCAAATTGTAATTTATATTTCATACCTGGAGTTGTAACTGTATAAATTGAATCAGGATACAAATCTGTCCTAAACACTTCTACCTTGCTTTGTTTTAATAAAGTATATCCTACATTATCAAATTCTCCAAAAGTAGATTCAAACTCTAAAATATCATTTACTGAATTTTGTATTTCTCCTAAAGAAGTTTCTTGTGAAAAATCAAGTCCTTCAAAAGAAACTTTTACATCTTTTCTTTCAAGAGTTATTGGATAAGTTATTTCATACTTTACCAAATCATCTTCTATTGTAATATTAATCTCAAATTTTCCTGCAATTAAATTATAATAAGAACTTCTAAACGCATTAATATCAAAACAGGTATTGAATTGTCCTTTTACGTAATCATTTAATTCTTTTTCCATTTTGTTTCTTACTAACATTTGGTTTTCGCAACCAATTTTACGTTTTCCTGTAGTAGGATCTATAACAGTTACTGGAAAATCAAAACATAAATAAGAAATTTTTTCTCCTTTGAATAACATATAATTTGTTGGAGTTAAAGTCCCTCCTTGATTACCCATTTGCATTATCGCAGAATTAGACAAATCAGTAATACAATCTTGCATCTCTTCTTTTATAGAAGCAAGTTTTTTATCAAGCATTGGTTTTGTTCCATAAATTGTTTCTGTTAAAGACTCTTGTAAGAAAAATAATAATAAAATTACAATTAAAATTACAAAACCTAGAACCATAAATATAGTTATCTGACCTCTTTTTGACATATAAACTATAAAATTTAAGAATTTATAAATTTAATCATTGCTTACTCTTGGAGCTAATAAAAATGAAAGACTAACTTTATCTTTAATAGTATAATCTATTTTTAAAGGATAATCTTTACTGAATTGGATAAAAACATCATTGCTTAATTTTGAACCTTTAGCAATTTTTTTAAGATATTCAAGAGAATATTTTGATTTAATATTATTTTCTTTTGCTTCCACAGAAGTTTCTTTGGTATTTTGTATTTCTGAATGAGCATTAGAAAAATTTCCTTCTGTTTTCATAATAAAATTATTATCTTTTACCAGGAAATTAACTGAATCTGAAACAACAGACATATCTTCAATAGCTTCATTAAAAATTAAAGTATTTGTTCTTATTTTTGCATCGAAATCTAATTCAGGAACTTTTTGAGTTTGTGTATGTAAATCTATTAAAGCCAAAGTAAATGATCTATTAGATTCTCCTTTGAAATCTATTTGTAATTTATTATCTTTTAATTCAAGAATTACAGAATCAGAAGGTTTTGCTCTTTTTAAAATATTTTTTAAATTATCCAAATTAACTGCAATCTCTTCTCCATTAACTGTATATTCTGAAAAAGAAGGACTTAGTATATTTAGAACTACCATTGCTACATTAGCAGGATCCATTGCAATTAATTCAATTCTATCTTTATGTAATTTAAATTTAACTTCATTAACTAATTCAGAAATTATATTTATTGGTTCTCTTAAATATCTTGAGTCGTCTAATATTAATTTCATTTAAACCCCATAAAAACTGAAATTTTCTTATATAAATAGATTTTGTATTTTTAGTATATACTTAACCGCCACCCAAATAACTAGGTACGATTGGAGATAAGAAAGGCCATACATAAGGCATTATTATTACTAAAATAGTGATTATTGTTGTATGTGTCCAATGTTCTGCCATTCCTCTTGCTGCTAATCCTCCACCATGAACAACTGCTGAAGTCGAATGCATTTTAATATTCAAAATTAAACCTATTAAAATTCTTAAAACCAAAGGATTTGTTATATAAGGAATTCCCATATTGCCTAAACCAGTAATTTCCAAGAAAAATTCAACATTCATTACAGCAAATAAAGCTACTATCATAAAAATAACTGCATGCAATCCATGACCTAGCCAATGTGAACCTCTAAAATTCATATCTGCATGAATAGCAAATAATTCATACAATCCAAGTATCACCCCTAATGTGATTACTGGCAATATTATTAAATCAGCCATATAAATTTAAAATATAAAGAATATATAAATCTTTTTATAATCTCATTAGTAACTTCTGATGCAGTTTTTTGTCAATATTATTTAAATTTTGTATTATTTGAGCTTGTAAAGTTATATCTTCTCCATGTAATATATTTCCAAATACTCTTACATAGTCTCCAATATTAATTATATTTGTAGTATTATCAAAAATAACTTTTAGTTGTGAACTATTATCTTCTAAAATAAAATTATTTTCTTCTTTGTTAACTACAAAACCTGCAGTCATAATTCTAGAATCAATATCCTCAATATTTCTTATTTGTTTTTCTATAAACATTTTAATACTCACGCCACCTATATGTGCATTTAGAATTAGCACATTCAAAGAATCTTGTTTCTCCTTCGTCAGCTGCTCTTGTTTGTTGTAACCAATAATATGCCTCTTTATTTCCACATTTAGGGCATTTTGCTTTGGTTTTAGGAAGAGTTATTTTTCTTTGCTTGATTTCTATCTCTTTGGTTTTAACTTCTTCTTTAATAACAGCTTCTTTCTCTTTAGAAACATATCCACAAGAACATACAAGTTTAGTTTTTCTTGCTCCTTGTTCAGGAACTAAAATTGCCGAGCATTTTGGACAAAAAAACATTTCTAATTTTTGAACTTTACTCCTATTTAAATGTTTTGTAACTAGATTATATTCTTTACAACATTAATTAAATCAACAAACAGTATTTTTACATATCCTAACCAAGGAATTTTAAATAAAGCTCTTCCATAAACTGCATTTGAAGAAGTTTTTAATTCATCTGATCTTGAATCAGCATTATTATCTCCTTTGGTTTGAATAAATATCTGATTATTTTCATTATATACTTTTACAATTCTATGAATTATAGGATCTCTTAAAGAACCTTGAAAAACTGCCACTTGTCCGAGTTTAATTTTTTCTGGTTTAACTCCAACCAACACCATAATATCTCCTTTATTAAAACCATTTTTAAAAGAATAACTTTCAAATTGTTCTTTACTAATATTAATATTTTCATACCAATTTGAATTAGCTTCCCACCAAGTTTCAAAATTAGAATTATGCTCCATGCTAGACGATACAACCGCAACAACAGGATAACTTGTACCTAAAATTAAACCTAATCCTGGATATATTAAAAATTTTACAATTAAAAATGCAAGAATAACATTTACAATCCATGAAGCAACACTATCTTCATACCAAATAAAATCAAAAGTTTTTTTTGCATATAATTTTATTTTTGACATAACTTCTTAGAATTTTGATATATTAAAAAGGTTTTGTTTTTATTCAAAACAAACTGAAGATAATTGTGATAAAGGAGTTCCAGTTATTTGATCTTCAATACATTTTTTAGCAGCTTCTGCTTCACTTTTAGTTAGAATATTATCTGAACCCGCCACATCATTACATAAATTTAAATTAAAACCATGTACATCAATACAATCGCTTTCAGTCATAACTCCTCCTTGAAGGAGTCTTATCAAACTCATTATTGTTGTTCTATCAGGTAATTCTATAATTTCATTATCTCCAGACTCAAATTTTATCCTTTTACAAATGTTACCAATACAAGTTTTACCTGCAGCACAAGTTAAAGTACCTTGTTTAGCTAATCTAGTTCTACAATTAGTTGTAACCATTTTAGTTCCACAAAAAGTATTAAGAGCAGGAGTATAAGAGGTTACAGTACACTGACTTGTACAAGTTTTTTTAAGAGCCGAACACATTGTTGCAGTACAATATTGACTTCCGGATATACAAGACGACCATGCAGGACAAGTAACTTGAGTATATTGACAAGTAGTTTCTCCTTGACTACAAGAAGATTTAATAGAAACTTTTGCTGTTTGTGTTTGTTGATTCATACTATCAAAAGAAATTTCAAAAGCACCAAATACAGGGTCTTCAATAGATTCTCCTACTTTTAATCTTGTTTTATCTACTGGGGCATAGGTTATAGTAATTTGGTCTAATCCACTTGGAAGTTTTTTTGTTACCAAAGTACCTGTAATTTTTACATTATTAACTTCAACTTCTTTTCCATCTTCTAAAACAATTTTACGTGCGCCTGCTAATAAAGTAATTTTATCAAGTGAACCATAATTATTACTACTCATTAAAGCATCTATAATTGTATACTCTCTTCCAAGTATAATTAACTTATTACCTTCTATATCTGCTGCATCTTTTATTTTAATGTTTGAACCAACAATATCTAAAGTATAATTCCATGCAAATTTTAAAAGACTATTATCAAAAAATAAATAATAATCTACAGGTTTTCCAGGTCTATTTGGATCTGCTTCATAAACTAATTTACCAGAAACAGGATTAAAATTAATTGTTTGTTTGTAATCATAATTTCCCTTATTATTTCCTTCTGCATCAACCCAAATTTGTTTTGCTAATAAATTACTTAAATGATGATAAGTAAGACCACCAATCCCAACTACAGATTGAATACTTTTATCTTTCTTTAAATTTATAGAATAAGAATCTTCTATACAAGTAGTTGTAGTTAAACATTCTACTTTTTTAGTTAATGTTATACTAGTTGTTCCTATATTTAATACTAATTTTGAATCTATATCTTGTATTGTTGTTGGTACATTTGGTGTAAAAGCAATATCTGTATATTCATCTCCAACGCTTAAAATTTTAATATTTATTTTTTTAGTATTCCAATTTACTTTTGTTATCATAAATTTATCCATTTTATTTTCATGACAAGATTCAAAACAAACTCCTACAGGAGTTGAAATAGCTACTCCTTCATTAGAATTTTTCAACAAAACAGTACAAGAAGTTGGACTTGAAGTTTTACAAGCTCCATTTTCACAACCATTTGGACAAGTATAATAATCCCAAGCAACATTTCCACCAGAACAATAAGCTTCTGCTAAACGATTTGGATATAAAGTTTGATCAGAACAACCATCATAATAAACTGCTCCCAAAGTATCTTTAACATTTCCTTGAATATTATAATTTTTTCCATTATCAGAATCTACGCAAACGTTAACCGCAGGTATTGATGAATTAACACATTTTCCACCAAAGCATTTTTTACCATATTGAGAACAATCTACTTTACTGGAAGTAGAATAAATTCCATTACAATACCATTCAATTAAAATATTTGTATTATCTCCAGATTCACAATAATCCCAACCAGTAGTTGGAGTAAATAAAGATCTTCCCAAACTATTTTTTGCATCAATCTTTCCTTGAATATCTAAATTCCAATAATTAACATTTGAACCATCTGTTTTTGTGCAAGAAGCTCTATTTGAGAAAGTTGTAGCTTCTAAAGTTCTTGTATTATCTGAATTAGTTCCAAATAAATTTGATAAAAAATCATTTATTGAAAAAGCAAATACAATTGGAGTTACTAATATTAATAATAAAGAAAGTACAATCAAACTCTTTTTCATACAAATAAGATTAAAATTTATATATTTAAATCTTTTGTTTTTATTTTTTAGAAGCTAAATCTAATTTAGCCTTTTGTTGGGCTCTTATTTTTTTGAAAATATAATCTAATTGGTTTTTCTTCCAACCCTTTTTAACTAAAGTATCTTTAATATCAATTTCAGATTTTTTATCTGCTAATTGTTTTTTAACATAAGCTTCTAATTTTATTTCTTGTTCTTTATTTGAAATTGGAGACCCTCTTTTTAATACATAATATTGCCAATATATGAAAACTCCAACAATTACAACTACTACAAATAAAATCATTAATATATACCAAGGGAAACCTGGACAATCATTATCACACCATCCATCTTCTAATGGATGACATACTCCATCCCCACATTGATATTCTGGTTCTTCAGTTATTTCTGTTCTAGTCGCAATGGAACATTGTTCTGTAGTAGAACTTAATTGAGTTCCAGTAATTGTATCATAAGTATAAATGGTTCTTGTTCCTATTCCATCTCCTTCAGAATCTATACAATCTCCTAATCTTTGTTCATATGAAGTTTGAGCAGTTACAGGAGTAGTTATACTACAAATTCCACCAATACAACATTTTAATGAATCTGATGAAGCTACAGAAATAAATTGTCCAATTGTTCCGGTACATTGTTGATTTTCTAAACATGGTTGTCCATCTAAACCATCACAAGTATAATCAGAATAATCTATTGCAGGTTCCATACATTGTCCTGTAATGCTCTCTTTTGTTTGACAAGACATACATTCATCATCTGCTAAAGTACAAGTAGAAGTACAAGTTGTATCACAACCATCTCCTATTCCATCATTATCACAATCTTCTTGATCTTCATTTTCAATATATATACAATTATCTTCATCATCACAAATTCCATCTTCATCAATATCATTATCACAAACAGCACACATAATATTAGTTGCACAAGCAGGATCTAAACAATCTGGAAGATTATTACAATCATTATCTATATTATCATCACAATTAGTTTCTGATTGAAGACAAGAAGCAGGCCTACATCCTCCATTCACACAACCATTTAGACAAGCAGTATTAAAAATCCAAGCATTATTAGTACATATTTGTAAATTAGTTCCACTACATTGTGTTTGCTCTGGAGTACAAATAGAAGTTACACAATCTGCAGATGATGAACAACATGAACTTGGATAATCACTTGATCCAGAAATAAGTTTAGTATTAAGACATATTTTTCCAGTTGTACAAATAACTCCACCTAATCCTAATACACAAGTTTTTGATTCTACACTACTTCCACATACATTAACAGTACCTGCACCACCACAAGTCTGAGGAGCAGTACAAGTATTTGGACAAGTACCACTACATCCGTCTGAACCACCACATTTCCCAGCACAAGAAGGAGTACAAGAAGGAGTACAACTCCTAGTTAAAGATAATTGATTAGTACAAGCCGTATCTGTACAAATTTGTTGCCCCCCTATACTAGGATTATAAACTTGACAAGTAGTCCAAGTTGAACAAGTTGTTGTTGTACAAACTCCTTTAGATCCACTTCCACTACAGTCCTTAGCAGTAAATGCTACTTTATTTGACAAAGCTCCATTCCATACCCAAACAACATATTTTTGTCCAGATTCTAAAGCATAACTTGGAGATAATGGTTGTACATTTCCAGCTACATCTCCAGGACCTATTACTTTTATATTAAATTCATTAAGTGTAAAAGTTTCGGTTGCTTTTGATGTATCATCTGTTACTTCTACAGCATAATATGTTGATGTAGAAGGATCTGCATTACTTATTTCTCCTTTAAAAAGATCAATACTATATTTTCCATTACTAGGAGCACTTCCACTACTAAAAGATATAGTTGCTTTTGATTTAGTTCCAACACAAGAAGTTGTAATAGTTGAAGATAAAGTAACTGGAGTTATTGTACTTCCTCCTCCACTAGGAGAAGTTGAAGATGTATTTGCACAACATTTTTTATCTAATTTAGTACAATCAGCAGCACTTCCAAGATTAACATCATAACCTACCACAGCACATTCTTGAGTAGGAGAAGTTACACATTGACTATTTGTGTATCCTGTGTCACTAGCAAGATAAGAGCAAGTATTTGTAGTATACATAGGTATTTTAGTTTTACAAAAAGCCCCATATGATTTTAACTCACATCCATATGCACAAGTTTCTGTATATAATTTTTTATTATAACAAAATTTTAAAGTTTTTCCATCAGAACCACATTCTCCTATTCTGCTAACTACACCATTTACAATATTACTATCTCCGTTAATAGGGGCATTAACACAATCATCTTCAGTAACAGTAAATGCTTCTGCCGAAGTTGTTCCACTTCCACTACAGTCCTTAGCAGTAAATGCTACTTTATTTGACAAAGCTCCATTCCATACCCAAACAACATATTTTTGTCCAGATTCTAAAGCATAACTTGGAGATAATGGTTGTACATTTCCAGCTACATCTCCAGGACCTATTACTTTTATATTAAATTCATTAAGTGTAAAAGTTTCGGTTGCTTTTGATGTATCATCTGTTACTTCTACAGCATAATATGTTGATGTAGAAGGATCTGCATTACTTATTTCTCCTTTAAAAAGATCAATACTATATTTTCCATTACTAGGAGCACTTCCACTACTAAAAGATATAGTTGCTTTTGATTTAGTTCCAACACAAGAAGTTGTAATAGTTGAAGATAAAGTAACTGGAGTTATTGTACTTCCTCCTCCACTAGGAGAAGTTGAAGATGTAACACATTTTCCATCACTACATACTTTACCATAATCAGAACAATCTACAGCACCAATTTGAAAAGTGTATGAATTTGCACAATAATGTTCTCCTAAAAGAGTACCTGTAGTATCTTGCCCAATATCTTTAAGACAATAATCAGAACCTATTGCTTGAGTTGTAGTACTAGAACCAAACGAAGAACTAGTTACTGTAATTTTACTAATGGTACCTTTTACATTATAATTCCAATAACTAGAACTAGAACCATCTGATTTTATGCAAGAATAAGTAACCGCTTCTAAAGTTCTTGTATTATCTGAATTAGTTCCAAATAAATTTGATAAAAAATCATTTATTGAAAAAGCAAATACAATTGGAGTTACTAATATTAATAATAAAGAAAGTACAATCAAACTCTTTTTCATACAAATAAGATTAAAATTTATATATTTAAATCTTTT